>OAUL01000001.1_pt1 | contig 577323 bp, 502 predicted proteins | sample 1476271 | NCBI WGS metagenome assembly OAUL01 (sample SAMEA2580043, study PRJEB22360) | human gut metagenome | biome: human gut; feature: human-associated habitat; material: faeces | place: Denmark | collected 2008/2010 | reverse complement strand
CGATTATGATTCAGAATGATGTATTGAGTACGGCAGCTATGGAGGGCCGCCAGGAGGGCCGTCAGGAAGGTCTTGCCGAGGGCCGCCAGGAAGGTCGTCAGGAGGGTCGCCAGGAAGGTCTTGCCGAGGGCCGCATGGAAGAGAAGCAGGCGAATGCCCGGAGGATGAAGGCATTGAACCTGCCGGTCGAAACCATCTGCCAGGTGACAGGATTGTCCGCCGGAGAGATAGAGAGCCTGTAGACTCCGGCTTTTCCATTTTATTTCGCGTTCCTCCTTATCCATTCCGTCGGCGGCACATAGTCGCCGATTTTTGTCATGCTCCTGTTGTGTCCGAAGTATACATTGCCCGTCTCGCCGTTGCGGTGTTTGGCGATGATGGCTATCCCCAGCCCCTCTGTCGGATATCCGCTCTGCTTGTCCGTTGCCAGGTGTGCCAGTGCCGGGCGATAGAGCAGAACCACCAGGTCGGAATCCTGCTCGATGGCGCCGCTCTCACGCAGATCCGCCAATTCCAGGCGTCCGTACGCCCTGTTTTCGGAGCCGCGGTTGAGTTGGCTCAGCAAGATGACCGGTATGTGCAGTTCCTTGGCCAGCAGCTTGGCTTTACGGCTGGCCTGTGCCACCTCTTGTTCCCGGTTCCGGTTGTTCTGTTCGGTGCGCATGTCGCACAGTTGCAGATAGTCGATGATGATAAAGTCGCACTTGCCTTTGCTTTGCAGCAGCCGTGCGCTCGAGCGTACCCGGTCCATGCTCATATCCGGGTTGTCGTCTACGCAGATGGGCAGTCTTGCCAGTTCTCCTGCGGTCTGCCGGGCTTGCAGCCATGTTTCCTGCGACACTTTTCCGCTTCGCCAGAGGTGCGGGTCCACCTCTCCTGCCGACAGGAGCCATCGGTCACCCAACCGTTCGCCCTGCATCTCGAGGCTGTACACCACCGTATGATGTCCTGCCGCTGCTGCGGCTTTAGCCAGATGGAGCGCGAAGGCGGTTTTCCCCACTGCCGGCCGGGCGGCGATGGTGATCAGGTCATTGTTTTGCCATCCGCCCGTCATCTTGTCCAGTTCGGTCAGTCCGGTAGGGATGCCGGTCACTCCGTCCTTGTTTTTCCGCATTCGCCCTTCCGCTTCCACCAGGGTGGCCTGCATCAGAGTGTCCATATCCCGTAGTTGCCGGTTGTGTCCGCAGGCTCCTTCAAGCCTGTCCAGCAGGTTGTGAGCATCCACCAGCGTATCTGTCAGGTCGATGGTTTCATCGCCGGAGAGGGTCAGCAGCTTGCTGAATCCCACGATCATTTCTCTTCGGATGTACTTCTGGTGCACGATGCGCGCATGATATTCCAGATGTGCCGAACTTGCCACCCGGCTGCTCAGTTGGGTGATGTAGAACGGCCCTCCGGCATCGTCCAGCTTTCCGCGCTTGCGCAGCTCTTCGGTGGCGGTGAGGATGTCGATGTTCGTACCGGCGTGAAACATCGCCTGCAGTGCGGCATAAATCAGTTGATGACGGGTGACATAAAACATTTCCGGTTTCAGCAGTTCGTCAACCAGTGCCATGCCTTCTTTTTCGATCAGGCAGGCTCCGAGGATGGTTTCCTCGAGTTCGGGTGCTTGGGGTTGTAGCATAATGATTTGGATTTGTGGTGGGTTTAAAACTCATATTCATTCAGGAACGCTTTATCCGCCAGATACGTGGCCGCCTGTTTGCAGAAGCGTATATCTTTTTGGTGGGCATAATATTCCTCGATGTTTTCCAAGGCCAGTTTCTTCTCCGTTGCCGTCAGTTTTTTCCATTCTTTCCGGGCACGGGCTATGTTTATCTTGTCCTTTTGGGTGATGCGGTGGTAGAGGTCCCAGAAGTCGTCGAAACCCTCCGTGGCATGGTTGCTCCGGGTGGCGGCCGCCTTTTTCTGTCCGGTCCAGAGGTCATAGTCTATCACCCGTAGCAGGGTGATTCCGGCGGAGTTCTCCACGGCCTCCATGATTCCGGATTTAAACAGGGTTTCGAAGAAGTGGCGGGTGCGATAGCGGCTCCATCCCAGCACCTTTTCCCAGTGGCTGTAGGTGTATACCGTCTCTCCCCGTCGGCAGATCATCCGGTTGCCTTGCACACAGATCTCCGTATCCGAATAGTTGACCAGCGCCAATACGCGTATCCACGCTTCCAGATAGCCCTCTGTGCCCAATCCGGCTTTGAGGAAATCTTCGATCAGGGATTTGGGGATCAGGATATATCCTTTTTTCAGAATTGTTTCAGTCGATGCGTTCATAGTATTTCATTTTACAGGTTATCGAGTGTACCGCTCTTTCCCGAACGGTGTGACAAAGCTAAGCACGGACAGCCGGTGATGCAAGAAAGTGATGCAGAGTGCCGCATTACGGCGCAAAAAGTCACAGGGTCCTCTGCAGGGCAGCGCACGCTCTGCGGGGGTGAAACCGAGCCTCGTCCGGGCCTTTCCGGAACCTCTGTTTCCATCATCCGGAGCCTCTAAACCACCAACACGGACACCAACATGCTTTAGTACTCCTAATGCGCTGTTGCTCAGCTTTCTGTGCGGATGAATTTAGAGGCCGCCAACATGCAGACCTGCACATAAATAAATAATAAACAAAAGATATATAAAATATATCAGTCGAATTTGCGGTCGGCGAACAGTTTTTGAACCCGATCCGCGGGGTGCTCGCGCAGCCACTTGTACACCGTGTCGGGCATTCCCCAGTGACGGATCACGATACAGATCTGGCGCGGCGTCAACAGTGTGTTGAGACGCTTGTATCCCGCTTCCAGCAGTTCGGCGTACAGGTTCGGATAACGTTCTATCTCGTCGCGCATCCGTTTGCCTGCCGAGCGGGGATAAACACAGGTTGTGAAATATGCCATCGCCACGTCCGACAGCAGGCAGCTTCCGTTCAGCAGCCAGTCAAAATTTAATTCTTTCATAATTGTTGCTTTTATTTACGTGACAAAATTACATCTCTCTTGTGTGAAGTGAAAAACTTTTTTTACTGTTCACGGCGTTGCTTTTCAAGTATGACATGCGAAACACAGAAAAAAATAGTATCTTTGTATCCACAGATGGGTCTGTTACTTATCTCCGGAACAATAAAGAATATGAGCGATAAAATCTATCCTATCGGAATACAGAATTTTGAGAAAATCCGTAAAGAGGGTTTTTTCTATGTAGATAAAACCGCATTGGTTTATCAAATGGTGAAGACGGGGAGTTATTATTTCCTGAGCCGCCCCCGTCGCTTTGGGAAGAGTCTGCTTGTTTCTACTCTCGAGGCCTATTTTCGGGGAAAAAAGGAACTCTTTGAAGGACTGGCGATGGAAAAGCTCGAGAAAGAGTGGATAGAACATCCGATATTGCATCTGGATTTGAATATAGAGAAATATGACTCACCGCAAAGCCTTGAGGATATATTGGAGAAAGCCATTGTGTCATGGGAGAAACTCTATGGAGCTGAACCTTCGGAGCGCTCTTTGTCTCTGCGCTTTGCCGGTGTCATAGAGCGTGCCTGTAAACTGACGGGGCATCGTGTAGTCATTCTGGTGGATGAATATGATAAGCCCATGCTGCAATCCATTGGGGATGAAGAATTGCAAAAAGAGTTTCGCAAGACATTGCAAGCCTTTTATGGAGCTATCAAAACAATGGATGGATACATCCGGTTCGCTTTTCTGACCGGTGTCACCAAGTTTGGTAAAGTGAGTGTATTCAGTGCTTTGAACAATCTGATCGATTTGTCGATGGACGAACGTTACGTGGCATTGTGCGGCATCACCGAGGAGGAAATACGGACCAATCTGGATCAAGAGTTGTACGAACTTGCCGACAGGCAGAGGATGGGTTATGAAGAGGTGTGCCGTGAATTGAAGGCATGCTATGACGGGTACCATTTTGTGGAAGATTCGATCGGCATTTACAATCCTTTCAGCCTGCTGAATACGTTCTATAAAATGAAATTTGGAAATTATTGGTTTGAAACGGGTACTCCTACCTATCTGGTAGAACTCTTGCAGATACATCACTATGATCTTCATAAAATGGCGCATGTGGAAACCGATGCGGATGTATTGAACAGCATCGACTCTTCCTCTACCGATCCTATTCCCGTAATTTATCAGAGCGGTTACCTCACCATCAAGGGGTATGACCGTGAATTCGGGATTTACCGTTTGGGATTTCCGAATCGCGAAGTGGAGGAGGGGTTCATGAAGTTTCTGCTTCCTTATTATGCGGACACCAATAAAGTAGAAGCCCCGTTTGAAATTCAGAAGTTCGTACAAGAGGTTCGTGCCGGGGACTATGATTCTTTTTTCCGCCGTCTGCAGAGTTTCTTTGCGGATACCCCTTACGAAATGATTCGTGATCGGGAACTGCACTATCAGAATGTGCTTTTCATCGTCTTTAAGCTAATGGGATTCTATACGCAAGTGGAATATCATACCGCTGAAGGGCGTGTCGATCTCGTTTTGAAAACAGATAAATTCATTTATGTGATGGAGTTCAAGTTGGATGGCACTGCCGAAGAAGCCCTCCGACAGATCAACGGGAAGCATTATACGCAACCTTTTGCGACTGACGGCCGTAAGCTTTTTAAGATTGGCGTAAATTTCAGTGCCCAAACCCGAAACATCGAAAAGTGGATCGTTGAATCCTGATATTTAGTAACGATTAAAAAATAAAATGAACGATAAGAAGAAACACCTAAGGCGGTGCTTCAGCATCGCTGCGCACGAATATAAGGCTTTTTGCTACAATAACAAGCGATGAACTATATTTCTTAAATGAAAGAGCCGTGAATCAAAAACAATAAATATGGCAACTATTTTGTATTTTAAGAGAATTGTTTTATCTTCGCAGCAACATGCTTACCCCGCTTCCCGTCAGATCAGCGCGCTCAGGGTAAGCTTTTTATTTTTATACTAGTGGCTGTACGTACACAAGTCGCCTACATACTTATATTGAGCATGATTGTGTATCTTTTGGATATAATCAATCCTAACCATTTGTTTGTGACAAGGTTTAAGGATTTATTAAACCGTTACCCTTCAATTGATGTCCGGGCAATGGGATTTCCTGCAAATTGGGAGAATGAAGATATTTGGAAATAGGCAACGCTGTTGCCTGAATTGAACTAAGCCGCTCCGCACTGCTATCCATTTTTCCCTGTCGACAATAAGTTCTTCCCCGCGGTATATACGGCATATCCTTGATTCAATCCTGCCGTGTTCCTTTTGCTATCGCAAAAACAAAGACAGAAGACAACATAAGCATTATATCGCTATTGAATTCCGCCTATAAAAAAATAAAATGAAAAAGCCGTGTGAACTAACAATGATAAAACAGAACTACTGTTTGCAAATTCACTTTTTAATATTATATTTGCAATAAATAAGTAGCTATGATAGAAAGGATATTAAAACAGAAGTTATTAGAGATGACAAACAAGTATCCGATTGTCACCCTGACGGGACCTCGGCAGTCGGGTAAATCTACTTTGTTGAAAACATCTTTTCCGGATTATAAATATGTATCTCTCGAAGACCCGGACATGAGGTTGTTTGCAACCGACGATCCCAAAGGATTTCTTGCGACCTATCCTGATAAGACAATCATTGACGAGGTGCAACATGTTCCCTCGCTATTTTCGTATATTCAAACCTACACCGATAATGAGAATCGTGAGGGGATGTATTTATTGGCCGGATCACATAATTTTCTATTAATGGAAAATGTGAATCAGTCATTGGCGGGCCGGACAGCTATACTCAAACTCTTACCTTTCTCTCATCGTGAAATGAAAGAAGGCGGTATTCTTCCCAAAAATGTGGATGAAGAGATATTCAAAGGGGCTTATCCGCGTATTTATGATAAAAATATAGAGCCGGATGATTATTACCCGTTCTATATCCAGACGTATGTTGAACGGGATGTGCGCCTGATGCGAAACATTGGAGATTTGAGCAAATTTATCCGTTTTTTGAAATTATGTGCCGGACGTATCGGACAACTGCTCAATCTTTCGTCATTGGCTAATGAATGCGGTATATCGGTGACAGCTGCAACGGCTTGGATTTCGATATTAGAAGCGAGTTACATTTGCTATCTGCTAAGGCCGGATTTTAACAACTATGCCAAACGATTAGTAAAAACGCCCAAACTTTATTTCTATGATACAGGGTTGGCCTGCTCCTTATTAGAGATACAAAATGCGGAACAGATCTCGACGCATTTTTTGCGTGGCGGTCTGTTTGAAAATCTGGTTATTAATGAATTTATCAAGGAGGCATATAATAAAGGTGCGGAACCTAATTTGACTTTCTGGCGGGACAGCACCGGAAACGAAATAGATTTACTACGTACCGAGGGTGGTAAACAATACGCTTACGAAATAAAATCGGGGGCGACCTATTCGCCGGACTTTTTCAAGGGTATCTCCAAATGGGCTAAGTTATCAGGGGCTACGCCCGACCAATGCTTTGCCATCTACAATGGGGACAGGGAAATGAAAACGTCTTTGGGTGAAGTTCTCTCTTGGAAAAACAGCAAGCGATGAACAATATTTCTTAAATGAAAAAGCAGTATCTTCGCACCAACAATTTCCGCCACGCCTCTTTACAATGCGTACCAGGGCGGAACTTATTTTTTTATATACCTATGGTAGCATATACTAAGCAACCCATAAGCATTGCCCACTATGTAGGTTGACTGATGAAGCTTACCCACCTCTTTCCCTTTTAAAATACCCCAGTACCGTGCAAGGCGACAACTTGTGGCGGTCGCGGTAGCGTGACTCGAACTCGTAGCGGGTGCAGAGCCAGCGGCAGAAGCAGCGGTAAGTGATGCGCAGGTCCAGGCGCCGTTGCAGGTCTTCGTAAAACAGGGCGATCCGGGTGAAGAAGTCGCTTACCTGCTTTCGGGCGATTTTCCGTTTCCGGGGGGCTTGCGCAGAGGCGGCCTGTTCCTCCCGTTCTATCAGGTATCGCAGCACACGGATGTCTTTTTCTATCTTATCTTCTTGTTCGTGCAGTCTTTGTTGTTTCTGTTCCTTTTTTCTTAATGACTCTTTCAGGTCCTGGATGCTCTTTTTCATCTTACTTTGAGGTTTGTATGGGATGGCTGGATGCCAATGTTTGTTAAAACGACGTTAGGATCGGCAAAGATATACAAAAAGTGTACAGCATATCGTCCCAAGGATTGTTCCGTAAAGTCTCTTTAGATGTGTTTTGTAAAGATATAGGTTCGGTTATCCGGCTTTCTGTACAATTTATATTTAAGGGGATATTGTAAATTAAAAACAATGAATAAGATGAATGAAACATTAACAGTATTTATGATTTCGGAGATTGAAAGATTCCGTGAAGAGGGCCGTGAGTCCGCCCGGCGCATTTACCACAACATGCTGCGTTTGCTCAGGGAGAGCGCGGGAAAGGAGGAGATCGGATTTGAAGAGGTGACCCCGGCGTTTCTGGGGAATTACGAATTTCTGCTGCTTGGCCGGGGGCTTAGCTGGAACACGGTGTCTACTTACATGCGTGCCCTGCGTGCGGGCTACAACCGGGGGATGAAGGGGCGTCCGGGATATGTGACCGGGCTTTTCGACAAGGTATACACCGGTACGCGCTCCGACGTGAAGCGTGCCGTGGATGCCCGCACGGTGGGGCGTATGATCCGCATGTCGGGGTGTCCGGATGAATCGGCCTCGGCGAAGGCTGTGGACTGGTTTGTGCTGATGTTTATGCTGCGGGGCATCCCGTTTGTCGATCTGGCACACCTGCGCAGGAGCAATCTTGACAAGGGGGTGCTGACCTACTGCCGGCATAAGACGGGGCAGGAGGTCAGCATTACCGTGCCCCGTGAGGCGATGGACATCATCAACCGGAGGATGGCGGAGAACGATCATCCGAGCTACCTGCTGCCCATCCTGGGACAACCCCGTACCGGGAAACGTCGGCAGGAGAAGGTGCTGACTCCTTATCAGGAATATCAATGTGAACTGCGCAACCTGAACCGCCGGCTGGAACGGGTGTCGGTGGATTTGAGATTGGGCGGCAGGCTCAGTTCATACACCGCGCGTCACACGTGGGCCACGATTGCCTTTCATCAGGAGACGCCCGTGGGAGTGATCAGCCGTGGGCTGGGACACTCTTCGGTGAAAGTTACGGAAACTTACCTGAAACCTTTCGGTGATAAGGAAGTAGACCGGACAAACAGGAAGATACTCAACTATGTGCTGAGTGCGGTTTGAAGGTAGAATGTATTGAAGGTATTACGCTTATAATCAGTAGGGTAAGTGGTCTGTTACTTTGTAGGTAACGGCATCGCTTTATTGCTGCAAAATTGGACATTATTTTTCACACAAACAAATAAAAAGGCAAGTTTTTCAATAAAAAGATAATTAATTTTAAAAAAGATGCATGCTTAGCATTAGTTTTCCCTATTTTCTCTTAAAAAAGCAATAAGAGGGGTTGTCCACGTTGGTGTAATTTAACGTGGATGAACATTTTATTGCCATCATCGGATGCCTTTTGTTGTTTAAATCTAATTATTCGGTTTAGAACGCTGTCTGTTTCAGATATTTGTTAAATGCCGTTACCTACAAAGTAACGGTCTTCACAAACAAAACAAAAAGTTATGCTTACAATTTTAACCCAGGAGGCTATCAGGGTGCTTCGTTACATCTATTACCGTGATGCCGGCATATCTTCTCCTCCTGTTTCTTCCGATTGCGCTTTCCGGAATGTTTCTGTCCTCCTTCCCCTGTTGGAGCGCGGAGGGCTGATTCGCTGTATATGCCCGGAATCTCCCGATAGTCCCGTTTCTTATGAACTGTGCAAGCCTTTGGGCTCCATCGACCTGCTGTCCTTGTTGCTGATCCTGCACGAGGGGGTGTGTCCGGTTTCTCCGGATGTCGACGAGCAGCGTGTCTATGGCCGTTATGGGTCGGTGGCCTCCCGTATGGGGGTTGTCAACCAGATGATGCGCAGCATATTCAGTGAAATCCATTTGACAGAACTTTGTTTGTAAACCGTTTTTTAGAGATTGCCGCCATGAACAGAATTTTACTGCTGCTCGGATATATCCTTTTGCTCTCCGCACCGGTCTGCGGTCGGGGTGTCGGCACACGTGCGGTTTCGGACTGCGATTCGTTGCACACGTTCCGTTTTGTACAGGGGCGTGACGTTCTGTATGCCGACTATCAAGGCAACAATCACGAGCTGAAACGCCTGTTTGCCGCCGTCTCTTCTTTCCGTGGCCCTATCGCCGACGGGAAGATGCGTATCTATGTAGACGGTCATTGCACTTCGGGCGGGAGCGTACACGACAATCTTTGGCTGGCCTATGTGCGTAGCAGCCGTGTGAAGTCCGAACTGATCACCCGCAAGGGCATGAAAGAGGAGTATTTCGTGACTCACAACCATGCCGTATGCTATCCCGGCGAAGAGCGCGACGTGGTGATTGTCTGCCTGCGCGAGCCTGCGGGTGCGGATACTTTATCCGCCGCCCGCCGCAACTATGGCATGTATGCCTCCCGATATCCGCTTTTGCCTCCTGCGGTCCCATCTGCTCCGGACAACCGCCCGTGCCCGCCCCCCATTCTTTTTGTACCGGTCGGTCCGGCCGGTCATCCCGGTACGGTTGCGGGGTCGGGAGCAGAAAATCCGCGTCGGATGGTCTTCTCCCTGAAGACGAACCTTGCCGACTGGTCGGGGCTGACGGCGGAAGGCCGCCTGGGAGCTTTCAGGCCCAACCTGGCTCTGGAGCTTCACTTTGCCCGCCGTTGGTCTGTGATGGCCTCTGCGGCGTATTCAGACTGGAAAGGCGGGCGCGATCACCGTTTCTGGGGCGTCTCCGGCTACAGCCTCGAGCCCCGTTTGTGGCTGAAAGGTGACGGGCGTTACCGTTGGTTCTATCTGGGTGTCTACGGTCAGTCGGGCGATTTCGATTACCGTCCCTCGCCCGCAGGCGATACGGACGCCACAGGCAGAAGCCGCACCGGACGTTACCGGCATGCGGGACTCTCCGCAGGCGTGTATGTCCCCCTGTCCCGTCATTGGGGCATCGAGGCGGGAGTGCGCGGGGGATACCTCCATTCGTCCGCCAAGGCTTATGATAACGAACCTCCCCATGCATACTATCACCATCCGGCCTCCTTCGTCCGTTGGGGCCTGACGGGGATCAACCTGGGGCTGGGATATAGGTTTTAGAAATACAATGGGAATATGATACTCAAACTGAAATACATACTGAAAGCTGCCTTTCTTTCCCAGCTTCTCTTCTCGTGTACGGAGCGCTCGCTCGAACCGCGTCCGGAACCGGAGCCGGTTCCCATCCGTCTCTTTACGGGTATCCGTACCCGTGCGACGGTGGACGTTTTCGGCGATACCCCGGTGTGTGTCGCTTACGGTGTACGTACGGGACAGTACGACGGGAGCTGGGACGGCATTGCCACGGACAACGAGATCCGCCTGATGCCCGAACGCTACTATCCGTCGGACGGCTCGGCGCTCTATCTGCGGGGATACTATCCTCCGGCACCGCTGACGGCTGACGGGCGGCTGACTTACCGCCTGACGGGAGAAGAAGACCTGATGCTGACGGGCGAACAGAGCGGATCGCTTTCCGCTCCTTTCGGGGAGTCCGACAGCCAATCGCTCCTGTATCGGCACTTGCTGACGCAACTGATCTTTGCACTCACGGTAGAGGCCGAAGATACCGGGGCGCTCCGCGTGCGGTCGCTCCATCTGAACGGACTGGCGGACGAGGTGACCCTCTCCCTGGCCGAAGAGTCGCTCTCGCCGGGTGAGCGCACGGTGAGCGTGCCCGTTTATGAAGCGGGCGAAGAGGCGGAGGGCCTTCCGTTTGATGGCAACAAGCTGACGCTGCCGGGCTATGTGCTGGTGCAGCCTTCCGCTACGCTGACCATCGACCTGGTGCTTTCGGTAGACGATGACCGGACACACGACCGCGAATACCGTGCCCTTCCCGTACGGTTCGAAGGCGGGGAGGGGGAAGGCGGAACGGCTTATACCGTCCGGGTGGAACTTCCCGATCCCGTCATTCCCGATCCGGTGGAGATTGTAGCTGTCGCTACGGTCGGACGGTGGCAGGAGGGCGACTCCGGCAGTGGGGAACTGGTGGACAATCGGTCTGCCGAAACAGAACAATAGACATATTTATTAACTATAAAACTTTTAGAAAACAATGAAAACGAAACTAAGTGTGGCGGCTATGGCCCTTTTGCTGGCAAGCTGCTCAAGCAATGACAATGACCTTTTGCCCGAGAATCCGGTGAACGCGACTCCTATCCAAGTGTCGCAAAGCGTGCAGGGCATGGTGAAGACCCGCGCGGCGGTGGGCGTAGGCAGTGATGTGACGGCTACGGTGCTGGTGGCTGACGGTGATCAGGCTGCTGATTGGACTAAGTTTTCTCCGGTGCTTGCCAATGAAGTGAAGGAAGACGGCGGACAGAACAAACTGATAACCCGTGCCACGGTTTCCACCGCCTCTTTCAAGGCGGGTTCTAAGGCCACGGTGTCACTCAACCCGATTCTTTATTACCATACGACTACCGGCACGAAGTCTTGGCTGGCGGCTGTGGCTCCTGCGGGAACGGTTAGCGGTACAACGGTGACGATTCCCCAAACAGACGGGGAGCAGGACGTGATGCTTGCCGACGCGGCGGAGGCCGGTAGCAGCAGTAGTCAACAGAAACCTGAACTTACGTTCAAGCACCTGACCACCCAGCTCAACTTTGAGATGAAGCTCACCACTCAGGCAAGTGGTGGCGAATGGAGCGGACAGACCGTCAGCTTAAAGAAAATCAGCGTGCAGGACGCACAGGTGCCTGCAGAGGTCAACGTAGCTCCGGCTTCGGGTAAGGCCGGTGTGAGCAAGTGGACGGATGCCGCTGTAATGAATGTGGCCGGTATTTCCAGTGTGGCGCTGGGCGCAGACGCTGTGCGGGTAGGTAATCCGTTGATGATCCAGGCTTCGGGCCAAGTCGTGATCGATGCGGTGATCTCTGTGGGAGGCACTGATATCACTTTCAGTAATGTGACAATCAAAAAGCAGGATAATACAACAGACCTGTCTACCGAGGTCGGTAAGTCACACCTGATCACCCTGAACGTGACCGAGCCTCTGACTCCGGCGGATGCTACGAAGATGACCGTAACCGCCACTGTAACCGACTGGGTAGCGGGTGATGCCGGCAATGCCGATCTGAACTGATTCACATAAAATGTCTGCCATGATCATGAAACGCCATATTTCGCTTTTGGTCTTTTTCTGCCTGCCGGGAGCTTTCCTGGCAGGTTGCTCCGATGCGGACCGTTCCTCGCTGATGGGTGAGGAGGAGGTTCCGGTGGAGCTTTCCGCCCTGGAGGGCGATGTATCGTCGAGGGCGGCGGTCTCGGCAGGCAGCAGGCCTCAGGCGGAGTTTGAGGCCGCCATGGTATTTTCCCGAACCGCGGGAGACTACACCACTCCGGTGGTTGCCGCCGAAGAGGGTGTCTGGAAAGGAACTGTCGGGACCGATGGTAAAGTCGGTTGGGGCAATGCCGGTAAGGATGCGCCCATTTATCCCCGTTGGGGAGCTTGGCTCTATCTGGTAAGCTACGCCCCCTATGCCGAGCCGGATAAAGCCGCTTCGGGCAGTGGAACGGGCACTTATGCCGGTACGGTTTCCTTTGTACTCACAGGGCAGACCGATCTGCTTTACGCTTCTCAGATACAGGGAAACCGCTGGGCGGACGGGCACTTTCCTTCACTGGTGTTCGACCATCAATTGACGCAACTCTCTTTTCAAGCGAAGAAGACGCTTCAAAACGGGGTGTCGGTATGGGTGAAGAGTATCACGGTGAAGGAGGCGAAACCGCTTGCCTCGTTGAAGCTGGCTACGGGAGAGGTGACGTTCTCCACCACAACCGAACATCCCCAGGGACTGACGGTGGATCTTACGCAGAACGGAACCAACGGAGCCGGGCAAGGAACGGAAGTGACCGGCCAGACTCCGGTATCTGTGGGGCAACTTTTACTCCCTCCGTTGGAAGCCGGCGGAAGCAATGGCAATGGAGGCGGCAGCAACACGTATACGCTGAAAGTAGAAACATCAATAGGTACATTCGATAATGTGTCGCTTACGTTCGGTGATTCCAACGCAAGCGGGAAAAATCCGTTGCAGGCGGGCATGTCACACGTAGTGACGCTGAACATCGGCGACCATGAACTGGGAATCACTTCGGTAACGGTGCAGGCGTGGACTCCGGTGACTGTTGACGGCAGTCTGGATGCGGATTAGATACATGAATTTTAAAAAAGATAAAACGAACATGATGATTAACCAAACGAAATATCATTGGCTTATGGCCCTTCCGGCATTGCTGTTGGCTGTCGGATGCAGTGAAAGCATCTTGCCCGAAGGACAGGATACCGGGGTGGCGGAATTGCAGGTGTCGCCACAGGTGGTGTTGACACGCGGCGCGATAGATGCCGGCTCGGATGCATCGGCTGTAGGGAATGCATTAGGAAGCATCGCGGTGTATGCCAACAGCACAACGACGAATAAGAAGACGAATAACTATGGGTTGTACACTTACAGCTCTTCGAAATGGGGCAATAGCAGCACGACCGATAAAATCTATCTTTCGGCGGAAGAGGCTACGATCTATGCGCATTATCCGGCGTATCAACCGGGTAGTAATGGTGAATTTCAGAGTGGCAGTACTGCGCTGAAGGCCAGTGGTTCAAGTGGTGAATACACTGATAATTCCACGATCAATATCTCTGTATTTCCGGGGAAGAGCGGAGAGGCTAACGCCACGATCGACTTTCAATCCACTGACAATTCGGACGGTCAAACCAGTACAAAAGATAAGATTCTCGCAGCCTCCGGAGAGGTGGACTATATGTATGCCGATCAGGGAAGTACCGGATTGAAAGCCAGCTATAAAAACGGTGATACGAATAAAACCGGACAGGTGACGCTCGCCATGAAGCATGCCCTTGCGATGGTCAGCTTCCGGGTATATGCGGATCATACCTATAAAAATACCGGTGCATTCTCCAAATTGGTATTAGCCAATAAAAGTGGAGGTACAACTATATTAAAGAATGGAGGTACCAACCCTACCATGAAAATTAAGGATGGTACGATCACTGCGGGTAGCTCTCCGGCGGCAGTGACCTATACACGTGATATAGCAAACTATACGTTGCCCAAAGCAGCGAGTAGCGATGCTTCTGCTGTAACCACCGCCAAAAATAGCGCTAAGAAAGCCAGTATCCTCGTCCTGCCTGAAAGCACGGCCGATAAGTCGAACGTGGAAGCTAAGTTGACGATTGACAACCAGGAGTATAAGGTCGCCCTGCCTAGTAGCAGCAGTGCATGGGAGGCCGGAAAGAATTACCTGTACACCGTCAAGCTCAGTGGCTCCGAACTCGTCATTTCGAGTGTGACCGTGACACAATGGACAACGGTTGTGTCAAGCCCGGACCTGGATATAAAGTGATAGAAGAAAAACTCAACAAGATAATAGATGAAGAACGTATTCATTCTTTTGCTCCTTGGGACCGCATCCCTGTTTTGCATAGCCTGTTCCGGTGAGAACTCCGTTCTCACCGACGGCGATGCCGTCCTCTTGCAGCCCGGTGTTCATGCCGGTGCCACGCTCGCCTCCACCCGTAGCATGATCAACGATGTTGGTACGGGTGCAGACCAGATCAGCGCCATTGGCATCTACCTCGCCGCTGCGGACGGCAGTCTCTATCCGGGCAGCAACGCCGGGGGAGCGACCTTCAAGAAAGCGGATTCCGGTACGAAGTGGACGAGCACTCCTTCTACCTACGTCAGCCTCGCGCAAGCGACGGTCTATGCCTGGGCACCCGCCGCGACAGCCTTGAAGAGCGATGGCGGCAGTGGTAGCGGCAGTGGTAGCGGTAGCGGTGGCAGCAGTACTGTCTTGCCTGCTCTCTCCGTTAGCGTGCCTGCCGGGCAAACCTTCGACGGAGGAAATACCTACGACTGCTCTACCACCGATTATCTTTACGGTTCCGGCAGCGCTACCGTAGGTTCGGCTACGGCGGTTACCGCCAACAGCCTGTCTGCTTCGCCGACCCTCTATCTGCAACACGCCTTGTCGCAAGTCGTGTTCCGCATTCAGAACGCGAACGACCGCACCTCGGATCCGACATACGATTATGTAAGGCAGATTAAGCTTACGGCAGCGGGCGGCGCTACTCCTTTCTTCTGCACGACTGCTTCCGGATCCGGATCGGCCGGCACGATGTCCCTGACGGATGGCGCTTTGTCCGGACTGGCCGCGGGGGGTGAAATCTCTTTTACCCCATCGGCCCATCCGCAACAGGTCGGCACCTCGGGCCCCGTTACAGTGGCCTACGGGTTGGTGGCTCCGAAGGCTGAGGCAGCTTCGGGCACGCAGGTGACGTTGACGCTGACACTGGGTGAACAAAGCTCGAACACTACCGAACGGGATCTTACCCTCTCGACCGATGCCTTCAACCCGGCATGGCAGAAAGGATACCGCTACGTCTATACCTTAACGCTCGGCGAACGGGGAATCAGCCTGCAACCTGTCGATATAAAAGGGTGGACGGAAGTTTCCGGGGGGAGCAGTGACGTAGATCCCGGCTGGCAATGAAACAAATGATTCAGAACAATAAATGGTTCAGAATGACAAATGATTCAGAATGACAAATGACAAATGATTCAGAATGAATGATTCAGTATGAAAACAGATAGATTATACCAAACGGTTTTAGGCTGCCTGCTGCTTACCGCAGGCTGTTCGGACAATGCGCTGATCCCTTCGTTGCCCGAAGGGACTCCGCTTACGGTGTCCGCCGCGATCTGCGCTTCCGGTGAAGGCCGGGAGTCTGAGACCCGGGCGGCCGTGGCAGCCGGGACCCGTGCCGTGGCAGCCGACAACGGTTACGACCGCAGCACCTTTGCCGCAGGTGACAAAATCCGTATCATCCGCTCGCGGAACGGCTCGTCATCCACTCCGGTGGACTATACCTTGAACGCCGCTTCTTCCGGCAGCAGTACGGGCGAGTGGAAACCTTCGGTGACGGGTACGGAGCTGCTCGTTGAGTCCGGAGCCACCTACCAGGCGAGTTACCCTATCGAATACTCGGGTATCCGTGCCGACCAGCGAAAGGCGGGAGGTGAGGACTACCGCCTGAGCAATCTGCTGGAGACCCCTGAGAAGGTGACGATCGGCCGTGACGGAACACTCTCCTTTACAGGCGAAAGCGCCTTTGTGCACAAAGGCGTGAAGCTGACCCTGAAGTTTTCGGGAAAGAACACACTGTCCAAGGATTTTACGAGTATGACCGTAACCGGGAAGGGGCTTTACTCCGGAGGAGCAAACAAGGATGAAACTGTCTACCTGTATCACCCCGGCGGTACAGGCGATGCGAAATATACCTGGCATGGCATTATCGCCCCGCTTGATTCCCAGAAGTCGATACAGGTATCGGTGACGGATGCTAACGGAGTGGTCTATGACGTCACCCTCACTTGCGCAAGGGCGGCGAACAGCCACTACACCTATACGCTCACCCTGAAAAATAATGTGCTGGTTCCCACCGGTCAGGAGATCAAAGAGTGGCAAAGCGGGGAATCGCAAACAGGAACCTTAGTTGATGTAACCCCATGAAAAAGAAAAAGAATAGAATCCTATCGGTATCCGGGGCGGCTCTCTGCCTGTTCTTCCCGGTTCTGCTGGCCGCCTGCTCGCAAGAGGATGCTTTGCCCCGTCCGTTGGAAGTATCGGCGGAGGTGGGGAGTCCCGCTACCCGTGCGGCGGCAGACTCGCATGCCGATGATTATGATAAAAGAGAATTTGTAGCGAATGATACCATCCGGATTACGGACGGCACGAAAACTGCCGACTACCAACGGGTGGTCACCGGCACAACCGGCACCTGGCAACCCGTAAGCGGACAAACAGCGCTTACCACCACCGGTAGTGAAACGTTTACGGCTTCGTATCCTACGGCGTTCATCCGGATTCTAACCGATCAGCACACAGCCATCAATTTCTGGAAAAGCAACCAGCTGACGGCTACAGGAGTACTCGATGGCAATAAGGCTACGTTCTCGTTCGCTCCGGCAGCGGCGAAGGTGACCCTGGTGGTGAAGTATGGAAATAGTGATAGTGACAAGAAGCTTCCCGGCACGGCAAGCCTGGAGGGTACGGGGATTGCCACCGGTGCCTCTGAATCGCAGACGATCAATGCCTATAGCGCCTCGGCAGCGGGAACTTCCGCTCTGCAGCATACGTATGTAGCCATTGTCAGGCCCGGCTCCCGAACGTTTGTGATCAAGGTGAAGGCCGGCAACAGCGGTGAAACGGAGAAGAGCTACACCGAGAAGGCGGCCCATACCTTGAAAGCCGGATACAACTACCAGTATAACTTTACGTCCACCAATGAATTGATCCTGAACGGTATCACCGTAGAACGATTCGTAGAGACAACGGAGACAGACGCGGGAAACGCCACTTAATGAAGAACTGATACGAAAACAGATATGAACCTACAAAAATACAATCGAATGAAGAAGCCGGCGAATCGCCTCTACATGGCGCTTGCCCTCGGAGCGGGGATATGCCTGACGGCTTCATGCGCCTCGGACGACGGATTCGCCGCCGATGAAGGCGCGCTGGAATTGCAGCGGATCGAAGTGGAGGGAGAGGAGAGCGTCACCCGTGCGGAAGCAACCGCTATCACCGAGGTGGACGTGTATGCCACCACTACCGCATCGGCCACCAAGCCACATGCGGCGTATGGAGACAATCCACTGATGAAATTCTCCTTGAAAGAAGGAGTCTGGACTCCGGACAAGCAGACGATCATGAACAGCACTTCGGGTGATGCCTTGCTATACGCCTATTATCCTCCCGCAGCCATCCAAGCGTCCGGTGACGGTGAACATACGACGGCGGTGAACCTTCCGTCGTCATTGACTGATTTTCTCGCTACCGGGCAGGCCGATTATCTCTACGGTGTGGGTACGGATACGGGGACAGCCCCCGTCACGGCAAAACCTTCCTCGAGAACCGTCAGCTTCAAGATGAAGCATGCGTTGGCCAAAGTCAGTTTCCGTATCGTGAAGTCGGCTTCGGCCACCGAAGCGCTAAAGCTGATACAGGTGGATGTGCTGAGCGGAACCAACCGTCTGCGGACAGGCATCGGGACGATGAACCTGAAAAGCGGATTGCTGAACAGTCTGTCGGATATTTCGACACTGACACTGGCGCAGGCGAGTGGCGTGGAATTGAAGCTGAAAGAAAACCAGAAAGGACCGAACGTGACCTGCCTCGTGGCGCCGATGGCGAAAGAAGAAACGGTGCTCTCGTTCCGGCTCAAAGTATGTGTGGACGAAGAAGCTGCCGCGAAAGCGCATGCGTTTGAAACCCAATCGGTGACAGCGCAGTGGGAGGCGGGAAAGCATTATGTCTATCTGATTACGGTGGACAAAATGGGAGGTAAGCTGAGCTCGGTACAGATAGAGGACTGGAAAAACGATGCGAACCAGAACACGAGTATCGGGATTTAGGTGAATTCGATCTACTCTGTGTACTCTGTGGTGAACTAAAACAAGAAACGATGAATAAAAGACTGAAACTTTGGATAGGGTGTTGCCTTTGCATGCTGGGAGCGCCGGGACTGACAGGATGTTCGGAACAGGCTCCCGGGGAACCCGGCACGGAGGAGGGAGATCCGGTATCGCTCCGCTTCTCTCTTTACCGGGCGGAGGCGGACGAGGCTTCGACCCGTGCCGACGCGGCAACGGATATGGAGGATGGAAAGACTTTCTGTATCTATGCTTTCCCCGCAGGTGCGTCTACCACGATGACGGAACCGCTGGATCATAAAGTATATACGGTAAAGGGTGGAGTGGCTACGGGCGAACTCTATCTGTATCGCGGAACGTACGACCTTTACCTGGTATCGTACAACTCTTCGACGGAAGTGCCCGAACTGAAAACGGACGGTACGATTCAGGTGTCGAACGGAAAAGACTTTATGTACACCAGCCTGAAAGGGATCGTGGTGCAACCCAACCAAACGGGAGAAAACATGATGGACGTAGTGCTGCCGGCTCCCTTTAAACGCTTGGGAGCACAGATCAAAGTGAGTGTGAAGGCAGGTGACTTTCAGCCGGTTACTCCTACCAGTCTGGTGGTGAACTCCTTCGAGATGGGAGGACTCCGGGCGTCGTTGCCTTACACGTTGGGGGGTACTACCTGGGGGGCGGTGGCGAATGAAACGTTTGCCACTACTCAGTCCTTCACCGGATTCACGAATAATACAGCATCCCATGAGATAAAGACTTCACGAGAAAGTACACCGGTTGTGGTGCTTCCGGTAGACGGTTCGGCTATGATTCCTTTTAAAGTGAACCTGACGGTAGGCTATAATGATAACGGTGTAAGTAGAAAAACGACCAATACTTATCCGGCGGAGATCCAGAAGGTGTTGCTGCCGGGCATGACCTATATGTTCGCCTTTACACTGACTTTCTACGGCATACTCGACCCCGCCGACTTGACGTTGGCGATAGGCGAATATGAATCAACCGTAACGCTCGATTCGGATGAAATGGGAAAATAACCGGCATATTCATATACAATTATCATATTTAGAATCAGATCAAAACAGAATGGCAAAAAGACAATACATACGACGATGGACGGGCAAATGGGCACTCGGTTGCCTGCTGGCGGTTTCCGGCCTATGGACGGTTTCCGGTTTGCTGGCGGGATGCAGCGAGGAATCCGTAGAGACTTCCGAGGAGTTTCGATTAGTTCTGAAACTGCCTCCGGCGCTGACGGTGGATACCCGCGGAACGATTAACCAGATCCCTGTTAACCGGATCTGGGTGCTGCAATACGTCACCGAGAGCGGAACGTCAACGCTGAAGAACAAAGCTTTTTTTACGGTTCCGGATGATCAGGCTGGGAAGAATCCTCCTCCGACGATTGAGATTACAACCGGCGAAACTACTTTCACCCAAACGAATAGTCGCTTCTATGTCATTGCCAATGTGGAACAGTCGTTCCTGAGCGGCTTCACCGGAACCGAAGCGGAACTGAAGGCGAAAACGGTGCCCTTTTCCGGTTATAGGAACAAGCCGTCCCTGTTGACATCGGGGCCGCTGGAATATACGCCCGATCTTAATAAACAGGGTGTAATACCGCTGGTGGTTCCCTTGCGGCGGGCTTACGCCACGATTTCCTTGTCCTGGAATAAAAAGGGAGACTTGGCAGCCAATAATTTGAGTAGCCTTGTCGTCAAGTCCGTCTCCCTCTACAATGTACCCGCGAATATGGCGCTCTATACGCGGGGAGGCGGAAGTATTAAAGATAAGTATCCTGCGGATAAGGATGGTTCTACGGCTATCACATCCACAGACGGAACTCAGATCACTACTGATTTGAGTCCGTCTTCTTCTTTCGAATTCTATATGCCGGAAAACTTACGGGGAATGGGAACAGCCGCCTCGTTTATGGAAAAGAGCATTCCGACTAAAGGGCCGGACGGAAAATTGGACTATTGTACGTACATCAAGCTGTCGGGTGAATATAAGTATGCAGGAGCATCGGCGCCTATCGGCGTGAACTATCTCCTGCATTTGGGCGGCAACCTGATGACTGACTACAACATCCGCAGAGATTACCTTTATAACCTCACCGTCAATATCAGTGGCGCCAACAGCGCCGATGTGCGTGTGACGATCACGGACGGCAACGTAGTGATGTTTGATGCTGTGGAGGTGCTTCCGGTGAACAATGTAGTTTTCAAATAAAAGACAGAAATGAACTTGATTCACCACAGATTACACGGATTTTCACAGATTAATACTGGATCTTCACAGATCAACACCGAATTTTTGATTCGATTGAACTTGATTATCAGTGAAATATAAATAATTAATCGGAATATAAATAATTAATCAGTGAAAATCCGTGTAATCTGTGGTGAACTTAAAACAAACATACCAATATGAAACATACTTCTAAAAATCTGTGGAAGCTACCGGTGCTTGTCTGCCTGTTGGGCATAGCGGCTTGTGAAGAGCGGGCGGATGTCGTGCCGGTCGATGCCGACACGAAGCCCGTGGAGGTATCCCTGTGTTTCGGCTTTGCCGATGATTCAAAGAATGAAGAATCTCAATGGCTCGCCGTTGAAACACGCGCCGCCGCTTTTGATGTAAAACGGTTACGGAAGCCGGTTACCCGTGGCGTCCCGGCCGTTCCCGATAAGCTGTATAATCTGGAGATACTCCAATACGATAGAGACGGGAATTATAAGGCCGGTAACAGCTATGGCACTGTAGAACTCGGCACCCACCTGGATGTGACGCTGAATGTGATGAATAACTGTCAATTGCTGGTGGTGGCACGTGGAAACAAGGATGCGGTAAAAACTTTAGTTGGTAAGAATCTGGAAGATACAGAAAGTACAAAGGGAGTAAAGAGTATGGATGTAGATGCTTCGATAATCAATCAGATCGATCCTTCGACAGCAGACGCTATCGACGCCATGCCTTATGTGCTCCATCTGGAACATGTAAACGTGGTGACGGGAACTGACGGTAAGGCTGTCATTCAGAGTCCGGAGGGCAGTTATGATACCCGCCTGTTGCTGAAGCGCCTGGCTGCACGACTGACGGTGAACTGGAACTACACCGTGAGCGGTTATGAACTGAAACAAGTCCTGTTGCAGAGCGTCCCGTTGAACTATACGCTGGTTCCCACAGCAGACTCGAATGGCACTTATCCCTCTATTCTGGACCAGTTTCATACAGTAGAGATCGATATGAGTAAAGGCAATTCTTATTCTTGCTGGATCCCGGCCAATGTACGCGGCGAATCTCCCGCGGCAAACTCCGATCTGCAGCGCACGAAAGCGAACGCGCCGAAGGGAAGCTCTTTTCTGAACTTTGTAGCCGTGAATACCACGGATCCCAAAAAGAAACTGGATTATCGTGTGTACATCGGCGGGAAAACGTCCTCGGATTTCAGCCTGAACAATAATACGGAGTACAGCTATGCGGTGAGTTTTAGCCATACGGGTATCCCGACGAATGACAAACGTGTGACCTACATCGATCCCGTGCCCGCTTCGGAGAACAATGACAATCCGGTTCCGACGGCCAATTGCTTTATGGTGGCTCCCGGTGGAGGTTTCTGCTTCGACCCGTTGGTTTATCAGAGTGACGGAACAGAGAAAACGAATGAAACCTTGAAGGGTTGGTGCCAAGGGGGAGGCATTGTTAAGGTGAAACTTCTCTGGCAGACGAAAGAGGACGGGGACATCGGCGAGCCGGTGATGGGTATCGTCAACTCTGCTGAGGACCATACGAACATTGTAGACATCAAGCGTACGGACGGAACGGCAGTGGGACAGAATCCCGTTACCGATAAGGGGCAATGCCGCATTTATTGCCGGGTGGCTCCGGGCACGACGGGTGGCAGCGGTGTGATTGCGGCTTATGATAGTAGTGATAACATACTGTGGAGCTGGCATGTGTGGGTGACGGACTATCATCCGGACGCTACGGGTAATGTGGATGTGCAGGAACCGTTGACTAAAAGAAAACTGAAGTTTACGTATGGCAACCATTCGGATCAACGGCCGATGATGGACCGGGATTTGGGGGCGATGGCAGGATATGCAGGAGTTCCTCCTTCGGATGTAGAGAAGTTTAAAGCGCATGGATTTCAATATCAGTGGGGGAGAAAAGACCCGTATCCGAGCAGTTATTCGAATAAGCCGATTAAAACGGTGAATTTACCGGCAAAGATAACGGAACCGATAGTGGGTATCATGAGTTTATATGGGTCGGACGGGGTGAAGTTTTTACCATTCGATCCGTCATACAACGGACGAGCCGGTTATCAGATGGCATACCGGAATCCTTTGACTGCCTATAAACCGTCGGGAAGCCAGTATTGGTTCACAGATGATGTCACCAGTTCGATATCCGGTGCCTGGGCTACCGTTAAGACTGTGCATGATCCGTGTCCGGCGGGATGGCGGGTAGCGAAGGCGGAGGAGTATTACTCTTTGTTCAGTGATAAGGGGTATAATGGGACGTTGCCGAGCACTTCGACTAATAATATGAATATGAGTAATTATAATACGCAAGGAGCCGATAAAGGTTTTGTATTGCGCTATGATGAGACGGACCAGTCGAAGACTACCTATTTCCGATTGTGTGGATATTATGCTGACAGAGTGTTTGTCCAGATAGGCTATTTCGATTTTATATGGTGCTGTAATAGTGTTAAAAATGGTAATACTTATCAGGCGAAGCATTTACAGTTGGTTTCTACGGCATCTGATCAACGGAGAGGTATCAATGGAATTAATAATCAAGGGACTTTGAGTGCGATGCTTCCTTTGCGCTGCATACAGGAAAAGGACTGACAGAGGAATCAATTTCGATCTTTGACATACTGGAATAACGGAAAACAATTTCGATCTTTGTGCATAATAGCGATGATCTAAAAATAAAGTGGATATGAATGTAGATTCTATGATCTCTCGTAAACTTCCGATTGGAATACAAAGTTTTGAGAAACTCCGTACAGAGGGTTACCTCTATGTGGATAAAACGGAATTGGTTTACCGACTCGTGAAACTGGGGAAACCTTACTTTCTGAGCCGTCCCCGGAGGTTTGGGAAGAGTCTGCTGCTCTCTACTTTGGAGGCTTACTTCCTCGGAAAAAAGGAGTTGTTCGAGGGTCTTGCCATCGGAGAATTGGAGCAGGACTGGTTCACCTATCCGGTGCTGCATCTGGATCTCAATGCAGAGAAATATGACAGAAAAGAGCGTCTGGTGAATTTTTTGGAAAGCCAGCTTCAGTCTTGGGAGAGTACATATGGCGTAACGGAAATCAACCGGAGCTGCTCCATCCGTTTCATGACTGTGATCCGTCGTGCTTACGAACAGACGGGGCGACGGGTCGTGGTACTGATTGACGAATACGACAAGCCGATGCTGCGCTCTTTTGACAATCCGGAGTTGCAATACGAGTTTCGTGAAACGCTGATGGCATTCTATACCGTGTTGAAGGATGCGGACGCCTATTTGCAGTTTGTCTTTATCACGGGAGTGACCAAGTTTGCCCAGATGGGCATTTTCAGTAATCTGAACCAGTTGCAGGACATCAGCCTTTATCCGGCTTATACTACCCTGTGCGGCATGACCCGTGCTGAGATAGAAACCGTCTTCGCTTCTGAACTGCAGTCCCTTGCCTGTGCGAATGGACTGACGTATGAGGAAACGATGGAAAAGCTTACCCGCCGATATGACGGTTATCACTTCAACTATCGCAACTGGGAGGGGATGTTCAATCCTTTCAGTGTGCTGAATACGCTCTCGACGGGTCTTTTTGAGAATGCCTGGTTTGCGAGCGGTACGCCTACTTTCCTGGCCGATATGTTGCGTAAGACTGATTTTGACCTGCGCGACCTGGACGGTATCGAGGTCAACTCCGCTTCCTTAAGCGATGACCGTGCCGACATACACAACCCCGTTCCCATGATTTTCCAAAGCGGTTATCTGACCATCAAGAAATATGATTCTCAGTTCGGGCTGTATACGCTCGGGTTTCCCAATGAAGAGGTCAAGTATGGTTTCCTCAACTTCGTTGCTCCCTTTTATACCCCCGTTGCCTTTACGAATACCGCTTTTTATATTGCTAAATTTGTCCGTGAGCTGAGGAGTGGTGATGTGGAGTCCTTTTTGGAGCGTCTTCGTTGCTTTTTCGCGGATTTCCCTTACGAGTTGAATGCCAAGACGGAGCGTCATTATCAGGTTGTTTTTTATCTTGTGTTCAAGCTGATGGGGCAGTTTACGGGCGCTGAGGTGCGTACCGCGCGGGGGCGTGCCGATGCTGTGGTGAAAACTCCGGACTATATATATGTTTTTGAGTTTAAACTGGACGGCAGCGCAGAACAGGCTCTGCGCCAGATTGACGAGAAGGGCTATCTGCTGCCTTACACCTCGGACGGCAGGCAACCGGTGAAGGTCGGTGTCTCTTTTGATGCTGAACAACGCAACCTGGGGGAATGGCTGATCGTGAAATAGAAAGAGGTGATCGTGAAATAGAAAAGAGCTGAGGATTACCTTTAGAAGTATTTATTCTTGTGTTTGTTTTCCGTCCCGCTTCGTGTATCAGAAGATGCACGGGGTGGGACGATCTGTTTTCTGTTATTCCGGACTATGAAGAGATGATAGGTTAAAGTGATGATATGAAAAAATATTTGTGATGGCAGAGATATCACATGATGGTATCTTTTGCATAAAGAAGGAAGACAGGTAAAAATAGAACAATTAAATAAGATGTGGTTTTATGAAACAGATTTGGAAGAATAAATGGTTAATGCTCTTGGGAGGAGTGATCTTTCTTGGAGGACTGAGCGGATGTGAAGATCGTCCGGAGAGTGCTGTTCCTTTTCCTGAAGGTGAAGAGGTGACGGTATCGCTGGTCTTCGGCTTTGCCGAAGATTCAAATAATGAAGGAGGTCAACGGCTCGCCTCAACGGCTCGCCGTTAAAAACAGGTGCTGCCGCTTTTGATGTAACTCAGGCAGTGGACGCAGTTACCCGTAGCGTCCCGGCCGTTCCCGATAAGCTGTATAATCTGGAGATACTTCAATACGATAGAAACGGGAATTATAAGGCTGGTAACAGTTATGGCACTGTAAACCTCGGCATCCACCTGGATGTGACGCTGAACGTGATGAATGACTGTCAATTGCTGGTGGTGGCACGTGGAAATGGGGGTGCGGTAGGAAGTTTGGTTAATAAGAATCTGGATGGTACAGAGGGTGTAAAGAGTGTGGAGGTAAGCTCTGAGGTAATCAATAAGATCGATCCTTCGACAGCAAACGCTATCAACGCCATGCCTTATGTGCTCCATCTGGAACATGTAAACGTGGGTGACGGGGACTGACGGTAAGGCTGTCATTCAGAGTCCGGAGGGCAGTTATGATACCCGCCTGTTGCTGAAACGCCTGGCTGCACGACTGACGGTGAGCTGGAACTACAACGTGAGCGGTTATAAACTGAAACAACTTCTGATTCAGAGTGTCCCGTTAAACTACTCGGTAGTGGACGGAATGGAAAGTGACGGAACGTATCCGTTGTTGGTGTCGCAGTTCACTACGCTTGAGGTTCCTGTAACGGATGCCAATGCGGCTCAAGGGAGTTACTCCTGTTGGATGCCTGCCAATGTACGTGGAGAAAGAGCAGCTGCCAATTCGGAATTATTACGTATTAAAGCGAATGCCCCTACAGGGAGCAGCTTTCTGAATTTTGTGGCGGTAAACGATGCAGATGTGAAGAAGAAACTGGATTATCGGGTTTATATCGGATCGGGACCTTCAACGGATTTCAATATATACAAGAATAAGGAGTATAGTTATGCGGTTGACTTTAGTCATACAGGTATTCCTACCACTGATAAACGTGTGACGTATATTGATCCGATTCCCGCTTCTGAGAATAACGACAATCTGGTTGCTACCGCCAATTGCTTTATGGTGTCACCGGGCGGTTCATTCTGTTTTGACCCGTTCGCATTTCAGCAAGGGAAGAGCGTTATAACTAATACTGTTTTGAAAGGTTGGTGTAATGCCACAAGTAGCCCTGCTACCAGAATCCGATCCGTACGTTTGCTTTGGCAGACCAAGGAGAATGGAGATTTGGGAGATGCGGTGATGGGAATCGCTAATTCGGATAATGACCATACGAATATTGTAGATATCAAAGCTAGGGACGGCAGTCCGTTGACCGGTCCTGCTACTGACTTGGGACAGTGTTTGATTTATTGTCGGGTAGCTGCCAATACTTCGGGAGGAAGCGGCGTGATAGCGGCCTATGATGGAGCTAATGGAACGGGTAATATTCTATGGAGTTGGCACGTTTGGGTGACAGATTACCAACCGGATGCGTCAGGGACAGAGACGGTGTTGACTCCGGAAAACAAAAGAAAATTCAAATTGGGAACTTCGAATACCGTCATGATGGATCGCAATCTGGGGGCTTATGAAGGGGCGGTCAGCATTCCGGGTACAACGCTGGAGAGATCACGTACCAGCGGATTCCATTATCAGAAAGGACGTAAAGATCCGTTCCCGAGTAGTTATACGACAGAGAAAAATATGCCGGAAGTGTATACGTTTGCTCTGAGTGCGACTTCTCCTCCCAAGCATATCATGAACCGTTACGAAGCGAATGGAATTCGGGCAATCGTTCCGCGATCGATAAGTAGTGGTGCAACAACTTTGCAGAATGCTTATCAGCATCCGGTATCTATTTCCGGAAGTCAGTTCTATGTCAACAATAATGGACAGTGGTGTACAGAGTATGAGTCTGTAAAATGGGATGTTACGAAAACGGTACACGATCCTTGTCCGGCAGGTTGGAGGGTACCGCAAGTAGCAGATCTACAGGTGCTGGTTGATTATAATACCAGTATTCCAACCACTGCGAAGTCAGATGGAGGAATGTTACTGAAGTATGACGCAACGAATAACCGCACTTATTTAAGGTTCACAGGATATCCACCTAATATTACGCAGTTGAATTATGTGGGTACGGACGGATATATCAATTCAATGGGACACAATGGTACCATGGCGGTTAGTGCTAGGTCGAATAAAATCTCGGTGGGAATGCAGGATTATGATGCGCACACCACTCGTTGTGTACAGGAATAGAAACGGGAACTGATTACCACACAGTAACACAGAGTCGATCTTGTAGGGTACACTCCGTGTTACTCTGTGATGAAAGCATTAAAACAAATTGCCTTTTGAGCAAAATTCATCTTCAGTTGTTATTTACAGATATAAGATAATCCATACATAAAATTAATATCATGGAGAAGAATATTTTCAAACTGGACAATGAACAACTGAAAGGAATCGCACACGCATTCCGGGAGAAAGTGGAAGAGGGATTAAATAAGAATAATGCTGAAATACAATGTATTCCTACCTTTATTTTACCTAAGGCGACCGATGTTAAAGGCAAGGCTTTGGTTCTGGACCTGGGAGGTACCAACTATAGAGTGGCAATTGTCGATTTCTCAACCGAAAAGCCAATCATCTATCCCAATAATGGTTGGAAGAAGGATATGTCGATTATGAAGTCGCCCGGTTATACCCGTGAAGAGTTGTTCAAAGAGTTGGCCGACCTGATTGTTGAAATAAAGCGGGAAGAGGAAATGCCTATCGGTTATTGTTTTTCTTATCCGACCGAATCGATACCGGGAGGCGATGCAAGATTGCTTCGTTGGACCAAGGGGGTAGACATTCGGGAAATGGTGGGACAGTTTGTTGGGAAACCCTTACTCGACTACCTGAATGAAAAAAATAAAATCAGATTTACAGGAGTTAAAGTGCTGAATGACACGATTGCCAGTTTATTTGCCGGGCTTACCGACAAAAGCTATGATGCTTATATTGGCCTGATTGTAGGGACAGGTACAAATATGGCAACTTTTATTCCGTCTGACAAGATAACGAAGTTGGACCCGGAATGTCACGTACAAGGCTTGATTCCGGTCAATCTGGAATCGGGAAACTTTTATCCTCCCTTCCTGACTGCGGTGGACGATACTGTTGACGCAACTTCTGACAGTTTGGGTAAACAGCGTTTTGAGAAAGCGGTATCCGGCATGTATCTGGGAGATATCCTGAAAGCAGCTTTCCCTTTGGAAGAATTTGAAGAGAAATTTGATGCAAGGAAACTGACTGCTATTATGAATTATCCTGATATACACAAAGATATCTATGTTCAGGTAGCCCATTGGATCTATAACAGATCGGCCCAGCTCGTCGCTGCCTCTCTTGCCGGATTAATCGCATTGCTGAAATCGTATAATCGAGATATCCATCGGGTTTGTCTGATTGCCGAGGGCAGTCTTTTCTGGAGTGAAAGTCGGAAAGATAAAAACTATAATATCCTTGTAATGGAGAAATTGCAGGAACTTCTCCGTGAGCTTGAATTGGAAGATGTCGAAGTTCATATTAATAGTATGGATAATGCCAATCTGATAGGAACGGGGATTGCGGCATTATCCTGATTGTAGACAGTTTGTATTTGTCCTGATGAAATATTCATCGGGGCAAATACAAACTGTAAACCTCGCCCGTCGAGGTTAGTCTGACCGGGATGGACTTATTTTGCGTAGAGTGGATGCGCCCGGATCGGGCTTCTACATTGCAAAGAAAAATTGAGATGACGATGTTACCGGCCGGTAAATTAGCGATTATCTAATTTGAGACAGCTTTTTCGGGGCGAGGTGTTTTTTTATTTCTGTTTAGAAATGCTCCATTGACCGTTCTTGCAACTGACGCTGATCGTATCGTTTTTCCATTGGTTGTCCGCACGTTCGAGCAGGATACTTCCTTCAGACTCGGGTGTGTAGAGTTCTGCTTGCACAGAGTCGGCAGCAAATACGATGTAAGTGGCGTAAGTAGCGTTGTCTTTTTGGGTTTCGCTGATTTTCAGTCCTGCTTCGAAGGGACGAATACAATCTTTCTTCACTTCACTCCATACGTATCCGGCAGAGCCGACGCAACCGTGTTCGTCTTTATCACTTCCCGGTATAACTGCTTCTTCAGTCTTTGCTTCGCTTGCGGTGTCCTGTCCGGGTTTATTGGATTTGCATGCCGAAAATGCTATTGCCGTGCAAAGCATGGCCGTCCATAAATAAGTTTTCTTCATAATAAAAGTTTTTTCCTTTCTATTAAACTTTATGTTTTGATAATTATATTCTATAAATGCAATAAACCTTTTATTACTGCTTGGATTATATTGCTTTTTTATTGTATTCGGTTTAAATTTTATTGAATGGGAAGGATCATAATAGAAATTGAAAAATAGAGATTACTAACATTCAGTGGATTAACCTCAAAATAAGGTATGCTCTTGGTTGTTTGTCAGTCTAAGTTAAATCGATCTTTTATGACCGATTTAACTTAGACAGGAACTTACTGTATGATTTTTCCTTCTTCGGTAATCAGAAGGATGGTTAGTTCTCCATTGGGGAGCAGCACATCGCAGTGGCGGTGGCATTGTTCGATCAACAGGGAACAGAAAGCCTGCAGTTCGGTTTCAGGAAGGATGTTCCAAAGTTCACGTGCCAGAATGATATGGTCGATTGCCTCTATGCTGGAGGGGGTACATCCACACCGTCGGGCAATTTCTTTGAGGAACTCCTTGTTCATGGTGACTTTCTTGCTGTGTGTGTCGAGGTGCCCTTCCGCCAGTTTCACAGCTTTACCCATCATCACTCCCAAGGTCAGCCGCGAGATGCCGAGTTCGGCTGCAATTCCGATCGTTTCGCCTATGAAATTGCCATAGTGTACAAAAGCCTGCGGCGGAAGTTCCGGATAGAGATTGCGAATATATTTTTCGCTTTTGGCTCCCGAATTGATGACAATACGGCAAGCACCTGTAGCACGTGCCACTTCCATCTCCTTACGAATGGAACGGACGAAAGCTTCGGAAGAAAAGGGTTTCACAATACCGCTGGTACCGATGATGGAGATTCCGCCTACGACACCCAGCCGGGGGTTGAAAGTACGTGTGGCGACTTCTTCACCTCCGGGAACTGAGATGGTGACATGGATGGGAGCGTTTGGCAGGTATCGATAGTAGTACCGGATGCAATTCCTCAGATTGTCGATAATCATTTGCCTGGGAGTGGCGTTAATGGCCGGACCACCTACTTCGAGCCCGAGTCCCGGCAGGGTAACTGTTCCTACACCCGGGCCACCATGGAAGACGAACTCCCATGTTTCTGGAGTTTGTACAGGTGCGTTATTAGCCTGTTTCGCTTCTGCGAGGTTCAGGGTTAAAGTGGTTACAATCGGCAGCCCACTGGTCACATCGGGGTCGTCTCCTCCATCTTTGATGACGGTAGCGCTGACTTCAATTTTCTCGTCGGAGAATGTTCCGGATACGGATTGGCAAGGAATTTCAATCGTTTCGCCACTGGGAAGGACGGTATGGATATTCCGGTTAAAATCCTCGAGTATGGGATTTTTCAGTTTCCGAAAAGCAGCTATGGCAGCGGCTGCGGCACAACTCCCGGTAGTGAGTCCGCTACGCAATGGGAAGTAATCGGGCAGCATTTTCTCAAGGGTACGGCGGAGACTGTTTACTCCGTCTACTGTTATATCGTAATATTCTAATTCGGGATGGAGAAGGATGTAAGGAGTTGCCCCATATTCCAGGATCATGTCTTTCTTTTCGGTGAATCCTCCGGACTTCCCACTCTCTTTCAGGACGACTGCCTGGGGAGACAGTTCTTGCAGGAGTTGGGGCAGATTCTCCGTTTCGGGATGATAGTACACCAGATGATCTTCCGGGAATCCGGCTTGACGGGCTATTTCACGGGAGCTGTCACGGTCGAGAATACGGAAGTAACATTCATACTTCTTCTTGGTCCATAAAGATTTGAATCGGGCGATGGACTGGACACCTGTCAGGAAAAGAAATCTGTGACCCTCTTTTTCTTTCTTCAACTCGCGCAACAGATCCCGATTGTCATATTCAAATTTAAAAGGCAAATCATCAGGGTCGCAGTTGTCTTCGAAAATCGGGTTGAGGTAAGAGCGGTCGTAAATGCGTTCGTATCGAATGCAGGGAATGCCGAGATCATGCGCAACATCGGTTACTGTATCATGCAGCTTTTCGGCAAAGGGGTGGGCGGCATCTATTAAAAGGCGAATGTCGTTTTGGCGACAGAAAGCTTTCAGGGTTCTCCGGGTCATGGCGCCGCTCAGGCGTATGCCATGATGCAGGTAGATATCCTGTTCGTCACCTTTGGTTGAGTAATAATAAGGTTTCCCGGCTTCTTCGATTACATTGACGGCAGCCCGTCCTTCAGTGGTTCCTCCAAATATAAGTATCATGATTATTTACGGAATAAGTGTTTAAATTGGTGAGAATATAGTCGTGACAGTCCTTCCCGATTATCGATGGCATCGCCTACGACAATCATGGTAGTCAGAGTCAGATGGTTTTCGTTTACGATCTTAGCTAAATCCTGCAATTGTCCGCGAAAGATGCGTTCGTCTTTCCAGGTCAGATGATAACAGGCAGCTACAGGTGTAGTGGGCGGATAGTGCTCGAGGAGCTCTCGCTGAACCTGATCGACTACGCCTGCGCTGAGGAAGATGCACATGGTGCTTTGCGAACGTGCCAGCAGGCTGAGTTTCTCTTTCTCGGGCATCGGTGTACGACCTTCACCGCGAGTGAGGATGATGGTCTGTACCCTCTCCGGAATGGTGAATTGGGATTGGAGAGCAGCGGCGGCAGCCTGAAATGAAGAGATCCCCGGAGTGATGTGGTAATGCATACCATATTGGTCGAAGAAATTCATTTGCTCCTGGATGGCACCATAGATACAAGGGTCGCCTGTGTGCAGACGGACTACCAACTGTCCACGGTCATAAAACTCTTTCATCAAGGCAAATTGCTCTTCGAGAGTCATGGAAGCCGAACTGCGTATGGTAGCACCGGCTTTGGCACATTCTGTCAGTTCGCGGGGGACGAGACTGCCGGCATAAAGTATCAGGTCGGCTTCTTCGAGAAAGCGACGTCCGCGTACGGAGATCAGCTCCGGATCGCCGGGACCGGCTCCGACAATTTCGATGTGCCCCTGACGTACGGAGGCGGCGTCCATGGCGATGGCTACAGTAAAGTTAGCGCCTTTTTGTTTGGGCAGGAGTAAGGGACCGCCTCCGGAAGAGAGTAGGGCAGAGGCTTCGGATACACTGGGAGTACCCATGTGCTTGTTGACCACTTCACTTGGAGTGGGCACCTCTATTTTGCTGAGTTGACTGGCGGTGTAAAGCCGGGTCTGATAAGCCTCTGCAAGTAGTTTGAGCACGGGTTCGTCTTTTTTTTCTTCAATGGAAGATACGGTACGTATGGCAAGAGGGATCATGTTGGCTTGCACCACAACATCCATCAGATGGGTAATGACGGTATCCACCGGATGGGCATCGCGGGCCAGTCCGACTCCCATATGCAATACCGGTGGGACGTAGTAGAGTGCCGGAGTGTCAGAGGTGTTGTAAATGAATGGAGTGACAAGCAGGAGCAAGTCATATTTCCGGAGATCCATATCCTCAAATTTGTAGAATACATCGACGTGAGGAGGCAAGGTATGTTCCAACTGTGTTGTGCCTTCGTCGCGAATGTCGAGTAATAGAGCTGTTGGTTTGCAATCTACAAAGAGTGTGATCAGATGATTCATATCCGATGATTCGGCCGGGACTGTTTGCCAACCGTATTTTTTGCCAAGAGTATCGAGGGCCCAAAGACCGGTACGGTCACTCCGGGTGGTAATCACAGGTTCGGCTCCCAGAATGCTTGCCACATACCGGGTCAGTCCGTTGGCTCCACCAATATGTCCGGACAGGACAGAGACAGCATAACGTCCTGTGCTGTCTACACAGACAACGGCGGGATCTTTATGCTTGTCTTCAATATGGGGAGCAATGGCACGGATACAAATTCCCATAGCTCCGATGAAGATAATAGCATCGAATTTATGGAATATCTCAGGAACGGCCTCCTGAAGATTGGAAATAGAGTGGCAATCTGTGTCTGTGCCGGTAGAAAAGATCTCTGATTCGGGAAGTTCCTGTTCCAGTGTCTTGGCCAGTGCTATGCCGGCTTCTGATATGACAATAATGGCTGTTTTCATATATTTTTATAGATAAGGAGAGTCCGGAGCTGAAGCCACCAGGATCTCTATTGGATTATATTCATTTATTGCGACTCTTGTTCCGCCGAGAAAACAGAGTCCGGATTCGTTGGCGGCTTCGATGAAATGCGTTTTACTTTCTTCGGATACGGAGTTGAAAACGATGCGTGCTCCGGGAAGAAGCTTATGCCGGACCCGGGATATGATTTCTTTCAGCCGTCCGCCATGTCCGCCGATAAAAACTGCATCGGGACAGGGATAAATGGCGGTATCTGTTTCAAGAAAGTCACCGATGACGGTGGTAATGCCCGGAGTACCGAAACGCCGGCTGTTGATTTCCATCAGTCGCTTGCCTTCGGGGCGGATCTCAAAAGATGTGACATGCAGATGGGGAAATTGTAATCGGGCTTCGATAGAGACGGAGCCGGTGCAGAAGCCGATATCCCAGAAAGAAGTCCGTCGGTTTAGTTCCAAGGCACTCAAGGTGAGCAGGCGGATAGGGGCTTTGGTGATCATCCGGGCACGTCCGTCAAGCAGTTCGAATGCTTCGTCGGGGATGCCGAAGAAACGAGGGGAGAGTATTCCTCCGTTTACAGATTGCAGTCCGTCACCTGTAGTTAAAATCAGGCAATTGGGATATTCAAATGTTTCTGCGGCTGCCTCTTCAAGCGTCATCCGGCGAATCAGTTCTTTTGTCGGATGTCCCAGATGTTCACCTATGTACATGGTATAATCGTTGTAACCATAGTCCAGCATCCGGCTTGCAATGGTAGCAGGCGTATGTTCGCGATCGGTGAGGATTCCCATCTTGGGAGTACGTTCTATCAATGCACGATCAAATCCATGCCATGGGCGTCCGGTAAGGGAGATGGTGCGCATATCATCGTAGGGCATCACTAATCGGTGTGCCAGCGTTTGCAAAGAGTTAAAAGAGGGATAGAGCCGAATCTCCGCATCGGGCAGACGTCGGCGGATCGTGTTGGCAAAGCCGAAAAAGATAGGGTCACCCGAAGCAAAGACAATGATATGGGGATGTCCTGCATAACGGGCGAATACCTGGTCGAGAGGAACGGTGATGTCGATCCACTTTGCTCCGGCAGGGAGCAGTGGGGCAACAATGTCGTGATGGCGCGCTCCTCCTGAAAAGACACATCCTTGGTCTATCAATGCCTTGACGGAAGGTGAAAGGTAAGGCGAAGGACTGTCGTCGAGACCTATAACGGTGAAAAGGTTATGGGGTGTACCCTCTTCCGCTCTCTTCCCGACAGGGAGAGAAGAAAGAGTAGGTCGGGTTGTTTCTGAGGTCTTCATTCTTTTTATATAATGAACGATTCTAATAAATAAAACGTTTGTATACTGGTCGTCTGCTATACGTCTCTTCCGGGTCTGAGTTGTTCCGCATCGGGATAGCAAAGAATGGCATTTACCAGGGTGGCAGCCAGATTACTTCCGCCCTTGCGTCCTTCCACAATCAGTTTGGGGATGCGGGTGAAGGGCTTTGTCATGTGTTTTGACTCTTCTACATGGACAAACCCTACGGGAGCGGCTACAATACCTGCCGGTTGCGCTTTCTCTTTCCGGATCAGATCACAAAGTTCCATCAGTGCTGTGGGGGCATTACCAAAGACAAAGAGTGCATCGGGATGTTCTTCCACAGCCAGGCGGATGCCCGCTTGTGTACGGGTGATCCCCTTTGAAGTTGCCATTTCGGCTACTCTTTCATCGTTTAAGTAACATTTCACTTCTACACCCAGACGCTGCAATGCACCTTTACGGATGCCGGAAGCTGCCATCGTTACATCTGTTACAATAGTCCGCAGATTTCCTGTGCGGATGGTGTCATAGAGAGAGGCCACAGCATTGGGATCAGTGTAAAGCAAACGTTCCATCTCGAAGTCGGCTGTCGTATGGATAGCATGCAATAAGGCCCATTTCCGGTCGAGTGGAATATCACGGTTCTTCAATTCCGTCTCGATGGTGCGGAAACTGCGTATCATGATGTCTTGTCCGATACCGGTTGCCTCACTGCGTGTTTCGCGATAGTATCCCCGTGGAGTAATTATGTTTTGGTTAAATGTATATGTTTGTGAGTTACCAATCAGAACGACCGTAAACATATCCACAGTTTCCGGATCGAATGCGGCGAGAGTGGTGATGTGTATTTCCTGTTCTTCACGACCAGCCTGCCGAACATAGCCTACAGGGGTTTCCGGTGAGCGTCCTTCGCGCAGAAAGATTTCGCGCAGACGATAAATTTGCCAATAGCGCCCATCACTCTTGGGATTGTATACAGCCGTCACAAAGTCGGCCTGGGCTGCAGCGAGGATACGGCGCTCGATACGTTCCCATGGTGTCATCAGGTCTGATAGAGAGATGACACAGAAGTCATGCCCGATCGGTGCACCAAGTAGTGAGGCCGCTTTCTGGAAAGCGCTGATTCCCGGTAAGGCAATGATCTCTACGTTACTCTGACGTTCGCGTTTCATTTCGTAAATCAAGGGTGTCATGCCATAGATACCGGCATCTCCGGAGCTAATGACACAAACGGTCTTTCCTTGTTCGGCATATTCGAAAGCCTGTTCGGCGCGGGCACGTTCGCGTTTCATCCCGGTGTCGATACACTCGGCGTCCGGACGGACAAAATCACGTATAAAACGGAAATAATATTTATATCCCACCACTACATCTGCTTCGCGTACAGCGGCGAGCACGGCAGGAGTGATATCTTGTTCGCTTCCCGGCCCAATGCCGGCTACGATAATTTTGGATTGTTTCATAATGATAATCTATAGTGAAATTCTTGGATTCATTTCCGGCTTGAACTATACCTATACCGGCTTGAACGGCAAAGATACGGATTAATCCTTTTTCTGCCCTTTATTCAGGGACATAAATGATCTTTCCATTCTCGAGTTCATAGGCTACACCTACTTTCTTTCCTCGTTTACCGGATGATTCTTTCTGTTCGGATGGAGTATATCGTTTAATCTCTTTACCTTCTTTTGTGATAATCTCCATGTTCTCTTGTCCGGGATTCTTTACCATCGTATAATCTTCTTTGGAGAAAATTTCGGTCATATTGAATCGGCTGACGAGTGCTACCATCAATGCCACAGCAAAAACCATGGCTACATCGAATAAGTTGGCTACTGTTCCCATCGGGTCAGTATCATTCTGGTTGTGTAGAAGTTTGTTTCGTGCCATGGATTAGGGTTTTACTGATAAATTCAAGGTCGTTTATTTCACGGGCATACCAACGTTGCCGGATTTGCAGGGTGACCACTCCGATAGCGGCTATAACCATACCTACTACAGTGGTGGCAAATGCTACTTGCATATTGTAGGCCATTGAAGCAATGTCTCCTGTGGCCAGACCTACAAGTGCGGGACCCATTGGGATTAATGTACCCATTAGTCCGAGCATGGGACCCAGCTTGACAAATGTACGTGAACGTCCCAATTCTTGTTCGGCATCTACTTCAAAGTTAGCAAGCAATCGCTCACAATAAGCTGCATTGTCCCGATGCGTATAAAGCTTGTATACACAGCGTTGCAGGGGGGTACTTCTGTCTCCGGTGAGGGAATTTGCTTTTTCTTCGATATTGTCGGGAGTCAGTTCTTCCAACTGCTCGGCAAGAGATTTTTGAGTATGTACCCTACGATAAAATTCTCCGAAGAAGCCGCCTGCAAGCAGTACAGCACGCGCAAAGAATAGTAACAACAGAACTACCACCGGGACAAGTAGCCCGTTGGATATCCAGAAAAGCGCATTTGATATTGTTTCCATATTTATAATTGTTATTTCTTTAGTTGTTTCCTGTGCTAACGACACTAAGCAGTACGATAAACAGATTGGTGATGAAGAGTATTTCAAGTCGTAATTTCCGTTCTCCTACTATGTTTTTCAAGAGTAGGCTCAGTCCGGATATCAGTATAAAAACAGCAACTGAAGAGATGCCGGTGATCAGTCCGAAGCTGACTCCCGGAAAAGCGAAGAACAACTGTATAAGCAGATAGGTTAGTATGCCCGCCATTAGCAGTCCGGGATAAAAATTCAATATGTATGTAACTGTTCGTTGGAAAAGTGTCCGCTGTTTTGAGGTGTCTGCAAAACAGTTGAAGCAAAAAGCGATCATTATTGAGGCTTCGAGCGTGACATATACTGAAAGGGTCAGTATGTGTGGGGCAGAGGCCAGCAGAGAGTTTATCTCTGTTGGCGATTGTTCCGTAGCCCATGGACCTATACAAATAAGGAAAACCGTATAGACAAGTGCTGACAACCAGATTCCCCATCGCGGATAGAAACCGGTTTTGAGAAGGAAACTTAAAACGATGAAACCGATTAGTAAATGAATGATATGTTCCATAAACTTATTTTTTACGTTTCAGCAGGTATATTACTCCACCGAATACTAAAAGGACAATAATGCCGGTAAGGATGCCATTTACCACATTCTTTTTCCGGTTTTCCGTTTTCGTGAGTTTCTCCTCTTTCAATACGATATCTTTTCCTTTTTCGTTTCCTGCCTGATGGACTTCTTGCATAACCAGACGATAACTTTCAGAGTCATTGTTGTCCAAGTGACCTTCTACAAATTGCTGAAGCTTTCGGTTATCGCATACAAATTCTGTACAGGCGGCACCGGCTTCGCGGGTGATTTGCGCATGTAGTCGGGCTGTTACTTTCAATTGTTCGTCGCTCGCTTTCCAGTATCCTTTCCGGGCACTTTCAAGCATGACTGAGGTCATTGCCTGATAAGAAGCCGGATTAATTCTTTGGAAATAGTCCCGGATACCCAAATGGTTTTCATCTACAATGTACATTTTATAGAGATCGTTGAAGATCTCTTTATCCATTGCCGATGGACGGGTGGCATGCCATCCGAAGATATTACGGAATATTTCACCGAACATTTGCGCGGTGGTGGCACCTCCTTTCATCCGTTCTTTCACGAAAGTTGGGTTGAGCACGGTAGCTCTCGCCTCTACAGCGATTGCTTCGTTGATATTCTGCATCCGTTTGTTGTTTCGATTGCGATAGTCAGCCATTAAGGCATCCGGTTCTTTACCGGTCAGTGTCTTCACTGTCAACGACAGACCTCCCATAAATTCGTATACATGGTCAAGTGAAAGTGGTCCCCAGGTATTACTTTGCCGGGGTTGTATCACTACATCAGTTTCGGAAAGGGCGGAAGCAAAAAGGTCTTTTTGCATACCTCCCCAGTTCTCTTCATCACCATAGGCGGCTCCCATATTGTTCAGATATCCGTCTACTAACTCCGATTCATGATCCCATCGGTCACTCTTTTCCGTATATGCCATCATACCGGTACTATATCCGTTGTTGACAGGACCAAATACACGCATGACTGACATCTCACGTGCTCTTTTGGGTGATACTCCTTTTTCTACCAGCAGTTTTTCCTGCAAGCGTGTACCGGAAGAGACATAATTAGGGTATGCTTTGTCGTCTGCGGCCGAAGCAAGGCGAACGGCATCGGTTAGCATAGTCAGTCGGGAACCCGCTATGTCACGTAGTTGTCCCGACACTTGTACGACGACGTTGACTCTTGGCCGGCCTAACTCTGAGGAAGGCACTAAGCGTAGATCGACCACACGTCCCATTTTGTCGCGTACAGGTTCTACGCCTAACATCCAGAATACTTGTGCCAGCGTAGCCCCTTCGGTCGTGATAAATTCACCGGCCCAAAAAGAGTAGCTTACTTTTCGTGGATACTCTCCGTTGTGATTCTCACGATAGGCTTTCAGTGTGGCTTCTGCCAATCGTTTGCCTTCTTCCCATGACAATATGCCCGGAGTTGTTTCTACATTGATACTATACATGTTCCGTCCCGTCGGCAGGACATTCGGATTGAGTACCGGATCTCCACCGGGAGCCGGAAATACTGTGCCACCTTTTAATCCGCGTAGGATGGCGTTCAATTCGTTACCGGTGGATGAAACTAAAAGCGCATGATAACGGAGTGCCTCTTGCAATTCGGGGGCGATCCCTGTGGTATCCTTAGGCGGATTTTGTAACAAGGGGATTAACCGTTGTTTGGCTATGGGTAAATAGTGATGGGTGATGTAGCCAAAATCTTGTAACTGTTCGGTCGTAATTTTACCTTTATCGCGATCACGTTTCGCCATTTGATAGGCTAAAGGATCGGCACTGACTGCAAGTGTGGTGGTAAGCAGGTCTCTCGCAGAATAGGTTTCACCGAGGGTATAATAAGCTCCAATCGTTTTTTCATTGGCTATCTCTTCGGCAAATAGATCAATACGTTCCAGTTCTTCGGCGGTATAAGGACGACTGGATACAGAATCTAATTTGAGGTCACGATGTAGTCCCAACTTTATGACCTCTTTTTTTATGCGGATTCCCAAAGTCCGGTTTTTCTCTGTGTCTTCGGAAAGTATTTTGTGAATGTCTTCCAGTAAAGAAGTGTATCGTTGACGCATTCCGCTTTCCACATAGGGAGGAGTCAAGTGGGTGACAAGCACAGCATGAGTGCGACGTTTGGCAATGATACCTTCACCTACGTTACCGGTAGTATAATAATAGAAGTGAGGTAAGTCGCCTACCAAAGCATCTGCCCAATCATTATGAGAAAGGGCTACATTTTTCCCCGGAGTATATTCAAGGTTGCCATGCGTGCCGAAATGAATTAACGCGTCTGCCTGAAACCCTTTTTGTACATATAGGTAAGGTGCCAGATAACTGTGCGGCGGTGCGACCGGCATGCCATGAACGAGTTTGAAATCATCGTCCCCCAATGCAGGACGGGGCTGAGGGAAAAGCAGGATGTTGCCGAAGCGGAGGCAGGCAATGGCTAATTGTGCTTCTCCTTGAGGGTTTGTTCCGGTCAGTAAATGGCCCGGAGCATCTCCGTAACGTTCAGTAACTTCTTTGTATTTATCCGGTTCGATTACTTCATGTACCCACTTTTCATACTGTGTTTTAGTCAGCCAAACCGGATGGGCTGTCTGTAGAAACTTTTCTTGAGCTCCGGCAGCGTATGAACCCATTACAGCTCCATCCCGGTAGATTTGTTTGCCGAACTCCTCGACAGTAGCAGGAAGCCCGCTGACATCATAACCTTCGGTGCGTAACCTTTTCAGAAAGTTGTAAAGTGACGGAATCACTTCCATTCCACTGGCCAATAATGCATCTTTACCCGGTGTCTTGAAGTAACAGATGGCGATACGTTTATCCGAGTTGGGTTTAGTACGTAAATCCAGATATTTGTGTACATGGCTGATGAAGTTATCCACTCTTTCCATTTCCGGTTCGTGCAGATAATATCCGCTTTTGTGTAAATTCTGTGTAGCAATTAACAAAGGTGTCATTCCTCCGTCTATTTCGGGGACGAGGACACGAGCTGTAAGGGTTCCGCCACTGACGGGTTTCATCGGATCAAGCCACTCTTCCCGTGACTGAATAAGGGGGAAAGGATTGAAAATGGGGATATTTTCGGTATGCAGCCAGTTAATCAGCGAATCATCTCCAAGTCTTCCCATGGGAAGGTAAACCAATGCATCCGGATGTAGAGAACGTAGCATCTCTTCCCGCTTTTCCTTTCCTGCTATGGGATAAACATTAAATCCGGCTTGTGTCATTTTGGATATTAATGTGTCTACATGTGCTCTGTTACCTTCCATTGGAAAACTGACTCCGGAGATGAAAGCGATTTTAGGTCCGTTTTCATGGAAAATACCTTTTTGACGCAGGTATTGTTCAAGGGCTTTCTGAGTCTCGAAGTATTTTCCATATTCTTGATGATAAAATAGATTGTTGGGTAGGCGAAGAGGGGCATCAAAAGTTTCAATGTTCCAGCGTGTCGGTGTGGCAATGTGTCGGAGATAACGTAATCCGTTCCGGTAATTCTGTCGGCAGGCATCCCCGAAATATTGCATAAGCATGGCTTCCTGCTTAGGGGTGATATTCCTGTTGATAATTGTATTGAAGTTACGCAGTGAAATCGTGAAAAGTGGAATACCGGCCGATGCGGCACGTTCCGCCTCCTTCATTTGTCGATCGTTCAGGTTGAGGCTGCGTCCATAGAGAACTACGGCATCATAGCCCTTAAAGGACTCCAAATTTTCGGTTTGTATGCAAGTAACTTCTATATTCCGGCTATCGTTGTTCAATACTATGTCGGCAGCTTGTGCCGGTAGCGGATTGACAATCAGGATCCGTGTCGGGGCCATCCAATAGCGGTAGCCGATAGTAAAGGCAATAGCCAGAAGCAATACGCTTCCGGCTATGTACAGTGTTCTTTTATGACGAAATAAGGTCAATACTTTCATGTTATCTTCTTGTTTTTTTTCTGCATTTTCGTTCGATATATCTCACTCCGAGTACAACTCCGCTTAATGAACAAACCGTGCCGCCAAGCAGCAATACCCACAGTACACTTTTACGAAGTGTAGGAGAGGAGTTCAGTCCTTGTATGCGTAGTCTGTGCAAAGCGGTATACATCCAGTATTTCCAACGGGCAGTGCTATTGACGTATCGGACTGTGGCTGTTTCCGGATGAATGTAATAACAACTGTGGTCGGGATCGTCTACTGTGATTTTCCATACCGGTAATAAACTGCGGTCGCGATACATCCTACTCATGTCGCGGTAGTAAGTTTCGAATTTATCAATCAATTCGACCTTCAGATGGATGCTGTCCCCATGGATTGTCCTTACTGCGTCAGTAACCTGTTTTTTGTCCAAATTCAACGGATGGGGCAGAGAGTCGGAGGCATCGATGTACAGATCTCCTTCACTCCGTTTTACTATGTAGTAGGGTTTTGAACGGAAATTACTCCATTCCACCTGGCGTACGTCCGGATATTCGGTTAGTATTTGCCGATAATCTAATAGATACTGATCCGGTTTGGGTGCTCCCTTCTTTATTTCCCGTGTGGGGTTCCTGTCCAATACCGGTTTGCTGATCCATGCCGGCACTTCCGCCAGTGACATCATACCGCTGAAACAGAATGTCAGAACAAAAAGTCCAAAAACAATTCCCGTTACATAATGCCAGTGATACCACTTTTTACGATAGGGTGAGAATTTTCCTTTTTGCTTTCGTGATCGACGCCATACATCAATACCTACCCACAATCCGGCAATAGTCATCAGGCATCCGATACCGGATAACCAGATTACCGTAATGCTCCATAAAGCGGCATCTTGGCGGAGCCAAGTAAAATAAACCCAATGAGGAATGGCTCCCAACCATGCCCAGAAACGTTCGTTACGGGTAGTGAACTGCAAGACTTCTCCGCTTTGCGAACCAATGTATAGCTGGTGCTTTTCTGTGTCGGCAAAGTGAAATTTATAGATGGGAAACTCTCTTTTCAGACTGCCGAAGGGTATCCATTGATCCAGTCGGTTCAAAGTATCGATTCTGTCTATCGGTGCGTTACACCATAGAGAGGCTACCCGGTGGATGCGGCTTCCGTCTATAACCGGAAGTGCCTGAACGGAGTCGGCCGGAAGATTGTGTTCACCTTTGTCCGTACGGATATGGAATATGGTTTGTCCGAGGTATCGGTCTAAACGGATTCCCTTAACTTTTTCTCCTTCGGGCAGGCGAGAAGTAATTTCACTGACAGAAGGCAGAGAAGGAGACAGAGGCTCCAGCTTTTCTAATTTTTCAGCTTGTGATGTACGTGGAAATCCGTGGTACATCATGACAAAAGCCGATAGGAACCAAACTAAAAACAGGATACTGAGCAGTGTGCCCAGTACCCTGTGAATGGTATACATGAATTTCGTGATCATCATTATAAAGTATAAGATGCGGAAAGCATGAAGTTACGAGGCATGCTTGGTATTAACTGATTACCAAGTGCCTGATTACAGTATTCTTTATTGAACAGATTATTGATGTTGACTCCCAGGCGCACATTGCTCTTTAATGTATAAGAGAAACCGAGGTCGGTCAGCCAGTAAGCATCGAACGAGCTCGTATTATCCGAGTTGCGGTATACTTTGTCCTGAAAACTGGTAGAAAAGTTTACTCCCAGTCCCTTTAACACGCCTTTGGATACGGTGTAAGCGCCAAAAGCATAGAATGTGTTTTTAGGAATGTAGGCATATTGTTTGCCTTTGCTTGAAGTGGTCGGCATATAAGGGTTGTCGGCTAAATCGCGTACCTTTGCATCGGTATATCCGTATCCGGCGCTCATCGACAAGTTGTAGATGGGACTCCAGGTAATGTCAATATCGAATCCTTTGGAATCCATTCTGCCTACTTGTCCCACAACTTTCTTGTCCAGTTCTACGCCGTTGGAAATATCGCCTTTGTTGGCAAGAGTCTGGCGAATATTATCCTTATTGATATAGAACAAACTTACATTAGTCTGCAATGTACGTGTGATCTCGTATCGTGCACCCACTTCTACCTGGAAACCTTTCTCCGGCTTGAATACCTCTTTACCATTTACGGGAGTGAACTCTTTTCCATCCTTGTCGATATAAATGGTGTTAGCGTCATAAAATGCGCGGATAGGCTTGAAGTAAGTACCGTATGAACCGTAAACAGATAGTTTTTCAATAGGCAGATATACCAATCCGGCACGGAAGGTGAAGGCACCATTGGTTATTTTATTATAAGCATCGTCATCCGGTTTATCATAATGGCGTCCTCCGTCACTGGTGTTCAGGTTAGCAGTCTTATACATAAAAAGATCGTAACGTCCGGCCAGCATCATTTTCAGTTTATCACTGAATTCCACCAAGTCTTGCAGATAAAATCCGTGGGTAAATGTTTTCTGTGCAGTAACAAATCTGAAAGGAGCTTCCATCCAACCAATGCTGTGAGGGTTGTATACCGAGCCATGTCCTGTGGTTCCGGGACCGGTGGCTCCGGTGCTTCCATTGCCATAGGCCATATAAGAGTCACGCATCAAGGATACAAAAGAATAACCGCCCAAATAGTTGTGTGCAACGTCTCCCGTATAGAACTTTCCGCTTGCCTCCAATTGATTGTTCACAGTTTTAGCGATATGTGAAAAGCGTAGCGGGTAACTGTAGTAGATAGAGTCCAGGCAGATATACTTTTTGGTATCATTGCCCTGTTTGTCTTTGGTCATGTAATAATGATCATAGATGGGACGGTCGCTTGTGAGGTAGTCCAGTGATTCGGTACCGAAGTAGTCAATGTCGTCATAGGTATAAGACAATTTCTCCATCAATTTGAAAGCTTCGCTGAATGTGTGCTTATACATGGCAGAAGCATTGAATCCACGGTTGTACATAAAGTCCGATTCACTGTTGTAGCGGGCTTTCTTGTTCAGTCCGGGCAGGGCATCCCCCTTACTCAGATATTTGCTGCCGTCTGTGGCTGAGAGGATGTCATAAGACATTGTGGGAGGTAAACCGATTTCTGTCGGATAGAAATCGCGGTTAGCTCCGATACGGATATCCAATTCGTCATTTTCTGTCAAATGCCCTCCTAAGGCCAGATAGCCGGAGAGACGTTTGGTAGCATTGCTTCTCCATCCTTCCTGATCCTGCCAATTGACGCTGGCACGGTAGTTCAATGGTCCTATCAGTTTACCGCCCAAAGCCATTGTGGCCTGCTTGTTATAGTAACTGCCATAAGCCAGGCGGGCATAGACACTTTGCTTGCTTACAGGAGCCTTGCGGACAATATTAAGGACACCACCCACAGCGGATTGTCCGTAGAGTACTGAAGCCGGACCTTTTAACAGTTCGATGCTTTCCACAGCCGATAAGTCCATGAACGGATAAGAGTTGTCAATAGACGAGCGTTCGTCACGTACCCCGTCTACCATGATTACAGAATTATCGAATCCACGGATTGAGAATTGGGTAAACGCTCCGTAAGAGGTACGAAAGCGTACACCGGGAAGGAAACGGGAGGCTTCCTGTATATCCCGGATGTTTCGTTTCTCAAGCATTCCGGAAGTAATGGAGTTGGTTGAAATAGGAATGAACTTTGCCGGAACATCCAGTTTCAAAGCATCGGTCTTGCGTCTGTAGTTGGTTGCCACTACTACTTCGTTGATTGAAAATACAGAATCGTTGAAGTTAGTATATTCTTTATTTTTCTGTTGTGCCTGTGAGGGAAGTAATAGAGCACTCCCCAATGCAGCTAATATGATTCTTTTCATTCGTCTTTGTCTTTTGAGTATTTGTCTTTTTTCTTCATTATATCCACCATTTCATGCTTTAGCATAAATTGGGCATGATCGATAAACAGTTGCTGGATGGCGGGTATTTCGCCCAACCCCTGCATACGTACATCTACTTTCAAACCTTCTTTTTCAAGGGCTTCTTTCCAGTCGACGGCTATATCGTTATTGGCGTGATCACCTGCCACAAACATGAACGGAACCAGCGTAACCTGTTTCGTTTTGTTATCTTTGAGTTGCTGAAGCATGGTGTCGAAAGTAGGATAACCCTCGATAGTGCCTACATGGAAGTTTTTTAATCCTTTGGCTTTCAGCATGTAGTCGATCATTGCATAAGTGGCGGTACTGGGAGTGTAGGTTCCATGACCCACAAGTACTACACTTCCTTTTTCCGGTTTGCCTGCACCGAGGATATCTACTACTGCCTCAGCATCTTCTACCGAATAGAGCAGCGGGTTACCTACCCGGATCTCTTTAAAAAAACGGGCTACTGAAGCAACATCACGCCTCAATGATTCCATTTCAACGCCTTCTATGATATTGGTGCTTTGCACAATGACGTGTGTATAGCCATCTCCGAGAAGTTTCAGCAGCGCTTCCAGCGGATTAGGTTTTTCAATACCACGAGCTTTGAGGCGGCGCATTACGATACGTGAGGTATAAGCTTCACGCATTTCCATTTGTGGAAATGCTTCTTTGGCTTTCGCATTGATGGCATCGATCGTCTTGGTGCGGGTGTCATCATAGGTAGTGCCGAAGTGTACCATAAGCAAGGCGGCTTTATCACCCGGCTGCATGCCGGCCAGCATATCGGAGGCCACGAAGTTCCCCCCTTCGTGCGCAGAGCAGAAGAGGGAAACTAACAAGAATAAAGAGAGAATATATGTTTTCATTGTTTATTTCTTAAAACGAAGGGTTAAACTTACATATGCCATACGTCCCGGAGAGAGGAGTGCGTAGTTCACACCGTTAGGACGAGTATCACGTTTGTTGAAAATATTGTCGAGGCCCATACCGAAGTCCAGTCCCAAGTGTTGGAAACCTGTCAGTGAGTGTTTCACATTCAAGTTCCATACGCCATAGCCCGGAGCGTCACCGTAGCTATGTCCCGGGTGGAAGCGTTTGCTTTGGAAACGACCGTTGATATTTACGTTCAGCATATAGTCGTTCCATGCATGTGTGTAGTTTCCTGCTACGGTTCCGGTGTGGCGTACCGAGCGGTCTATGTTACCCCATATACCGTCCACACTCTTGCCACGTGCATAAGCGTAAGCATAGTTTCCGTTCAGGCTGAAGCCTGCGCCGAGGTTGGTGGCTGCGTTTACTTCAAAACCTCTGACAACACCTTTGTCGAGGTTGCCATAAAGTTTGTAATTGGCTAATGCCTTTGTTTCAGAGTCTGTCAGATTGAACTCTTTTTGGGCCTGAGCACGTAACTCTTCACCGTTAGGAAGATCTACAAGTCTATATGTAGTAGAATTAATCATATCATCTATATAATTCAAATAACCGGTAACAGAGACATTTAAGCGGTTTGTATTGTATTCCAAGTTAACAGAATAATAATTACTGTGTTCCGCTTTCAAATCTTTATTACCTTGTGTGATCGTTTTGCCTTTATTCATATAATAATAAAGTTCGTCCAGACCAGGGGCACGGTAACCGGTGGAGTAAGTACCACGAATATTGAAAGCACCTACTGAATACATCACAGCCACTTTCGGAGTGAAGCGTCCGCCTGCCAGCTCGTGATAATCATAGCGTACGCCGGCAATACCGGTCAGACAATTCCATAATTTAATTTCGTGTTGCGCATAAGCGGATGCCGTATACACTGACTTGTCCACCCTTGCACTGGGACGATCCAGGCTTTCAGAGCGGTAATCCACTCCCAGTACCGTCATGTTGTTTTTGGCAAAGTTGAAGATTCCCTTTAGCTCTGCATCATAAAAGTGCTGCTCTTTGGTTTTGGCGTAATCTCCAATAGCAATCTTATTTTTATCGTCAGCTACAGTATATTTGTAGTTCTGCATATAGTTATCATTCATCAAATCGAGTTGGATGGAAGAACGCTTGTTGATTTTGTAACGTCCTCCCAAACCGAAGTTATACGATTCGTAATGTAGATCATACTTGGAACCTCCATCGATATCCGCTGTGTATACAGGGCGGTCCGTCAACTTCCAATAGTATCCTCCGTTAGCATAGAAAGAGAGCTTTTCAGTCGGTTCGAACGTGAATTTCTGGTTTACCAGATTAGAATGGAAACCATTGGATGTAGCTGATACGGTCGGTACTGTCGATACATTACCTTTTTTATCAGTAACATATGCCAGATCGCTGTTCTGCCATCCTGCACTTTGTTCGTGTTTATAGGAGGTATATGAGCCGAACTTTTCTGTTGCAATATCCGCATTTACCATTTGTGTCAGTTGGCGATGATCTTCATATCGGGTGGTAGAAGTCACCTGCATCAGTTCTTTCGGTTCGTTGGTGATTATATTGATCACACCGGCAATGGCGTCAGAGCCATAGAGTGACGAACCGGCACCATCCAGCACTTCGATGCGTTTCACACGGCTCATATCAATGCGTGAGAGGTCGATATTATTAGCGGTGTCTCCGGTCAGTTTACGTCCGTTGATCAGAATCAGCACATATTTATTGGAGAGTCCGTTCATCATCAGGTAAGATCCCATTGAGTTGGTAGAGAACGAAAGAGAAGGAACCAGCATGGTCATTGCCTGCTGAAAGTCTGTGATGCCGGCTTTCTTTATTTCATTGGCAGTTACTACTTCCACCGGTGCCGGTGTGTTTTTGAGCCTTTGGTGTGTACCGGTACCTGTTACAACTACAGGATTCAGGTCAACACTCATCTCTGTCTTCTTGCCTGTCGCGTGTTGTTGTGCAAATGCACCCATTGCCGCGCATCCTCCCAAGAGGATGGTCAGTAAGCATCTTTTGTTCATTGATGTTTTTGAATAATGTGTTAGTAAACGGCCTTCCTGACCCCGGGAGGGCACTGTTATCTATGTCTGCTTCGGCAGGTTTCCTGACTATCCCTTTTTGAAAAGCTACCTTCCCGTCATGCTTTACAGGCTATGACAGTGGTATATGTAGAAATGCTTTTCTTATCTTCTTCCGATTATGATGGCAACAGTAGAAGAGCAGGGGGATCACAGTAGCGGGCACTGTTCGGGATTTACACCCGATTCCCTTTTATGCAACGAACAGAAAGTCCGGTATGCATCACCTAAGCGGCTGCAAATATATACATTTATTAGATTATATAGAAATAAATTAAAAAATATACCGATTAATAGGTACATATAAAAAAGTCCTGATAGACGCTTTGTTTTTGGAAATTTGACATTCTGCATCCTCCTTTTAGAATCTCTATTTTGATGAAAAAGAGGCTCTAAAAGAGGAAGATGCCGATTCAGCCTTTATTGAGGCACTGATGGAAAGGGAGCCGGATTCTCGCTGTCGGAGTGTATAAAGGAAGATGAATCTTATATTTTTCATTAACAATTCTTCATCTATTGGTTTTTATCCTTATCTTTGTCCCGAATTGGTTTCGAATGAAGACTTTCGTCATTCGGATTAAAAGGGAATCGGGTGTAAATCCCGGACAGTCCCGCTGCTGTGAAGCTTCATCGATATCTTGAAACAATCCTTTCGCCACTGACGTGGGGGGAATACCTCCGTCGGGAAGGCTTCAAGATTAGAAGTCAGTCAGAAGACCTGCCGTTCATCAAAGGCTGTTTTTACTCGTGGGATTAGGAAAGCAGTACGAAAAAAGTATTTAATCAGGAAAAAAAGAAAGGTGGTGTGCCTGTGAAAAAGGTATGTCCGTGTTGTGGTGCTGTGTTTCAATGCCGGCACGACAATATATTATTATGTCATTGTGCTACGGTAAAGCTCGACTCGCTGCAACGTGCTTATATCAAGGAGCATTTCCCGGACTGTTTGTGTCACGATTGCCTAAAGAAAATACAAGAAGGGGAATTGGCCTGTAAGGCAAATCTTTCTTGTACGGATGGTGTGGGTGAAGTAACTGATCGACTCTCCGGGGATATGTAAACAAGTATTCAATCAACATAACTTTTTATACTATGGAACTTTTAAGAAACCTGTTTGAGGGATACCCCAACCTTTGGGGTGGAGGAGTGGCACATTCCGTGCTTATCCTGTCGCTGGTCATTGCGTTTGGCATTATGCTGGGTAAAATAAAAGTAGCAGGCATCTCTCTGGGAGTTACCTGGATTTTGTTTGTCGGCATTGTCTTCGGACATTTTAATCTGAATCTGAACGAGCATTTATTGCACTTTCTGAAGGAGTTCGGACTTATCTTATTTGTATATTCCATCGGATTGCAGGTGGGGCCCGGATTCTTCTCCGCTTTTAAGAAAGGAGGATTCACCCTCAATATGTTGGCTATGATCGTTGTCTTTGCAGGAGTCATCATTACCCTTGCATTGCATTTTATAACCGGAATACCGATTACCACCATGGTAGGTATTTTATCGGGAGCGGTGACCAACACACCCGGATTGGGTGCTGCGCAACAGGCCAACAGTGACCTGACCGGGATAGATGCACCGGAGATTGCTTTGGGATATGCTGTAGCCTATCCGTTGGGCGTAGTGGGATGCATCATGTCGCTGTTAGGCCTTAAATACCTTTTCCGTATTAATACCAAGCAGGAGGAAGCCGAAGCCGAACAGGGACTGGGACATTTACAAGAGTTGACAGTCCGTCCTGTTTCATTGGAGGTCCGTAATGAAGCTCTTCACGGTAAACGTATTAAGGATATACGTCCATTGGTAAACCGTAATTTTGTGGTATCGCGTATCCGGCATTTGAATGGAAAGAAAGAGTCGGAATTGGTAAATTCCGATACTGAGCTTCATCTGGGTGATGAAATATTGGTTATTGCGACTCCGATAGATATAGAGGCGATCACTGCGTTTTTCGGCAAACCGATCGAAGTGGAATGGGAACAGCTGAACAAAGAACTGATTTCACGCCGAATTCTGATAACCAAGCCCGAACTGAACGGTAAGACATTGGCGCAATTGAAGATTCGTAATAATTTCGGTGCCAGTATCACCCGCGTCAACCGTTCGGGAGTGGATCTGGTGGCAAGTCCCCAGTTGCAATTACAAATGGGAGACCGTGTGACGATTGTCGGCAGTGAGTTGGCGGTGAGTCATGCAGAAAAGGTATTGGGTAATTCGATGAAACGCCTGAATCATCCGAATCTGATTCCTATTTTTCTGGGTATTGCCTTGGGATGTATCCTGGGTAGCATCCCGTTTATGTTTCCCGGAATTCCCCAACCGGTTAAACTCGGGTTGGCAGGAGGCCCGTTGATTGTATCGATTCTTATCAGCCGTTTCGGCCCGCAGTATAAGCTGATTACTTATACCACTATGAGTGCCAATCTGATGATAAGGGAAATCGGCATCTCGCTGTTTCTTGCTTGTGTCGGTCTCGGAGCCGGTGACGGATTTGTGGAAACCATTATCCATGAAGGCGGTTATGTGTGGATCGCTTACGGTATGATTATAACAATCGTTCCCCTGCTGCTGGCCGGTTTTATCGGACGTTATGCTTTCAAGCTGAACTATTATACGTTGATAGGGGTGTTGGCCGGTTCCACAACGAATCCACCAGCGTTGGCCTACTCCAATGATCTGACATCATGTGATGCGCCGGCAGTAGGTTATGCTACAGTTTATCCGCTGACGATGTTCCTGCGTGTGCTTACGGCACAATTATTAATTCTTTCGTTAGGTTGAGTTCTAAATAATAATAAAGATAAGCAATGTGACAAGGAGAGTCTGGTGAAATGAAATGACTTATGTGCTTTCTCTTTCCTTTCTTTTTTGTACTTTTGCGCCCGATTTAAAAAAGTGAGCAATTTTATGACTACAAATGAATCTTTGATTTCCATATCCAAGTTCATTGCCGGATATTCGGCCCATTTGATGGGAGCAGGTGTGCATACCTCCCGTGTGATCCGTAATTCAAAGCGCATCGGAGAAGCCTATGGAGTGGATGTGAAGTTGAGTGTGTTTCACAAAAACATCATTCTGACTATCATCGACAACGAGACGCGTGAAGCCTGCAATGAAGTGATTGATATCCCTCCCCATCCGATCAGTTTTGAACATAACTCAGAGTTGAGTGCCTTGAGCTGGGAGGTTTACGACAAACATCTGTCTTTACACGAATTGTCGGATAAGTTCAACAAAATCATATCGGCACCGAAAATAGATCCGCTATTTGTTCTTTTACTGGTCGGATTTGCCAATGCTTCATTCTGTAAGTTGTTTGGTGGCGATATTATTTCTATGGGCATTGTCTTTTCGGCTACCATCACCGGACTTTTCCTGAAGCAACAGATGCAGAAGAAGAAAATCAATCATTATATTATTTTCATTGTTTCCGCTTTTGTTGCGTCGCTTTGTGCATCGACGGCACTGATTTTTGATACCACTTCGGAGATAGCTCTTGCCACCAGCGTGCTTTATCTGGTTCCGGGTGTACCGTTGATCAACGGTGTGATTGATATTGTAGAGGGATACATCCTTACGGGATTTGCCCGATTGACGGAAGCCGCGCTACTGATTGTCAGCATTGCGATAGGCCTGTCGTTTACATTGTTAATGGTTAAAAACAGTTTGATATGATAGCTTTAGATATTCTTTCCGATGGATTTTTTGCCGCAATAGCGGGTATTGGTTTTGGAGCCATATCCGATCCTCCGTTGCGGGCTTTCAAGATGATTGCGATACTTGCGGCAGCCGGACATGCCTGTCGTTATTGCCTGATGACTTTCCTGGGTGTCGACATTGCCACGGCTTCTTTGTTCGGGGCATTGGTTATCGGCTTTGGCAGTTTGTGGCTCGGGCGGAAGGTGTATTGTCCGATGACTGTGCTTTATATACCGGCATTGCTCCCGATGATTCCGGGTAAGTTTGCCTACAATATGGTGTTCTCGTTGATTATGAGTCTGCAAACAATGAACGAACCGGAGCGTCTGGGCAAATACATGGAGACGTTTTTCTCTAATGGCCTGGTTACCTGTACCGTTATCTTTATGTTGGCAGTAGGAGCTACCTTCCCCATGTTTCTGCTTCCTCACAAAGCTTTTTCCCTGACACGGCATTAATCAATTTATCTATTAAATAAAGAATCTATATTTTATGGAGATTTTCTGGAAAACTATTGCGTATTATAATTCTGCTACATGGATCTATCAGTTGCTGATCATTGTCGCCGGCCTGCTGTTGACAGTGATGCTTATAAAGAATCCCCGTCCGTGGGTAAAGATGGGCATGAAGCTATATATGATTTTTCTGTATTTGTGGATTGCTATCGCATATTATGCCATCTGTTGCGACGAGCGCAGTTATAACGGGGCGCTGGCTATGTTCTGGGTGGTTATGGCCACGATATGGGTATGGGATGCCATCACCGGATATACTACTTTCGAACGTACATATAAATATGATATCCTTTCGTACGTATTGTTGATTTTACCATTTGTATATCCTTTGGTATCCATTGCGAGAGGACTTATTTTTCCAGGCATTACATCGCCGGTAATGCCTTGCTCGGTAACAGTTTTCACGATCGGTCTGCTTTTGTTGTTCTCCCGTAAGGTAAATATGTTTTTGGTGCTGTTCCTGTGCCATTGGTCGCTGATCGGCTTATCGAAGACTTACTTCTTTAATATTCCGGAGGATTTCCTTTTGGCCAGTGCAACGATCCCTGCCTTATATCTATTTTTCCGGGAGTATTTCCTCAACAACCTGCATGCCGATACAAAGCCTAAAGCAAAGTACATTAATTGGTTGCTTGTCTTTGTATGCGTATCTATCGGAATCTTACTTACCACCACCCTGTTTCTGGAGTTGATGCCGGGCAAACAGCCGTAGCACTTTTTACCGGTAAAGATGCACCCTCACAGAGAAATATCCGTATCTTTGTAGGATAAAAACCGACAATAATGGAATGTAGGATGATTTCTCAATTTCTGATAGCGGCTCCTTCTTCGGGCAGTGGAAAGACAACGGTCAGCCGTGGATTGATGGCTCTGTTGATTAAGAAGGGACTGAAGGTTCAACCTTTCAAATGCGGTCCCGACTATATCGACACCAAATATCATACGGCAGTTTGCAGACGTCCTTCCATCAATTTGGATACCTTTATGGCTTCGGCCGGACATGTAAAGGAGCTTTATGCCCGTTATGCCACAGGAGCCGATGCCTGCATCACGGAGGGTATGATGGGGATGTATGACGGTTACGACCGTGACCGGGGTTCCTCGGCAGAAGTGGCCGGATTACTGAATTTACCTGTCATATTGGTGGTCGATGCCAAATCGGCCGCTTATTCGGTGGCTCCTTTGCTTTCGGGCTTCATTCACTTTCGGTCCGAGATCAGGATAGCGGGTGTTATATTCAATCGGGTAGGGTCTCCGCGCCATTACGAAATGTTGCAGGAAGTCTGTACCGAGTTGGGAATTACCTGTTTGGGGTATTTGCCCAAACAGGAGAGCTTGGTACAGGAATCACGTTATCTGGGGCTGGATTTCAGCCATTCGAAAGGAACGGACGCACTGGAAGAGCTGACCGGATTAATGGAAAAGTACATCGACTATAACCGTTTGCTTGAGGAAACGAAACTTCCTGCTCCGATACCTCCTGTTTCAAATATTTCTCTACAGGAAGATTTAAAGATCTCCGTGGCATGCAATTCGGAATCTTTCTCTTTCATTTATCAGGAACACCTAGATGTGCTTTGCCGCCTGGGAACCGTTATTCTCTTTAATCCGGAGGATAATCGCCCGTTGCCTGAAGGTACGGACTTGCTTTATCTTCCCGGAGGCTATCCGGAAAAGCATTATGAGAAATTGCGTCAGGCTTGGCAAAGGATGCAGTCTATACGTAACTACGCGGAGTCCGGCGGACGAGTACTTGCCGAATGCGGAGGAATGATTTATCTCTCTAAAGGTATTCTCCTTGACCGGTCGGAGCACTCGGACAGTGAGGTCGGGGTGCAGGCAGGGGTACTTCCGTTCTTTATCTCGAATCGTAAGGCTGACAGGCGCTTGACTCTGGGGTACCGGCAGTTCGATTATAACGGCCAACATCTTCGCGGACACGAGTTTCACTATACACAATTCGAGCCGAAACCGGAAGAGTCACTGGAATCTGTCACTCAGGTATACAATGCCAAGAGAATGCCTGTCAGTACACCTGTGTTCCGATATAAAAACGTGATAGCCAGCTATACGCATCTATACTGGGGAGAGATCGATTTACTTAAATTGTTTGAATGATGAAACGAATCTATACACGGACCGGTGACCGGGGAACAACCGGCATTCATGGCGGAGAAAGGGTAGAGAAAGATGATATCCGGATCGAGGCGAACGGGACCATCGATGAATTGAATGCAGTGATCGGCATTATCCGTTCATTGCTCCCTCAGGAGCATGACTGGCAGAAGTTGCTGCACCACCTCCAAAGAGAGTTAATGGTAGTTATGAGTCATGTGGCTACTCCATCCGCCATTCGCGATAAGAATCCGAATGTGCTGTCGCCCGGACTGGCGGCTTTCTGTGAGCAAGAGATGGATACAATGACTGCCGGACTGAAAGAGAACGGTTATTTCCTGTTGCCCGGTGGCACACCTGTCTCTGCTCAGTTACAGTTTGCCCGTACCGTAGCCCGCCGTGCAGAGCGGCGGCTCTGGACCTTGAATCGGCAAGATGCTGTTCCGGAAGAGATTCTGAGCTTTATCAATCGTCTGTCCGATCTGTTTTTTGTAATGGCACGCTTCGACATGCAACAACAGGACTGGCCGGAGGAACGCTGGCAGGCTTTCGCATATAAGACAAAGAAGAAATAAAAACAAGCATCCGTTCCAAATCCTTTCCGGCAGAGGGACAGGGAAGATGATATAAAAACGAAGTGAAAACACTCGGGCAGTAACTGTTTCCCTTCCAAAACAAAGCAAACATGATGATTAGTAAAAATCCTTTGGGCGACATAGCCAAACTAAACAGGATTTGTGCTTCGGCACAGATCGGATGGTGGGAAGTGAACTTCACTACAGGAAAGTGTTTTATTTCGGAAACCCTGCTTAAATCATTGGAAGTCAGTAGTGAATGGTTAGACATTGACGAGTTGATGTCTACCGTACGACAGGATTATCGTAAGCGCATTACGGATGAGTTTACCTCCATACCTCGGAAGGGGGTGTTCGAACAGATCTTTCCTGTGACTTCCGGTCGCGGTAATGTATTCTGGATACATTGTGCGTTGAGCATGGAGGAGGAGAATGAAGAAGGGCAATTGATCGCCACCGGATATGGCCAGCGGATAGAGAGTCCGGAGACACAAGGTTATCAATGTGCATGGAATCAGCGCATCAACAATTTGCTCTATTGCCAGAACTCCATTGCCAACTCGCTCCTGAAACTTTTGAGTAATGATACCGGTGACGAATTGTTTGAAGAAATGCTGGCTGACATTCTGTACTTCTTTAAAGGTGCCCGGGTCTACATCGTGCGCTACAACTGGAAAAACGGAAATCAAAGCTGCCTTTATGAAGTGGCGGCCTGTAACGTGATCACCCTGAAAGAGAAACTACAGAATATCTGTTCGGAAGATGCTCCCTGGTTCTATCAGCAGATACATGCTAATCGTCCCGTTATTTTGAACTCACCCGACGAACTGCCTCCGCTTGCCGTGCGTGATCGCGAAGTACTGGCCGAAAACGGGACAAACTCGATGATGCTGGCACCTCTGATGCGTGAGGAAGGGGTATGGGGATATATGGGTATCGACATCGTAGACGGATACCGGAAGTGGAACAGTGAAGATTATCAATGGTTCTCTTCGCTGGCAAATATCATTAGCATCTGCATGGAGCTGCGCATCATCAAAGAGCGGGTGATGCACAGTGAGAAATTGTTTCACGATATATTCACCAATATTCCGGTGGGTCTCGAACTATATAATAAGGAAGGTGTGTTGCTGGACTGCAATAACCGCAACCTCGAGATATTCGGTGTCGGCGATAAGAACCGGATCGTCGGACTGAACCTGTTTGAAAGTCCCAATATGACCCGGGATATACATGAAAGCCTTCGGGCAGGCCGTCCCGGTACATTTCATCTGAAATACGATTTCGATGAAGAACGCAGGCTTTTTCAGTCGGAGCGAAGAGGAGTGATGGATCTCGACATACGGAGCCTGATGCTTTATGATGCGGAAGACAACCTGTCAAACTACCTGTTGGTCAATATCGATAATACGGAGCGCAACAATGCGCTGAGTAAGGTGCATGACTTTGAGAACTTCTTCTCTATTATCTCTGATTATTCCAAAGTGGGGTATGCCAAAATCAATCTGCTGGATCACACCGGATTCGCCGTCCGCCAGTGGTATCGTAATCTGGGAGAAAGCCATGATACACCTTTGGCGGACATTATCGGTATCTTTTCACACATGCATCCTGATGACCGTAAGTCAGTGCTCGATTTTTATGAAAAGGCGAAAGCGGGTACGGAACGCTTCTTTGACGGTGATCTGCGTATTCGTCCGGCAGATGGTTCGGATCGGTGGAACTGGATACACAAGTCTTCTATGGTGACTGCCTATCAGTCACCCAATCCACGGTTGGAACTGGTAGAGGTGAACTATGATATAACAGTCCAGAAAGAGACGGAAGCGGAGCTTCGGGCCGCACGGGACAAGGCGGAAGAGTCCAATCGGCTGAAGTCTGCTTTCCTGGCAAACATCAGTCATGAGATACGTACGCCGCTGAATGCCATTGTAGGCTTCTCCGATCTTCTGATGACGGTTGACGATCCGGCAGAGCAGGAAGAGTTCCGCCGGACCATACAGAAAAACAATACATTGCTTCTGCAATTGTTTTCGGATATCATCGATCTTTCAAAGATCGATGCGGGATCGTTTGAGTATACGCCGAAACCTGTCTGCCTTTATCAGTTCTGTGCCATGATGGTGCAGAAGATGAGGAACAAGGTGCCCGAAGGAGTCGAACTGCAGATTGACGAGGACTCACCGCTCGATGCCTGGTTCAGTGCCGACAGCGGATATCTGAATCAGGTGGTTACCAACTTTATGAGCAATGCGATTAAGTTTACGCATCGAGGCACCATCACTGTCGGCTATCGGATCGACGCCCGGCAGCAACTTGAAATGTTCGTAGAAGATACAGGTATCGGTATTTCCATTGAAAATCAGGAAGCTGTTTTCGACCGCTTTATGAAAGTGGACAGTTTTGTACAAGGTACCGGGTTGGGGCTTCCTCTGTGCAAAAGCATTATCGAGAAGATGGGCGGACATATTGGCGTAATCTCCGAGTTGGGGAAGGGTTCACGCTTCTGGTTCACGCTTCCAGCTTTTTCTTGTATACCCACACGCTGAGCCCGAAATAGACGATCACCTGTATCCACAGTGTAATGTATTCCGGCTGTATGTCTGCCATATCGGCTCCCATCGAGTTTAGCTTGACGAAAGCAAGCGTGGCGGGTGCGGCCGGGAGGATGTAATGTGCCATGCGCCAATACCATGGCATCAGTTCCAGCGGGTAGGAGACTCCGGACAGGAAAATCAAGCCTACCGAGAAGAAAGCGATCATCAGCAGCGGAGCTTCCGAATCGGTGAAGTAACGCGAGGCTGCCAGCCCGAAGAAAGAGGTCGCCATCAGATAAGGTACCATCATAGCGGTAATGTACAGTCCGTTTCCGATATTGGGAATGCTGAAGAAGTGGGGTAATAATCCCAATAAGAACATGGAGAAGACCGTATAAAGTCCGCAGTACACAAAAGTCTTTCCGGCAACGAGACGTATTGCCCCTCCCCATAGTCCGCTTTTATCCGCTGTCCTGCCCCCCGGAAGCAACGGTTCTGTAGCGCGGTGCTGATACTCGTCACCCGTCAGCATACCGATAACCATCAATAAGGTCTGGAAGATAATGACCATCATGACAGCCGGAATCAGATAAGAACCATACCCCTCGGTGTGGTTATAGAGTGCGGTGCCGGCCACGTTTACGGGCTTGGCCATGGCCACGGCAAGCAGTCCCTGCGGGGGGAGGAATACGGCACCGTCCATGCGATGGGCATCGTTGATGGCAAGGTATACACGTGAAGTGGCTTCTTGCAGCGCTTCAAAATAGAGAAAGGCGTCTGTGGTGGCGTATAGTGAGAATACAGCCTCGCGTCCCTGGAAGACACGGGTCTCAAAATCATGCGGAATGTACAGAATGCCTTGTACCTTGCCCTCTTTCATCCATTCGCGGGCTTCCCGATAGTCCATGGCTTGTGCGTATACGGCTACTTGCGGCGTGGCGTCGAGCCAACGGATGTATTGCCGGCTAAGGCTGCTGTGCGAGTTGTCGACCACTGCCACCGGAGCGTCGGTCACGATATTGGGAGCATACATATAGTTATAGAGCAACCCATAAACAAAGATACCTCCCATCAGTACCAACAGTACGGCATAGCTGGTGCTGATGGCACGAAACTCACGTGCGATGATAAAGGAAATCTGCGAAAGTTTACCGGATGTTTTCATATTTACGACTGATTATGGCTCGTCTGAGGTGCGGAAGCATCGCCAACGCCAATAACGGGAAGATACAGAGTATCACTGCCGAAGGCCATAGGTGGATAAATCCGCCGCCATAGTAGAGCATGGTTTGTGTAATTTCGGTGTAATGGCGCACCGGAAACAGATAAGAGGCGTCGCGCACCAACGGATACATGTTGAGTACCGGAAAGGTGACACCGGATAAAGTAGCTCCCAGCGAGCCGACCATGGATACGATACTGATGATGATTGCCACGGCAGGGAACAGGGAGAAGATGAACAATGCCAGTGCCTGAGTGGCAATGATAAAGAGCACTGTCATGACGTTGAGCAGCACCCAACTCCCTTGAAAAGGTATATGCAGGATGCCAAACATGACAAAGTTGCCTAATATACCGATCAGGCTGAAGATAAGCGTATAAGGCAACAGCTTGCCCGTAACGGCAACCGTGATGTCGCCGCCCGCCGCCTGCAACCATTGACCGGCTGTACCGAACTTTATTTCGCTTCCTACGGCATATACCGTGATAAGCAGTACCAACACCTGAAAGAGTACAAAAAAGAAAGGCTGGCTCAGGTAGACCGAGTAATCCAGCGACGGGTTATAAATGGGATGATTGTTGGCTTGCACGGGGAGCAGAAAGGTTTCTATCTGCTGTTCGTTCACTCCCAGCGCCACAGCTTTCATCACGATGGGGGAGAGAGCTACGGGTGCGAGCGAGCTTTCGAAGGCGGCCATCAACTCACCTCCCACCGAGAGCAGGGCATAGTGATAATAATAGTTCAGAGTGGCGTCCTGCCCCGATATCATATCCTGTTCAAAGCGGGGAGGGATCGAGAGATAACCATATATTTCTTTCTGCTGTACCGCTTTGCGTGCCTCGGCTTCGTCAACGAAGTGGCGGGTTACCCGGAAGGTGGGTACGGCAGACATCCGCCGGGTAATATCTCTCGAAGTGGCCGTGTTGTCCCGGTCGACAATGCCGATGGGGATATTTTCCATCTGCCCGTTGCCGAATATGGTAGCCATGAAAAAGAGCGTGAACAACGGAAGTACCAGGCAGACACCGAAGTAGAGGCGTCGAGAGGTCATCCGTTGCCACTCACGTTGTATGACACGGGTTATAGGGGAGTGTTGCATAATTAGATTGTCTTTGAGTTTTGATTTACCACAGAGTAGCACAGAGTCCCACTGAGAATATCTTTTCTCTTAAACATCCTGTAAACAAGAGATTAAAATTCTGTGAATCTCTGTGTCTTCTGTGGTGAATCGTATTCATTTCTCTATTTGATTTCTACCAGTACCGACATTCCCGGACGCAGCCCCTCCACTTTCTTAGTGGGACGAGCGTGGATTTCGAATGTCTGTAAATCATAGCTGCCCGTTTGCTTGGTCGACTTCCAGGTAGCAAAACTACCCAGCGGACTGATATAATATATCTTGAACCCGATTCCTTTTTGGGCCAGGGCGGGCACATCCCCAATGAATGTACCTCCCATACGGAAGTCCGGCATCAGGTCTTCCCTTACGTTCAGTACCACGTGTATATCATCCATCACCACCAGGTTCATGATCGGAGTGCCCGGTGCGACAAGTTCGCCCCGTTTAGGAAAGATGGTTGCTATTTGTCCATCTTCCGGTGCGATCAGGCGGGCATCTACCAGGAGTGATGAAACTTCATCAACCGTGCTGTTGGCCGCATTGACCATCGAGCGGGCCGAGGCTTTATCTTCACTTTGTGCTCCGTCTACAGCCATTTGATATTGCTCGTAAGCAGCCCGTTCGGCCGCTTGTGCGGCTTTGTACATGGCTTCCACTTCATCTTTACGTTGAGAAGTGACTACACTGTCTTTATATAAAGTGAGAATACGGTTGTACGTTGTCCGTGCCAATGTCAGGTCGCTTTGAGTTTTGTTCCATAATTGCTGCGCCGTAGCTATGATCTGCTTGCGGGTTCCGGCGTCAATCTTCTTGTTCTGTTCTACGGCTACTTGTTTCAATGCGTCCACCTGGCGATACTTGGCCTCTACAGTCGGACTGTTGATGACTACCAGCGTATCTCCTTGTTTCACCCACTGGCCTTCTTCAACCAGGAAGGTGTCGATGCGTCCCGGCAGTTTGCCGCTGATGCGAATCTCGGTAGCTTCGGCCTGCCCTTGCAAGACGAGAGGCTGGTGGCGCATGGCAATCATTCCGATGACGGTGAAGAGCGCTACTGCCACAAGTACAACGATGAATGCGATACTTAAGGTTCTGCCTTTTTTAGATTCTGAATTCTCCATCTCTTATTATTATTTTATTGGTTACTCCGTTCATTCGATTTCTATTTCATTTCTTCTGTTCTCCGTAATGGGAAGAGAGGTGACGTTCTTCATGCTTCCGAACTGTTCCGGTATTCCGCACAGTGCCAGCAGATTCATCAGCGTCACGTCATATTCGTAGTAGGCCGCCAGTCTGGCTACTTTTGTTTTCGAAAGTAAGGTTTCTGCGTCTACTACCTCTGTCGAAGTGGCCATTCCTTCGGCGAAGGCCTTTTTCCGCATCCGTACCAGTTCTTCACTCAGTTCGATGGTGGTGTTCAGCGCCCGTACGTTGTCGAGTGCCTTTTGCAGGCCGGTGTATAGTTTGTCTACCCCGACGGACAGGTCGTCACGTGCTTTCTCCTGTCCCAGTGCAAGGGTTTGTTGTGTCAGGCGTGATTGCCGGATTCGCTTCTCCCGTTCCAGTCCGTCGAAAAGGTTCCAGGTGAAGCCTACCCCGATCATGGTGCGGGGCAACAGGTTGCTCTGTATGCCATGTGAATAAAGAGTTTGTTTGCCGAAAAGGGCGATATTGGGCAGATAGCCACTCTGGTCGATGCGGACCTGCTGCTTGGCCATGTGTTCTTGAAGACTCAGTTGGTTGAGCAGATAGTTGCTGATGCCCACTACCTGCATAAACTCCATCTTCGGAGGAAGAGTATCGTTGATAAACAAGGGAGAGGAAGGGGAGATGTCTCCGCTCGTCTCCAGATTCAGCAAGGTCTTGAGGGTGCGTTGCACCACTGCCTCTTCCTTGCGGGCGGCTTCCAGTTCACGCAGTGCTTCGTCCATGTTGACTTGGGCAAAGAGGCGTGCCGCTTTATCTATCATACCGGTGGACTCCAGTTTCAATGCGTTCTCGTAATGCAGCTTCAGTGCTTTGTACGATTCCAGGCGGACACCGACAATTTCTTGTGCCAGGCGCAATCCGTAGTAGCTTTCGGCAAGCAGTGTTCGTTGGGTGGCATCGGTCTGTGCCCGGTTCTCACGGGCAAGGTCTATCATCGTATTGCCTATCTTAGTGGCATGAATACGTTTGCCTCCGGCGAACAATACCCATTCGGCGGTCAGGTCGACAGTGGTCAGGTTGCGCGGTGCCAACGGAAAGATGAGGGTGTTCGTCCCGATTTGATCGAGTATGGACGATATGATTTTATCGTCCGGCAAGATGGAATGTACGAAGTCTTTGGCCGGATCGGTGAATTGAGAAAGCGGTTGCTTCACTTCTATCTTCTCCGAAAGGTGTACAAATGCTCCGGTCGATTGCAGGCTGGGCATCCAGAAAGCATTCAGCTTCCCACGTTCGGCACGGGCTATGTCGATGCCTTTGTCGGCTATCTTCAGGCTTTGGTTGCCTTTGTGCAGCAGTTGCAGCGCCTCGTTAAAGCTAAGCTGATGTTGCGAAGTTTCCTGCGTGGGAGGGAGGCTCTGCGCCGCGACGGTGTTGTTGTATAAGAGCATTCCTGCCGCTATCATCAGTGCGACGGGTATTTTCTTTTTTTCCATACGTCTGTTACGGTTTAGGTTTATGAGTCCTTGTAACAGACGAGGGGGGAGGTTTGTTCAGAAGATAAAAGGAATGCCGTCTTTATAATCCGACTTCTCTGTTCAACTTAGAAGGATGTTGGTGTGTATGAAACAAAGTTACGATGAATATGGTTTCTTCCTTTTCGTCTACATAATATATAATTTTATAAGGATTTACGAGTAAATATCGGCAGCTAATCTGTTTTTCTTTGGCAAGTATCAGTTCTACAGGTCCTCGGAATGGGTTATTGATTAATTGCAACGTTTTTTGCTCAATGGTTCTTGCCAGGCGATCGGCTGCTTTGTTGCCAAACTCTTGTTGGCTGTATTCTAGAATTTCAATAACTCTTTTTTGTGCTCGAATTGCCCATGCAATCTTCATCATAATAGATAGTGTTTAAAAGTAGTGTGCATTTCTTGGCTACTGATTGTTTGTCCTTGTTGTATTTCATCTATTGCTTGTTCTATTTCTTCTTTAATTTCATCTTCTGTGAGTTGGCAAGGGACTGTTTTTTTAACAACAGTTTTTTCTTTCAAACCGAGTACATCGTGAAGTTTCTGTTTCACTTTATCGATGATTTCTTTACTGTCTATGTTGGCAATAGTCCGGATCAGTTCTGCTTTTTCTGCTTCTAATTCGAGATAAGCCATACTATTGTAAGCTACTGTCGGCTCGGACAGTCGGGTGGTTTCCTCTTCTGGTTGCTTGTATTTTTCAGGCTCTTTCATAATACATCTTGTTTCTTTTAGTACAAATACAAAGATAATAAATTAATTGATAGCGAATGATATTTATCTGTGTAAATCAGCGTAATCTGTGGTGAAGTTCATTATAACATATTCGTTTGTCAAATTGGTACCTTATAAAATGTTTTCTGGATCAAAAAGACAGGTAATGGCATTTTCTGCTAACTATCCCTTTTTGTTTTCTTACCCATATAGGGGAGAATGTCCCGGAACTTTCTGCTTCTTTGCCCGGAAAACCGGGCTTGGGAAGGGGAAGAGTCTGTGTTTTCACTTCGAAGAGCCGATATTTCGACCAAAAGAAGTAAGCATTTACTCCGAAAGACGGTTGTGTTTTTCAAAAATGAATAAGAGTTTTGCCCAATATCTCTATATGTTTTCTTCCATTACATATATTGTTCTTATTTGGGAGTGAAAACAGTGATCCTATTTCTCTGGTTACTCTCGTAGAGTGATAGGTTGATGATTGATAAAAATGTGATATTTTATTGGTTTTTGTTTCTGTTGTTAAACGATAATGCAAAGTAGGTATCCTTTTGTTCTCGTAATTGATGTATTGGTCTCTAACGGTATTTTCTTGATGCGAAAATACGGCGATTTTAGCCCATCCTTGGTACTTTGTACGGGAAAAAGCGAATCTGAAGCGTTTGGATTATCATTTTGATAAAAGGGTATTTTGTATCTGTTTCAATTCCCTTCGGGATACTCGGTTCTATCTTTTTTATATTACCAGTGCAGCGATCTCTGATGGCAGCTCGATGTTTCCGTCTTTGCGGACAATGATAAAACATTATAGGCATGCGCGCCGACAAGGTTTGATAGGGGAGTATTTACGGGTGTGACCGCATTGCATTTATCGAACATCAGTTCCATCGTCCGACTGCGAAATGTGGCAATTCGTCCCTTATGTTCACCCAGAGTCCGGAGGATGGAACTATAGCAAGTCGCCACTTGTGCATACGTCATTTTGTTACGTTTCGCCACCCGTGCGATGGGTTCGCCACTGGAGACGGAAAGGAATATTTCCCGTTCATGATCGTCTGTAATCAACTGGCCGAGTTCCTGAATGAGGATATGAAAAAGCGGTTGGTGTAGTTTCTGGGTTTTCAATAGAAATAGTTCGTCGTCACATTGTGAGAGGAGTACTTCACGTTCCAGTTCCTTTTCTTTGATAATCTTTTCCAGATAGTTCTCACCTAAATCTTTGGTCTGGTGAACATCAAGATATTGGGTCAGGCTTTCGTCATCAATCATTAGGACATTCTCTATCCTCGATGAAGTGATATATCCCAAGTTTGCCCATGTGCGGAGGTCGGATTCGGCAATACCGCGTTTCTCCGACAGTTGTTTGAGGGTTATCCAGTTAGCCATGCCTGCCCCTCCTTGTTACTTCTTTGATTGGTCTGTTCATACCTTTTTGATTATTATGAACGTCCACATCCTTATGTATACCTTGATATATAAGAAGTCGGGCGCTGAGTTCATATTTATCCAGACGAAAGGTAGTACCAATACCCCTGTATATAATAAATATGTTCACACGCCCGACCCTACGTCGTACGCATGAAACAGATTTATTGATATACAGTTTTTGCATTAAATTAATTTGGTACTTTCTTCGTCTGCAAAATTGTTTCAATATGCCGCATTTCTCTTCGGCTTTCAAGTGACAAAGATAAAGAATCTTGTGGGAATAGCAAAGAATGTGACAAGAAAGTTGAGACTGTTATAACTTCCGCATGGAGGCACACTGCATGGATTGGAGATGTGTCATTATCCACCACAGAGTGACACAGAGTTCCATGGAGCTGACTTAATCTGTTGATAACTAATGATACTTATCTGTATAAATCTGTTGTGAATACGAGTTTCGACATACCCCCTCTCTGTATTACTCTGTGTTCTCTGTGGTGAGTTTTTGATACGCCCACTTGCTCTCCCCGAATATTTTCACTAAGTTTGTCACCCATTAACGTGACGAACACGATATGAATAAGAACTTACACCCTTTGATGCTGGCCGGAACCGGTAGCGATGTAGGCAAAAGCATCATTGCCGCAGCTTTCTGCCGTATATTTCTGCAAGACGGTTATCATCCGGCACCATTCAAAGCACAAAACATGGCATTGAACTCTTATGCCACTCCCGAAGGACTTGAAATAGGAAGGGCGCAAGCCGTGCAGGCCGAGGCCGCAGGTGTGCCTTGCCATACGGATATGAACCCGTTGCTTCTGAAACCATCGTCCGATCATACTTCACAGGTGGTGCTCAACGGACGTCCCATCGGCAATCGGAATGCTTACGAATATTTCCGCCGTGAAGGGCGGGAGGAATTGCGAAAAGAGGTTCATGCCGCATTCGACCGTTTGGCTGCCCGATATAATCCGGTAGTGATGGAGGGAGCGGGGAGTATCTCCGAGATCAATCTTCGTGACAGCGATCTGGTGAATCTGCCCATGGCCATGCATGCCGGGGCAGATGTGATTCTCGTGGCTGATATAGACCGTGGAGGAGTGTTTGCCAGTGTTTACGGTTCGGTGATGCTGCTTCGGCCGGAAGAGCGGAAGCATATCAAGGGGATATTGATTAATAAATTCCGTGGAGATATCCGCCTTTTCGAGTCGGGGGTAAAGATGCTGGAAGATCTTTGTGGTGTTCCGGTGGTTGGGGTGGTGCCCTACTATAAAGATATCTATATTGAGGAAGAAGACTCGGTGATGCTTCAGACCAAGAATATCCGTGCCGGACAAGGCAAAGTGAATGTGGCTGTCGTGTTGCTTCGTCATTTAAGTAATTTCACCGACTTCAATGTCTTGGAGCGCGATCCGCGTGTACACCTGTTCTACACCAACAATACGGACGAGTTGATGAAAGCGGATATCATCCTGTTGCCCGGTTCGAAAAGCACTTTGTCCGATCTGTATGAGTTGCGCCGTAACGGAGTGGCGCAGGCCATCGTCCGTGCCCACCGCGAAGGTGCCACGGTAATGGGCATTTGTGGAGGTTACCAACTGATGGGTAGGGAGGTTTGCGATCCCGATCATGTGGAAGGCGAGATAGAACGCTTGCCGGGATTGGGGTTACTGCCTGTCAGCACCCGCATGCAGGGAGAGAAGGTTACCCGCCAGGTACGGTTTCGTTTTCTTGAAGACAGCGCTGTCTGCGAAGGATACGAAATACACATGGGAACGACCATGCCCCTTGCGGATGTTCCTGTTTCTCCACTCAACCATCTGGCGGATGGAAGGGAGGATGGGTATTTTGTAGACCGCACCTGCATGGGAACATACGTACATGGCATTCTCGACAATCCTTCAGTTATCGATTACCTGCTGGAGCCTTTCGCCGATAAACTGAAAGAGACGGCTTTTGATTACAAAGCATTTAAAGAAGAACAATACGATAAACTGGCAGCCCATGTCCGTAAGCACGTCGACTTGCCGCTTATCTATCAAATATTGACAGACAATGATTGAAGGACACGGAGACGATTCTTATAAATACCGCCACCCGATACGGAGCAATTTCAGTTCCAACGTATATAATAAGGTGAACCTCGACGGACTGCGTGCATATTTGTGCGGGCGCATCTCTGCCATATCCGCTTATCCCGAACCGGAACCTTATACGCTGGAGGCCCGTCTGGCGGACCGCCACGCTCTGCCTGCCGCTTCGGTTTGCGTGACGAATGGCGCTACGGAAGCCATTTATCTGATAGCGCAGACCTTTCGGGGAACGAACACGGCCATTCTGATGCCTACGTTTAGTGAGTATGCCGATGCCTGCCGAATGCATGGGCACAAGGTCACATCACTGTACACACTCGATGCAGTGCCGGAGGACGTGCGTATGGTCTGGCTTTGCAATCCGAACAACCCGACCGGAGAGGTGCGTGATAAGAAGTATCTGACGGAACTGATCGCAAAGTATCCCCAAGTCTGTTTCGTGATCGATCAGTCATACGAGTATTTCACGCTGAAAGAGCTTTTTACGGCGCAGGAAGCTGCCGGATTTTCCAATGTGATCCTTCTACATTCGATGACCAAACGTTATGCCATTCCGGGACTTCGGTTGGGGTATGTCACTGCGCATCCCGGACTGATAGGGCGTCTGCGTACGAACCGGATGCCCTGGTCGGTCAATCAGCTTGCCATCGAAGCAGGACTCTACCTGCTTTCCGAAGGCATCCCGGCCGGTCTCTCCATGAAAGATTATCTGGCGGAATGTGCCCGCCTGAAAAGTTCGCTTGAGGCGATAGGCGGGTTAGAGGTCTGGCCTACCGATACTCACTTTATGCTGGTGTGCCTGCGTTTCGGAAAAGCTGCTGCTTTAAAGGAATATCTGGCCCGTGAAGAAGGGATTCTGATTCGGGATGCTTCCAACTTCGAAGGGCTGGACGAACGTTTCTTCCGCATTGCCACCCAGACACCGGAAGAGAATGACGAACTGGTGGGAGCGATTGCGAAGTGGATGGCGGAGTAATGACTGACTGATAGGATAGAGAAAGTATGGATGGAATGTTCTTTTGGTATATTAGCCTTGTGTATTTTTGCAGGTTGTTTCCGTTACCGTTAGCCTGGTTGTTCGATCGCTGGCAAGGCGATCCGTCCTGGTTGCCGCATCCTGTGGTAGGATTCGGTAAACTGATAGCTTGGGGAGAGAAGTGTCTGAATGCGGGGAGAGCCCGCGTTTGGAAAGGGGGAATGATGTCGGTAGCATTGATTGTGGGAGTCTACTTTTTTACCTTCCTCTTTTTTAAAGTGATCGGAGAGTATTCCATCATACTGACAGCGCTGATACAAACACTGCTGATCTTTTGTTGCCTGGCAGGTACAACCCTGATACGTGAGGTCCGGATGGTCTTCGAAGCCGTAGACCGTTCATTGGACGAGGGGCGTAAACAAGTGGCCCGCATTGTGGGACGGGATACCTCTGCACTATCTGCACAAGAGGTGCGTACCGCAGCTTTGGAGACTTTAGCCGAAAATCTGAGTGATGGGGTAATTGCACCACTTTTTTGGTATGCAGTGTTGGGAGTGCCCGGCATGATGGCGTACAAGATGGTGAATACACTTGACTCTATGATCGGTTACCGCAACGAGCGTTACCGTCAATTCGGCTGTATAGCTGCCCGGATCGATGATGTTGCCAATTATATTCCTGCCCGCCTGACGGCTTTGTTGATGATCCTCGTCAGCGGACGGTTTTCTTTGCTCAGGTTCGTGGGTAAATATGGCAGCCGGCACGCCAGCCCAAACTCCGGTTATCCCGAAGCTGCTTTGGCCGGTATTCTGAATTGCCGTTTCGGCGGGCCCCACTATTATTTCGGCGAAGAGGTGTGGAAGCCTTTTATAGGCAACAACGAACGAGCATTGACAACCGAGGATATGAAGAAAGCCGTCTGTGTCAATCGGCAGGCAGAGGTACTGATGGTTGTGTTGGTGTGGCTGACTATTCTTCTGTCTTTGAGTTAAGTTGCAGCCGGACCACTCCGCCGTAAGGTGTCAGTGCGTCAAAAGCGTCTTCCATTCTCAGTATCCCTGCATAGATTTGTGCACAAATCAGCACCCCTCCATGTGCAAAGACGGCTATGCGTTTATACTCTTTTCCACTCACTTCATTCAGGAACTCCGATACCCGTTGAAGCTGTATCATAAAAGACTCTCCGCCTGTAGCAGCTACATGGAAGTAGTCGTTATACCACTCCTCCAGTCGCGGATCACATATTTTATCAAACTCCTGCATCTCCCATTCACCGAAGTTCAGCTCTTTCAGCCGGGCATCACGAATGGCATCCGGATAACCGCAGTGGTCTGCCAGGCGGGTGCAACGACTCAGCGGGCTTGTGAATACGGCATCAAATACGTCGTTCTGTAGTTGTTGAGCCGTAATTGAGGCTTCTTCTTCAAAACTATCTCGCAAAGGTACATCAGTCTGGCCATAACAGACTCCTTTAGGAACATCGACAGAGGTATGGCGGATTAATATGACTTCCATGACTATATAAACATTAGTATAACTATTCCCAGGTAGAAAGACAGTTCACTTAGAAGAAACAGTGCCCCGCAACAGTCGCCGGTATAACCTTGCAATTTCCGTTTCATCAGTGTGCAAAGCAGATACAGCATGACCAGCGGAAATACGATAGCCATCCAGTATCGGTACGGTAGCAGGAGTGCTGAAGGAAGTATACCGCATAACAGACCGAAAGCACATTCTCCGCCTGACATTCTGTTATATACTACTTTGGCCTTGCTTTCTTCTTCTTTCCGTGCGTAAGGCAGGAAGTTGATGATTTGTGATGAGGTCAGCTTGCTTATCGTGTCGCCTGCAATCAATGTAATACATGCGAAGGAGAGGGGGAGCGACATCAAAAGACTCCATAGAAGAAGGAAGTAGAAAATCAACCCGATGACACCGTAGCTGCCGATATGCGAATCTTTCATGATGGAGAGAATCCGCTCCCGGTTCGTACCTCCTCCGAATCCATCGAAGAAATCTGCCAACCCGTCTTCGTGTAGGGCACCGGTGATCAATAACCGGGCGGCAAGTGCCAACAATACGGCAACGGAGAAGGGGAGGATCTGTGCGCTCAACCAAAGTACTCCTGCCATGATGCCGCCCGTGAGCCATCCGGACAAAGGCCAGTAAGGCACAACGTGTTTAAAACATTCTGCCGGAACTTCGCGGATACGCCAGAAGGGGAGGCGGGTAAAAAAGATAAATGCTGCTAATATATTCATCGGCAAATCTTATTAGAAATATTTGGTGATGGCTGCATGTGCAAAGTTGTCCATCTCGTTGATCATCCGTACGGCAGAGTCAATGATAGGATAGGAGCAGATGGCTCCGGTTCCTTCTCCGAGACGTAAACCCAGATTCAGTAATGGCTTGGCTCCCATGGCATCGAGTACCAGCTTATGTCCGGCTTCATCTCCCTGATGACCGAAGATGGCATAATGCAATACCTCAGGGTAAAGTTGGGAGGCTGCAAGGATGCAGTTTGTCATGATGAATCCGTCTACCAGGATAATCATCTTTAACTCGGCTGCCTGAAGCATGGCGCCTATTGCCATTACCATTTCCAGTCCGCCGAAATAGCGGATCAGGTCGTGTGCGCTTCCGTCTCCCTGATAATGGTCCAGTGCCTGCTGCAATACATTATATTTGTGACGGACGCCTGCATTGTCGAGTCCGCTGCCTGCTCCGACACACAGTTCGAGAGGAATATGGGTGAAGCACGTCATCCACATGGAAGACGAAGAAGTGTTGCCGATACCCATTTCGCCCAAAGAAAGCACATTGCAACCTTCGGCATGACACTGACGGACTACTTCCGCTCCGCGCTCGATGCACAAATTCATTTCTTCTTCTGTCATGGCTGCCTCGTACAGATAGTTACGCGAGCTTTTGCGTACCTTCATGTTGATGATTCCTTTCTCGTATGGAAGGTCGTAATCCACTCCGGCATCTACAATCTTCAACTCGAATCCGTGCTGGCGGCAAAGGAAGTTGACACCCGCCCCTCCGTGAAGAAAGTTGCTGATTTGTTGCCAGGTGATCTCTTTGGGAGAGAGGCTGACTCCCTCGTCGACAATGCCATGATCGGCTGCGAATATGATATTTTGAGGATGTCTCAGCTCGGGAGTAAGTGTTTGCTGGATAAGCCCGATCTGCAAGGCCAGTTCTTCAAGTGTTCCCAGAGAGCCTTTGGGCTTGGTCAGATTATTTATTTTGTCGGTCAGTGCTTCCCGGATGGTTTCGTCCGGTCTGGTGATTTGAAATGTTTTCATTTTATAAGGGTTATTCTATCATTTACTTTTCGTCTTTTACTTTCACAGGAATCCCCGATACCATTAGTATTACCCGATTGGCCCGGGAGGCTATATACTGGTTCATCCATCCTTGCATGTCAGTGAATTTTCGTTGTATCAGGTTTTCTGAAGTTCCTCCCATACCGATTTCGTTGGTGACAAAAATAAAGGTCGCGTCCTGTTGTGTCAGTCGGTCAAACTCGGCTTTAACAGCAGTCAGTGCCTTGTCGGTGTCTGCTTCGAGATCAAAGAAATAATTGGTGCACCAGAGGGTTACACAATCGATCAGCACTACACGCCCTTCCAAAGAGTGGCGGCTCAATTCTTTTTCTTCCTCTATATTGGTCCATTCCGGTCCGCGGTTGGCTTGATGGCGCAATACCCTTTGACGAAATTCTTCGTCCCAGATACGTGAGGTGGCCAAGTAAACCGGATTAGGAGAGAGGGATAACGCCAGGCGTTCGGCATAGCTGCTTTTGCCCGAACGAGCTCCTCCGGTGATGAGTATGATCTGTTTCATGAATCTATCTGTGTATTTTTGGTTAGCAAATGTACGGTAATATTTTATATTTCCATTCCCGGATGCAAAATATTGTGCCATTGCTATGGGTATTTCGGAAACAATATTTATCTTTGCATGGCTTTACAAAATAAAAGCAACACATGCGGTAGTAGCTCAGTTGGCAGAGCGGCGGCTTCCCAAGCCGCAGGTCACGAGTTCGACCCTCGCCTACCGCTCAAAAGTTTATCTCCTCAACTAAAATAGAATATCGCAGATTTCTCCAGTCTTTTTGTAGGAAAAGAATGATGGATCTGCGGTTTTTTTATGTATTTCTTCTGTCACTCTTTGTTCTTTTCTTACCTTTGTGAATCAATTTAATAGATAATCACATGAACAAGAAATTAATCCTATCTATTTTCGTTCTGGCAGGTGCTCCTGTGCTGCTGTCGGCTGCAGGAGAAGCACGGTTGTTGCGTTTCCCCGCTACGAACGGAAATGAGATCGTATTTTCGTATGCGGGCGATTTGTATAAAGTGCCTGCTTCGGGAGGTGAAGCACAACGCCTGACTTCCCATGTGGGATACGAAATGTTTCCCCGGTTTTCTCCGGACGGCAAAACGATTGCATTCACCGGGCAGTACGATGGAAATACAGAAGTGTATACCATGCCTGCAACGGGTGGCGAACCACTACGGATAACCTACACGGCTACCAATAGCCGTGACGACTTGGGTGACCGTATGGGACCTAACAACATTGTTATGACATGGACTCCGGACGGACAACGTATCGTGTATCGTAATCGCATCAGCGACGGATTCTCCGGTAAACTCTTTACAGTAGACAAAGAAGGCGGATTGTCAGAAGTCATTCCTCTTCCCGAGGGAGGCTTTTGCAGCTATTCACCGGACGGAAAACAATTGGCATACAACCGGGTGATGCGCGAATTTCGTACTTGGAAGTATTATAAAGGCGGTATGGCCGATGACATCTGGGTGTATAATCCGGGAAACAAAACAGTGGAGAATGTAACCAATAATGTAGCTCAGGACATTTTTCCGATGTGGATTGGCGATGAAATCTTTTTCCTTTCCGACCGTGACCGTATCATGAATATCTTCGCATACAATACGAAGACCAAACAGACTGTAAAGGTGACGAACTTCACTGAGTATGATGTGAAATTCCCAAGCGTCCATGGCAATACCATCGTTTTTGAAAACGGCGGATATATTTATAAGATGGATGCTGTGGCCCGGAAAGCTGAAAAGGTAAACATTACACTGGCTTCTGATAATATCTATGCCCGCACCGATTTGAAAGAGGGAGCGAATTATGTGACTGCGGCCAGCCTTTCACCGGATGGAGCACGGATGGTAGTGACAAGCCGGGGTGAAGTATTCAATCTGCCGGTAGAGAAAGGGGTTACAAAAAATATAACTCGTTCGCCGGGAGCTCACGATCGTGATGCGCAGTGGTCACCGGACGGAACACAGATTGCTTATATCTCTGATGCCACAGGGGAAACCGAACTTTATCTGCAGAATGCGGCAGGTGGCGAACCGATGCAGTTAACTCATAAGAACGATACATATATCCGTGACTTTAAATGGAGTCCGGATTCTAAGAAGATAGTGTATATGGATCGTAAGAACCGAGTTAATCTGCTGGATGTGGCTTCCGGGAAAGTTTCTTTATTATTGCAAGATCCGGTGGGAGTGCCGGGTGGAGTTACTTTCTCTCCGGACAGTGAGTGGTTGACTTATACACGGATGGGTAAAAATGAAATCAATGTCGTATATGTCTATAACATTGCGGAAAAGAAAGAATATCCGGTGACCGACAAATGGTATAACTCTTCTTCTCCGGTGTTCAGTGCCGACGGAAAGTATCTGATATTCTCTTCTGCCCGTGATTTTAACCCGACTTACGGATCATTGGAATGGAACCATGTATATAATAATATGTATGGTGTGTACATCGCTTTGCTGTCTAAGGATACATCGTCTCCTTTCATGCAGAAAGATGCGGAAGTGGCTGTATCTAATGCTACCCCCAAAAGCGGGGATAAAAAACCGGCAGATAAGAAGGAAGTGGCCGATGCTTCGTTGGTGAAGTTCGATCCGGATGGCATTACCGATCGCATCGTTCGCTTGCCCTTGTCTCCGTCTTATTATGGTAACTTTTATTCGGATGGCAACAAGGTGTACTACTGGGGACGCGGTGGTACGAAAATGTATGACTTGGCAAGTCAGAAAGAGGAATCGATTGCCGATGGAGCTTCGATGGATGTTACTTACGATGGTAAGAAGGCACTTTTCTTTAAAGGCCGTCAGATTTATGTGACCAATCTTCCTTCGGGTAAGACAGAACTGACCGCTCCGGTCGATTTAAGCAATATGAAGATTACTGTGGATTATCCGAAAGAGTGGGCACAAATCTTTGATGAAGCTTGGCGTGCCTATCGTGACGGATTCTATCAGGAGAGCATGCACGGTGTAGATTGGAAAGCAATTAAAGAAAAATATGCGGTCTTGCTGCCTTACGTTAAAACTCGTTTAGACCTGAATTACATTATCGGTGAGATGATAGGTGAATTGAACTGTGGGCATGCTTATGTCAATCCGGGAGAAACGGAACAGCCCAAACGGATCAATACCGGCTTGCTTGGTGCGGAAATAACTCGCGACAAGAGTGGCTTTTTCCGTCTGGAGAAGATATTCCCCGGAGCATCTTGGAGCAAAGAACTGCGCTCTCCGCTTACGGAACCGGGTGTTGATGTGAAAGTGGGAGAGTACATCGTAGCTATTGACGGTGTGCCGACTAATACAGTTAAAGATATGTATTCTTTACTGGTGGGTAAAGCAGAGATACCTACTGAAATTTCGCTGAATGTCAAACCTCAGCTTTCCGGAGCACGTAAGGTTGTGATCAGTCCGCTTGCCAATGAATATCCTTTGATACATTACAATTGGGTACAGGATAATATAAAGAAGGTGGACCAGGCTTCCAACGGACGTATCGGATATATTTATATTCCGGATATGGGGCCGGAAGGCTTGAATGAGTTTGCCCGCTATTTTTATCCGCAACTTGATAAAGAAGGGTTGATTATCGATGATCGTGCCAATGGTGGAGGTAATGTTTCACCAATGATTTTGGAACGTCTTTCCCGTGAACCTTATCGTCTGACTATGGGTAGAGGTACCAGCCATGTGGGAACAGTGCCTGATGCTGTACAGGTGGGACCGAAGGTTTGTTTGATTAATAAATACTCCGCTTCAGATGGCGACCTGTTCCCGTGGGGCTTCCGCGCACTTGGCTTGGGTAAGTTGATAGGAACTCGTACCTGGGGAGGCATTGTGGGTATCAGCGGATCATTGCCATACATGGATGGTACGGACATACGTGTGCCATTCTTTACGAGCTATGACCCGAAGACCGGGAAATGGATTATTGAGAACCATGGAGTAGATCCGGATATTTTGATTGACAATGATCCGGTGAAGGAGTGGAATGGAGAAGACCAGCAACTGAACAGAGCCATCGAAGAGGTTATGAAACAGCTTAAAGATCGTAAACCGTTGCCTCCGGTACCTGCTCCGAGAGATTTTAGTAAATAAACTTATAAGCCTTTGTAGCAAAAGGCTTGTTCACCACAGATTCTATGGATTTCCACAGACTTATTTCCCTATTTCTGTATGAATCCATACAATCTGTGGCGTTTTTTTAATGTACAGTTTTTTAAGTCTATATGAAACAAGAACTAAAGGAAAAGCTTTTGCTTTTAGCGGATAAATATGAGGTGAAAGAATTTATTATGGACGATCCGATACAGTTTCCCCATCGGTATACTGATAAAGCTGATATTGAGATCTCCGGACTGATCGCTTCCTGGATCGCTACCGGTAATAGAAAGGCCATTATCAAAAGTGGTGACCGGATTGATCACGAGCTTTTCCTGAATGCTCCATATCGATATATATTAAGTGAAGAATGGAGGAAATATCGGGGAGTAACATCCAGTTTTTATCGCTATTACTCCTGGAATGATTTCTATATACTCTGCCAGACTTTGTATGCTGCCTACCGGGAGCATGGGGATCTGGAATCCTATTTGTGCCATTCTCTCTCTTCCGGTACGCCATTGGAAAGATTGCAATCGGTGTTCGGACATATCAATGGGATGCCTGCTTTGTCAAGTGCTTCCGAAGCAAAGAAAATGTGTATGTTTCTGCGTTGGATGATTCGTAGGGATTCTCCTGTCGACCTCGGTATTTGGCGGAGTTTCAGTCCCTCAGATCTAATTATCCCTCTTGACACTCATGTACATCGCATCTCGACTGATCTTGGATTGACCAATGCACGTAAATGCCTGAAAACAGCACGTTGCATTACTGATGCATTGCGGGAGATATGGCCGGATGATCCGGTAAAGGGAGATTTTGCTCTTTTCGGATTTGGTATCAACGAACCGGTGAAAAGTTAGGTACGTTCATAAGCAACTCTTTGTTTTGACGATCTGTTCTTTGGGTGATAAAGAATGCGTTAATCCTCTAATATGTATGGCTCCCGTTGGAAGAGAAGGGTAGGAAATGGTGATCTCTTGTCTTTAGAGAAACCATAAACCGGTCGGTTGTCGATCCATAAACCGGCTGATTTATATATAACCTTGGTATGACCTCTCTTAAAATTATAGATAAAGAATGAGCACAGTTCACCCATTTTTAGTATTTTTGCATCCTGTTTTGAAGATAGAAAACTTTAAAAGAAGAAAAATATAATGGCAAAAGAACTGAAAGACCTGACCAAACGCAGCGAAAACTATTCGCAGTGGTACAATGATTTGGTGGTGAAAGCCGATTTGGCAGAACAATCGGCTGTGCGTGGATGTATGGTGATTAAGCCTTACGGATACGCTATTTGGGAGAAAATGCAGCGTCAGCTGGACGACATGTTTAAAGAAACCGGACACGTTAATGCTTATTTCCCGTTGCTGATTCCGAAATCATTTCTGAGTCGTGAAGCTGAACACGTAGAAGGCTTTGCCAAGGAGTGTGCCGTAGTAACACATTATCGCCTGAAAAATGCCGAAGATGGTTCGGGTGTGGTGGTCGATCCTGCTGCAAAATTGGAAGAAGAGTTGATTATTCGTCCGACTTCTGAAACAATCATTTGGAATACTTATAAAAACTGGATCCAGTCATATCGTGATCTGCCTATTTTATGTAATCAGTGGGCTAACGTTTTCCGTTGGGAAATGCGTACGCGATTATTCCTCCGGACTGCGGAATTCTTGTGGCAGGAAGGTCATACAGCACACGCAACGCGCGAAGAGGCGGAAGAAGAGGCTATCCGTATGTTGAATGTATACGCCGAATTTGCAGAGAAGTATATGGCAGTTCCGGTAGTTAAAGGTGTGAAATCGGCTAATGAGCGCTTTGCCGGTGCACTTGACACGTATACCATCGAGGCAATGATGCAGGATGGTAAGGCATTGCAGAGTGGTACTTCACACTTCTTGGGACAGAATTTCGCAAAAGCATTCGATGTTCAGTTTGTAAATAAAGAGAACAAGCTTGAATATGTATGGGCTACCTCTTGGGGTGTTTCTACCCGTCTGATGGGGGCACTGATCATGACTCACTCGGATGATAACGGTCTGGTACTTCCTCCGCATCTGGCTCCGATCCAAGTAGTGATCGTTCCTATCTATAAGAATGACGAGCAGTTGAAGCTGATTGATGCTAAGGTAGAAGGTATTGTGGCAAGATTGAAGCAATTGGGCATTTCAGTGAAATATGATAATGCTGACAATAAACGTCCGGGCTTTAAATTTGCCGATTATGAATTGAAGGGTGTGCCTGTTCGTCTGGTGATGGGTGGACGTGACTTGGAGAACAATACGATGGAGGTAATGCGTCGTGATACTCTGGAAAAAGAGACTGTGACTTGCGATGGAATTGAGACGTATGTTCAGAATCTGCTGGAAGAGATCCAAGCTAATATCTATAAGAAAGCGCGTACTTATCGTGACTCACGTATCACTACGGTGGATAGCTATGATGAGTTTAAGGAGAAAATCGAAGAAGGCGGCTTTATCCTGGCTCACTGGGATGGAACAGTGGAGACGGAGGAAAAGATCAAAGAGGAGACAAAGGCGACGATTCGTTGCATTCCGTTCGAATCGTTTGTTGAAGGTGACAAAGAGCCGGGTAAGTGTATGGTGACAGGAAAACCGTCTGCTTGCCGTGTGATATTTGCTCGTTCTTATTAATCATTAATATAAGGTATAGAAAGAAAAGGTTGGAGGTACCCGAAATGTGAACTTCCGACCTTTTTCTTTTTTATCATTAATCTGATAATTCTATGAATCCATTGTTAAATCTTATCTGGCTGCTTTGTGGCGGCATCTTTACTGCGATAGAATATCTTATTTCAAGTCTTTTAATGATGATTACCATTATTGGTATTCCATTCGGCTTTCAGACATTGAAATTGGCCGGACTTGCTTTATGGCCATTTGGCAAAGAGGTGAGAAGTACTCCTGATTCTGGAGGTTGCCTCAGTATCATAATGAATATCATCTGGTTGTTTCTAGGTGGAATTTGGATCAGCCTCTCTCACTTGGGGTGGGGGATTTTGCTTTGTATTACCATTATCGGTATACCGTTTGGAAAGCAGCACTTTAAGTTAGCCGGACTCGCTTTGACTCCTTTCGGAAAGGTGATTGTCGACAAAAGTTTCTAAATGAAATGCTCTTTCGGCGCATTTAGCAAGTTTTACTCTAAGAGCTGTTTCATTTCTATTTGGTAGTTTTGTCATCAGTAAAAAGACAGAGAGCATTACATTGGATGCTCTCTTTTCATTTCCGATTTCGCTTTTTGGGTCTCTTTCACCGAATCATTCGGTATGCTGTCCTTAGCGGCAGCTTGCTTCCGTCTCAGGTTTCTCAGTTTCCATTTATTCCAAAAAAGAAGCTCACTCCATTTATTGAAGTCCTTTTTATACATGATACCGATTCCTTGTGTAGTCAGGTTGGTTCGCGTATAATAGCGGTCATTCGTTTCATTGTATGCTTTTAGGCGTATGTCTCCCGAACGGTTGAGTAACCATTCTGCTTCAAAGTCTCCAATGAAGTTGGTATTTGCCAATGGATTGTCCCGGTAGCCGAAATTCCCGTTGATTAGCAAGCGGTTGTTCAGCAACTGCCCGGATAAGATGCCTTCTATTTCCATGTCCGTCCAACCCTTGTCACCTGTACTGAGATTAGTGCCGATGTTCCAGTTGTTGTTATCGAATACTTGTGACAACAGATTGTTTAACTGTCCGGATAGGGTAGAGAACAGGGCCGATGATGTCATGTTGGAGTTTTGGGTACCTCCGGTACTTTCCTGCGGATAGAACTTGCCAATGCCCAATAGGTAGAGAATTTGCATGTTCATCTGTTCGTCTGTACTGATATAATTGCGTACCAGTGTCTGTATCTCGTCCCGTTCATTGGGGAGTTCAATTCCCAACTTGATGTTAGGACGCCAGAGAATTCCTGTCAGATTCATGATGCAATTCACTTTCACATTAGGTTGTTGGGTAATCGTTTCCGAAGCGTCGGGAATCAGGTCGTTCAGTGAAGCTGAATTTACCGTGTAACTAGCCTGAATGTCAAGTGTCGCATCCAATGGGGGACCGTTGAAAGTGATGCTACTTCCGTCTTTAATGATAAAATCTTTGCGGATGACCTCTTGTAAACTGAATTTGTAGATACCTTGGTTGATACGGTAATTACCGAACATTTTCACATCTCCTTTATTAAAGAACTCTGTACGTATGTTACCGGAGCCTTTACCGCTGATGTAATCTCCGGCAATAGGGTCCATGATAATTTTCATTGTAGCATCCGGAGTAGCATCTATCAACAGGTTCAGTCGAATATCCGTTTTGGATTCTTCCTCTTCCATCTCTTGCTGTAACCGATCGTATTCTGACATTACATTAATGGAATCCTGCACAAACCTGCGGGGCGTTTTATCGACAAACTTAATAAACTGGTTGCTGGCTGCTGAAGCTGTTGCGTTGGTTATATAGACAAAATTGGTGTTACGATTGGTAGTGACAGCTGCATTGACTTGTAATTCCTGCGGGTTTCCAATCAACATTGCATTACCGGTTCCATATACTTTTCCGTAAAAGTTAATATCCGGATTTTCTTTCGTATTCATAAGTAACATGTTGTTCACGTTGAATTCGAAATGATAACTTAGGTCCCTGAAATGCCGGAAATTCAGTTTGCCGTTCATAGTACCCTGATGTCCTTCCATATCTGCTATGCGTATATTATCGAAGCTAATGCCACTGGTGGACAAACGGATGGTGTCTGTTACGGTGAACGAAGTATTCAGTATTCCTATTTTTAAGGATGCGTCCGTCATCAGGTTCCCTTCGATATTGAGTGCTTTGAACTTTCCGTAGAAATGGGCTTTACCACTGGTACGTCCATGCAGGTCTTCAACAATGGAACGCATGAAGTATTGGAGAAATTGGATATTCGTATGCTCCGTTTCTATATTCAAGTCTAGTTTGCTTTCCGGTTTTAACGGATAGACATGCCCGATGACATGCGTCTTCGATACTCTTTCTTCTTCCATGTGTGCATCAAGAAAGATAGCACGCATGTCGTTCTTCCACGCACCGTAAATATCCATAGCCCCCAACGAGGCATCATTAAAGGTGAAGTTTTTAAAATGCAGGCGGGTGTTCATGACCGGTTCTTTTAAAATGCCACTGGCATATGCTGTTCCCGTAGCGTCTCCTTTGAAGTCCACATCGTCAAAGTTTACCACATCGAACACGTAGCCTACATTGATGTCCTTTAGTTCTACTTTTAATGTATCTTTGGCTTGTTCTGAAATGCGTCCATTGATACGGATATGACGGTCCTGATGTGAAAAATAGAAATCATTCACATCTATTTTTCCTGAATCGACGACAACTTGTGACGGATGAACCTGCCATAGAGTATCATTCAGGATGATGTCTGTCTGTTTAATATCTACGACAGTTTTCAGTGGGGACTTTTCTTCGGCTGCGCGGAAGAAACTGGCGGCGGCAGATAATCGTCCGCTATAAGTACTGATGGCATTGTTACCCCAGTTGATATTGGCATTTATAGTGTCATTCTTGGCTTGTGCGTCCAGAGAGATGCTTACAGCACTTTCTTTCTTTAGGTTATTGAACCGGACCTTTGCTTTGAACTGATCGGTAGGATTCTCACAAAGTACCAAACCTGACTCGATAAACGTGTTTTGATATTGTAAACGTGGAAAATAGCCTTCTACACGCAAGCGTTGTGCCTGATCGTTGAAGTAACCTTTCACAGTCGAGTGTGAATATATTTTCAATGGGATGTCAAATACTGTCGACAACAGTTCTGTATTAAATATGTGAATATCGAAACTAAAGTTATTATTGGTTTTAATAGGCTTTTTATCCGGTTGAATTAGTGAAGGAATATATCGCCGCATAATGTTCATAACACTTGCCGGAAGCGTATGATACAGGTAATTGCCTTCGATACTTGCTTTTAAGAAACTGGAGGTTAGTTTCAATTGGTTCTCTTTATCTTGGCGGGTTGCAGTGATGTTGATATTATCCAGAAAATAGCTCTTCTCTGGTGCGGTAAATTGTAAACTGTCTATATTGATTTCACCCATCATTTCATCGATGGAACCACCCCGGAAATTAGCTTTTAGTTTCAAAGAAAATTCTGTATCCGGATACTCCTTTGTCAGATTCAGGTCGTGTGGACGTATTTTGTCTATGACTGCATTGAAGTTAAAAGTAGGGACTTTTTCGACTACATTGATGTTGCCGTTTAAATGTACCGAACCGTTTTCGTCATTCAATGCCACTTTACCGTCAAAACCACCGCGTTTGAATTCTCCGTCCAGCGTGATGTTTTCATATTTATAATTACTGTATTCGAGGGATGCTATCAAACCTTTTAACGTAATGGAAGGATATTGGCTCTTGTAGTGGTTTCCTCGGACATCCAGATTAAAGGTAATCTTGCCCAATTGCTTGTTTCCTAGCAGTTGCCCTAACTCAAAATCGGTGGTCTTTACGCCTCCTGAATAAGAAAACAGCGCTTTAGCTTTATCGGAACTAAGCTTTAAGTCGGTTTGGACGGAGCCTATGTCAGTACGGAACAGGCCGTACATAACCAAGTCTGTAAAGTACCCTGATATTTCACCATGAAAAGAGGTATTTCCTAAGTGTTGTAATACAGGGGGAACGCCATTGTAGTGCGGGCTTAGATTGCGCACTAAAAATCCGATTCCCTCTTTGTTGGCAGAGAGATTGGCCAGATGTCCATAAACGTAAGCGTCTTGAGGACGTGATAAGTCTTGTAAAGATACATCTCCTTTTAGTCGGAACTTATCTCCTGCGTTGATTTCCAATGTTCTGCAATTCAGTTGATTGAGCGTACCTTCTACATCAATGTTGAGATCTAGTTTTTCTTTAAAATTGGATAATGCCGGGACAAAAGCTGAAATGTCATTCAAAGTCACATGAGATGGTAAAGTACGGAAAGAGAAGCGAACGTTATCGGCAAAATGGTTGAGTGCTTTCAAACTGTCATATTCCATTCGGATAGTATCCATTTTCATTTCGGTACCCGGCATTTCTATTGCGAAATTTTCTATTTTCATGCCTTTGTTATTAGCAATGACTTTCAGGCTCAACTTTCGTAGTTCAAAGCCCGATTGTTCGTCTACACTCAGGCGTTTGATGGCTGCATTGATCGAATCGTTTTGAAGTGCCTTGAGTGAAATGTTGGCAATGATATTGTGTAGTTTGATATGTTGCGGGTTAAACTTTCCGGGCGTTTCTTCTTCCGATAATACGTCGTAGGATAGTTTACCACGGCGTATTAATATGGAATTAATACGTAGATCAATGTCCTTTTTTGTTTTTACTGTATCTTTGGATGCAAATGCGTCCAAGACGAATTTAAAATTTGGCTCCATGTGCGGAGCGGGCTTATTCAAGTTGATATTAAAGCCAAATAACTGCACGCTGCTGATTGTGATTTTTCCGTTGAATAAAGGAATAATATCAAATTTGGCAGAAAGACGTGTAATTTTGAGCATTTCTTTTCCCGATTGATCGTCGAGCAATACATCATCTATAATGATACGGTTTAATAATCCAATGTCTATCTTACCGATAGTCAGTTCTGTACCCAAAGTCCGGGATAGTTCTTTTGTGACAAACGTAGTCATATTTCGCTGAATATATGGAATATTCAGCAAAATAATAGTTCCGATATATATACCTAATATGATACCGATAACCCAACGTACAGTCTTCTTCAGCGTTCTGATAGGCGGTTGTTTTGATTTTGAGAACAAAAATATAAAATAGTTCGTTATGAATCCTACTTTTATCATTACTTTTGCATCGTTTAAATATCAAAAAGTGTATGAGTACAATTATATTAGGAATTGAATCTTCCTGTGACGATACATCAGCTGCAGTTATTAAAGATGGTTATTTGTTATCGAATGTGGTATCTAGCCAGGCTGTACACGAAGCTTATGGTGGAGTAGTACCGGAATTGGCATCGCGTGCTCACCAACAGAATATAGTACCTGTGGTGCATGAAGCGTTGAAGCGTGCAGGAGTGACCAAGGAAGAGCTGAGTGCGGTAGCCTTTACAAGGGGGCCTGGGTTGATGGGGTCATTGCTGGTTGGAGTATCTTTTGCAAAGGGTTTTGCACGTTCATTAAATATCCCGATGATTGATGTTAATCATCTGACAGGACACGTGTTAGCGCATTTTATTAAAGAGGAAGGAGAAGCAAATGAACAGCCCGATTTTCCATTCCTTTGTTTGCTGGTATCCGGAGGTAATTCTCAAATTATATTGGTGAAAGCATATAATGATATGGAGATTCTGGGACAGACTATTGACGATGCTGCCGGAGAAGCAATTGATAAATGTTCGAAAGTAATGGGACTTGGTTATCCGGGGGGACCTATAATTGACCGTTTGGCACGTCAGGGCAATCCGAAGGCTTATACTTTTAGTAAACCTCATATTTCTGGTTTGGATTATAGTTTTAGCGGATTGAAAACGTCGTTTCTTTACTCTCTGCGTGATTGGATGAAAGAGGATCCCGATTTCATCGAACACCATAAGAACGATTTGGCAGCTTCGCTTGAAGCAACGGTAGTAGACATTTTGATGGATAAACTTCGTAAAGCAGCCAAGCAATATAAAATTAATGAAGTGGCTGTAGCGGGCGGTGTTTCTGCTAACAACGGTTTGCGTAATGCCTTTCGTGAGCATGCAGAGAAATATGGTTGGAAAATTTTTATTCCCAAGTTCAGCTATACTACAGATAATGCCGCAATGATCGCTATCACCGGATATTTTAAATATCAGGATAAAGATTTCTGCTCTATAGAACAGCCTGCTTATTCACGTGTAACTTTGTAAGAGCCCTATGTTTGCGGAGATAATAACTATTGGTGATGAACTGTTGATAGGACAGGTGACTGATACCAATTCGGCATGGATGGGGCGCGAATTAAATAAAGTAGGTATAGAGGTGATTCGTGTCGTGTCTGTACGAGATCGGGCAGATGAGATTATTGAAGCTGTAGATGCTTCGATGAAAAGGGCAAATATTGTACTAGTGACAGGGGGCTTGGGACCCACCAAAGATGATATTACCAAACAGACTCTTTGCAAATACTTCGGTACCAGACTGATCTTTAGCGAGGCTGTCTTTGAAAACGTAAAACGGGTATTGGCGGGAAAAATACCGATGAATGCGTTGAATAAAAGTCAGGCAATGGTACCTGAAGATTGTATCGTTATTAATAATCGGGTAGGGAGTGCTTCTGTCAGTTGGTTTGAGAAAGATGGTAAGGTACTTGTTTCTATGCCGGGAGTTCCTCAGGAAATGACCACTGTGATGAGTGAAGAGGTTATTCCACGTTTGTGTGCAAAGTTTCGTACGGATGCAATTGTTCATCGAACATTTACTGTACAAAACTATCCCGAATCGGTGTTGGCTGAGAAATTGGAATCTTGGGAAATGGCATTACCTGCTTGTCTAAAACTGGCTTATTTACCAAAACCGGGTTTGATTCGTTTAAGATTGACGGGACGCGGGCAGAATCGTAGCGAGGTAGAAGCTTGTGTAAATACTGAGAGTGCCAAACTTGAGGCAATTTTAGGAGAAGATATTTTGGATGAGGAAGATACTCCGATTGAAATTTTGATAGGCGAACTTTTAAAGAAGAAGAATTTGACTCTTTCTACCGCAGAAAGTTGTACCGGTGGAAGCATTGCAGCCCGTATCACTTCGGTTGCCGGCAGTTCGGAATATTTTAAAGGAAGCATAATAGCGTATGCCAATGAAGTAAAGACGGAGTTGCTGGGTGTATCGATGGAAACGCTTGAAAAAAGAGGTGCGGTAAGTGAGGAAACGGTCATTGAAATGGTAAAAGGTGCGATGAAAGCGCTAAAAACTGACTGTGCTGTAGCTACGTCTGGAATCGCAGGTCCCAGTGGGGGGACTGAAGAGAAGCCGGTTGGTACAGTTTGGATTGCTGCTGCCTATAAAAGTGAAATTTGCACTATGAAGCAGGAAACTAATCGTGGAAGAGAGATGAATGTGGAGAGAGCAAGCAATAATGCCCTTCTATTGCTTCGAAAATTGGTGAAATGAAGAAAAATTACCGCTCAATAATGAATTTATTTAGGAAATACTTGTTTTATATACATAAAAGTGCTTACTTTGCGCTCTGTTTGAAAGAAGTATAGATTAAAACTATAAAAATAAGATAGAAATGTCGAAGATTTGTCAAATTACCGGAAAGAAAGCCATGATTGGCAACAATGTTTCACACTCAAAGAGAAGAACTAAAAGAACCTTTGATTTGAACTTGTTTAACAAAAAGTTCTACTATGTAGAACAGGACTGCTGGATCAGCCTGAGCCTCTGTGCTGCTGGTTTGCGTATTATTAATAAGAAAGGTTTGGACGCTGCTTTGAATGATGCGGTTGCCAAAGGGTATTGTGATTGGAAAACCATTAAAGTTGTTGGCTAAAACGTTAAAAAGAGGAGAAACTGATTATGGCAAAGAAAGCAAAAGGTAATAGAGTTCAGGTGATTCTGGAATGCACAGAACACAAAGATAGCGGTATGCCGGGAACATCTCGTTATATCACAACTAAGAACAGAAAAAATACTACTGAAAGACTTGAGTTGAAGAAGTACAACCCAATTCTGAAAAGAGTAACAGTACACAAAGAAATTAAATAATAAAGAAAGAGTATAACCCATGGCAAAGAAAACAGTAGCAAGTTTGCACGAAGGATCTAAAGAAGGTCGTGCTTATACTAAGGTTATCAAAATGGTTAAATCTCCGAAAACTGGAGCTTACATTTTTGATGAACAAATGGTTCCTAACGAAAAAGTGCAAGACTTTTTTAAGAAATAAGCCGGTTGCATAAATAGCAATCCGAAAAATCCTCTCACTGATATTCATTGAGGGGATTTTTTTTGCCAATTTTATTCGCTTCATTTTTTACTTTACGCCAGTTTTATTATATCTTTGTAGCATAATGTATTATACAAATAATTGTAATCATGGGATTTTTTAGTTTTTTCTCAAAGGAAAAGAAGGAAACTTTAGATAAAGGATTATCTAAAACCAAAGAAAGTGTATTCAGCAAGATTGCCCGTGCGGTGGCCGGAAAATCGAAGGTGGATGATGAAGTGTTGGATAATCTGGAAGAGGTACTTATCACATCGGACGTAGGGGTAGAGACTACTCTTAATATCATCAAGCGTATCGAAAAACGTGCAGCAGAAGATAAATATGTAAATACACAAGAGTTGAATTCGATTCTTCGTGAAGAAATAGCTGCATTACTGACTGAAAATAATTCGGATGATGTTGCCGATTTCGATGTTCCGGTAGAGAAAAAGCCTTATGTTATTATGGTGGTGGGTGTAAACGGAGTTGGTAAAACAACCACTATTGGTAAACTAGCTTATCAATTTAAGAAAGCCGGTAAATCTGTATATTTGGGGGCAGCCGATACTTTTCGTGCAGCAGCAGTGGAGCAATTGGTGATATGGGGCGAGAGAGTGGATGTTCCGGTCATTAAACAAAAGATGGGGGCCGATCCGGCTTCTGTTGCGTTTGATACGTTAAGTTCTGCAGTAGCTAATAACGCTGATGTGGTGATTATTGATACAGCAGGACGTTTGCACAATAAAGTTGGCTTGATGAACGAGCTGACGAAAATTAAAAATGTAATGAAGAAAGTAGTGCCTGATGCTCCAAACGAGGTGTTGTTGGTGCTTGATGGCTCGACCGGACAAAATGCCTTTGAGCAGGCAAAACAATTCACACTTGCAACAGAAGTAACTGCTATGGCTATAACCAAATTGGATGGGACGGCAAAAGGTGGCGTTGTTATCGGAATTTCAGATCAGTTTAAGATTCCGGTGAAATATATCGGATTGGGTGAGGGTATGGAAGACCTACAGGTGTTCCGCAAGAAAGAATTTGTAGACTCCTTATTTGGAGAGAATGCATGAAAAGAAAAACTATAGATATCATAACATTAGGGTGCTCAAAGAACCTGGTGGATTCAGAACAGTTGATGCGTCAATTGGAAGAAGCCGGATATGATGTAACCCATGACTCGGAAAAACCGACAGGAGAGATAGCTGTTATCAATACCTGTGGTTTTATCGGTGATGCAAAAGAAGAATCGATTAATATGATTCTGGAGTTTGCACAAGAAAAAGAAGAAGGCAATTTGGAGAAACTTTTTGTAATGGGCTGTCTTTCGGAACGTTATTTAAAGGAATTAGCGATTGAGATTCCTCAGGTTGATAAGTTTTATGGAAAATTCAATTGGAAGGGGTTGTTACAGGATTTGGGCAAAGCTTACCATGAGGAGCTTCATATTGAGCGTACTCTTACCACTCCCAAACATTATGCTTATCTGAAAATATCAGAGGGTTGTGATCGTAAATGCTCTTATTGTGCTATACCGATTATTACAGGAAGACATGTATCTCGTCCTATAGAAGAAATCTTGGATGAGGTGAGATATTTGGTTTCCAATGGTGTAAAGGAGTTTCAGGTAATTGCTCAGGAATTAACTTACTATGGAGTGGATTTATATAAGAAGCAAATGCTTCCGGAGTTGATCGAACGCATTTCTGAGATTCCGGGTGTAGAATGGATACGTTTACATTATGCATATCCGGCACATTTCCCTGAAGAGTTGTTCCGAGTGATGCGTGAACGAGATAATGTATGTAAATACATGGATATTGCATTACAGCATATCAGTGATAATATGCTGCAACGTATGCGTCGTCATGTGACGAAAAAGGAGACTTACCGGTTGATTGAACAATTTCGTAAGGAAGTTCCCGGGATTCATTTGCGTACGACGTTGATGGTGGGACATCCAGGAGAGACAGAAGGGGATTTTGAGGAATTGAAAGAGTTTGTACGTAAAGTGCGCTTTGACAGGATGGGGGCTTTTACTTATTCAGAAGAAGAAGGAACATATGCTGCGGCTAATTATGAAGACTCTATTCCTCAGGAGCTAAAACAGGCACGATTGGATGAGTTAATGGCTATTCAGCAAGGAATTTCTACTGAATTAAGTGCATCAAAAGTTGGACAAAAAATGAAAGTCATTATTGATCGTATAGAAGGTGAATATTACATTGGGCGTACAGAGTTTGATTCTCCGGAAGTAGATCCTGAAGTTTTAATAAGGTGTGAAGGGGATAATTTAATGATTGGTAACTTTTATCAAGTACAAGTGATTGATTCCGATGAATTCGATCTTTTTGGTGAAATAATTTAAATATATTTCCTGAAGAATTTGTTTTTTGATCTGGATTGATTAATATAGCAACATATTTTTAAAATTGTAGGATTTTGAATAATAAAGAATTTACTTCTGAACTTTCTCGCAGATTGGGGTATAATACAAAATATACTTCTGAACTGATAACATCTCTGCTGTCTGATATTACTCAGGAATTGCAGGAAAGCAATGCTATAGGAATACAGGGATTTGGTACTTTTGAGGTAAAAAAGAAAGCAGAACGTATTGTCATCAATCCCGTCACTAAGTTGCGACTGTTGGTTCCACCCAAGTTAGTACTGGCGTTTAAGCCGAGTCCTATATTAAAAGATAAGTTTAAAGAAACATTTCCGTATGAATGAAAAGTTGACTATACAAGATCTTGTTGAACTACTGGTTAACAGACATGAGGTTTCTCAAGAAGATGCTGATGTTTTCGTCCGGGAGTTTTTCTTATTGATAGAACAAGCTTTGGACGCTGATCAATATGTGAAAATCAAAGGATTGGGTACATTCAAATTGATAGGGGTCAATAGTCGTGAAAGTGTAAATGTCAATACGGGTGAACGTATTAAAATAGAGGGACATACTAAGATTTCTTTTACTCCTGACCCTTCTTTAAGAGATATCATAAATAGACCTTTTTCACATTTCGAAACAGTAGTGCTGAATGAGAATACAGTCTTGGAAGATACGCCAATAGAGGAATTGGAGGAAGAATCAGGGAATATATCCGAAACAACTGAGCTTCCGTTAATAACAGAGACCGTAGAGAGAGAGGAAGCAAAAGCAGAGGAGAAGGTGGTTGAAACAGAGGCGAATGGGAAAGTAGAACCGGAAACCTCAAAAGGGCAGGATGTTGTGTCGTCAGATGTGGAAGTTGCAGAAGACGTTTCGGAAGTTATGAAGGAATCCGAAAGGACAGAGGTTGTAGATGATATTGACATACTTGAAACTGTTGAAGATGTTAGCATACATAAAGGTAGTGAAGCTGTAGTAGAAGGTTCATCCATTGCTGAGGTTCGAGAAGAGGGTGGATTGGATAAAGTAGTGGAAAATTCTGAAGAGCCAATCCAGTTCACTGGAGATACAGGGCAAGAAACTACAGATAATTTAAAAAAGGTGATAGAAGACGAAAGTTCTCCTAAATTGACTGCCGAAGAAATTATAGCACGGGAGATTCAAAAAGCAGAAGTATCGACTATCCCTGTAAAAAAGGAAAAGCGCCCAAAGAAGGAAGTTAAACCGGAAAACCAAAAATCTCCTGTTCCTTACTTAATAGTAATTATAGTAGTTGTTATGTCGCTTTGCGGTGCAGCATTAGTTTTTATTTATTATCCGGATTTGTTTTCTAAAAAAGAATCGGAACAGTCAATAACCACAGAGACTGTAGAGAAAAAAGAACCGATACGGGAAATTCCATTGGATACTGTTGCAAAAGCGGATACTATTGTCAAGGTGGTAGCAAAGACTCCGAATCAACAGGAGATAAAACAGATGTCTGAGCGTGTCAATGTGTCGGAGAAAGTAGATAAAACTTCAGAAAGTGAATCGGTATCCCGGGAAAAGAGCACTAAAACAGTGGCAATCCCGGTCAAGCCGGATTCAGTGAATTATACAATTACCGGTACTAAGGCGACTTATACAATTAAAGAAGGTGAAACTCTGACTAGGGTATCTCTACGGTTTTATGGTACAAAAGATTTATGGCCCTATATCGTTAAACATAATCGGGGAGTGATTAAGAATCCGAATAATGTACCGTATGGTACTGTACTTAAAATACCGGAATTGGTTAAAAAATGACAGTCTAATGTGATCACCCGGGTGTATACAAGTTTATACATTCGGGTGTTGTGTTTATGTTATACAAATACAAAAGCGTATGAAAGTACCTTAATCTAAAGACTTCGCATTGTTTTTTAATAAAAATTAGTTGGAATGGTTAAAGATATAGTGTACTTTTGGAATCGAAATTAAAAAGCCTTACAACATAGGCTTTGCTCATATTATTAAAAAGAAAATTAAACAATAAAATAATTAGTATTTATGGCTGAATCAATTGACATCCGCGAATTGAACGAGCGGATTGAAAGACAGAGTGCTTTCGTTACCAATCTTACAACAGGCATGGACCAAATCATTGTGGGTCAGAAACATTTGGTAGAGTCACTGTTAATCGGACTACTTTCTGATGGACACGTGCTGCTTGAAGGTGTACCGGGTTTGGCAAAAACTTTGGCCATTAAGACATTGGCCTCGTTGATCGATGCAAAATACAGCCGCATACAGTTTACGCCTGACTTATTGCCAGCTGACGTTGTCGGTACGATGGTTTACAGTCAGAAGGATGAAAGTTTCCAAGTGAAGAAAGGTCCGATTTTTGCTAATTTTGTATTGGCTGATGAAATAAACCGTGCTCCCGCTAAAGTTCAAAGTGCTTTGCTTGAAGCAATGCAGGAACGTCAAGTAACTATTGGTAAAGAAACATTCTTGTTACCTGAACCGTTCCTTGTTTTGGCTACTCAGAACCCGATAGAACAGGAAGGTACATATCCGCTTCCGGAAGCTCAGGTAGACCGTTTTATGTTAAAGGTGATTATTGATTATCCGAAACAGGAAGAGGAGAAATTAATTATTCGCCAAAATATCAATGGAGAGAAATTTAATGTGAAGCCTATCTTGAAGGCTGAAGAGATTATCGAGGCACGTAAAGTGGTTCGTCAAGTTTATTTAGACGAGAAGATTGAACGTTATATTGTAGATATCGTGTTTGCTACACGTTATCCGGAAAAATACGATTTGAAAGAATTGAAAGATATGATTGGATTCGGTGGGTCACCTCGTGCCTCTATTAATTTAGCTTTGGCTGCACGTACATATGCGTTTATCAAACGTCGTGGCTATGTGATTCCAGAAGATGTACGTGCTGTTGCGCATGATGTACTTCGTCATCGTATCGGATTGACATATGAAGCGGAGGCTAGCAATGTGACTTCTGATGAAATTGTCAGCAAAATATTGAATAAGGTAGAAGTGCCTTAATTTTAGTTGAGAATGAACAATCCTCAATTACCAATTTTCAATTCTCAATTAAATAGATGGAAACAAGTGAAATTCTAAAAAAAGTTCGTCGGATTGAAATAAAGACGCGTGGACTGTCTAACAATATCTTTGCAGGCCAGTATCATTCAGCCTTTAAAGGTAGAGGTATGGCTTTTTCCGAGGTGCGCGAATATCAGTTTGGCGATGATATCCGTGACATTGACTGGAATGTGACAGCGCGTTTCAATAAACCTTTTGTGAAGGTGTTTGAAGAAGAACGCGAGTTGACGGTAATGTTGATGGTAGATGTTTCCGGCAGTTTGGAATTTGGCACTGTAAAACAGCTGAAGAAGGACATGGTGACAGAAATTGCAGCCACTCTTGCATTTTCTGCTATCCAGAACAATGATAAAATCGGAGTTATTTTCTTCTCAGACAGAATAGAAAAGTTTATTCCTCCTAAAAAAGGACGTAAGCATATTCTATATATCATTCGTGAATTGATTGATTTTAAGCCCGATAGTCGTCGGACCAACATACGTCTTGCTTTGGAATATTTGACGAATGTAATGAAAAGACGTTGTACCGCTTTTATTCTGTCTGACTTTATCGATCAGGAAAGTTTTAAGAATGCAATGACCATAGCGAATAGGAAACATGATGTAGTTGCCATTCAAGTATATGACAGGCGAGTTGCCGAGTTGCCGGCAGTAGGTCTGATGCGGATTAAAGATGCGGAAACCGGACATGAACAATGGATCGACACATCTTCGGCTGGAGTACGTAGGGCACATCATGAATGGTGGGTGAATAAACAAACTGAGTTAGATGAAACGTTTACCAAAAGTAATGTCGATTCTGTTTCGGTACGTACTGATCAGGATTATGTCAAAGCATTACTGAATTTGTTTGCTAAACGAAATTAACGGGAAAGATGAATAAATATATATTGCTGATAGTATTGTTATTTCTGGTTTCTGGCAGAATTGCTGCACAGTCAGTGACTGTGGATGCCAAAATAGACTCTTTGCAAATTCTGATAGGAGAACAGGCGAAAGTGCAATTACAAGTAGCGATGGATGCGAAGCAGAGGGCTGTTTTTCCGTCATTTACAGATACATTGGTACGTGGTGTGGAAATTGTGGATATTGCTAAACCTGATACACAATATTTGAATGATCGCCAGAGAATGCTGATTACTCAAGAATATACGGTAACTTCTTTTGATTCGGCATTATATTATATTCCTCCTATGGGAGTAAAGATTGATAATAAAGAGTATAAATCAAAGGCGTTGGCATTGAAGGTATATTCAATGCCTGTAGATACGTTACATCCTGATCAATTTTTTGGTCAGAAGACTGTCATGAAAGCTCCCTTTGCCTGGGAGGATTGGTATGGTTTGATTGCTTGCTCTTTTCTGGCATTACCATTGCTCGGATTGCTTATTTATCTGATCATCCGTATCCGTGATAATAAGCCTATTATTCGTAAAGTGAAAGTTGAACCTAAGTTGCCTCCGCATCAATTGGCGATGAAAGAGATTGAGCGAATAAAGACTGAAAAAATTTGGCAAAAAGGACAATCGAAGGAGTATTATACTGAGTTGACAGATGCTCTTCGTACATATATTAAAAATAGATTTGGCTTTAATGCATTGGAGATGACTTCATCTGAAATAATAGATAAACTGCTGGAATTTAATGATAAAGAAGCTATATCAGATTTGAAATATTTATTCCAGACAGCTGATTTAGTAAAGTTTGCCAAGCATGATCCGCAGATGAATGAGAATGATGCGAATTTGATCAATGCAATTGACTTTATAAATGAAACAAAACAATTGGAAGAAGAGAATCAGAAGCCGCAACCTACTGAAATCACGATAATAGAGAAACGATCTTTACGTACGAAGATATTGCTGATCTGTGGTATCGTATTCCTGTCGGCAGCTCTTATTGCGACCTTCGTCTATATTGGGTTGCAACTCTATAATCTATTTGGATAATAGATTTTGACTTTTATTGTTTAAAATAAGAAATAGTAAATTATAAATAGAATGGTTTTTGCCAATATTGAATATTTGTTTTTGCTGCTGTTGCTTGTGCCATATATTGTATGGTACATAATGAAGCGGAAAAAGACTGAGCCGACTCTTCAGATTTCTGATGCACGAGTATATGCGCATGCCCCTAAAAGTTACAAGAATTATCTGCTTCATGTACCGTTTGGTCTGCGTATCATCACTCTAATATTGATTATTTTGGTTTTGGCACGTCCCCAAACAACAAACAGCTGGCAGAACAGCGAAATTGAAGGTATTGATATTATGTTGGCTATTGATGTGTCAACCAGTATGTTGGCAGAAGATTTGAAACCCAACAGGTTGGAAGCTGCCAAAGATGTGGCTGCGGAATTCATCAACGGTCGCCCGAATGATAACATAGGAATTACACTGTTTGCCGGTGAAAGTTTTACTCAGTGTCCTTTGACAGTAGATCATGCTGTATTACTTAACTTATTTCAGGGGATACAGTGCGATATTATTGAAGATGGAACAGCAGTTGGTATGGGAATTGCCAATGCAGTAACCAGGTTGAAAGATAGTAAAGCAAAATCAAAAGTGATTATTTTGTTGACGGATGGTACCAATAATAAAGGAGATATTTCTCCATTGACCGCTGCTGAAATTGCGAAGAGTTTTGGTATACGTGTTTATACTATTGGTGTGGGAACAAACGGTATGGCTCCATATCCGGTACGGGTTGGTGGTACAACACAGTATATTAATACTCCGGTAGAGATTGATGAGAAGACTCTTACTCAAATAGCAGGTACTACGGATGGGAACTATTTTCGTGCTACCAGTAATTCGAAGCTGAAAGAGGTTTATGAAGAGATTGATAAATTGGAAAAAACAAAGTTGAATGTGAAAGAGTACAGTAAACGTCAGGAAGAATATCGTTGGTTTGCGTTAGCTGCATTCTTATGTATATTGCTTGAGGTACTGTTACGGAACTCAATATTGAAGAAGATACCATAAAATTGATAAAAAGATGTTTCGATTTGAAGAACCTGCATATTTATATTTGTTGCTGCTGCTACCATTGCTGGCAGCCTTCTACCTTTATTCTAATTATAGAAAGAGGAAGGCTATTCGTAAATTCGGAGATCCGGTGTTGATGGCACAATTGATGCCTGATGTATCTAAATATCGTCCGGATGTAAAATTCTGGTTGTTATTTACTGCCATAGGTCTATTTGCTGTACTATTGGCTCGTCCGCAATTCGGCTCTAAATTGGAGACAGTAAAGCGCAAAGGGGTGGAGGTTATGATTGCATTGGATATTTCAAATTCTATGCTTGCCCAAGATGTTCAGCCCAGTCGTTTAGAAAAAGCTAAACGGCTTATATCTAAATTGGTAGATGGTATGGAGAATGACAAGGTAGGAATGATTGTCTTTGCAGGAGATGCCTTTACTCAGTTACCTATAACAAGCGATTATATTTCTGCTAAAATGTTTTTGGAATCAATCAGTCCTTCGTTGATATCTAAACAGGGTACAGCTATCGGTGCTGCTATCAATCTTGCTGCCCGTAGTTTTACTCCGCAAGAAGGAGTGGGACGTGCTATTGTGGTGATTACCGATGGTGAAAATCATGAAGGGGGAGCTGTTGAAGCTGCCAAAGAGGCGGCTAAAAAGGGAATTCAGGTGAATGTATTGGGAGTAGGCTTACCCGATGGAGCTCCCATTCCGATTGAGGGCAGTAACGACTTTCGTCGTGACCGTGAAGGGAATGTAATTGTGACTCGTCTGAATGAGGCAATGTGTCAAGAGATAGCAAAGGAAGGAAATGGTATTTATGTTCGTGTAGATAATTCTAATTCTGCTCAGAAAGCTATTAATCAAGAGATTAATAAAATGGCTAAATCGGATGTTGAATCTAAGGTTTATACAGATTACAATGAACAGTTCCAAGTGATTGCATGGATGATATTGCTCTTGTTATTGGTGGAAATGTTGATTCTGGACCGCAAAAATCCATTGTTTAAGAACATCAGGTTGTTTTCTAATAAGTAGTAATGTATATGTCAAGAAATAAATATATATTGTTTGCTCTGTTGCTATCGCTTTCTGCGGGTGCGTTTGCACAAAAAGCCGAGCGTGATTATATCCGTAAAGGCAATCGTCTGTTTAAAGACAGTGTTTTTGTGGATGCTGAAGTTAATTACCGTAAAGCATTAGAGGCAAATCCTAAGTCTACTATTTCCATGTACAACTTGGGTAATACGTTGTCGCAGCAGCAAAAGTTCAAAGATGCGATGGAACAATACGTTGCGGCAACCAATATAGAAAAAGATAAAGCTAAACTGGGACAAATTTATCATAATATGGGAGTGTTATTCCAGTCTGGTAAAGATTATCAAAAAGCGGTTGAAGCTTATAAGATGTCTTTGAGAAATAATCCGAAAGACGATGAAACCCGCTATAATCTGGCATTAGCTCAAAAGTTGCTGAAGGATCAACAGCAAAATCAGCAGAATCAAGATCAGAATCAGGATCAGAATAAAGATGATCAACAAAAGCAACAAGATAAAAAAGATCAGAATAAGCAGAATGATCAAAATAAAGATCAACAACAGCAACAACCTCCTAAATCAGAGAAAAATGATAACGAAATGTCTAAGGAGAATGCGGAACAGCTGCTCAATTCTGTGATGCAAGATGAAAAAGGGGTTCAGGATAAAGTGAAAAAGCAACAGACTCTTCAAGGAAGACGTCTGGAAAAAGACTGGTAATAATAAAATAATTGATGATAAAAACTTCAGATGAAATGAGAAAATTGATTTTCTTATTGATTGCACTGGTAGCCATGACTACGCAAGCGCAGGCTGACGGAAAGGTAGTGTTTACTGCATCTGCCCCCGATGCTGTAGTAGTAGGTGACCAGTTCAGGTTATCGTATACGGTAAATACGATAAAAGTACGAGATTTTCGTGTGCCTTCTATTAAAGGATTTGAGGTGTTAATGGGACCTAACCGTTCACAACGTATGCAATCGATTAATGGGGTTACTAATAATAGTATTACCTTTACTTATATCTTAATGGCTACGGCTGAAGGAGAGTATTCTATTCCGGGTGCAACGATTACGGCTGACGGGAATCAGATGGTTTCTAATTCGGTAAAAATTAAAGTTCTTCCTCCGGATAAAACCGGGAATACGGCAGATGGCAAAGGAACTGCATCGTCTGGCAATCAAAGTGGAACGTCTTCCTCTGTTTCTAACCAAGACTTACTTATAACTGCGACGGCCAATAAAACGAATGTATATGAGCAGGAAGCCTTTCTATTAACTTTTAAGATTTACACAAGAGAGTCTCAACTTCGCTTTGAGAATGTGAAGCTTCCTGATTTTAAGGGATTTCATTCACAAGAAATAGAGATGCCTGCTAATGCAAAATGGTCACAGGAACATTATAAGGGAAAGAACTATTTTACGACAGTGTATCGTCAATTTGTATTGTTCCCACAGCAGTCTGGAAAACTGACTATTGAGCCTGCACGTTTTGATGCTACCATTGCTAAAGCTGTACAATCTGATGATCCGTTTGATGCTTTCTTTAATGGTGGAAGCAATTATGTGAATGTAAGTAAGGTGATTGTAACTCCTAAGATTACGGTTAATGTGAATCCGTTACCGACAGGTAAACCTGCCAATTTCTCCGGAGGAGTAGGGGAGTTTAGTATCACTTCTTCCATTAATTCTAAAGAAGTGAAAACGAATGATGCTATCACAATAAAGTTAGTGATTTCGGGAACCGGTAATTTAAAATTAATTGCAAATCCGGAAATAAAATTCCCGGAAGATTTTGATGTATATGATCCAAAGGTGGATAGCAAAGTTCGTTTGACTCAAGAAGGACTTTCCGGTAATAAAGTTATTGAATATCTTGCTATTCCGAGACATGCAGGAGTTTATAAAATACCAGGAGTATCCTTCAGTTATTTTGATATCAAGTCGAAATCCTATAAAACACTGAATACCGAAGATTATGAGGTTAAGGTGGAAAAAGGAGCAGGAAATGCAGATCAGGTTATTGCCAACTTTACTAATAAAGAAGATCTGAAAGTATTGGGTGAAGATATTCGCTATATAAAACTAAATGATGTGAAGCTTCAGCCAAAAGATAATCTTTTGTTTGGCTCTTTACTTTATTGGCTATTCTACATTGTTCCCGCCATGGTGTTTATTGTCTTCTTTATAGTTTATCGCAAACAGGCTGCCGAGAATGCCAATGTAGCCAAGATGCGTACAAAGAAAGCCAATAAAGTGGCTACTAAACGAATGAAGTTAGCTGGTAAATTGCTTGCGGAGAATAGCAAGGAGGCATTTTATGATGAAGTACTTAAAGCTCTATGGGGATATATCAGTGATAAACTTAATATTCCGGTTTCTCGTTTGTCTAAAGATAATGTAGAAGAGAAACTTAGAAATTATGGAGTCAGTGACGAATTAATAAAGGATTTCCTGAATGCTCTGAATGAATGTGAGTTTGCACGTTTTGCTCCAGGAGATGAGAGTCAGGCTATGGATAAAGTTTATTCATCGTCATTGGAAGTTATGAGTAAGATGGAAAATTCAATAAAACGCTAATTTAGAGAAGAATAAGTCATGAAAAAAATATTGTTTATTGCTTTGGGTTTGTTAATGGCAGTAACTTCTTTCGGGCAGGATTCGTTAACAACAGATTCTACTCAGATGATACAGGGAGATACTGTCAGTATCCATAATGCAGAGTTTTCCGGTTCCAAATTAGAAGATGCCACAAAAGCTGAGGGAGATAGTGCATATATCAGAAATGACTTTGCGTCTGCAATCCAGATTTATGAATCACTTTTGCGTAAAGGTGAGTCGGCCGATGTATATTATAATCTTGGTAATAGCTATTATAAAATAAATGAGATAGCAAAAGCCATTTTAAACTATGAAAAGGCCTTGTTGCTTCAGCCCGGTAATGGAGATATTCGTGCCAATTTGGAGATAGCTCGTGGTAAGACTGTAGATAAAGTGGAAGTTGTTCCTGAGGTATTCTTTGTTACATGGACAAAGGCATTAATTAATAGTATGAGCGTGGATTCATGGGCCATATGGGGGATTGTGAGTTTCTTACTGCTAATTGTCTCTCTATATTTCTTTATTTTCTCGAAACAAGTGGTGTTGAAGAAAGTTGGTTTTATTGCAGGCATTATCTTTTTGATAGTTGTTGTAATGGCAAATGTTTTTGCTTCTAAGCAGAAAGAAGAGTTGTTGAACAGGGATACTGCAATAATAATGAGTCCGAGCGTAACGGTTAGAAGTACACCTAGTGAAAATGGTACCAGCCTATTTATTCTTCATGAAGGGCATAAGGTTAACATTAAAGATGATTCAATGAAAGACTGGAAAGAAATCCGCCTTGAAGATGGAAAAGTGGGATGGGTGCCGGTTGGTTCAATTGAAATTATTTAAGAATAGAATCTATAAATATTTCATCAAAGTCCGCCCTCAATAATCTAAGATTTATTGGAGGCGGACTTTATTGTATTATAACAAGTTATCGTTGATTTAGATTGTTTTAGCGAAAAAAGAGAAGCTTTTGTTTTGTTTTATCTTTTTTTTTCCTTAAGTTTATAGCGTGATAATAAAGTCACATAGTATTAACCATTAAATTTATGAGACATGAGAACAATAACATTTAATGAACTCCGTAAAATTAAAGATTCATTGCCTAGCGGTAGCATGCATAGAATAGCAGACGAACTCAATTTAAACGTCGATACAGTGAGAAACTTCTTTGGTGGTCATAATTTTAAGGAAGGGAAAAGTGTCGGAATACATCTTGAGCCTGGTCCGGATGGTGGATTGGTTATGATTGATGATACCACTGTGCTCGATCGGGCATTAAGAATATTGGATGAATTAAATATGAGTAAAGAAGAAGCTACCGAATCTGTGCAGGTTAAATAAGAGATAAAGTCAGAATCCCAATTGGCAAAACAATTGGGATTTCTTATTTGTTGAATTCAATAAATAAACGAATTATGGAAGAGAAATTAGTAACTTTAGCTATTCTGACTTATACAAAAGCTCAGATATTGAAGAATGTTCTTGAGAATGAGGGTATAGAGACGTATATTCACAATGTGAACCAGATACAGCCGGTTGTTTCATCCGGTGTGCGTTTACGTATTAAAGAAAGTGATTTGCCGCGTGCATTGAAGATTACCGAGAGTTCTGCCTGGCTTGCTGAAAGTATAGTAGGAGAGAAGACCCCTAAAGTGGAGCATCGCACTAAGAAGGTCCTTATTCCGGTTGATTTCTCTAACTATTCAATGAAAGCTTGTGAATTTGGTTTCAATTTTGCCAAATCTTTTGATGCGGAGGTTATCTTGCTGCATGTCTACTTTACACCAATTTATGCTTCATCATTGCCATATGGAGATGTATTTAACTATCAGATTAGTGATGAAGAGACTGTGAAGAATGTATTGCATAAAGTACATGATGATCTGAATACTCTGTCGGAGAAGATTAAGCAAAAAGTTGCATCCGGAGAGTTTCCTGATGTCAAATATACGTGTGTCTTGCGCGAAGGTATCCCGGAAGAAGAAATACTCAGATATAATAAAGAACATCGTCCCAGAATCATTATAATGGGTACTCGAGGTAAGAATCAGAAGGATATTGATCTTATTGGTAGTGTAACTGCCGAGATAATTGAACGTAGTCATACTACAGTACTGGCTATCCCCGAAAATACTCCTTTCAATCGTTTCAATGAAGTGAAACGGATTGCCTTTATGACGAACTTTGACCAACGTGATTTGATTGCTTTCGATTCATTCATCAATGGACTTAGCCCATTTCATTTTTCTGTTTCTCTTATTCATTTATCGGATGTAAAAGATACATGGAATGAAATAAAATTAGCTGGTATTAAGGATTATTTCCAAAAGCAATATCCGGATCTTGAGATTCATTATGATGTGGTGATGAGTAATGATTTTCTGAATAGTTTGGATAATTACATTAAAACAAATCAGATTGACATTATCACATTAACTTCTTATAAACGGAATATATTTTCCCGTTTGTTCAATCCCGGTATTGCTCGTAAGATGATCTTCCATTCAGATACACCGTTGTTAGTTATTAACGGATGATCAGACACCTAAAAAAATAAGCTTTAAATTAATGGAATAATCAACATTATGTTTAATAAGAAAGAGGCAATTTACTTATATATAGTAAATTGCCTCTTTTATTTAATCCCTATTTCCATCTTGCTAATTTGGCATTCTTTAGCTCTTAAAAAAATAAGAACCTGCATCCTGACAGGTTTTAGTCATTTCATTCACCATGAAACGAATAAGAAATAGATTTCACCTATTTCTCTTTTTGTGTTACGCTATTGTTCAGGATCAGATCAAGCAAAAAAAAGAGGCTGCCCAATTTCTCGAATCAGGCAACCCCTTTCACAAAAATCTTTGCGAAAAAAGATCTATTTGATCATTACATCATTTTCTCGATTTCTTCGAATTCCGGTCCCATATTCAAGTTGTAATATACCCGGTAAAGACCTTGTAACCACAAATCTTTCTGATCAGGTTTCAGCTCTCTTGCTTTTTCGTAATATGGTTTAGCAGCTTCGTAGAATTTCTTGATCTCAGCTTGTGCTGTTGCATAATTCGGGTCATTGATATCTGCCGGTGCTTTGTCTGCATATTCTTGTGCTTGTAACAGGTATACCAAACCTAAATTAGAGCATGCTTCTGCATATGCAGGATCTATGTCGAGAGTCTTTTTATAGAACTCAATTGCTTTCTCATAATCTTTCATATTATGATACAGATATGCCTTCACATACAGATATAATTTGTTATTCGGATCTTTAGCCAACATATCATCAGCAAACTGCATTGCTTTATCATTTTGGTTGGAGCTGCTATAGTAGTCAACCAGATTTGCGAAGAAATATTGATTTTCAGGGAACTTAACAATACCTTCCTGCAATTTTTCTACCCATTTAGCAGTATCACCTTTAGCTTTGTAAGCATCTGTCAACAATTGCATTGCAAATTGGCCATTTTCTTTGTCTTTCAGAGCATATTGAGCATATTTCATGACAGCATCTTTGTCACCTACTCTATCTGCAGCCAAAGTGGCATAATATGCTACCTGTGGCAAAATGGTGTCTTTTTCCAGCAAGTTTTCTTTTTCCATCATAGGCAGTGTAGCTGCATCTACATAAGCTGCAAAATATTTTAATGCGTCTTCGTTCTTATTTAAATTGAAGTATTGAATACCACCGTTAATCAAGTTAGGACGTTCTGCCAGAATTGTTTTTGAGTTGGCGCTTCTGTATTTGTTTTTAATTTTACCCTTTTCATTAGGAATCTGTGCCAGTTCGTCACATTTAACATAATAATTGTACATATTCAGTACGCTATTGTATACTTTCAATGTATCATAAGGTTTTCTCAGATAAGCATTTTCCATCTCCTTTTCGTTGATTCTTTTCTGAATATAACCTGCTACGTCCCAAGTTGCCGCATTATCCTTTGTTTCAGGGTTAGTTAATGCTTCGTTAATCAGTTGTTCAGCTTTTGCGAAGTCAGGTTTTACTTCTCCGGCAATGCTTTTCGCTTCTTTTACATTTTTCTCCTGAGCGAATGCAAAACTTACTGCCATCAGTAAAACCATTGAAAATAATACTCTTTTCATGATTGTTGTTTGATTAATTATTAATATTATGTCTATTCTTCTGTTTCATTTACCGGTGTATTCGTTTCCGGATCGCTTGGAATATTTCCTTCTCTTTCTTCTTCCGGAACTTCATCTTCCAGGCTTTCGGATGTAACTTTACATACAGAACCGATCTGGTCGTTACGTTTTTCAAGATTGATCAGACGGACTCCTTGAGTTGCACGGCCCATGATGCGGACATCAGCTACTTTCAGACGAATTGTAATACCCGATTTATTAATGATCATCAGGTCGTTTTCGTCTGTTACAGACTTGATTGTAACCAGTTTACCTGTTTTTTCGGTAATATTCATGGTCTTCACACCTTTGCCGCCACGGTTTGTTTTACGATAATCTTCAATATCAGAACGTTTACCATAGCCTTGTTCGGAGACAACCATTACGGACTCTGTCTCGAGATCCTTAATGCAAATCATGCCTATTACTTCATCCTGTCCGTCGTCATCCAGTGTGATACCACGAACTCCGGTAGCTGTACGGCCCATTACGCGAACTGCTGCTTCATGGAAACGTATTGCGCGTCCGTTACGGTTGGCTATGATGATTTCGTTGTTTCCGTTGGTCATACGCACTTCTATTACTCGGTCGTCTTCACGTATAGTAATTGCATTGACACCATTCTGGCGCGGGCGTGAGTATTGTTCCAAAGATGTTTTCTTTATAACGCCATTCTTGGTACAGAACAGTACATAATGACTGTTAATATATTCCTGGTCATTCAAACTCTTCACACGCAAATATGCATTAACAGCATCGTCCGAGTCAATGTTCAGCAAGTTCTGGATAGCACGGCCCTTAGAGTTCTTTGTTCCTTCAGGTATTTCATATACCTTCAGCCAGTAACATTTACCCTTTTGAGTAAAGAACATCATCGTGTTGTGCATTGTTGCCGGGTAGATGTGCTCAACAAAGTCTTCATCACGGGTTTCAGTACCCTTCGAGCCTACTCCACCGCGGTTTTGAGCACGGAATTCTGTCAATGGTGTACGTTTGATATATCCCATGTGTGAGATGGTGATAATCATCTGATCATCCGCATAAAAGTCTTCCGGATTGAATTCTTCTGATGAATAAACGATTTCAGAACGGCGTTCGTCACCATATTTAGCTCTTACTTCCAGCAATTCGTCTTTGATTACTTTACGGCATACTTCATCATCGGCCAGGATACTTTCCAAATATGCTATCTGCTTCATAACCTCCTCGTATTCAGCATGGAGCTGATCCTGCATCAGACCTGTTAATTGGCGCAGGCGCATTTCGACGATGGCGCGTGCCTGAATTTCGCTCAGGTTGAAGCGTTCCATCAGTCCGGAGATTGCATCGTTTGGTGTTTTGGCGGCGCGGATGATACGAATTACTTCGTCAATATTATCCGAAGCGATAATCAGACCTTCCAAGATGTGTGCACGTTCTTTGGCCTTACGCAGGTCAAATTGAGTACGACGAATTACCACATCGTGTCTATGTTCTACGAAGTAAACAATCAAGTCGCGTAAGTTCAGCATTTTAGGGCGTCCGTTGACCAGTGCAACGTTATTTACACCGAATGACGTCTGCAAGGCTGTCATTTTATAGAGCTTGTTCAGCACTACACTTGCATTTGCATCCCGTTTGATATCAATAACGATGCGCATACCTTCACGGTCGGACTCGTCGTTGGCATTTGATATGCCTTCTATTCTTTTTTCATTGACAAGATCGGCAATTGCTTTAATCAATTCTGCCTTATTCACGTTGTAGGGAATCTCTGTAACGACGATCTTATCATGTGTCTGTCCGGATTCGATTTCTGCTTTCGCGCGCATAACCACGCGTCCGCGTCCCGTAAGATAGGCTTCACGTACGCCGCTTATGCCATATATATATCCTCCTGTAGGGAAGTCGGGCGCTTTTACATATTCCATCAGTTCCTCTACGGTCACATCTTTATTGTCAAGATATGCTTCGCAGGCATCGATGACTTCAGACAGATTATGGGGCGGCATGTTGGTTGCCATACCTACAGCAATACCGGAAGCACCGTTAACCAGCAAATTCGGAATACGTGTCGGCATCACTTTGGGTTCCATCAGCGTATTATCGAAGTTAGGTTCGAAATCTACAGTCTCTTTGTAGAGGTCCTGCATCATTTCTTCACCTAATTTGTTCAGACGTGCTTCAGTGTAACGCATGGCAGCAGGACTGTCGCCGTCTACAGAACCGAAGTTACCTTGCCCGTCTACCAGCGGATAGCGCATTGCCCATTCCTGAGCCATACGTACCATCGCAAAATATACAGAAGAGTCTCCGTGCGGGTGATACTTACCAAGTACTTCACCTACGATTCTGGCTGATTTCTTATAGGGTTTGTCTGACGTATTTCCCAGTTCCATCATTCCGTAGAGAATTCTGCGGTGAACGGGCTTAAATCCATCTCTAACATCGGGAAGGGCACGTGAAACGATGACCGACATGGAGTAGTCAATGTACGATGACTTCATTTCCTCCTCGATGTTAATCTTTATAATTCTGTCTTGTTCAAGCATTTAAAAAGATTATTAATTATACATTTGCGGTTTATCAAAAACCACGCTAAAGTACTACTTTTCCTTGATATACGAAAACTTTAACGAAGAAAGTTTTTTGCTTTTTGTAAGAGTGCCCTACCCTTATTCTTTAGGTCTGTGACACCCGGGTCTCGTACCCTCCGACACCCGGGTGTCAGGCATCACGACATCCGGGTGTCGGAGGTGCTTTTATCAGTATCTAATGTTTTTTTCTATACTTAATTGTTTTATTATATTATAATGTATAAGAACAAAGGAAATAATGGCACGACATTTGTTATATAATAAATAAAGCAAATGAAGCGCATGCAAACAATATGAAATGCGTATATTTGCCAGTGAATAACCTCTTAGAAGAAGGAAGATAAGTATGAATAATCAATTCTCACAAAAAGTTTCCGATATTATCGTATATAGCAAAGAAGAGGCAAATCGCCTGAAAAGTAGCTATATAGGGCCTGAGCATTTGTTGCTTGGTATGCTTCGCGATGGTGAGGGAAAAGCAATCGAGATATTGTCTAAACTCAAAACAAACCTGACCGACATAAAGAAGCAGATTGAGGCCATACTGAAAGAGCATGCAGACGACATGCTGTTGCCTGATGCCGATGTTCCATTGTCAAATGGAGCTGCAAAGATATTGAAACTATGTATTTTAGAAGCACGAGTGATGAAAAGTCAAGTTGCAGATACGGAACATGTACTGCTGGCCATCCTTAAAGATAAGGATAATCTGGCAGCAACGGTTCTTGAAGCGAATCATGTGAATTACCAGCAGGTATTCGAACAATTGTCCTTACAGCCGGATATCAGTGCCGGCATGGGATTTACAGAAGATGATGATGACGAAGAAGAGATGAATCAATCCCGTTCGTCCCATGGATCCGGTGAACGTCAGCAACAGGCGCAGACTGCCTCCAGGAAGCCGACTAATGATACTCCGGTGCTTGATAATTTTGGTACTGATATGACTAAGGCCGCCGAGGAAGGCCGTCTTGACCCTGTGGTGGGACGTGAGCGGGAAATCGAGCGCCTGGCACAGATATTAAGTCGCCGTAAGAAGAATAACCCCATTTTGATCGGTGAACCGGGAGTCGGAAAATCGGCCATAGTGGAAGGTCTGGCACTTCGTATTATACAGAAAAAGGTGTCCCGTATTCTGTTTGACAAGCGTGTGGTTGCACTCGATATGACTGCGGTTGTTGCCGGTACCAAGTACCGTGGACAGTTTGAGGAACGCATTCGTTCCATCTTGAACGAATTGCAGAAGAATCCGAATGTGATTCTGTTCATTGACGAGATACATACCATTGTAGGTGCCGGATCGGCAGCCGGATCAATGGATGCTGCCAACATGTTGAAGCCGGCATTGGCGCGTGGAGAGATTCAGTGTATCGGTGCCACTACCCTTGACGAATATCGGAAGAATATCGAAAAAGACGGGGCGTTGGAGCGTCGTTTCCAGAAGGTAATGGTAGAGCCTACTACAGCTGACGAAACGTTGCAGATTCTTCGTAATATTAAGGATAAATATGAAGATCATCACAACGTAAATTATACGGATGCGGCATTGGAAGCTTGTGTCAAGTTGACAGACCGTTATATAACCGACCGTAACTTCCCGGATAAAGCTATTGATGCACTCGATGAAGCCGGTTCGCGTGTACATCTTACCAATGTGAGTGTACCCAAGGAAATAGAAGATCAGGAGAAGTTGATCGAAGAAGCTAAAAATAACAAGAACGAGGCTGTCAAATCACAGAATTTCGAACTTGCTGCCAGTTTTCGCGATAAGGAAAAAGAACTTGCTGTCCAGTTGGATGTGATGAAGAAAGACTGGGAGGAACGTTTGAAGGATAATCGTGAGACGGTGGATGAGGAAGAAATCGCAAATGTCGTATCAATGATGTCCGGCATTCCGGTACAGCGTATGGCACAGGCGGAAGGCATCAAGTTGGCAGGCATGAAAGAAGACCTGCAATCAAAGGTGATAGCTCAGGACGATGCTATCAAAAAGCTGGTCAAGGCCATTCTGCGCAGCCGTGTCGGACTGAAAGATCCGAATAAACCGATTGGTACATTTATGTTCCTAGGCCCTACCGGTGTTGGTAAAACTCATCTGGCCAAGGAATTGGCTAAATATATGTTTGGCTCTTCGGATGCATTGATCCGTATCGATATGAGTGAGTTTATGGAGAAATTCACAGTCTCACGCTTGGTTGGAGCGCCTCCGGGATACGTAGGATACGAGGAAGGTGGACAATTGACAGAGAAAGTACGCCGTAAACCCTATTCTATCGTATTGCTTGACGAAATAGAAAAGGCGCATCCCGATGTGTTCAATCTGCTTCTCCAGGTGATGGACGAAGGTCGGCTGACTGACAGTTATGGCAGAATGGTTGACTTCAAGAATACTGTTATTATCATGACATCGAATATCGGAACCCGCCAGTTGAAAGAGTTTGGGCGTGGAGTCGGTTTTGCCACTCAAAGCCGTCTTGACGATAAAGAATTCTCTCGCAGCGTGATTCAGAAGGCTCTGAATAAATCGTTTGCACCCGAATTTATAAATCGTGTTGACGAAATCATCACCTTTGACCAGTTGTCATTAGAAGCTATAACGAAGATTATCGATATTGAGTTGAAAGGACTGTATAACAGAATCGAATCTATCGGCTATAAACTGGTCATTGAAGACAAGGCTAAACAGTTTGTCGCTTCAAAAGGCTATGATGTCCAGTACGGTGCACGTCCGCTGAAGCGTGCCATCCAGACCTATCTGGAAGACGGCTTATCGGAACTTATCATTTCGGCTGATCTGAATGAAGGAGATACGATCACTGTCTCTTTAAATGAAGAAAAGGGTGAGTTGGAAATGAAGAATGAAGCCAAAACGGCTGAATAATCCGACTGTTTCTTTCAAACATACGTCAAAATGTCAGACCAGCATGGTCTGGCATTTTTTTTGTCTCTATTCAGGCAATAAAGAAATTCAATTATTAATAACCAAGATCATTTAAAAAATATACGTTATTATGCAAAAAGGTAATATTGGGGTTACAACAGAGAACATTTTCCCTATCATCAAAAAGTTTTTGTACAGTGACCATGAAATCTTCCTGCGGGAATTAGTATCCAATGCCGTTGATGCCACTCAGAAGTTGAATACATTGGCTTCTATCAGTGAATTTAAGGGCGAACTGGGTGATTTGACCGTTCACGTTTCATTAGGCAAAGACACCATTACCATCTCCGATCGTGGTATCGGTTTGACTGCTGAAGAGATTGATAAATATATCAACCAGATTGCCTTTTCGGGGGCTAACGATTTCCTTGAAAAATATAAAAACGATGCGAATGCCATCATTGGACACTTCGGACTTGGGTTCTACTCTGCATTCATGGTTTCCAAGAAGGTTGAAATTATCACCAAATCATATAAAGAAGGTGCACAGGCCGTAAAATGGACTTGCGACGGTAGTCCGGAGTTTACACTTGAAGAGGTGGAGAAAGCGGATCGTGGTACAGATATCGTATTGTATATTGATGATGATTGCAAGGAGTTTCTTGAGGAGTCACGCATCTCTGCCCTCCTGAAGAAATATTGCAGCTTCCTGCCCGTTCCCATCGCTTTTGGTAAAAAGAAAGAGTGGAAAGACGGCAAACAAGTAGAGACGGCGGAAGATAATGTCATCAATGACACCATTCCTTTGTGGACAAAGAAACCGAGTGAATTGTCGGACGAAGATTATAAAAAATTCTATCGTGAGCTTTATCCGATGTCAGACGAACCTTTGTTCTGGATTCATTTGAATGTAGACTATCCGTTCCATCTGACCGGTATCCTCTACTTCCCGAAGGTAAAGAGCAATATTGATTTGAATAAGAATAAGATTCAGTTGTATTGTAATCAGGTTTATGTTACGGATTCTGTAGAAGGTATTGTTCCGGATTTCCTTACTCTGCTCCATGGTGTGCTCGATTCACCGGATATTCCTTTGAATGTATCCCGTTCTTACCTGCAAAGTGATTCGAACGTGAAGAAGATCTCTACCTATATTTCGAAAAAGGTATCAGACCGTCTGCAATCTATCTTTAAGAATGATCGCGCTCAGTTCGAAGAGAAGTGGAATGATTTAAAAATCTTTATTAATTATGGAATGCTCACTCAAGAGGATTTCTATGATAAAGCACAAAAATTCGCCCTTTTCACCGATACGGATGGCAAACATTACACCTTTGAGGAGTACCAGACTTTGATTAAAGATAATCAGACAGATAAAGATAAAAACCTGATCTATCTGTATGCCAATAATAAGGACGAACAGTTTGCCTATATCGAAGCTGCCAAAAATAAAGGTTACAATGTGCTGTTGATGGACGGGCAACTGGATGTGGCCATGGTAAGTATGCTCGAACAGAAACTGGAGAAATCTCGCTTCACCCGTGTAGACAGTGATGTTGTCGACAACCTGATTGTGAAAGAAGATAAGAAGAGCGATGTGCTTGAGGCTTCAAAACAAGAAGCTCTGTCAGCAGCCTTCAAGAGTCAGTTGCCGAAAATGGAAAAGGTTGAATTTAATGTCATGACTCAGGCTTTAGGCGAAAACGGCTCTCCCGTGATGATAACCCAGAGCGAATATATGCGCCGTATGAAGGAAATGGCCAATATCCAGGCTGGCATGAGTTTCTATGGTGAAATGCCCGATATGTTTAATCTGGTATTGAATTCAGACCATAAATTAGTGAAAGAAGTATTGGCTGATGAAGAAAAAGAGTGCAGTGCTGCCATTGCTCCTATACAGACGGAACTGGAAGATGTGACAAAACGTCGTGATGCACTTAAGAAAAAGCAAGAAGGCAAGAAAGACGAAGATATCCCTACTGTGGAGAAAGATGAACTCAATGATCTGGATAAGAAATGGGATGAGTTGAAGCAGCAGAAAGATTCTATTTTTGCCGGATATGCAGGCAAAAACAAAGTGGTACGTCAGTTGATCGATCTGGCGTTGTTGCAAAACAATATGCTGAAAGGTGAAGCATTAAATAACTTTGTAAAAAGAAGCATTGAGCTGATTTAAGCAGCCGCTTTTTAATTTCATAATATCATTCAAAGAGCATTACGTGCATGAAAATGTATCGTAATGCTCTTTTTTCATTAGAAATGTATGTCAGCTGTCGGTAAATTGGAAACTATTGTATATATTTGAACGATGATTTAACCCTCTATATAGTGTTTTGCTGGACCTTATGAAGAAAAATCTTTTATTGTTATTTCTTTTTTTACTGTTTTTGCCAATGCTTGTCCAGGCACAGAAAGTCGGATTGGTATTGAGTGGCGGCGGTGCTAAAGGACTGACGCATATTGGAATTATTCGTGCTCTAGAAGAGAATAATATCCCGATAGATTATATAACCGGTACTTCTATGGGAGCCATTGTGGGCTCTCTTTATGCCATGGGGTATTCGCCTGACGACATGGAAACCTTACTGAAATCAGAAGATTTCAAGCGATGGTATTCCGGTGAGGTGGAAGAAAAATACATGTACTATTTTAAGAAGAATCTTCCCACGCCGGAGTTTTTCAATATACGTTTTTCCTTTAAGGACTCGTTGAGCCTGAAGCCGCAGTTTCTGCCGACCAGTGTTGTTAATCCTATCCAGATGAACCTTGTCTTTATCGATCTGTATGCGCGCGCTACGGCTGCATGTGACGGTGACTTTGATAAACTTTTTGTACCATTTCGTTGTATCGCATCGGATGTGTATAACAAGAAGCAGCTGATTCTGAAGCGTGGTGATCTGGGTGACGCCGTACGGGCTTCTATGAGTTTTCCCTTTATGTTCAAGCCTATCGAGATAGACAGCATGTTGGCTTACGACGGTGGAATCTATAATAATTTTCCAACCGACGTGATGCGTGAGGATTTTCATCCGGACATCATTATCGGTAGCGTTGTATCTACTAATCCGGGAAAGCCGAAAGAGAATGATCTGATGAGCCAGATAGAAAATATGGTTATGCAGAAGACAGACTACTCTCTTCCTGATTCTGCCGGTATTTTGATGACTTTCAAATATAATGATGTAAGTCTGATGGACTTCCAACGCATCGATGAGCTCGAGAAAATAGGATATGACCGTACAATGAGCCTGATGGACTCCATCAAAAGCCGTATTCACCGTAGGGTTAATGTGGATAATATCCGTTTAAGGCGGTTGGTGTATAAAAGCAATTATCCTGAACTCAGATTTAAGAACATCTATATCGACGGAGCTAATACTCACCAACAGGTGTACATAAAGAAAGAGTTTCATACCTCGGACGATAAAGAATTTACGTATGAGGATCTGAAACGGGGATATTTCCGTTTACTTTCGGATAACATGATTTCGGAGATTATTCCCCATGCCGTTTTCAATCCGGAAGATGATACGTACGATTTGCATCTGAAAATAAAGATGGAGAATGAATTTTCGGTTCGTGTGGGAGGTAATGTGTCTACGACCAGCTCCAATCAGATTTATCTGGGACTTGCATACCAGAACCTGAACTATTATTCGAAAGAGTTTACGCTTGACGGACAGTTGGGCAAAATATATAATAATGCTCAGTTCATGGCCAAAGTCGATTTTGCCACTACTATCCCGACATCCTATCGTTTTATCGCTTCCATCAGTACTTTCGATTATTTTAAAAAAGATAAGCTTTTCTCTAAAAACGATAAACCGGCTTTTAATCAGAAGGATGAGCGATTCCTGAAATTGAAGGTCGCTCTTCCTTTCTTATCCAGCAAAAGATTGGAATTGGGCTTTGGAATTGCGCAGATAGAGGATCGATACTTTCAGAATAATGTGATTGATTTTGATAAGGACAAATATGATAAGAGCGGATATCGCCTGTTTGGTGGTTCCGTTAGTTTTAATGGCAGTACACTGAACTCCAGGCAATTCCCGATTCAAGGTGCAAGAGAGGCCTTGGTTGCTCAGATATTTACGGGAAATGAAAGTTTTCGTCCGGGGGTTAATTCGGAGAATAAAAAGCCCGTAAAAGAAAAGCATTCGTGGTTACAATTGTCATATATGAAGGAGAAATATCATAAGATGGGTGCTAATTGGATATTGGGATGGTATCTGGACGCAGTTTATGCCTCTAAGAACTTCTCAGAGAACTATACGGCCACTATGATGCAGGCTAGTGAGTTTGCCCCCACTGCACATAGTAAATTGACGTATAACGAAGCTTTCCGTGCCAATCAATATGTTGCTGCCGGAATACGTCCCATTTATCGTTTAAACCAGATGTTTCATGTCCGTGGAGAATTTTATGGTTTTTTGCCTATTTTCCCAATTGAACGGAACTCCATTAATAAGGCTTATTATGGAAAAGCATTTTCCCGATTCGAATATTTAGGAGAAATTTCAGTGGTTTGTCAATTACCATTTGGAGCTATCTCTGCATATGTAAATCATTATAGCTCACCAAGAAGGGAGTGGAATGTAGGGCTGACACTCGGCTGGCAACTGTTTAATTACCGGTTCATCGAATAATTTATTTGCAAAAAAAGTTCCCCAAAAGCTTGCAAATTCAAGAAAAGGCCGTATCTTTGCACCCGTTAAACAAAAACAATGGTCGCGTAGCTCAACTGAATAGAGTAGCTGACTACGGATCAGCCGGTTACAGGTTTGAATCCTGTCGCGATCACTTTAAGGTTTAACAAATGGCCGCGTAGCTCAACTGAATAGAGTAGCTGACTACGGATCAGCCGGTTACAGGTTTGAATCCTGTCGCGGTCACTACTAAAATATTAAACAACGGTCGCGTAGCTCAACTGAATAGAGTAGCTGACTACGGATCAGCCGGTTACAGGTTTGAATCCTGTCGCGATCACAAAAACCTCCATAATCAAATTATGGAGGTTTTTTGCTTTCTTGCATTATCTCTTTTATTGGATCATACCTAAATTCTGAGGGATTCCTCTTTTTAATTGGCAGTCTGTACTGAGTCCGGTACTAAAACAAGCCTAAAACCTCCATATTCATCACGATAGTTTGGCACGTCATAGTCAATATATGACACTCGGCAGCCTTTTGCAGTACCACCCCAACTACCACCTCGCAAGACCCGGCGGAAAAAGGCAGATGTACCATTAAATGGCCATCCGGGATGGACAGATTTACCGTTTTGAGAGTATTCTTGAGTGTACCAATTGTCACACCATTCCCATACATTGCCACTCATGTCGTACAATCCTAATTCATTAGGCTTTTTCATACCTACCGGATGTGTAGTCCCTTTGTCTCCATATTTACTTTTTTGATAATTTTCAATATACCAGGCAACTTCATCGATATCATTACTTCCGCTGTATTTGTATTTTTCACTATACTTGCCACCGCGTGCGGCATATTCCCATTCAATATCGGTAGGCAGGCGAAATGTTTTGTTTGTAAGGGTGTTCAATTTGCTTATAAACTTTTGCGTGTCATTCCAACTGATATACTCTGCCGGACAATCTTCACATCCTGAATTGTATGATTGATCGAAATCAGTCCCCATAACTGCTTTCCACAGTTTCTGGGTAACTTCATACTTCCCGATATAAAAGAACGGTAGAGTTTCCTCATGCGTTGGTTTTTCATTGTTTTCGCAATCATTACCTTGCTCACTTGTACCTCCCATAATAAAGGTTCCGCCTTCTACCGGAATCATTTCAAAGCTTTCTCCATTTACAGTAAAAGAAAGAGCAGGCAGTCGTTTCTGGTCGGATTTGTGTTGAATGCAACCGGTAGTACCACCTAAAACAAGAATAAAAACTAAGATGGTAAATATATTCTTTTTAGATAAATGGAGTTTAATATTTAGGAGTGTTTTCATTTATTTGAATATTAAATTATTAGTAACCTGTTAAATGTATAAAATTTAATTAATGTAGTGACCTTATAAGGTGTATGATATAACTTTGTTTAACGTTTAGGGATTTTATAATGGTGGTGTTTCCACTCTATACCGACAGTACAAAGGAAAAGCGCAGAAGAATGAAACTGTAACAGCTTTATCTCGTTGAAAAACAATAAAAAAGTATTGTTGGCTATTCGTTGCAAACGGTACTTTCCTTATATTTGCAATACAGAATATCAAGGATATATGGCAGAGAAGATTTAAGAATAGGCTATGAATATAGAAGAATTTAGAGAATATTGCCTTTCATTTAAAGGTGTGCATGACCGGATGCCCTTTAAAAAAGCAACATCTGAATATGACAGAGATTTACTCGTCTTTTATGTAATGGATAAATGGTTCTGTTTTGTGAATATAGACGCATTCGATTTCTGTAATATAAAATGTAATGCCGGACAGATAGAGGATTTGCTAGACAAATATGAAGGAGTACAACCGGGCTATCACATGAATAAAAAACATTGGATTAGTGTCTATTTTGATAAAGACGTTCCGGATAAAATGATTAAGGACCTGGTAAAGCAATCGTATGAAATTGTTGTATCTTCCTTGGCGAGACGAGAGAGGGAAATATTACAAGCTATGTAAATGACACCATTACTTATAGATATGGAGTACTTTTGTGTCAAAGTCTATTTTTCATCGGGCATTCATATACTGAACGAAAAAAATAAATATACTGCATGAAACAGCTTATTGATTTAGAAAATTGGAATAGAAAAGAACATTTTAAATTCTTTTCTGCTTTTGACGACCCATTCTTTGGGATCACTACTTTGGTCGACTTTACGAATACCTACCATCAAAGTAAGGATGAGAAAAAGTCTTTCTTTTTGTACTCTGTACATTTTCTGCTGCAATGTGTAAATGAAGTAGAGGCTTTTAAATTACGCATTGAAGGCGAACAAGTAGTGAAATATGATTTTATCCATTTATCACCTACCATAGGACGTGAAGATGGAACATTCGGTTTCGGTTTTTTTGAATACGATGCAGACCTTGAAGTATTTATACAAAATGCTGAAAAAGAAATAGAAAGAGTGAAAAACAGTACTGGCCTGTCTTTTTCCGAAAATATAGGCCGGTTAGATCTTATCCGCTATTCGGCTTTGCCTTGGTTCGCATTTTCAGAGATGAAACATGCTGTTTCTTTTGGCAGAGGTGATTCTGTACCGCGCATTTCCACTGGAAAATTAATAAAAGAGAATGGTGCATACCTGCTTCCAATTTCAATTTCCGGTCATCACGCTCTTATGGATGGGCGTAATGTGGCAGAACTTATCGAGAAGTTAGAAACAACAAAGAAATAAATATCATATAAATATACTAAATGGGACGCTTCAGCTGAATTAGGAAAAATAAAGGAGAATGTGTCAAAATTCTGTGGTAAGTTATGACGCACTCTCCTTTATTCCGTAAGTTGATGAAAAAATTATTGATACCTCGGGATTACTTTGGTCGTTAACATTTTATATTCAGTTCATTGAGTACTTTACGAATCGCTTCAAATGTGGTGATGCGTGTCGGTACTAGTGGTAAACGGAGTTTATTCTCGATCATTCCCATAGCGTTCAACATGGATTTTACTCCGGCTGGGTTTCCGTCTACAAATAAGAGGTTAAACAGTTCCGTAAATTTATGGTGTATGGTCAGTGCATTGGCAAAGTCGCCCTGCAGCGCCAAACGGGTCATTCTGCTGAATTCACGTGGAAAGGCGTTTCCAATAACCGAAATGACTCCTACGGCTCCCAATGTAATCAGCGGGAAAGTAATACCGTCATCTCCGGAAATAACGTCAAAGTTAGCCGGTTTGTTTTTAATGATATCATCCATCTGGGTGATATTACCAGAAGCCTCTTTAATGGCTATAACATTCTGAAAGTCCTTAGCAATGCGCAAAGTGGTCTCTGCGGTCATATTAACTCCTGTACGTCCCGGAACATTATATAATACGATGGGAAGCTCTGTAGCGCTTGCAATTGCTTTATAGTGCTGATAAATTCCTTCTTGTGAGGGTTTATTGTAGTAAGGGACAACGGATAAGATAGCATCTACTCCGGTGAAATCGTCGTTTTTGAGTGTCTCTACAACTGCGCGTGTATTGTTACTTCCGACTCCCAGCAGGATGGGGATTCTTCCGTTGACACGGTCGATTACCATCTTTTTGATTTTCTTTTTTTCTTCTTCACTCAAGGTCGGAGTTTCGGCTGTAGTTCCCAGCACACACAGAAAATCTGCATTATTTTGCAGCAGATAGTCTACCAGTCGCATTAACGCATCGTAATCAACGCTTTCATCCTCTTTGAAAGGAGTAATCAGCGCTACCCCCATTCCTTTCAATCTAGTCTGTATCATGAGTATTAATAATAATCTCTAAATATTTTGCTCGCAAAAGTACGAATATTTTCTTTTTTTACAGCAATAATAATATATAAAATAAGATTATTGCAGAAAAATGTTACGATATAAGCTTTAAAAATTCCTCTTCGTTCATTATTTTAATTCCCAGTTTACTTGCTTTTTCTAATTTCGCAGGTCCCATATTGTCTCCGGCCAGAATAAAACTGGTTTTAGAAGAGATGCTTCCCACGTTCTTGCCACCGTGTTTTTCGATAAGATCCTTGTATTCATCTCTTGAATGGTGGGTGAATACTCCACTGATGACAATGGATTGTCCGGCCAATTTATCGGTATGTCCGCTCAAGTCTTCTTCAGGTCTGTATAGTTGCAATCCTGCTGTTTTTAATCGGCCTACCAATTTACGATTTGATTCATTCGCAAAGTAGTTAAGGATACTCCGAGCTATTTTTTCACCGATTTCATCGATATTGATCAGAGTTTCCAGATCTGCATTTTCCAATTCTTCTATGTCTTTAAAAGATTTGGTTATTTTTTTAGCTACCGTTTCGCCTACAAAACGAATACCTAATGCAAAAATTACTCTTTCAAAAGGTACCTCTTTGCTCTGCATGATTCCTTTAATGATGTTTTCCGCAGATTTGTCTCCCATACGGTCCAAGCCTCTGATGTCATCTGTCGTCAGTCGATAGAGGTCGGCTGTGTCATGAATCAGTCCTAAACGGTAGAACATGTCAACGGTTTCAGGTCCTAATCCGTCTATATTCATTGCTTTCCGGCTGATGAAGTGCTCTATTTTTCCTTTGATTTGTGGTGGACAGGCGGTCTCATTCGGACAATAATGGGCGGCTTCTCCTTCGTATCTTATCAGCTTACTGCCACATTCCGGACAGTGAGTGATAAATTTTATCTTTTCACCGATCATGAAGCGGGCCGACGTATCCACACCGGTTATTTTGGGGATGATTTCTCCTCCCTTTTCTACGTAGACCATATCGCCTATATGCAAATCGAGTCCTTCAATGATATCCGCATTATGCAATGATGCGCGTTTCACTACTGTGCCCGAAAGTTGTACCGGGTCGAGATTGGCTACCGGTGTTACGGCGCCGGTTCTCCCTACCTGATAGGTTACCATGTTCAAGCGGGTCAGTGCACGTTCAGCCTGAAATTTATAGGCAATGGCCCAGCGGGGAGACTTGGCTGTGAACCCAAGATTCTTTTGCTGCTTGAGGCTGTTTACTTTCAGTACGATTCCGTCTGTAGCAACGTTCAGGTTTTTGCGCTCTACGTCCCAATAGTTGATAAAGTCGAAGACTTCTTGTAGGGTCTGGCACTTACGCATTAACGGGGAAATTTTAAATCCCCATTTGGCTGCTTCCTGCAGATTTTCATAATGTCCGTCAGTCGGCAGATTATCACCAAGCAGATAATAGAGATAGGCATCCAGCTTACGGGAAGCCACGATGGCGGAATTTTGTAATTTCAATGTTCCCGATGCGGCATTTCTCGGATTTGCAAAGAGAGGTTCTTCGCGGGCCTCTTTTTCCCGGTTTAATGCTTCGAAAACTTCCCATGGCATCAAGATTTCTCCACGAATTTCGAAAACTTCCGGATAATTATCTCCATGTAGGACGAGAGGAATACTCCGAATGGTCTTTACGTTGTCTGTTACATCGTCCCCTTTTTCACCGTCACCGCGGGTTACCGCGCGGATCAGTTTACCATTTTCGTAAGTTAAAGAGATAGAGGTACCATCATACTTCATCTCGCAACAAATCTCAAAATCTTCATTCAAAGCTTTACGCACTCTGTCATAGAAGTCGGTTACTTCATTCTCCGAATATGTATTCGACAATGAAAGCATCGGATATTTGTGCGCTACTTGGGTAAAATTCTTATTGATATCGCTACCTACACGCATAGTAGGTGAGTTTTCGTCTTTATATTCCGGATGTTCCTGTTCCAGGTCCTGAAGTTCCCTCATTAAATCGTCGAATTCTTTATCTGAAATTTCCGGGGCATTCAGCACATAATAATTGTAATTATGCTGATGGAGTTGGAGACGGAGTTGCTCTATTTTTTCTTTTACAGTCATATATTCTTAGGATTGTTTTAGGCAAAAATACGGGTTTCTCTTCAAATATTTGTACTTTTGCGAAAAATTAAAGATTATGCGTATCGATATTATAACGGTTTTGCCCGAAATGATTGAGGGCTTTTTCAATTGTTCTATTATGAAACGGGCCCAGGACAAAGGACTCGCTGAAATTCATATTCACAATTTACGTGATTATACCGAAGACAAGTATCGCCGGGTGGATGACTATCCATTTGGAGGTTTTGCCGGTATGGTGATGAAGATAGAACCTATTGAACGGTGTATTAATGCCCTGAAAGCAGAGCGTGATTATGATGAAGTGATATTTACCACACCTGATGGAGAGCAGTTTGATCAGAAGATGGCTAATAGTTTGTCTTTATCCGGTAATCTTATCATTTTATGCGGGCATTTTAAAGGTATCGATTATCGCATCCGGGAGCATTTGATCACAAAAGAAATCAGTATTGGAGATTATGTTTTGACCGGCGGTGAATTGGCTGCCGCCGTTATGGCGGATGCTATCGTTCGAATTATTCCGGGTGTGATTTCTGATGAACAGTCCGCCCTTTCTGATTCTTTCCAGGATAATTTATTGGCGGCACCTGTTTATACTCGTCCGGCAGAATATAAGGGGTGGAAAGTACCCGAGATTCTGCTTTCAGGGCACGAAGCGAAGATTAAGGAATGGGAACTTCAACAGTCGTTGGAACGTACTAGGAGACTGCGTCCGGATCTGTTGGAAGATTAACTTATGTTGTATATAAAAAAGAATGCCTTTCTCCATTAGAAAGGCATTCTTTTTTTATGAAATATATTATTAATAAAAGGAATAGTCTTTGAGCAAATTCATACTTTCCGGTCCGGGGTGCTTCGATTGATTCCGCGAGCAGACTGAGATAAGCGTATCCGCATTTGGATAGCATTTTAAAGTCAAACTGCAGCGAAGGGGTATGATGTGTTTTTGACTATACCTCAAGTGCACCTATAATTTCAGAAACAGACTTGCATCCGTGTCTTTCCAGGTAATCGTTTATACCATCTATAACTTTGATGGTGATAGCCGGATCTATGAAATTTGCCGTACCAATCTGTATGGCTGAAGCACCTGCAAGCATGAACTCGACAGCATCTTTCCAATTCATGATACCACCTAGTCCTATGACCGGAATATTTACTGCTTTAGCAACTTGCCACACCATTCTTAGTGCGATGGGTTTTACTGCTGCACCGGACATGCCGCCTGTCACTGTTGAAAGGATGGGGCGTTTGCGCTCAGCATCGATGGCCATTCCCAGCAATGTATTGATTAATGATACACTATCGGCGCCGTTGGCTTCGGCTGCCCGTGCCATTTCTGCTATATCTGTAACGTTGGGAGATAGCTTGACGATAAGTGTCTTTTTGTAAGCAGAACGCACTGCTTGTACAACTTCTGATACTCCTTTAGTTGTCACCCCAAATGCCATACCTCCTTGTTTTACATTAGGACAAGAGATGTTTAATTCGATAGCAGGAATTTTGTCAAGTTCATTAATGATCTCTGCAGTCTTTACATAGTCTTCAATGGCTGATCCGGAAACATTCACAATCATGTGGGTCTGAATGTCTTTGATACGGGGATAAATGTGATTTGAGAAATATTCTACACCCTTATTTTGCAGTCCTACAGCGTTTAACATACCGGATGGGGTCTCTGCCATGCGGGGATACGGGTTACCTTCACGTTTGTGAAGAGTAGTACCCTTTACAATGATACCGCCTATTCGCGTTATATCAATAAAATCCGCAAATTCCTCACCATATCCAAATGTACCCGAAGCTGTCATTACCGGGTTCTTCATTTGTAGTTTACCAATGTTTACACTTAAATCTGCCATAATAGTTTATTTATATTGAAAACAGGACCTTCTTTACAAACGCACAAATGCCCCTCTGTGGTGTTTTCAACGCAACAGAGGCAGGCTCCTATGCCACATGCCATTGTATTTTCCAATGATACTTCGCAATTGATATCGTTACCTTTGGCATATTTGGCTACTGCCATCATCATGGGTTTCGGGCCACATGTATAAATCTGCTCGAATTTTATTTTATTCAGTATGGAATGTTGGGTCACATATCCCTTTTCTCCATGGCTGCCGTCTTCGGTTGTAGTATAGACCTCTCCGTAAGCGGCAAAATCTTCTAATTGGAGCAGATCTTTGTTGCTGCGTGCCCCCAAAAGAAATGTTGGTTTACTGCCGTTTTTAGCAAGTTGTTCACCCAAGTAGAGCATAGGGGCAGTCCCTACACCTCCGCCCACTAATAATAGCTTATCAGAAGGCTTTTCGGGCATTGTGAAGCTATTTCCGAGTGGGAGTACTACATTGATAATCTCTCCTCGATTTACTTGCGCAAGACGTTTTGTTCCATCACCTACAAGTTGGATCAGAAACCATACTTCGTTGCGTTGTCTGTCTACATAATTAATAGAAATGGGGCGACGCAGGAAAGTGGTGGGTGAACCATCTATCCGAATTTCCGCAAACTGTCCCGGTAGCATTTCCGGGAGGACGATCTGAGAGGTCAATTTCAGCAGCACATAGTTGGTATGCAATCTGAGATTCTCAGTTACTGTCAGGTCTAAAATAAATTTTTTCATGTATTGTTGAAAGTAAATTCGTATTCGTCCTGCAAAGATACGGGAAATTGTGCAAACAGTGATTTATCTGTCTTATTTTTCTCCTCTGAATGTCTCATACGTATTATCATCGAAGAAAATTCTTATTTCAGTTATTTTTCTGGAAGGCTTTTCTATGTATCTAATTTCTTGTTTTACAATCTCTTTCGGGGTGTTTTGGGAACTTTCTAACGGCATTTCCCTGCGATTTTCCGGAGTAACTGTCCCGTTGGGCGGAATTATGGCATTCTCAGCAAATAAGGAAGGTTGAAAATCAGAAGCTGATTGGATGCTTTCTTCGGATATATTGCCTTGCCCATACAACAGCCATTCCAATTTTACATAGTTATATTTCTGATGTACTTTCATAATAACATCCAAACTGGGGTTGTTCCGCCCATTCAAAATATGAGAGAGAGTGGATTGCTGAATACCTATGCTTTCGGCGAAAGCACCGGAAGCCATATTCTCTTTTTCCATGATAATTTTAATCCTATCTTTTATTTCCATATCCTTTGAAGATTTACAAATGTATGACTTATTAGTTGATTCACGAAAGTAAAGTGTTTATTTAGCTTCGCACAAAAGTAAAAAATAAAAATCACAAAAGCAAATTACAAATATAATATTAATATTTTAGATTTGTAAAGAGAGTGTGATATATTGCTCTTTATATTTTGGGTATCGATGTGTATGATTGTAATATCCATTAAATCTTTAGTTTATATCAAGACTGTATATGTCTGAAAAACAACTCCTTTTATGCGTTACTATATACCTTGATGCTCTTTATATCACAAATGTTTCTGTATCTTGGGCTATTACCTGAATATTAGATTGATATATTGTTTTTTTCTTATTGAGTATTTAATCATTAGCTGGTATTAAAATAAGTGTTAACCACTCTCCTATTACATCCACAATTGTAAATGTATATATGTAATGAAGCTGTAATCACAAATGTAATTCATGATTTTATTGTATAAAAACAAAGGTATTACTTTTGTGAATGTATATTGTGTTACATACACACTTCACAACTGTCATATCCTATCGTTAAATATGCAACAAATAGTAGATATTTATCTATTTTTTCTTGTTACTGGAGAACCCTTCAAGTAAAATTTGTCACTCATAGTTTTACATATAGGCTATAATGCCAAAATATTGCATTATTTCCATATAAATGCCCGTTTAAATGAAATTATTCAATTCTGAGAGGCTTTGATTTATTATAAATAATTGATTTACAGTATTATATGTGCGTTTTGTTAGGCTGATTTTTTTTCTATTCCAGAAAATATAGATACTTTATGTATGAAAATGACATTATGATACAGGTTATGATATTCTGTTAGCATCATGATAAGGCTATGAATATTTATTGGTATCTTCAATAAGGGTTAGCTTCATTGTGTTTCTATTATATAGTATGTGTTGTATTCTTTTTATCCTTTTCTGCCTTTGGGATAAGGAATGTATCATACTGCTTTTACTGAGAAATCTATTTTATGGGAAATAGACCCTTATTTTGATTAGGTTCGGCATTAAGGAGGCAGAATGACAGAAGGCTAAATAAGAATGTAAAAAAATAGGTTAGTTACTACCAGAGAAGAAGGTATTTGATTACGGAGGATACATTTACTCCCCATACCACACTTCGATATTGGTAAAAGTATGATATAGGGAGCAGATACTGAAATAAATTGTTTTTTAATGAAGAATCTTGAATACTAATTCACGAAGAATATCTCCATCGCTTATCGAGGTATTGCCTACACCTTTCGATTTTGCGTCTGCATATCGTATTTCTCCTACAATTTGCATTGTCTTCACTCCAGTGTATTTCCGCATTGCCGTCAGGTAATCGCGGGCCTGCCACGGGGTTTTAAGCCCTAACATGGTAGCCACTCCCTGTTCTGATTTATCCGGTGCATAGTAGGCTAACATTAGGTTTGAGTAAAAGTTGAATAGTAAAGAAAGCGTCATTTGTATCGGATTTGTTTTAGGATTTTCTTCAAAGTATTTTATTATTTTATTGGCCTTGAGTACATCCTTTTCGACCAGTGCACTACGCAATTCAAAATTATTATAGTCTTTACTTATCCCTATGTTTTTCTCTATTTGTTCAGGAGTTACGCGTTTCTGACCGCCGGGTAATGTGATGATCAGTTTTTCCAGTTCACCCGTCAAACGGCTAAGATCCGTACCCACAAAATCAGCTAACATTGCGGTAGCTTTAGGCTCCATGTCTATCCCTTTACGTTTCATATATGAACTGATAAATGCAGGCAGCTGTGCTTCTTTTATCTTTTTGGATTCGAAAAGAATACCTGTTTTTTCAATTTCTGCAGCTAACTTCTTCCTGCGGTCCAGAGCGCCATGTTTATGACAAACCACTAATATTGTTGAGTTTAACGGTTTTTGCAGGTAATAAGATAGTTCTTCTATATTGCGGATGGCTTGTGCCTCTTTTACTATCACTACCTGATGTTCTGACATCATCGGGTAGCGCTTAGCGGCATTAATCACAGTCGCCACATCCACATCTGCACCATATACTACGGTCAGGTTAAACTCTTTCTCAGTATCCGTCAGTACGTTGTCGGTAATGTAATCGGCTATTAAGTCGATATAATACGATTCTTCTCCCATCAAATAGTAGATGGGACGATATTGCTTGGCCCTCAGTTCTTTGAGGATGTCATCGCAAGTCAGTTCTTGTTTGGCCATATAAATATAAGTGTGGCGTTACCAGTCGAATTTCAGGTGTTTTACAGTTTTCTTTTCATCAATGATCATTCGTAGCGAGGCGATGCCTATCTCTACATGCTCCTCTACATAGTTTTTGGTAACGATGTTGTCGCTTTTATCAGTTTTCACTCCTTCCGGAATCATAGGCTGGTCGGATACGAGTAGTAAAGCTCCGGTCGGGATATGATTGGCAAAACCGCAACTGAACAGAGTTGCCGTTTCCATATCAACTGCCATTGCACGAGTTCTTTTCAGATACTCTTTAAAGGTGTCATCATGCTCCCAAATACGGCGGTTGGTTGTATAGACTGTTCCTGTCCAATAATCGCGAGCATAGTCACGGATAGCCGATGATACGGCACGCTGCAGCATAAATGCCGGCAGGGACGGAACCTCCGGCGGGAAATAGTCGTTTGAGGTACCTTCACCGCGGATAGCGGCAATTGGCAGAATCAGGTCACCTATTTTATTTTTTTTATCGATTCCGCCACATTTTCCCAGAAACAGGCAGGCCTTTGGAGAGATGGCACTCAGCAAATCCATAATTATGGCGGCATTGGGGCTTCCCATGCCAAAGTTGATGATTGTGATTCCTTCTGCACTGGCAGAGATCATATTGGCGTCTTTACCCAAAATGGGAACATTAAATTTCTCTGCAAATATTTCTACATACTTGTTGAAGTTAGTCAACAGGATATACTCTCCAAAGTCTTCCAGGTTACGTTTGGTGTAACGGGGTAGCCAATTAGCTACGATTTCTTGCTTTGTTTTCATAAGATTCCATTAAATTTGTGCTTCCAATAGCAGGAAGCCATTATTTAACTTACAAAAATAGTAAATGTTATCGTTAAACCTACCAGTATTTGACACTAAAATCGCCACTCGAAATGGAAAAAATGTTATTTTCGATGTGATTCGCCGTCGTTATGTCGCATTGACCCCTGAAGAATGGGTCCGTCAGCACTTTGTACACTTTCTTATTGTTCATAAGGGGTATCCGTCGTCTTTGATGGCAAATGAAGTGCTGCTGAACCTGAACGGGACTAAAAAACGATGTGACACAGTGCTATACAAACGCGATCTTAGTGCCAGAATGATTGTTGAATATAAAGCTCCCCACATTGAGATTACGCAGGCTGTTTTTGATCAGATCACCCGCTATAATATGGTTTTGAAAGTTGATTATCTGGTTGTCAGTAATGGGATGCAACACTATTGTTGCCGGATGGATTATGATACTCAAAGTTATTCGTTTCTGTCGGATATTCCAGATTATGACGCTTTATAAAATTAACAATGTTAATGACTCTTTCCGGCATCTATTATCCTCTTTCCAGGAAGTTAATATCGTAAATGCAAGAAGTTAATTGTTTATCATTACGAAGTTAACTTTAACACACTATTAAAGTTAACTTCGTAATGATGGATTGTTCGTATAATAAACGGCTTGTAATCAATACTTTTGTTTCAAAAGCTAATTTTCATTGTATCGGTATGGCGCTAAGATGAAAATGCTTGGTTGACTTTTTGACAACTATAAAAAAGCCTATTGACACCCGAAACTCTGTCCGGTGACAATAGGCTGTGAAATGAAAAAGACGTTTTTTACAATAGAGAACTTGAAATAGAGGACTATTTCTTTTTCTTGCGATCCAATACGTTTTCCTGGAACTTTTGCATCAGCTCGTAGAAATTCGGGATATATATCGTTGCCAGTAACGTGTTCAGGGCCATACCGAAAACAACAGCTGCGCCGAGTGCGATACGGCTTTGCGCCCCGGCCCCTGTGGCGAACAGAAGAGGCATCACTCCCAATACGAATGCAAAAGAGGTCATCAGGATCGGACGCAGCCGGACATGCCCGGCTTCATAGGCGGCATCGCGAATAGAGTTACCTTCGGCACGGAAGTCGCGTGCAAATTCAACAATGAGGATTCCGTTTTTCGCAGAAAGGGCGATCAGTAAAATGATGCCGATCTGAGTATAAATGCTCACAGGGGTCCCCATGACAGAACAACCTATCATTGCTCCCAATAAAGCCATTGGCAATCCCATAATTGCTGATAAGGGGCTTGTCCAGCTTTCGTATTGGGCTGCCAGTACCAGGAATGCCACCAATAATGCCATGATGAATACGATGGTGGTTGTGTTGCCTGCTTGCGTCTCCTGATAGGCTACCGAGGTCCATTCGTAGCCAAACTCGTTACCCAGTTGGTCCTTAATCAGGTCTTCCATTTGCTGTATTCCCTCACCCGAACTGCTTCCCGAAGCCACGTTGCAGGTGATAGATGCTGTCGAGTACATGTTGTAACGGCTGATCTGGTCCATCCCCAAGCGCTCTTCGACTTTGGTAAAGGATGAAAATGGGACCATATCTCCTTTGGCGTTGGGGACGCTGAGTTTCAGCACGTCGTCAATTACTTTTTGAGCTTGTTCTCCGGCCTCTATCTTTACCTGATAGATACGTCCGAATTGAACAAAGTCATTGACATAGGCCGCTCCCATATAATAACTCAGTGTAGAGAATACGTTATCCAACTGAATGCCCATAAACTGTACTTTATCGCGGTCGATATTCAGGAAATACTGTGGTACATTGGCCTGGTACATACTGGATATGGATGCGAGAGCGGGTTGAGTGTGATAAGTAGCCATCAGGGTTTCGACAGCCCGTTGCATTTCAGTCGGCCCCAGGTTATTGCGATCTTCCAATTGTAGCTGTAACCCTCCTGAAGCTCCTAATCCGGGAATGGCCGGAGGTACCATTGCGAATATCTGTGCTTCCTGGATGCCATAAGCCATCTCGTTGAAACGTTCGACCACAGCCGCAGCAGTATGCTCTTTTCCTTTCCGTTGGTCCCAGTTTTTCAAGACAACGAAATAAGTACCTGTGTTGGACTGTTCGCCACCTCCCATAATAGAAAATCCGCTGATACCGATATAGTCTTTTACTTCAGGATAACTGTCCAGAATCTGATTGACTTTCCGACCCACAGCCTGTGTGCGTTCCAGACTTGAAGCCGGTGGCAACTGGATGACAGCTATGAAGTAGCCGTCATCTTCATCAGGGACGAAGGTTGAAGGCCATTTCATGAACAGGATAACAGCCACTGCCGTAATAATACCATAAGAGATCAACGCAAGGCCGGGACGGACGAGTAATCCCTTCACAATACGGTCATATAGATTCTGTGTCTTATCATATACCTTATTGAATCCCTTGTATATGAAGAAATTGGATGGCTTGTTATGCTCCAGAAACAGTGCGCATAATGCCGGGGTCAGTGTCAACGAATTAATACCGCTTAATACGGTAGATGCAGCAATGGTCAGGGCAAATTGCTTATAAAGTTGTCCGGAGATGCCGCTGATTAATGTGGTAGGGATAAAAACTGCCAATAATACCAATACCACTCCGACAATTGGTCCTGTGATTTCTCCCATTGCTTTGGTGACGGCTTCTTTGGGAGAATACTGTCCTGTCTCCAGCAAACGTGAAGCATTTTCTACTACCACAATCGCATCATCCACCACTATTGCTACGGCAAGTATCAATCCGAATAGAGTTAAAGTATTGATTGAAAATCCAAGTGCCGCCATGACTGCCAGTGTACCGATCAGTGATACCGGAATGGTGATACATGGAATGATGACAGCTCGCCAGTTCTGTAGAAACAGGAAGATAACGAGTACCACCAATAAGGTTGTTTCCAGAAAAGTAACGAGTACTTCATCAATGGATGCATTGATGACATCGGTCGTATCCAAGGTCACGTTATAGCTGACTCCGGCCGGGAAGTTTTGTGCAAGCTCCTGCATTTTTGCCTTGACTCCTTTAGAGACATCGAGCGAGTTCGAACCCGGTTGTTGATAGATAGCGATGGCAGCAGTAGGGTGTCCCTTTAGTTTGGACACTACGTTGTACGAAGAACTGCCGAGGTCGATGCGCGCCACATCTTTTAGCCGGAGCATTTTCCCTCCTTCTTCAGTTCGGATAATAATGTTGCCGAACTCTTCGGGAGACGTCAGGCGACCTTGTACATTCAAGGTATACTGATAGGCATTATTGTTGTTTTTGCCAATAGGCTGTCCGATATAACCGGCACTGACCTCTATGTTTTGTGACTGGATAGCCTGATAGATTTGTGCCGGCGAGAGGTTACGGATGCGCATTGCTTCCGGATCGAGCCAGACGCGCATGCTGTAATTGCCCGCTCCCATTACATTGACAGCCCCTACGCCGGGTACACGTGTCAATTGGTCTACCAGATTCAACTGAGCGTAGTTCGTAAGGTAAAGCCCGTCGTATACAGAGTCTTGTGCCTGCATCGTGAGAAACATCACAATATTGGACGATTGCTTCTGTACCGTTACTCCCTGAACGATGACAGGTTCCGGTAACGAAGATTGTGCTACGCTTACCCGGTTTTGAACTTGTACAGTGGCCATATCTATGTCTGTACCGACAGCAAAAGTAATGGTCAACGAATAGGCACCCGAGCTGGACGCTGTAGAGCTCATATACAGCATACCGTCTACGCCATTTACTTGCTGTTCTATGGGAATGCCGACAGTCTGGGCTACGGTCTCAGCATTTGCCCCCGGATAGAAGGCAGATACCTGTACTGTAGGCGGAGTTATCTCCGGAAACTGTGCGACAGGCAATATATTTAATGTTACCAATCCGGCCACCACGATGATCAATGCCAGTACCGTGGCGAATATAGGTCGATTGATAAAGAACTTTGAAAACATGCAGTTAACGATTAGAGGTTGATGACTCGTGATTGACTGATACGGGCTTGACTTTCATGCCATCACGTACTTTCATCAGTGCTGTGGTGACATATTGTTCTTTGGGTGAAAGTCCGCTCTTTATCTGGCGCAATGTGTCATTGACCAGTTGTCCCGGTTCGATATGCCTGTAGCGTACTATATTCGAATCGTTTACGATGTATAGGTATTTCCCCAACTGATCTGTACCGATGGAAGCTTCCGGAACAAGCACTGCTTGTTTTGCCTCAGCATAAGGCAATGTGATACTGACGTATAGTCCGCTTTTCAGAATACCTTTCGGATTATCCAGATTGGCGCGCACGTTGAGTGTTCCTGTGTTCAAGTCGACATTGGGCGATAAATAATCCAATGTGGCCGGATAGTTTTGTGTGCCGTTCTCACCCAGGCGCACGATGACATTTTTGGGGAGTTCCTCTTCTTTACCGTTTTGAGAGAGTAGCATTGAAAGCCATTGGTTGTCGGCAACATTAAAATAGGTGTACATGCGGTCGTCTTTATAGATCGTAGCCAAAGTGACAGGTTGTGCGGCTCCGCTGATATAGCTGCCCACATCGTAAAGCGAGCGGCTGACAGTTCCGTTGAAAGGGGCACGGATATAGCAATAGCCCAGATTGGTGTGTGCAGTATTCAGAGTGGCTTCGGCATTGCTGACTGCTGCAGTGGCTTCGGCTACATTCGATTCAGCTTGTAATACTTGTATACGGCTGACCGCATCACTTTTTAGAGCCTCTTTCATGCGGCTATAGTTGTTACGGGCATATTCCAACTGTGCAAGTGCGGTTTTCAGTTGGGCTTCGGCTTGAGTTACATTATCTTTGTAGATCGTTGGTTCGATTACGAATAAGAGTTGCCCCTGCTTCACACGAGTTCCCGGTGTGAAAGAGGCGGACTGCAAGGCACCGTTGACTCTGGCTACCAGATTTACTGTTTGTTCGGTAGTCAGATATCCCGGATAATCTTTTGTTAGGGTAATGTTTTGTACGAGTGGATATGCCACACTGATTTCCGGAGTAGGCATCCCTCCTCTTTCGGTTTCTTTTTTCCCTTTACATCCGCTCATTATCAAAGGGAGGATGAGGAAAATATACATTAGTTTTTTCATTATGACAAGTCTTTATAGTTAATTATTCAGGTTTCCGGACCATCCGCCTCCCAATGCCTGGTACATAGCTATCAGTTGGAGTAGAGAATATCCTCTGGCTTGAACCAGCTGGTTTTCATAACTGAGCAGTGAGCGTTGGGCATCCAGTACGTTCTGGAATGGGGTCAATCCTTGTTTGTAAAGTTCCAGCGAGAGAGTCAGGGTCTCTTGTCCCTGATTGCGCACTTCGCGCAAAGCTACTATTTGCTTGATAGAATTCCGGTAAGCGTTCATAGCGTTGTCTGTCTCTTGTACGGCGGTCAATACTGTCTGATTGAACTGGTTGATAGCTTCGTCCAATTGTGCTTTGGCCAATTTGGTAGCATTCACTAGTTGAGTTCCTTTAAAAAGCGTCCAACTCAGTGCCGGAGCAATTTCATAGGTCATACTTTTATGATGGGTCAGGTCTTTCAGGTCCTTTGCTGCATAACCAACCGATCCTTTTAGAAAGACCTGAGGCAACCAGTCCGACTTAGACGCTCCTACTAAAGCGGCTTGTGCATTGACGCTTCGTTCGGCACTGCGTATGTCCGGGCGGCGAAGTAACAAATCGGCCGGAAGCCCCACTCCGATAGGTTCCATATAATCCGGTAATGTTCCGGGAGCGGTTAGAGCTGGCCGCACTTCCTGGGGATAAGTACCCAATAGTATGGCAAGGGTCGTAATGTATTGATTAATGCCCGATTCGATTTGAGGAATCGATGCTTTGGTACTGAAGAACACCGACTTAGCCTGTGCCACATCCAGTTTAGATACGAGTCCGGTGTTGTATCTTACTTCTGTAATTTTTAATACCGCCTCTTGGGATGCACAGTTCTTTTGCACTACAGCCAATTCTTGTTGCAACTCCCGCAGGTTGATGTATGCTGAGGCTACCTGGGCACAAAGTGATATCATTGTGCCGGTATATTCTTCTTTACTGGCCGCAAAGTTTTCTTTCTGGGCTTTTACGCGATTGCGTATGCTTCCAAAGAGGTCTAACTCCCAGCTCATATTGAGCGAGGCATCATAATAATGTTGAGTCGATTGTGGCAAGTCACTGGTGTTGCCACTGCTTTGCTGGCGGGTCCATCCGGCATTCAACCCGATTGTTGGGAAAAAATTTCCACGTTCCATTCTTAGGTTGGCTTTTGCCATATTGATACGATCAATCGCAGTCAGTACCGAATAATTCTGCTTGACTGCAACGGAGATGAGTGAGTCGAGAACGGGGTCCTGAAATGCTTTCCACCATTGGTCGTCCACTGGCAATACTTGCTGAAATATTTGTGTATCTTCTTCCCATCCTTGTGGTAATGGTTTGTCCAGATAGCGGCTCGTGGCCTGTGGAAAGGCAACGGATGAAAGAAACAGCAAGAATGTGATACTTCCTATTCGTAGTTTCATAAGCTTAGGTTATTTAGAAATGAAAACATAACAACGAAAAGAAGTATTTGTTTATCCGCTCTGCAAGAGAATGGCTACGCTCAAAAGGGAATCTGTTTTCTTTAAAAAGTAAATGGGTATTTCATAAACAAAAACCCATAACTTTACTAAAATTCAATAGGAATTATAGTAAAATTATGGGTTTAAATAGTATTATAATATGTCTCACTAGTCCTCCGGAATCGGACTATCGAGCTTTATTCAGCTTTTCTTCTGATAGCTCTTTTGGTGGTAACCGGTGCTTCTTCTACTTTGTGTTCTATTTCTACACCTGCCAGTTCCGGGTCAATCATGATACGTCCACAGTATTCGCAAACGATAATTTTTTTACGTGAACGGATATCCAGTTGTCTCTGAGGCGGAATTTTATTGAAACAACCACCACATGCATCACGCTGTACGTATACAATACCTAAACCGTTACGTGAATTTTTACGGATGCGCTTGAAAGATTGAAGCAGGCGGGGTTCTATCTTTGTCTCGAGATCTTTTGCTTTGTCTCTCAACTTCTCTTCTTCCTGTTTGGTCTCTTCGATGATTTCATCCAGTTCATTCTTCTTCTGGTCGAGGTCTTTCTGGCGTTCTTCCAGCGCTTTGGTATTTTTCTCTATTTCTTCAGATTTCTCCTGCTCTTCTGCAGTAAATTCTTTAATTCTCTTCTCGCAAAGTTCCATTTCCAAAGACTGGAATTCGATCTCTTTTGTCAGGAAGTCATATTCGCGGTTATTACGAACATTGTCCTGCTGTGATTTATATTTCTCAACCGAAGCTTTGGCTGCTTCAATTTCCACTCTCTTACCGGCGATAGCTGATTTGAGTTCGTCTACTTCCGACTTGATTTTGTCGATACGTGTACTCAGACCGGCAATTTCGTCTTCAAGGTCTTGTACTTCCAATGGAAGTTCACCTCTCAACGTTTTAATCTCGTCAATCTTAGATAATGTTGTTTGCAGCTGGTACAAAGCTTTCAACTTCTGTTCCACTGTCAACTCTTTCGGTTCATTTTTAGCTTCTCTTGCCATTTTACTTATAAATATTTAATGGGATTCGTGTTTACCTTACTAAATTGGAGTGCAAAATTAGGAAATAAATCCCGTATTATAGAATAAAAAATTTCTTTTGTATATTGTTCGCTTTCGTAATGTCCTATTTCAGCAAGCAAAATGTCAGTTTCACGACCGAAATAGTCGTGATATTTAATTTCACCCGTGATAAAGACATCAGCTCCGCTACGGACTGCCTGGGGAATAAGGAAAGCTCCTGCCCCTCCGCAAAGGGATACTTTCTGAATCAGGCGGCCTGTAAGTTTGTTGTGCTTCAAACATCCGACTTCGAATATTCTCTTTATTCGCTTCAGGAATTCGAGTTCGGATTCCGGTTCTTCCAATTCACCGACAATTCCTGATCCGACTTGGGCCCAACTATTGTGGAGAGGATATAAGTCATAAGCCGGTTCTTCATATGGATGTTTGGAAAGCAATGCACGGATAACTTCTCCTTTCTTATATTCAGGCAGGATCGTTTCAATCCGCACTTCTGTTTCGTGATGAAGTTCTCCCACTGTTCCGCAGAAAGGATGGCTCCCTTCCTGTGCGCGGAAAGTTCCCTCCCCTTCTGTATTATAACTACACGAATCATAATTGCCTATACATCCACATCCTGCTGTGAACAAAGCATTACGGACTTCTTCAGCCTGGGCAGACGGAACAAATGTGACTAATTTTATCAGACTGCTTTCTTTAGGGTCGAGTATACGTACATTTTTTAATCCTATCTTCTCGGCTATCTTGAAATTGACTCCGCCCGGAACATTATCCAGATTGGTATGGGCCGAATAAATAACGATGTCGTTTTTGATTGCTTTCAGAATGCATCGTTCAACGTAATCTTTACCGGTGATTGATTTATAACCTTTAAAAATAAGAGGATGATGGGATATAATGAGATTACATCCGGACGCGATGGCTTCATCCAACACAGCTTCGGTAACGTCAAGACACAACAAAGCCCCTGTTGTTTCCGCATCTGTCAATCCGATTTGCAGGCCGGCATTATCAAATCCGTCTTGCAATGGCAGAGGCGCGAACCGTTCAAGGGCGCTTACTATTTCTTTAATTTTCATTTTTAGTAGAAAATTTGCCTGCAAATATAAGAAAAAGATAGCACCTTGCCTTGCTTTTATTGATTTTTTAATATATTTACCTCCTAATTTATAAAGACTCAAACCAATGAAGGCATTTTTACCGTTACTTCTCTCTTTTTTCTTTATTATTTCATGCCAGCAACACAAAGAAGCTACTATATCTCCTATCGATGAAGAAGATGAATTGCAGGAAGAGGCCGATAGCCTTCCCCGTGCGACAGCCATTTTTTGGCTTGATAAATATCATATGAAAGAGCTGAAAAAGGACGATGTGCTTACTTTCCGTACGGCTAAGGCTAAAGTCATCATTCGGAATGATGGGACAATCGAGCTTCTGTCGTTTGTGGAACAACAGCCTGGGAATGCACAACGATATATCCGTTACCGACTGAAAGATTTCAAGGTTAAGAAAATCTTGATGGATAACGGCTATATCAATCCGGGTGAACAATACGTCCAACTCCGTTATATACCTGCACTTGCAAGGCGCGTTAAATAGTGATTTCTACTATGTTTCCTTCAGGATCAAGAATAGCACTTTCAAAATAGCCGTCTCCGGTGGTTCGTGGCTCACTCTCGATAACAAAACCATCCTTACGGAGTTGTTCTGTGAGTTCCAATACAGCTTCTTTGCTACCGACAGAAAAGGAAAAATGAGCTAACCCGAGGCAGTCTTTTAATGCAGGTGTTGTGATATCTTCTCTTTGCATAATTTCCAGAGAAGCAAATCCCTGATCAAAACTGATGAAATAAGATTCAAATCCTTTTTTAGGATTGATATACTTTTCATTACTTGTTCCGTTGAAATAAGTGATATAGAAATTTCTAAGTTCCTCTAAACGGGTAGTCCAGATGGCAATGTGGCTGATGTGCATATTCCTGATAGTATCGATTAATTATTAATATTTGCACAAATATAGGTAAATATTGATAGTTATGCTTTGATTTATATCAATAATCATGCAATTATCGCTTCTTTATCATTTTGTTCTTCATTGCATATTTCTCATCGACTACCCGGTCGGTAGGATAGAATGTAAATGCCATGCGCCAACCTGATTCTTGATAAATAAATTTTCTTCCGCTGGCACCATGAGATATTTTATCGTACTTTTCTTTTAAAAAGCCGCTTATTCCTTGAGGAATAGCCTTTCCGATTTGCAGGAAGTCTACGGTAATAAAAAATCCTGGGATATGTATTTCACTTATTAATTGTAAAATGGAGTCGGTTGATGTCATAGTACGGCTACTTTTGAGATTCTTTGGTTACTTGCAAAATACGTCCGTATTCATCGAACGATTTACGGGATGCCAGCGAGATGGTGATCATTAATGATAACATAGAGGCTGTGAAAGTAATGACCATAATCATCATTTGATATTTTATGGCAACGTTCGGACTGCTGCCTCCCAAAATTTGCCCGATCATCGTGCCTGGAAGTGCTACTAATCCCATAACCGCGATATTGGCAATCAGTGGGCTGAAAGATTTGATAATCGCTTCTCGTATGAATGGTGCCTGTGCTTCCTGACGAGTGGCACCATTGCCCAACAGGTAACAGTACAATTGCTGTTCACGTTTCAATCCACTATAATAAGTGTTCAAGGCAATCACGTTGCTTGATAACATATTTCCCATTAAGATTCCGAAAATGGGAATAAAATACTGGGCGCTGAATACATTATCCAGTTGTAATACAATGCCAATAAAGTACATGCCCACCAGCACAACGCTACAGAGGAAACCTACTGATATAGGGATCAGGAGTATTTCACGTTTAAGTCCTGTACGTACCAAAGCTGTTTGTCCGGCTACAAAAATCATGATGATAACCCACAGGAAGTTAATCCATGGGTTATTCCACAGGAAAAGGTATTTCAGGTACATACCTATCAGGAAGAGTTGCACGATCATGCGTGCTGTCCCTATCAGGGTGGCTTTCAGTAATCCGGTTTTGAACTTCCAAAGATAAAAAAGTGGGATTACCAATAACAGTAGCCCTATAAGCAGATTAAAGTAAGATATATCAATAGTTCCCATATACTACAGTGTGATTAGCTGGTTACATCCGTAAGCGAATGTCCGGTCATGAGAAACGGCGAGTATAGCCGTTCCCTTTTCTGCCTGATTACGGAAGAAAGCTAAAACTTTGTCTGTGGAACCGGCATCGAGTGCAGATGTCGGTTCATCTACAATAATCAAAGGTTTTTCCAGCATGGCTGCAACGGCTATCATAATGCGCTGGCGCTGACCACCCGATATTTCGCCTACCCGTTTCTGATAGAGCTCTTTGTCCAGTCCTAATTCATCAAAACAAGTGAAAAGCTTTTCTTTTGAAAAAGAGATGTGTCGATTGGCTTTCAATGCAAAAGGAAGCGATATCATTTCTTTTACCCATTCGGAGGGCAGGGCTAACTCCTGTGGAATCCAAGCTATATGTCTGCGTATGGCATCGATAGTAGTAGGTTCAAGCAAGATACCTCCTACTTTGATTTTGCCTTTTCTTAATGGGACAAATCCCATGATTGCATTGAGTAGAGAGGTTTTTCCACGTCCTGATTGACCTGCTATGCAAGCTGTCTCGCCTTTATTTAGTCGCATACAAAATTCCGAGAAGAGTATATCCTCGCCGAAAGCAATGCATGCATTGTCTATTTGTAACATCGTGTATCTTTAAATCTATCTTGCAAAGTTAGTCAAAATTCATAATATGTGCGGGATTTCTTTTATCTTTGTGTCACTAATTAATGAACGAGATATGATACTGAACGAACGAGACAGTCGCCACGAACATGTATTAAATGTGGCACGGCAGATGATGACTGCTGCCCGTACGGCCCCTAAGGGAAAAGGAATTGACATCATAGAAACTGCAATTGTTACCGGTGAAGAAATACAGCAACTCTCGGATACGTTGAAAGCCATGTTCGAAGAGTTTGGTATGAAATTTTTTTTGCGGGATGCAGATAATATTCTTCAGGCTGAGTGTATCTTATTAATAGGTACGCGTGAGCAAGCTCAAGGATTGAATTGCGGTCATTGTGGATATGCTACATGTTCCGGACGTTCTGAAGGTGTCCCCTGTGCGTTGAATAGCATTGATGTAGGCATTGCAATTGGTTCGGCATGCGCTACAGCGGCTGATTTGCGCGTAGATACCCGTGTCATGTTCTCAGCCGGATTGGCTGCCCAACGTCTTGAGTGGTTGAAAGGATGTCATCAGGTAATGGCTATCCCGGTTAGTGCTTCTTCCAAGAATCCTTTTTTCGATCGTAAACCTAAGTAATATAGGTAGCGAGTGGCATTTATTACTATTGGTGTAGTGTCCGTTCGCTATTTATGATTTATTCTTTAAAAACTAAAAAAATGGGAATAATGGTTGGTCTTCCTACTTCAGGAGGCACAGAGAAAGATTTGCAATTGAACTTTGGTTTAACTGTTAATGATCAAGTAGAGATGTTAGCCTCCTTCTTGCCTGCAGAGTGGTTTCTGCAAAGTGGTATACAACTAACTTGGCCGCATGCCGGGACAGACTGGGCATATATGTTGGCTGAAGTTCAGGAATGTTTTATAAATATAGCCCGTGAGATTGCGAAACGTGAACTTTTGCTTATTGTCACCCCCTATCCTGAGGAGGTGCGTAAGCAGATCATTGGTACGGTGAATATGGATAATGTACGTTTCCTGAAGTGCGACACGAATGATACTTGGGCGCGCGATCATGGAGCAATTACTTTGATGGATACAGGTGGAGCAAGTTTGCTGGATTTTACTTTTAATGGTTGGGGAGAAAAGTTTGAGGCTCGTTTAGATAATCAGATAACTCGCCGGGCAGTAGAAGCCGGTGCACTGAAAGGGCAATATAAAGATTGTCTGAATTTTGTACTCGAAGGTGGTTCCATCGAAAGTGACGGAGCCGGTACTTTGCTCACAACTTCCGAATGTTTATTGTCTCCACATCGTAATTCGCCGATGAATCGTGTTGATATAGAAGAATATCTTTGCAGAGTATTCCATTTACAACGGGTTTTATGGCTCGATCATGGATACTTATCGGGAGATGATACGGATAGCCATATAGATACATTGGCTCGCTTTTGTTCTCCGGATACTATTGCGTATGTAAAGTGTACCGACTCTGAAGATGAACATTACGAGGCGCTATGCAAAATGGAAGAGCAATTGAAAACGTTCCGCACTACATCAGGTGCTCCTTATCGTTTATTGGCATTGCCTATGGCAGACAAAATAGAAGTAGAGGGAGAGAGATTGCCTGCAACGTATGCCAATTTTTTGATAATGAATGATGTTGTGCTTTATCCGACTTATAATCAACCGGAAAATGATAAATTGGCGAAAGAAGTGCTGTGTGAGGCTTTTCCGACATACGAAGTGGTAGGCATTGATTGCCGTGCACTTATTAAGCAGCATGGATCTTTGCATTGTGTGACGATGCAATATCCAACAGGAGTCATTAAATAATAAATTAAAGTATGAGAAAAATAAAAGTAGGAATCATTCAACAGGCTAACGCATCAGATATTAGGATAAACCTGATGAACCTGGCTAAAAGTATTGAAGCATGTGCCGCTAATGGCGCTCAACTTGTTGTTCTGCAAGAACTTCATAATTCTTTGTATTTCTGCCAGACAGAGAATACGGATTTATTTGAACTGGCAGAACCCATTCCTGGCCCTTCTACCGGATTCTATTCCGAACTGGCGGCAGCCAATCGGATAGTGCTTGTTACTTCTTTATTTGAGAAACGTGCTCCGGGACTATATCATAATACAGCTGTTGTCTTTGACCGGGATGGAAGTATTGCCGGAAAATATCGTAAGATGCATATTCCTGATGATCCGGCTTATTACGAGAAATTCTATTTTACTCCGGGAGATATTGGCTTTGAACCGATTCAGACCTCTTTAGGCAAGTTGGGTGTGTTGGTTTGCTGGGATCAATGGTATCCGGAAGCTGCTCGCCTGATGGCGTTGAAAGGAGCTGAGATTTTGATTTATCCTACTGCTATCGGTTGGGAGAGTACAGATACAGATGACGAAAAGAAACGTCAGCTCAATGCTTGGATTATTTCTCAGCGTGCGCATGCGGTAGCCAATGGGCTTCCGGTGATTTCAGTCAATCGTGTCGGTCACGAACCTGATCCGTCAGGACAGACCAACGGGATATTATTTTGGGGAAATAGTTTTGTTGCCGGACCGCAGGGTGAATACCTGGCTCAGGCGGGAAATGACCGCTCTGAAAATATGATTGTTGAGGTGGATCTTGAACGTTCGGAGAATGTGCGTCGTTGGTGGCCATTTCTTCGTGATCGGAGGATAGATGAATATGGGAATTTAACAAAACGTTTTATTGATTGAAATGATTTCTCTCTCTGATAAAAAAAATCCCGTAGAGTTTTTTACACTCTGCGGGATTTTTCATTATCTTAAGCACTATTTTATCTGAATGTAAGCTTCTTATTAACGATGAAGTTTACTGTTCCGTAGATAAACAGCCCCAGGAATTGTGCCAGATACTCGTTTACATCTCCACACTCTACAAGTGTGACTAAAAACAAGAACTGGGCACTATATGCCAATCCGAAAGCAGAACAGAAGAACAACATCTGCTTCCAAATGTTGTTCTTTTTATTTTCAATCGGAAAGATCCAATATTTACTCCAAATAAAGTTATGAATTTGGGCTACTATGTACGCTGTAATATTGGCCGGAATGTAATCGTATGACAATTCATCCATCATCAACCAAATAACAAAAGCTGTGATTAATGCATTGAGCGTACCAATTACGGCAAATCTAAAAATGCGTACCGACTCTTTCACTTACTCCTTAATATCTACAATCAGGTTCAGTTCTTCCAGTTGTGACGGATCGAGTGCTGCGGGAGCATCCAACATAACGTCACGACCGGAGTTATTTTTCGGGAATGCAATGCAGTCACGGATTGAGTCCAGTCCGGCAAAAAGAGATACCCAACGATCTAATCCGTAAGCCAGTCCGCCATGAGGAGGCGCACCAAACTTGAAGGCATTCATCAAGAAGCCGAACTGCTCTTGCGCACGCTCCGGGGTAAATCCGAGTAATTCGAACATTTTGTTCTGCAACTGGCTATCGTGGATACGGATTGATCCCCCTCCTACTTCTACACCATTGATTACCATATCGTAAGCATTAGCGCGCACAGCAGCAGGATTTGTATCCAGCAGATGGATATCTTCCGGTTTGGGTGAGGTAAACGGATGGTGCATAGCCATTAATCTGCCTTCTTCTTCGCTCCATTCAAATAGAGGGAAGTCCACAACCCACAGACATGCAAATGTGTTTTTATCCCGTAATCCCAATTGATTACCCATTTCCAGACGTAATTCACAAAGCTGCTTACGAGTTTTCATGGCATCATCTCCCGATAAAATCAAGATTAGGTCACCGGGTTTGGCACCGAATGCTTCCTTCAATTGTTGCAAAACTTCTTGTGTATAGAACTTGTCAACGCTTGATTTCACAGTACCGTCAGCTTCGATACGGGCATAGACCATACCTTTTGCACCGATTTGTGGCTTTTTCACAAATTCGGTCAAGGCATCCAGTTGCTTACGGGTATAGCCGGCTGCACCCTCGGCACAAATACCACCAATATATGTGGCATTATCGAATACAGAGAAACCGTGCCCTTTTAAGATATCCATTAATTCGACGAATTGCATACCGAAGCGAATGTCCGGTTTATCGCTACCGTACAATCTCATTGCTTCGCTCCAAGGCATACGTGGGAATGGCTCGGTCAGTTCGATATTACGGATCACCTTAAACAGGTGTTTGGCCATTCCTTCAAATGTAGTAATCACATCTTCCTGTTCTACGAAACTCATTTCGCAGTCAATCTGAGTGAACTCAGGCTGGCGGTCGGCACGCAGGTCTTCGTCACGGAAACATTTGGCTATCTGGAAATAACGATCGAAACCGGAAACCATCAATAGCTGTTTCAGTGTCTGCGGAGATTGCGGTAATGCGTAGAATTGTCCCGGATTCATGCGGGAAGGTACTACAAAGTCACGTGCTCCTTCAGGAGTTGAACCGATCAATACCGGAGTTTCCACTTCCAAGAAACCCAGTTTATCGAGATAACTGCGAACCTCGATCGTCATTTTGTGACGTAATTCCAAATTTGAACGAACAGCACTACGGCGTAAGTCCAGATAACGGTATTTCATGCGGATATCATCACCACCGTCGGTGTTGTCCTCGATAGTAAAAGGAGGAGTAATGGCTGAGTTCAGGATATTCAGTTCCGAAACGATGATTTCGATGTCACCGGTCGGGATATGACTGTTTTTGCTGAAACGTTCGTTTACGGTTCCGACAATCTGTATGACGAATTCACGACCCAATTTATTGGCACGTTCGCAAAGCTCAGCGTCTATTTCTTCATTAAATACTAATTGAGTGATACCGTAGCGATCACGAAGGTCAACAAAAGTCATACCTCCCATTTTACGGCTGCGCTGTACCCATCCCGACAGCTTGACTTGTTTATTAACATCGGAGATTCTTAACTCTCCGCACGTGTGCGTTCTGAACATATTTAATATATTTATTTATATTTTTGTTAAAGTAGTCTGCAAAAGTACATATTAATTCGGATTCCGTGTTATTTCCAAAGGTCTATTTTTTAGTAAGTTTTTGTATCAGCTGCTTATTCTTCTTCAGAATAACTTTATTTTTATGTGCTATATCTTCTACTATAGCTTCGTTTATCAATTTAATACCGTTTACATATTCTTGTGCTTTTTGTAATACGTTGGGATTATCTTTTTTTTTATCACCAGGTACAACTACCCGCAGTCCTTTCTGAATCAGTTCTATTTTGATATCTTCGTCAGCCTGCATCGGATCACCGTCAAAATGGACAACACCCGGCGAACTGCGATGAATACATAACTTTTTGCAACGGAAAGTTTTAATGCGACTGTTTTGGTCAATAGTTTTATTGAAGAGCTGAAAGGCTAGTGCCGGAACATCTAATACCGTAAACGGTTCGAGAATGGTTACATCTAACAAACCATCTGTCAGAGTGGCCTGTGGGGCTATATAAGCATTGTTCCCGTATTGAGAAGCGTTGCCGCAAGCAATGAGAAAGGCTTTATATTTGGAAGTACCATCTTCTGTTTCCAATTCATAAGTTTCAGGTTGATACTTTAGACTTTCCTGCAGGGTTTTCTCTAGATAAGTCAGCAGTCCACGTTTGCCGGCATTAGCAAATTTCAGACTTACAAAAGCGTCAAACCCTACTCCGCAAGTACAAAAAAAGTCTGTACCATTTATTTTTCCGTAATCTATGATATCGATTATCCCATCATTCAAAATTTCAAGTGCTTTACGCGGATCCATTGAAATTTGAAGATGCCGTGCTAATCCGTTTCCAGAGCCGCAAGGGATAATTCCCAATGCTGTATTGGTGTGTACCAATGAACGGGCAATTTCATTAATTGTTCCGTCTCCTCCTACAGCAACTACTATATCTGTATTTTTATCTGCCGCATCTGCTGCTATTTCGATTGCATGTCCGGCCCTTTTGGTATACACAATTTCCCAAGTATACATTTCCTTATCTATCTTTTCATCCAGTAGACTCAGAACAAGTTCCTTACTTTGTGTACCCGAAATTGGATTAACGATGAATATTATTTTTTTCTTGTTTTCGCTCATGCAAGTTGGTTCCATCATTTATATGTTGTGGTCGGCAAAAGTAATATAAATATCTTAATTTTTGCCCTTTCACAGCTTTCTAAAACTATAAAGAGTATATTTTTTCATAGAAAAAGAACAGCTAAAAACATATTTTGTTATCTTTGCCCCCTGTTTTAAACACTTGTTAAGGAAAAAGGATTTAGACTATTATATAAAAGATAGTCAATAAGCGAATTATATAAATAACTATTCATGGGATTATTACAAGAGAAGTTAGCTAAATACGACCTCCCTCAGCAGATAAAGGCTAAAGGCGTATATCCATACTTTCGTTGTATCGAAAGTGAACAGAACACAGAGGTGATAATGAGTGGCAGAAAGGTGTTAATGTTTGGCTCAAACTCATACTTAGGCCTGACTAATCATCCGAAAGTAATTGAAGCTGCTGTTGAAGCTACCCGCAAATATGGTACAGGTTGCGCCGGATCGCGTTTTCTGAACGGTACACTCGACCTCCATCTTCAATTGGAGAAAGAATTGGCCGAATTTGTTGGTAAAGAAGATGCTATCATTTATTCTACCGGATTTCAGGTAAATCTGGGTGTGGTTTCGTGTGTGACAGGTCGTGAAGATTATGTGATCTGTGATGAACTTGACCACGCTTCTATTGTTGAAGGACGCCGCCTTTCTTTTTCTACCATTCTTAAGTTCAAGCATAACGATATGGAATCTCTTGAGAAAGAGTTGCAGAAATGTCGTCCTGATGCAGTGAAACTGATTGTAGTAGATGGAGTATTCAGTATGGAGGGTGATATTGCCAATTTGCCTGAGATCGTCCGTTTGTCTAAAAAATATGATGCTAATATCATGGTAGATGAAGCGCATGGACTGGGAGTTTTGGGTAATCACGGACGCGGTACTTGTGATCATTTCGGATTGACTAAAGAGGTGGATCTTATTATGGGCACATTCAGTAAGTCATTGGCCGCTATCGGTGGCTTTATTGCAGCAGACGAGTCAATCATTAATTATTTGCGTCACAATTCACGTTCATATATCTTTAGTGCAAGTAATACGCCTGCTGCTACAGCTGCCGCTCGTGCTGCACTTCAGATCATGAAAAACGAACCGGAACGTATTGAGCATTTGTGGGATATAACCAATTACTCTTTAAAGTGTTTCCGTGAACTTGGTTTTGAGATCGGACATACCTCCACTCCTATCATTCCTCTATATGTACGTGATATGGAGAAGACATTTATGGTAACTAAGATGTTATTTGACGAAGGTGTGTTTGTAAATCCAGTTGTGCCTCCCGCATGTTCTCCGAACGATACGTTGATTCGTTTCTCGTTGATGGCTACACACTCTAAAGAACAGATTGATTTTGCTATCGGTAAGTTAGTGAAATGTTTCAAGGCACTTGATCTTTTATAATCCATTATAGAGATAAATAAAGTCAGAATTTATATCTATAGGTATTAGTTTTGACTTTATTCTTTTAAGCGTTGGAATGCTTAAAGAAGAGGTGGTAAAGTGAAAGGCTTTATTACCTCTTTCTTTTTTAAAAGAAATTACTCTCTTGTATTTCTACTACTTCTGAAGTCTGCATTTGTTTATTGCAGGTGAAACCAGAAAAGTGTTGGAAATGGAAGATTATATTTTTACCCTAAAAATCAGTGTCTTATTTTACCCCTTGTTTCAGTCTCTCAGAGAGGCTATCTTTATTATATCCGTACCAAATATCAGAAATTCTTCCATCAGGCGTTACAAGTACATAAAAGAGAATGCCATTTGCTTTGTAACGGATATACAATCCGAATGCTTCTTTGGGATCATTTAGATTGATCCATTTGATATTTTTTTGAGAAAACTTTTTCCATGATTTCTCATCATCAATATTTATACCGATAAAAGTAATTTTTTCTTTCCACATATCGGATAAGATTTCCATCTCAGGAAGTGATTCAATGCAGTGTTCACAAACTCTGCTCCAAATATCGAGTAAAAGGTGATATGGAAGTCATTTGCATGAATATAGCACTCAATTATGCAAATGTATCAAGAAGTAAAATGAATCAAGAATTACTCAGATTTACCGGGTACATCTCTTTTAATTGCGTATCCGTGTTAATCTGAGTAATTCTGTCTGAGGAGTGTTAAATAGTAACTTCTGTTACAACTTGACCATCGAATAAATTAATTACCCGGTCTGCGAAACCTGCATCATGCTGAGAGTGAGTTACCATAACGATGGTAGTGCCTTCTTTATTCAATTCGCTCAATAGTCCCATAACCTCTTTACCATTTTTAGAGTCAAGATTACCGGTAGGTTCATCGGCAAGAATCAATTTAGGGTTGGCTACTACGGCGCGGGCAATGGCAACACGTTGTTGCTGACCTCCGGAAAGCTGTTGTGGAAAATGCTTGCTTCTATGGGTAATGGCCATGCGCTCCATTGCTTTTTCCACTCGTTGTTTACGTTCAGAGGCCGGAATACCCATGTAGAGTAAGGGCAATTCAATATTTTCATATACATTCAGTTCATCAATCAGATTGAAACTTTGGAATACAAAGCCAATAACTCCTTTGCGGAGATTGGTGCGCTGCGATTCTGTATATTTGGATACTTCTTTTCCGTTCAGATAATACTCTCCTCCTGTAGGATTATCCAGTAAACCGAGAATATTGAGAAGAGTAGATTTTCCACAACCGGAAGGTCCCATGATGGCGACAAATTCGCCCTCTTTTACCTCTACGCTGACGTTATTTAATGCCCATGTTTCAACTTCTTCGGTCTTGAAGATTTTTTGCAAATTGATTGTCTTAATCATAATCGTAATTTTTTAAGAGTTTATATTATTATTCGTTTTTTATTATTTCTGCCGGATTGAGATGCATGATTCTGTAGATTTTATAGGCTGTTGTTACAAAGATAAGTAAACCTATCAGAATGAAGAGGTAGATCCCCCATGTAAATCCGGTAATACTGCTGATCGGGCTATCCTTGGTTATGTCTATCACAAGCAACCTTAATAATGGATAAGTGATGGTATAGGCCAGTATGAATTGGATTATATATGCTTTTCCGAACATCAAAGCAATTACTTTCGGAGTTGCGCCGTTTATTTTGCGAATAGCAACTTCTTTCTGCCGGCTGACTGTGTCCATAGAGATAGCTGAGTATATGCTCAGTATAACCAGAAGAGCACTTATGATGCCTAATAGCAGTGAGGCATCGCCCATCAGGTCTCTGATACCTTGTGTTGTACTTCTTCTTATATCCAGTCGTTGTATATCGAGTGGCAATGACTCTGGGACGTAATTACGGCATACCCTTTCTATTTCTGATTTGGCTTTACCAAAACTGATATCGTCACGAAAACGGATATAAATTACGGATGCTTCTTCAGTCGGGAAGAAAACAGAAATATTGTATTGATTGTGTTCTGAGATGTTCTCCCCGTAACAAGCCTTGTATGTACCTGCTATCCGATAGTTCTCTTTACCTAATTTTACATTTCCGCTTACAGAATCATTTTCCAACTGCTTTTGAAAGGCTTCGCTGATGTAAACCACGTTACTTGTATGAGGTTCGACGATCTCTCCCCGGAAAGGAATCCGGAAGAACTGGAAGTAGCTGGGATCTCCTTGTCTGACTCTGATAGTGAGAGTACGGTGATCGGCAGACTCATAGTCACTGGTCAGAAACGAATTATAGTTGCCGCTCATCAAAGCTGAACTGATATTTTCCACTCCCGGCAACATCTTTATTTGTGATAAAATCGCATCCTTATTTTTGCCGAGAGTAACACTATTCATTTCAAGGCAAAGCGTGGAATTTGTTTCTTTGTCTGATAGAGGAAGGTACAAAACGCTTCCTACACTATTGAATAAATGTATAGCGATACTCATACCTAGGAAAAAGATACATACACATAGCTGTACGCACATCATGATGTTGCGAAAGAGGTGCCGGTGGCTGTTAGTTTTCATGTGCCCGGCAAGACCGGACCGTTGCAAACGCCGGATGGGATATAGCATTACAAGGGTGCAGATCAGTAACAGCCCTATATAAAGTTTAACTTGAATGCCATATAGAGTTTGGATATCTATTGGAATCATTTCTTTGGGCGGAATATAGGTTGTCAGTAGTAAACAGGTACATTCGGATAAGACCAGCGAGAGCAATAAAGAAAATGTCAGCATCCAGAAAGCTTCGGTGAATAGAAGGGCAAATAAACTTTTGGGGCTGGCACCCAGACTTTTCCGCAGGGCCAGTTCACGATTACGGTTGTAGAATGACTGTATGATGAACTTTAGAAAGTTTATCATACCCGATAACAGAATCAGAGAGGATAAGAAGGTAATGAATGCTATGCCTATCATTCGCTGCGGATCGTGATACGAGTCAGCTTCTTTGTTCGCAATGAAATATGCCATTTCATTATTATGAAGAGTTGTTATCCCCTTTAGGCCTTCATTGGCTTTATTCAATCCGTCTGCTGTTTCCAGTGTACCTTCTGTGATATATCCTTGTTGTCTGTTCCCCTCTCTCAAATGAGAGAAATAGATATCTGTTTCAACATCTAGTGTTTTGGGGAGATTTCTGATAACATTGACAACTTTATAGTATGTGCTTTTATCTTTTTCGCTTTCCTTCAACTTGACTATTTTCAGTAATGTGCCTACCGGGTTGCTCTTTCCGTATACTTTACGGGCACAACTTTCGGACAACACAACTTCTTCCGGAGTTGTGGGAAGAGCATTGCCATATAAGAAGGATGCATTATAATGTGAAAAGAAATTAGGATCAGTATCCATATATGAAATGATGTAAGGCTTTTCTTCCTGCTCCCTATTGATGAATACAACTTCGGCTTCTCTTTGGAAAGAGTGGAAGCAGATTTGCTTAATACCCGGTATGGGATGTTCTGTCAGGGTCTGGATCTCAGAAGAATTGAGACTCCACCCCCATCCTCCTACTTCATGGTTGGAATTGATCATCCGGATTGAAATCCTTTGTTCGAAATTGGGCATGTTACGTGATGCTCCATCTATTTCATTGATAAAAAAGTGGATGATGCTGAAACAAGTCATACCAACGGAAAGACAAATGGCAGAAATAATGCTGTGTGTCTTATACTTCAGCAGATTGCGTATTGCTGTTTTGAGATAATGCTGTATCATATAGTTCATTTTCTCTGATTTATTCGTTTTTAATTACTTCTGCCGGATTAGTCCGTGCAATATAATATATTTGCCAGCTGATTGTAGCTGTTATTATGCCTATTAATAGCATGAGGGGACCCATCCAAAGCCATGGATCGGCATAATCAAACAATATGGCTCGATGCTGGCTGCCGATGACCATGACGAAGAGGCTAATTAAACCTCCTACTACCGAAGCTATTAAAAATAAAATCAGGTAGTTTTTAGCAAACAACCAATAGATGTCCGGTAAACGTGCACCATTAATTTTACGGATGGCAACTTCTTTTTGTTTACGGATAGTGTCAATGCTGATAGCTCCATAAACGCCAAGTACCGTAATCACTAAGCAAATGGAAGAGCAGACAACGAACAGCCACATCACCGAGATAGTTCCTAATCCGGTTTGTTCCTCATATAAACTGATGAACTCGAAAGGTTCGTTCTGTGGCAGATATTGATTCATCTCCTTGCTCATTTCTGCTTTTACTTCCTTGCGAGGAGCATCAGGGACCAATCGTATATATATTTTCCCGATTTCGTCATTCATGGCAGAAAGTGGTAAAAGAGCCAATTGCTTTGCACTTGGAGAATCGGGACCTATATGGACTAAACCTTTAACCGGATATACTTGGTTTTGAAAGCGAAAAGACTCGGAGGTAGAATCAGCTTGCAAAGTTTGGTATAATTGTTCGTTTACGTAACAAAAAGGTTCTCCCGGTTTGTGATGGCATTTGATGTTCATTAAATTAAAATAATCATCCGAAACGAAGCAGAGTTCGGTAAATCCATACTCTTGGCTGTAATCCCTGTTAGTGTAGGCTGTTTCGGCATTCCAACGACGTGAGCGCAGGAAGTTTATCAGTTCCGGTTGATGCTCCCGAATACGATCGTATCTGCCTATATTTACTACCATAATTTCTTTTTTTACCTCTGTGCTCAGATTGGGATTGGCTGAGAGATCGTATTCTTTCATTTGCATACGGATGCCGACTGTACCTACAATGAATAGAAAAGAGAAGAGTAGCTGGACGCTCAGTAACGTGTTACGGATTATGTGACGTTGTCCGGTAGTTGTCCCCCCCCTCAATCCTTGCGCTATTGTCTTATGGGCAATGTGCCAGGAAGAGATGAATGAGATCAGTAAGCTGATAAGCAACAAGCCTCCTATATATTGACATTCATAAACCCACAATCGATGTGTATCTATGTATAAGTTTCTTTGTATTTCATTAGAAAATGTACTTATAAACCAAGGTAGCAAGCTCTCAGTAATGGCCAGGGTAATTATTCCACAGATCAGGATGATGACAGCCTGTTCAAGGAATAGCAATATGAAAAGTCCCCAGTAAGTAGAACCCAGCGTATTACGTAGACTGATCTCTTTGTAACGGTTGGCAAATGCTCCTATACTGAATGAAAAATAGTTGATCATGCCTACCAATAAGACCAATAGCCCCAAAATAGCAACCCATAATTCAGCGCCTGCCTTATGTTCTGTCTGGCTATCCAGCACTATTTGTGGTATCCATTCCGGATGGTTGGGAAAAAGTCCCAATTTAGGCAGTAATTGTGAAATGTGTTCGGCATCTTCCGGGCGTTTGAGCAGTAGTTTGTGTATCCCAAATGAAGCATTTTCAGGTAGTGGAAGAAAAATATCGTAGCTGCTGTGATAATTATTCATCCCTGCCGGATAGGGCTTGATAACGGCAATAATGGTATGTATTTTGCCTCTCTGGTTAAGGATCGTTTTTCCCAGCGGCGAAACGCCTCCACAGAATTGTTTGACAAACTCAGTCGTTACTACAGCTTCGTTACCCGAAATACCAAACTGTTTTAAGGAGCCGTCTATACATTCTGTAGGAAATACTTTGAAATAATCAGCATTACATTCTGTTTTGTCCACTTTACAATATACCGTTTCATCTAATGTGATTGTAGATGAAGAATTTACATAAAAAGCAACTGCTTCAAATTTGTCTTTACCTATTTTCTTTTCAAAATCCTCTATCGGAATATTTACTTGGTAAGATCTTTCTTTTATGCATATTTCTGCTTGATTTTCGTAAGTTGCCAAATCCTTGTTACCTGTACTGAAAATACGATTATAATAGTTGCATACACTGAAACAGAGCAAACCGGCAGTGATTCCCAATATAGATATAGCAGTTTGTGCTTTGCGTTTAGCCATCTGCCTGAAAACAATCTTTAAATAATGTAGTATCATAGATATATTGATTTCTTCGTTTTAATTATTGTTGTGTAAATACCGTGTGTTTTACCGTTAAACTTCTCTTTTATAGTTTCAATAAATATGCCAAACTGCTAAATGATTGTATCTTTGATTGTTAGGATCTCTCTGTTATCTCTGTTTCTGTGTGATATTGCACGATTGCAGTGCGTATTCGCACTGCAATCATTTATTCACTTTTCACCGACTCCGCCGGATTGATTTTGGCAGCTACTACCACTTGTCGCATGACCGAGAGAATAACGATGATGCAGGTGAAGAGGAATACACATACAAACAGCCATCCGTGAATATCAGTATGGTACGCATAGGTTTCCAACCACCTTTTGATAAATAAATATCCTAAAGGCAGAGCAATTGCGTTACTGACCAGTGTCAGCCATAAATATTCTTTCAGAAATAAGTATAGGATATCTGAAAATTGTGCTCCGTTTACCTTTCGGATGGCTATTTCTTTTTTACGCTGTTCGGTAGAGAGCGATACCAGGAAGAAAACGCCGAAAGAAGAAATCAGGATACAGAGTACTGCCAACAACAGGAAGATACGGAACATCGTCTTTTCCGGACGATTGAACAGTTCCATTAAGGTGGAAAGTTGAATGATCTGCATATCCTCGGAGATTTCTTTTTTGCTGTATTGAGAATAGATTCTCCTGGCGTATTGCAGTGCTTGTTTTTCATTATCCGGATGTACCTTTATATAGAAATACCTGAATCCATTGTACCCCCTTGCTGCATCAGCATTGTTTTGATACATAAAGAAGACCTTCGACAGCGGGTACTGCATCGGACAGTAGTAGAAATCACGTAAAATACCGCTGATTCTGGTGGGTACTGCATGATTCTCCGAATCTTCGTCATCACTGAGTATAAGACGTCCTGTCAGTGAAGGAATGTTGAGTTCGCGGGCACCGGTTTCGTTGATAACTATATCTCTTGTCCCCTGATCCTGTATCCATTCTCCTTCTTTCATCTTCATTCCGAAAAAGGAAAGGAAATTCTTTTGCACAACGATGCAATTATCTTCTGTTGCTTCATCTACATTATTACGTCCCTCTATGGGAAATTGAGTGATAAAACTGCAATACCACTCTCCTCTTAAAACAAGGAGAGGCTGTGTCAGGGCCGTTACGTCATCGATGGCTGAGTTTTGTTTTAGTGCTTCTATAAAAGGGGTACAATCAGTATTGTAGGTTGCATCGAATCCGAGGTCGATCTGCCAGATGTGATCGGTGACCAGTCCTTTGTCTGTACGACTCATGAATCGGTACTGACTGTAGAACATGCAAGAAGTCAGGAGGAATAAAGAGCCGATGAAGATTTGTCCGATTATCAATCCGTTTCTAAGTGCCAGCGAAGTTCCCCGACTGTTTCGTTTCAGCAGACCGACGATGGGAACCGTACTTAAAACCAGAAATATCAGGCAGCATAACGGATAAATCCAATAGGATGCTTTCAGTACTTCTTGCCGGGTGATACTCTGGATGACTCCATTATAATAGCTACTGCTCTCTGCTACCAAACTGGTGTAATCCTTATAAAACGGAAACAGGAATTCGATAAATGCCATTGAAAGCAAAAATGCTATGAACAGGGGGAGGGTCAATTCAAGTAAGTTTTTCCCTATCAAACTGTAGATGGAAGCACCAAGAGTGGAAAAAGTGGCATTATAGCGCGCTTTTCGTTGTTGCTGGCCAATGAATAGAACAAGCAGATTCATTAATGCACTGGCAAAGGCCAATATTCCCGCCGTAGCCAGAATCCGGATATGTTGGAGCCTGCCTTTCAGCTCAGGAGAGCAGCGGGTATGAATTTCGGGTAACGGACGCAAATGAAAGCGCCATTCAGAATATTTACTCCATTTGGTATCGGGTTCTTTGACTCTGTAGGCTGCTATCTTTTTACTTAGATGTGCAGCATCGGCCGAAGGGTGTAACCATACATAAGTCGTATTTCTTTTGACTTGATTGGGGGATGGAGTGGCCAGAATCAGGTATTCAAATTTGAAATCACTGTTTTGGGGATAATTTTCCATTACTCCCGCAATGGTATATGATAATTTGTCGTTGATTTTCAACTCTTTCCCTACGCAACTACTGTCACCAAAGTAGAAGTTGGCCATTTTTTGAGTCAGAATCACATGATTTACGTTAAATGGAACTTTATAATAGCTCCCTTCGATCAGTTTACATTGAAAGATATCAAAGAAAGTGGAGTCTATTTTCATTCCGATCCAACTTTTTGTATCCTTCTCAAATTCGTATTTTACTTCGCTGACATGGCAAACTTTAGCTATTTCAGGGAAAGTAACCAGATCTTTTTCCACCATCTGATGTATCTGGTTTAATTCTCCGACAGATCCGTCGGCTGTTTTAAATATACCGGTGGTAGTCAAGGCATAAGTCCTTGAACTTTGAGGGTGGAAACTATCAAAATGATATTCCCAGTGATGCCAATACCCGCCTAACAAGAAAGCTGTAAAACCGATAGACAAGCCTACAATGCTTAAGATATTCTGTACCTTATGTTTTAAAAGGTTTCTACATGCAATTTTAAAATAATGTTGTATCATATTATTAGATTTTTTTATTCTGTTTTTACTACTTCCGCCGGGTTTTCACGGGCGGCTTTCCATACCCCCCAGCCGATACAGGCGGTTATGATGATACCGATTCCCATAAAGATAGTGACATACATCGAAACGCCTATGCTGATTTGTTCGACATAATTCTCCAGCCACGCTTTCATGATCACGTAGCTGACCGGGAAAGCAAGGAACGAGGCGCAGAGTAACAATATCAGGTACTCTTTTATAAATATCGAAAGGATGTTGCCAAGTGTTGCACCATTTACTTTCCTGATAGCGATTTCTTTACGCCGTTGCTCGCATGCCAATGTCACTAAAGAGAACACTCCGAATACAGCAATCAGAATACAGACAACAGCTACACAACTCAGGAGTTTCAAAAGGGTCTGCTCCGATTTGAGATAGTTGTCATAGGTCTCCTCCATATTGGATAATCTGATTTTATTTTCCGGATATTCTTTCTGACATAGCTTTTCAATGTCTTTTTTAAGTTTGGGCCATTCGCCTTCTCTATACTTTATCAGTACATCACCTTTGCCCAGGTCGAATCCGGAAAAGCCTTTGGCTATAAATGCGATAGGTTTTATGGGAGTGGTAGGCGATGTCGTATGGAAGTCTTTTACCAAACCGATAACGGTTGTCCCCGTTCCGTTGGGTCTGATTAGTTTTTTCCCAATCGGATCATTCCATCCGAGTGCTTTGGCCGCTGCCTCATTGATTACAATAGTGCCGGCATCCCTCTCTCCTTCTTTCAGCATCTTTCCTTTTAAAAGGCGGATGCCGTAGAACTGTGCTAACTCTTCACTTTCCATCAGTACTTCCATATCGATCTCTGCATCTCCGGGTTGTTTTCCGTCCCAATCCTTGAAGTGCATAGCCATGGATGCAGTTTTGGGTAGCAGCGAAAAGTGTCCTTTCAGAACCTGAGTGACATAAGGAAACTGCTCTATTTTATCAGCGGCAGGCAATAGATTGTTTTGCGGATATATGCTTAGAGTCGCTATATTTTTGCGTTCTATACCAATATCTGTGGTGCTGAGATAATAGAGTTGCTTCATGATGACACTGATGCAGAAGATAAAGCAGATACTGATAGAAAGTTGAAAAACAATGCTTATCTTACGTCCCAGATACCCGTATCTGTTTACGGTTTTTTGCTGTATGTTACTTTGTAGCGTTCGTTTGTTGAAGTAGAAAGTTACAGGCAGGAATGTGGCAAGAGAACATCCGATGACGAGGGCGAAGTATAAAAAAGATTCCCAGTAAATATCTCCTTCTTTTACTCCCGACAATTCTTTGAACGGAGACAATACCAATTCTATCAGGGCCATTCCCATAAGTCCTGCGGCCAACAAGATCAGCAGATATTCTGTAACAAGCAGGGTGAACAGATGGAGGTCTGATGAACCGCATACTTTGCGTAATGCCAATTCTCTGCTTCGCATCCGTAAACGGCTGACAAACAAAGACAGGTAGTTGATCAGCGAACAAAGAATAACTAATCCGCCTACAATCGAGAAGAATAGGATATAGCTGAACTGGATGGCATTTTGGTCGGCCAGTACAGTATAGTGGCACTTACTGATGGGCATAACCATCAGATTCTGCATGCCGCCCTTGCTGTCTGTTTCGAGTTTCGTTTGTTCCAGTTTTTTCTGAAAAGCTTCGGCATTTACTTCTTTGTGCAATTTTATAAATACATGGAATCCTCCGTGATACCATGCATTATGCCATTGACGTATTCCTCCCGTTAAAATAGAAAAAGGTAAATTGGTATGACGGTTCCATCCGTTGACGATCGCACATACGGTTTTAGGGGCACCATACAGTTTGATTTCCTTCCCGATCGGATTTTCCGTACCGAAAAGTTCCTTGGCCGCATGCTCTGTCAGTGCTATCCGCTCTTCCGATTCTAGGAAATCAAGGCTGCCGGAGAGTACTTGTATCCCGAATATATGCATGAAGCAAGAGTCTGCATTGATTTCATACAGTTGCCGGATAGCGCCATCGTCTACTGTCACTTCCTGTTCATAAAAAAGAAAACCGCAGGCATCTTCCACTTCCGGAAACTGCTTTTCTAAAGAAGTGGATACCGGATATGGAATTGTTGTTGTAACGCCTGTGTCACTTAATGCCGATTTCTGATACACCAAATGAATACGGTCAAAACCTTCATGGAAGGTGTCGTATGTCATTTCGTAACGTATCCATAAGACAGCAAGCGCAAAACAGGTAAATCCGATAGCTAATCCTAGGATGCTGATGATACTCTGAGTCTTGTATTTCAGCAAATTCCTACATGCAATTTTCAAATAATGTCGTATCATATTATTAGATTTTTTTATTCTGTTTTTACTACTTCCGCCGGATTTTGTTTGGCTGCATTCCACACTCTCCAGAAGATACTGATGACGATGATGATACCGATACCTGCAAACAGGACGATATATATCCAAAATGGGGTGGAAGTTTGTCTGACGTAACTTTCTATCCACACTCTCATCATTCCATAGCTTGCCGGGAATGCTATAAGAGCCGCGACAAGCAAAAGGACGAAATATTCTTTGATGAACATCTGCAGGATACTTCCTATGGTGGCTCCATTCACTTTGCGGATAGCGATCTCTTTGCGTCTTTGTTCGCACGACAAAGTTACTTGCGAAAAGATGCCGAAAATAGAGATAATGACGCATACGATAGAAACGATCCCCAACAGGGTCATCAACGCACTTTCGGAACGCAGATATTTATTATACTCCTCTTCCTCGTTATAAAGTCTCAAGAACGAAGAGGGAAAATCTTCTTCTTTCATTTTCCGGATCGTATCTTTGCAGGCCTCCCAGCTCCCTTCCGTAAACTTAAAAAGAATACTGGCACGAGACCATAGATATTTCTGCTCTTCAGTGCGGACAAAGGCGAGAGGGCGTGGAGCGATAGTGGGTGGCAGGTAGCTGAAGTCCTTCACCACTCCTACTACTGTATAATATGTCCGATTGTGTTCATATTCTGAGTAGAACTGTTTTCCTACTGGATTTCTCCATCCGAACGTCAGTGCTGCCGTTTCATTAATGATGACATCTCCGGGAGAGTTCTTTTCGGATAGCCACTCCCCTTCTGTCAACTGCAATCCATAAAAGTCGAAGAACTCTTTGCCCGAAGGTATCAGGCCGACGGAATATGTTTCATCAGTGGTTTCATTGAGTCCGTCCCAGCCGTTAATATCTGTATACATCATAGGTCCTGTAGGGACTATCGGGAAGTAGTGAGGAGGCAGAGCTTCAGTCACCATAGGTAAATTGGCGATCTTAGAACTCCATTCATTAATATCTCCTTTCATCCAGACAGCAACATTGCCTATATTGTGGCGTTCTATTCCCAGATCTGTGTTTTTCAGATAATAGAGTTGTTTCATCATGATAGTGGTGCAGAAGATGAAGCTCAGACTGATGATCAATTGTGCTATCAGTCCGAGCCGGCGGAATATTCCGCGCTGGGGACTTCCTTTTTTATTGCGAATACTACTCTGTAACGTACGGCTTCTGAAGTAATATAGAGGAATTTGTGAAATACCGAAAGATAAAACGATGACTGCCAGTATGTAAATGATGACTTCTGTATACAGCGGGGTAGCTTCTGATATCTGAGCCAGTTCTATGAAATGGGGTAAGCAGGCCTCGATGAAAGCCATGCCCAGCAGAGAACCGGCTAGCAAGACAATCAGGTATTCGACAGATAGCAATGCGAACAACGAACGGTTGGTAGATCCACAAACCTTTCGGAGTCCCAGTTCACGACCGCGCATTCGAAGACGGCTGACAAACAGGGTCAGATAATTGAATAATGAACATACAATGACCAATACTCCTGCCATTGCAAAATAGCGAATGTAGTTGAATGAAATAACGATCTCGTCTTTTTGCAGATAATCAGAATAGCGGAGCGAAGTAATCGGGGTAAAATTCAATTTACCTAATGTACTCTCTTTCTCCTGTGAGGAAGCATCGAGGCTGCTTATCCTTTTTTGAAGAGCTGATTTGTCGGTATCCGGCAAGATGCGGACAAATATCTGTTCTGAATTGCTTTGCCAGCTTGGATGGTGGCGTGCCGGAAGCAAGGCCCCGTATGAAAGATTTGAATGTTGCGACCATCCGCTGACAACGGCACACACTTTACATGGCCGGCTTCCCAACTCAATCTCTTTTCCAAGAGGACTTTCGTTGCCGAACCATTCTTTCGCTACCGCTTCGGTTATGGCTATCTCGTTGCTCTTTTTCTTTAGAAAATTGACATTGCCTTGCAGGATACGCACATCAAACATGCGTATAAACGCAGAGTCTACCTCAATGGCCAATAAATCCCCACCTTTGTCTTTGAATCGAAGATTGGTTTTGAACGGAGATATGCCACATATATCTTCAATCTCAGATATGTTCTTCCGTAGATACTCTATAGCCGGATAAGGCATTGAGTTGCTGAGCGTGCCGTCTGTGATTGTGAGTTGTGCTCTTACCAGGTAGATGTCGTCGGCTCTCCGATGAAAGGTGTCGTATGTCATCTCGTAGCGTATCCATAGTGTAGCAAGGGCAAAGCAGGTGATTCCTACAGCTAGTCCGATAATGCTGATAATACTTTGGGTTTTATATTTCAGCAGATTGCGGAAAGCGATTTTAAAATAATGTCGTATCATTCGGGTTCTTGTTTTTACAAATAGTGTTTCAAGAAGTATGCCAAAAAGCCAACTTGTTGAAACACTATTATTTATGTGCTTGTGATATTAAAACACACTGTGTGAATTAGCACGATCATAGTGCGCATGCGCACAAAAATACAAATTTACTACTCTCCTTTCAATACTTTGGCCGGATTGATATTGGCAGCTTTCCGTATTTGCCATATCAGAGTGGCCAGTGATATGAAAGCAGTCACTATGGCGGCAATTGCAAACAGCCACCAGGATATAGGAGCTTTGTTGGCGAATCCTTCCAGATATTTCGAAATGATATACCAGGACAGAGGTGCCGAAATGATGAATGCCATTCCCAGGATAATCGAGTATTTCTTTAATAGAAGCGGATAGATCTCTTTCAGGGTAGCGCCGTTCACCTTGCGTAGTGCTATTTCACGATATCGCTGACGGATGTCGAACATGGACAATCCGAACAGTCCCAGGCAAGATATAAGAATAGCAATGATACTGAACAGGGAGTATATCTCGGCAGTTCGCTTGTCTTCCTGATACATGGTCGCTATCTCGTCTTCTAAAAAGCTGTATTCAAACTCACCTTCGCCCAGTATTTCATCGCGCAGCCTTTTCAGGAAGGCAATGGCTTCTTGCTTTTTTCCGGGAACGATTTGTGCCATCAACCGGTCTCTGTAGCTGCCCCGCGGATCTTCGTAAACGATAAAGAGCGGAGGAGTGGTTTTCGATAAATGGCCGATTTTGAAGTCCTTGATCACTCCGATAACCTGATATGGAGGATTCTTCTTCATTTCTTCGGATTTTGACAAGGACCACCACAATCTCCTTTCAGGCTGAATCAGGGCTGTTTCTATATTATCTATTTCCAGAAGTGATTTGGCCGATTCGTTGATGATCATTTTATAATCAGTCCATTGGTCGACAGAATCATTCCATAGGCGGCCTTCTTTTAGCTGAAAGCCGAACAGTTCAATATATTTATTGCTCAGGCTGCTGTAAATAACTTGCTTGAACTCGTCCCGCTGTGCATTCCGCACATTGATATAATTGTCATCCAGCTGATTCGGGTTCTCTCCATATTCCCAACGGATAAAGAGCGGGGAATGATCCATCTCTTCTTTGATGTAGGCCAGATTACTTTTCTCTCTCTGCTTCCGTCTCTCCCACTCTTCGTCTGATATATTTATATCATACGAAGAGCGTTCGGCGTATAACTGACATTGAATGATGTCCTTGGTGGTATAGTTCAGATCGGCAGACAGCATGAAGCGGACTTGCTTCGTGAAAAAGAGGGAAACAATAATAAGTACAAAGGTGATGATGTATTGAACGAATAAAAACAGCACACGGGATACGATGGAATGTCCTCCCGCATTTACCGAACGGATAGATACGGAAGGTGAAACGTAGTTGTATCTGATGAATGGATAAATAGAAGTCAATAATGGCAACAGAATCAGGATTCCTACGGATAATGTGGCACTAAATTCCGTATTGGAGGTTTGCGGTATCCGGAGCACATGTTCCATCATGCCACCGGTTATTTCGATAATGCACCAGGATATGCATAGAGCCATGCCTGTCAGGATAAAGTTTTCAGTGAAAATCTGTGCGAATACATCCTTTGCGCCGGCACCATATACTTTTTTGACTCCAAACTCTCTGGCACGCTTGAGCATCATCACCGTATAGATGTTGATGAAATTGAACAAGCCGATTATCAACAAAGCAATGGTGACAACGGCAAGTACTAAGATATTATTGTAGTTGCCTTTCCGGATATTGTTATTATAAACGCGGACAGTCTTATCGAAATAGAAATCTTTTAATGGAAAGAACTGCAGGCGGGTCGGTGCATCCATATGGCACCTTAACTTCATAAACTTCTCGTTCTTGACGTTCAGTTTCTTAAAGTCCGTTCCGGGTATCAGTTGTACCAGACTATTGCTTAAACGCGACCATGAATGTTGCAATCGTTCGGATATAATAAGGTCGAAATCTAAAAAGCTTTTCGTCGTCGGCTCTCCTATTACTCCCGTAACTGTGACGATGTCCCCCGTGCTGTAAGTCATTGTTTTCCCAATAGGATTCTCTTTTCCAAACAATCTTTCAGCCAATCGCCGGGTGATGATGGCGTCATTCGGAGACTTCAGAGATGAAATGCCGGACACGGACGGATAGGGTAATATCTGCAGAAACACACTGTCGGTCACTACGGTTTTTACATTATATATCTGTTTCCCGACTGTAATCCTGTCTTCCGGAAAGTTAATCCATCGGGTACTTTTCAGGACAGACGGGTCGTTCAGCGGATCGATAAAGTTGGGGTCGTTATTCCTATCTTCATTACTGCTTATTGTCCGCCTTCCATCTTCGTACTCGATATATAGCAGATAGGTGTTTTCAAGGTCTTTGCAGAAATGATTTACGGTAACCTCCTGATGGATATACCGGAGGATGATAAGTACACAAGCCAGACTCAAGGCCAAGCCCAGTATATTGATGAATGTATATGTTCTGAAACGTGCCAGAGCCTTCCAGGCCAGCCTTATGGTTTTCATGTTTGTATGATTTTGAGTTTGATTCACCACGGAGTAACACAGAGTCTGATAGAGTTTTAACCTCTTGCTTATTAAGATATTAAGAGAGAACTATCTCTGTGTAACCCTGTGCCACTCTATGGTGAGTTCGATTCATTTTTATATTACTTAAGTATTAATTCTTCTGCCTCGCCAAAGGTATCATATCCTGTTGTAACGACATAATCTCCGGGCTCTAATCCTCCGGTAATTTCATATTGTTGCGGATTCTGGCGTCCGATGGTGATAGGCGTACGTACGGCTTTGGTTCTAGATGCATTGGCTTTGTAAATCCACTGTCCGCCGGTGGCCTGATAGAAGTTGCCGCGTGGGATGACGATGGCTTGTTCAGGCTGTCCCAATTCAATCTGGACACGGAAACTCTTACCTACACGTACGTTATCGGGCATTTCGCCGGTGAAGACCAGATCGACGTCGAACATGCGGTCTTTTACCTCGGGCACAACTTTTGTGATGCGAAGCGGATACTTTTTACCCTGATAGTTGACAGTAGCAGGCAGTCCGGTGGTAATGCGGTCGATGTAGTATTCGCTCAATGAAGTATGGATCTTATATTGATCGAGTACTTTGATTTCGGCGATACTTTCACTGGAGCCCACCTGCTGTCCCGGAGTAACTTTCACAAAGCTCAGCTGTCCGCTGATAGGTGCTTTTACTACCAGATTGCCCAGACGCTCTGTGGCCCGTTCATACTTCTTACGCTCCCGCTCCATATCGGTTCGTATCAGATCTTTGCGGATGATGGTCACGGCCGAATCGTGGCGAAGACCTTCGCGTTGCAGTTCGGCATTCTTCACCTTGTAATTGTATTCGTCTTCCGACACTTCGAGTTGTGCTTTACTCTTGATGCCCATGCGGAATTCTTCTTTGTCCAACGTGAAACTTTTTTTCAGGCGTGCCAGTTCGTAATTGGTTTCCAGCGTCTGTTGTTTCAGGCTCAGGCTTTTCTGTTCCATCTCGATTTCTTTCTCCTGATAAGTGATGCGTTGCTTCTCCCAGTCGTCCCGCTGGTCTTCGATGCTACGTAGCAAGTCCGGATTCGAGAGGGTCAGAATCGTATCTCCTTTCTGGAGCAAACTGCCTTCCTCGGCTATGATACGCTCTACGCTTCCCGCTTCACGGGTGTTTACTTTAATGGTAAGAATAGGCTGTATCAATCCTTCCACATCGACGTATTCCATAAACTTGTCATCTTTGACTTCGGCTATCTGTATGTTTTCCGACTCGATGCGGAGCTTGCGCGGCCCGGCCGACAAAATGATGACGTAAACAAGGAAAGCGACAAATGCAATTCCTCCGGCTATGTAGAATTTATAGCGGATGTACCAGGGTTTCTTTTCAATTTTAATATCCATATTATTTTGTTTTTTCGATTTGCAGTTTATAATTCCGGTCAGTCTATCAGCAGGTCATAATTCTCGGTAAGCGGCGTTTTGCCTTCAAAGTCGAAAAGAGTAAGGCTGCGCAACGTGTAATACAGACTCCAGTAGTTGTAAAGAGCCGTTATGTAGTTGCGGCGTGCCTGGTCCTTCTCGGTGATGGAAGCGTTTAGATCGAGAATGGTAGACTTGCCCAGCAGATAAAGTTTGCGGGCCACGTCGCTGCGTCGTTGAGCTGTTTCATCGGTTCGCGCGGCTATTCTGACCCGCTGGGCCTGAAGATTAAATTGTTTCACCAGTTTGCGTATGTTTAGTTCGAAATCGGTCTTGTCTTGTTCCACCTGTGTGTACACAAGGTCGCGGTTGGAGCGTGCCACGCGCACTTTGCCCTTGCCCCGTCCCCAGTCGAGGATGGGTAGTGCTACACTCAGGCTGACGTACTGCTGGTCCAATGGCCTCTTGTAGGCGCTTCCCAGCTTGTCGGCAGTTTGTGTCAGGCCGAAACGCAGATAAATATCCGCTTTCAGTCCGGCATTGGCACGGGCGTACGACACGTTGCTTTCGCTCTCCAGTTTCCGGCGTATCATGTTTTGTATTTCCGGACTGTTTTCGTTGGCCAGTAATAAGGCTTCGTGCAGTTCTACACTGAAGTCGGGTACGTGGTCGTTGATTTTCACCTTGAGTTCCTCGTCACTCTGAATGCCCAGATACGAGCGTAGCTCCTGCATGCAGTTGTCCATCTCGATACGGGCATTCATTCGGTTGGTTTCTTCGGTCAGTTTGTTCAGTTCCAGTTGCAGCATTTCGTTTTCGGTGATGGTACCGATGTTGTAGCGTCCCTGGGCATATTGATAGAGTGTGTCTGCGTTAGCATAATTGGTAGTGGCGGTTTCGTAGTTGCTCTGTGCGGTGGCAAGGTTAAAGAATTTTTGAGTAGCACGCGTGGCTACCAGTTCCAGTGTTTCTACATACGACTTCTTTGCTTCCCGGTAGCGGACCGGTTCGATGCGGCGATCCCACTTCAGGCTGTTATATCCGAAGAGCGACTGACGGTAGCCTATATTAATAGGTGAAGTCTGCCAGGCTGTCGTGTGGTCGCTGAAGATATCCATTCGTTGTGCTGCCGTTTCCACAAACAGTGAACCGCCGGTCCATGGAATGTTCTGTGTTAAATTCAGAGTAAGGTCGGTGCTGAGCATGTTTTGTTCTACAAACTTCACGGTTCCGTCTCCCAGTGTTACCTTATTGATAGCCCGGTTCAGGTTCGGGTCCGAGGTCAGGCTCAAGGCAGGCAGATAGTTCGCCCTGTAATATTTATAGTTCCAGTAGGCTGAGCGGAAACTGTGGCGTGCGGTTTGTGCGTCGGGTGACTGAAGCTTGGCAAGCTTTACGGTTTCGTCCAGCGAGAGCTCCATCGTGCGTTCCTGTGCAGTTGCCGGAAAGATATAACTGCATCCGGCAATGATAAGTATCGTTTTCAAGTTCATTGTGCATTTCTTTTTCTATAAACCATTCAAAAGCCGTGCCATACGTGTAATATTTTGTTTATTAGTAGTTTGCATCTTTATTCCCTATTGCTTTCGTGTGCATATACGCACAAAAATAGTGCGAATTAGCACACACAACACATGGATATAATATGTACCTTTGCCCTCAGGCTAAAGGTGAGTGAATATATCCGGCTTACTTTAGCATCATTACATGGTAAGATAAGATATACGAGATGTATAACCGGTACACGACGAGTTGTACAACTGGTGCATGACGAGTTGTACAACTGGTGCATGACGAGATGTACAACTGGTACACGACGAGTTGTACAACTGGTATATCCTATCCTTTAAAGGAAAGTAAATTAGCTCGTAATATAACATGGAACAGCTTGGAAAAATATTAATTGTAGACGATAACGAGGATGTGTTGTTCGCCCTCAATCTATTGCTCGAACCTTATACTGAGAAGATTAAGGTGGCTACTACTCCCGATCGCATCGAACACTTCATGACTACGTTCGGTCCGGACATCATTTTGCTCGATATGAACTTCAGTCGTGATGCCATCAGTGGGCAGGAAGGATTTGAGAGTCTGGAACAGATTCTGAAGATCGATCCGCAGGCCATTGTGATTTTTATGACGGCTTATGCCGATACGGACAAGGCTGTGCGTGCCATCAAAGCAGGTGCAACGGACTTTATCCCCAAACCATGGGAAAAAGAGAAACTGCTGGCTACACTCTCTTCGGGCATGAAACTCCGGCAGTCACGTCATGAAGTGAATATGCTGAAGGAGCAGGTAGAAGTGCTGAGCGGACAGGGTGGACCCGAAAATGAGATTATCGGTGAATCGGAGGCTATGCAAGAGGTGTTTTCAACCATCAACAAGTTAAGCGAGACGGATGCCAATATCCTGATTCTGGGTGAAAACGGTACCGGAAAAGATGTGATTGCCCGCTTGCTGTACCGTTGTTCTCCCCGATACGGTAAACCGTTTGTAACGATCGACCTGGGCAGTATTCCCGAACAGTTGTTCGAAAGCGAATTATTCGGATACGAGAAAGGTGCTTTCACCGACGCACGCAAAGCAAAGGCGGGACGCATGGAAGTGGCGACAGGGGGTACTCTGTTTCTGGATGAAATAGGTAACCTTTCGCTCCCTATGCAATCGAAACTGCTCACTGCGATAGAGAAAAGGCAGATCAGCCGGTTAGGCTCTACTCAGTCGGTACCTATCGATGTCCGCCTGATCTGTGCGACGAATGCCGATATCAGGGCAATGGTGGATGAAGGTAACTTCCGTCAGGATCTGCTCTATCGCATCAATACGATAGAAATTCATATTCCTCCTCTACGGGAGCGTGGTAACGATGTCATTCTGCTGGCCGAGTTCTTTTTAGAGCGCTATGCCCGCAAATATAAGAAGGAGATGCACGGGCTGACGCGCGAGGCAAAGAATAAGTTACTGAAGTATAATTGGCCGGGCAATGTACGCGAGTTGCAACATACCATAGAGCGTGCCGTGATTTTGGGTGACGGCTCCCTGCTGAAGCCTGAGAACTTTCTTTTCCACTCTTCTGTCCGGCAAAAGAAAGAGGAAGAGGTACTCAATCTGGAATTGTTGGAACGGCAAGCGGTAGAGAAAGCCATGCGGCTGAGCGAGGGGAACATCACCCGGGCAGCCGAGTATCTTGGTATCACCCGTTTTGCTCTTTATCGTAAACTTGAAAAACTGGGCTTATGAAACGCTATTCCATCAGTGTGGTGCTGCACATTCTATTGTTGGTGGTGCTCTCCATCGGAGGATACTTGCTGTTCTGTTACGAATTATGGTTCAGCACTCTGATTGTGGGCATCCTGCTGATCGCTACAGGCGTTCATCTCTATTCCATCCAGATGAAATTGGCAGGCATGATGAGACGACTGACAGACTGCATCCGCTTCAATGACATGACGCAGAACTTTCAGCCGCCGTTTAAAAGCAAGATGATGGTTGAACTGGCGGACGAACTCTCTCAGACACTTAGGTTGTTCCGCGGACGCCTGCTCGAGGAAGAGATCAAGCACCAGTATTACGAGAACCTTTTAAATAAGGTAGATACGGCTGTGGTGGTGACTGACCGTTCGGGCCGAGTGGAATGGATGAACCGTGCGGCCGTGGCACTGGTCGGACAAGAATCCCGGTTGCCTCAGGAGTGGCTGACCACCTCCTGGAACGAGACGCAGGTGGTACGTATCCGGCAGCAAGGAGCCTCGGTAGAGATGGCGGTATCATGTACTTTGTTTGCCGCACAAAATAAGGAAAGGCTGTTGGTCAGCCTGAAAAACATCCATTCGGTATTGGAACGTAACGAGATGGAAGCCTGGCAAAAGTTGATACGGGTATTGACCCATGAAATAATGAACTCTATCACTCCTATCATTTCATTATCCGAAACATTGAGTGAACGCGGAATACCCGAACGGCTCAGTGAGAAAGAATACGGAGTGATGTTGCAAGCCATGCAGACCATCCATCGGAGAAGTAAAGGGCTGCTCGGTTTTGTGGAAAACTACCGTCGGTTGACTCGTATCCCCACTCCTGCCCGCACATTGGTAGCGGTGGACGAACTCTTTTCCGACCTAAGGAAACTCTTCCCTGATTCGTTCATTCATTTTGCGGCAACACACAGGGGGGCCACTCTGTACATTGATCGTGCCCAGATAGAGCAGGTGCTGATCAATCTGATTAAAAATGCCAAAGAGTCCTGCGGACAAAATACTGCACCGCAGATAGAAGTAGAGTTGGAACAGGTCCCCGGAAAAGTTTGCAGTCTCACGGTGCGTGACAACGGCGAAGGCATTCTTCCGGAAGTGATAGACAAAGTATTTGTTCCGTTCTTTACGACCAAGCCATCGGGGTCCGGCATCGGACTCAGTTTATGTAAGCAGATCATGAATCTGCATGGCGGCACCATTACAGTCTCCTCAGAGATAGGGAAAGGAAGCTGCTTTACACTGATGTTTCCGGGAAGATAGGGGCTGTTAACCCCTATCCAATCCGCTCATGTCCGGATTGAGTTCTTTTACTGCGTCGCGCACTTCTTTCTTGGTGGCTTCGCTGTAGGTTCCGGTTTGCTGTACGGGAACTTTGTCTTTAAGCACTTTTTCAGCCTTTTTTTGTTCTTCTGATGAAGTTTTCTCTTTTTCGGTATTCATAAGTCCGATCTCCTTTCTTTTATTAATAATGATATAAACGCCATTACAGATGGTTGGTTCACTATGTTTTAGTTATTTTCTGTTTCCAATTCTTTGATTTCTTTGTTGAGGAATACCGATAATATGGTTCTTACAACGACAATACCTCCCAGAATAATCAGTTCGTTCATTGTAGGTTCCAATACCGTTTTCAATATGTCCGAAGCGATAAGGAACTCCAACCCCAATAGCAGGTAAGTGCCGAACACGGCTCTCAACTTTCGGATATTGGTCGGGGTGTAAGCTCCGGTTATTCTCTTCAGTTCATTGATAATGAAAGAAATAATGGCAATAAGCGCGCCATAAGTTACGATCAGCAAACTGATGACGCTGATAATAGTAGCAAGTAGATTTAAAAATTGTGTAAGCATAAAAGTTGTTATTTAGGTAATGAATAAAGCGGGTTCCCTGTTTCGTCTACTTCGGTCCGGTCCTTTACGCTGACGCAGGGAATGGAAACAGAACTGTCTATAAACAAGGCTATGCCGACAAGGGTAATAAGCCGTATCGGTTTGGGAGTTTTCAATCTCATGACATTCGTTTTTAATAGTGATATTTCTGTATTATACATTTGAAACGGCATTTAGTTCACTACTTTCGGAAATATAACTTGAAATACCACTTTAAAATCTATCTAATAGTATCAAACTTCATTAACACGGAGAACTTTTTCTATTTTTTATTGTCTTTATAGCATAATAATAAAATGTAGAACATATGGCAAAAGTAATTAACAGAGATGTACCTATCGCAGAAGAGAATACCACTCTTACCGGCCAGCCGGCAACAAATATGTATGACGATTGGAGTGAAGAGATGGAAGACCGTGCAGACAATGTGTATGATGATACCAAAAAGAAATCTGCCGGAAACAAAAAGTCAAAAGAGAAGAAGCTCAAGGAGATAGATGAAGTAGTAAAAGAGGATCTTGAGTAACTGTTCTCTGTCGTTTGTTTGGTAAAAGAGTCCCGATTCCATCAGAACCGGGACTCTTTTAATGAGTAATCCTCTTTTTTTATTTCATATTCAAATATATGACGGACAGGGTGTTAAAAAATAAATATCAAAAAAACGTTCCTCCACTATTGTATATTAAAAAATAGTCCCTATCTTTGCACCGCTTTTGAAAGGAACTTCCCTATAAAACGGGGTGTAGCGCAGTCCGGTTAGCGCACCTGCTTTGGGAGCAGGGGGTCGTGGGTTCGAATCCCGCTACCCCGACAAAGAAAAAGGAAGTTCTCTTTTTTTACAAGTGTTTCGGGGTGTAGCGCAGTCCGGTTAGCGCACCAGCTTTGGGAGCTGGGGGTCGTGGGTTCGAATCCCGCTACCCCGACAAAGAAAAATGCTGATATTTAAGTTTTAGAACTTGATTATTGGCATTTTTTTTCTGCTAATAGTCATTAAAAAAAAAAGAGTTTAATTGCATTATTTGGATGAATTTTGGGCATTTCGGATGCCGAATCATGCAAAAATCATGCAAATCTTGAGTATTTATTATGGCTTCTATTAAATTGTATTTCGACAAACGTGTGAATAGGAAAGATGGAAAGTTTCCTCTTAAAATTAATGTCACACACAAAAGGCAGCAGGCCTTAATCAATCTTGGTGTTTTATTATCTCCAGATCAGTGGGACTCCACAAAAGGAAAGGTGATCAATGGTCCTAACAAGTCATTCCTTAATGGCTATATCTCCCAGCGAGTGCATTGTGCTGAAACGGAATTATTGAATTTAAGGATTGCCGGAAAGTTGGACTTAATGACAGGAAAACAGTTCAAGGAGCATCTTCAACGAATATTATTGAGGGGAAAATTAGAGGAGAAACAGGAAGAAACTGGATGTTCTTTTGTGCAGTATTATACAAGGTTTGTGGAAGGAAAGAAAAATCCCCAAACGAAGGCAGTCTACCAATATACACTTGATCGTATATGTCGTTTTGTGGATGTACCAGATAAGTTTAGATTTGAAGATGTGACCTATGCTTGGCTAAAGAGTTTTGAGATTCATCTTTCAGAGACCTCTAAAGTTAACTCGATTAGTATTCACATGAGAAATATCCGAGCTGTATTTAATGATGCTCTTAATACTGAAACTATTTCATGTTATCCATTTAGGAGATTTAAAATAAAACAAGAGGCAACTGCAAAAAGGGCATTGACTCCAGAGGAACTTGTGACTCTAAGAGATTATCCTTGCGAAGAGCATCAGAAGCAATATGTCGATATTTTTATGTTAATTTTCTATCTTGTAGGCATAAATACTGTTGATTTATGTCGTTTGGAGAAAATTAGAAACGGCAGAATTGAATATCGAAGGGCTAAGACTAAGAAAATATATAATATAAAAGTAGAACCCGAAGCAGCCGAGATAATCGAACGATACAAAGGAAGTAAGTATTTACTTAATATTCTTGAGCGTTACAAGAATTATAAAGATTACGCTCACAGACTTAATGAAAACCTCCAAGAGATCGGAAGTGTTGAACTAGTAGAAAAGGTGATTAATGGTAAAAGAAGACGAGTAAAAAAACGCTTTCCCTTATTTCCAGAGCTAACGGTTTATTGGGCGCGTCATACATGGGCGACAATAGCACATAAAATAGGAGTGTCAAAAGATGTTATTTCATTGGCCCTTGGTCATGAATTTGGGTGTAAAACTACAAGTATTTATATCGATTATGATATGGAGAAAGTGGACAAAGCCAACCGACAGGTGCTTGATTATTTAGAGAACTTGAAATGAAATACTGTTGAAGAAAAGAATAATATTGCCTACGTTTCCCAACGTAGGCAATATATACTGAATACTAAGCATGAGAGTTTTTTTAGTCCTTGCTCTAAGAAATAGATTTTTAACTAAACTTCGCTTCATGCGATGTAGTGGAGAGGGGATATATATATTTGAAGCAAACTCCCCTCTCTTTGGTTGATACACACTAGATTTATAATAGAGGGATAAGTCTTGTTTCACAACAATCTAATAAATTATTACTTGCGTGTTCCCGGCCATCTATTCACATTCAAACAGCCCAATGGTCATGTTGGTGTTATTAATTATATTGCCTGCGTTTCGCAACGTAGGCAATACACTGTACAATTTTGTTTAGCGTAAAAAACATCTTCGCTTCTTCATTTTGTAGAAGCAGTACCAACAATTATAAAATTATACTATGCAAAAGTGAAAAATGTAATATCATACATTTACTATATACAGAAATCTCTTTTTCTGTTTTCCTATCTTTTACACTAACTAAACATAATCGAGTGTTCCGTTTCCCAACGAAATATTAACCGATGCAAATATAATATTATATAATTAAAACATAATATATACTTGGATAAAAATACACTTTTTTAGAAAAATCTATTTAGGATTTTCCTGTTTTAAAGATATGCACTTTTTCAAGGAAGGGGGAGTACCAATAAATAGTGATTAGCACGCGCTCTTTAAGTTAGCAAAGGGAGATCTGAGACACGGGAAGGATAACTCTTTAGGTGAGGATATGAAAACAAAATCCCACCTCTTATCACTAAGAAGCGGGATAGAATAAAAAAGATTACTATTTATGAATAGCTTTCTCGAGAATGACCGATAGTGCAAGAGGGGTAATATTAAGCCATTCCCATATAAAACAAACTACCTTCCGCGTTTCTCAACGAGGATTTTGTGGCAAATAATTTAATGAAAGATTTTTATCGAAAAAGCGTGCATATAAATTATAATTCGCTTTAAACCTACTTTTTTTTAATTCCTGCTTCTTATCACTAAGAAGCAGGACACTATTAACACATTTACGCTTGGAGAAGGTACTAATCACTGTTTTGCCTTCAAGAGGTATTTATTCCCCTCTTTTTCGTACTTAAAGATTAAAAAAAGAAATTGATTTCGTCACATAGTGAATGAAATGCTTTCCTTAGCAATCTTTTTCATTCACAGGTTCCCCTTTTTCATTCAACAATACAGTTATCTCTTCAGTTGATTGGTCTTCTTTGATTGCTGTTACAATTATCTTGTAAACCTTTCCGTTTTCTTTTTCAGCAACGAAAGCCTCTTTAACTATAGTTCCTTCGTAATCCTTGGACAAAGTACTCTTGACTACTTGCGGAAGCTCTTTGACAGTAATCTTTGTGAATTTGTCTTGAGATGTTTGTTGATTCTGTTCCATAGCGGGGAGCTTAACCGGTTCTTGTGCAAACGCTACTGCGCTGCCCATCCCCATAACCATTGTCAATGCTACTAATACTTTCTTCATAATTACATTTTTAGTATGGATAATTAAAACTAACTTTATCTATCAAAGAGCAAGGTGTATGCCAAAGTTTTATAATAAGTATAATATGCTGATAAATAGATTATTATATAATATGACTAAAAAAAGGATTGTAGAAAAAGTGTAGAATCGCTATACATATTGTGGCATAATTCCCCAAAATCACCTTGTGTATTTCAGTAGATGACCTTGTATATTCGATAAATAACGGGACTTTTATCTATAGGGAAACTACCATATCCATTGAAGTAAGTTATTAAATAGGGATAATGATTTTCCAAAACAAACCCCGCCTCTTATCACTAAGTGGCGGGGATACATATAAAAATTTAACTTAAACACTGAGTGGGGATCATTTATTAGTGAAGAGATATGTATCCCCTAGTGTAGATTGGAGATTTTTCTTCTCCTTTTCTATAAAATATAAGCAACTCCCGCGTTTCACAACGAAGTGTTTTTATGGCGAATAAATATATTTTTGCACAAAAGTATTTCATTAATACATTCCTGCATACTATTATTGGTTAAAAAAGTTAAACTATGGAGAACTCTACTTTAATTTACCTATAATTAGGTATTCTCCGTTGTATCTCATTTATATTTTGTCGTAATACCTCATAAATGCAAAGTGTTTTCTTCTTTCGAGATACCCTGTTTCCACCTCTTTTACCTTAGCCTCCATCTCCATGGCCGACGACATATATGCCCTATGGCCGGCTCTGCCCGGATCCGTCATTCCCTGAACCCAAAAATACCGTACGAAACTTATGAACCACTCTGTCAGATAAAGTATATAGAAACTCAAAGGGCATAAGGTCAGCATCCATGGAGTAAACAGGACGGCCGGTAAAACAGGGAGTATAAAACACTCAAAATACTGTCTTTGATGTATTTGCTCATGCCGGATCAATGCAGGCGGACATTCTTCTTTCCTTCTTTTAGTCAGGATTATGCCAAATAACATAATTGTCGAATATCCCGAAAGCAGCATACGTTTTGCAAGCCGGCTGTTATAAACAATAAGTTTCATGTCGATGTAATTTTAATGGTTGCCGCAAAGTTCGCATACTCTTTTCAGGGCGTAAAGGACATCCTAGTTCTTACGGAACTTGGAAAATACCCCGGACGGGGAGTGAAAGCAAAGCGAATTTAAAACAGTAGAAATCATTTAATAAATTACGATTAGTATGGCAAAAGCAAGTTGGTGCAATGTAAGCCCCATGTCAGGCAAGAGAGATGGCATTTTGACAATCAGTGCGGGTGCTCACACAGGACGTGTAGCACGAAATACAGTAGTTACCGTAACAGCGGCAAACGGAACGAAACCATCTGCCACAATAGCGGTATCTCAGGCAGGTGCAGGAGTATCCACAACCATGGATACAAGCAAACCTGACCTTCCCTCTTCCGGAGGAGTCGTTAACATAAACGGAACGTCTAATAGTTCAAAATTAAAGTGGACCTGTACCGTAAGAATTATGGGAGTAGATATGCCTATAGACGATAATTATGTAAAAGTGGCGGTAAACGGTGGGAATATAGGAAATAATGTGGCTATTCCGGGGGACCCCGGAGCATCGGGGCGTTTTAACTTTGTGGCGACATTAACTTTTCCCGCTTCGATGTTTCCGGTTGACGCTGTAGTGACTTTTAGGCTGACGGATGATACCGATTCAGCTAAACAATGTACTTTCACTTGGAAAGCGGGTGCGTCTTCTCTTTCAGTGAACAAGTCCTCTTTATCATTGGTTAACGGTGGAACCGGGCAAACCGTAAATGTTACTTCCAATGATGATTGGAACGTCTCTTAAGAGGTAAAGAGAAAGGATAGGAAGCGCCTAAATCGCGACCTATCCTTGCTTCTTATGATACTGCCCATTCGTCATTGGAGGTAACGTCTACCGTTTGTCCTGTCCCTGCATTCACAAGCGATAGCGAGGACTTGTTCACCGAAAGAGCAGATGCTCCCGCTGCCCATTTAAATTGGCACCTTACCATTTTTCCTGCACTGTCAGTCACGTCAACATTAGGAGCTAACGGTGTGGGCAACGGATTGCGGGCTATTTCCAGTTTGATGGAAAACGCATAAGAACCGTTCGCTCCGGGGTCTCCTGGGATAGTAACCGTCTCTGAGGCGGCAAGCACTTTGTCAGTAATTCCCGGAGCATTGAATTTTGCGGAAGCGGTAACCCCCGGAAGGTTAATCAGAGGAACCGATATTTTCAATGTCGGGCTGTTAGAGTTCCCGTTAATAGTGACAGACCCTCCTTCTCCGGGTAAATCCGGTTTAGAGGTATCCATCGTTAATTGCACTCCTACGCCGGCTTGCGATACCGCTATACTGGCCGAGGGTTTCGTTCCGTTTTTAGCCGTGACGGTCACTGTCGTACTGCGGGCCTCCCGTCCGGCATGTGCTGCCGCACTGATTGTTAAAGCCCCGTTCTCACTTCCTGACATGGGGCTTACATTGCACCAACTTGCTTTTGCCATACTAATCGTAATTTATTAAATGATTTCTACTGTTTTAAATTCGCTTTGCTTTCACTCCCCGTCCGGGGTATTTTCCAAGTTCCGTAAGAACTAGGAATCAAACCACCTCCCACATGATATTTGATTCGACCCGTACCCTGACCTGCCCTCCTTCTGAGGGTATTTCCACCTCCCCGGGCAGAAGTTCGATGAAAGGCGGGGCGTTCTCCCCGTCCATGTCCGGGGTGTAATTGGATTCCCGCTCGGCAACCTCGATATCGAGCACCATGGATGTCGGTTCCTTCATGGGTTCTTCATAACCGTACTCTTCGCAAGTTACCAGTACACGCCTTCGGGCGGTTCCGTCAAGCAGCCGGATATCATCCGAGGAGAGCAGGTCCTGAATGAATTTCAACTCTGTTTTCCTCTTGAATCCTGTATTCAGCTTCATTTTTTGCAGGAGGTCGGGCCTTGGACGTCCGGTTATATAATCACCGCCCTCTTCATCGAATGTCCGGTAGTTTTCATCATCCCCCCGGTCAAGGGAGTAAATCATTTTCCCCGGCATTTCTATCACTTCATAGCATCCCAAAGAGTTTCTGAAGAGAAATGACAGTCCGTTTTCTGACACTTCCCCGGGTGTGAAAGAGATGTCAAAGGCTTCTTCGGCCGGCACCAATACCCGGATGAATGACACGATCTGGTTATACCTGTGGAAAAACTCCCGCCGGATCTGCCCTATGTTTAAAGCATAAATTTCTCCGGCCGTCCCTTCAGGCAGTTTTATTCTGTTTCCATATTCAGATTCCACCTGTATCCTTTTGTCCGGATGAATGAAGATCAGGGGGGAGACTTCGGTTTCCCTTATCGCAATATGCTTCCCGCGGGTCCGCGTGGTAAAGAGGAATTGCGATGAATAATCCCTGAGCCGGTTCAGGATAAAGTCCATTCCCCTGCCGGCCATTTCCCTTGCCGCCTGTTTGCTGATCCCCCCGCATATCACCTTGCCGGTGAGTGTCTGGGTCTCCTGCCCTTTCACCTCGAGCGTGTAACCGGTCATAAAACCGGATACGGGCAGGATCAGATCCTCCGAGTCCTCCAAGGGGCCGGAAGTAACGAAGGGCTGCAAGATTTCGGCAATGTCGAAATGGATCCTGTCGCCAAAAGGTACGTAGGAGGCTGAAAACACCTCCTGTGCTCCAACCCTGAGACGGATTTCAATTTCGGCCTCTCCGGAGGTTTTTACCTCAAAGGCGATAGGGTTTGCCACAAAGGCGATCTCTCCGGTTTTTCTGATAATCTCGAAACTCATACGCACTTATGAATGATCGTGTTGTTAATGGATAGCGGCCGCGTTCGGGTATTCTCAAGCAGAAAGGATCGCCTTTCCACGCCGGGGGTTGTCATAAACCGGTAAAAGTCCTCCGGGGTCTTGTCAGCCCCGTATCTTTGGCGGTAAATCCCGTAAAGCTCCCGTGTATTTTCCAGGGAGGGCGCCGCCACTATCTTATTTTGATTTTTTGTTTCCATGCTGCAAAAATGACCGTTTGGCACGGTAGTTTAAAGGACAGGGTTTATATCTTTACGGCAATGACTCCCGCCCTGTAGTTTACAACCTCCTCCTGTGTAAGCCCCGGTGGATACGGTCTGTATTTGAGCTTCCCCTTATAGGTGTACATGATCTTCCTTCTGTCGGCAACATCCTGCAAGGATGGTGGGGGGTACATGTCGAAATCACCCTCTTCCGGCCTGGTCAGCACCTCTTTTGCCACGACGTCGACCCTGATGATTCCCGGCTGCTCCCGCAACTCCTGCACCCTGAGTTCCATATCCCTGTCGAAATAGGTAAAGACCTTCCATGTCGCCTGCTGCGGAGTCATCGGCACCAATTCCTGCTCCTTGTCCAGGTCGTAGGGCTGCAAGAGTTTAAGGGAACGCAGTTTCACCTGGCAAGGGCGTCCTTTGCGCAGCGGAAGCGCGTACTTGAGGCTTTCGACCATCATTCTTTGTCCGTGCAGCATGACGGGCCGGGAAGTGTCCAGCTTCAGCAGTCCGGCCTTGTCCGGGTTCATCTGCACCGCATAGACATGATCGGCATGCCTCAGGACCGCGTCGTACTCCTTAAAGAACCGGTTAAACGCCCCGTCCTCTCCCCTGAAAACCAGTGAATACCTGTAAACATTCCCCCCGGGGTCCTGAAAGTATTCGCCTTTGGGCCCCCGGCAGAGTGAGCTGCCGAAATAATACTCCTCCACAAGGGATCCGGCCCCTATAATCTGATTGGTTTTCCCCATGGCAAAGCAGAAAGCCAGGGGTGTCTGCTTCTTCTCACCCTGCTCCTTGGCGACCCCTCTGAGGGTTGTGTTGATGTTGACCGCCCCCGCCAGATATCCGGGAGTCAGCAGCCCCGTTTTAAATGCCATGGGGACACATTCGTCCTTTCCCGTTATCTCCAGGTAATCCACACCGGGGGTGGCCTTGTCCCATGGGAAAAAGTCGCTGGATATCCACTTCTTTTTCTTGTTCACGATGTCCCGCTTGTAATATCTTCCGGTGGAAGGCTGGTAGGTTATGTACAGTTCGTCGGGCACGTCCCGGTCCCCTGTAAATTCCGTAATGATCCCCCCATAAGGCTTAAGGAATTTCTCAAAGGAGTCCGCCGCCGGTTCGGCTTCCTTGAACGATGTGCCCGCCGAGAGCTTGAGTTGCTTTGCGGGCGTGTAGTTTATTTCCGGTTCCGAGGCCTTGAGCGGTGTCCAGTCGGCGGACGCCGTTGCGCCTATCGAATCCTTGAGCAGGCGTATGACGGCCTTCCGGCCGGCATTTACGTAAACCTTGGCTCCGGTACGGCAAAACAGCGCGTCCAGGAACTCGTTGACGGTACAGTCCGGCATCAAATTCCTGTAGTCGATCTCTCCGGTGACAATGGTGTCCGCCACATTGTTGAGCACGACCATCTTGCTGAGCTGGTAATCGGTGGCAAAGGGATTCTCCACCAATATAAAGCCGTATGCCGAGAATATCATCTCCAATATGCGGGATACCTTCAGGAACGGCGATATCCCGTATCCTGCGGGCACCTTTACATCTACGGCCTGGCCCGATATGACAACCCTCTCGGTCCGTGCTTCCTTCAGCAGGGCGTATGTCTTCCCGTCCGACCCTATGGGATTGATGAACTCCGGATACTCCGTCTCTTCCAGGGTTTCAGACGCCACCTGTATGCGGAACACGTGATAATCCGCCGGGGTTTGGTAGCGCATCACTTCCTCCAGGTGACGGGCAAGGGCTGCGACGCCTTCCGGGTATTTGATGACCGGCAGTCCCGGAAGTTCCTTGAGTGATACGTTTTTCCAGGCTTCGTACATGATGCTTTCATCAAAACCGATGTTGCATACGATGCCCGACTCCGTTGACACGGAGGTGATATTGAGCTTTCCTGTCCGCCGGTAAACCCCGTCGGTCACCACCGCCGCAGCGTCCCGCTTTGGCGCATTGCGGATATCCGGCCGGTGGATGTAATCCACCATCGAAAGATTGTGCTCAGTTGCCGGCAACGTCGATGCGATCGTCTGGCTGCCCTTGTCGGTGTATATGGGCGATGTGTTCTCTATCTCCACGCTGAAATCCTGGGGAAGGTCGAATATCCCTTTCTCTGTCTGAATGGTTAATGCCATACTGGTTGTATTATTGGTCTGTTCTTGTAAATGGTTTCTCTGAACTCTTCTGTAAATCCTGTGCCGCGTTGATGTCGCTCAGCAGGACGTAACTTTTTGCCGGCCGGGAGAGGTTCCTTGAGGCCCTTTCCAATTTCTCCGCCGCCCGGTTCAGACGGTCGATGTCCTGTCCGGGGCGCTCTCTCTCCGTGACCTTCCCTCCCTCGTAATACCCGGGCCATGGATTGGCCGATGTCCGGTTGCGGCGTATGCTTTCGATAACCTTTACCATGTTGACCACCCGCTTGTTCTTCATTTCCGGCACCGGAATGACGTACTCTCCCCTGTGGACGACGCCCGCCACCTCGTAGCGGTCTCCGTCCCCGGTGTAACCTCCCTGGTCATATCCCCCGGAGGCGTTCACCACCCTTTCGGCGCTTACGGGTGTGGAGCCGGGCGCTCCGGAGAGCGTCATGCTCTTTACCTTTTGTCTTTCAGCATTGGCCGCTGCCAGCTGGGCGGCCCCGGTTACTCCCATCAGTGCTGCCGCCACCGGTCCTGCGATCGGTCCCAGTTGCGAGAGCGCTTTCATGATGGCCACGGCCGTGTCGGCAATGATCTGGCTGGCTTTTACGGCAAACTGCACGTCGGCGTATTTCTTCTCGATCTCCAGCTTCTTCTGCGCCTTCTCGGTTTCCAACCGTTCTACCTCCTGGGCGTTTCCCTGTGCCGCAGCGATCTCGGCATCATATTTGGCCTCCATGTTTGCGATCTCGGCGTTTTGCAGTGCCGAGACAGCCCCTGAAAACAGGTTGGAATAATAATCGAAAGCCTCTTTCCAGAACTGTATCTTGAGCATCTTTTCGGCCTTTGCATATGCTTCGGCACCTATCAACCCCTGTTCCTTCTCCCGCTTGAGGGCCGCCATCTGCATGGCATAGCGTTGCTGGAATCCGAGCAGCCCGTACTTCTCCAAAATCCCGTTTCTGCGCTCTTCGGCACCCCGGGTTATGTTCAGTTTTGCGGTGCTGTACGCTTCTTCCAGCTCCCTTTCCTGCCGGGCGGCCTGATCCTTTGTGACAAGCTCGTTTTTGAGCGCATTGCGGATCAGTTCCAGCCGGGCCCGGTATGACGCTTCCAGCACCTTGAGCTGAAGGTCCGTTTCATCCGGCAGATTGAAAAGGTTGAACTCTTTTTTGAAAGAGGAAAGCATGGTTTCGATCGCATTTTGCTGCGCGGCCCTGTCTTTGGCGTTGGCCAGCTCCGCCTCCAGTACCTTTTGCCCGGAGAGTTTGACGGCCTGTATTTTCACATCCCCCGTCTGTAGCTCCAGGGCTTCCACATCCTTCCGGTATTCCTTCAGGATACCGAGTCTTTCCCGGGAATTGGACTCCTCCAGGCTCAACAGCAACATGTCGCGCTGCTGCTGCGTAATATGCAGGTTTGCATAATTCAATTCTATCTGTGCCCTGGTGGCCTTGTACGTATCCTCCTGTATGGCCAGTTTTTTATCCCGCTGTTCCTGTAGCAGAGCAACCTCGTTTTCATCCAGTTTCCGCTGTAACTCCAGTATTTTGGCGGAGCTTTCCGTCATTTTTGCCCGGATGCCGGCCAGCTGCCTGAGTCTGGTCCGGGCGGTCTTTTTCTCCAGCCCTTCGAGGATACCGAGCCTTTGGGTGTGAAACCTTATGTCTTCCGCCAGCACGGCCTTATTGTATTGCGCCTGTGTCTGCTGCTGCCTCTCCTTGTTTTCCCGGATCTTGAGCAGCTCCTTTTCATGCCTTTCATTCAGGGCCGAGAGGACCTTGTCGGTCTGCGAGGCGAATCCGTCCGGGGTTTCCCGGATAGTCCCCAGTTGCTGCAACGCTTTAAGCTCCTCGTTCAACTGTTGGAGTTTCCGGTTTTTGGCGGCCAGCAGGGCCGGCGTCGAGGCGACTTCCCGCTCAGCCTGGGCAATCTCTTCCTTTTTGACCTGGATAAGGTCCTTGGTTTTTGCTTCGGATTGGGTATCGACCTTAATGATATCCTGCTGTGAGGCCGTGATCTCCTGCGTAAGTTTCTTTTCTTCCTGGTTCAAGGCTTGTATCTGATCGAATTCCCTTGCAAAATAGTCATGGATGACCCCCTCCGACCAGGTGTCGGAATACCCCTTTACCGCTACGGACAAAGAATTGAACCCTTTGGCGAGCCCCAGTTTGAAACTGTCCCAGAGATTCCGGTTTGCATGGATATCCTTACGTTGTTCCTCCAGTGCCCTTTTTTCTTTCTGGATCTCCTCCAGCCTTGAGTTTGCCGAGCGTATCCTGGCCATGGACAACAGGTTGTCCGTGTAGTCCTTCACTGCGGCCGTGGCTTCCCTGGTGTTGATTGTTTCCAGCCTGAGGCCGCCAAGGTATTCCTCACTTAAGGCGTTGAGCCTTTTTATGGCCTCCATCCGCTGGTCCTTGCTTATTTTCTCGTTGCGTGCGATTCCCAGGAGGGTATTCAGTTCCCGGGTTTCGGAGGCTACGGTGTCGGCGGCCTGCGCCCGCACCCGGTGCAGGCTCCGCTCCGCTTTTTCCGTCGCCGTAAGCTCCCTGCGATAAGACACCAGCTTGTATGTCAGGGCGGCGACCACGGTGGCCACTATGGCCAGCGGGCTTATTTTGGTGATTGCATAAAAGGCCTGCATGGCAATCCGGGCCTTGTTGATATTCCCGGTAAGCACCGCCTTGGCGGCGGCAAACAGATAAGTGGATGCGGTGCATGCCTTTACCAGGATGTTGTTGGATGCCACCGAGGCATTATACATTTTCATGGCGGCAGCGCTTCTGAGGATGTTTCCTCTCTGCATGACCACAACAGAGGCGTAGGCCAGACTGACCGCCTTGCCCAGCATTAAAAGCCCGTTCCATGTTTTTTGCAGAAGAATAACCGTTTTATAAACCAGAATAAAACCGGTAACCACGGAGATAAGCGTAATGATGCTTTTTTTATGTTCCAATATCCAGAGCGCCACATCTGAAAAACCGAGCTTGAGAGACTGGAAGAGACTGCTCCATTTTTCTTGCAGAGGAAGCAGGAGCCTTCCGATTTCCATCTGCCTGTTTTGCAGCTCCGCGGCTTTTTGAGCGGCCTTGTCCGCAGCCGACACGTAATTCTCCCCCGCTTGTGCGAGTTGCCTGTCCACGATTGCAGCCACCGCTGTCATCAGGTCCCCCGTTTTGGCCATCTCCTCGTTGACCTCCGCGGCCGACAGGCCTAAGTTGTCGAGTATCAGCAGCGATTTACGACCCAGTCCGGTTATGATCGAGTCAGTCAGATAATCCACGCTCTGTCCGGTCTGCTGTGCTTTTAACCGGGCAAACTGCAAGTATTTCCCCAGGTCCTCGAGCGGGATACGAAAGTCTTTGGCGCGTACCGCGGCCTGCATGAGCTCCAGGTCATTCACCGTATCTTTAGTGGCTTTCCTGAGCTCCGAAAGCATTCCCGGGCGGTCGAGTTTGTCAAAAGCGCGCCTGACACCGTCGGCGTTTGCCGCCAGTCTGATACCTTCGGACATCCAGGACCTGGCCTCCGAGATACTGTTTGCAAAGAAGGAGCCGGCACTGGCACCTATACCGGCGAAAAAACCGACTACCGCGGATTTCATCCTGGTAAGGGATGAAAAGCTTTCTTGCTGCTTTTCGCTCTGGCGGCGCATCTCTTTTTGAGCTTCGGCCACCTCCAGGTTTACCCGGGTCAGTTGTTGTAATGCCACGGTATATTCCGTAGTGTCCCGCTTGCTGGATTGCACCTGGGCACGTAATTTCTTCTGCATGGCCACCAGTTCGGGATAAGTAGCCTTGTCCAGGTTCTCCAGTATCTTTTTCTGCCGATCGAGTTCTGCGCTGTATTGCTGGTAGATTTTCTTGTTCTGTGCGATCTGGGCTTCCAGGCGTTTGGCCTGCTCGGTATTTCCCTTTCCCGCTTCCCGCAATCCCTTAAGCGTGAATTCGTATTCCCTTGTCGCCTGGGAAAGCTGTTTCATCCCCTGGCTGTATTTAGTGGTATCCAGATAAATTTTGATACCCCTGGTTAGATCTTTGTCCGCCATATTATTCTTTTTTAGGGCAAATATCACGGATACGGTCCATGGGGTAAAGGACAAAGGGAGGGAGCATGTCTCTTCCACGCGTACCTCTCTTTGTTGTTGCTATTCTTCCAGGAACAGCCCGGCCAGATTCAGAGACATGTCCATACAGTATTCGGCGGCGATATCCGCCAGGGTGGGAAGATGTTTGCGAAGCACCGGATTGAACCAGTGCACCGCCTTACGGTTCCCCTGCCCCATCTTGCCAAAACTGGCGGGATTAGTGGTGCGTATGTTCCCGAAACGATCCCTCCACTTGCTGCCGATATATCCTCCGTGTCCGCTTGACGCCCCGTAATGCAGCATGACGCCATGCCGGGCGAAGGAGAAGCCCAGGGAGCGGACCTCCACCTTGTATTTCTTGTCGTATCTGACATTGCCATTGATGCTTTCAGACAAGGGTGTGGCACCCTTGGAGCGCTTAGGATTGTGAGGGAAGGACATACGTGCCTGGCTGCGCAGTTCGGCGGTCACGAAAATTGACCAGTTCTCACACCTGCGGTTAAAGGTCTTTACAGCCTCAATATCCTGGGAGCGGACATAACGTGCCGTTTCACTTAACGTAGAGAATTTAATCTTTGGGGCATAGTTTTTTACCCCTACGCAGGCGGGAACATCGATTCCGGCATTGCGGGCACGCTCTACCAGGCGTTTGAAATTCCTGGGTTCCATTTGGTAACGAAGTTCCAGCCACTGTCCCTGGGTCAAATCTTCTAAAGAAACTCTGTCGTTCTCCATTTTTGTCCGCCTTTATATTGAATCAAACGTAAATCCCAGACTCCATCCGGACAGCGCCTTGAACAGTCCGGACTCGGGAGAGGACGTCATCTCCTCCAGGTTCAGTCGTGAAAAAATTCCGCACCGGCCATACTCTTGGCGCATCATGCTCTTGATCTCTTCAAAAGTCGGTTGAAGGCGCTTTTGTGCATCTAACCCGCGCTCCCGTTGCCAGTCGGTTTTGTCCAGAAGAAGACACATGCCGAAATTCCTTTCGACCACACAATCCGGATCCCGACTGAGGGATTCGCAGGTGGGCAGGACTACAAACAGTACAGGCAGGTCTTCCGCCCGGAGTGACTGGACATATTCATATATGTCTATATCATAGGTGACAGGGATCATCGAACCGATCCCGGGTAACGCCTGGCTGAGTTCCCGGAAATACTCTTCATATTGCTGTAAATCTACCATAGCTGAACAGTTTTAGAGTTTTAATACCTGTTTTCTGTTTTTGCCTTTGCGGAATGACACATGCACCCAGGAGAAATCCTTCTCGTCGATCAGCTGGTCGAAAGGCAGTTCCTTGCGGATGATCTCGAAAAGCCGGCGGTTTCCCTCCTTGCTGCCTACGGTAATATCGGCGGCCTGACCCAGCCGGTGCTGGCTGGAGGTCGCCCCGTTCACGCTCCGGTTGAGGATAGCGCTTCGATAGCCGGAACTTACCCGGATGGGCTTCCCGTACTTTTCACGGAGCGGGTCGAGGACGTTTTCTACCAGCTTCGTTAAATTGTGAATAGCTTCGGCCGTTGGGTAATTGTCGATCCCACGCGCTACGGCCGTATTGCTGTGGCTAAGTTCTTTGATTGTAAAATACTTCATTGCTTCTTATTGTTATGTAACATTTCAAACCTGCATTTATAAATGTATAGCATCACATCCCAGAAAGGGGTGTCGTTTACCTGTCTGAAATCACCGAAAACACCCGATGCGGCCACGTCGTACGAGATTCCCACCCAGCCGGTATTGTCCCCTGCATTCCCCCGCCCGGATTTCTCGAACAGGATCGAGAAGTCGATGTCCTTCCCGTTGGTTGAAATGGGGACACTGTAAATCAGTTCCCAGACCGCGAGAAAGAAGATGTATGCGTGGAAGCAGACCGGGAAAGGAGGAGGGCCGGTTTCCTGAGGGCCCTGTTTCTTATAAAGCAGTCTGCCTATGGAAGATATCAGTTCCCCTATACCCTCTTCATTTCCCTGCTCCCGGGCGCGCTCCATTTCCGCCATCACACCCATGCACTCGATAAACTGTCCGAAAGTAATCCCCGAGAGCATATCCCCCGGGCCTTTCCACTCCTTATAGGCGGGCAGCAGGTTCCGGCCAGTTTTCAGGCGGGCGTCGTAAACCGTCATCCCCTCCTGCGAGGTGATATCGAAGAACCCGTCCAGGGCGGGGAGTTGCGCCAAAAGCTCTTCCTGTATTTCTCCCCGGCACAGAAGAAGGCTATGCTTCATCCCCAGAAGGCAGGAAAGCAGCTTGCAGCGCATCTGGAAAGGAGAAATCTCCCCTGCATTCATCATTAATACCAACTCCAGGTAACGGTAATACTCCTTGGGTGATAATTCCTCCAGGGAGTCCGGAATCTCTTTCTTTTGATTGTTGTACGTAATTTCTTTCATAGTCAGAATGTTATGCCTTTTGATTGAAGGGTGATCGAGGGTACATACAGATCCGGTTCGTCCGGTGCGGCGTCGAGCGCCGCGACCAGGTCCTCCAGCGCGGCAAGATCCCGCATGGCATCCTGTTCCAGGCTTTTTGCCACTGTCTTGCGCGCTTCGGCTTCCGCCCTGAGCTTTTCACGGACGCTTCCTGCAAGCTGCACCTGCACCACACCGTCGGGCAGGACCTCCACGGGCAAACGTTCCACGGCCTTGCTCATGGACAGCAGGGCCAGCGGCCGGCAGACGGCGTCGCGGAACCCCTCTGCCACCTGCTGGCCCGCTACCAGCTTTTCATAACGGCCGTACGTGATTATCGGGATGATATGCCTCTGTTGCACCTCCCGGATGATGGGTGCCAGGGTCAGAAACAGCCGGTGGCTGCCGGTTACATAGTAAAAATCAAATGCCTCCTTGCTACTCAGGAGCAATTCCGATACAGCCTTCCTTTTGGGGCTTTGTATCCAGAAATCGAACTTTTCCTGCTCCAGATATGCTATCAGGGCATCTACCGACTCGTAGGCCTGACTCAGGATGTTGGCTTCATCCTTGTACTCCTGTAAGGCTGTCAGCCCTTTTTCGTGCTCCCCCAGGCGCTTCTGCCTGCCTGTGTTCCCATGCTGCGCATCCAGTGTGGGGATGATTTTCAGCCAGGTAAACAGCGCTACGGACTGCTGCACCATTCCCAACAGGCGGGTGAGCTTGCCATCCGGATCGACGCTTGCCGATTGGTAGAAGTCGAGAACCTTGTCATAAACCTCCTGCCCTATGATGGCGGTCAGGCGACGTATGCTTAAAGGTATGTACGGTTTCCATTTGGAGAAGTCCGTGCGGGCATCGATCAGACCCAGGGCGTCGACCAGTTCCTGCGTGCCGTTTGAATCTTTATCAAATATCAGTTTCATATTTTTTATCACTTTTTTTCAGCTTGCATTAAAAAATACCGCATATAAATACATGACTCTTTCTGCGTTTAGGATTATTTCGTATCTTAGCCCCGCCCAATTAATATCATAACACGAATCCCTTTTCATTGCGTAATCCGTAAAATCGGATTAAAGGTTCGGATGTACCTTTTGGGCACGTAGTGATAGGGGTTCACCCTTTTGGAAATATGCCATACGAAGAAAAAAACGGTTATGGAGTCCTTCTCAATGACGGGGATACACTCCCTGTCATACCGGATGTAGATTATGACATTCCCACCGAAACAGGTGGAACGGAAAGTTTTGGTGATCAAATCCGGTAGACATTCCCGGATTCACCGGAAAACAACCGTAAGGACAAAGACCAGTACGGCAAGAACCAGTCCTGCCAGCATGAAGTTTATCGATACATTGCTGAGCCTGGCTCTTTCCGCATTTTTCTCGTTTTGGGCATCTATTTTATATTGCAGGTTCATCAACTCCCCTGCCATGATATAAGCGTACTTATTGGCGAATCTGTTTTCTTCAAAATACCTGCAGTTCTTTCCGATTTGGAAGTTTTCCGGTGATCTGCCCGCCGGCATCACCCCATGTGGCCTCATAACCTTAACCACATACCAAAGCGATATTGCGGTGAAAACCACAATTGCCATGCCGGCATTGATCAATCCCATATCCCGGGTTTTATCTATTTGGGTGAGTACGTACCCGACCACCGCTATCTCTACCGCATAATATATACTGAACAGCCGGTATGCCTTGTCGGTAATCAGAGACTCGATTTCCTTTAAATCGGCCATCCGTTTGCCCGCTTCTTCGTGATAAAGCCGTATAAGATCTTTGTCAAGGGTCTTCAATTGGTTATAGTCTATAAAAAAACGGTTCATGTATCCTCCTTTTTTTTGTTTTTATATATTTTCTTTCATCCTGTTTGCGGGTGTTACACTCTGTTCGGATTCCACTACGCTCCGGTAAAGCCCCACCTGTGTTCTGCTTCCCGGATAATTGGCCCGTATGTAGTGCATCAACGGTTTGCACAGGATCATGTCCGGTATGGCCGTCTCACTGGCATTGTACACCTTGATGGAGTACAGTTTTTCCGACCCTGAGGACAGCTTGTTGTCCATGATCAGGTTTGAGAGCACCGGATCCAGTCCGAATCCGGATGTGGCCGCGGCATCGGCCTTGTTGGCGATCTTGATCTGGCTTTCGATATAATCCCTTATTTTCTTGTCGATGGGGGTTATCGTCCAGCCCTGGAAGTCATTGGCGTCCGCATCCCAGAACCTGGTCGTGTGCATGTATTTGCCCACATTCTCCCTGCCGGTCACTCCTGAAGCGAACTTCTCCATGGCTTCATCCTTGAATTCCTCGAGCATTTTGGCCGAATAAGGCACCCCCTTACGCTTGCATATTTCCCTGATCCTGTCCTCTGCCGCGTCCCAATAGGCCTGCGGGCTCTCTATATGCAGGCTCAGTGCCGACGCGTTGGCATTATAGGCTGCCAGCAAGGGGGCGATGGTGCCCGCCAGTTCCAGCCACGGGAAAGCCCCCAGGAAACGGGGCGCGCTGACAAAGTCCCTGCAAAAGGAGTATATATTGAAATAGCCGACCGATACCGGATGCCGGAACGGGTCCGCCGGATTGAAAACGGGATATTTGGCCAGCCTGTCGGGATCGGGGAAGGGCCAGTCGCCCACATATACGTTCTGTGGCAAATCGTGTCTGTCATCGGGATACTCGAAGCGGCATTTCCTGTAAGGGATATGTTCCAGCCTGATTATCCTTCCCCCCTCTCCGATACGCGGTCCCCGGTTACGGATGAACTTTACCCAGAACCCTTGCATGTGCACCAGGTCCACCAGGCAGCGGAGCATATAGTCACGATAATCCCAGCTCTCCAGATCCGCCTGTATGACGTCATCGAGTATCCATTTGCGGTAAAAGCGGTTGTTTTCGGAGTCGATGGCCTCCTCAAAGAAGCGGGGGCCCTCTCCCCACTGCAATCCCTGTATTTTACCCATGATACCCTCACCGCCGTAAAAGTTATCCAGCAGGCGTTGTACGTCGCCGGGAAGGTCGTTATTGGCACCCATGGGCACGATATTCACACCCGCGACCCGTATCTTGCGGGTCTGCCAGCTCTCCGGGCGGCTGAAGCTGATGGAAGAAGGAGACCATCCCTTTCCCATGGCGAAGGAGATAAGCTGCCCCTCCCCGGTATCTATAAATCCGGTATTTCCGGTTCTTCTGATTTCCATAATCTACACATAAGTTTTAATTCCGTTAAAACTGGTCACAAGAATCTGCCAGCAATTGATGGCCCTGCCCGTATCGGTATCCACCAGAAAGAGCTTATAAGAGGCATTCTCAATCTCTTCATCCGAAGCTTTCGGGCGAAGCCGGGCGTGGTTGAGCCTTACCGTATCCCCGCCGCTGTGTCGCTGGCGGTCATATTTGCGGAAAGAGAGGGAAAATGTCTCCCCTTCTTGGGAAAGGCGTTTCATCTGCTCGATGGCCGTATAAACGTTTATCCTTTGAATATCCTTTTCCATAGCGCTTTGATTTCAGGCAAACGTTTACATAGCATACGCAGCAGGAGGTAAGCACCCACGATCAGGCCGGCCGGTAAAGCGATTCTCCGGAGCAGTGGCCCGGGTGCTGTCTTCCGATCGCTCCGGAGCTCTTTCCTGTTTTCCTCTTCCCGGTGTGTGCGTAGCAGCAAGGAGGAATCCGCCCGCCTGCTTTGGAAGGAGTAGACCGCCGCGGTGGACCCCGATTCCTCATGAAGCGCGGTCCCGGTAAAAGAGATCTGTTTGACGGGGGGCAATCCGGTTTGTGAGGATACCGGTTTTCCGGTGTCGAACATAACCACGATCCGGTCCTGCCGGGCTTGCCGGATGCACCCTGCCGAATCGGTCCGTATTTCGCCTTCCCGCCGCTCGAGGTTACCCTTGATTTCCACCAGGCTGTCGGACATTATCCGTCTGTCCGTTTTCTCCAGGACCGACTTGGAGCTGCCACACCCCTGGAAAAGGGCGCACAGGAGCAGGGCGTATAAAACATGTTTCATATCACTCCTTTTTTGAGGTTCCGTTAAAATAGTCCGCAATCGCCTTGGCAGCTTCCGCGGGCGTGTCTTTGTATTTGGCGATTTCCACGGCAAGCAGGGCCACGTCGGTGAGCTCCTTCTTGACCTTATCCTCCGCCTTTTCCCGTATGCTCTTGATCTCGATGGCGGCTACAAAAAACGCCCCCGCCAGGGTAACGAACGGGAACGTAGGAATATGGTAATCGTAATAACTGTTGAGAAACCAGCTGCAACCCATGTGCATACAGTCCACAACCACCAATGCCAGCAGCAGGTTATAATAACCGGCCACTTTCTTTACGCTTCTGCGATACCGGTCCGAGGTGATCCTTTCACCGCGCTGCCGGGCCTTGCGCACTCCGCTTATAAAATCCAGTATGGAGAAAACCAGCGGCGTAAGAAGCAGGCCGAATAAAATACAGCCCGCCACAATCAGTTCTGTCAATCCTTTCATCCTTTTGTTTTTTAAAGCAAATTTGCTCCTTTCAGGGTACAGGATAAAGGACAAAGCCGACATCATGCAGGTCGGTATCGGATATTAGCCGGACAGGAGCGAAAATACAGGTTTGAATAGATGTGGAAATTTAAATGCAACAGGCATTCTTTAAAATAATAAATTGACACATCCTAAGAGGCAACAACGGTTATATCACACAGTAAAAAAGAGGCTGGGAAAAGGCCATTTTTAAGAGGAAAAAGCTAAATTCCATCCCAAAAACGAGATTTTTTTCGTTTTGCCTTGATTTTTGCACGAAATTCATTTAAAACGTGTTAAAAACATCGTTTTTGGACATAAAATTTTGGTCTTCCTTTCGTTAATTTACTTGTAATAAAACAATTAACTGTTTTTACACGCGCAAACACTCGTAAAGAACACCTTCCGAAGACCGCGCCGCTCAGAAGTCGAAAGGCAATTGCCTGAGGGGCAAATGGTGAAATATGATTACATTAAAAGCAGGCAGGCAGAAGGGGTGGGAACAAAAAAACGCTTCCGGTATTTCCGGAAGCGGTCAGGCAAAACAAGGCAATTGCCTTTCTTATCCCCCCGTCAGGTCATCGAGTCCGGGCATGTAGGGACCGGACCTGCTGCGGCCGGACTTGCCCCTGATGGCACGCCTCCAGGCCCCCCGCATCATCAGGTACTTGAAGGCGTCGGAGAAGTTCGTGGAGAGCATGGGCAGTTTCTTGGGCTCCAGCTTCTCGGACTTCTTGACCTTGTAGATGATCTTCTGCTGTCCCTTGTAACGGATACCCGCAGGCGCCTTCTCGATACTGGAGATGGTCTCGCGACAGTTCACCGCGTCAACAAGCAAAGTGGGGAGGGCGTCGTTGTCGCCTGTCATCAGCTCCTGCATGAAATCGTACTCTTCATCCTGGCGGATGTTGGACTGTTTGCGGCTCATCAGGTTGACAACCCATCCCGTGCGGTTACCGTCACCGTCTATCTCGATGGCCTGCTTGAGCTTGCGGGCGTAATCCTCTTTCTGCTTCTCGAAGTTATTGCCCGCCCGGTCGTAATACAGGTTCAGTTCCTTCTCCTCATGGTTAAGGAAGAATGCCAGGAACTGGTCGGCCAGCTGCCTGAACCATCCGGGAGGAAGCTCGTAAAAGTTCTTGTGAAGGCGGTACAGCGGTCCGTCCTGCTGTCCTACTATCAGGGACAGCTGGTTACCGAAGTCCACGCCGCCGTCGATGGGCTCGCCGCGCCTGAGGAAACGCAGATCCAGGCAACTTTCCGCAGGTTCTCCGTACCGTGTCCCGTCGGTATACTTGTGCCTTTCCCCGAAAGCGATATAGAAGCGCGTGTCACGGCGAAGCCCCGGACGCATCCCCACTACAGACTTAAGGAAGTCGTGGAGTTCGAGCGCCCCGTCGAGAAGGCGACGGACGTACTCAGGCGTAAGGATGTCGATGTTGGTAAAACTCGAGGCGTTGATGAAGTAGGTCTGCCCCTTGCGCATCTTCAGCACCCCCGCCTCGTACCAGGCGATTTTCTTCTTAAGAGCCCCGCAGTCCGTCCGTGTCCTTCCCGCTTTTACCAGGCGGATGCGCAGGCTGTTCAGCTCCGCAGCCGCCTGGGCGATACGCAGGATGCGCTGAGGATCGACCAGACAGACGTAACGGAAGTACCAGTCATACTCACCCTCCAGCACGTCGGGCATGTCGGTGGTAATGGTCACCCCCAGAAAATAGTGGCTGCATCCGTAACGTATGGCATCCCCGCGCAATACGGGCATGGCCCGGTTGACTTTATTGTCGGGGGCGTATTTGGATTCGTCGAAGAACAAATGAACGACCGATTTGCCCGCCAGAAGGGAGGGGTGGTCCAGGGATCCCAGAAAGATAATGCATCCGTTGAAGAAAGAGACCGTGTTCTTGTAATCGTCGACGATCACGCTGCAACGCCTGCGCCAGGATTCCGGTGGCCGGCAGGACGATACATAGTGCACGCCTTCATAGAGTCCCATCAGCTCCCAGCCGGTCTTGACGGCCGGCATGATATTATCCCTTAAGTTGGTATATGTATTCCCCACGAAAGCCAACGGCGCACCGGGCATGTCATACACGCAATCGGCCGACCGGCGCGCTTGTATGACGGTACTCTTGGCCAGGCCGCGCCCGCCGACGACAACCAGGTTGGTGGTGTCTATCCAGTCGGTGATGACCTTGATGATATGGGAGTAACGAACCTCCACATCATCGGTGGGGTTATTGTGCATCCTGCCCTCCGAACTCTTCCGCATCTTCCAACATCCTTTTTTTCAGGTCAAACTTCTTTATGCGTGCATCCTCCTTTACCCTCTCACGTACCACGGAAGGCACCTCGGGAATGGAGTCGATGAACGCCTCCAGCTCCTTGCGGTCCGTATCCGGAACGCCCATATCGGACCGGTTACATGTATAGATCACCACGGGTTTCCTGTCTAAAAGTTCCTGGGGTATCTCCTGTTCGTCACATGCGAAGCGCAACCGGAGCCTGGCCGCCCGCTCGAGTATCCGGGAGGCTTCCTCCCCCTTGCCCGTCAGGAACATGGAATCGGCCCACTTCTCCAGCTTTTCGGCATAGAGGTTGGCAAAAGCCTGCGGGCGTATGTTTTCCTGGCTGTAGAAGAAATTGACGGAGTCGGCGTATACCTGCCGTGCCATCCAGTCGGAAAGCCCGTATACCTCAGACTTGAGCAGCCGGATGATCCCGGCTTTTGTAATTACCTTGCCGTTATACCTCATACGGGCACGCAGTCCGCGCACCATCTCCATCAGGTCGTAATACGCCCGCTGCTCCTCGGGAAGCGAGTCCAGATCACCGGTGGCGAGGATACGCCCTATCTGCCCGATATCCGCTTTTTCAAAATCCACCCTCGAGGGCTTAACCAAATTCGTCTTCATCGATTTGCTTCACTATTATTTCAAAACTCCTGCGACCACGCACTTTCTCCAGCAGTTCCATGGCATCCAAATCCCCTGAAAGTGCCTGTTCTTGCAGTTTTAGCTCCACTCCGACCCCGGCCTTCAATGCTCCCTGGCGCATAAGGGAATACACGGTGGTCCCTTCCCTTCCGGCGTCAAAGACAAAGATCTCCGCATCCAGCCCCAGATAAGAGGCGATATCGTCCGGAGCATATCCCAGGGAGGCCATGCGCTCCACCTCCTGGCGGAGTTCAAGGTCCAGGAAAAAGGTGTCCGCCGGCAAACGCTCCATATTATTCATATAAATTCATTAAACGGTTATTACAAGAGAGGATCTCGTTATCCAGCTTCCGTGCCTGCATGCCCGCTTCACTGCGGTCGCAGGGATGAAGGTAACGGGTCCCCATTTTCAGCCAGGAGGCCCTTTTGATTTCCAGCCTCCGGCGATGAAAAATCAGTTTTTTTTTCTGGATTCCATTTCAGCCTCCAGCAGATTTTTGCGTTCCGTCCATTTGCGGGTCTTCTCCATGGCCTTGGCCCTCTTTTCTTCATCCGGCGCCTTTTCGAGTTCGTTTTTTCCCTTGGATATGTTAGACTTGGCATTACCCAGCTGCTTGGACAGTTCCAGGTCCGTCAGGGAGGAGATTTCCTGTTTCTCCCTGGCCTGCCGCATGACCTGCGCCTTTCCGAGGATTTCTCCGTTATTCTTATAATACTCCAACTCTTCCCACATTTGGCGGTTCTCCAGGAAGTTCTCCACGGCCGTTTTAGCCCAAAGGTAAGTCTCCCCGGTGGCCACGTCATCCGGTGTCTCGACCAGCATGCGGTGGCTTTCCCGATAGAGGTCATAAGCGGAGAACATGTCCGCTACGAGCACCTTGAGTTCGTCCGGACAGTCAGGTTGTCTCAGGAATGGAAACTCCTCCCGGAAGCGGATGGCTTTACGGACGGTTTCCGGTGCCTCCGAATACTTGCTTTGTGCGTTTTCGAGTTCTTCCTTCAGACCCCGCACCTGTTCCATATCCGGACTTTGGGAGAGCCGCTCTTTTACAAAATCGTCGCTTACCAGTTTTTCCACCGTTACCCCCAGGCGTGAGGCAAGGGCGATAAGCAGGTCGTCCGCATACATCCTGACAGGGACGGGGCTGACAGGCTGTTCTGCCTTCGACGGAATATGGTGCGCCTTCCTGTGCATGCCGGCAAATTCCGCCTCGCTCATGCCGGAAAGCTTGCGCAGCTCCTCGATAAGGGTTCCCCTCGTCATCTCACACTCCCCGAGCTGCCGGAACTTGGCCTTCAGCATGCGGTTGGGACCGAACTGTTCATACAGGGCTACCCCTTGGGAGTAATCACGCGGTCCTTCTAAATAGGAAATGATTTGCTCTTTCATTGAATTGAATTTTAAATGATACGCCGCAAAGATACCCGATACCGGTTGCGGTACAAAGGACTGAAAAAAGGCAATTGCCTTGCCCCGTAAAGGGAAAACAAGGTAATTGCCTGAAAGTGGAATGGTCTTGATATCAGACCATCATACAATCCTAAGGGCATTAAACCTCGAATCTCGACTGTTCCACACACTGGATGGCTCCCCCGCCGGTATCGAAGGCCTTGAAAGTAATCTGGCTACCCGGTGAAGCGGTGAACGTCTTTCCGTTTTTCAGCATGAAGACCGTCTGTCCTGCCTTTTCGATTGTAGGAGCTACGCCGGACACCACCCCGAGCAGGGTGAACAGGTCGCCGTGTTTGGCCCCTGTGATGGTAGCGATCTTGGCCGCCCCGGCGCTTAGCTGGTACTGCCCGCGGCCCTTAAAGGGAATTTCCGTAGCCGATGCGGGAACAGTCGCCACCGGCTCTTCATGTGGGATGGTGCCTTTATAGATACCGATATCGTCTCCTTTGCTTATCTGCGTGAAGGTGAACTCCGAGGCGTTGCCGTCTTTATTTCCGGTATAATTGACCGACATTTCCAAAGGGTTGCAAGGAGAACCCAGGATATCCGGATCCTGCCCGTTGCAGTATTGCAGGATAGCTATGCAGTGGCGCCCCAGCCAGTTGGTCTTGAACTCACGAACCTCCTGTTTGTTACCCGGATGTTTTCCCTTAACCGAAGGGGTGAAGCCCTTGGCGTCGGTTTCCCCTTCACCGTTGGAGCTCAACTCCACAGTACCGGGAGTTAAATACAAGTCCGTGGAGTAAGCCGACGGCTTTACCACGATGTCACCCTCCAGCACCACTCCGGCACCGTCACGGGGAGGGAAATAGACCAGATCATCGATGTCGATCAGGGTGAGCACGTCTTTGGGGTTGATACCGTTTCCGGGATTGCCCACCGGTCTGGGAACGGAAGTCTTAACGTAATTATTCATATATCTCGATTTTTTAAGTGATGAAAAACCCGGGGGGGAGATCCCCCCCCGGTGATAAATTATCAGCCGCGGGCCACTTCATAGAATTTTCCGTCATCAGCCTTTACCAGCCTGATGAATTTCCCCGTACCAAGGGTCATCTCTGAGGTAAGCACAAAGTTGCCTCCCGCGGCAATCGTGCTGGCATTCTTATCCCCATTTCCATGAATGGTATAGGTCTTGCCGGGAACAGCGTCAGTAAAATTCGTTATTGCGGTAGGAGTTGTGTTGGCTCCCGTTACGAAGACGTCACCTCCCTGAAGCGATGGAGTTGCTTCATCATCCGGGAATTGAAGGGCTCCCGTAGCTCCCGTCTCACGGCCCAGTTCGATGAATTTCCCGTCCTGGCGTTTCATCAGGCGGATCATATCGCCTTTCTTGGGTTCCCAGGCCGCGGAGATCAGGTCGAATTTACCGCTCTTGTCAATCTTTACCCCCTTGTTCACGCTTCCGCATTTCAGGGTAATGACACTTCCGACCACGGCATTCTCAATGTCGGTAATTGCCAAAAGGTTCGTATTGCTGACCGTCACGATCGAGGTATGGGAGCCGGCCGATGGCTGGGCGTCCTTGTCAGCTTCCACGAAATAGGAAGCCGGGCGGTCGTACTCGTTGCAGAAGATCATCTGACGGGTATAGTCCATATCTTCCTTTTTAGTGTATTTGAATCCGACGGCATAAGCCCACACGGACTCTTTCCAGTTACTCCATACCTTCAGCGTCCAGTCCTGCTGCTCGATGTTGAACCGGGTCATTTCGCCGCTCTGGTGCTCGAACAGGTGTATGTTACCCTCCATCGTCCAGAAGATGCGGTGGTGGTTGTCAGCGTTGGGAACCGGTATGAGCTTCACGGACGGATACTCCTTCACAAACATGATACCCGCCTTATAGTCCTGGTTCTGACCATAGTGCATCTCATTGTATTTATGGTACCACACGATCATGTGTGAGGGCATATACAGGGCCAGGGAACCCGAGTCGCGCAGGACCGCAGGGATCATGGAGGTGCCCAGGTAGATCTTCTCACCGATATTTTCAGGAGAAAGGGTACCCAGTTCAAAGGGTTTTACCTGGTAAACCAGTTTGCCGTTATTGATGTCAATGTGTCCGTTCACCTTCTTGTTGAGGAATTCGTACAGCCCGTCGGCAGCCTCCATCGCACGTCCGGGCTTGTTCAGGTCCGGTTCTTTACGGACGCCGTTAATACGTCGCTGTTCGCGTTCATTGTGCAGCTTTTTGGCAGTCTCGGCCAGAATGTACTCGATGAACGACCATTTGATGACCTGCGACCCTTCCTTGTTATAAGAACCGATCCATGATTTTTCAAGTGCCTTGAGGTCTTTGAACTTATGCGCGAACATGACGCTCGACATGCGCAGCGTTTCATTGTCGAACTCGTAATTGCCTTTCGTTACATTGTCGAAATCACTGGCGGTATTGTCAGCCTGGGAGAACTCACCCAACCAGATGTTTGTCAGCACGGCCAGGTCCTGATATCCCGATTCCAGCGGGAAAATACTCTCGATGGAAGGAAGCAGGGTCAGGAAAGACTGTAAACGCTCCTGCCAGGGGATGCGGTAGAAGGCTCCCAGGTCCTCTTTCAGGCGGGAGTAATCGATCGAACTGGCAGTGGGCACCTGAACGGTCAACCCCTTGCGGTAAAGCATCTCTGCGCGCAGGCGCTGGTTATAAGGGCGGTCCATTGCGAACATCTCCCCCGAGAGGCCGCCCAGTTGTTTTTCGTCATCCCAATTCATAACAATATCTTTAGCATCCGGTTCCAGACGTGCATGCTGGGAGCCTTTTCCCCCGTCCTGCTCCGCAAGGCCGGAAAGGGTCTGGATCTTGGTCTGCAAACCGGTGATTTCTGTTTGTTTGGCGGATACCTCCTGTGAAAGTTCCCCTTTCTCTTTGGTAAGCACGGCGATTTCCTCCTGGGCCGTAACCAGCTTGGCAGTCATATCAGCCAGTAATCCTTGTATTACTGCGTTGGAGGTATTGGGGTCAGGACCACTGCCTTTCGTGCCCGAATCCCCGTCCTTGCGGGAAGAATCCTCCGGGAATCCATCCTTCAGGGCCTCACAAAAGCCATTGATAAAGGTATCATTGAAATTCAATGCCTTAAGTTTCTGCTTTTGCTCTTCCAGTAACGCGTCTTTCTTGTCGGCGTCCTTACTCCAGGCCTCGATACCCAGAATGGCCTTTACGGCCGGAATAAATGATGCGAAATAATTTTTCATAAACAAATTTACTTTTATAGTGAGTATTAAATCATCTTGTTAGCCCGCTTTACGGTTTTCTGGGCGGATACCCACAGGATGGCATCCTCCAGGCTTCCGTAGGCATCCACATACCCCTTGGCCAGTGCCGTATCGGCAAAGAAAGTCTGCCCTCTGAACAGGGGATCCTGCGCGTCATACTTCACCCCTAGATTTCGGGCGATGGTCTGTGCAAAAAGATGGTGGTAAAACGACAGGTTCTCTTTAATTAAGGTGTCATCCTGCTTTTCTTCCTTGTCGCGATAGGCGCGGTTCTTCAGGTCCGCACTGTCGGGGTAAATGTCCTCGATCTCAATCCCCATTTGCGCGTAATACTCCTTGAAGCTCTGGAAAGTGTAGACCACCCCGCAGGAGCCGATTTCATCCATGGGCGAGGAGACGAATCTGCGTGCGCATGCGGAAACGAACCAGAAATGCGCCGAAGCGCATACGCCCGTGATATAGGCCACTATGGGTTTGGGGGACTGCCGTATAAGCTTTTCCAGGACATCCACACGCGTAATCATACCTCCGGGCCCGTTCACAAACAGAACGACACCCGATATGCGGTCGTTGGCCATCGCGGCGGAAATATATCTCTCCAGCCGGTAGGTCTCCCAGCTATACAGCACGCCTTCACAGGTAAGCACCACTACCGCTCCTTGAGGGAGGGAGGCGTCATCCAGTTCCCATCGGCCGGCTACATAAGGGACGGCGGCATAGGCCTCTATACGCTTGGCCCCCAGATATTGTTCCACCGACGCCAGGTTGCCGTTTTTCAGACCGGGCAACAGAATGGAAAGGAGCTGGTGGTATCTCCTTTCCTCAATGGCCCACTTATCGAAAAAAAATTGCTGAATCTTATCCACGGTTTCTTTTTTAATGCAAAAGAAACCTTTTGCAAATCCTTTAGAAAGGACTGTGATAGGCCTCGATATAAACCTGCTTACCGGATAACTTGCACTGGTATTTGCCCGAAACAATGGAAAAAGTAAGTTTAAGTGGTGTTTGCGGGCTGCCTGAAACAATACGCTCTCCCGCTTCATTCGTATAAATGGCCACCAGGTCCTGAAGGCTCAAGGCAGACAACAGCTCCTGGCTGTCCGGCCCTGTCAAGGCAACCTCGAACGTATGCCCTACATTATAATATATAGTTCCTGAGTCCGCCTGCTCGGATTCGACTCCGGGAGTGAATGATCCCGGAATAACAGGAATGCGATAAGAACCATCCCGCACGGCAATAAAAGCGCGCGGCAGGATGACTGCAAAATCACTGATACACTCCACCGGAACCAACTCCAGATCACAAACAGGGGTATAGGGTCTTTTTATTGTTTTCATATTGTATAACTTATTGATTTTCAAATACTCCGCATTTTTCCGTCAAAAATACGTCAAAATTCCGTCAATTTTCCGTCAATTTTACCTCCTAAAAAGGACAATTAACTACGCTTGGTAGGTGAAATATATGCTACTTTTTCTTGTAGGGCCGCTTAAGGCTGGAACGTCTTACCCGGTCACGCCAACGTTGGTAGTCTTTCAGGAGCGCGTCCTCGCTTAAGCTGTCAATGCAGTACTTCTTCATAAAGCAGTGGACTGACTGAAGCTGGTCGATACCGAACCGGTGCTTGTTCTCGTCAATAAAGTCATGGAGCTCGGCGCGCATCATCAGCTTTAGCTTCTTATTGATGATACCCTGGCTGCGCTGGCCCAGGTAGTTGAAACGCTCCGGGGATTTGCCACCGGGGACGTCACCCTGCCTGCGGTCCGGCAAGACGATCTCAAGATTGCCATTATCCCGCGGACAGTTAACCGGGCGTTTTTCCAGCAGGTTATAAACCAGATGGTAAACATCCAGATGGTCCGCAAAGCGGACGGGCATGCTGCCTTCCGGATCGGAAGAATATTTGGCGTAGCAATATTGAGCCAGGTGCGGCTCTACTGTTATTTTCGTGGTTATCATAAGTTGATGTTTTTGTTTTTACTTGTTTCTTAATTTGATATAACCCATTTCTTCCAGGGTCTGTAGTTCCTTCATATCCTCCGGCCTCACATCGGCGGGAGTTTCACCGTTAATGGTCATACCCTCGGGAAGCCTGAATCTGTCACGGATCCGTCGGCGATGGTGGGCGGTGGATTTCTTCTGCCAATAGATGACGACTTTCATGGTTTACAAGGAGGCTTTGGCCTTTACACGGGCCTGATAGACATTGTAATCACATAGGTATCTGCCGACAGATTCCGCCGCCGCTTCCACTCCGGGAGGATTGTTGCCGAAGAGTAAGTTGATGGCATCCGGATCACCGCCCCAGGCCTTCCATAAGGCTATCGGGTCATATCCTGATGGCAGACAGGGGAAAAACTCCAAAAAAGCATTAAAGTCGGCCTTGGCCCGTTCACGTTTTACGGCTATACCCTGTACGCCCAACACAATACCGGCGGCAAAATCCTCCGTTCTGGAAAAGCCTTTTTCCACAGCCCGGGCCATCCGCTCTGTCTCTTTGCGAATGATCACTTCACGGCGTTCCTTGCAGAAATCCGATAGGGCGACCATGACCGCCTGATTGTTTAGGCTCTTTCCCCAGACAAGCTGCCCGCAACTTCCGTTCTTAAGGCGGGTAAAGAAAATGCAGAGCTCGGCCAGGTTCAGGAACCAGTATCCTGAAAGTATCGCCAGCGCGGTTTCCGCCATCTGCTCGCGGCTCAATTCAACGCCGGCGTACTTCAGAACGGATTCCAGATGACTTGTGATAATCTGAACGGATGTCGAATTACCAAAGACCACACCCACATCAGCCAATGTAGGGATTTCTCCGTTTGCGGCGACATCGTAAAGTGGGGCGCCCATGTTCAGTTGGGCAATTGTCCCGCCCCATTCATCCACCAATTGAGAGGCCGTCGATCCAGTTTTTAACGAGATCTGGAGAGGCGTCAGCTCCTTCTTTCGGACACAGGGTTTCTGTAACTGAGACGGGCTCAGAACCGCATGCAGGGTGGTTTTTACTAGTTCTACTTCCATCTTTTTTTAATTTTTCAAGTTCAATATTCAACCAATTTGCAAAATGCGACATGGCGTCCCTGGGGGACTTAGTTGTCTCTCCTCCGTTTTGGAGCTTACGGAAGAACCTGTCCAGAAATTCATAAAACAGCTCCGGGCTGAAATCCGGGTAATCCAGACGGATGTTCATGCAAAACTGCTCCATCCACGGGATATTTGTTCGCAGTTCCTGATAACATTCCGTTAAAGACTTGTCCAAAAAAAGATCGATTCCGGATATTTTCCCCTCATGCGCGGGAGAGGGAGGGAAAACTGTTTTAGTTTTAGTTTTTGTTTTATTATAGTCTGGCGCATCGGCTGGTGTATCCCCTGGTTGGTCGGCTGGCGCATCTCCCGACTTTTGGGCTGGCGGAACTACTGGAATATCTCCGGTAGTCTGACCCTTTCCAGGAGGCTCGTCTTTAAATTTCCTGGAAAAAGAGTATGAACCGACCGAACGTTTGCTTTTTCCTGATTTATAATAAAGCAGTCCCGCATTAATCAGGGATAAACGCGCCCGGATAAGGGTCTTCTCGTCGATATTCAGGCTGAAGCATAGTTCGATGTTAGAGCAACTGAAAACGTCCTCCCAGCCCTCGCTATTACAAACGGCAACTAATTCGTAGAACAGTGCCTGCTCGGTAGCGGTTAGCCGATTACGTCTGCGTGCTTTACGCATCTTTTCTGTTAAGCTATATCCGTCCATGTGGTTATTTTTTTTTATTCATTTGAAGTATAATTATCTTTTAGATACAGTTCTTTCCTGTATTTTATTGAATTAAAACTGTTCTGTCAAATCTCTGTTCGTCTATCAATTGAGAAACACCGGAGGTCAAATCCCAAAGCCGATACTCTTCAAACATTTGAGTTTCCGGATTCATCTTTAGTGTCAATTTTCCAATATGTATGGCGGTTTCCTTTTTAGGGAAATACACATCAGCACCTCGGATAGTAATCCCCCATCGGGTAATAGCTTTTGTTTTTGGCTCAAACATTTTAGCTCCTTTCTATACAGATTTGAATTATTTTAGAATATCATTAATAGATGATAAGACACTTTCTAAGTGCTCGGATTGTTCGAGGTATTTCATCCGAAGATTTTCTTCTCTGTTGGTTGCCTCTCCTCCAGAATGAATATCATCATACTTTTCGTATTTTGACTTCACTTCTTTATATGCTTTCTGAAAGAACGGAAGTAATATCTTACATTCCTCTTTAGTCATACAAACGGTTATTTCGCATGCTGACGAAAGTGATTTTCGTGTATAATCTATATAGCTCATATTTATACTTTCATGATAGTTATTTCCTTTCTTCAAACATCCACTCTGACCATGACCACATATATAGCTCACGTGTACCACTTCCTTCATTATCTGTTAAAACATATCTTCCGTTTTCACTAATATGTCTTACAGTAAGTTCTTCACCACAATGCTTTTGCATATTATAGCAAAATACATTCGTATCATTGTCGCTTTGTACCAAACCAAAACTATCTTTATTCTGATTATACCACTCTATAGATTTGATACGAACTTTATCGCCAATCTTATATTTACTCATAATGATTCATATTTATTCTGTTTTGAGGGTTATTTACTTTCTTCTTTTGCTGTTTCTAAAGGGCAATCTTTCGATATGGAAGATTCTACTTCATTGGCAAGGTAGGCAACTTTATTGCGACCCAAACAGACATCTTTCAATTTTCTATCAATGACTATTCTTTTGAAGTACGGACAATGTACGCAATCTTCTATTATCAATATTTTCTTCATATCTGTATAGTTATGGGTTAAATTGTTCCTAAATCAAACTCTGAATATCTCTTGTTTATTTCTTGACGCATCCATTCAAGGGTAGCGCAATAATCATTAAAGCGAGGTGAATTTTCTTCCGGTACATAATCTTCCAGTCTTTTAATCATGTCCCGGAGCACCCATGCACGTTTTTTGGTTAGTCTTATTCTTCTGCCAATGGTACCTTTTTGGCTCATTTGGTACAGTCCTTCTCCAAATGAAAGATATTCTTTGCCTTCAATCGTTTTACTCATATTTAAACTGTTTTGAATCAAACAAAAACATGAATTATTTCACCATGAGTATCTTTCATGATTTTACAGGGACACGTACCTTGACGGTAATGTAAACATGTTGTATTACATTCTTTGGTGCATACTTGACCTATAACCGTATGTGGCACATCATTATCTATCAGTCCTCCTAACTCGTCATTATCGCTCATGACGAATATTTCACCATGAATTTCAATTGCTAAATATTTCCGTTTCATTTCCGTATTTATTATTCGTTAATTACTTTAGTTTTGAGATGATTGATGTAACTATCTACTTCATTGCGCAGCATAGATAGTTTTTGTATAAACTCGGTTACGCTATCATCGCTTGACTTGTGAAGCCGCACCTTTCCGTGGCAATCGGCAATTTCTATGAATGAATCCCGGTCAGCACCGTCCGAAAATTCAGTTTCGCCGTCAAAGCAAACGACACTCCCAGTCGAGCGTGAATTTTCAGAGTTAAGCCAAATGCGACGGCTATAATATACTTTGCTCATTACTATACGAATATACTCCAATTAAGAATTTGGACTTACTTCAAATGATTATATCGTTTTAGAGCATCCCTTCGGCTATATGCTTGTATTTTCACACCCTTGATCATAAACGAGTGAAGAGGTTTGACAAGCGGTTTAACCGGTTTAGGATTGAATTTCATACGTACTATTTTGCGGCATCCAAAGAATGGCGCTTTCTGTATATCATTAATTTGATTGATATGAATCCGAAATGGTGTTTGTTCATATTTCATAATCTTCATCTTTGTTATGTTATGATTCTGATAAATATCTTATAAGATCATCCTTGTCTCTAAAAAGTTTTTTATCCCATTGTGGATAATTGTTTCTCGGCACACTTAATCCGTCAGAAAGTTTGTATACCATAAAAAAACTGCGATCTGTATAGGATATTTCAATAGTAATTTTGCTTATAGTGGAATGACAGATATTGTCTCCACTTAGATAGCATACACTATCACCTACATTAAACTCTGTATCTATATTCATATCTAAACTGTTACGAAGAAGTTAAATCTTTTATTGAGACTGCTCTTTAACCCACTTGTAAATCTCGTTGGCGGCATCGATAGCCTCTCCGTAAGATAGTTCGTTTGCTGCCAGCGTTATGCACCATTTGCGCAATTTCATATCTTTGCGCTTTCTCAAATACCGGATAATTTTTTTTATCATAATCGTAATTTTAAAATTTAACAAGTTTATTTTCTGAAAAACATATCTCCGCTTATGGATCTGGCGGTATCGTCACCCGTTAACCGTATGTACCCACGACTCGAGGCGTTTTATGCTGTTGAACCGTATGGGTACACATCCACAATAGCCGTTTCCGTAACCGCTCTTATCTGATAATCGGCCATAGTACCTTTCATTCCCTCGTCCAGCTTCCTCACGGCGTCACGCAGGTCGGCGGCCTGTACCAGCACAAAGGAGGCGGTTTTCTTCTCGGCGCCGCTCTTTTCGTCCAGGGTGATAAAAAAGAGCCTGCATTTAAACCAGCGGTCCGCCGCTTCTTCATCACTGACAAAAAGTTCGCTGTAATTGGCGCGTTTAATGTCCGATACCGTAAACTCTCCTGTTATAAACGGGGTTACCTCTTCAATAATGCGTGCTTCCGCTTCCGTAAAACTCAAAGCGTCTACCAGATAGGGCTCGGTAACTTTCTGAATCATTCCGTTCTCCATCATTTTCTCGTAGCGGATCTTGCATTCAAACCAGGTGTGCATTGCCATATCACTCGATTTTTAATTGCTGTTTATTTCTTTGGTATACTGAAGCTTTCAGTGACTTGCATCTCCTACACTCGGAACTGAAAGTAAAGTATACCTTCTCTCCTCTCTTCAGGGTTCTGGGATAAAACCGGTGAACGCCATACCACTCACCGCAAACGGAGCACTGTTTCATCACGTGACCGTCGGACAAGGTGCGATAATTGCCTCTTTCCCGCCGTCGGACCAACTCGCAGCCGGCGCACTCTTCATCCGTAAGCTTATACCTCCTGCAATGGGACAGGGATTTCTTTCCGCATTTGGCGAATGCCTTGCAATCGATACGGGGGATGGTCTGGATGATATTCATAAGCTGATCATTTTAAGCCTCCCGCTTCGGGGGAACCGAATCCCGGGGACTTCTCCCCGGGGAGTGGTTTGCAAAATATAAAACTTAACCGGGGCACACTCCCGACGGCATCCTTTAGTACCGGCATTGGTTATTGTTTAACATGTTTCCTGCATTTAAGCAGGACTCCTTTTATGATGATCGCCCGGTCCGTTGAGATCGTTCCCTCTTTGGACCGATGCAGTAGCGTACCTTTTTTGATTCCTATATCGTTTTCGCTCAGATGTTCAAAAATGGCGCTGAGCGAACCGAAATAGTAGTTCTTCTTTTTGAAGATCAAATGCACATGTATTACTTTCATGTTCTCAAAAGTTCCATATATGTCATATTTGGTCGTTTTCCGCAGATTCCATCCGCTCTATCTCTTCCAGGCAACGGAGCCATCCGGGAAACCCGCCGAGGTTCTTGTCATCGATGTAGATATTGGCGTATATCTTGCCGGATCCTTTCCCGTACCGCTTTATATTTTCCGGGCAGTGGTCGTTCACCCTGTCAAAGGGAATGTTGTGCTCCAGTAGCCAGTTGATTGCATCAAGCAGGTTCTTTCCGCTACGGCAGGTCCAGATAATGATATAGTGGCCTCTTTCGTGCAATTTGCGCAGCACTTCACCGGCATACGGTTGTTCCCCCAGGATATCGGGAAAGCTGCTTCGCGCAATCGTTCCGTCAAAGTCAACGGCCAGGATCATGACGCCCTCCTCCTTTTCTTTTGGGACATGGCCGTGTCTTTTCTGTCAATATAACCACCTCTTTGGCGCAGTATTTCTTTTATTTCCTTTATGGATTCCTCTTCGAGGATACTGTTCAGAGCACGGAATTTGCCGGATATTTTCCCGCTTTTCAGGCAACTGGGATCATCCGCTATCTTCTTTTTAAGATTGAGAGGCGCTTCTTTCAGTTTCTCAATGGTATATGCTATCCGGTCTTTGCCGTCGAGTTCGGGACTCGGATGGCGGAACCTGATATTCAGCAAGAGGCTTTCTACCACGTCTGTTTCCCTGACGAGCCTTGCGCATTCGTCCAGACCCTTTTTTCCGGGTATGACCATCTCCCGGATTCTCTCGATATGCGGAGCCAGCATAAATTTGGCTTCCAAGGGTGTTATCTGTAGCACATAGGCCACTTGTATATGATTCACTAACATGGGTACTCCTTTCCCGTTTATGGTTAATAATCTTTTGAATCGTAAAATCCCTGATTGCGCAGGTACTCCTTCACCACATCGGAGGAGGAAGCCCGCCCGCCGATCCGGTCGTGGATATATTGGTACTTCTCCATGGACATGCCCGAGAGGACGGCATCGTTACGCTCTACATTTCCGGCATAGATACAGCCGGCAATGGTCGTTATCGTAATGATTGCGATAATGATATGTTTGGAAAGCTTATTCATGTTTGTCATCTTGTTCTTCATTTAATGGGTTAAGCTCTTTTTTGAGAAGGAGCGTCAGGCTCTGTGCTTCCTCGTATCTCTCTTCTTCGATAAGGCTGTTTATCTTTTCCTCCAGAGTCAGGAGGTATATTTTTAAAAGACGGGAGTCTGTTTCGCCTATCTTGCCGCAAAGTCCGGTAAGCTCCTGCCTGATCCGGGATTCCAAAGCCCGGAACAGGAATAGGATGGCCCAAAACAGGCCGATGCACAGACACATGGACAGGGCGAGGAAAGTTTCATTCATAATTGTGCCCTCCAGAATCTTATGATTTCCTTACCTTCGTAAAATTTTCGTGCTGACTCACGGCGAAATCCGCATTTTATGCGTCCGCTACTGGTATATTCCCTTAAAGTGTTGCGGTGTATTCCGAGTATTTCGCAAGTTTGGGTTACGGTATAGCGACCGGTGCTGCTTACTGTTGGTTCTTCGGATGTGATCATGACTTATTCCTCCTTGTCTTTAATAATTATATCACAATTTTTTCGGGCTGCAAAGCTTCCGCGTGCAGGAAGCCAAAGGCGGGTGTTGTCACGAAGGTCAATGTTGGGACAGTTCATATTTACGACAGTAGCATAGTCTGACGCCTTTACAGAGGCATGATAGCCTGAAACTCCAACAACGGAATCTCCCTCGGCAAGGATAGTGGAGCTTCCTGCCGCAATGACCATCGAACGTTCACAGGTTATTGCAGAGACCTCTCCAAGAAGGAAAGCGCATGCGCGTCCTTTGATGAAGGCTCGTTCACTTTTCCAGATTACAGCCGTGGCAGTTCCGGAAATATCAACCGCAGTGCCGTCCCATATTAACATATATCCGGATGAGCCTCCGGAGTTACATTTTATGCCGGCAGATAGAAATACGTCCTTAAAATCTTCTGCTATGCCGGGGGAAAGGATACCTTCCTTTGCCAGATATCCGATATCCTTTTTGATAATAGACATAAGAGTTTCGCAGTTTTGAGCCAGCTGTATATCCATATAAAGCCTAGATTCGGACGTCTGGTCAATATTCTTCAGCAGCCTGTTTTTCAGTTCATGAAACTTTGATTCCATATTCTTATCTCCTTAAAAAGCAAAGCTCGAACCTTTCATAGGCCTAATGTGGAAGTTTGCCTATTACTCGGAACGAGCTTTTATCAATGTCTTTACTAACCCTTAAATCTCGCGGAAACTTCCACGCAACCGCGCCGCTTTCAAATTCTTATACGAATTGTTGGATAAAAGAAAAAGGCTGGCTATATTTGCGAATGGATAAATGCGAAAATATAGGTGACGAGCGCTCTCGGACAGCCTTTTTTGTATCCGTTTTCGTTTGAGTGATTTGAATACGGGGACAAATATAATGCGTCACTAGGAAATTTCCAAATAAACATTTGGAAATTTCCTAGTGAAATAAATATTTTCCCTCAAAAAAAGATCTTATGGTACTTGAAAATTTAAAAAAATTCATTGATTCAAAAGGGATTAGCGTCTCTGCTTTTGAAAAGAGTATTGGTATGTCTAATAATTCTTTTAGAAAGTCCTTAAACTCTGGAGGACATATTGGTAGTGATAAATTAGAAAATATCCTAAAAATATATCCTGAATTGAATCCCGTATGGCTTCTTCAAGGAGAAGGCGAGATGTTAAAGGAATATGGCGGAACCTCCAATTTATGTCGAGTTACTTCAGTATCTATAGATGAAGAGTCTTTCATATATAAAATGTATAAAGAAAAAGATATAGAAGTGGGGCAGCTAAAAGAAGAAATCGGTGTATTAAAAACAAGGATACAACAACTCGAAGCTGATAATGAGTCATTAAGAAATCAGGCAGGGGCTGATAGGGTTACCGATACTTTTTCCGATCTACCATTAGTAGACTACGAAGAAGATTATCCGCCCGTAGAACGTCCTTCAAGTTCCAAACATCCGTTAGCAGGAAAAGCGTGACATTTCTTTGGGTGATTATTGAGAGGTTAAGCAAAGGAAACGATTAAGTTATTAAATGAAATATGGACCAATTGCAATTAATACAAAGCAAAATATACGAGATACGTGGACAAAAGGTTATGCTGGATTTTGATTTGGCGGAAATGTACGGTACTGAAACTAAATATTTAAAACGTTCAGTAAAAAATAATATTAAACGTTTTCCATCAGATTTTATGTTTGAGCTAACGAAGGAAGAATTCAACAGTTTGAGGTGCAGTTTTAGCACCTCAAAAAGAGGAGGGACCCGATATATGCCTTATGCTTTCACTGAACATGGAGTTGCTCAACTTTCTTCAGTTCTTAACAGCGATTTGGCAATTGAGATTAATATTCAAATCATAAGGGCATTTATAGCAGTTCGTCAGTTAATCTCCAATCCTCCGGTTGATAGAGTCGATAAACTGAAAGAAGAAATCAAAGCATTAAAAGATTACATCGAAGAAGCATTTACTGACTACAACGATATAAATGATGATACGCGCATGCAATTGGAATTAATTAATCAAACTTTGGCAGAATTGCAAGCGAAAAAGAAAGCGGAAGAAAAACCTCGTAACCCAATAGGGTTTATCAAACCTAAACACTAAACAATGAATATGCGCTGACACCCAATGAATGGCAAAAGTGCGTAATTCTTAACTTTGAAAAGAGTTCTAGAATAATATAAACCATGTATGATATTGTAGCGCAGAGGCTTAGACTGTTTTTAGCAAAGAAAGATATCACTTGTAAAAAATTGTCGGCTATGATTTTTATGTCAGAGGCAACGCTTAAAGGTAAATTGAATGGTACAAGAACGCTAGATCTTAATACAATAATATCCATTGCAATACGGCTTGAGGATCTTTCTGTTGAATGGCTTCTTCGTGGCGAAGGTGATATGTTTAAATCTAGTTCTGGTGTTTCTATTTTATCTTCATCAGTACCTATATTTACAGGGGAGACCTCGTTTATATACAGTATGTATAAAGAAGAAAGAGAAGAGGTTAAAACTTTATTAAAGCAAAATGGTATATTGGAAGAGCGTATTCGTCAGCTCGAGGATGACAATAGATTATTAAGAGATCAAGTTGTAACAGAATTAAACCTAAATACTAAACTGTAGATTATTATGAGTTTAAATGATCGTTTACGAATTGTTGTAAATGAATTTTTTCATGGGAATAAAGCGGCTTTTGCTCGAGCCGCAAAAATATCGGACCAAAGAGCTTATAGTTTTTTATCTGTTCGGAGTAATACAGAACCTCCGGCTAGAGTTTTGGAGAATTTAGCTAAGTATCTACCGAATTTAAACGCGACTTGGCTTTTAACCGGAGAGGGAGAAATGATTCAAGATAAATCCACTCCTGAGATGCCGATAACTCTTGTTTCGGTAAATGAATATAAAAGTCGATTGCAGCAAATGGAGGTAAGATTGGAAGCTCTAAGGGCTCAGGTGGTATTAAAAGATAAACTACTAGCCGGACTACTCCGAAAAGTAGAGAACAAGACTAAATAGCTTGAATGATATTTTATTTTGGATCTATCTAGCCCGTATTTTTATTTGCATTATGCTATAGTGTAATATAAGACGTTTTCATGACGACTTTATGTTAAATACTTTGAGTCAATTTATAACCTCAAACAAAAGGGATGGAACAAGGTATATGCCTTTTGCTTTTATTGAGTTGGGCGTAGCTATGCTTTCCTCTATTTTAAACAGTGAAGTTGTAATTGAGATTAACAAAAGATTATATCGAAGAAGTGTTTACTGACTACAATGATATAAATGATGATACGTGCATGCAATTGGAATTAATTAATCAAACTTTGGCAGAATTGCAAGCGAAAAGAAGGCGGAAGAAAAACCTTGTAATCCAATAGGGTTTTATTAAATCTAAATAATGAATAATAAGAGTGTATAATCCTTAACTTTGAAACAAATCTAATAGAATATAAAAGATGCATGATATTGTAACGCAAAGGCTTAATCAATTTTTAGTTGAAAAGAATATTACTTATAAAGAATTATCTGGTATGATTCTTATGTCGGAAACGTCACTTTGTAGAAAGTTGACTGGTTCAAGGAGTCTTGATTTGCATACATTAATATCTATAGTAGCATGCTTGCCAGATGTTTCTTCCGAGTGGCTTCTTAGAGGCAAAGGTAGGGTGTGTAATTCTTCTTCGAGCATTAGTTCCGATGTCTTAGTAGAAGAACTTAAAATGGAAAATAACCTATTAAAACGAAAAATTCAAGTTCTTCAAGAATTGTTGGAGTTTAAGATGGAAAAAATCAGAGCTGAGAATGGTAACATAAAAAAATGATCTAAAAAATGTGCTTAATTGTTTAGTTGTGCTACAGTCAAATTAAATCTAAGTACTAAACTATTATGAGTTTAAATGATCGCTTGCGAGTTGTCGCAAATGGATTAAAAGATAATTTATTGACTAAGTTTATGTTAAAGGATAGATAATAAACCTAAATATGACGGCTAAATTTATTATTATGGTATTGGTATTAGCTTATATCATGGTTATAATCGCTATATCAATTTATTTAATAAAGATAATATGTACTCGTTACAACCAAAACTCAGATCAGATACTCCCTCCTCCCCATATGCACTCTATTCAGGAGAGTGCATCCATGCATTTGGTAAGAATAGGACAGTTGCCTCACCCAGGACCTGGATATTGTTATTACGAATTAGGAGGAATGAGATATCAAGCGCTAACAGGATTTGACATTGGCGTACACGAAGGATATGCAAAAGCAGAGCTTAATAATCGGTATGATAAATATGCGGTTGGAGTCTACAGAGAAGGAGATCACAAATTAATGGGATACGTTCGAAGAGAACAAAATAGAGAGCTTTATGAATTTATGTTAAATAATAATTGTATAGCTAAAGCTAAATTTCGAATATGGATACACCAAGGAGAAATCTATGGAGCAGCTTACATAAAAGAAGAATGGAAATCTTCATTAGGCTTTAAGTCTGACATTAAAATTTAGAAATAAGTCCTTTTGCGTGCAAATTTCATGCAAAAGAATGATCTCTTATTTCTATATAATTGATATATAATATATTATCAGCGTTTTATTTTGCTTTGGGAGCAGGGGGTCGTGGGTTCGAATCCCGCTACCCCGACAGGAAATAAGAGTAATCACACATGTCAATGTGGTTACCCTTATTTCATTTTGTGCTATGGTGGAATTCCGATAATACGGAATAATGCAACTGGAACAGAGCGACGCCTTTTACATTTTCAAATAAAACTCCCGGGTTAATTTAATGTATTCATCACTGTAGCGGTGGCGAGAAACTTCTGTTAATAATTTCTCTTCTTTGCAGTCTTGTTTTATAAATGTAAATGAGATCAAGGTACGTTTTGGGGGTGCTCCCGGTTTAGTGATGACCAAGAGCTGGCGGGATGGATACAGGCCTTGTGAAGATGCGATGTCTTTAAAAGAATCACTTGCATCCATCGGTATGACTACTGTAAAAGTACCATTTGGCGAAAGTAAATTCGATACTCCCTTCAGCAATTCTTCATAAGACAGGTTATCGTTATGTCGGGCTGTGTTGCGCTGGCTGTCCGGACACTTCAGGGAGTCTGTGAAATATGGAGGATTTGATACGATTGTATCATATTTCAGGCTATTGTTCTTATTGCTGTATAACCTGAAATCCTGGCAAACGACTTCTATCCTGCTTCCCCAAGGTGAACGGGTGATATTCTCTGCAGCCTGTTGTGCGGCTTTTCCGTCTATTTCAAGAGCAATAACGGAAGCGGAACAGCGTTGGGCCAGCATAAGTGCCACCAATCCGGTACCGGTACCAATATCAAGAATACGTGCCGAGGACTCTACCGGGGTCCAAGCTCCGAGCAGGACACCGTCTGTGCCTACTTTCATGGCACATTTATCGTGCCAGACAGTAAACTGTTTAAACTGAAAAAAAGGTTGGCTCATTTAGCTAAGAAATAATTAAGTTCGCCAAAAATAGGTAAATATTGTGATATGACATTCCGTCCACATTATTATTTGGCATTGTTTTTGTGTTTTTATCGAATAGATGTTTTATTCTTAATGAAGAATCGATTAACTTTGCGAACGTTTTATGTTCGCTGATATGACATAAACTAATTTATACGAAATGAAGAAAGAAAGATATTTAAGAGAGATGGATGACCAGAATGATAACGCATTTTCATTAATTGCCGATTTTGACGGAAACGAAGATCAAGTGTTTGACATAAAGGTTGGTGAAACTCTTCCGGTACTCCCCCTCCGTAATATGGTATTGTTCCCCGGAGTATTTATGCCTGTTTCTGTTGGCAGAAAATCATCTTTGAGATTGGTGAGGGAAGCCGATAAGAAAAAATCCTATATTGCAGTAGTTTGCCAGAAAATGGCGGAAACGGACGAGCCGGCATTTGAGGACTTGCACCCGATCGGAACCATAGGTAAGATTGTGCGTGTACTCGAAATGCCCGACCAGACAACAACAGTCATTATCCAGGGAATGAAACGCCTGGAGCTGAAGAATATCACGGAGACACATCCGTACCTGAAGGGTGAAGTGAACATTGTTGAAGAAGAAATCCCTTCAAAAGATGATAAGGAGTTTCAGGCATTGGTGGAAACCTGCAAGGATTTGACAATACGATATATTAAATCATCGGACACTTTACATCAGGAATCAGCGTTTGCCATCAAAAACCTGACGAACCACATGTTCCTGGTGGACTTTATCTGTACGAACCTTCCGTTGAAGAAGGACGAAAAAATCGAACTGTTGCGCATTGATTCGTTGCGTGAACGTACCTATCGGTTGCTTGAAATCCTGAATCGTGAAGTGCAGTTGGCCGAAATAAAGGCATCTATCCAGATGCGTGCCCGTGAGGATATTGACCAACAGCAACGTGAGTATTTCCTGCAGCAGCAGATTAAAACGATCCAGGACGAACTGGGTGGTGGCGGCCAGGAACAGGAAATAGAAGAGATGCGCCAAAAGGCAGAACACATGAAGTGGAGTACCGAAGTGCGGGAAACTTTCCTGAAAGAGCTTGCCAAGCTGGAACGTACCCATCCTCAATCGCCGGATTACAGTGTGCAGTTGAATTATCTGCAGACAATGCTCAATCTGCCGTGGGGAGTTTATACTACCGACAATTTAAACCTAAAGAATGCCGAGAAAACGCTGAATAAGGATCATTATGGTCTGGAGAAAGTAAAGGAACGCATTCTGGAACATTTAGCCGTACTTAAATTGAAGGGTGACATGAAGTCTCCTATTATCTGTTTATACGGCCCTCCGGGAGTTGGTAAGACTTCACTGGGAAAATCGATTGCCGCAGCCTTGAAGCGGAAATATATCCGTATGTCATTGGGAGGTGTGCACGATGAAGCGGAAATTCGCGGACACCGTAAAACTTATATCGGTGCAATGCCGGGACGTATTATCAAAAACCTGATTAAAGCGGGTTCTTCGAATCCGGTATTTATTCTGGATGAAATAGATAAAGTGAGTGCCGACCGTCAGGGAGATCTTTCATCGGCTTTGCTTGAAGTGCTTGATCCGGAACAAAATACGGCTTTCCATGATAATTTCCTGGATGTGGATTACGACTTGTCCAAAGTGATGTTTATTGCTACGGCAAACAACTTGAATACCATTCCCGGACCATTACTCGATCGAATGGAACTGATTGAAGTGAGTGGTTATATCACGGAAGAAAAAGTGGAAATAGCACGAAAGCATTTAGTGCCGAAGGAGTTGGAAGCAAACGGAATGAAGAAGACCGACATTAAAATTCCAAAAGATACGCTGGAAGCTATTATCGAATCGTACACACGTGAAAGCGGTGTGCGTGAGTTGGAAAAGAAAATCGGTAAGATTCTTCGTAAATCGGCCCGCCAATATGCAACAGATGGTTTCTTCTTAAAAACAGAAATCAAACCGACTGATTTGTATGATTTCCTGGGTGCTCCGGAATATACTCGTGATAAATATCAAGGCAATGATTATGCCGGTGTGGTGACAGGATTGGCATGGACAGCCGTTGGAGGTGAAATCTTATTTGTTGAGACCAGTCTGAGCCGCGGCAAGGGCGGACGTCTCACATTAACCGGAAATTTGGGTGAAGTGATGAAAGAGTCTGCTATGCTGGCACTTGAGTATATCAAAGCACATGCTTCACTCTTAAATCTGGATGAAGAGATCTTTGATAACTGGAACATCCATGTCCATGTCCCCGAAGGAGCTATTCCGAAAGACGGTCCGTCGGCGGGTATCACAATGGCTACTTCGTTGGCTTCTGCTTTGACACAACGTAAGGTGAAGGCTAATCTGGCTATGACCGGGGAAATCACGTTACGTGGCAAGGTACTTCCGGTAGGTGGTATTAAGGAGAAGATTCTGGCAGCTAAGCGTGCCGGCATCAAAGAAATTATTATGAGTGCCGAGAACAAAAAGAATATTGACGAAATACAGGATATATATCTGAAAGGACTGACTTTCCATTATGTGAATGATGTAAAAGAGGTCTTTGCCATTGCATTGACTCAAGAGAAGGTTGCCGATGCCATTGATTTATCCGTAAAGAAAGCCAACCAGGAATGACATTCGAATTACAATATACAGACGCAAAAAGTAATGCCCGTGCCGGTCTGATTACAACAGACCACGGGCAAATACAAACCCCTATATTTATGCCGGTAGGTACAATCGGCAGTGTGAAAGGAGTACATCAGACTGAATTGAAAGAGGATATTCAGGCACAGATTATTCTGGGAAATACATATCATCTTTATTTGCGGCCGGGACTGGATGTACTCGAAAAAGCCGGTGGATTACATAAGTTCAATGGATTCGACCGTCCGATGCTGACCGATAGTGGTGGTTTTCAGGTGTTTTCTTTGTCCGGTATCCGTAAATTGCATGAAGAAGGGGCCGAATTCCGTTCGCATATTGATGGCAGCAAGCATATCTTTACTCCTGAAAAGGTTATGGATATCGAACGTATCATAGGTGCCGACATCATGATGGCATTTGACGAATGCCCGCCGGGGGATTCGGATTATGCATATGCCAAAAAGTCATTGGGATTGACACACCGCTGGCTCGACAGATGCATTCAACGATTCAATGAGACGGAACCTAAATATGGTTACAGCCAGTCTCTTTTTCCTATCGTGCAAGGATGTGTATATCCCGACCTGCGTAAACAATCTGCAGAATACATAGCTTCGAAAGATGCAGACGGTAATGCCATTGGCGGACTTGCCGTAGGCGAACCGGTAGATAAGATGTACGAGATGATTGAGTTGGTGAACGAGATACTTCCCAAGGACAAACCACGTTATCTGATGGGAGTCGGCACACCGGTTAATATTCTTGAGGGTATTGAACGTGGAGTAGATATGTTCGACTGTGTGATGCCTACCCGTAACGGACGAAACGGAATGTTGTTTACGAAAGACGGTATCATGAACATGCGTAATAAAAAATGGGAAGCAGACTTCTCTCCTATTGAAGCTGACGGTGCTTCGTATGTAGACACATTGTACAGCAAAGCATACTTGCGCCATTTATTCCATGCGCAGGAGTTGCTGGCCATGCAGATTGCGTCTATCCACAATCTGGCGTTTTATTTGTGGCTGGTAGGAGAAGCACGCAAGCACATTATCGCAGGAGACTTTTCAACCTGGAAACCTATGATGGTGAAAAGAGTGTCAACAAGACTATAAATTTATGAGAAGCAATCGGTTTATTAAACGCCTGGACTTATATATCATCAAGAAATTCTTGGGGACGTATGTATTTGCTATTGCATTGATTATCTCCATTGCAGTAGTATTCGACTTCAACGAAAAGATGGATAAGTTTATGGAACGGAGTGCGCCGTGGTCGGCAATCATCTTCGATTACTACATGAACTTTATTCCTTATTTTGCGAATCTGTTCAGTCCGTTGTTTGTATTTATTGCTGTCATATTCTTCACCTCTAAACTGGCTGAAAACTCCGAGATTATTGCAATGTTTTCTACCGGTATGAGTTTTAAACGGATGTTGCGTCCTTACATGATATCGGCCGGTATCATTGCGATTTCTACCTTTATATTAGGATCGTATGTGATTCCAAGAGGCAGTGTGACTCGTCTGGACTTTGAAGATAAATACGTGAAAAAGAAAAAGACCACTTATGTACACAATATACAGTTGGAGATAGACACAGGCGTGATTGCTTATATTGATAACTATCAGGATTACAATAAGACAGGAAACCGTTTTTCGCTGGATAAATTCGTAGATAAGAAACTGGTATCCCATTTGACTGCCCGTAGCATTACTTATGATACTACTGCGGTTAATAAATGGACCATTAAGGATTATATGATTCGTAATCTCGACGGATTAAAGGAAACTATTGTCCGTGGAGATAAGATGGATTCCATTATACCGATGGAACCTGCCGATTTCATGATTATGCGTAATCAACAGGAAATGTTGACCAGCCCTCAGCTTAGTGCATATATAGATAAGCAGAAACAAAGGGGTATTGCCAATATCAAAGAGTTTGAAATAGAGTATCATAAACGAATCGCCATGTCATTTGCATCATTCATCCTGACTGTGATCGGAGTATCTCTTTCTTCTAGAAAAACAAAGGGGGGAATGGGATTGCATTTGGGAATAGGACTTGGACTGAGCTTTTCATATATCCTGTTCCAGACCGTGGCATCTACTTTTGCGGTAAATGGAAATATGCCTCCGATGATCGCCATGTGGATTCCTAATTTACTGTATGCGCTGATTGCATTTTACCTATATAGAAAGGCTCCCAAATAATGGATTGCATTTGAATTCAAAGGGTCTAAAAATAAGAATTTCCGCCTGCTCCTGTGAAATCCACAAGTGCGGGCGGAATTTTTTGTTGTATTCATTTCCTCTTTTGTCTCGTTCCCGGGATCGAAATCCTGTTGGGAACCCCCACTCTCTTCTTACGCTTTAAAATCAACCTTTGATTTTGTTTGCATAAGCAGAAAGTTCTGCAGCAGAGATGTTTTTGGCTATAATCACACCATTTCCATCCAATAAATAGTTAGTGAAACCCCGGTTTAAACGGTATTTCTTAAACAAGCCGGAGCTTTCGCCTTTAGTTTCCGCGAAACAGGTGGGCGTAACTATTTGGTCCTTACGAATGGTTTCCTGAAATACCGACTGGTATTCGTCAAATGAAACGGAAACCATTTCCACATCTTGAGAAGTTGATCGAAGCGCATTGCTCAAACTTGCGTTTTGCATCCGGGACTGTGCATCGTAACTTGCCCAAAAACTAAGCAGCACATATTTACCTTTTAAGTCGGTCAAATCAAAATTGTACTGTGCATCTGACGTAGATTCGATTGTGAAATCAGGGGCTACGTCACCCACATTCAAACCTCCGGTGGGTTTGTCTTTTTCTACGAAAGAAGTCAAGGAACTAATTAGTAATACAACAAAAATCCATTTTACATGCCTCATGTAATTCGGTTTTAGTTAATACTATCCGGGACTGTCCTCTAAAACAGTGGTCTCTCCCCGAAACATCGTCTTTTTAGGCACAACAGAGAGGAATCTGTTGACTGTCAAGGCCTTTAATTCAGAAACCGGGTGCAAAGGTAAGTAAATATTATTCCAACTTCCAAATAAACAAGTAATTTTCTCTCTTTTTAAGTGCAGTTTTTTATGTTATTTAGCATAAATACTGGGAATTTTCCCCTACTTTTGCAGGATACTTAATGAACATTCAGCTATGCAACCATCAAAAACAGAATTAATTCTGATTCGTATTACCGGTGAAGATCGTCCGGGACTTACAGCCTCCGTAACAGAGATATTGGCAAAATACGATGCCACTATCCTGGATATTGGTCAGGCAGATATTCATAACACCCTTTCACTGGGCATTCTCTGTATGACTGAGGAACAACTCTCGGGATTTATGATGAAAGAGTTGCTTTTTAAGGCATCTTCCTTGGGAGTAACCATTCGTTTCTATCCGATTACCGAAGAAGAGTATGAAAGCTGGGTGAATATGCAAGGTAAGAACCGCTATATCCTTACATTGCTGGGACGTAAACTTACGGCTCGCCAGATTGCAGCGGTTACCCGTATTTTAGCTGAACAGGACATGAATATTGATGCCATCAAACGTCTGACCGGACGTATTCCATTGGATGAGCGTAAAATGCATACCCGAGCCTGTATTGAATTCTCGGTTCGCGGTACTCCCCGGGATAAAGAAGCTATGCAGGGACAGTTGATGAAATTGGCCAGTGAACTTGAAATGGACTTCTCTTTCCAGTTGGATAATATGTATCGCCGTATGCGCCGCCTGATCTGTTTCGATATGGACTCTACATTAATAGAAACCGAAGTAATTGACGAACTTGCTATACGTGCCGGTGTAGGTGCTGAAGTAAAAGCAATTACGGAACGTGCCATGAGGGGAGAAATTGACTTTACGGAAAGTTTTCGTGAGCGGGTTGCACTGCTGAAAGGACTGGACGAATCTGTAATGCAGGAAATTGCCGAGAGTCTGCCAATAACTGAAGGGGTGGATCGCTTGATGTATGTTCTGAAGAAGTATGGTTATAAGATTGCTATCCTTTCGGGAGGTTTCACCTACTTTGGACAGTATTTGCAGAAGAAATACGGTGTTGATTATGTATATGCCAATGAACTTGAGATTGTAGACGGCAAGCTGACGGGGCGTTATTTGGGAGATGTGGTAGATGGAAAGCGTAAAGCGGAACTGCTGCGATTGATCGCTCAGGTAGAAAAAGTAGATATCGCTCAAACCATTGCTGTTGGGGATGGAGCTAATGATCTTCCTATGTTGGGAGTTGCCGGTCTTGGCATTGCCTTTCATGCAAAACCCAAAGTTGTGGCCAATGCCAAACAATCTATTAATACGATTGGGCTTGATGGCGTACTTTACTTCCTGGGATTTAAGGACTCTTATTTGAATATGTAAGAGTGGAAAGAATAAAAGAACCCGAAAAATTTGTACTACGTAGTGAATTTTCTATCTTTGCGAGCAAATAAAATAAACGATGAAGTTTTCCGAATTACAATTAAATGACAATGTACTTGAAGCACTCGACGCTATGCGTTTTGAGGAATGTACTCCTATACAAGAACAAGCGATCCCAGTAATACTCGAAGGTAGAGATTTAATCGCTGTAGCGCAGACAGGAACCGGTAAGACGGCTGCCTTTTTGTTGCCTATATTGAATAAATTGTCGGAAGGTGGACATCCGGAAGATGCCATCAACTGTGTGATTATGTCACCTACCCGTGAACTGGCCCAACAAATAGATCAACAAATGGAGGGCTTCTCTTATTTTATGCCTGTTTCAAGTGTGGCTGTTTACGGAGGAAATGACGGAATACTTTTTGAGCAGCAGAAAAAAGGCTTGATGCTTGGTGCCGATGTGGTTATAGCTACACCGGGACGCCTGATTGCACATCTGAGTCTGGGATACGTTGATTTATCCCGGGTTTCTTATTTTATTCTTGATGAAGCAGACCGTATGCTTGATATGGGGTTCTACGAGGATATTATGCAGATCGTAAAATATTTGCCAAAAGAACGCCAGACGATTATGTTTTCCGCTACCATGCCAGCTAAGATTCAGCAATTGGCCAATACTATCCTGAATAACCCTGCTGAAGTCAAACTGGCCGTATCGAAACCTGCTGAAAAAATTGTTCAGGCTGCTTATGTCTGTTACGAAAATCAGAAATTGGGTATTGTAAGAAGCTTGTTTGCGGAAGAGGTGCCCGAAAGAGTTATCATTTTTGCATCTTCAAAGATAAAAGTAAAAGAAGTGGCAAAGGCGCTGAAAATGATGAAGTTGAATGTTGGAGAAATGCATTCTGATCTTGAGCAGGTACAGCGTGAATTTATTATGCATGAATTCAAATCGGGACGTATCAATATTTTGGTCGCTACAGACATTGTATCCAGAGGGATAGATATTGATGATATCCGGTTGGTGATTAATTTCGATGTTCCACATGACAGTGAAGATTATGTTCACCGCATCGGACGTACTGCACGTGCGAACAATGATGGAGTTGCCCTCACGTTTGTGAATGAGAAAGAACAAACTAATTTTAAGAATATCGAGAATTTCCTCGAAAAAGAAATTTATAAGATACCGGTACCGGCTGAATTGGGGGAAGCTCCTCAATATAATCCTCGTTCGTATACTAACGCAGGAAGAGGAGGAAGAAACTTCCGGAACGGAAATAGAAAAAATAATAACGGTGGACGTTCTACGGCACCCAGATCGGGCAGAAGATAAGCGTAAAGCTTTTCTGCCCTTTTTCTCTTAATACTCTTTTTACTATTTGTAATTCTTCGGTCAGGTCGGTTTATTTATATTTTGCAGCCGTTATATTTAGTTTTCCATCGAAACTGATGGTAAGATTCACAAGATTGCATACCGGACTTTCCGGAATACAGACGAGTGCTTGATAATGATAGCCTTTGCGGTCAATTCCTGTAAAATTCATATCAGATAGAATGGCCTGTTGCAGAAAATCTGTTGGAATTACATCTACAAACATTTGCTTGGTAATGTCCTTGGCATATAAACTTTTTTTGCCTTCATACACACATATATGCATTACATTGTCATAGTAAATATTGTCCATACTGATACCATCTTCCGAATAAGTTGTTTTCACTACTTTCATTTGTGAGGGGTTGATGTATACATAGGCTCTGTAGCGGACGCCATCGAACATTACCACACTGTCCTTCTTAGTGACTTCTGTATAGGTCGGAATAATTTCAACCGACTTAAAGGAGAATGCCAATGTATCATTAGGATCTTCCGACTTATGGAGCTTGATAATATTATCAGCCAGAGAATGGAACCAAAAAGAATATTCACTCTGCTTGTCAATTTGATAGTGGGTTACGTCTTTGCCATAGGTATAGAGCGTGTCTTTTAGGATTTTGAAATAAACCGGAGCACTTTGAGCATCGGAATAATAAATCGTATCTCCTATTATGCGCATCAAGGGAGTTTCAGTTTCATCATCAAGCCAAATGCCTTGGAGAATCTCTTTGGCCTTGGGGTCTTCATTTTCTTCAGAGGGCTGTTGTCCTTTGCCATTATTGCATGCTACGAATAAGACCGTCAGTAACAATGTTGCAATGTACTTTATCATCTGTTTAATTTTGTGCAAAATTACTCATTTATATCGATAAAGATATAAAAAAAGAGCTGAAAAGTAAATTGGGGGTTACAAAAAAACTCTTAACTTTTCAGCTCTGTTATCAAGTTTGTGAGGATGCGGTGGTATAAGGTATTATTTGCCGATACAATGGTAAATAAAACCCTGTTCTTCCATTTCTTTTTTATCATAAATGTTACGTCCGTCCATGACTACCTGTTGTGACATTGTTTTTTTCACAACGGCCCACGAAGGCAGACGAAATTCTTTCCATTCGGTTACCAGCATCAAAGCATCAGCATCCAAAACCGCATCATACATGTCGCGTGCATAGTATATGGTTTCGCCGATTCGTCTTTTACATTCATTTGCTGCTGCGGGATCATAGGCCCGTACTTTGCAGCCGGCTTTCAACAGTTTGTCAATTAGGACCAATGCAGGTGCTTCGCGCATATCATCTGTTTCCGGTTTGAATGCCAATCCCCACAATGCAACTGTTTTACCTTCCAGATTTCCATTATATTGTTTTACCAGTTTGTCGAATAACAGGCTTTTCTGATTTTCGTTCACTTCTTCTACTGCCTGTAACACACGCATCTGATATCCATTCTGTTCTGCTGTCTTTATCAAAGCTTTTACGTCTTTGGGGAAACATGACCCACCATAACCAATGCCTGGATAAAGGAACTTACGTCCGATACGGGTATCCGAACCGATACCGCTACGCACCATATTTACATCAGCTCCTACTAACTCACACAGATTAGCGATGTCGTTCATGAAACTGATACGAGTAGCCAACATTGAGTTTGCGGCATATTTGGTCATTTCGGCAGAGGGAATATCCATGAATATCACGCGGAAATTATTTAGCATGAATGGCTTATATAGCTTAGTCATTAATTTTTCTGCACGTTCCGATTCCACACCGATTACAACACGGTCAGGACTCATAAAGTCATTGACTGCATTACCCTCTTTCAGAAACTCAGGATTGGAAGCTACATCAAATTCTATTTTGGCACCCCGTTTGTCTAATTCTTCCTGAATGGCATTACGAACTTTGCATGCTGTACCTACAGGTACGGTACTTTTGGTGACTACAAGTTTGTATTTCTTCATGTTTTGTCCAATGGTACGTGCCACAGCGAGTACATAACTCAAATCAGCACTTCCATCTTCATCAGGTGGGGTTCCGACAGCAGAGAACACTACTTCTACATCATCTAGGCAACTTTCCAGTGAAGTCGTAAACTTTAGTCGACCGGCTTTGGTATTGCGGATGACCATTTCTTCCAATCCATTTTCATAAATGGGGATAATCCCCTTTTTAAGCGCCTCTATTTTTTCGCTGTTGGTGTCAACACAAGTAACATCCACGCCAATTTCCGCAAAACAGGTTCCTGTGACCAAACCTACGTATCCGGTTCCGACAATTGCAATTTTCATGTTCTTTTATTTATTGAGGGTTTCTATTCAAAATATTCTGCTTCCCGAAAGGCTCCTGCCTGCTTGTCTTTCTCTGACATGACAAGTTGAGAATCGGCAATAGGCCAGTCGATAGCCAATGCCGGATCATTGTATAGGATAGAAGCCTCAGATTGGGGGGCATATATATTATCTACCTTATAAGTAAAGATAGCTATTTCGCTTTTCACTAAAAAACCATGGGCAAACCCACGGGGAATAAAAAGCTGGCGTTTATTTTCGTCGCTTAACAATACGCTGATATGCTTTCCAAATGTAGGTGATGACTTTCTTAAATCGACAGCCACATCCAGCACTTCACCTTTGATGACACGCACTAGTTTGGCTTGGCTATAGGCTCCTTTTTGATAATGGAGTCCGCGTAACGTGCCGAATGAAGATTGAGATTCATTATCTTGTATAAAATTTATCTGTCCGATAGTAGCATCAAATTCCTGTTGCTTGAATGCTTCCATGAAATATCCGCGCGGATCGAAAAAAATCTTCGGTTCAATGATCCACACACCATCTATTTCTGTTTGTATATAATTCATTCGTTTCTGATGATATTATTAAGTAGCGCAAAAGTAGGCATTTTTTCTAATATGACAGTTATAGATGGCTAAGAAAGGAAGCCGGCGTTTAGCATTTGTTAATAATAAAATGTGCGGTTTTATGGCATATCTTGAATTAATCAGTTAATTTTGCACACATGATTGAATTGGCACAGCATATTGAAGTATTATTATTAGAGAATGATTGTGTGATCGTTCCCGGTTTTGGTGGATTTATAGCTCACTACGCTCCTGCTATGAGAGTGGCTGAAGAGAATTTATTCCTTCCTCCTACCCGTACTATTGGTTTCAATCCTCAATTGACGTTGAATGATGGTGTCTTAGTACAATCTTATATGGCTGTGTACGATACTAACTTCTCGGATGCTACGAAAATGGTAGAAAAAGAGGTGGCAGAACTTATCTCCGCTCTGCATGAGGATGGAAAAACTGATCTTCCTAATATTGGAGAAATCCGCTATACCATTCATAATACTTACGAGTTTGTTCCTTACGACAATAAAATTACCACTCCTTACCTCTATGGGCTCGACTCGTTTGAGATGAAGGAGCTGTCGGCTTTGCGACGTCCGGAGAAAGAACAAATTCTTCCGACTGTTCTTAAGAAAAAGACAAGTTATGAATTCAGAGCGAACTGGGCCTTTTTGAGAAATGCCGTAGCTATGATTGCAGCGGTTGCATTGTTTTTCTTTATGTCAACACCGGTAGAGAATACATATATTGAAAAAGGAAATTATGCCCGGCTACTTCCAACTGATTTGTTTGAAAAGATAGAGAAACAATCGGTGGCAATGACTCCGGTTATGCTAAAATCAGTTGATGCCATCCCACAAACCAAACCGGCAACTGCGAAGAAAAAGTCGTCCACTGTTCGTAAAGCATCTGTAGTAAAGCCGGTTGCGGTAAAAGAAGTGAAAGTTAACCAACCGGAAAAGACAATGAAAGCAACCGAAACCAAGGTTGTGGAAAAAACTTTTCCATATCATATAATTATTGCCAGCGTAGCTAATACGAAAGATGCGGAGGCGATGGCAGGTGAACTTAAAGCCAAGGGATATACAGGTGCCAAAGTATTGACGGGTGACGGTAAGATTCGCGTGAGTATTATGTCATGTGCAGATCGTGAAGATGCCAACCGTCAACTGTTGAAATTAAGAGAGAACGAGGCTTATAAGAACGCCTGGATGTTAGCTAAATAAATATTTTATAATGAAAAGAATTCTTTGTCCTAAATGTGAGAACTATCTTTCTTTTGATGAAACTAAATATAGCGAAGGCCAGTCATTGGTTTTTGTATGTGAACACTGTGGTAAGCAATTCAGTATTCGTCTGGGGAAGAGTAAGATGAAGGCTCCTCGTAAGGAAGAGAAATTGGATGAAGATGTATATAAAGAAGAGTTTGGCTGTATCGTTGTCATTGAAAATGTCTTCGGTTTCAAGCAAGTGTTACCTCTGCAAGAAGGTGATAATATCATTGGCCGCCGTTGTGTAGGTACAGATATTAATACTCCGATTGAAACCGGTGATATGAGTATGGACAGACGCCACTGCATTATTAATGTGAAGCGTAACAGACAAGGAGAATTGGTTTATACTCTTCGTGATGCCCCAAGCCTGACCGGAACTTTCTTGATGAACGAGATCTTGGGGGATAAAGACCGTATTCGCATTGATGACGGAGCCATTATTACTATTGGAGCCACTACTCTTATCCTTCGTGCTGCAAAAAAAGAAGAAATTTGACCTCCTATTAGAAGGTATAAGCAGTAGTATGCGGTGCACACCAAACATTTGGGATATCCGTATTTTAAGAAGTTAACATCTTAAGAATACGATATTAACATCCTATATGTAGGAAGTTAACTTCTTGGAAATAGGAAGTCAACTTCATTGGAGGTAGGAAGTTAACATCCTGTAACCTTCATTCTGATAAAACGTTTTTCCTTTCTTATTTTAAGACCAAAATCCTATAAATATCCGGTTTATTTTTGTATCTCTAAGTAATTTTTTTAATTTTGTGTTCGATAACGATTGATGAAATCAAAATATAAATAGAAGGTATTTTGCTTATAATCAATAGTGTAATCTTGGTTATATCTTAGATAATTATTCTATACAATAAAAGCACAAAAGAATGAAAAATTTTATGGATAAAAATTTCCTGCTTCAAACCGAAACGGCTCAGGAATTATATCATAATCATGCGGCTAAGATGCCCATTATTGATTATCATTGTCATTTAAATCCCCAAATGGTAGCGGATGACTATCGGTTTAAGTCCTTAACTGAAATATGGCTAGGCGGTGATCATTATAAATGGCGTGCCATGCGTTCCAATGGTGTGGATGAATGCTTTTGTACCGGTAAAGAAACGTCAGATTGGGAGAAATTTGAGAAATGGGCAGAAACGGTCCCATATACTTTCCGTAATCCACTGTACCACTGGACACATTTGGAACTGAAAACTGCATTTGGTATTGATAAAGTACTAAATCCGAAAACAGCACGTGAAATTTATGATGAATGTAATGAGAAACTTTCTTCTCAGGAATATTCTGCCCGCGGAATGATGCGGCGTTATCATGTGGAAACCGTATGTACAACGGATGATCCTATCGATTCATTGGAATATCATATTAGAACTCGCGAAAGTGGATTTGAAATCAAGATGCTCCCCACATGGCGTCCGGATAAAGTTATGGCTGTGGAAGCTCCTTCAGATTTTCGCACTTATATAGAAAAATTGTCAGAAATAAGTGAGATTACTATTTCTGACTATAATGATATGATCTTAGCTTTACGTAAACGTCACGACTATTTTGCAGAGCAAGGGTGTAAGTTGTCTGATCACGGGATCGAAGAATTTTATGCTGAGGACTATACGGAAGGTGAGATTAAAACTATTTTCAATAAAATATACGGCGGTTCGGAACTGACAAAAGAAGAAGTTTTGAAGTTTAAATCGGCAATGTTAGTTGTGCTCGGTGAAATGGACTGGGAAAAAGGATGGACACAACAATTCCATTACGGTGCTATTCGGAACAATAACAGCCGAATGTTCAAGCAGTTGGGGCCTGATACGGGATTTGATTCAATAGGTGAGTTTGCTACAGCTAAAGCCATGAGTAAATTCCTGGATCGGCTGAATTCAAAAGGTAAGTTGACTAAAACAATTCTGTATAATCTGAATCCTTGTGCAAACGAAGTAATTGCCACCATGATAGGTAATTTTCAAGATGGGAGTATACCTGGTAAGATTCAGTTCGGGTCGGGATGGTGGTTCCTTGATCAGAAGGATGGAATGGAAAGGCAATTAAATGCTCTTTCTCTTCTTGGATTATTGAGCCGTTTTGTGGGAATGTTGACGGATTCTCGTTCGTTCCTCTCCTATCCTCGTCATGAATATTTTCGTCGTACTTTATGTAATTTATTGGGGTGTGATGTGGAAAACGGTGAGATACCTTTGTCGGAAATGGAGCGTGTCTGTCAGATGGTTGAAGATATAAGTTATTTTAATGCCAAAAACTTTTTTCATTTTTAATTAGTGTCATCTTATCTGTTACAATAAACTGAGTCGGGAATTCGCTTTGCAAGCCTTTTTCCGGCTTTTATTTTAGATGTGTGGGTGTCGCATTGGCAGAAAATCTTATCTTTGCGTCCTATTATCAATTTAAAAAAAGAAAAACATAAATGAACAATTCCCCTCAGCCTGCTGCCAAAGGGTTCACAAGAGCCTTTTATGTCAGCAACACAGTCGAACTGTTTGAACGCATGGCTTACTATGCTGTGTTTATCGTTCTCACTATTTACTTATCTACTATTTTAGGTTTTAATGATTTCGAAGCAAGTATGATTTCCGGTCTTTTTTCCGGTGGATTATACTTGCTTCCTATTTTTACCGGAGCATATGCCGATAAGATTGGTTTTCGTAAATCAATGCTTGTTGCCTTTTCGTTATTAACTGCCGGATACTTTGGTTTAGGAGTATTGCCTACATTGCTTGAAAGTACCGGGTTGGTGAGCTATGGGGCAAGTACCCATTTTAGTGGATTGACAGATAGCGTTTTCCGTTGGTTGATAGTGCCGGTTTTATTTATAATCATGATAGGCGGCTCATTTATTAAGTCTGTTATTTCGGCTTCTGTTGCCAAGGAAACAACCGAGGCTACCCGTGCACGTGGATATTCTATTTTCTACATGATGGTTAACATCGGTGCTTTTACCGGAAAAACAGTTATCGATCCTCTCCGAAATATGATTGGTGATCAGGCATATATTTACATAAACTATTTCTCCGGATTTATGACTCTCATTGCTTTGTTGGCTGTTTTCTTTTTGTATAAATCAACTCATACCGTAGGAGAAGGAAAAAGTATGCGTGAGATCGGACAAGGTTTCTTGCGTATTGTCACCAATTGGCGTTTATTGATTCTAATACTTATTATCACGGGATTTTGGATGGTGCAGCACCAACTTTATGCCACGATGCCAAAGTATGTAATTCGTATGGCAGGTGAAACAGCCAAACCGGGATGGATTGCTAATGTAAATCCTTTTGTTGTAGTATGTTGCGTTAGTTTTGTAACTCGTTGGATGGCAAAACGAAGTGCTATTACCTCAATGAATATTGGTATGTTTCTGATTCCGGTCTCTGCTCTATTGATGGCATGCGGCAATCTTTTGGATAATGAAGTTGTTTCTGGAATGAGCAACATTACATTGATGATGATTGCCGGTATTGTAGTTCAAGGTTTGGCAGAATGTTTTATATCTCCCCGTTATCTGGAATATTTTTCTCTACAGGCTCCCAAAGGTGAGGAAGGTATGTATTTAGGGTTTAGTCATCTTCATTCTTTTTTATCTTCCATTTTCGGATTTGGTCTTGCCGGCGTTCTGCTAACCAAGTATTGTCCGGATCCAACTTTGTTTGAATCCAGAGAGGCCTGGGAAGTTGCCAGTGTGAATGCACATTACATCTGGTATTACTTTGCGGCAATCGGTTTGGTTGCAGCAATTGCTTTGCTTATTTTTGCAAAAATCACTGATTTCATCGATAAAAAGAAGAAAACTAACGTCTGATTGTTTCCTTTTTTATGTATATTTGCCGACAATTTGCCATAAAAGTTGCCGGCAATTTGCATTAAAAAGAAGAGAATAATGAAGATTAGATTTATAAGCCTGGCCAGTGGCAGTAGTGGAAACTGCTATTATCTAGGTACCGAAAAATACGGCATACTCATTGATGCGGGTATTGGAATTCGTACCATTAAAAAATCACTGAAGGACATAAATGTGACTATGGACTCAATACGTGCAGTATTTATTACTCACGATCATGCCGATCATATTAAAGCTGTAGGACATTTAGGTGAGAAATTGAATATTCCGGTATATACTACGGCACGTGTACATGCAGGAATCAATAAAAGCTATTGTATGACAGAAAAGTTGCATGGTTCTGTACGCTATTTGGAAAAAGAAGAACCGATGCAATTGGAAGATTTTCGTATCGAGTCTTTTGAAGTTCCGCATGATGGAACAGATAATGTAGGTTATTGTATAGAAATTGACGGAAAGGTTTTTTCATTCCTTACAGACTTGGGAGAGATTACTCCAACCGCTGCCCGATATATTTGCAAAGCCCACTATCTGATCATTGAGGCTAATTATGATGAAGAAATGCTTCGTATGGGACCTTATCCGACATATCTGAAAGAGCGTATCTCAAGTAAAACAGGTCATATGAGTAATATAGATACCGCTAACTTTCTTGCGGAAAACATAATGGAGCATCTTCGTTATATTTGGCTTTGCCATCTGAGTAAAGATAATAATCATCCGGAGTTAGCATATAAGACAGTTGAGTGGAAATTGAAGAGTAAAGGTATTATTGTCGGGAAAGATGTGCAACTACTTGCTTTAAAGAGAAATACGCCTTCGGAGCTCTATGAGTTTGAATAAATGTGAGAAAAAAAGAGTAAAAAACAGGTCTGTTTATTTGGTAGTATAAAATAAAAGCCATACTTTTGCAACCGCAAACGAGAAACAAGCACTCTTAGCTCAGCTGGTAGAGCAATTGACTCTTAATCAATGGGTCCAGGGTTCGAGTCCCTGAGGGTGTACAAAAGGAGATTATAAATAATCTCCTTTTTGTTTTTGGTGGCATTTTGAAATATTGTTTTATCTTTGCCACCGCAAAAATTAATTTGATGAAAACAACTTATCAGTTTAACATACTCGTCAATCATTTGGAGCTGGCTTAGTTACAGTTCCATCCTATTTTAGATATACCTTAGGTTTTTCAGGGAGGTATCCTATTCTTTCTTCTTCTGTATAGATGCAACAGGGAAATAATTTCATTCTTTATCAAACTTATTATGAATAATTGGAAGAAAAAGTTTATCATTATATGGACAGGGCAACTATTCTCTATACTAAGTAGTTCTATTGCCCAGTTTTCTATTGTTTTGTGGATTAGTCTTAAAACGGGATCTGCGGAGGTATTGTCATTTGCAACTATCGCTGCTTTATTACCACAAGCTTTATTAGGCCCTTTTGCCGGCGTCTTTGTCGATCGTTGGAATCGCAAATGGACTATGATTGGTGCTGACAGCTTTGTCGCTCTCTGTTCCGGAGTGATCGCTTTACTGTTCTATTTGGATATAATCGAATTATGGCATATATATCTTTTACTTATGTTGCGTTCGGTTGGCGGTGCATTTCATACGCCTGCCATGAAATCCTCTGTACCATTGTTGGCACCGGAAAAAGAGCTTATGCGCATTGCGGGTATCAATCAAGCTATCCAGTCGATTTGTAACATTGGTGGTCCGGCTCTTGGAGCCATATTGCTTCTTGCGTTTGACATGAGTCTTGTCATGCTTCTAGATGTATTGGGAGCTATAATAGCTTGTACAGCTTTACTTTTTGTGTATATTCCCAATCCTAAACAAGAAAATACCTCAGCTAGAAATGTACTTTATGATATGCGAGATGGATTTAATGTAATTATGCGTAATAAAGGAGTCAGTTGGGTAATGGTAACTGAAGTTCTGGTTACATTTTTTGTTATGCCAATGGTGGCATTGATGCCGTTGATGACTTTGAAAAATTTCTCGGGAACAGCATATCAAGTAAGTTTGATAGAAACTCTTTTCGGTGCTGGCATGTTGGCCGGTGGTGCCTTATTGGGTGTATGGAATCCAAAGATACGTAAAACCTTGCTGATTGCTATTTCCTATTTTTTGCTTGGTGCGGCATTGGCATTTTGTGGAATACTTCCGGCTGATGGTTTTGTACTTTTTGCAGCATTAACAGTGGCACAAGGTATAGTTGTCCCATTTTTTTCCGGGCCTTTTACTTCATTACTGCAAACTCAGTTTAAACCGGCATATTTAGGACGTGTGTTTTCTCTTTTTGACAGCGTGAGCTTATTGCCTTCTATCATTGGGTTGTTCATTACCGGATTTATTGCTGATAGTTTAGGAATAGCCAATATTTTTATCTGTTGTGGGATAGCAATTGTATTTACCTCAATTTTGATGATGTGCATTCCGGCTGTCAGAGATCTGGAAAAGCAAAGTAAATAGATATGGGATTGGTTATCCTCTGATCATTTATTAAATAAAAAGCTGATCACCGTTCGTGCTTCTTTACTTATCATCGGTAAAGAATCGCAAATGGTGATCCAGCCTCTCTATAGGATTACAATAGGAAATATGATCAGACGATGGAAGCAATAGCCAATTAAAAAATGAATTGAAATCGTCCTTGAAAAACACTAAAGTTTTTGCGGCTGATCTCTTTTATACTGGCTCCGGGCATCAGATAGCTATAGTTTAATTTTATACCTATATATTTATTAATATAATAGTTGAGTCCGATGGAGATATCTTTTTGTTCTCCTCCCCAAATGGAGGCATCCTCATCGTTGAGTGTCAAATAGTTAAATCGTGAACAAACCTCCAGACTTTTTCCTTCCGGACGACCAGCACATGCAATAGATTCATCGTACAGATAAGTTTCTCCGGATAAAAGCCAAGAGCACTGAAGGTAGGCTCCTTGTGCCACATAGTTCTTAAAAGCATTGTCTCGTTCCACATGAGTACGTATATATTCACTTTGCAGGCAGAAACGGTGATAATAAACCAGTAATTCTGTGCCAAATTTTATCTGATACGCTACATGATCAATAGTAGCCATTGCAATATTTCGGTTATCAATCGTACTCACACCAGGAGATTTATAGATAAATATGTTTTTATCTTCTTCATTTAAGGATTCGTTAGGGGTGCGGTAATTGGCCGCAAAACCTATATGAATAAGTTTCTTGCTATCTAAAACCGGACGATATACTACCCTGCCATCCAAAGCATATCCATGTGACGCTTTTTTTAGGTTGTTGACTTCATTATCCATGAATGCCCCTCCTGACATATAATGACGTTTGTTTCGGTAACCATAAGTGATTCCCATTCGCCTGCCGTTTGTTAATGCAAGAACAGCTCCTGGAGATTGATTAAAGCGAATGTCGAAAGTGCTGCACATCATTTCTAAACTAAACGGTTCGTAGAATTGTCCGACTTGTATAGAGTGGTTCTTGTATGTGTACTTTGCAAAAGCATCTTTTATTGTCGCTTTATTGCCGGTATAGCCTATTTCAAGTTTCATATCCCAATTTTGATATGCGACTTTTGCACCTATCCGAAGATCACTGAATTCAACTCCATTACCAAAATTATTATCATTTTTGAGATAAACACCGCCATCCAGAAGCATGCGTCCTGTCACTTTACATTGTAGTTTATCCGGATTAGACTGTGCTGAAGATATCAAAGCGTAAGATATACCTAATAGATAAAATAAGGTGTGTTTTAAATATAAATTCATTCGTTATTAGATTTTTAGTTTTGCTGTTTATTTCGACTACAAAAATACATCAAAAGAAATATAGATGAAATGAATATTATAAATTATTGATATAATGGTATGCCCAACCGCTTGAAATATTATAATATTAATGTAATAAAATTGATGTGGAGAATTATCAGCATAGTGGATCTTATAAAATATTATATCCATATCTGTTGGATTATAATAGTTTACGTGAATTATTCGATAGAGAGTATTATAAAGCCTATCTAAAAAACTCCTTAGGATATTTTTCTTTATTCAAAGTATAATTTGTTTTTTACTAAATATTAATCTGATTTTTTTTCTTTACTATACATCATTGTGAATGAGATCATTTGTTTTGTGTGATTATTTGCAACTTGATACTTAAAAACAACAGTTTATTCTTTATACGGAATAAAAGACATTATTCCGTATTAAAAAAGTCTCTTAAATATTTGCCATTTAAAAATAAAGGTTTACCTTTGCACCCGAAATCAAGAACGCTTGATGGCAATGCACTCTTAGCTCAGCTGGTAGAGCAATTGACTCTTAATCAATGGGTCCAGGGTTCGAGTCCCTGAGGGTGTACAAGTTAAAAAGGAAAAGCTCTGAAAATCATTTTTTAGAGCTTTTCCTTTTTTATTATTTCAGGATATAATGTAAAATCTGAGGAAAATTTCTCTTTTCTGATAATACAAAAATCCAAATGAGTTCAATTAAATGCCCTATACAAGTACGTCCATTTGCTATCTAGAAGTTGTTTTATTTCTTCTTATATATCACTTCTCTAAGTCCAGCTATAAAGGAGTACACATACCAGTTCGCTAAATGGGAGTATCGTCTGATTGACAGGTGTAAAACCGAACAGAGGAGCAATAGAACGAATGAGGCAAAAATTGATTTTATACGTTTGTCATTGTTCTTATGAAATGTTAGCATTCTTGCGCTGACATCAGTTTCTTTTTAATGATAATACCCTTCAGATTGAAAAGTTATATGTAAAATTGATGAGGATATTGAGTTTTATGTATTTGACAGTAAATAGATGGATAATTATAGCAAAAAGACTGGAAAAAAATGGTTTTAATTTTGTTTTTAACTCCAAAACTTACTATCTTTAGGAAATTGATTATTATTGGGGGCAATTAATAAGTCCTGGCCCACAGGCGAATGATATGAGAATACAATTTGAAATTAAAGAAAAATTACCTGATATTATCGGGGAAATTCTGAATTCCGAAAAATGGATGACCCTTATTAAGGAAGATATTTCGGGTAGGAAATTGGTTGTAATCCGTGATCAGGCATTCGATTCGGAGGCAACTGTGGAGATTTATTCTCGCGAAGTGACTATTAAGACAGCATGGTCCAGATACACTTATCGGCTGTTTGTTTTAGGAGACTGTGTATGGTGTGAGTATAATGGTGCTTATCGTGGATTATTAGAGCAAAAACTGTTACCATCTATCACCCCTAAAGAGAGTCTGTTGGATTCGGAAGTTCTGGACAGCTCATTGTATGGGCATGAAAAGAAGAAACTTCGGGAATATGCAGAAGATAATCTTAAACTGAAAAAATTCAGACGTGAGAATTTTAATGAAAATCGTACGGGGGTAGCTCCTTTTGATCATCCAAAGAAAGTATATGATGAATTCATTAAGGAAGACTACATTGCTCCTTCCTCGAAGGAGAATAATAAATAGAAATAATGAAAGGAGGACATACTATTGTATAGATCCTCCTTTATTTTTTTATAGATTCTACTCGATATCTTCCATTTCGGGTGCATCATGTATACTTTTTACGATAAATGTCCATATAATGAACAAAAAGAATAGATAGAAAAATAGATAGTCCATAGTTACTTTTTTTTATATTGTTGATATAACAGATCAGATATCAAAAAGATGCTCACATTATATTTTTTTTGCAATACCGATAAAAAATGCATTGCCTTTTTGAAGCAATGCATTTTCTTTGAAGTCAATATTTAATAAAACAGTTATTAATCATCGGAATAGCCATACTCTTTGAGAATATTTCTGCCTATTTCTTCAAGACAACTTTTCAAGAACTTCCATATTTCTTTCATGATTATATTCGCTAATGTTTATTGATATAACAAAAGTGATAATTTATGGGTCGGATATTATTCTTGTTTTTTTCAGATTTTATCGTTATTTGATTTGTATCAAGTAAACAATACAAAATTGCCAGTTGTTTATATTATAAAATCTAAAAATATAAACTTATGATTTACAAATTTTTATTTCCTCTAAAACCAGACAGTGCCGGAGCATCTCTATTCTTGTTGATTCTAAGAATTTCGTTTGGCCTGTTGTTGATGAATCATGGTATACAAAAGTGGAGCAATTTTCAGGAACTTTCCACATCCTTTCCTGATCCATTAGGGCTGGGTTCTCCCCTCTCTTTAGGATTGGCTGTTTTTGCAGAGTTGGCATGTTCAATGGCCTTTATTATAGGCTTCTTATATAGATTGGCTATGATTCCGATGATTTTTACTATGGTAATTGCATTCTTTGTTATTCATGCCAATGATGTTTTTGCAATGAAAGAGCTGGCGTTAGTATATCTGATTATTTTTGTTTTGATGTATATTAGTGGTCCCGGGAAATATTCAGTTGATTATGTGATAGGACGACAACTCAAAAACAAACGAAAATTGTAAATGGAAAAGTAACCTAAATTTGTTCTCTTTGACTAAAAAGATTATATTTGCAGCATATAACTGGATCATTTTTATATAAATGATCTATAATATTAACGTAATAACAAATAATAAATTTAGTATGAAAAAGAACAGATTGACTTTGGTTGCTGCCATTTTTCTCAGTGGTACTATCCTATTTAGTTCATGTGTAGGATCATTCGGACTGTTTAATCGTATTTCTTCCTGGAACCAGTCTATTGGTACGAAATTTGTGAATGAACTTGTTTTTCTTGCTTTAAATATCGTTCCGGTATATGGTGTTGCTTATCTGGCGGACGCTTTGGTTATCAATTCTATTGAGTTCTGGAGTGGAACCAACCCGATGGCTAATGTAGGTGATGTTAAGAAAGTGAAAGGTGAGAATGGTGATTATTTAGTAAAGACTCTTGAAAATGGCTATTCTATCACTAAAGAAGGTGAAGATTCAGCTATGGAGTTGATTTATAATAAAGAAGCAAATACTTGGAATGTTGTTGCCGATGGAGTTAGCACAGAGCTATTGAAAATGAACAATGACGGTACTGCTGAAATGAACTTACCGAATGGAGATAAAATGAATGTAACTCTTGATGCACAAGGTATGATGGCTGCACGTCAGGCTACAATGGGCGGACTGCTCTTTGCTGCACGTTAATTATTGAAATAAATAAAATATAAAGATGAAACTTAAACTCTGAGAGTAAGTTTCATCTTTTTTGTATCTATCTCCCTGTAATGTATAACTAGAATGGATAGCCTACTGCAAAATGGAATGCGAAATCGCGGCTGAATCTAGGATGAATAATAGGATAGCGCTCTTTTGCTTTTTTATATTTAGGATTTATAGCTTTCATCCCCCCATCAAAGCGAAGTACAAAAAAGTCTAAGTCAAGTCTGAGCCCTAATCCATAAGCAACGGCAATCTGCTTATAAAACTTATCAAATTCAAAAACACCACCCGGCTGATTTTCATATTCGCGAATAGTCCATATATTTCCTGCATCGATAAATGCTGCTCCACGAAACTTCCAGAATAGACGAGTACGGTATTCGATACTTGCATCCAGTTTAATATCTCCGGATTGATTCATGAAATTCCCATCTCCGGCAAAGGAACCCGGTCCTAAATTGCGTACGGACCATCCTCTAACACTGTTTGCTCCTCCTGAAAAATATCTTTTTTCAAAAGGAACTACTTTGGCATTTCCATAAGGAACAGCGATTCCTATTCCGGCATGAAATGCAAGAGAATTACGATGGTCAATAATAATATTTTTGGCAAAATCAAAATCTCCTTTTAAATATTGTGCATATGGTATACCTAAAATAGCATATTCGCCATCTTTATTTTTTCTCATATTAATCATTTTCGAAATTCCGTAAAGAATATTACCTGCTGATTCGAAGCCTGCCCGTATAGAATAAGAATTAGTTGTAATTGTATTATTGACAAGAGTTCCACCCGCACTATTATAGCTATAATTGTATCCCATACGTACAATCAAACGATTTTCATAATTATATTTGAGAATATAATTATCTTTATCCTTATTAATATAATCTTCCTGGAATTGAGACGAAATCCAAGGCAGATAGAGATAACTGATATCCAACAAATCGATGCGATGCTGTATTTTCTGTTTTTGTATCCATTTATAGCTCCACGAAGCCGAGGCAATGGTACGTGAGAACTCCGGACGTAATTGATAATTATATTGCAAGCCGAATTCTGTAGTTGCTTTTATTCGTCGTTTAAAGTCAGACGTGAGAAAAGGAAACAAGAAATTGGGGAAATTAATGCTTGTTTCGACTCCGTATTCAGTATAGTTATGGTTTTTATAACCCGGTTGTAATCCCGAAATAGCCTCGTATGCTCCACGAAACTTTACCATGAAGGTTTCCGAGCCGCGGAATAAATTTCTATGTTGAAAAGAAACAGATGCGGCAGCTCCCAAATCTCCTGCAGAATTAGTGCCTTCCAGTTCAAAAGAGATAGATTTATGCTTGCTTTTAGTTAGCATGACATAACAATTTAATTGGGTGCTATCGCCATTTTGAGTTTCGAAAAAACGAATATTAGTATATTTGAGCGCCGATAGTCGTCCAAAGTAAGTATAAGTCTTCTGTACATTACGTTCGTCATATAAATCTCCGGATGCAAATCTCAGGTTATCCACTAACACTTTGGGACGTAAATATAGCTTGTCTTTATAGTAGATCGGAAATCCGTTATAATGCAAGGAATCGTTGATCTCAATGCTACTCAAAGCTGACGATTGCAGAACATCATAATCGGTAATGAAATTGATTTTGTTAATCTTATACTGAAAATGCTCTTTAGGAGTATCTCCGACATAAGTTTTATAAGGTAATAAGTGTAAAGTGAGATCCACCTGATGGGTATTGCGGGCAGTGTCAGCTGTATAAGTAATGTAATCCTTATTAAATTTATAATAACCGTTACATAATAGATAGTCTGTAATGCGCTGTCGTTCCGCATCAAGTACATTTACATCGAAAAGCATTCCTTCTCTTAACATTGATTGGGTAGAATCATTCCGAAGATATTCTGCTATTTTCTTATCAGAAATATCATATTTCAGTGTACGTACAATATAAGGTTTGCCTGAAGTGATTTCATAAAATAATTTTAGCTTTTTCTTTTTCGTTTTTGTAGTTCTTTTTACGCTAGCTCCCATATATCCTAAATTTTGCACTGCTTTAGCAATTTCTTCTTGCGAGCGTATAGCGTCGGATTCATTGTATATTACCGGAGCATCTCCTATTTTACGCAGGAATCGATTGAACCATTTTGTAGAATCCCGTCCGGACCAATTATATACATATAGCTGGGTTTTGATGGTACTGAACCATTTAGAATTAGGATTCTGGCGAACATAAAGTCGCATGTCAGAAGGTTTTATTTCTTTGTTGTCAGTATGTATTTTTACCTCATCCAATAGATAAGAGCCATCCGGTACAAACTTAGTGGCAGAGCACGAAGCCAGTGACAAAGCAAGATAAAGAAGAATCGTGTAAAGAATCCCTTTCTTCATATACGGTTTTTAATAGATTATGCCAAACAAGATACAAATATAAACCATATTTTTCGTTTTGGGAAATAAAAATGCCGGAAGAGCTGAAAAGCATCTTCCGGCATTTTTATAGATGATTATATCATTTAAGTGTAAAACGGACTGGAAGTGTAAACCGTGAATTCACTTCCTGACCATTTTTTTGTTTTCCCGGAGTCCAGTCAGGCATTAAATTTATGATCCGTATGGCCTCTGCGTCAAGTGATGGAGATACACTTTTCACAACTTTCGGATCAATAATTTTACCATTTTTGGTAACAACAAACTGTATCACAACCTGACCTTCCTGCTTACTTTCAATAGCTTGTGCCGGATAAGTAATATTCTTGTAGAGAAACTCGAGACACGCTTTCATTCCTCCCGGAAATTCGGGAGCTGTGTTCACTATATCATATACCTGGTCTCCCAAGATAGATACACTATCCGGTACAGCTTCTTCTTTTGAAGTGACAGTGTCTTTCACTTCGGTAGTGGCCTGATCATTACTTGTTGTTTTGCTTCCACAATTGCTAAATAATAACAGCATGGCTACTGCCGACAAAAATATCAGGAATTTACTTTTCATAATTCTTTGAGTTCTTTTTTCGTTCAACATTTCAATTAGTTTTTAAAGGTAATACTTGAGTGAATATTTAAATTTGCTGCAGCCGTTCAATATATTCCAAGGATTCTGATATATACCTATTGTTTAAAGTTTTTCTATATTTAATAGAGGAGGAACTTTTTCTAAAAACAGTAAATTATAATTCTTTTCTTTTATTATATTTCATATATTATTCGTAAAAGGATTCTCTACTTTGTATATCAATATAATATCGTATAACAAATCTACTAAAATTAAGTAGATTATACGATTTTATCAATGTAAATATTGTTAATGGGAATGAAATTAATCCATAAAAGGAAGGTAAATATGATAGCTAATTAAGAATATCTTTATAGCTTTGCCATAAAATGAGATTTAGATGAGCATATTAAGTAAAAATAGAATAAAATATATTCGTTCGCTGGAATTAAAGAAAATCAGGAAAGAGGAAAAAGTTTTTTTAGCAGAAGGTCCGAAGCTTGTTGGTGATGTATTAGGATATTTCCCTTGTAAACTATTGATAGCAACATCTGATTGGCTTGAGGAACATCCTGCAGTTCAAGCAGCAGAAGTCATTGAAGTAACTTCAGAGGAGCTTTCCCGTACCAGTCTGTTGAAGACACCACAACAGGTATTAGCATTGTTTGAACAGCCTGAATATGAAATCGATATGGAAGCTATCCGCAATTCTTTGTGTTTGGCTTTGGACGATATACAAGATCCTGGAAATCTTGGTACGATCATTCGTCTTGCCGATTGGTTCGGAATTGAGCACATTTTTTGTTCGCCCAACACAGTTGATGTGTTCAATCCCAAGACAATACAAGCCACAATGGGAGGAATTGCCAGAGTAAAAGTGTATTATACAGCTTTACCGGACTTGATGCATTCGTTAGGGAATGTACCTGTATATGGTACTCTTTTAGATGGGGAAAATATGTATGAACAACCCTTGTCGAAGAATGGAATTATAATAATGGGCAACGAAGGAAATGGTATCAGCCCTGAGATAGAGAAGCTGGTAAACCGTAAGTTATATATCCCTAACTATCCTGCAGAACGAGAGACTTCAGAATCACTAAATGTTGCTATTGCTACTGCAATTGTCTGTGCAGAGTTTCGGCGACAGGCTGCATTGTAACAAAATTGAAAGGATATAATAAATAAGCCCGCCATTTCATATCTATGGTAACTTTCGGAATATAAATACTTTGTTTTTCTATATTAGTAAAGTTAAACAAAGTATTTATATCTGATTCTTCTTGTGGAGTCAGTAGTATGACACCCGGAAACCATTCTACAGACTCTATTTCTTCGCTGAAAGGAAAGATATGACAAATATATCCTCCTTCTATTTCTATCGCATATTGCTTTAAAAATCCACTTCCCGGAACAAATAAATAATGTGCAGCAAAACGCTTCATATTCTCTCTTAATTATTCTGACGACGTAATGGCCTCCTTGGATTGGTCCTTTGTTGTCTTTCCAATTGCTGTTTCTCTTTTTCTATCTGCATCTCTTTTTCACGTTGTTCCGGTTTAATAGGCCGGACATCATTATTAGGACGATTCAGATCGTTCGGATTCGTACGTTGATGGGGTGATGATGCTTGAATAGTGTCTTTGGGAGTTTTCTTCTGAATAGAATCGTCTTTACTTTTTTCTTTTATTGAATCAGTTTTTAGAGAATCTCTACCTATCTGTGTTATTGAATCATTTGCATGATAACGAGTCAATGAAATATCACTGACCAGAAGTGTTATTGATTCCTCAGATAGCGGACAAAAGATAAATCCTTTTATCTCCTTGATATTCATTGTATCCGATTGGAGACGAATATTTTGAATGCCGGATTTAAAAATGTGCTTCACACAACTATGGGTCACTGTGTCGTTTTCATAAACAATCTGCATAGCCATTATTGGAGCCATTGTTGAATCAGGAATTTCACTCAGGAAGTTATATTGTATTTTCCAAAGCAACACATCGCGTTTTTTGAAGTTCGTATCAGAAGGTAGAGTGAACGTAAATTTATTGTTTAATGGAGCCTCTGTTAATTGAGCAATTCGCTGCCATGCCCAAACATCGATGCTGTCACCCGGAGCAGACATCTTAGGTTTATTGTCACGTAATGCAATCAGATGGTTGATGGCATTTTGCTGCGCTTTCAGTCTTTTGTTCACTTTCTCATAGATTTCCGATAATATTTTTGTATTTCGGGTATACCATACCATTGATGAGTCGAAAACTTCTTCTGTTGTACCATACTTTTTGAATACTGCTTCGACGTACAATGCCTTTTTATAGTTCTCACCACCGGGCATGTTCTCTCCCATCGCTTTGGCAATGTGATAATCGTATAATAAATTTTCCATCTCCGATTCTGATATGACGCTGTCCGGCCTTTTCACCTTACAAGCAGATACAATCAGTACCAAAAGACAAATACAACATAATTGAAATCGGAAAAACTTTTTCATTACCTGTTTTTTACTTTTTAGTCACAGAATGATGATATGAATCATTCAGGTATTTGCTGTAGAATAGTAATAAGGCAATAATTCCGCAACTAATGGCGGCATCTGCAAAATTAAAGATCGGACTGAAGAAAATAAAATGTTCTCCTCCGACAAAAGGCATCCATGTCGGCCAGTTGGTATCAATGATCGGGAAATAGAACATATCGACAACTTTACCATAGAACCAAGTAGAATAACCGCCGCCATCAGGCATGAAACTGGCTATTTGTGAATGTGTACTTTCGTTGAAGATGACTCCATAGAATACACTGTCGATGATATTCCCCAATGCACCGGTTAGAATTAATGATACACAGATAATATATCCGGTCTTTAATCCTCTTTTTACGATTTTGTATAGATACCATCCTATTAATCCTACTGCAACGATTCGGAATGTAGTTAAAAAGAGTTTCCCAAAAAGCTCCATTCCAAACGCCATACCATTATTTTCAGTGAAATAGATATAAAACCAATCCGTAATGCGAATACTTTCATGCCAATACATGTGAGTTTTGATCCAAATCTTTATGACCTGATCAATAATCAAGACAGAAAAAATGACGAGTATAGCGATTTGTCCTTTCGTGAGTAGTTTTTTCATCTTTGTTAAGCTATCAGTTATACAAGTTACGAGCTACCAATGACAATCAAAAAGAGGAACACAATATAGTTGTGTGAAACCCTTGTTTCTTGTAACAGGTAGCTCGTAGCCTACTATTTATTTCTTTCCACTGTTCTTTGCTTCGATGCTCAGTGTAGCATGAGGCACAGCACGCAGACGCTCTGCAGGAATTAACTTTCCAGTTTCGCGGCAGATGCCATACGTCTTATTCTCGATACGTACCAAAGCAGCTTGCAAGCCTTGAATAAACTTCAACTGGCGTTGTGCCAAACGTGTGGTTTCTTCTTTTGACAACGTATTCGCTCCTTCTTCCAAAACCTTATATGTAGGAGACGTGTCATCTGTATCGTTTCCGTCCAGTCCCATTAGACTTAGTTTTAACTGTTCATAGTCACGTTGTGCTAATTCCAGTTTTTCATTAATGATGGCGCGGAATTCTTCCAGTTCCGCATCCGAATATCTTGTCTTTTCTGCCATAACTTTTACTGTTTATAGATTATTAGTATTAGAATTATTCTTTCACTACATTCACAAACAAAGAGAAGTCGTCGAAATTCAATTCTGTTCCGTCTTTTACTTCATCTGCTAAAGTAAGGGATGTACCCAAAACTTGGTTACAAATATAACTATTATATTCATTTACCGCATCATCAGTCTGCGGATTTTTAGATAATGTTAATTTTATTTTGTCTGTAATCTCGAAACCGCTTGATTTACGGATATTTTGAATGCGATTTACCAATTCACGAGCAATTCCTTCACGACGGAGTTCGTCTGTCACGGTAACCTCAAGTGCAACAGTCAGTTTCCCTTCATTGGCAACCAACCATCCCGGAATATCTTCACTGAAGATTTCCACATCCGCCGATTCTATCACAGCTTCTGCTCCGCCCAAATCAAAGGTGTACTTACCATTCTTTTCAAGTTCTGCAATAGCTTCTTGTGACATTTCTGCTACAGCAGCTGCTACAGCTTTCATTTGTTTTCCGAATTTTGGTCCTAGTTTTTTGAAGTCACACTTCACTTTTTTCACCAGAACACCTGCCGCACCATCCACAAACTTGATCTCTTTTACGTTCACTTCGCTCATGATTAATGCTTTCACGGCTTCGATATGCGCTTTTTGAACTTCATCTACCACGGGAATCATAATACACTGCAATGGCTGGCGAACCTTAATGTTTACTTTACGGCGTAATGCCAGCACCATGGAAGTGACATCTTGTGCCATTTGCATTTGTGCTTCCAGTTCTTTATCAACCATTTTCTCATTGTATTCCGGGAATTTGGCAAGATGGACAGATACAACGTTATCACGACCTGTTACTCCGATCAAATCACTGTACAAGCGGTCTGCATAGAATGGAGCGATAGGTGCCATCAGTTTGGCTACAGTCTCCAAACATGTATACAGAGTCTGATATGCAGAGAGCTTATCTTGAGTGAATCCACCACCCCAGAAACGTTTACGGTTCAGGCGAACATACCAGTTAGACAGATTATCATTTACAAAATCTGAAATTAAACGTCCGGCTTTAGTCGGTTCATATTCATTGTAACAAGTATCTACCTCTTTTACTAATGTATTCAAGACGGATAGAATCCATCGGTCAATTTCCGGACGCTCATTCATCGGAAGATCGGCTTCCTTGTATTCAAAACCGTCTACATTGGCATACAGGGCAAAGAAAGAATAAGTATTGTATAACGTTCCGAAGAATTTACGGCGTACCTCTTCAATGCCATCAACATCAAACTTCAGGTTGTCCCATGGAGAAGAGTTAGTGATCATATACCAGCGTAACGGATCAGAGCCATATTGTTCAATAGTAGAGAATGGGTCAACAGCATTACCTAAACGTTTAGACATCTTGTTGCCATTTTTATCTAATACTAATCCATTGGAAATAACAGCCTTATAAGAGACGCTATCGAATACCATTGTTGCAATGGCATGTAAAGTAAAGAACCATCCGCGAGTCTGGTCTACTCCTTCCGCTATAAAATCGGCCGGGTATACCTGATGACTATCCAACAATTCTTTATTTTCAAATGGATAATGAATCTGGGCATACGGCATTGCGCCCGAATCAAACCATACGTCGATCAAGTCTGCTTCACGTTTCATCGGCTTCCCGTCCTTTGAGACAAGGATAATATCGTCTACATAAGGGCGATGAAGATCTATCTTATTATAATTCTCTTCATTATATTCACCCGGTACGAAACCTTTATCTTTATAAGGATTCGACTGCATATATCCTGCAGCGACTGATTTTTCTATTTCATTATATAGCTCTTCAACCGACTCGATACATTTTTCGTCACTGTTATCTTCTGTTCGCCAAATCGGTAATGGAGTACCCCAATAACGAGAACGGCTTAAGTTCCAGTCATTCAGGTTTTCCAGCCATTTTCCAAAGCGACCGGTTCCGGTAGACTCCGGTTTCCAGTTAATAGTCTTATTCAATTCTATCATTCGTTCTTTGCAAGCTGTAGAACGAATAAACCAGCTGTCCAGCGGATAATATAGTACCGGTTTATCTGTACGCCAGCAATGGGGATAATTATGCACATGCTTCTCTATTTTGAAAGCTTGATTATTAACCTTCATCATCATACAGATACTTACATCCAATGACTCATCCTGATCGGACAGGTTTGGGTCATATGCATTCTTCACAAATCGGCCAGCATACTCTTTATATAAATCTACGTTAACGCGCTGTTTTATAAAGTCTTCATCCAATTCATCTAAAGTATAGAATTTACCGGTCAAATCTACCATCGGACGAAGTTCTCCCTTTTTATTAACCAACTGTAGCGGAGGTATGCCGGCAGCTTTTGCTACTTGGGCGTCATCGGCACCAAATGTAGGTGCAATATGTACGATACCTGTACCGTCTTCCGTCGTTACATAATCGCCCAAAATTACTCTGAAAGCACCTTCGCCCGGATTTACCCACGGAATTAATTGCTCGTATTCCATGCCTACTAAATCAGGACCTTTATATTCAGCTATCACTTTGAAAGGAACCAATTTATCACCTGCCTTATAATCTTCCAGCTTCAGTTCGGCTGCTTTCGGATTAAAATGTGCATTCAATAACGCCTTTGCCAATACCACCGTGATGGGTTGTCCTGTATATGCGTTATATGATTGAACTGCTACATAATCAATTTTAGGGCCGACACAGAGTGCGGTATTTGAAGGTAATGTCCATGGAGTAGTGGTCCATGCCAGGAAATAAGGAGTGCCCCATTGTGCCATTTCCGGTTTGGGGTTCTTCATTTTGAATTGTGCCACTACTGTTGTATCTTTCACGTCCCGATAACATCCCGGTTGATTCAGTTCGTGTGAACTTAATCCGGTTCCTGCTGCCGGAGAATAGGGTTGGATGGTGTATCCTTTATACAGTAATCCTTTTTTATACAATTGTTTTAGCAACCACCACAAGGTTTCGATGTAACGATTATCATATGTAATGTATGGATGCTTCATATCCACCCAATAGCCCATTTTGTGAGTCAGGTCTTCCCATTCCTTTGTAAACTTCATCACATCCTGACGACAGTGAGCATTGTATTCGGCTACTGAAATTGTTTTTCCAATATCCTCTTTTGTGATTCCCAAAGACTTTTCAACCCCCAACTCAACAGGAAGTCCGTGTGTGTCCCAACCGGCTTTACGTTTCACCTGATAGCCCTTCATCGTTTTGTAACGACAGAAAATATCTTTGATAGAACGAGCCATTACGTGGTGAATACCCGGCATACCGTTAGCTGATGGAGGTCCTTCAAAAAATACAAACGAAGGACAGCCTTCACGTTCTGTCATACTCTTGGCGAAAACTTGGTTTTCGTCCCATTTTTTCAACACGTCCTTATTCACCTTCGAAAGGTCGAACTGCGAATATTCGGCAAATTTCTTGCTCATGGCTATATTTACAATTTTACTATATTACAATTTAAGATTGGGATACCCTCCCTATTTTAAGGGTGCAAATGTACAAAAACATTCGTTTTCATACAAGAAAAGGCTTTTTAATTTCAGTATGATAGAAAAGGCTATCTTGTGAAAAGAGTGTAAAAAGTAGTAAGGGGGGTGAAACAAAAAACTACATGTCTTGTTTATCAGTGAAATTTTAAAACCTATATGTTATGAATTACGGTATAAGTGTATTGTTCAGAGCAATTCCCTTGGCAATGGCTCTGTTTTGTTTTGGCTACGGGGCGTTTATCAGTGCATATGGCGATGACTCTAACCGACTGGTAGCAGGTCCGGTAGTTTTTTCATTAGGTATGATTTGCATTGCATTATTTGCAACAGCCGCTACTATTATCCGGCAAATCATACATACTTACGGGCGAGGTTCTTTATATGCATTGCCTATTATCGGTTATCTGGCCGCTGTTGTCACAATTATTGGCGGAATTTGCATGTTTACCCGATCTACCTCTGCCTCCTCTTTCGTAGCTGGACATGTAGTTGCCGGAGTGGGACTGATAACTACTTGTGTAGCAACCGCAGCAACATCTTCTACCCGTTTTTCATTGATTCCTGCCAACTCAAAAATGATTGGTAACGGTATTCCTAAAGGAGCGTTTACCAAGGGCCAAGAGCGTATATTAAAAACAATAGCTATCACTATATCGTTGATTGCCTGGATATGGGCTTTCGTTTTATTAGCCAAGAGTGATGTACATCCTGCTTATTTCGTAGCAGGGCATGTGATGGTAGGTTTAGCTTGCATTTGCACAAGCCTGATTGCTTTGGTTGCTACTATTGCCCGTCAAATCAGAAATGTGTATACGGATAGAGAACGTAAAAGATGGCCAAAACTCGTATTGTTGATGGGAACCGTTTCGCTTCTTTGGGGACTGTTTGTTATTTTTTCCGATTCAAGCACTACTAACGGAGTAATCGGATACATCATGATTGGGCTTGGGCTGGTTTGTTACAGCATTTCAAGTAAAGTAATTCTGCTGGCGAAAATTTGGGGAAGAGAATTTGCTTTGGCCAACCGCATCCCTTTGATTCCGGTATTGACGGCGTTGGCCTGTTTGTTTCTGGCTTCTTTCGTTTTTGAATTGGGTACGACGCATGATGATTATTTTATCCCTGCACGCGTATTAGCCGGTTTGGGTGCCATTTGCTTCACTCTCTTTTCAATTGTCAGTATTCTTGAGAGTGGAACATCTTCAAAATAAATATAAGGATATCAAAACTCACCACAGAGGACACAGAGTAACACAGAATCGATTTTAAATTGTTGATTATTAATAAAAAAAAGTTCTGTGATACTCCTTGTTACTCCGTGGTGAAAAGAGTTTTGATACCCTCTTATTCATAAAATTTATTGAGTGAGATATAATATTCTAATCGGGAATTGGGTAATGTGAATGACATGTAATTGCCAAAATATACAGTTGGGCAGCCGGTTTCGCCAAGAACTTTTCCTGCATGAGATTTTTTAATGGCAGATGCAAATGTCGAGGCTCCGGAATAAGTGGATTCATTTACCAATACTGTAACTGATCCTTTATAAATGTCTGCTTTATCCCGGTTTCCCTCTACGAAAGAATCCCGAATAGCAAATAAAGAACCGTCAGGTAAATTTTTGATCTCTTCATAGGTTTCCGGATGTTTTTGCTCATTGTACCGTTTTGAGTACGAACTGATTTTTAAATCAGTTTTGATATATAATGTATAAGCATCATGCGATAAGTATGACAGAAGCATGTCAACTCCGGCACTTGACCCTCCTTTGTTATTCCTGACATCTATAACCAAATTGGGTACATGTTCTCTGTTAATCACCGAAAAGACTGAGTCACAAAATTGTTTTAGTTGTGGTAATTGATATAAGTTCATTATTTGCAGAGTAGCAGTCTGTTTATCCGAACTTAGAGTATAAACAAATTGTGGCAGACTTTTGCCAAGTCGTGCTTTTAAAACAGGGAAGGCATCTGCTTGACTGATACCATTCAATGATTCTTTCCAGATCTTTTTTCCTCTTTTAATTGTAAAATCATATTTTTCACCCCAATTATATTTATACCATAGCAAAGTAGAAAGATAACTGGTCAATTGATTTTCCTTAATAGCGTTTCCTTTTTCAGCTCCCAGTAAGAGATACAATTGGCTTAATATGGTTTGACTATTTATATTATTCATACATATTATTTCATCATTTTCCTGTATTGAACAGGATATTAGAGGAAAATCAACCAATATCTTATTCTCTACTATTTTTAAGCGTAGAGGCAGAGTCAGCCCTCCATTATTCAAATAGTCAATTCTGTCTTGAGTAGCAGGAATTGTGAAATTAGTATGACCATCTTTAACAGATGCAACAAATGGAGAGACTATAAAGTAAAAATCAGAAAGGTTTCGTTCTTTATTCAACGAACTATATATTGAATCATGTTTCTTTTCAAATTCTTTTTGTGTTTGATACAGAAATAAGTCCGGATGTACCTGATGTAGTAAGCTATATAAGGTGTCAAAATCTTCCTTTTGCTGGCGGGAGGTTAGTATCTGAGCATTTATTGGGATACTGAGATTACATAAAATAATTGTCATCAGAATTAAAGATGGAGTTTTCATGTTTTGCCGTTTTAAAATTAGACATTGGTGATTAAAGCTATTTAGTGAATGCTAATATAGATAATCTTTTTGGAAAACTACTTTATTCTAAGTACTAGTTTATATTTTATATTCCAGTCATCCCCAGCCGATATTATGAATAGTAGTGTGCCTTTCTAATTTAAATCTACTTCAAAATTGTATTTAATACAAATTAATAGTCCTTTTATACGTTTATTGGCATATTTTTACTTACTTTGCACCATATAAAGGCACAACTATGCACAAAAAACTATTAGTGACTGCATATTTTGTAATAGCAGCATTGTTGCAAACTCTGGCAGGCAATTTCCCCTTATCTTTTTTTGCATTCCCTCTGAATGTGATTGTAGCAGTTATATGGATTTATTCGTTATGGCGTCTCTATAAAGAAGGGAATAAGTTGCCATTAACCCGTTTTCTGTTATCTTCCCGAACAAGTGTTCTATCGATCCTATTATTAATAGGTGGCAGTCTGGTTATCGGCTTGTTTCCTCAGTTATCGGAAGCAGAAGCAGATTCCATTCTAGGGGTTTTAGCTTCGTTGGGATGCTATAATTTCATGACTTCCTGGATATTCATTGCCATTCTTTTCCTTTTATTGAGTAATTTGGCAATGGTGATTATTCATGCTTTTTATCATTGTGTGCCGGCAAAGAAGCGTTTTATCCTGAACCATTTGGGATTATGGCTCGCTTTATTTGCCGGATTTTTCGGTAGCAGTGATGTTCAGACTTTACGCATCCCGCTTTATGCCGGACAACCGGGACGCGAAGCTTATAGTATGGATGGGAAAGCCTATTATCTGGATTATGAACTGGAACTCTATTCTTTCAATACAGAATATTATCCGAACGGGATGCCTTCGCGTTTTGCTGCAGATGTGCGTATTGGAAACCGGAGAACTACACTTGAAGTAAATCATCCCCACAGTTACCGTTTGGGAGAAGACATTTACCTGACCGGATATGATACACACAACATGGGAAATACCCGGTATTGTATCCTTCAAATAGTTCGTCAACCTTGGAAATATGTTATGGTAGTTGGCATTTTGATGATATTGACAGGAGCTGTTTTGTTATTTATTAATGGTCCTAAAAAGCTGAAACATGATAACCTGGGATAACTTCTATTTGTTCGCAGTCGCTTCAATCTGTCTTTGGTTGACAGGAGCTATATTTGCACTTCGTTCGTCAGTACGAAGTAGAATGGCTGTTGTGCTCACTATAGCAGGCATCACCTGCTTGGGAATATTCATTGCCGGGCTGTGGATATCTCTGCAACGTCCCCCACTCCGCACTATGGGCGAGACCCGTTTATGGTACTCTTTCTTTATGGGTATTGCCGGGTTATTGACTTATATTCGTTGGAAATATCGATGGATACTTTCTTTCTCCACCTTATTGTCCACTGTCTTTGTAATAATCAATCTGCTGAAACCGGAGATACATGACCAGTCGCTTATGCCGGCTTTGCAAAGTATTTGGTTTATTCCCCATGTCACCGTCTATATGTTCTCCTATTCCGTATTGGGATGTGCTTTCATCATAGCCCTCTGCGGTCTTGTCCATCACAAAGAAGAGTACCTGGTGACAGCAGACAATCTGGTCTATTCCGGAGTGGCGTTTTTGTCAATCGGAATGCTTCTCGGGTCTTTGTGGGCTAAGGAGGCATGGGGTAATTATTGGAGTTGGGACCCCAAAGAAACCTGGGCGGTAGTAACCTGGATGGGATACCTATTATATATACATCTGCGCTTGCGAAGGAAGTTTCGCAAAAAGATGCTGTACGTCATACTGATTTTCTCCTTTCTGGCATTGCAGATGTGCTGGTATGGAGTGAATTATTTGCCTTCGGCTCAACAAAGTGTACATTTATACAATCGTAATAATTAACTTAAAGAATGCACAATGAAGAAAAGTACAAAATTTATCATCGCATTGCTTGTGACAGTCGGGGCACTGGCTATCACTTACCGCGTTGTAAACCAAGCACCGTCGAAAGATCTTGCTGCTGATGCTCAGATGCAAGAAATCATTACTTCGGGGGGATGTTTACAATGTCATTCGGGCAGTCCGGACCTTCCTTTCTATGCCAACTGGCCCGTTGCAAGCGGAATGGTACAGAAAGACGTAACGCAAGGTTATCGTGCTTTCGACATGACCGAAATGGCTGAAGCTCTGAAAGCCGGTAAGCCTGTCGGAAAAGTAGCACTTGCTAAAGTCGAAAAAGTAATCATGGACGGAACGATGCCCAAACATGCTTATTACATGGTACATTGGGGATCGAGCGTAACAGATGCCAAGAAGGAAATGGCTATGGCATGGGTTAAACAACATCGTTTGGCACATTATGCTAACGGACTGGCTGCCGCTGAGTTTGCCAATGAACCGATACGTCCCATCGCAGATTCTATTCCTGTGGATATGCGTAAAGTCATCTTGGGAGATATGCTCTATCATGACACTCGCCTTTCGGCCGATAACACCGTTTCATGTGCTTCGTGTCACGGATTGAATACCGGTGGTGTGGACAATAAGCAATATTCGGAAGGTGTAGGCGGACAGTTCGGAGGCGTAAATGCTCCGACAGTGTATAACGCCGCTTACAATTTCGTCCAGTTCTGGGATGGACGTGCCGGAACACTTGCCGAGCAGGCTGCCGGACCTCCTTTGAATCCGGTCGAGATGGCCTGTCAGTCATTTGATGAAATCATTGCGAAACTGGAGCAGGATGCAAACTTTACCAAAGCCTTTTTGGCTGTATATCCCGATGGTTATTCCGAACAGAATATCACGAATGCGATCGAGGAGTTTGAAAAGACACTGCTTACTCCGAATTCCCGTTTCGACCTTTATCTGAAAGGTGAAAAGACTGCCATTAACGATATAGAGCTGGCCGGATACGAATTGTTTAAGAAATACGATTGTGCTACATGTCATGTCGGTGAGACACTGGGCGGCCAGTCTTACGAACTGATGGGCGTAAAGAGAGACTACTTCGCAGATCGCGGCATTGAATTGACAGAAGAAGATAACGGACGTTTCAAACAAACCCGGAACGAACGTGACAAACATCGCTTTAAAGTGCCCGGTTTGAGAAACATTGCCCTGACGGCTCCTTACTTCCATGACGGCAGTATGAAAACAATGAAAGAGGCTGTAGATTACATGGCCAAATATCAGATGGATCTGAATCTTCCGGAAGATGAACTGAATAAAATCGTTGCTTTTCTGGAGACACTGACCGGGGAGTACAAAGGTAAGCCCCTGACCAACGATAATCAGACCAAAGCATTATAACCTCTCTCAGGTAGATATAAGAAAAGGATACTCTTTACAGGGTATCCTTTTTAATTTTATGTTATAAATGGATTAGTTACGAGGCAGAGCTTCTTTAACAACCATCTGACGGCCTTCGTATTCAGCTCCGTTCAACTCAGAGATCACATTTTTTGCTTCATCGTCGTTCGGCATTTCAACGAATGCGAATCCTTTTGATTTGCGAGTCTCGCGATCGATGATCAGTTTTACTGAATCAACTGTTCCGTACTCTTCCATTACTTGTCTCAAATCTGCTTCCTTAACACGATAGCTAAGGTTTCCAATGTACATGTTCATAAAATAAAAAAAATAAAAATTGATAAATAAATTTAGAAACAACAGAAGTTTGAGATTAGATCTGGATTCAACTGATTCAGTAGAAAATAGAGTAAAATAAAACAATCAATTGTTTTCGTCGGTAAAGTACGTCATAATATTTGGATTATCAACTATAAAAGGGCATTTATTTTTCAATAAACGCCCTTTTCTTTTACAGATGTATCTCTGTTAATGCTTACTCAGATAGTTGGCTACTCCGTCTTCGGTAGCTTTCATGGCGTCTTTGCCTTTCGACCAATTGGCCGGACAAACCTCACCATACTCTTCAAAATGTTGTAAAGCGTCTACCATGCGCAATACTTCATCCACGTTACGTCCCAGCGGCAAGTCGTTGATGACGCAATGTCTTACTACGCCCTCCTTGTCGATCAGGAACAGACCACGGAAAGCTACCGGTGTCCCTTCGCATACCCAATTGCCATTTTCATCGGGGGCATAGCTTCCGGCCAGCACTCCATAACTCTCAGAGATTGACTTAGAAAAGTCGGATACAATAGGATACTTCACGCCCTGGATACCTCCTTCGTTCTTGGGCATCTGCAACCAAGAGAAGTGAGAATATTCAGAGTCGACCGAACAACCTACCACAGCGACATCACGTTTTTCAAACTCTTCGAGCTTTTCCTGAAATGCGTGCAGTTCGGTGGGGCATACAAAAGTGAAGTCCATCGGGTAGAAGAAGAATACTACGTATTTTTTCCCTTTATACTGATCCAACGAAAAGTTCTGAACGATTTCATGCCCATTGATTACAGCCGTGGCATCGAATTTCGGCGCTTGTTTTCCAATTAATGATCTCATAATTCTCTTATTTTAGAAGTTATTAAATGATTCATTTCGGAAACAAAGCTATCAGAATCTTTGTTTACTGCCAAAGTTTAATGATATATAATATCTATTGGTTAATAGACAAAATCTATTAAGGCTTCTTGAAGCGCACTTCATATACATCATTTCTCCTGTCCTTCAGGTTGCGAACGCTGCCGTAAGTGTGTAGTTCGTTCAATAAGTCGAGATCTACATCCGAAACCAGGATCATTTCTGTATTCGGAGTTGCTTCGGCACGCTTTCCGTCTGTCGGAAAAGCGAAATCGCAAGGTGTGAATACTCCCGACTGAGCATATTGAATATCCATATTGTGCACACGGGGAAGATTGCCTACACTGCCGGCTATTACCACAAAGCATTCGTTCTCAATGGCACGTGCCTGTGCGCAGACCCGAACACGCGAATAAGCATTTTGTGTATCGGTGAGAAACGGTACAAACAGAATCTGCATTCCCTGGTCGGCCATCAGACGGGAGAGTTCCGGAAATTCCACATCATAACAGATCAGTATGCCTATCTTTGCACAGTCCGTATCGAATGTTTTAAGCTGTTTGCCGCCGCTCAGTCCCCAACTCTTTATCTCGTCCGGGGTGACATGGAGCTTTTCGTACATTTCGTAAGTTCCGTCGCGTCGGCAAAGAAATCCGGCATTGTACAGCAATCCGTCTTCTTTGATCAGTGGCATACTTCCTGTGATGATATTGATGTTGTAGCTGATTGCCAGATTAATGAAGCGATCGCGGATTTCTTCGGTATATTGGGCCAGCCCGCGGATGGCCTGTGATTCGCCTTTGTCATTGTACTTTGACATCAACGGTGCATTAAAGTATTCGGGGAAAAGCACAAAATCACTCTTATAGTCGGATACCGCATCTACAAAAAATTCCACCTGTTCGAAGAGATCGTCCAAGGTCTTATAACTACGCATCTGCCACTGCACCAATCCTACACGGACCGTTGTTTTGGGGGCCAGATATTCTTGCGTAGGCGGCTGATAGTAAATGTTGTCCCACTGCAAGAGACAGGCGTAGTGTTTTGATTCTTCATCGTTCGGCAAATAATTGGTCATCACCTTGCGTACGTGAAAATCATTGGAGAGTTGAAAAGTGAGCACCGGATCATAGATTTCGCGCTGACGAACACGGTCGATGTACTCTTTGGGACGCATCTTGTCGGCATACTTATGGTAATTCGGGATGCGACCGCCAAACATAATCGCTTTCAGATTCAGCGTTTCGCAAAGTTCTTTGCGATATTCGTACATGCGCCGAGCTAATCGTAACCCGCGATATTCGGGATGGATAAAGACCTCGATGCCATATAAGATATTCCCTTGGGGAGAATGGGTATTGAAAGTCTCCTTCCCCGTGACCTGGGCATAGGTATGATCGTTTTTCACTTTATCATATTCTACAATGATAGAGAGTGCACAGCCGACTATCTTTTCGTCGACCACAGTAACAATTTGTCCTTCGGGGAAAATTTTAATTAGTTTCTCAATCTGCTCGTGTGTCCAGAACACATCGCTTCCGTCCGAATATACACGTGTAAACGATTGGGATAATTGAGCGTAATCTTCAATCTGGAGGTTACGGATCTGTACCTTATTGATTTTATGAGGATAATCCATAGTAACTTGTATTAAAAAAACATTGCAAAGGTAAGCTTTATCTTTATAACCGGACAGCTTTCATATAATTTTATACCTTTGCATTTCATAACAACTATCAAGAGTATGCGTAAATTTATTATTTCTTTCTGCTGCTATGTCTTCTTTATTTTTACTTTGGCAGCGCAGGACAAGGCTCCGCATTACACCGTAATTGTTTCATTGGATGCCTTCCGCTGGGATTATCCGGCAATGTATGATACCCCTAACCTGAACCAGATGGCCCGCGAGGGAGTAAAGGCGACCATGCTTCCCTCCTATCCGGCGTCTACTTTCCCCAACCACTATACATTGGCTACGGGATTGGTGCCTGACCACAACGGTATTATCAACAACACTTTCTGGGATGTAAAACGTCGTCGCCAATACTCTATGGGAGATCCCGCCACGCGAAACAATCCCGACTACTATCTGGGTGAACCGATCTGGATTACGGCACAAAAGCAGGGAGTGAAGACAGGAAACGTTTATTGGGTTGGTTCGGATATTGCCATCAAAGGCGGTTATCCTACTTACTACCGGGAATATGCCGAGAAGCCTCGTCTTACTTTTGAACAGCGGGTGGATTCGACCATCGCTCTTCTGGAAAAGCCGGAAGCGGAACGTCCCCGTCTCGTTATGCTTTACTTTGAAGAGCCGGATGGCGTGACCCATCATCACGGCCCCCGCAGTGTAGAAGCTGCTGCCATTATACACCGTATGGATAGTTTGGTCGGAATGTTGCGGCAGGGAATTGCATCGCTTCCTTTCGGTAAGGATGTCAACCTGATTGTCACCGCCGATCATGGAATGACCGAGATCAGTGACGACCGCGTGGTAGACATGAATAAGTATCTGCGTCCGGAATGGTGTGAGGCTGTGGATGGACGGACTCCGACTTCTATCTTCACAAAACCGGAATATCGCGACTCGGTATACAATGCCTTGAAAGATGTACCCCATATTCATGTGTGGAAAAAGGAGGAGATTCCTGCCGAATTAAACTATGGAAGCAGTGACCGTATCGGTGATATTGTAGTGGCTCCCGAGTTAGGATGGCAATTTACCGATGTACCACGTGCCTTGAAAGGTGCTCATGGATATTTTCCGCAAAGTCCGGATATGCAGGTAATGTTTCGTGCCTGTGGGCCCGACTTTAAGGCAGGGTATGAATCGAAGGGATTTGTCAATGTGGATATCTACCCGCTGTTGGCCCATTTATTGAAAATTACTCCGGAGAAGACAGATGGACAGTTCGAAAGAATAAAAGACATTCTGAAAGATGTGTCTTTTTGATAATTTATTGCGTGTAAAATCGCATCTTTCCGTCCATCGGGCAAGATGACTAAAAAAATCGTCTGCAATTTGAATCAGCGTTTTTAAAAAGGAAATCCATCTATATGTATTTACTGATATATATATTGGTGGATTCTCTTTTTAATATCTCTATGATAAATAAATAGGGTAAACAGTTGTCATTCTTCTATTTTATTTCTATCGTACGAATATAACCAAATAGAGAAATATCGTCCTCGTTTTTGCTCCCATTCGATATCATTAGACCATACGAAGCATATGTAGTAACCATCCGGACCGGATGGTTACGCCTTAATGAGTGGATGAAGTAAGCTTTTTGCCCGTTTGCTTACTTTAATTCATCTAAAAGTCGGTAGCTCCACCCCTTTCAGCTTGCTTCTGAAAGGGGTGAAACTACCGACTATGGTTTGCTACGCTTCCGGTTTACCGGATTCTCAAGAAGTGCATGTTAGCCAAAAGGATGTATATGCTGCATTCGGTCGGCATTTACTTCGATTTGCTTTCAATGTGGAATGACGTAAGATCTACTCCGGTTAACGCTTCTTCCAAAGTTTGCTCATATCCTCCAATGTTTTTCCTTTGGTTTCCGGCACCCAACGCCATACGAAGAGGGCGGCAATCACACAAATGATTCCGTAAAGACTGTAGGCAAACATCGGACTGAAATCATAGAGCGCGGGGAACGTAGATGAAACAATGTAGTTGAATATCCATTGAAATGCCACAGCAATGGCCACCGCTTTGCCACGGATGGTGTTGGGAAAGATTTCGGATATCAGTACCCAACAGATGGGTCCCCATGACATCATGAAGAAAGCTGCATATACAATGACCGACAGTACGGGAAGTAGCCCCTTGATGCCCATACTGTCACACAAGGCGACTGCAAAGGCTCCGACAGCCATACCGACGGAACCGATGATAAGCAACGGTTTTCGTCCGAAACGGTCGACGGTGAAAATAGCTATCAGTGTAAAGACGATATTGACAATGCCCATGATGACGGTTTGCATCATTCCTCCGCCTTCGGCACCGGCATTTTCGAATATTCGCGGCGCATAATAGAGCACGGCGTTGATGCCGATGGCTTGCTGGAAGACAGAAAGCAGAATACCGATAACAATCACCGCCGCACCGTAGGTGAACAGCTTCTCTGTCTTTTCCTGCGAAGTGGCTTTTATTTCGGCAAGAATCTCTTGTGCTTTTGTGGCTCCATTCACTTTTTTGAGAATGGAATAAGCCTTCTGATCCTGATCAATCATCACCAGATAACGGGGAGTTTTGGGTACGAAGAAGAGTAACATGCCGAAGAAAGCTGCCGGAAAGGCTTCGGAACCGAACATATAGCGCCACCCTTCGGTAACGGTCCACATATCCGACTCGCTACTTACAGAAAGTGTGCCGGCAGCATCTTTCAGGATAACAGGATTCTGGTGGTCGCCCAAGATCAGGTAGTTTACAAAGTAAACCACAAGCATGCCGAAGATTATGGCAAACTGATTGCACGACACCAGTGTACCGCGAATGTTGGAGGGAGCTATCTCGGCAATATACATGGGACAAACAGCGGACGCCAGTCCCACTCCGATGCCTCCCAGAATGCGGTAGAGATTAAAGGTGATAAGCAAGTTCATATTAGCCTTCCCATATTCAAAGAACAGGAATTCAGGATAATAAGACCCCAGTGCCGAAAGGAAGAAAAGTACGGCGGCCAGCCGTAGTGAGTTGCGGCGTCCCAGCCGTGAAGCGAAGATGCCGGACAATGCACCACCCAAGACGCAACCGATCAATGCACTCGAGGAGGTGATGCCGTGCATCACTTTGTCGTATTGAAAATCTGTGGCTGTGAGGAAGAAGGCTTCGAGCCCTTTCTCAGCTCCTGAAATTACAGCGGTATCATAGCCGAACAGCAATCCGCCCAGGATGGCTACCGATGTAATGGAATACAGGTAGAGCTTGCTACCCTCGTTGGTATGATTCATGGCATTAGCTTTTTTTGAATTACGGTCTGCAGGCAACAAGAGCCTGCAGACCGTGAAATACGGACTTATAATGAGTAGATATTAACGAGTGCTTCATACAGTTCCTGTTGGCCGCTGGTCTGCTTCGGCTCTCCGTTGGCTTTGGCATAAGCAACCAGTTCCTCCAGGCTGAGTTTCCCTTCTTCGAACTCCTTGCCCTTGCCAGCATCGAACGAGGCATAACGGTCGGACAACATTTTCTGGTAAGGAGACTCATTGAGCAGATTGGCTGCGCTTTCCAAGGCACGTGCCATAGCATCCATTCCGGCAATATGTGCGATAAAGATATCTTCCGGGTCAGTAGAGTTCCGGCGAGTTTTGGCATCGAAGTTTGTACCGCCGTTACCCAATCCGTCGTTACGGATAATCTGCATCATGGCTTGTGTCAGTTCGAAGTTGTCAATCGGAAATTGATCCGTATCCCATCCGTTCTGATAATCGCCGCGGTTTGCGTCGATAGACCCCAACATTCCGTTGTCTACAGCCACCGCCAGTTCATGTTCGAACGTATGTCCTGCAAGGGTGGCATGATTCACTTCGATATTCACTTTGAAGTCTTGATCCAGTCCGTGAGCCTTCAGGAAGCCGATAACTGTCTCTGTATCGACATCATACTGATGCTTTGTCGGTTCCATGGGTTTCGGTTCAATCAGGAAAGTGCCCTTGAAACCACGTGCACGTCCATAATCACGGGCAATGGTCAGCATCTGTGCCAGATGTTCTTTTTCGCGTTTCTGATCAGTATTCAGCAACGACATATACCCTTCGCGTCCACCCCAAAAGACATAATTCGTACCTCCCAGTTCAATGGTGGCATCAATCGCATTCTTTATCTGGACAGCGGCACGGGCCACAACATCAAAATCGGGATTGGTGGCTGCACCGTTCATGTAACGCGCGTGGCTGAATACATTGGCCGTTCCCCACAACAGTTTGATGCCTGTTTCGGCCTGTTTCTGCTTAGCATAAGCAACCAGCTCTTTCAGGTTGGCCTCATAGGCTTCGATGCTGTCGGCTTCCGTAACCAAATCGACATCATGGAAGCAATAATACCCGATGCCCATTTTCTGCATAAACTCGAAACCGGCATCCATTTTATTCTTGGCAGCCTGCACGGGATCAGGGTCACCGTTCCATGGGAACTGTTTGGTTCCGCCTCCAAACTGGTCACCGCCTTCGGCACAAAGTGTATGCCACCATGCCATTGCAAACTTTAACCAATCTTTCATACTACGCCCGTTAATCATTTTCTCGGCATCGTAATAGCGAAATGCCATCGGGTTCTTACTGTCTTTTCCTTCAAATTTAATTTTCCCTATACCCGGGAAGTACTCTTTTGTTGCCATCTTATTTAAAATTTTAGGGGCTTTGCCCTTTCTTCTTCCCAAAGGAAGAAGAAAGAAAGCCGGAATGATTAATATTTTATTCTTAATGATTACTTATTCTCTGTTTCTGTCTGCATGGACTGAGTCAGACATTGTTTCCACCGTGCGTAAGCATCAGTGTATTCCTGTTGTTTGCCGGCATCCGGTTCTACGACTGTCAGCTTATCGAGAGTTGCGAATGCTTCTTCATGGTTTTTATATATGCCCGCTCCCATTCCTGCTCCTTTGGCTGCACCAACGGAACCGTCTGTGTCATAGAGTTCGATGGTGGCTTCCGTCGTACCGGCCAGTGTCTCGCGAAAAACGGAACTCAGAAACATATTGGCGTGTCCGGCATGGATCTTTTTAACGGGGATGCCCATCTCTTCCATAATGTCGATGCCATATTTAAATGAAAAGACGATTCCTTCCTGTGCCGCCCGGATCAGATGTGATTTGTCATGCCTGTTGAAGTCTACGCCGTGTATACCGCAGCCGGTTGCCCGATTATCGAGCATTCGTTCTGCTCCGTTGCCGAAAGGAAGGATGCTGATACCTGCACTGCCGATGGGAACGGATGAAGCAAAACGGTTCATCTCGGCGTACGAAATACCTTCGGGGGCAACATTGCGCCTGATCCACGAGTTGAGAATCCCCGTTCCATTAATACAGAGCAATACGCCGAGGCGGGGATCGGCAGCAGTATGGTTGACATGGGCAAAGGTGTTGACACGTGACTGCGGATCATAATTGATTTCGCCGTTTACTCCGTATACGACTCCCGATGTTCCGGCTGTGGAAGCTATCTCACCCGGATTGAACACATTCAGGGAAAGAGCGTTGTTGGGTTGGTCTCCTGCACGGTAAGTGATCGGAGTGCCTTCTTGTAGCCCGAGTTCCCGGGCAGCCGTACCTGTCAGTCGCCCCTGTTCGGCGAAAGTAGGCCGGATGTCGGCTATCAGCGAAGGATCGATTCCGTAATATTGCATCAGGAAGTCGGCCGGGCGGTTGTTTCGGAAGTCCCAGAACATTCCTTCGGAGAGTCCCTCTATTGTCGTACATACTTCACCGCTCAGTTTCATGGCGATGTAATCTCCCGGCAACATGATTTTATCGATCTGTTCATAGATATCCGGTTCGTTTTCTTTCACCCATGCCAGTTTTGAAGCAGTAAAGTTTCCAGGAGAATTAAGCAAATGTGCCAGACAGAACTTCTCACCGATTGCCTCGAATGCCCTCTGCCCATAGGAGACCGCACGTGAATCGCACCAGATAATGGCCGGACGCAGTGTGCGTTGCTGTTTGTCCACACACACCAGACCGTGCATCTGATAAGAGATGCCGATGGCTTTGATGTCTTTGGCATCTACCCGTGATTCCGATAGAATGGATCGGGTGGAGAGTTTCAAGTTCTCCCACCAACTTTCCGGTTCTTGCTCTGCCCATCCGGGACGTATGGCAATGATGCCCGCCTCTGTTTTCGGAAAGAACGCAGAAGCGACACATTTACCTGTTTCTGCATCTACCAGGCTCGCTTTAACCGAAGAGCTGCCTATATCATAACCTAATAAAAACATGATACTGTTTATTAATTTATTTGTAGTTTAATATTAAATCCCGATTGGGGGTTATCGTCTTGTCTTATTATATATCTTCCTGTCGAACTTATAATAACGGGCTGCCCGATGGGCTACTCCGGTTTGTTTCTCTTCCAGCGGTACAACGTAGTCCATCAGAGCTATCTTTTTATGGAAGTTACGCACATCCACTGTTTTGTCATATACCAGTTCGAACAGGATTCGTAACTGAGATGCAGTGAACTTACGCGGCAACAAGTCGAATAGCATCGAAGGATTAAACTCTACGAATTGCCGGATATAAGTCAGCGCCTCTCTGATTATCAAGTTATGGTCGAAAGCCAATGTCTTTATGTCTTTCAACGCTACCCAACAGGCTTGAAATTCATCCAGATTCTTGTCCAGTGCCCGGTCTATCTTTACCATCGACAGATAAGCTATGGTGACTATGCGTTCCACTTTCGATTGCATAGCCCGTTCCAACCAATGTACATCTTTGGGATTGCTCGTCCGGTTTTTGGAACCGAATGCCTTAAATTGCATCAGGTTGACGTTTCGGATACCGGTCAGTTCGAATAAGACCCGCTGGGCTGCTTCGTCCAGGTCCTCATCCATATAGATCAGACTTCCGGGAAGTTTCATGTCACGATAAACTTTTCCGTTTTCCTCTCCTATCCGATTAATCAGCAGAACCTTGAGCTGTTCTCCGTCAAAACCGATCACTACACAGTCCACTGAGATGTGATTGTTTGCCAATGGGATTTGTTTGGGTATGTCATGCATAATATTGAGTCTTTGATTGCTGCAAATATAGAGATATTATCATGCGGTAAACAAATAAATAATATGCTATAAAGCATTGTTTTTCATATATATACATATCGTAAATTTTACACTAAGGAGTATTCATCTTATTGTATCGATAACAATATGTATTTCTACCCTCGGTGAACGATAGTAATTGTAGAAAGTACAGAAAGCCGGGGAGTCTTTATAATCAGTTCTTTCGGTCGTCGCATACCCTCAAGCGATACGAGGGACTTATTGTATTTTATAGGGTATGTCATTTTGTATCTTCTTTGTTTTTATCCTATCTTTGCTACCAAATTATTAAAAAAACTAAAATGAAAACTTATCCGGTCGTTCTTTCCATTGCCGGCTCCGACTGTTCGGGCGGGGCAGGCATTCAGGCAGATATAAAAACGATTTCTGCTTTGGGAGCATATGCGGCATCGGTAATTACTGCTGTTACCGTGCAGAATACAAGAGGAGTAAAAGCTGTGCATATAGTTCCCGCTGAGATAGTGCAGGGACAGATTGAAGCGGTTATGGAAGATTTGTGTCCGGATGCCCTGAAAATAGGTATGGTGAGTGAACCGGCGCTTGTGAAGATTATTGCCGGGTGCCTGCTAAAGTATCCTCATTGTCCGATAGTTTATGATCCCGTCATGGTTTCAACCAGTGGACGGAAGTTGATGGCAAAAGATGCAATACAGTTGATCAAAGAAGAACTTTTTCCACTTACAAGCCTGATCACTCCCAATCTGGATGAAACGGAGGTACTGACCGGAAAGAAAATCACAACAGCAGAAGAGATGAAAGAAGCTGCCCGGCAACTTTCAGAAGAGTATCATACAGCGGTATTGGTGAAAGGAGGACATCTGGAGGGAAACGAAATGCAGGATGTGTTGTTTACCGATGGGAACGCCTATATATATAAGGAGAAAAAGATAGAGAGCCGGAATTTGCATGGGACGGGATGCACCCTTTCTTCTTCGATCGCCACTTATCTGGCATTAGGACTTCCTATGGACCAGGCAGTTGGCAAGGCAAAGAGTTATGTAAGCAAAGCTATTGATGCCGGCAAGGAAATAATTATCGGACATGGCAACGGACCGTTATGTCACTTCTGGGGCCCTGAGAAAGCCCGGATATGGGACGATAATAAGGTAGAATAGGCTGAAAAACATATTGTCCATTGCACAATTTCACCAAATCTGTGCTATGATATTGCAAAAATATATAACTTTGCACCCGCAAATTAAATTAAAAAACAAAAATATGAAAGCATTTGTATTCCCCGGTCAAGGTGCCCAATTCGTAGGTATGGGTAAGGACCTGTATGAAACTTCAGCTTTAGCAAAAGAATTGTTTGAAAAAGCAAATGATATCCTGGGATATCGCATTACAGATATTATGTTCAACGGTACGGACGAAGATCTTCGTCAGACCAAGGTTACTCAGCCTGCTGTATTCCTTCACTCTGTTATTTCTGCACTTTGCATGGGTGACGACTTCAAACCTGAAATGACTGCCGGACACTCACTGGGTGAGTTTTCTGCATTGGTTGCTGCCGGCGCTCTGTCTTTTGAAGACGGCTTAAAATTGGTTTATGCACGTGCTATGGCTATGCAGAAAGCTTGTGAGGCAACTCCTTCTACAATGGCTGCTATTATAGCTTTACCGGATGAGAAAGTAGAAGAAATCTGTGCTTCTGTTACCGCTGAAGGAGAAGTTTGTGTACCTGCCAATTACAACTGTCCGGGACAGATTGTAATTTCCGGATCTGTACCGGGTATCGAAAAAGCTTGTGAACTGATGAAAGCAGCCGGAGCTAAGCGTGCGCTTCCGTTGAAAGTAGGCGGTGCATTCCATTCTCCTCTGATGGATCCTGCCAAAGTAGAATTGGAAGCTGCCATTAACGCGACTGAGTTCCACACACCGAAATGTCCGGTTTATCAGAATGTAGATGCCCTGCCCCATACAGACCCGCAGGAAATCAAGAAGAATCTGGTTGCTCAGTTGACTGCTTCTGTACGTTGGACACAGACCGTAAAAAATATGGTTGCCGATGGTGCTACCGACTTCACAGAATGTGGACCGGGTGCCGTATTGCAGGGATTGATCAAGAAGATCGACTCTACAGTTTCGGCTCACGGAATAGCATAAGTCTATTGATAGACCACTCTTAACACACAGCATCGGAATCTTTATGTAGGATTCCGGTGCTGTGTGTTTTTGTTTTAAGGTCATAAGTTACTCTCATCGTTCTATCTGTAAAGATCGCTCTGGACTGCAATGAAGGGACGCGGACAGTTTACAACTTTTTTGCCAACACTTTTGTTATAATTGGATAATAAACCTATTTTATCCAATGAAAGTACACGAATATCAGGCAAAGGAGATTTTCTCCACTTACGGAATACCTGTCGAGAGGCATGCTTTATGCCATACGGCAGATGGGGCTGTGGCTGCTTATCACCGAATGGGGGTAAACCGGGTAGCCATAAAAGCCCAAGTGCTGACCGGCGGGCGGGGAAAAGCCGGCGGAGTAAAGTTGGCCAATAATGATAGAGATGTCTACCAATACGCTCAAACTATTTTGGAGATGACTATAAAAGGTTATCCCGTCACCAAGATTCTTCTTAGTGAGGCTGTCAACATTGCAGCCGAATATTACATCAGTTTTACGATAGACCGCAATACGCGCTCTGTCACGCTGATTATGAGTGCGGCCGGTGGTATGGACATCGAGGAAGTAGCCCGCCAATCTCCGGAAAAGATAATACGTTGCAGCATTGATCCTCTAATCGGAGTTCCCGATTATCTGGCACATAAGTTTGCTTTCTCTCTCTTTGAACAAGCTGAGCAAGCTAACCGGATGGCAACTATTATTCAAGATCTTTACAAAGCATTTATTGAAAAAGATGCTTCACTTGCTGAAATTAATCCATTGGTACTTACCCCTGTTGGGACATTATTGGCTATTGATGCCAAAATGGTTTTTGATGATAATGCACTTTATCGTCATCCGGACTTACAGAAGTTATCAGAGCCCACAGAAGATGAGAAGTTGGAAGCGATTGCCAAAGAAAGAGGATTCAGCTATGTGCGCATGGACGGCGAGATAGGCTGTATGGTTAATGGAGCCGGTCTGGCTATGACAACTATGGATATGATCAAGCTTTATGGAGGAAATCCGGCTAATTTCCTTGATATTGGCGGTAGTTCAAATCCTGTCAAGGTGATAGAAGCTATGAGATTATTGCTGGATGACAAAAAAGTCAAAGTAGTCTTTATCAATATTTTCGGAGGTATCACCCGATGTGACGATGTAGCCATCGGACTCTTACAGGCGTTTGAGCAGATACAAACGGATATTCCTATTATTGTGCGGCTTACAGGCACTAATGGAAATATGGGACGTGAATTATTGCGTAAGAATAACCGTTTTCAAGTGGCCCAGACAATGGAAGAAGCTACTAAAATGGCTATAAAATCATTAAAGAAAGAATCGATATGAGCATACTTATTGATAAATCTACCCGACTTTTGGTGCAGGGTATCACAGGTAGGGATGGACTTTTTCATGCCAAAAAGATGGCTGAATACGGAACAAATGTGGTGGGCGGAACATCACCCGGCAAAGGAGGAACAATGATAGACGATACCTTTCCGGTATTCAACACCATGCATGAGGCTGTTCGCCGAACGCAAGCCAATACATCTGTTATTTTCGTACCGGCACGCTTTGCTGCCGATGCTATTATGGAGGCTGCCGATGCCGGTATCCGACTGATAATTTGTATCACAGAAGGAATTCCTACATTGGATGTAATAAAGGCCTACCGATTTGTCGAACTGAAGGGAGCTAAACTCATTGGGCCGAATTGCCCCGGCCTGATCTCTCCCGGAGAAAGTCTGGTAGGTATTCTTCCGGGGCAAGTGTTCACTCCGGGCAATATAGGAGTAATCAGCCGTAGCGGTACGTTGACCTATGAAATCGTATCACATCTGACTGCTAAAGGTATGGGACAGTCCACTGCCATTGGTATGGGAGGTGATCCGGTTGTCGGACTTTATTTTCGTGATCTTTTGGGAATGTTACAAAATGATCCGCAAACTGATGCTATTGTGATGATTGGTGAGATTGGGGGTAACGCAGAAGAGTTGGCCGCAACATACATTCGTGAACATGTGACTAAACCTGTGGTGGCATTTATTGCAGGGAGATCTGCCCCGCCGGGTAAACAGATGGGACATGCCGGAGCTATTATATCCGGAAGTTCCGGTTCTGCAACCGAAAAGATTTCAGCATTGGAAGCTGCAGGAATCAGAGTTGCCGGTGAACCCTCGGAAATACCGGATTTACTGAAAGGCAGTTTCTAAACAATTCTTTTTTTAATTTATCAAACTACAAATTAAAAGTTATGAGTAGACGTAGACAATTAGAGCATGAAGTGTCTTTAGCTCAGGAAAGAATAAAAAAAGCTCCCAAAGATACTCCTAAAGAAATTTTGAAGACGTGGGAACAAGAGTTAGTCGACTTGGAATTAGAACTCAATAATCTGGTTGACGACGAAGAAGACAACAATGAATGAATCACTTCTCTTTAATCACAGAAAAGCCCGTACATAAAAACTGTACGGGCTTTTTCAAAGGAAATAGAATATTCTCCCGGCTACCTTCGGGAATGGCTACGCATAAAGGGTATACGGCTCCCTCAATTTATCAGTTGTGTAACATTTATAATAAGACGGAATTGGAGGTACTTTGTTCCGCTTCGGCTCATGTTTTAACTGTTTATTTTCATATTTACCTAATTATCCAATGATTTTCTTGTGAGATGTAATAGAATTACTCTATAATTTTTGATGTACATCAAAAACAAATAGTACAAAATGGCATTTTTATCCTATGTCAATTCAATCATCATATATCTCCCTTACATTTGTCATGTTTTCAAGGTATAACATAAAAAGTAGAGATTATGAAATGGGTAAAAAGATTGTTCGATAGAATCGGTAGTTCCGATTCTATGATTTGGGGCTATGTAATGCTCCATGAGTAAAGGATTATAAAACAGGATTTGATTGAAAAAAACGTTTGAAAAAGGAGGCTGGAATCATTCAGGCTCCTTTTTTAATACCGGAAAGATTTCAGCCAAAACGTATCCGGACTTTTAGAAATGCTATTTCTTTTAAATATCATTTTATATTTCATAGATTATCGTCTGAGACCTATTTTCTACGAAGGGGGCACGACTTCAGATTGAATGACATCTGGTTGATGAATCAAATAGTATTTTCTTCATTTTACTATTGCATTTCATTGGTTTGCTTCGACCTTTCTTTAAGTCTTTTCGGGATAAGGCTGTAGGATAAAAGCCCAAATTCGTACCTGAACTAAAAAATGTAAAACCATGATAAAAATACGTTTTAAAAACTTCGTAGTTAAATATTTTTTTGTATATTAGGGACATAACCAAATGATATAAAATGGAATTAGAGACAATTGGAGAAAACGCCGGCAAAGTATGGCGCACCCTGAATGAAATGAGGGGAGAAATATCTATTCAGGAACTTAGTCGGAAAATTAACCTCAGCGCCGAAGACGTTGCACTTGCGGTAGGTTGGTTAGCCAGAGAAAATAATATTTTTATTCAGAGACACAACTACCTGTTATACGTCAGTCATGATGCTTTCTGATTTTATCTCAAGAAGATTGACTGTCTGGGTCTAAAAAACATAATGGGGCGTATTGTCAAGCAATACGCCCCATTATGTTTTTATGATTTGGAACAAGTCTGTGCACCGGTTTTCATTAAGAGCCTATCGGTAAGAAAATAGGCTAACTCTACCATCATGATACCGATAATGGCACCTGCCAAAACGTCGCTCAGCCAATGGCGATTATTCAACTGCCTTGTGAATCCGGTGACAACTGCCGGCAAGAAGGTAGCAATACCCGCTAGGGGGGTCTTGAAACCATATTCTTTATACAGTAGTGTGGCAGCCGTAAAAGCCGTAGCTGTATGCCCCGAAGGGAATGAAAGGAAATCGGAACCGTCGGGACGAAGAACCCCCGCCAGTGATTTCATTGTAAGCACTATGGTCCCCATTAATATATAAGAAAATGCAGTAGAGACGAGCATTCGTTTCCAGTTACTACGGCTCTTTACTCCTGTAAGTTTTAACACGAACATAGCAACAATCGGAAGGTATGGCAAAAAATCATCATACCGATATGCAAAAGTAGAAGCATGCATATTACGTAAATGATAGATATATTGATCAGCACTTGTCAATAACCCGGCCCGCAGGGCACAAACTAAAAAGATACAGGCAAACAACCAAAACATTAATTTACGTGGACTCATATTGTTCTATTATAGGTGTATTGTTATGCCTACAAAGATAATTTTTTTGATGTAGAAGACATTAGGCAGAATTCATATGAAAATATTATTTGTCTTATTATAACATTCATATGAATATATGGGGATGAAACAACATAATGCACATCACATTTTACAATAAATCGAGGCGGGTATCATTCTCAGAAGTAATGCTACATATTTCCATCTCTTCGAAACATACGCAACTTTTCTTCTTCGAAGGATGGCGCGATAAATCTGTTGTACAGCTTTATCCAACGGAGTAATCCAAAACAACCCCTCTCCTTTTGCCATTGCCGTATCGACAAATCCGGGACGTACATCAGTGATATAAATAGGATAAGGTAGCTTGGCTGTTTTTTTTCTTAATCCTTCGGTATAGTTGATTTGATAGGCTTTCGAGGCATTGTATGCCGGGGCTATTCCTTCACCGCGCATTCCGCCTACAGATGAAATTACAATCAAATGCCCCCATTCTTGCTTCTGAAAAAAGTGAAAAGCCCAATCCACTACATTGGTAAATCCTATTACATTGGTTAAAAGAGTCGGTTTCTCTAGAAGATAATCAAGTTCAGGATTTAGCTCCCCTATTCCCGAACAGAATATAAGTATATCCATACCTCCCACTCTGTTCACAAGATTGCTCAGTTGTCGGACTGTATCGGTATCTTTGGTAACATCGGAAACACTATAAAAACAATTTTTATTTTGAGAACAGATCTCTTGTAGTTTATCTTCTCTACGCCCCGTAATACCAACTGTATTTCCTTCCCGGAGAAAGCGCTCTGCTAATCCTTTACCGATTCCGGAAGTAGCTCCTATAATAATAACTTTTTTCATTTTTATATCTTTTAAAGTTTGCACAAAGGTATTGGGTTCGGAACACATGGATCTTGACTGAAATCAAGATTTTACTTTTGTACTAATTTTCTTCGAAGACGACTCAGTGTTTCCGGACAGATCATCAGATAGGATGCCAATTCTTTTAGCGAGATCAAGTTCAACAATTCGGGACAGCGCTTTAAGATTGCCGTATAGCGTTCTTCAGGAGTCATACTATATAAAGAGATCATCCGCTCATATACTTCCCAAAGCAATATCTCAGCTATTTGCCTACCTAACTTTTGATTTGCTTCATTTTGACTGTAAAACTCCTCCAATTGGCTGTTATTGATTACATAAACCGAACAATTACAAATAGCTTGTATATCGACATTAGAATTGTCTCCCAGACGAAAAGCAGGATAATTTCCCACAAAAGAGTGATCAAACGTATAACCGACAATCTTACTTCCTCCACGGCTGTCGGTACAACAATAACGAAAGGAGCCTTCCGTCACGTAGCCTACCATTTTGCAAGATTCATTTTGACGGCTAAAAAACTCTCCCTTTTTATAATCTGTCAACTGTCCATTTTGAAATATAAATTCTGTGACAGGTTGAAAGTCAACCTTTGACATATATCTATTAAAACCTTTCACTTCTTCATCCATGACATAATTTCATTTTGAAGTGCGAATATAAATAATGCGGATTGAAATATAACATTCAATCCGCATTAAAATGAGTTTCTTTAATTTATCCACAATGGAAGAATTTGCTCACCAGTGCCAGCATCTCTTCCGGTTTGTCCTGTATATCTTTGCGTAGAGTGGCATCATTATAGCTTCGTAATCGACTGATAATACCATCGATCATAGCAGGACTGAATACATTGTACTGTTCAAATACAGTACGCTGTTTCTGTAAACAATCTGCAGATGCTGCACAGCTATCGGGAAGTTGGGCTAAAGCTTTCAACTTGTCTGCATTTTCTTTCTGATGGATATTTACATTAACGTACGTTTGCTCTGCAATAGCCAAAGCGTTCTCTATCTCAAACCCATGCCGACAAGCTACTGCAAGACCTGCCAATAATTGATAAAGATCGGCTGAGCCATCCGGTGAACGCATCTCTACGGTCTGTTTCTGAGTAGTATCATAGTTACTGTCCGATTCCAAAGGATTGGCTAGTGCACACATATCCGTTTGTGCGGACCATCCTAACGGAACACGTACCAATACTGAACGGTTTCGGTCACCCCAACAAACATTGGTAGGTGCTTCCTGATGGGGTACAAGACGGAAGTATGAAGTAGGATTGGTATTGCCGAAAGCCGTAATGGAAGGAGCAAGCTGCATCATACCGGCAATGGCTTTACGAGCGGTATCCGAGAGAGCGCCATCTTTCAGCATCTGGTTTTGTCCGTCTTTCATCATTCGCATATGAATGTGTAGCCCTGACCCGGCTTTACCTACTGTAATTTTGGGAGCAAAAGTAATATCATATCCATATTGGTAAGCTAAATTACGGATAACCCATTTGGCAATCATTAATTGATCGGCCGCATTTTCGGCATTGACGGGTAAAAATTCTATTTCGTTTTGCTCATAAACTTTGCCGTCAAGCATAAAATTGCCTACTTCCGAGTGTCCGTACTTTATTTGTCCACCTGTTTGGGCTATATAAGACATACATTGTGTACGGAAATCATTGAATTTTGCATAAGGTCCCGACTCGTGATATCCACGCTGATCGGTAGCCGGAAATAGACCGTCATCTTCGGAAATTACATAATATTCCAATTCTCCCATAGCCTGAAATTCCATACCTGTTACATCTGTAAATGCTTTGCAAGCCTTATGCAGAGTATATTCGGGAGAGCTTTCCAAAGGTTCCCCATCTTTATTAAAGAAAGAGCAAAGCATCACGAGTGTAGGTATTTCTGCAAACGGATCGACGAATGCTGTGCGAAAACGTGGTATTACATACAGATCGCTACTTCCGGCTTCTATGAAAGGAAACAGACTCGACCCATCTACCCGTTCACCACAAGTCAGGATGGCATCCAGATAGGAAGCATTGTTTATCACAAAATTCAGAGTTTTTAGCCGTCCGTCCGCAGCAGGATACATAAAATTGACCATGCGGATTTCATTCTGTTGGATATAGTTAATGATGTCTGCTTTTGTAAACTCAGCAGCAGGCTTTTGCAGAAAAGTCACCAAACGGTTGGGACTCATTAATAATTCTTGGTTCATCATACGTTGGTTGTTGTTTCATTATTGGGGTTAACATATTATTTTGAGAACCAAAGATACACAAAAAGTCAGCAAACCAAGATTTATTGCCGTAAAAAATAATAGTTCTCTCTTCGGTTAATAGTGATTCGGGTATTCCTTATTTAAAGTTGTTTCTATACTGCTAACTTCTTTCGTTTTTTTATACCTTTGCAGCCGGTTTTAAATAAGGTATAGATTATATGGTACAAAGTCAGACTCAGCCGGTTCGTAGAATTGCATTTCCTATATTAATTGCATTAAGTGTATCTCACTGTTTAAATGATCTTTTGCAATCTGTCATTTCGGCTGTATATCCTCTTTTTAAAGAAGATCTTTCGTTAAGTTTCGCTCAGATTGGATTGATAACCCTAGTTTACCAGATGTCTGCTTCTGTATTTCAACCACTGACCGGCCTTATTTTTGATAAACGTCCTATAGCTTGGTCGCTTCCTATCGGAATGAGTTTCACTTTGATAGGTATGCTGAATCTGGCTTTTGCATCCAATCTGAATTGGCTGCTTGCTTCTGTCTTTATCATTGGAATAGGTTCGTCTGTTCTCCATCCGGAAGCATCCCGTATCACCTTTTTGGCTTCGGGAGGGAAACGGGGATTGGCACAATCACTTTTTCAGGTAGGTGGAAATCTGGGGGGATCGTTAGGCCCTTTATTAGTCGCATTATTAGTGGCTCCTTATGGCAGGCATCATATTACACTATTTGCTATCCTTGCTTTGGCGGCTATTTGTGTAATGTTTCCTATTTGCCGCTGGTACCGTTCTTATCTGAACCATCTTAAAAAACGTCCGATCCATGCAAAAGCATATATCGAGCGCCCGCTTCCTCCTCAAAAGACTGTATTTGCTATCACGATACTGATGATTCTTATATTCTCTAAATATATTTATATGGCAAGTCTGAACAGCTATTATACATTTTATCTGATCCATAAGTTTAATGTAAGCATTCAGCAGTCGCAACTCTTTTTATTTGTATTTCTGGTAGCCACTGCCATTGGTACATTGATGGGAGGCCCCATTGGAGACAAGATAGGCCGTAAATATGTTATTTGGGGGTCGATCCTGGGAACAGCTCCTTTTAGTTTATTGATGCCACATGCCGGACTCGTATGGACTATAATTCTTAGTTTCTGTGTCGGCTTAATGCTTTCGTCTGCTTTTCCAGCTATTCTGTTATATGCACAAGAGCTGCTTCCCAACAAGTTAGGACTGATTTCCGGACTTTTTTTCGGTTTTGCATTTGGAGTGGCAGGCATTGCATCTGCTGTTCTTGGCAATATGGCCGATAAGTTTGGGATTGATGCTGTATATAATGTTTGTGCATTTATGCCGTTGTTAGGATTGGTGACCTGGTTTTTACCGGATCTGAAGAAAGTGAGAAGTGAAAAACAAGAATAATCAGGAAAGAGACGAAGTTTGTTTTTTATTTTGGACTTTGTAAAATCCGGAATCACTTTTCCGGATTTTATCCTTATTTTATGCTATTTTCTACCAGTTTTTTCCTTATATCAATTCTCCCTTTCATTTATTTTACTAATTTCGTGGCGAACATATATGAATCAAGTAAATGAAAATGGAAAATAGTGTATTAACCGGAAAACCTTATAACATCGGATATGCCTTGAGCGGAGGCTTTATTAAAGGCTTTGCCCATTTGGGAGTTATTCAGGCTTTATTGGAACATGATATTAAACCGGATATTATCTCAGGAGTCAGTGCCGGGGCTTTGGCCGGAGTATTTTATGCCGATGGCAACGAACCCTATAGGGTTTTGGACTACTTTTCCGGACATAAATTTCAGGACTTGACAAAACTTGTAATTCCTAAAGTAGGCTTATTTGCTTTGGGAGAGTTTATTGACTTTTTGAAGTCAAATCTTAAAGCTCAGAAGCTAGAGGATTTAAAACTTCCTCTTATCATTACTGCCACTGATCTGGATCATGGTCGCAGCATGCATTTTCATAAAGGGAATATAGCTGAACGGGTAGCTGCTTCATGCTGTATGCCGGTGTTATTTACACCTGTAAAAATAGGAAATACACATTATGTGGACGGAGGACTTCTGATGAATTTACCTGTATCTACCATCCGAAATGAATGTGAAAAAGTGGTAGCAGTGAATGTCAGCCCGTTGATGGCAGAAAAATATAAAATGAACATCGTTAGCATTGCCATGCGTTCTTATCATTTTATGTTTCGTGCCAATACGTTTCCGGAGCGAGACAATTGCGATTTACTAATTGAACCCTACAACCTAGAGGGTTATAGCAATACTGAACTTGAAAAGGCCGAAGAGATTTTTGAACAAGGCTATAACACAGCTTCTGAGGTTCTGGACCAACTAATTGAAGAGAAAGGAAAGATATGGAAATAATAAAAACCGGATTGGCTGCTTTTGGTATGTCGGGACAGGTGTTTCACGCTCCATTTATCAGCACGAATCCTCATTTTGAACTTTACAAAATAGTAGAGCGTAGTAAGGAACTCTCTAAAGAACGATATCCGCAAGCATCAATAGTACGTAGTTTTAAGGAGTTGACAGAAGATCCTGAAATAGATCTTATAGTCGTTAACACTCCGGACAATACACATTATGAATATGCCGGAATGGCTCTTGAAGCCGGGAAAAATGTAGTAGTTGAGAAACCGTTTACTTCTACCACCAAACAGGGTGAAGAATTAATAGCTTTGGCTAAGAAAAAAGGTTTGATGCTAAGTGTATATCAGAATCGCAGATGGGATGCAGATTTCTTAACGGTACGTGATATTCTTGCCAAATCCTTATTAGGACGTTTGGTAGAATATGAATCTACATTTGCTCGTTATCGTAATTTTATAAAGCCTAATACTTGGAAAGAGACCGGAGAGTCCGGTGGTGGATTAACCTATAATTTGGGTTCACATCTGATCGATCAGGCTATTCAGCTTTTTGGGATGCCTGAAGCTGTTTTTGCAGATTTGGGTATCCTGCGTGAAGGAGGAAAAGTTGATGATTATTTTATAATTCATCTGTTACATCCTTCGTTGGCACCAAATGTGAAAATCACCTTGAAAGCAAGTTACCTGATGCGAGAAGCCGAACCACGTTTTGCCTTACATGGAACACTAGGTTCGTATGTTAAATATGGAGTCGATAAACAGGAAGCTGCTCTATTAGCTGGTGAAATACCTGAACGTCCGAATTGGGGAGAAGAATCAGAGCAGGAATGGGGATTATTACATACAGAAATAAATGGAAAAGAAATCTGCCGAAAATATCCGGGCATAGCCGGAAATTATGGTGGCTTTTATCAGAATATTTATGAACATTTATGTTTAGGACAACCATTGGAAACACATGCACAAGATATTTTGAATGTGATACGAATAATCGAAGCGGCTTATCAAAGCCATCGAGATAATAAAATTGTCAATCTTAAATAGCATATATAAAATGAAGAACGAAAACAAAATGATTATTTATCAAGTGTTTACACGCTTGTTTGGTAATAATAATAATCACTGTATCTACAATGGAGATATTTCACAAAACGGTTGTGGAAAAATGGCTGATTTTACTGCTAAAGCTTTGGGAGAAATAAAAAAACTGGGAGCAACACATATTTGGTACACGGGTATTATCGAACATGCCAGCCAAACTGATTATAGAAGATATAACATCCGCCCGGATCATCCGGCTATTGTAAAAGGTAAAGCGGGATCTCCATACGCCATTAAAGATTATTATGATGTAGATCCGGATCTGGCTACTGATGTCCCTGGAAGAATGAAAGAATTCGAAAATCTAGTAAGCCGTACACACAGAGCAGGATTAAAAGTAATAATTGATTTTGTTCCGAACCATGTAGCGCGTCAATACCATTCGGATGCACAACCTGACGGCACCACTCAGCTGGGAGCCAATGATGATCCTAACTACTCTTTTAGTCCGTACAATAATTTCTACTATATTCCGCAATCGGAATTGCATGGACAGTTTGATATGACGGGAAATGCCTTGGAACCCTATCATGAATTTCCTGCCAAAGCAACCGGAAATAACCGTTTTGATGCTTACCCTAACATTAATGACTGGTATGAAACTGTAAAGTTAAATTATGGTGTGGATTATCAGAATGGTGGAACTTGTCATTTCTCCCCTACTCCGGATACTTGGACTAAAATGTTGGATATCCTCCTTTTTTGGTCCTCTAAAAATATTGATGGTTTCCGTTGTGACATGGCCGAAATGGTTCCGGTAGAATTTTGGGAATGGGCTATCCCTCAAGTGAAACAGGAGTATCCGAATATTATATTTATTGCTGAAGTATACAATCCGCACGAATATAAGAATTATTTATCTCGTGGTAAATTTGATTTTCTCTACGATAAAGTAGGACTGTATGATACATTGCGCAATGTAGCTTGTGGTTATGACTCTGCAACTGCTATTACTCGTAGTTGGCAGTCTTTAGGGGGGATTGAAAAGCGGATGCTTAACTTCCTTGAAAACCATGACGAACAACGTATTGCATCTGATTTTTTTGCCGGAGATCCACGCAAAGGTGTTCCTGCCTTAATTGTATCTGCTTGCATGAATACTAACCCCATGATGATCTACTTTGGTCAGGAATTCGGAGAAATGGGAATGGATAGTGAAGGTTTCAGTGGACGTGATGGACGTACTACTATTTTCGATTATTGGAGTGTAGATACAATTCGGCGCTGGCGAAATGAAGGAAAGTTTGACGGGAAGATGCTAACTGAAGAGCAAAAACATTTATATGCAATTTATCAGAAAGTTTTGACGTTGTGCAATGAAGAACAGGCAATATCAAACGGCGTATTCTTTGATTTGATGTATGCTAATGAAAATGGATGGAGATTTAATGAGCACAAGCAATATACATTTATGCGTAAATACAAGAATGAATTGCTATTTATTGTCGTAAACTTTGATAATCAGCCAGTAAATGTTGCGATTAATGTGCCTTCTCATGCCTTTGACTTTTTACAAATTCCTCAATTTGATTCTTATAAAGCGGTTGATTTACTAACAGATAAAGTAGAAGAAATCAGTTTACTGCCATATAAGGCAACAGAAATCGCTTTAGGAGCTTATACGGGTAAAATATTGAAGATTAAATTTTAACCTTCTGAATATAAAATAGCCCTTGCAATCAGAATAATCGATGCAAGGGCTATTACTTTATTTACTTACTTTTTCTTATTTGGTTCTTCTCAATACCATTGCTGTACGTGCAGGAATATAGAGTTTCAACCATTCTTTCTTTTCTTTCTTATACAAAGGATCTGGCAATGTGAAATGCTTCACACTATCATCTGACAAGCCATTTCCTCCATAAATTATGTTATCTGTATTCAGTACCACCTCATAAGTTCCCGGTGTTACTAAAAAGCCATAATCGGTGAATGATTGACTCGGATTAAAATTGAATACAAAAACAAGATCTTTACGTTGGTACGCTAACACTTGGTCGCCATCGTTGTGCCATATTTCTTGTACAGGGGTTTGCTGGATGTTTTTTACGCTCTTAATTACTTTCAACATATCTGCATCAAAATCACCCAGATAATGATAAGTCAAGTTTTTATTATCGACTAAATCCCATTGGCGGCGAGCATACTTACATGACCATCCATTACCTTCCCTCGGAAAATCGATCCATTCCGGATGTCCGAATTCATTTCCCATAAAGTTCAGATATCCACCGTTAATGGTGCTTGCAGTTAGTAAACGAATCATTTTGTGAAGAGCAACGCCCCGATGAACTATATAATTTTCATCACCTTTCTGCATATGCCAATACATATCTGCATCAATCAGGCGGAAAATAATCGTTTTATCTCCTACCAATGCCTGATCATGACTTTCAGCGTACGAAATTGTTTTTTCGTCTTGCCGACGGTTAGTTACTTCCCAAAACATGCTGGATGGTTTCCAATCTTCATCTATCTTCTCTTTAATTGTCTTGATCCAATAATCGGGGATATTCATAGCCATACGATAATCAAATCCATATCCTCCATCTTCCACCTTGGCGGCAAGTCCTGGCATACCCGAAACCTCTTCTGCAATGGTAATAGCCTTAGGATTTACTTCATGAATCAATTCGTTTGCCAATGTCAGATAGCAGATGGCATTATCATCTTGATGTCCATTAAAGTAGTCGCCGTAATTGCAAAATGCTTCTCCCAATCCGTGGCTATAATAAAGCATGGATGTCACCCCGTCAAAACGGAAGCCATCAAAATGATATTCTTCCAACCAATATTTACAATTGGAAAGTAAAAAATGCATCACTTCATTTTTACCATAGTCAAAACAAAGTGAATCCCATGCCGGATGTTCTCTTCGTCCGCCTGGATAGAAATATTGATTTGGATCACCTGCAAAGTTTCCTAACCCTTCTACTTCATTCTTCACTGCATGTGAGTGAACGATATCCATAATGACAGCAATACCCAATCCGTGTGCGGTATCAATCAGCTGCTTAAGTTCTTCTGGAGTTCCAAAACGAGACGATGCAGCAAAAAAACTCGATACATGATAGCCAAAACTACCATAATATGGGTGCTCCTGTATAGCCATAATCTGAATGCAATTGTATCCCTCTTTGGCAATACGCGGCAGAATTTTTTCACGAAACTCGTTATAAGTTCCGACTTTTTCTTCCTGCTGTGCCATACCGATATGACATTCATAGATTAGCAGTGGATCTGTACTAGGCTTAAAAGTTTTCTTTTTAAATTTAAATGGCTTTTCCGGTGCCCATACCTGAGCACTGAATATTTTTGTATTGTCATCTTGTACTACCCGATTGGCCCAAGCAGGGATTCGTTCTCCCTGTCCGCCTTCCCAGTAGACGTGTAATTTATATAAGTCACCATGTTGTATAGCGTCGATCGGTAATTTGATTTCCCAACTACCATTTTTCAGGCGTTTTAGTTTATAAGCAGGCTTTTCTTCCCAATTACTGAATGTACCCACCATATAAATATGTGATGCATTCGGTGCCCACTCACGGAATATCCATCCTTTATCAGTGCGATGCAAACCGAAATAAAGATATCCGGAAGCGAAGTCCGATAACGTAGATTTTCCCCCATTGGTCAATTCGGCCTTCTTATCCATGGCATGTTCAAAACGTCCAACGATAGCGTCTTTGTAAGGTTCCAGCCAAGGATCATTTTTAATAAGATTAAGAGTCTTTTCCATAAAAAGGATGTATTATTGTGTTTCAGAATTAATTTTTTATAGTCACTCAAGAAATATCTGCCCGATTATTACTCAAAATCATCGATAGTGAAATTCGTAAAGTCGGCAAAACGTTTAAATTGCCGGAACACTTCTTCTATTTTGTCCAGAATATCCGGAGTCAAAAAGAAACTGTCCGGGACGGAATAAGCACAAGTGAATTCTTTAGGTTTCAAATAATCAATGTATTTAAAATCTTTCGGGAATCCTTTGGGAGCTGTTTTTAGGAAATCTTCACCTACAATGGGGAAGAATTGCTGAAATTCAGGATCTTCCACTATCGAACGATATTCATCAATGTTATCATAGATAGACTGGCGAAGTGCTTTTAAAATATTAGAAGGCAAGCATAAACTTCCTCCGGCTAGCATGCAACCCTCAGGTTGTATATGTATATAGTACCCACTGTGATAGGATTTTTTCCCTTTTGCGTTAATATATCCCCCAAAATGATTCTTATAGGGAGTTTTATCGGAAGAAAAGCGGGTATCCCGGTAAATGCGATAAGTGCATTCTTTAGGTTGAATACCACGAATACTTTCATCAAAAAGTGAAATACGGGCAATTACTGTGGAAAGGAAATTTTCAAATTCTAAACGGGCTATTTCATACTCTTCCCGATGTTCATTAAACCACTCGCGATTGTTGTTCGCAGTAAGGTCCTTTAAAAAACGAAAGATAACAGGTATATTACTCATTGTGTCATTCTTTTCTGTTTATATCCTACAAATATATAAGAATTATTTGTAACTATCCATAAAACGAAAGAAAAACAGGTATAAAAAAAGCGTCGGCTGCAAAGAGCCGACACTTTAACACATTTATCAATAAAACAGACGCCTCTGTTTCTGACGTACTTACTTATCACAAGCTGGTACAATCTCTTTAATTAATCTTATATCTAATACTATGAAAAACACATCTATATAACATGCCTAAAATGGGTTTTGTTCAAACAGATCGAAAATAAACTTGTTAATAATCGTTATATCCGTATTAGCTCTCTATTGACATCAATCTTTATCTTACCAAAATCAATCATTGCATTGAATAAACAAATCTGGGAATAGTTAAACAATTGGTCTACGGTTATTTCTTTTTCTCTGATTAGATGTTTGTCAATCAATGCCGCTCTTTGGACACCTTTAAGGAGAGGGTGTTTGGGAGTGTGCCACTCTTTTCCGTTAAAGAGAGCAATATTAGCTATAGATGTATCTGTCAACAGTCCATTTCTAGTAATTAATATTTCATCTTGTTCCCGTTTATGCATATAAAGTTCATTTATTGCACTCCGATCTGTACTTTTGTAAGTGTAATCGATATTATCCGAATGAACAATCTGTAAAGAATGTACTGGGCGTATTTGATAAGGTGTGTATAGGATCTCTTCTATCCATCGACTATAGACTACTCTACACTTTATCATTTCTACATTCATTATTGGTTGCAGGCTTTCCGATAGATTTAATGGCGGTTCGTCTGGCCAAAAAACAGCACGCGTCTGGTTCATTCGCTCTGTGTGATAATCCAAATTATACACTACTCCTCTCTCTATACGTATCGTTTCAATAAATTGGCACATAAACTTTCTGCTTCATTTCGTTATATTCATTTTCCAAATCACTTTTGCAGGTGATTCCTCCCCCACTTTTAAAAAATATTTGCCCATTCTGCTCTTCAATAAAGCGGATCATAACGGCACTATCCAGTTTTCTCCCGTCAAAGTATCCGGTGATGCCTGTATAGAATCCTCTCTCATATTCTTCTGCTTGCTCTATTATTTCTATTGTCTTGTACTTAGGAGCTCCTGTAATAGAACCGGCTGGAAGAAGTCTGAAAAGAATTTCTCCCAGATGATCAACATAGTTTTTCGGTAAAACTCCACTTATTTCAGAGCTGGTCTGCAATATGGGACCATGATTGGTATAGAGTGTATCTACATATCGATAGCGGGTTACAGATACATTATCTGCCACTATACTTAAATCATTTCGTATCAGATCAACGATTGTGGCATGCTCTGCTGCTTCTTTTTCATCCTCCATCAGTAATCTTGTGGCAGAAGGTAAAGTTGCATCTATTGTTCCTTTCATTGGATAAGAACTGATTCTTCCATTTTCTATACGAATAAATATTTCTGGAGAAAAAACGACAAAAGTCTCTTTCAACCAAAGTTTGTATAAGGCCCGAGAATGATAAAATATATCTTTTAACCCTAGATTAGTGTTGACGGGGGTCATGCAAGTGAGATTCGTTAAGAAGCTATTTCCACTCAAGATATTTTTCCGTATAATATCAAACGATCTTTTATATTGGCTTAAAGAAATAGGTTGGGGCTGCCATATTATTGGGTATCTGAAAGGTGTAACAACAGACGTGCAGTTTGTAAAACCGTTCAGATTGTAGAGTAGCTCCGATGAATCAATATCATCCACTTTCTCTATAAAAGAACATTCTTGTTTATAATCTATAATAAACAGAAATGCTTTTCCTGCTCCAGCCAGTTTGTTTATACGGTTAATAGCTTCATTTTTACTATAGAATTGCATTATTCTTTGTTTTACTATTTATTCGGGTGGCAAACTTACAATAAAAACAGATGCATACAAAAAAATAGGGTTGCTGATTTGAGCAACCCTATTTTCTTCATCATCTGAATATTCTTCTTACTTAATCATCGCTTTTACCTGATCTTGCATCTGTTTGATTTCAGTTCTATTGGGTGATAAAGTAACTGCCTCTCCCAAATAGTCAACAGCTTTCTTGAAAGCCGCATCCGCCTTTGCTTTTTCAGAAGCATATTTTTCTTTGTTCGAACTAGCTAAAGGAGTTGCTTTCCGTAGAACATCGGCTCCATTATTGTAGAACAATACTCCAAGGCTATATAAAGCGTCAGTCTTCCACTTCTTACTAGTCACATCAGTGGCATGTTTATAGTTCTCTTCTGCTTTCTCGATATTGCCAGCCTGTTGGAATTTCTGTCCTTCTTTCAAATAATAAATAGCATATAATTTTTCAAGAGTAGCATTGCCCGGAACAGCTTTGATGCCTTCCGTCAATGTAGCAATATACTCTTGATTATTTTTCATATCGCGATAGGCAGCAGACTTACCTATATATGCATTTGCAAGATTATAATTTTTTTTAATCGCAATATCAAAGTAATCTGCGGCTTCTTTATATTTTTTTATGTTATCTGCACATACACCACAATTATAGGCTGTGACAGAATCCTGATTATTAGTCAGTTTCAGATATTCGCTGTATTTTTCAAAAGCAACGGCATAATTTTTTGCATTCAAAGCATCATTACCTTCATTCTTCAACTGATTCGGATCTGTGGTTTGCGCAAAGAAATTATTTGCAGTAAAACATAAAGCAAGTAATAAAATAATTTTTTTCATGGTTATTGTGTTTTTAATTGTTTATCGTTCAAATGTAACACGAATCTGATGCAAACACAATATATTTTTCATCTTTTGACTTTTTTGAAAAGTCAGTAACGATAGTTATTTTTACGTTAAAGAATGCAAGAAAAAGCCAATTGATCGGTATTCTAATGGTTCACTGACATCTCTCTATGTTTGTTACAGAATACTTTTATCTGTTGATATTTTCTTTATAAAATCATTGCATATCTCGTATGCCTCCGTCTCATCTGCAGGATAAGGTTTAAAGAAATATTCTATGTTCTTCCCGAGATAATTCAATATTTAACGATTGTTTTTCATCTTTGGATAACAAAAATAACCGGCATCCGATATTTAGTGTTATGTATATAATCTGTCAGTGGATCCGTAACAATTGTTATGATGGAAAACGTAGCATGCTGCTTGCCTGATTCCTTATCTACCTAAATATCATAAATACCAGCCATTGAAAAAGCAGTTTCATTTTTCATTATTTGCCATCGGTAGGCCATGCGTAGGTCTCACATCGCTTCGTATACCAGTGTGAATACATGAATCTTGTTCACTATCTGCAGGGTTCTAGGGAAACATTTCCGAACAATCTTTTGCATGCTGTTTGCCATGTCAGGTGTAAACTCTTTCACCATATTGCACAGTTTTATGTCAATGAGCAGTTCTCCTTTACTAGTGCCATCTCGTCCATACAGAATGGTATCCTATGTTTTTAGGATAAAGAAAATGCATCATTAAATTAATCCCAATCATTATAATCACACAGATGTTGTTTATACTGATTCTATAACTGCTTTCTATCTAAGCCATAATTGCTCTGTAACAATTTGACAGTAAACAGCATGATTGCCTAAGTAATACTTTTAACACACCTCTATTCTGAATGTTTCCGCCACAATATATGAATTTAGTTATGTTGAAACAATGTTGAAACAAAAGTAGCATCTTAAATCAAAACTAACAGGAATGATGATAGAAAAGAAATAGCTGTAAATTATGTCTTTTAAGGGATTTAGATCAACGCAAAATACTGATAATCAAACATGGTAAAATAAAAAAAGACAGCCAATAGACTGTCTTTTTGTGATTCCTTATAAAAACTTCTTTATTCAGTGTGAGATTTTTGAGCCTATACTTAACGAGAATATCATTAACTTTTGCTTTCAACCGTTCTATGATGAGATTAATATCTTTTGCTTCCTTATTAGTGCCTCTGAGCATTCCTGTTTTAGAATCAAATTTAGTTGTAGGCACAGATAACTTACAAGGTATAACAACTTTTTCCTTTCCTAAATAAAAGGATATATAGAGAGGAGCATTACCCTCTTTATTGATTCTCTGTATATTTTGGACTATTCTTATGATCATTTTTGTTTTCTAAATTCTTTCTACCATACCTTAATTAGGGTATGTTTTCTATTTGTTTTCTACCTTTTTGAAGAAATTCGCACGATTTTGATCTGAAACGATATAGTACTAAGTGTTTGATAACCAGAAAAATAACGAAAGGCAAGCAGTCTTTTTACAGACTACTTGCCTTTACGTTGTGATTCCGAAGCGATTCGAACGCTTGACCCACGCCTTAGAAGGGCGTTGCTCTATCCAGCTGAGCTACGGAACCATCCTTCATTGCGAGTGCAAAGGTAGTGCTTTTTCTGAAATCTCCAAAAAAATCTGTGTCTTTTTTTACTTACATTTTCACATATATATTCTATAATCCTAAAGGTAAGCCAGTTAAGTACCAAATAAAAAGTAACATTGTCCAGCCTATCAGTATATATACCGAATATCGCCAAGTGTATTTTAAGAGTGAACCATAAGTGGCTTGCTTATCATACTGTTGCATGTAGGTCAACACTAAAGGCATATAGAACATGAATGGAGTGATAGCATTAGTTGCGCTGTCACCTATCCGGAAAGCACATTGTGTCATATCCGGTTCAATCCCCATTCGTGCAAATACCGGTACGAAGATAAATGCCATAAATGCCCACTTAGCAGTAGCAGAAACCATAATCAGATTAATGGTTGCGGTGAACAATATAAATAAAATCAAAGTCCATAAAGGACCTGCCTGCACAGAAGACAGTAAATTGGCACCTATGATAGCCACACATTTATCTAAATGTGAATATTCCAAGCAAGCAAACATCTGGGCTGCAAAAAAGGCAATAACGAGATAGCCACCTAATAATTTCATGGGTTGTGCCAATCCTTCTATCACATCGTTATCCGAACGGTAGCGTCCGGAACTAAACCCATAGACCATTCCCATAATAGCAGCTCCCAGAGACAATAAGAACAAAATCCCCATAATGAATGGTGAACGTATCAGCCCTCCATTTACTCCACGCAAGATACCCCAGGAAGAAAAAGTGGCCCATAAAATGATTGCAGCATAAAGCATTCCCACAACGATTGCCATTGTCATGGCCCGGCGTTCTTTGCGTGACAATTGTTTATAGCCTTCAAATATCTGTTTCCCCTCATATTGTCCTAGAGAAGGAATCAGTCGTTTGCAGGTTATCCTGTAAATTATGGCTCCGATGAGGAATGTAGAGACAGACATAAAATAATAATTGCACAATGGTCCCGTATTTCCCTGATATACTCCGGAATCAATGGCTGCTTCCTGTGTCGTACGGGCAATTAATGGGTCCATGGTGCTCAGCACTACATTGGCACTGTAGCCACAGGAAACCGAAACATATGCGGTAATAATTCCCGCTACCGGATTTAATCCTACCGAATAAAACAAAGTGGCTGCTATCGGAAGTAATATTATATAACCTGCATCTCCTACTATATTCGATAGCAATCCAAGAATAATCACCCACAGGATGATCCTCTTGGTATTTTTTCGATTTTTCACCCCTTGCCGGACACAAGCATCAATAAAACCGGAATGTTGAGCTACCCCGATACCAAACATTGCTATCAGCACCATTCCCAATGGTGCAAATCCTGTGAAATTAGTAATTGCATTTCGCAACATCCAGCGAATACCCTCCGGACTCAGCAGACTTTGTACACGAATCTCTGCTCCTGTCTGTGGTAGTTGCACCCTTAATCCATAAATATCGAATATCCAGGATAGAAAGATGACTGCCAGCGTAAACAGGAAGAACATCGTTGCCGGATGTGGCATACGCCATTTACTCTTCATCTGCTTCCAGATTGTCCAAATCAATTATACGAAGTTCTAATGCACGGACCACCAGTCTGGTTGCATTTACTCCTACCCGTTCACCCTGTGGAAACAACCTTCCGATCAGATCATTCTGCCGCTTCTCTAACGATTTCACTCCGAAAGGCATACCCTTTAGGTTAGCTATCATTTCTTTGGTATACCCCAACGCCAGATGGCGGAGGAAACGTTCATCATATTCATCAATATCATAACTGATGACAGCCTCTTGACGCTTAGCGTCGTTAGCCACTGATTTTTTAAACCGCTCCACTATTTTCTCCAGAATCGGATAATTGAATACCAACTTCTTCCCATCCATTACGGCCTGTACATCCGTCTTGGTAAGTAATTCACCTGTTTTCAAGATAATTCCGTCTGCTCCGGCATTCAGCACATCTACCCATAGCTTCTCATTTAAAATTTCTCCGGTGAATATCAAAACTCTCACTCCCGGATAACGTTTAAAGATATTCCGGCATATATCGACACCGATTGTTGTAGAGCCTCCCAATCCCAAATCCAGTAACACCATATCAGGTAATTGTGTTTCCATCAAAGGCCAGAATTCATTTTCAGTCATTGCCGTACCTATTACCTCAGCATTGGGTATTTCATGGCGAAATATTTCTTCTGTTCCTTTCAGTTCCAGTTTTACATCTTCTACAATAATTACTTTAAATTTCTTATCTTCCATACTATTTTATCTATGTATATTTAGTTTTTTATCTTTTGGGTACTGTAAAATAGACCGTGAATCCTCCTCCCTGTGCCGGCTCTGCATTAATGCGACAACCACGCCTTCCGGCAAATTCATCATGGTCACGAATAATTTGTTTGCAGATCAGATATTCAGTTCCTCGTAGTTCACCTTTCTCTCCTGAAGTCATACGTGCCAGATTCGGATAAAATAATTGATTCAGTTCCTCTACTTGCTTCTCACGTCTTCTATCTGTGAACAAAAAACGAACATATTCTCCATCCATAATGGCTTTTAAAACCAATTCTCCATCCTGATGGAAAGAAAGGGCTTCATCAATGAGGTTCTCTATAAGAAAACGCAACTGATTGATATCTCCAATGACTTTGGCTTCAAGGGGCTCTATAGTCAATGTTATCTTATAGTCAACCCCTCTACTTATTCTTTTGAAATATTTGCCGGCATATGCCATTATATCCGTAACCGGTATTGTAGCCCTTCGGAACGTTACTTCTTCCAGTTGTCGGGAAGCACAAGAACTCAATATCCTGAAGATTCCTTTATAATATTCTATCAATTCACTGATAGTCTCCACACACTCCTTTTCCTCTTCTCCTGATAGGGAGTGGGTATTCAGCCTGCCGATGATCTGTTTGATTTTGTTTGGATAATAAATTGTTTCATGCTTGATGGTCGAGAGACAGTTGTCCAACACCATATTCTGTACATGCAACATACTGTCTTCCCACGAAGCTCTCCTGGTCTCCTCGTGTGCCGCTTCGATGTCACGGTATTTTGTGGCAAGTCTGACAACCGCATTGAACACCACAATGCCTACATATCTGGAGATTAACTGAAACAACAAACGATCCGCTTCTTGCATACTGTCCTCCTGTCTTTCCAGATATAATACACCGACACACTGATGTTTCCCTCCTGCATCAACCAGCAAAGGTAATGCTTGCATATCTCCGTCCGAAAGATAAGTCTGATTATCAAAACACTGCTGTATGATTTCCGGAGGTGTATCCATACGGGGAGTGGAAGCAAATTCAAGCCGATGTCCCATTTCATTATAAACAGCAATCCCCAAACATTCTATAGTCAACAGCTCATTCATCGAGTCGAATGATTCGTCTACGATTCGTTGTGGTATCTCTTTCAATGTATCTTCTTCGCGTTGTAAAGCTTCCGCCGACTCCTGTGTGCGCACTAATGAAGAAGCGAATACCTTTTTATTGATTTCCAAAACCTGTTCCAGATTTAATCGGTTCAAGAGTCTTTTACGAACATACAAAAGATAGTAACCACAGAGAGATGCCACCAATAAGAGGATACATAAGATAATTCCTACCGTTTTATTGGTTGTTGAGCGTTCCAATTGCCGGCAATAGCCTTCTAATGACTGATCTTCCCCTGTCAATTTATACAATGCCGTATAGGCAACATTATTATAAGTATAAGCATCCAACTTTTTAAGTCCCAAAAAAGCGACAGATGCTTCATTACGTACATCAAGTATCACATGAAAATCCGTATTATAAGGTTCTACCCACCATTCCAGTTCGGCCGGAATCCCACTTCCCACCAATTTCATAAATCGTTGGGGATGGCGGGCATATTTTTTATAATGTGCATTGAGCCGGTTTAATGCTGAATCGGCATACTGCAACGCAAGTTCAAAGTTTTCTATAACATTGCAATAATAAACTGTATCAGCAAATCTGGATGCTTCGTCCAACAGACGTTCATATTCAGCTTCAGCTGCTAAGGTTACGGAATCTACCGGAATATCTTTCAGTTTTTCAGGCATCGGTTCGCCTTGACAGGAGAAGAAGCCGAATAATCCGACCAGACATAAACAAATCCCGATTATTTTACGGACTCCGGGAGGGAGTCGGAAGTAAAAACGGCTGCCTTTGCCCGATGTACTTTCTATGTTAAATGTACATATTCGGAACAGATCATTGGTCTTTTTATATTTTTCAATGATTCCCTTGCAGTTCATCAATCCGAAGCCACTGCCCTTACTCCGCTTCAATTCTTCTTTATCCGGATTGTCTTTCATCCCTATCGATTGGGAATCATAAACCTTCTCACCGATAATCTTCGTTATATCTTCAGTCGAAAGTCCGCGTCCGTTATCTTCTACGGAAATCTCAACATATTCATCAGTCCGCTTAGCATATATCTTCACTATACCCCCTTCCGGAGTATATTTTCGGGCATTCTCGGCTAATGTATTAATCATAAACAAAGTCAACGCTTTATCAGCCTTCACCAATGCCTTTGTAGGTTCTATTTCAAGCCTTTGTTTCTTCATTTCAAAGGCTTTACGTCCTTTACTTATCAATTCAAAGAGTTCGTTCAATTCAAAATTCTCTATATTCAGACTAAGCGAACCTTGTTTCATCTTAATCCACAAAGCCAATATATCATTATATTCATTGATTGTAGTTACCAACTCGTCGATGTATTGATACTTTTCTTTCTTTATCCGATCGTTGTTTATAAAGCCCTTTTCCGTCAATTTATGAACTTCATTGATAATTCGGTCTATATACGGATTGATTCCATCCACAATGGCCAGACATGATTTTTTTATCAGGTTCTGCCGTTTGTTCCCGGCAATATGCTGTTCGTAGACGTACCTTTGTTTTTCCAACTTATTCCGTTCATCCCCCAATGAAATAAATGTCATTCCATTGTCCAATGCCCAGGCAATATAGGGAGTGATAACTTTCACCAATGCCTGCTCATCCTTATTCAGGCGATGACAGGTAAATAGTTTCAGAATCCCGATCGGTTCCGTTTTATCAGGTACATACAGATTAAATACTGACCCGATACCAACCTCTCCGATCGACTTGGGTTCATCAGTCTGTTCACTCTCACATTCTCCATTAAATTCGATGTCTCCCGTTTCTTCATTTCTTATCCCGATACGGATTTCTGTAGCACCGAACAATTGCTCCATATCCGGTTGAATAGATTCCGAGATAGCGTATACGATTTCACTTTCATCTGTTACATCCACCGGTATGGAAGCTGTGATTTTCTGGCAAACATCCAAAGTTTGCCGTAGACGTGCAATATGTATCCGGTTCCGTACTTTTGATCTCTTATTGAATAGCCAAAACATGGCAGTCACCAGTATAAGTCCTATAATCACGAAAAACAATACCACGTTCAATTGTCTGGACTCTTGTTCTAATGAAAGATAGCGGCTTTCCAATTCTTTATCCTGACGGGTATACCGCAAAATATCCAAATAAACATTTCTGTTATAATCCGACGCCGGTTTCATTCCCAGACAAGCATACGATACACTCAACTGTTCGCGTATTCTGGAAATCCATTCCGGCACGGTTTTCACCTTTTCTTTTCCAAGCCAGGTTACTTCTGTATATGCCACATCTTTATTAGGAACAAACACCTGTAACTTGTCGAGCGTATCCGCCACAGAATGATAGTATGACATATGATGTTGGTTCACACAGTCCAAAGCTTTTGCCAATGTATCCAATGCTTCTGTATACCGTCCGTGAGCATTCAAATATTTACCGATCGACACATACGCACCCGCTATCTGATAAAGATCGTTATATTTGCGAAAACGTTCCAGTGCCATCTGCCCCAAACGCAACGGTAACAATGAATCCACTGGTATGCCGAACCTTGTCAGAGCGTGTGAACGCCTGTTCAGAAATAGTTCATAACTCTCCTGAGATGCCATTAAATTGGTGAGTCCTTGCAAACCATTTCCTTCAAAATACAAATATCCTTGCTCCGACGCCATTTTCCAGGTTGTATATAACTCATCGAATTCTTCAAGTTTTCGTTCATCCGGTGTTTTACCCTCACACAGTCCGGCCGAACCTTTTATATAATGGAAATAAAGAATTTGATTTGTATCAGTCGCCAAGTCTTCATTTAATTGTATTTCATTCAGCGAAGCCATAGCCTCGGTACGTTGTTGCAGATAATAGTAATAAACTGCCGAAACGATAAAAAACTCTGTAAAGGCATAATCCAACCGGGCACTCTCGTGACGGTCGACAAACAGATTATTTTCTTCATCAATCCGCTTCATCCTCCTGATTGCACTGTTCCGGTAGTCATAAAACTCCTTGTTCATGGCCGTCCGCTGATAAATTTTCATCAATCCGATGTCGGCAATCAAAAGTTCCAATTCATTTTTCGTCAGGTCATATACCCCTTTATGCAGGCGTTCAGCTGTATCAAAATCCATCCGCATAAAAGCGCAAAAAGCAAGATTATTGGATGCTTCCGCTTTCCCCTGACTGTACATGCTAACTTCTTTGTACGCTTGCGATGCAGCCTTGCAGGAAGAATCCAGATCTCTATACCGGTACATATAAGCCCGTGAATTTAGCGAATCAATGTGCTGTACCTCCTTAGTCGGAGCTGTATCGACACAAGAGAAAAATGTCGTCAACAACAACATACAGAAGAGTGGTATAAGCAAACGCGGATTCATTTCTTTCAGATACAATTAGTGTTTAGGTAGCAAAACTACAATTTTTTCTACAATAAGTCTTTTAAAATGCCTAGATAATTCATACCTTTGCGCGCAAATTATAACCAATAGGTAACAACTATTACACACAATGAGCGAAAAAGCACCCTTTATGGTATTCTCGGGAACTAATTCGAGATACCTGGCAGAAAAAATCTGCGCAAGCCTCAATTGTCCTCTAGGAAACATGAACATCACCCACTTTGCTGATGGTGAGTTTGCCGTTTCTTACGAAGAGTCAATTCGTGGCGCACATGTATTCCTGGTTCAGTCCACTTTCCCTAATTCCGACAATCTGATGGAACTCCTTCTGATGATTGATGCAGCTAAGAGAGCTTCTGCAAAGAGCGTTGTTGCAGTTATCCCTTACTTCGGATGGGCACGTCAGGACAGAAAAGATAAACCACGTGTTTCTATCGGCGCCAAGCTGGTAGCAGACCTGCTTTCAGTAGCAGGCATCGACCGTCTGATCACAATGGATTTGCACGCAGACCAGATTCAGGGCTTCTTCAATATTCCGGTGGATCACTTATATGCTTCGGCTGTGTTCCTCCCCTATATTCAGTCATTGAAGCTGGATGAACTCGTGATTGCAACTCCTGACGTTGGTGGTTCAAAGAGAGCAAGTACATTCTCCAAATATTTGGGTGTACCTCTGGTACTCTGTAACAAATCACGTGAAAAAGCAAATGAAGTCGCTTCTATGCAGATCATTGGTGATGTAAAAGGTAAGAATGTAGTATTGATAGACGACATTGTCGATACAGCCGGAACCATTACCAAAGCTGCCAACATCATGCTCGAAGCCGGTGCCAACTCTGTACGTGCCATTGCCAGTCACTGTGTAATGTCCGATCCGGCTTCATTCCGTGTTCAGGAATCAGGACTGACCGAGATGGTATTCACCGACAGTATTCCTTACTCTAAGAAATGTGTCAAAGTAAAGCAGTTGAGCATTGCCGATATGTTTGCCGAAACAATCAAACGTGTGATGAACAATGAATCCATCAGCTCACAATACATTATCTAAAAGATAGAAGAACAAGGACAATAAAAAAACGTAGAACTTTCCAGTTCTACGTTTTTTTTATTTATTAATTTTTATTTTAATTATTCCAGTCGTCCGAATTTATAGGTGCCTTTACGAATCACTTTTCCGTTTTTATCTGTTTCTACAAACGGGCCATTCTTTTTACCTTGTTTGAAAAAGCCCTCATAGCGATTCCCGTTTTTATCTTCCTCCACACCATTACCTTCCTGCATTCCATTTACAAAACCACCTTTATATTTGGTTCCGTTCGTCAAAGTAAGAGTGCCTTTGCCGTTTGGCTGGTTATTCTTCCATTCTCCTTCGTACACGTCTCCATTACTCCATTTGTAAATCCCGTGTCCGTTACGTTTATTATCTTTCCATTCACCTTCATATACAGCACCGTTAGCCCAGGTAAATGTACCTTCACCGTCCTGCATACCGTCTTTAAAGTTTCCTACATATTTATCTCCATTGGCATGATAATAGATACCCGGACCGGTTCGTTCTCCTTGTAGATATGAACCTTCATAGCGGTCACCCCCTAAAAAGAAAATACCTTTTCCGTGTTGCAGATCATCTTTCCAGTCTCCTACGTATTTTTCACCGTTGGTATATTCAAAGGTCCCTTTGCCCTCACGAACGTCATTCTTCCAGTCGCCATCATATTTACACCCATCGTTCCATACCAATACGCCTTTGCCATCTTTCTTATCATTTTTCCAGTCACCGACGTATTTGGAACCGTCTCTCCAGGTATAGGTACCTTTACCTTCACGTTTATCGTTCACCCAATCCCCCACATAGATATCTCCATTGTGGTAATACATCGTACCCGGACCATGCTGATAATCCTGAAACCACATACCGTCGTAACGGTTATTATTCATAAAATAGTAGATTCCGTTACCATGCTGCTGGTCTTGATACCATTGTCCTTCATATCGTTCGCCATCCGGAAAGGTGTAAACTCCGAATCCTTCTCTTTTACCTTTCACGTATTCCCCTTCGTAAACGTCGCCATTCTTAAAAACGGTTTTTCCTTTACCATTTGGCTTACGCCCTTTCATTTCTCCGGTATATACGGAACCATCTTTAAACGTGTAATTTCCTATCTTGATTTCTGTTGAGAAGGTGTCCCGCACTTTGCCGAAGAATCCACCTTTATTTTGTGCGACAGCATTCCCTTGCGAAAGAGCCGCTAAAATGAGTGCTGTATAGATGTATCTTGTTGTTTTCATTTGGCAAATATACAATTTATACACTAAAGCTACTTTCTTTTGACAGATTTTTATGCTAACTTTTTACCTGCAATGACCTCTTTTAAACTCTCTTTACACAAATAGCGGCCTGCCAACTCCCGTATTTCTTCCGGGGTAACCTCTTTCACAGCTTGTAGCGAACGGGCAAAATAATCATCGTCCAGACCTGATGTCAGAATAAACATCCAGGCATCTGCCAGTGAGAAAGGCGACTCATAATTACGGCACATTTCTCCAAGCATATAGTTGCGCACCATGGCCAGTTCTTCCGGAGTTACTTTGTCATTCTGCAACTTATCAATCTCTTTGTAGACTTCCTGTATCAGAGGTTCTACATATTCATTAGCTGTTTCTGTACTGATACCCAGCAAACCGCTGCCCGGATAAAACATGATTCCGGCCGAAATCCCATACGTGTACCCTTTCTCTTCCCGGATATTAGACATCAGTCTGCTTCCAAAATATCCTCCGAACAGAGTGATCAGTACCCGGAGTTTCAGATAGTCCGGATGTGTCCTCATAATAGTAGTTGTACCCAGCTTTACTGCACTCTGCATCGCATCTTCTCTCTCTATGAAAAGGCGTTTCTCGGGTATGCTAACAAATGTAAAATCTTTCTTGACCGCCACTTGCTGATGATTTCCAAAATGTGTCGTACCGAAAGCGGCTTCTATACGGTGGGTAATCTCGTCCGTCACTTTACCGGAAAGGTAAACATAGCAATTTCCCGAATGATAATATGCATCATAAAACTCGCGTAATAAAGCCGGAGTGATATGATGATAGTCCGTTTCTTCCACATAGCGTCCACACGGATGCTCCTCTCCGTAAAGTGCTCTCAATAAACTTCTATGTGCCAGAAAATCTACTTTTGATGCATTTACCTGATATTGCTGAATATTGGCATCTATTACCGTACCCAGTTCTTTTTCCGGAAAGAGAGGTTCTTTTATGATCGATTCGAGTACATCGAGCGTTTCGGCAAAATACTTATTTAACGAATACAGTGTGATATATGCATATTCCGCCGAACTGGACAATTCAAGCCATGCTCCATAATAATCCAACTTTTCGGCTATCTCTGCCGCTGTATATTTTCGGGATCCTTCACGTAACATGCGATTGGCAAATAATGCCTGCAGTTTTTGTGATTGTTGCCATCGTCCGCCTCCAAACAAAATATCGACACGTACCACATCCTGTTCACCTGCGTTGATAATTGTCAATGGCACTCCATTCGGCATGACAGTACGCACCGGAGGAAGAATATTAAATTGGACCAGTTCCTGAATTTCGGGTTGAAGTGTCCGGTTCATAATAAACTATTTTTCTGTAAAAAACTCATATATTCTTATATTTAGTTGTGAGCCCGAGAGGGCTATTTCAATTCTTCAAGTCCTTTGCGAACATATTCTCTTTGCAGATCTTCCGGCCTCAAGATCCGGTCATCAAAAACAAGCAGATCAATATCCAGGCATACCTTTTCTTTCTTTTTATCTCCCTGCTCCCTGCCGGCCTCTCTTTCGATTGTTTTCAACTCCTTCACTACCCGTTCAGCATCTGCATCGGTATAGAAACGGGCCATTTGGTTGGAGAATAGTGCCGGGTTACGAAAGAATAACGGCCTTGTCTCCTGCTCACCCGTAAAACGGATAGAGGGGAACAGAGCCGTCAGTCTCCTGCGAGCCAGAAGGAGATTCTCCTTCCGGTTATAATTGCTTCCTATACAAATCAGACAGGAGTGCATCGCTCACATTACATTAATTAAACAAATCGTCCAACCCTGATTCCGGTTCATCTATAATGCTATCTCCCGAAATACTGAAGTCTTTGCACGGGTCAAATCCGTCAGGCAAATTAAAAGTCTCTTTCGGATCATATCCCAATGTCTGGTCGGCATACACCTTATGCATATATTTTGTCCAGATAGGCAATGCCAGAGAAGCCCCCTGACCATAAGTCATTGTATCGAAATGGATATCACGTTCTTCACCGCCTACCCAGCATCCGGATACCAGTGAAGGGGTGAATCCCATGAACCATCCGTCCGAGTTGCGGTTAGTCGTTCCGGTCTTACCACCCATATCGGCAGTTATTCCATACCTGCGGACACGTGCTCCTGTACCTTCATTGATTACGGCACGCAACATTACCAACATCTTATAAGCACTCGATGCACTGATCACCTCTTCCATCTGTGGCGAGAAGGTAGCCAATACATTGCCTTCGCTATCCTCTATTTTAGTCACAAACAATGGAGCCACCCGGATTCCCTTATTGGCAAATGCCGTATATGCACTTACCATCTCTCCCACCGAAATCTCACACGGACCGAGGCAGAGAGAGACTGTAGGTTGAATTTCTTTATTGCGTACGCCGAAAGAGTGAATCAAACGTGCCAAAGCATACGGATTCAGTTTACTCATCAAGTATGCCGAAATCCAGTTATTTGAGTTTGCAAGTCCCCATTTCAAAGTCACCATTTCACCATAATGTCCTTTTGAAGTGTTTTTGGGTGACCAAGGTTTTCCATTTTCATCAATTAGAGTGATTTCTACATTACGTGTCTCGTCACAAGGCGAGAATCCGTTTTCCATAGCCAATGCATACAGATACGGTTTAATGGTAGATCCCACTTGACGACGTCCCACCATTGCCATGTCATATTGAAAATAAGTGTAGTTCGGACCACCTACATATGCCTTTACTTGCCCGTTTATGGGGTCCATCGACATAAATCCTGCACGCAGGAAGTGCTTATAATATCGGATAGAGTCCATTGGGGACATTATAGTGTCTTTCACACCATGCCAAGTGAACACCGACATAGATTCCGGCTTATTGAATGCTTTTTTGATTTCCGCTTCCGAAATTCCGGCTTCCTTCATCGTTTGATAACGGGAAGTCTGTTTCACAGCCCTGTCCAGGATGCGGTCAATTTCCTCTTGAGTCAGCTGATTACTGTATGGTGCCTTTTTGCGTCCTTTCTTCTCTTTGAAAAACAAAGGTTGCAAGTACTCCCCAACATGTTCTTCCACTGCTTCCTCGGCATAGCGCTGCATGTGTGAGTTGATAGTTGTATAAATTTTCAGTCCATCCGTATAAATGTTATAGTTTGAACCGTCCTTTTTCTTATTCTTCTCACACCAACCATACAATGGATTCATTTCCCAGTCGATCGAATCTTCATAAAACTTCTGCATTTGCCAGCCACGATAATTGCTGCGGACCGGTTTAGAAGCAGTCATCACACCACGTAGATATTCGCGGAAATAAGTTGCCAATCCTTCTTTGTGATCCACCCGGTGATATACCAATTCCAACGGCAGATTCTGCAACGAATCACACTCTTCCGCTGTGATATATCCGGCCTTTCTCATTTGATCTAGCACTGTATTCCGTCGTCCGCGCGAACGCTCGTTGAAGCGCACCGGATTGTAAAGCGAAGGATTTTTACACATACCGATCAGCGTAGCAGCCTGTTCTATTTTCAGATCTTTGGGTTCGCATCCGAAATAGGTATATGAAGCCGTTTTAATTCCTACTGCATTATTCAGGAAGTCAAATTTATTGAGATACATACTCAAAATTTCTTCCTTTGTATAATAACGTTCCAGTTTTACGGCAATCACCCACTCTATCGGCTTCTGAAATAAGCGCTGCAGCGTATTTCTGGCAACTTCGTCCGTAAATAATTGCTTGGCGAGCTGTTGTGAAAGCGTACTGCCTCCACCTGCATTTTTCTGCATCAGCAATCCACGCTTTACCACAGCACGTATCAGCGCTTTGGCATCGATACCCGAATGTTCGGTAAAGCGAACGTCCTCCGTGGCGATCAACGCATTGACAATGTTAGGTGAAAGTTCATTATAAGAGGTGTATACACGATTTTCCTTACTAAGCGACCACGTACCCAAAACCTTGCCATCCTCCGAAAGAATTTCGGTGGCAAATTTGTAATTCGGGTTTTCCAGTTCTTCTACAGGAGGCATATATCCAATCCATCCGTAAGCGATAGAGGCAAACACTGCAATTCCTGCCAGCACCATCAGTGCAAAGAAAACCCAAAGGCCTTTTACTATCTTTTTAATCATTTTATTCCGTAGTTTTATTCGAAGTTGCAAAGATAATCATTCCCGTCCATCTGACAAGCGTTCTTTTCCATGTTTGCACACAAAAAAGTCTAAGCGAAGCAAAAAAGGCTTCCGGTCGTTCCCGTTTATTGGGGAACCAACCGGAAGCCATACACTCATGCCCTTTATCCGTCCGTTGGTTGCGGCGCCACAGCCAGCCTATCGATTGATTTAGGCTGTGGGGTCATCCACGATATCTCCGTTTCCTCCATCGGCCGCCCCTTTCAGATAATCATCCAGACTGATCAGGTCCAGCTTCTCACCTGCACGGGTAGCTGTTTTAGTAATTTTCAGTTCTTTATTAGCCTGAAAATAGATACGCACACTATCCACGCTTTTAGCAGTGATGTCCTCTTGCTTTTCGGAGCCTTTCGATTTGGCAGCCAACATAAATACACCCAATCCCTCGATATTTACCGCTTTGCCTTCCAGCAACTGCTCTTTCAGTTTCTCTACAAAATTCTGAATCGTACTCTTAATATCACCTACTGAAAGTGACGAACGGTCCTGAATCTTTTGTGCAATAAACTTTAAGTCAACCGACCTTCCCAGTGTGATAAGTTGCGGATAATACCTTTTGGGAGAATTCTCAACGCGCGGATCTGACGGGCGCTTTACTGTTTTAAAAATTACACTCATACTACGTTTCTTTTTTTAAGATTTAAATTTCATTTTTTTACTCTCGTTTTGTTGATCAACAATGCAAATGTCCGCTTTTACGCAGAGACTGCCAAACAAAAAGGGCCTTCCGGAGCATGTTTTTCCAGAAAAATCATAAACGACTGACCATAAGACATATACAGAATGTGTATTTCGAAACACTCCTGTTTCCCACAAATTGATACAAACTAGACAAACATCTTGCTACGGGAAAGTTCTGTAAAGGGAGCACAAGATCTATTCCTATGATCTTAATATTTGTTATGGTATGTGAGCTTAACTATATATCTTGTATGGGTGTAGCTATCCGGAGCAAAGGGTGTAACCCTAATGACCGGATAGCTATACCTAAATAATGGTAGGGCTACACCCCTCTCGGATACAAGCTTTCGGAAGAGTCATTAAGAGTAGAACGTAGTATCCGGGAAGATACATTATTATATTAAAGAAATAAGTTCTTATCTGAAGTCATAGAGATTCTGCCGGGTCTGTTCAAAATCGTTTTGCCGGAATCGGTGCCACAAGGCCTGTCCTCTATTTCTAAAAGAATCCACAATTCAGCCTATCGATCCCCCATGCCGGAAATTTGGCTTCCAACCAACAGATGTGTTTAAATATAGAACGAAAAGAATGTTTTTGCTCACGTTCTTTGTCATCTGAAAGATTTTCCATAACTTGCAACTTTTATCGGTTAAGCTTGTACGATGTCCCATTATGTTAAATCAAAATAGTTTTTAATATCATAAACAATTATAGTATGAAGAAAAATAAGATTTTAATTATTATACCTTCAAGGTTTGCGTCAACCCGTTTGCCGGAGAAGCCCTTAGTGAAAATAGCGGGAAAAGAAATGGTTTTGCGCGTTGCAGAGATTGCCAACTATGTTTGTAATAAGGTAGAAGGATGCAATTACATCGTCGCAACAGACCACGAAAAAATCGTTAATTTCTGCAAGGAGAATAATATAGCTGTAATGATGACTTCCGAGAACTGCAAAAGTGGAACAGAAAGATGCTGGGATGTCACAACCAAAATTGCTGAGAAACCGGATTTTATAGTCAATCTGCAAGGAGACAATCCGTTATGCCCACCCTGGTTTATAGAACAGTTGATTGAAGCTTGGAAAAATGATAAGGAAGGACAGGTCTTCACTCCCAGCCTCCATTTATCTTGGGAAGAGTATGACCGGATGAAAGAATCAAAGAAAATCACACCATATAGCGGGACAACGGTTGAAGTCGATAAATTTGGATACGCGCTTGCATTCAGTAAAGCTATGATTCCCGTGATAAGAAATGAAGAAAAGGTCAGAAAAATTCTTGATAAATCTCCTGTCAGACGTCATATCGGACTTTATTCGTATACTTACGACGCGCTCAAAAAATATTTTGAAGTAGAAGCTTCTCCTTATGAGCTTCCTGAAGGATTAGAGCAAATGAGATTTTTACATAACAGGATACCTGTAAAAATGATAGATGTAGACTATAGAAACCGTAAATCCATGTCCGGAGTTGATTCACCGGAAGATATCGAAAGAGCTGAAAAAATAATCGCCGAATTTGGAGAATTCAATCTTTCACCGGAATGAAAACGGAAGATATAGCGATCAGCATAACCGGTTATTCTTACAGTAATATAAAAGAGACGATACCTGACGGAGTTGATAAGGAGGAAATTGCTGCCGTGTACGAGGAAATCATTGATGAATATTTGCAAAAAGGAATTCCCCGGGAAATACCGGCTTTAATAAATGTCAGTGGAGTTCCGGGGGCAGGCAAATCGACTTTTTGCAAAAAACTGCTTGCTATGCCTGAAAATTCAAGTGCAATCTATATTGGATTTGATGCAATCATGGAAAACGAGCGTTTACCCTATATTAGAGAAGAGGTCAACCATGCGGAAGAAGCATTCAAAAGATGGGAGCTTTCTGCAAGGATCGCCGGTTATGAATTACTTAAGAGAGCTATAGAAAATAAGTATTTGATTATATTCGATCATTCGTCTGCGCTCTCCCAACACATTGATTTATTTAATCTGTTATTGTCTGAGGGATACGAAGTTCACTTTAATTTTATTTTTATCCCGGAAGAAGAAGCCAGGAGGCGAGCGAAAAACAGGAAACGTTATATACCTCCATATTATATTGAGGAAAGAAGCAAAACCCTTCAATATTTATTGCCTGAATATAAACGAATTTGTACCACTTTTAAACAAATAGAACCAATGAGAACCAGACTTATCATAGCCCGTCACGGGAATACGTTTCGCCCGGAAGAAACTCCGACAAGAGTCGGAGCAAAAACCGATCTACCATTAGTCGAAGAATTTAAGGGAAGAAGTATCGGAAGATATTTAAAAGAACATGATATGATCCCTGACGTAATCTATGCGGCTCCACTTTTGCGTACCATGCAGACAGCCCGGTTAGCTGTTCAGACCATCGGTCTGGATTCAGATATTTCTCCATTAAACGCTTTTGTCGAGATCGACTATGGTGTTGACGAAAATAAAACGGAAGAAGAAGTGAGGTTACGTTTAGGGAATGGAAATATCGAAAAAGGGAAAAAAATAATTGAAGATTGGGATAAAAATGCAGTTGTACCTGATGGATGGAAAGTAGATCCGGACCAAATCATTCATACTTGGCTGGATTTCGCAGAGAAGACTGTGATACCTCATCAGACAACTTTACTTGTCACTTCTAATGGGATTATACGCTTTGCTCCCTATTTGACGGGAGATTTTGAGAAGTTCGCCCAAGAGCATAAAATAAAAGTGGCTCCGGGAGGACTTTGTATTTTTGATAAAAACGATGGTGATTCATTCTGGACTTGCTCTGCCTGGAATGTCAAGCCTTATGAACTATATGCAGATAGCCGCTACTGAAAATACGATTTACACCTCTCCTGACGCATCAAAGATTTTTTGTTATACGCCTTCCATTATTGTCACACCAACGGGACGTTTAATAGTTTCTTTCGATTTAGGAGGAGAAGGTGTAAAAAGTATAGAGGGCCATAAGTCATCCAGAGCTGGTGGAAGCAGATTTGGACAAGGGAAAATATTCATTTCTGATGATAATGGACAGAAATGGACTTTCGTTCAAAATTTCCCGTTTTGGCATGCACGTCTGTTCACAATAGGTAACAGCATCTACCTGATCGGGCATGCCGGGGATATTTGTATCATGAAATCGGAAGATAATGGTGAAAGCTGGTCTGACACCTATTTCCTCACCCACGGAGAAAAGTGGCATTCTTCAGCCTGCAATGTCCTTTTTTCCAATGGGAATGTATATTTAGCCATGGAGCAACGTTGCCGATTGAACGAAGTGACAGGATGGGACGTAGCCGGATTATCCCCTACGCTGTTTCGGGCTTGTGTTGAGGACAATCTTTGCCTTGCATCTTCATGGAGCAGATCTGAAAAATTTATTTATAAGGAAGTGTTTGATGGAGCCAAATTGGATTTTTTCGGCATTCCGTTTTATGATTGTGAAACCAATAAGCCCAAGGAAATAGCGACAGGTATCAACAATGCTCCCCTAGGCTGGCTTGAAGCAAATGTAGTTAAATTTGTAGATAAAGACCATATTTGGCATACTGATTTGAAAGAAGTTTTTCATCTTTTTCTAAGAGCCCATACAGGAGGTGTCAATTATGCACACCTCTTTAAAATAGAAATACAAGACGACCAAAGTATGATTCCCTCATTAGAGCACACCCCTTCCGGACAAAAGATTTCATATATCCCATTTCCCGGCGGACATCTGAAATTCTTTATCATATATGATGAACTGACAAGATTTTATTGGTTAGTGTCCAATCAGGCCACAGACTCTATGAGACGTGTCAGCTCTTTATCAAATATAAAGAGATATGGATTACCTAATAATGAACGACACCGGTTACAACTTCATTTTTCAAGGAATTGCGTAGACTGGTGTTTTGCCGGAATGGTGGCTTGCTCCACAAATGAATTATATTCAAGAAATTATCCTTCAGCGGTAATCAAAGGAGATGATTTGCATATTGTCTGCCGATCAGCCGATGAACATGCACTCAACCCTCAATATAATAACATGATAACTCATCATATCGTGAGTAACTTTCGTCAGCTTATATATTGATTCATGACTGATTAACCGATATTGTTACAGATCATATCTAAAAATCGACAGAGGCATAATACCCGACATCATCTCCACAAACTTTGCCTAAAACAATCCCGGGTAAATCTCTCCTCCGGTATCGCTCACGTTAAGGGTCTGCAACAGTTTGCCGTCCGGAGCATAAAACAACTGAAACTCAGTGTCTGTATTATACTCTTCCACTTCTATCACAATTACCGCCGGCTGCTTAGGGAAAGTGATGATTCTTACATCTTCCAGCTGCATAGATGCCATCGTACTTTGCATAAAGGCCTTTGCCACAGCGGCAGGAACAGCCTCCAGAGTTTCGACATCTACCTCCGTCATCAACCATTTGCCCTTATCACTAAACCAGACGTTTAATTCCCGTCCGTCCACCCTGATATCGGCAATGTGATAGTCTCCCTTTCGTTGCCAATCAACTGTAGTAACTTTGGGATACATTTTCTGAAAGGTCTCCTGTACTTTATCGGGAGGTGGAAAGCCGGCTGCAAAAACAGAGACGGAAATCAGCAACAGCAATCCTGTCAACAAATTAAATTTAAGCTTTTTCATAATGAGGTTCTTTTTAATTTCAAGTTTGATAAGTAACAATAAGAGGAGTATTTTGTTTGTGGAATAATTCCACAAACATGTGGCAAATTCCACATGCTTATCCCCAAATTATACTTCATTAGCGGCTCATACGATTCTTTCACAGCTGGCATAATCTTTGTCTATTTCATCCATTAGTTTCTTTTCAGAGAAACCCAATAATTGTATCACCTAAAAGAAAAATTATGAAAAAGTAGAAGAAGTAAGAACTAACTAGACTCCGATTCGGAAGCAAGAATGGAGTAGTAAAAGAAGTAGAAAACTGAAAAACATGTTTAACTCAAACCTATTTTATTTATGACGAAAAAAAGTAACCTATCCTTAAGGTTTACAAGAGTATGGGAAAAACACTGCCTGAAAACAGCAGCCGCAACTTTATTACTGTGCTGCGTGCTGCCCGTACAAGCAAAAGCCGATACTTACAAAACACAAGAGACTGCAAGTATACAACAGCAAACAGTGAAGACCACCGGTGTTATCATCGACAACACGGGTGAGCCTCTTATTGGAGTTTCCGTAAAAGTGCAGGGCACCAATACCGGAACCATCACTGACCTGGATGGAAAATTCTCAATTGACACTCCCCCAAAAGCTCTCCTTGAGTTTTCATTTATCGGTTATAAAACCATTACCATGGAAGTGACCGGAAAGGAACTCCATATCACTATGCAGGAAGATTCAAAACAATTGGACGAAGTGGTAGTAGTGGGTTACGGCTCACAAAAGAAAGTAAACGTTACTGGTTCTGTAAGCATGGTCAATGCAGACGTCTTGGAATCACGTCCCGTACAAAATGTGTCACAAGCATTACAAGGGGTTATTCCCGGACTAAATATGTCTGTAGGAAGTAGCGGTGGCACGTTGGATGGCAAACTAAACGTGAATATCCGTGGAGCGGGTACGATAAGTGACGGATCGAGCAGCAGTCCGCTGGTATTGATCGACGGAATCGAAGGAGACATGAACACTGTTAACCCAAACGATATTGAATCGGTATCTGTACTGAAGGACGCAGCCTCTTCATCAATCTATGGTGCACGTGCGGCATTCGGAGTCATCCTGATTACTACGAAGAGTGGCAAGAGTGGTAAAACCCGTGTAAACTATTCGGGTAATGTGCGTTTCTCAGATGCTATTCAGTTGCCCGATATGGTGGATTCTTACACTTTTGCACAATACTTTAACCGGGCTTCGACCAATGGTGGAGAATCTCCTACCTTTGATGAAAAAGCATTGCAAAATATCCTGGACTTCCAAAACGGAAAATTTACTGACCCTTCTACTCCCGAATATTATGGAGTGGAGGCCGGACCGGACGGCAAATGGAAAAGCTATGCAGGATCTTTTGCCAATACAGACTGGTTCAAAGAGTTCTATAAGAGCTGGACGCCTTCTACGGAACACAACCTGAGTATCAGTGGAGGAACTGAGAAACTGACCTATATGATCAGTGGCAGCTTCCTGAATCAGAACGGCCTTATCAGGCATGGCGAAGATAACTTCAACCGCTATACGATGAACGCCAAAATTTCGGCAAAACCTGCGGAATGGGTCACATTGAACTATACAAGCAAATGGACCCGTGAGGATTATGACCGTCCCACCTACATGACAGGTGCGTTTTTTCATAACATTGCCCGTCGCTGGCCCACTTGCGCTCCAATGGATCCAAACGGCCATTATATGCCCAACATGGAAATCATCCAATTGGAAGAGGGAGGCGTACAAACCAGTCAAAGAAATTGGTATACCAATCAGCTGCAAGCCATCTTCGAGCCCGTTAAAGACTGGCGAATCGTAGTAGAAGGAAGCATGCGTACGTATACGCGAAAACAACACTGGGCTGTATTACCGATCTATGGATATGACGTAAACAATAAACCTTATTTATTGTCATGGAACGGTGGAGCAGCAGGGTATTCGGAGGTTCAGGACGAACGTGAAGATGAAGATTATTTCTCCGGAAACATTTATAGTGACTATGCAAAAACAATCGGTAATCATTATTTTAAAGTGATGGGCGGTTTCAATGCCGAACTCTTCCGGCCAAGCGGAATGACCGGGTTTGGAACCGACCTGATCAGCTCGAATGTCCCTTCTTTAGGATTGACACAGGACAATCAGAAAGCAAATGCATGGGCACGTGAAAGAGCAATTGCCGGTTTCTTCGGACGTGTGAACTACAACTATAAAGAACGGTATATGTTAGAAGCCAATCTGCGTTATGACGGTTCTTCACGGTTTGTTGGCGATAAGCGCTGGGGGTTGTTTCCGTCATTCTCCGCCGGATGGAATATTGCACGCGAAGACTTCTTCCGTCCATTGGCCGGTGTTATCGGCACTTTGAAGTTAAGAGGTTCTTGGGGGCAGCTTGGTAACAACAACACGGATAAGGCCAATGCCTGGTATCCGTTTTACCAGAATATGATTACGGGATCTGCCAATTCGGGATGGTTGATCGACAGTAAAAAGCAAAACACTGCCCAACTTCCGGGTATCGTCAATTCACTGATGACCTGGGAAACCATTGAATCATGGGACATTGGTTTGGATTTCGGTTTACTCGATAACCGTCTGACAGGATCAGTCGGCTATTATAACCGTTATACATACGATATGATCGGTCCGGCTCCTATATTACCTCCCGTGTTAGGGGCCCTACCTCCCCAAGTGAACAACTGTGATATGAAGTCATACGGTTGGGAGTTGGAACTTTCATGGAGAGATCGCATCAGTGAATTTGATTATAGTGCACGATTTGTTTTATCTGACGGGAAGCGTAAAATATTGAGATATCCGAATCCTACGAACTCACTCTCTTCGGATGTATACTATAATGGACAAATATTGGGTGACATCTGGGGATACAAAACGATCGGTATTGCACAAACCCAGGAAGAAATGAATGCACACTTGGCCAATGGAGGTACCCCAAACTGGGGGACGAACTGGGGAGCCGGTGACGTTATGTATGCCAATCTTGATGGAAAAGAAGGTGTCAACAATGGTTCGAATACTTTGGAAGATCATGGTGACCTGACAATAATCGGTAACAACACCCCAAGATATAATTTCGGTTTGACGTTGACCGGGGCATGGAAAGGATTCGACTTTTCGGTGTTCCTGCAAGGGGTAATGAAAAGGGATTATTGGTTGGACGGGCCATACTTCTGGGGGGCCAATGGAGGATTGTGGCAATCGACTGCATTCAAAGAACATATGGATTATTGGCGTCCAGAAGGCGATCCACTCGGTGCAAACACCAATGCTTATTATCCCAAACCCTATTTTAATACGGATAAAAACCAGAAAGTACAAAGCGGATATCTTCAGAATGCTGCATATTGCCGCTTGAAGAATGCTCAGATAGGTTATACTCTGCCCAAAACATGGACTCGAAAAGCGGCAATGGAATCGGTGCGTGTTTATGTGTCCGGAGACAATCTGGTTACCTTTTCGGGAATCAGCGGAGTATTTGATCCGGAATTATTGGGTAGCGACTGGGGAGACGGTAAGCTCTATCCCTTGCAAAGAACGATTTCTATCGGCTTAAATGTTAACTTCTAATTTTACCAGACAAATTATGAAAATAAAACTGAAACATATTTATTTCTGCTCATTAATCGGAATGGGCGGATTGGCACTGACTTCGTGTAATGATTTTCTGGATCGTTCGCCTATCAGTGACATCACTCCGGAAGATTACTTCAACACTGTAGATCAAGTGGGAAGCTATGTTATCAATTATTACGATGACTACCTTGAAAACTCAAATACGACTAAAATGTATCACCAAAGAGCATGGAACTCCGGAGTGGTACGAAATGATGCGAACACTGACAATTTATTGAGTGATGACGGAAACCTGGATTATTTTGCGGGAAATAAGCAAGTACCCGAAGGGAAGAATATTCAGGAACCTCTGAATCGTATTCGGGTATGGAATTATCTTTTTGAGAAAGTATTACCTAAAGAAAAAGAAGGTACAATCCCCGGAGATGCAGAACTGTTAAAGCAATACATCGGAGAAGCCTATTTTTTCCGTGCGTTGGCATATTATAACGCATTGGTACGTTTCGGTGATTATCCCATCATTACCGAAGTATTGCCGGATGATTCGGAAACACTGATCAAAAAAAGTCAGCGTGCCCCGCGCAATGAAGTGGCACGTTTCATCCTAAAAGATCTTGACGAAGCTGTCAGTCGACTGAAGGAACGTGGTTTTCAGAATAACCAACGCATCAACAAACAGGCTGCATTAGTGCTGAAATCAAGAGTTGCACTGTTTGAAGCAACTTTTGAAAAATATCATCAGGGAACGGGACGCGTACCCGGCGATCCCACATGGCCCGGAGCCGCCATGAGTTATAACAGTGGAAAAACATTCGATATTGCTGGCGAAATAAACTTCTTCCTGACCGAGGCAATGCAGGCAGCGGTAGCTGTTGCAGACCATGTTCAATTGGCAGAGAACTCGCATGTAATGAATCCTCCATACAATACACTTTATGGATGGAATCCTTATTTTGAAATGTTCAGTCAACCGGATCTTTCGAACGTGGAAGAAGTACTGTTGTGGAAACAGTATAACCTGTCACTTACCGTGTCGCATTGTGTGGGCGCCCGCCTTAAAAACGGAGACCGTACCGGACTGACACGTTCGTTGATCAAAACATTCCTGATGAAAGACGGTCTGCCTATTTATGCAAGTAATAGTACTATTGATGACAGAACGGTGTCTGACGAAAAGAAAGACCGCGACGAGCGCTTGCAATTGTTTGTATGGGGAGAAAAAGATGCCTGGATGACAGATGAAAGAGCGGATACAGTGAAGAATTACAATAAGGATCAGGCGGGAAACTCAGTGACAAATCCGGTACCGGTACCTTGGGTAAAATCTACTGTAATCAGTGATCAGGAACAGACACGTGATATCACCGGTTATCGTTCCCGTAAGTTCTATCCGTATGATGATGAACAAAGTAAGTCGGACGAACTGCTGGGGACCAATGCCTGTCCTATTTTCCGTGCTTCCGAAGCATATCTTAACTACATAGAGGCTTGTTATGAGAAGAATGGTACGCTGGACAGCAAGGCACAGGAATATTGGAAAGCCATACGCAGACGTGCCGGTGTCGATGAAGACTATCAGAAGACAATCGCCCGCACGGATCTGGGGCGCGAAGACGATCTGGGAGTTTACTCAGGAGACCGGATGGTGGACGCTACACTTTACAACATACGTCGCGAACGTCGCTGCGAATTTATTGCCGAAGGCATGCGCTGGGATGACCTGAAAAGATGGCGCTCTTGGGACCGGCTATTTACGGAGCCATATATTGTGGAGGGCATTAACTTTTGGGATGAAGCCTATAAACTTTACACAACCGTAGATAAAGACGGCAATGAAAAATCCGCGGTGGTAGCTGATGGCAGCACGTCTGCCAACATGTCGCCAAAATCGGACGGGAAATACGTACGACCATTGCGTAGGACACAAACCAATAATCAGCTTTATGACGGATATACCTGGAAAAAAGCTTATTATCTGGAACCACTCGGCTTACAGGACTTGCAATTGTCGGCCACCAATCCGGAGGATATCAATACATCTATGATGTATCAAAATCCATATTGGCCTGCCGGCACAGGCAAAGCGCTTGAATGATACCGCTAAACGTATAAAAAACGTAATATGATAAGTTCACCACAGAGTTTACACAAAGCAAATTTGCCAGTGTATCCTGTGGTGAACAAAAACAAATCTCCGAGTGAACTTATCTTATGTTTTTTAAGTTATATAATGTATAAAGAAGACAATAAACGGAATGATAAAATCAAATCTGACCGACTACCATAAACAACAACTTAAAAAAATATAAGAAATTATGAATTCACATCAAGAATTATTCGGTGGAAATATTCCACAAGATGTAACTGGAAAACAAGGCGAAAACGCTATCTTCATTGTCTACGGGCTGAAACAATCGGATAACACTATAAAACAAGTAAAAGATCTATGTGCTAACTTTTCCGCACTGATACGCAGTATGCGTAACCGATTTCCCGAAATGCAATTCAGTTGTACGATCGGATTCGGAGCTGATGCCTGGAAACAACTTTTTCCGGAGCAGGGCAATCCTAAGGAATTAAAGACTTTTGAAACAATTAAAGGAGCTAAATATACTGCAGTTTCAACCCCCGGTGATATTCTTCTACACATCCGGGCAAAACAGATGGGACTCTGCTTTGAGTTTGCCTCCATTATCGACGAAAAGCTGAAAGGGGTTGTAGATTCAATCGATGAAACTCATGGATTCAGGTATATGGATGGAAAAGCAATCATCGGTTTTGTGGACGGTACCGAAAATCCGGCAGTAGATGAGAATCCCTATCATTTTGCGGTGATAGGTGACGAGGACCCGGACTTTATCGGTGGCAGTTACGTCTTCGTACAAAAATACATTCACGACATGACTGCATGGAATTCACTTCCGGTCGAAGCCCAGGAAAAGGTAATCGGCCGTCATAAATACAATGATGTGGAATTGTCGGACGAGGAAAAGCCGCAAAATGCACACAACGCTGTCACTAATATTGGAGACGACTTGAAAATAGTACGTGCCAATATGCCGTTTGCCAATACTTCGAAAGGAGAATACGGAACATATTTTATCGGCTATGCAAGTACCTTTAGCACCACCCACAAAATGTTGGAGAATATGTTTATCGGTGACCCTGTGGGAAACACCGACCGTTTACTGGACTTCAGCACTCCGATAACAGGAACCCTGTTTTTCGCACCTTCATACGATCTGCTTGCTAAACTCGGAGAGTAATAGTTACTCTCCATATAGTACAGTTTCTGCTATCCAGGCAAAAACATTAGCTATGAGTTTGGACGCATTATTATTAATGGTCCCGGAATTATTGTTTATACGGTTATCGGTAGTTGACGTCGAACTGGACGCCGAACTACCTATATCCGTATCACCCCAATAAACGATTCTCCTTGAATAATCAATGCCTAAAACAATACCTCCCGCAGGTCCCATCAATATAGGAGTAATGCCTTTGGATGCTTCCGTGTTGAGCTGTATTTCGCCATGATAAGCATCATAATTGCGTAAAGAGAAGTCGGTATTGATAGGAGTATATGGGGCACTGGTAAAAGGACCGGTAGTGCTAAAGTAGCTGTTACCATTCTCTGGAGTTGCCAAAGGATAGGGACCGGTATTACTCGTTAAAAAAGAAATGCCGTTATTCCCGCCCAATATCTCTTTTAATAAATTCTGGCTGACATCCAGAGCATCATAAGAAACAATCAATACACGATTCTTTTTCGATTTCACCCAGTTATGAGCTTTTTGTGCATCCGAGGTACCGAACAACAGATTGCCCATATAATGGACATAGACAACATCAAAAGAGGCAAAAAGAGCATCGGTTAAGTTATTATAGTTGGCATTTACACCTATCAGATTATAACCTCCACATTCAACAGTTCCGGTCGGACCGAAATTATTTTGATTATTCAATATACCTCGAAGACCGGTTGCACGCGCTTCGGCACTGCCGGAACCAATAATGTTCGTTCCCAGATATCCCAACCCGGCATTGAACGTTAGAAGATGAATTGTCTGATAAGCGGCCACATCATATTTTTGCTGAATATTCACCAGAATACGCCAACGGTGGGCTGTGATGACAAAATTTTGAATTCGGCTAGTATCATTCGTCGAATTACTCTGCAGAGCCGTAATCACTAACTGACTTCCATTTTGAGCTTTTGTTACAGTAAAGTATTCATTTGCCAATGACTGACTTCCGGTTCCTGTGGGAGTTCCTGCGGCATCGGCCCATTGTAAGGTATAGTCCGGAAGATCGGTACTTACGTTGATAATGCCTGCGGAACCTGCTTTGTTCTTGAGAACAATTTCCCGGGTCGACACTCCAAAATGATGTTCTCCATCAAAATTCATATCAATGGTGTAATCATCCCAAGCCTGTATTTCGGCTACGATATGGGCGGAACGATTATTCGCCGCTTCGTCCGGGCTACCCCACCCCGGACCTGAGACCTTCTTTATATTGAAAATATACTTATGATTACGAAGTACTTGCCCGAAAGCATTTTCAACATTATCGGGATCAAAATCCATACGGTAGTAACCCGGTTGATCACTCCCTTCATAATAACCCTCTACAACAATACAGGTTGCCTGACTTACCCGGTTGTCCGGAGTTGGTGAATCGGCTTCAGGCAAGTAAAGTTGGGCTGAAAATTCATTCAGGTTCTCAGCAGGTACAGGATACAGGATACTGTTTACATTTCCGGAACTTCCGGCAGGTACGCTCGGAAGCGTAACCCTGACGACTCCAGTTTCATCGGGTATTATCTGTAAGTGGTCATTGGCACGATATGCTTTCACCCCTGACAGCTTAAAGTTTGCCACTTCCGTTGCTTTCACGTCTACCCGGGCAATGGAACGTAACATCTTTATTCCGGTAATATTATTTATAACCGTTGCTTCTAATCCTCCGGGCAATTCATACTCCCCATACATTGGAAAATCGGAAGTGATATTGTTGAACCGGAGATTGATGTTCTTTTTCACCAAATCTTCGCTATCATCCACCGAAGGCTCATTGGCTATTACCGCATCGGTAGCATTGGCCAATATGAGTAATTTTAAAGGCGAACTGCTTGATTTTAATAAAGCTGTAAAAGAAGCAGCGGATGAAGTGTTGTTGATGGATATGCCGGGTACACGGTACTTATATTTACCTTCTTCAAACACTAACACTTGAATCTCACTGATTTTAGACTCATGATCGGTCGTCGCAAATGTTCCTCGCGTCCGGGCATATGTAGTGGAGGCCGGTATGGTTATCACTAACCTTACCGATATATCCTCTGTATTATTTCTATCTGCATCTCCGGACACCTCCATACTGTCGGTACACGACATATATAAAAGGCCGGTTATCAGAATTACCATTAATTTTTTCATTAGGGTTTAGGTTTATTTTCTCAGATACAAAGATGGACTTTTTCAGGAAAGAATCCGTGGCGTTTAATGAATGGTGTAAACAAAGATTTTTCTATTATCACATCTCACATGAATTTATTGTCCAATTATGCAACAATCGGAAATGTGTGTAAAGACGTGTATCTATTTTCGAAACTTCGTCATAAACTTTTCACCAGTTCTTGTTGCCGGTTAAAGAAATGGATTCGCTGAACCTCACCACTCTGCGAAATCAAAGTTGAATACTTCTTTAATGACTGTATCCATAGCTTCAAGTGCTGAAATAGAAAATCATCTTTCGAAGTTATGGAATTAATGGAAAAGACCCCTATCAGGCATTGATGGTAAATATCTGTTTCTACATAACTATATGTAGACTCAAAATTGATATCGGATATATATATTTTCACATCTTTTCCGGATGAATATTTTCCCTGAGCTGAAATTTTTTCCAATTCATTCAGCAATATCAATAATTCCTTCTTTATTCTTTTTACACTGTCTTCTGATATCAGATTGATATTTAAGAAAAACTTGACCTCATTGACCAATCTGATAAATATCTCTTTATCCCATATATAATTGGTTGACTGGAATAGCTGAGACAGATTTACAAATTCTTTTTGCTTGTCAATCAATTTTTCTGGAATCTCCAAATCTTCATAATGTCTGCCTGCATATGTACTTTCATGCTGGTAAATCCATTTGAAAAGTTGGAATTTGGATAAGGCTTCATACTTTAAATACAGGGTTTGTGGAACGGTATTTGAAGAGGTGCTTCTTTCCGAACTTTCCTGTTCAATCAATTGACCGAACAACTTTATATACGAATCGATAATAGAATAATAGGTCTCCGTAGGGCGTTGGCATTGCAACATATTCAGATTAACAATAGCGTTGTCATTCAAATCGGCCCCTACTATTTTATCAAGAGAGATGCCCATGTGTTGAGATATGGTGGCAACTTCGGCAAAAGTGAACGGTACTTCACCCCGCAACCGCCTGTAAGTAGCTTCTTTGCCAAGGTAAAGAATATCCATCAACGCATTTGCAAGATTATTCCCCTTGGGTAAGTATATTTTCATTGCATCTATTAAATCTGTATTTATATTACGCATAATCATTGTTTTTATATTTTTATCTGTAAACAAGTAATCTGTAACTTTTGTTTCGCCTATCGAAACGAACAATCCCTTTGATGACGGTGCGTTGCATTATCAGAGCTTTCTTTTGCAGGGATTGCTTCAATAGACACTTTTTGTTTATAAATACATTTTTAAAGTCACAAATCGTTGTTGTCTGGAAGGTATATTTGTTATCTGAAAAAAATGTAGTATATCCACCTAAATAAAAAGATAATGAAAACAAGTAAAATCTTTATGACTACACTGGTTGCATTGACTATGGCTGCATGCAGCAATGACAATGATTGGGTTGACCAGTCCAGCAATCCGGACGTAATTGCCCCGGATGCATATGCCTCTTTTTCCATCAACATTCCCCACGCATCGAAGACACGTGCAGTATCTACAGATCCGGGAATTGCAGCGGAAAACGCCGTGAAATCCTTACATGTGTTTATTTATGACGCAGAATCTCCCAATACACCTACTGTAGCTGAATTTACGGTCGCAGGAGGTACGCTCACACAGAAACCAGCCGGGAGTTCTACCTGGATGACCAGCCAACCGATCAGCACTAAAAAGACGGATAAATATATTTTTGCGGGAGTAAACCTTAATACAGAAATAGTGAACTATATTACTTCTAACGGATTGGGTGCATTCAGCTATAAAGATTTCACACAAGAAATAACAAAATTGGCGGATCAAACAAATGGATTTGTCATGTTCAATAGTGCTTATCCGACCCTTACGCCCGCTGCTGATTTATATGAGAAGAAAAGTGAAGCCGAAAACAATCACATAACCATTTCTGTGAATCGCGTCACTGCAAAAGCGGCGGTGTTCCAATCACAGAGCTTTGTGGTGAACGGAGGCGGAACGATGACAGATCTGAAGTTCGGCTGGAGAAACCTGAATAAAAAATTCTACTTTATTCAGGATAACAGAGACACTCTCATCAAAGACTATAATTGGGCTAATTATACCGCAGAAGATTTTACGAGGGGAACAGATGCCATCAACGTTTATGCTTCGGCTGATGTGCCTACCTCTTTTTCTTATGCTACGGAAAATGCATTCCAGTATATTTCGGGTACATCCAATGTGGATGCAGCAACTTTTATCAGTGTCAGCGGGGTATTTACACCCACTAACATCATATCTGCCAAAAAAAATCCCCCTACAGTTGCGGCTGATTTTGAAATCATCGTCAATCCGAAACCGGCGGATAAAACATTCTTTGTCGTGCGGACTGCCGATGGTGTTGCCAATTACTTTATAGATGGACCCACGGCAGAAAAGTTTGCGGAGCTATGTGCCGCGAATACTCCGCAAATGCCATCTATCAATGGGATCTACCTATTATCGGAGAATACGTATAGCAACGGATTGTGTTACTATCATATTTTTGTTAACGGTGACGCAGTCACACCACAGGCTCCTTATAATATCTACAGAAACCAATATTTCAAGATCAACATCAATTCTATACAAGCACCGGGAAATCCTTCGGACAACTTTGACAGAGGGGAACCAATCAAGCCTAATTCATGGATTGGGGTCGACATCCAGATTATCCCTTGGGAGGTGATTGAAGAAGATCACGATTTATAACCAGCTAATTAATGCCCCACAGAATGTTTACCTGCAAGATAGAAGCCGGATTCAGAGTATTCATATTCATTATATTGCATTTCGTACTCACGAATTGTATCCGGGAAGATATGTCCGGATGTCCCCGAGATGATGGAGGGCTGGCTCTCAAATTCAGCTATGATACAAATGCAGACTCAAGACTGAGCACTGCGCAAGATGTTGATCGATTGGCTGTTTTCATATTCGATGAAAAAGGACTTTTTATCTCTCAGGTAAACGATTCTATGACTTCAATCAACGACGATTATGTCATGGAGCTGCCTTACAAACAGGGCAGTTACCAATTTGTAGCATGGGGGGGCTATGATAAAAGTACTTATCAGACTTCTGAATGTGTGCTGGGGAAAACTTATATCGATGATTTCTTTCTATCTGTAAAACGTCAGGAGGACAACCGGGTAACCAATCAGCCCAAACTGCTCTATCATGGTATGCACGATATAGTGGAGCTTAACAGTAAAGAAAAAACAATCGTATTGATAAACTTGAAACAAATGACGAATCATATCCGGGTTATTGCTCATAATTTGAATCAAGATAGAAGTGACAACATTTATATAGAGGATAATAACGGTAAGTATGGATATGATTCACAATTCTCCGATGATGACCGGATAACCTATATTCCCATTTATGAAGCATCATCGGAACAATCAAATCCGTTGATTGCCGACTTCAATGTAATGAGGCTGGAAAAGGATAGAGAACCTCGGCTGCGAATTGCCGACAAAACTGGTACAATCCGCTATGATGAGAATCTTATTGGTAAACTTATAGGCGGAAATCCCAATATTGATTTTGAGCATAATCATGATTTCACCATTGAAATATCCTTCGATAACTACATCCCGGTCATTATCAAGATTAATGGCTGGGAGATAGTTAATGAAGAAATATGACTATAAACTGCAGAACAATGAAACAAAGAAAGGTACACTCATATCAATGAGGATTCCGTGAAAGATGGCAACAGGTATCATGTCCTTCCCCGAATAGTGAGTAATGGACGGCAACAATACATCCATTGAATTTACACCGGCGGCAGAAATAGGGGCCAGTTTCCCAAAATATTTCCTAATCAGTGGTGTGCCCAGCAATGCCATCATTTCGCGAAAAATATTGGCCAGCAAAGCAATCGTACCAAGTTCCGTTGCCAACTGTAATCCTACAGAAGCCTCCTTGAATTGAGTAATCAAGATGGATGAAAGGGAATAATATGCAAATCCGCTTCCCACTGCCATACAATCGAATACACTCCACTGACTCAGCAATAAACTGGCAAAAGCTGAAAAAAGAAGAGTTCCGACAATGGTAGCTATCGGCACTAAAAGCATATTGGGACGTAGGCTTTTGATCAGAAATTTCAGATTCTTATTGCTTCCGATACTGATGCCAACCTGCAACATCAACGCATAAAGTATGTACATAGAAAGATTGTGCATGTCAAACTGGAAATCATTGAAGATTCCGACCAGACAACCTATACAGAAAAATGCAACAACAATTAGACTGCTTTTCATGACTTTCCTCCTTTCTTGAAAAACAGGCGTAATACGAGAAAAGAAGCCAACATGCTGCCCAAGATACTTGAAGTAGCCAACACAATGGCTTGCCATCCGAATTTACCCAGATTATTTACGATTAAACTATTGGAGCCTATCGAAAGGCCCAGCACGAAAAGTAGCAGGAATATCGTAAGCGAAGTACTCTTTTCTACTTTCTCCAGAAATTTCAGGTTACGCAGCAAATAACCGATGCCAATACCTAAAAACATGATAGATATAATGGAAAACATACTCGTATATTTTAAAAAGTTACACAATGCACTCCCTGGCAACTTTTATGTATAAGCTGCCGGACAGATCCTCTCTTTCACCTTATATTAATAAGTGAACGAAAAGAGATAAATCAAACTACAAAACAGGGGGTAATTCAGATAAATCCGCTAAACCAATGTACATGCACAATGCAGTGTCCGTACAGAATCTTATTTTCTTGCACGGCATTATGTATGCTATATGTAGTAAACAATCGGTTCATATTATTCATTAATTACAGTGCAAAGGTAATACTTTTGCGCATATTTTCCAAATAATTATGCAAAATATAAATAATCATAGTAGTGGAATTACTCATAAAAAGACGATGAAAATCTTGCAGAACCTATTTTTTTCTTCGTATCTTTACAAACCGAAATAAAGGATATATCAATAAACATATAACGATATGGAAAACAGAAGTTTAGTAACCATAGCGGAGCATTCGAGGGAGAAAATTCTCTATATGCTCGAAATGGCGAAACAATTTGAAAAGAATCCCAACCGCCGGTTATTGGAAGGCAAAGTAGTCGCTACCCTGTTCTTTGAACCTTCTACGCGTACCCGACTAAGTTTCGAAACTGCTGCCAATCGACTAGGCGCACGGGTAATCGGATTTTCGGATCCCAAAGCCACCAGTTCATCCAAGGGGGAGACTCTGAAAGATACCATTATGATGGTGAGTAATTACGCTGATGTGATTGTTATGAGACATTATCTGGAAGGAGCAGCACGCTATGCAAGTGAAGTGGCTCCGGTACCTATCGTAAATGCCGGAGACGGAGCCAACCAGCATCCTTCGCAAACGATGCTCGATCTCTATTCTATATATAAAACACAAGGTACACTGGAGAATCTGAATATCTATTTGGTAGGTGATTTGAAATACGGACGTACCGTACACTCTTTACTGATGGCTATGCGCCACTTTAACCCGACTTTCCACTTTATTGCCCCCGAGGAACTGAAAATGCCAGAAGAATATAAAATATATTGCAAAGAGCACAATATAAAATATGTAGAGCATACGGACTTTAACGAAGAGGTAATTAAGGATGCTGATATCCTTTACATGACCCGCGTACAACGTGAACGTTTCACTGATCTAATGGAATATGAACGGGTAAAAAACGTATATATCCTTAAAGCGAAAATGCTTGAAAATACTCGTTCTAACCTTCGTATTCTTCATCCGTTACCACGTGTCAATGAAATTGCTTATGATGTGGATGACAGTCCGAAAGCTTATTATTTTCAACAAGCACAAAATGGACTCTATGCCCGTCAAGCTATACTTTGCGATGTATTAGGAATCACTTTACAAGATATTTTATAAAATCATGAGCGAGAATAAACAAGCATTACAGGTGGCCGCACTGAAAAATGGCACTGTTATCGATCATATACCTTCAGAGAAACTTTTTACGGTAGTTTCATTGCTCGGATTGGAACACATGACGACTAATATTACTATCGGATTCAATTTGGACAGTAAAAAACTAGGTAAGAAAGGAATCATCAAGATTGCCGATAAATTTTTCTGTGACGAAGAAATCAATCGAATTTCCGTAGTAGCCCCTCATGTGAAACTGAACATCATCCGTGATTACGAAGTAGTAGAAAAAAAAGAAGTGCGAATGCCTGACGAGTTAAAAGCTATCGTAAAATGTGCTAATCCCAAATGTATCACGAATAATGAACCGATGGCTACTTTATTTCATGTGATCGACAAAGACAATTGTGTTATAAAATGTCATTACTGCGAGAAAGAACAAAAAAGAGAAGATATTACAATCATTTAGTTATGCACTGCAAGCTACGAGTTCTAGACCGCTAAACGATGTCGGACGTAACTCGTAGCTCGTAACATATAAAGTGAATAAAAAGATGAAGCAAGACTGGAAGCCCGGAACTCTGATTTATCCGTTGCCTGCCGTATTGGTAAGTTGCGGAAGCGATGAAAGCGAATACAATATACTTACGGTGGCATGGACCGGAACCATTTGTACCAATCCGCCGATGTGTTACATTTCTGTTCGTCCCGAACGTCATTCTTATCCTATTATAAAAAAGAATATGGAATTTGTGATCAATTTAACAACCCGGGATATGGCATTCGCAACAGATTGGTGTGGGGTACGTTCAGGGAAGGATTATCATAAGTTTGAAGAAATGAAACTAACCCCGGGCAAATGTTCTGTAGTGAATGCACCTCTCATTGAAGAATCTCCCCTTTGTATTGAATGCCGTGTGAAAGAAATCGTATCTCTGGGATCACATGACATGTTTATTGCTGACGTAGTAAACATCCGTGCAGATGATCGTCATCTAAACCGGGAAACCGGAAAGTTGGAACTGGCAGAAGCAAATCCACTTGTATATGTACACGGAGGATATTATAATTTAGGAGAAAAGATAGGAAAATTCGGTTGGTCAGTAGAAAAGAAAACAAAGTGAAACGAATAGTTCTCCTTTTTATATCGATATGGATTGCTTTTGCCGCTTATGGGGAAGACAATCATAAAAAGGAAAGACACCCGGATGACCGCAAAATAAATGTAGGAATCAGGGGTGGATTCAACTCTTCTATGTTTCTGGTTTCTGATCTGAAAATTAAAGATGTAACCATTGACGAAATTCAGAACAACTACAAAATAGGATATTTCGGTGCTCTCTTTATGCGCTTGAACATGAAAAGGCATTTTATACAACCGGAAATCTCGTACAATATCAGCAGGTGCGAGATTTCTTTCGATAAACTCGGCTCACAGCATCCCGACATTGAACCTGACTATGCATCGGTCAGTTCCACTATCCACAGCATTGATTTTCCATTACTATATGGTTATCATGTAGTAAAACAAGGTCCTTACACAATGTCTCTCTTTGCAGGACCGAAACTAAGATACTTGTGGAATAAGAAGAATAAAATCACTTTTGAGAACTTTGATCAACAGGGTATCCACGAAAAGCTGTATCCCTTCAATGTCAGTGCAGTAATTGGCGTTAGTGTCAACATCTCCCGCATTTTTTTCGATTTTCGATACGAGCAAGGGCTTCACAATTTATCAAAATCAGTAACATACGATAATATAGATATGGAAGGTAGACCGGAAGTAAGCAATATCACCTTTCGACGTCGTGACAATGTGCTTAGTTTTTCACTCGGAGTTATATTTTAAATAACTTTTTCTTCAAAAAGGTTGCACACTCTTTAAATAATATCTAAATTTGTGCGATTATAATAATAAAGGTTTCAAGATACACTTTAATCTTATTATAACAAATAATGAAAAGAGACGATTTAATTTTCGATATTATCGAAAAAGAACATCAACGTCAGTTGAAAGGCATTGAGCTGATCGCATCAGAAAATTTCGTAAGTGATCAGGTGATGGAGGCAATGGGATCTTGTCTTACCAATAAATATGCGGAAGGATATCCGGGTAAACGCTACTATGGTGGTTGTGAAGTGGTAGACCAAAGCGAACAAATTGCCATTGACCGCCTGAAAGAGATTTTTGGTGCAGAATGGGCCAATGTGCAACCCCACTCAGGAGCACAGGCTAATGCAGCCGTATTTCTGGCTGTACTGAATCCGGGAGATAAATTCATGGGGCTGAATCTGGCACATGGAGGACACCTTTCACATGGTTCATTAGTAAACACTTCGGGAATCATTTATACTCCCTGCGAATATAATCTGAAACAGGAAACCGGTCGCGTAGATTACGATCAAATGGAGGAAGTAGCATTGCGTGAAAAGCCCAAAATGATCATTGGAGGCGGTTCGGCCTACTCTCGTGAATGGGATTATAAACGTATGCGCGAAATTGCCGACAAGGTAGGAGCAATTCTCATGATCGACATGGCACATCCTGCTGGGTTAATTGCAGCCGGTCTATTGGATAATCCTGTGAAATATGCACATATTGTGACTTCAACCACTCATAAGACCCTCCGAGGACCTCGTGGTGGCGTAATCATGATGGGAAAAGACTTTCCTAATCCTTGGGGAAAGAAAACTCCGAAAGGAGAAATTAAGATGATGTCTCAACTACTTGACTCAGCTGTATTCCCAGGAATACAAGGAGGGCCGTTGGAACATGTGATTGCAGCCAAAGCTGTAGCTTTCGGTGAATGTTTGCAACCCGAATATAAAGAATATCAAAAACAGGTACAAAAGAATGCCGCTGTATTAGCACAAGCCTTGATTGACCGTGGTTTCACTATTGTTTCAGGTGGCACAGATAATCATTCCATGCTGGTTGACTTGCGTAGTAAATACCCTACTCTAACAGGTAAGGTTGCAGAAAAAGCACTCGTATCTGCTGATATAACAGTTAATAAAAATATGGTTCCGTTTGATAGTCGTTCCGCATTCCAGACTTCAGGTATCCGTTTGGGTACTCCTGCCATCACAACACGTGGTGCAAAAGAAGATCTGATGTTGGAAATCGCGGAAATGATCGAAACCGTATTATCTAACGTAGAAAATGAAGAAGTGATAGCACAAGTACGTGCACGTGTCAACAAGACAATGGAAAAATATCCGATCTTCGCATATTAAATAGCACATTTTAGTATTAAACAATAACATACGTGGGCTCGCAATTCTCTGTGAAGAAAGTTGCGGGCATTTTTTTGCTCTTTTAACATCGCATTAACACCTCCCTCAAAACCTTTCATTCCTGTTAACCGTTGATAAGTAACTAAAAAAAGAAGATGATATTTACTTAATACCTAAACTGATATGAAAATAAGAAATCTAATGGTCGCAGCAACCTTATTGGTTACTGCCGGAGCTATGGCTCAAAATCAAGATTGTGCCTTCTTCTTTCCCAACCAAGAAGGTGAACAAATCACCCGTAATTGCTACACTGCTGATGGTAAACTTACTAATATCCTAGTCTACAGAGTAGATCAGGCGTATGAATATCCGTCAGGTATGGAGGTAGTAGCAAATTATACATTTGCTGATGCCGCAGGCAAAACACTCAATTCCGGACAAATGGTAGCTCGTTGTAGCGATGGAAATTTTTCTATGAGTATGGGAGATGTGGCAACATTCCCCACAGCACTCAACATGATGAACGCTGATGTATATATGATGGGAGATTTAATGAATTATCCGGATGCCTTTTCCAATCCGATGAATCCGGGAGACGATGACGAATTTGATGACGGAACTCTGCGTCTTTACCAAAAAGGAAATAAAAACAACCGGGCTGAAATCTCCGTATTCGACAGAGAATTTGTTACTACAGAAACTGTAAATACTCCTGCTGGAGCATTTTATTGTACGAAAGTAAAGTATGAAATGAATATCTGGACACCGAAAGAAACAATTAAGGGTTACGGATATGAATGGTATGCACCCAATATTGGTATTGTCCGTTCCGAACAATATAATAATAAAAAGGAGCTACAATCGTACAGTGTGTTAGAAAGAATTAAAAAATAGCACACTGGACTCTATATATCCGTCATCCCCGCCATTCGTTCAGAAAGAATAGCGGGGATTTATTTGACTAGTCTCCAAGAATTACAATAAATTTATGGGCCTCCAAGAAACTATCTCAGAATAGAAAAAAGAGGCAATATTACTGGTTCGGATATAATGATCCCCTCGTTCTAGCTTTAATCTATTACAATACAAGGCTAGAACAAGGGGATTCTTATATTTGAAGTTTTAACCTATAAAATCCTCAATTTCCAGTTTTTTTTGAAACTACCTCTTCCTGTATATGGAAAAGTTTAGCTCAATCCTTCAATATTGCCATCCACAATATCGATATGGAGTGCTTGCGGCTCTTTTGGCAAACCAGGCATACGCATAATCTCACCTGCAATCGCTACAATCATTTCGGCTCCATTGTTAATAACGATATCTTTAATATGGAGTTCAAAGTTATCTACTGCCCCATATACTTTTGGATCGGCTGAAAAAGAATATTGCGTTTTGGCAATGCATACAGGATAATGACCGATTCCCATTTCTTCAATTAATTTAATCTTGTTACGGGTCAACGTGCTATAGGTCACAACGCTTGCACCGTATAAATTGGTTGCGACTTTCTCAATCTTCTGCTGTACACTATCTTCATCATTATAGGTAAACTGTAATGGTTCGGATGGTTTGTTTTCAATTGTCTCAACCACCAGATTCGCCAGATCGACGGCGCCTTCACCACCTTCTGAAAAAGCATTATTGATAGCATAGCCTACTCCCAACTGCTCACAGTGCTCACGAAGCAACTCCATCTCTTCATCCGTATCACTGGCAAACTTATTGAAAGCAACAATAACAGTCTGACCAAACGAGTGCAGATTGCGGACATGCTTATCTAAATTACGCAAACCTTCTCTCAATCCTTCGAGGTTTGGCTCCTTAATGCGATCGAGACTAACTCCCCCATGCATTTTAAGTCCTTGCGCAGTAGCCACAATCACTGTCAAACGCGGCTGCAACCCACTCTTGCGACATTTAATATTGTAGAATTTCTCTGCTCCCAAATCAGCACCGAAACCGGCCTCTGTAATTACATAATCACCAAAAGTCATTGCCATCTTCGTTGCTAATATAGAATTACATCCATGAGCAATATTAGCAAATGGACCTCCATGCACAAAGGCGGCAGTACCTTCGGTAGTCTGTACCAGGTTCGGATGTATAGCATCTTTCAATAGAACTGTTATAGCTCCTGCCACACCCAGATCTTTAACTGTAAACGGTTTATTATCATAGGTATATCCTAAAAGAATATTTTCAATTCGACGGCGAAGATCATCCACGTCTTTTGAAAGACAAAGAATTGCCATGATTTCTGATGCTGGAGTAATATCAAATCCGGATTCCTGCGTAATACCGTTGGTCTTCGGTCCTAGACCAACTACGATATTCCGTAAAGAACGGTCGTTCACATCAAGTACCCGACGCCAAAGAATCTCTTTTAGACCGAAACCCTTAGATTGATTTTGGTATAAATAATTATCCAGCAATGCGGAAATCATATTGTGAGCAGAAGTGATAGCATGAAAATCACCGGTAAAATGCAAATTAATCTTCTCCATCGGAAGTACCTGGGCATAACCGCCTCCTGCCGCTCCTCCTTTCATTCCGAAGCACGGTCCCAAGGAAGGTTCGCGCAAAGCGACAATTGCTTTTTTGCCAATCTTATTCAGTCCTAACGCAAGACCGATAGAAACAGTCGTTTTACCAATGCCCGCCTTGGTTGCAGTAATGGCAGTAACCAAAATCAGGTTACTCTTTTTTACTTTCTCTTCATCAATCAGATACTCGGGAATTTTGGCAATATAACGACCATAATTTTCTACTTCATCGCGGGGAATGCCGATGCTTTCTGCTACTTGTTTTATTTTCTTCAACTCAACACTACGTGCTATTTCTATGTCTGATTTCATATCGGGAGTTTTTAGGTTTTTAAAATGGAGTTGCAAAATTAACAATTAACTCCATATCAAAGTTGACTTTATTACCTTTTTTTAGTAGGGAGCAAAAAGATACCGGAGGATTGACGGATTTCCCATTGAAAAAAGGCGTATATTTGTTACCTACAAACAACAAACAATATGATGCGATATATAATCCTCTTAGTCTTGTGCGCCTGGACCGGAATAGCATTGGCCATAGATTACCATGCAAAAGACAGTCTTTTATTACAATTAAAACAAACGACAATAGCTGCAGAACGAATCAATATTTACCGAAACCTGGCGGACATTTGTTTTGAAACCCCTGATGAAAAGACATATTTGCTCAACATGTATAGAGAAGCCCAAAAGGCTGGCGATACATCGGGTATGCTCAATGCCTTAAATGATCTTGTATGCGGAGAGACAAAAGAATATCGTATGGATTCAGCATATCATTATATGGAACTGATAAAAGCAATCCGGGAGCCGCAAGAAACAGCCCCTGTATTGGCTTACCTTCAAATGCGATTTTTCGATACACTATGCAGCCACAATGAAACAGAAGAAGCTATCACAAAAGAATTGCAATTTATAGAAGAAAAGAAATCTGATGAAGCATCACTTTACAGTAAAATCGCCCAAGCTTACATCACCGGTGGTAGCCTTCATTACAATGACATGATAAAGGAGGCACTCCCCTATCTGGAAACAGCAATGAACTTATCTAAGCAATTGCCTCCGGAAAAGCAAATCTTATTTGTATCGATCATTGTTTGGAAATTATCCAATACATACAGTATGCTGAATAAATGTGATTCAGCCATCCGGATTTTAGATGAGAATCTGCAAACCCAACAACAATATTACAAAGATCACTATCAAACACAACGTCCTTTTTATAATATGGCGATACACGAATTACGCTTTTATACATCTCTATTGACTAATGCCATTTCGGAGGCTCCCGAAAAAATGGATTATTACTGGCAACAAATAGTTAAATTGAACAAAAAGCTAACCAATCCGTACGATCGATATAACTATTTTCTATCGATGGATAACTATTATCTGAATCAAAAGCCCCAACCCCATTATGAAAAAGCATTGGTGGCTAATGATAGTCTGATACAAATTGCACAAGAAATAATCCCAAACAATCTACCGGGATTATACGACATTCAATCACAAACCTACGAAGCCATGGGTAACTTCAAAGAGGCATTGGCATACCTCAGAATAGCGACTCAATATAAAGATTCGCTGACTACTGAAAATATGCAAAAGCAATTGGGTGAACTCCAGATAAAATATGAAGTGAATAAGTTGAACAATGAAAAGTCACAACTTGAAATTAAAAACAAACGTATTCTGGTGATATGCCTGTCTATCATTCTGATAATTGTAATCTTTGTCTGTCTGTATTTATATCACGACCTGAAAAAAGAGAAAAAGATGAAGTTTCATCTCCGGAACCTCAAGCAAAAAGCCGAAGAAAGTGAAAAGATGAAGACAGCTTTCATAAACTCTATTTGCCACGAGATACGTACGCCACTCAATTCGATTGTAGGTTTCTCCGACTTGATATTCAATGATGAGATAGATAAAGAAACCCGTGAAGGTTTTTCACAAGAGATCCAGAAAAGTACAATTCTACTTACTTCATTAATCGATAATATGCTTGAAATATCCAGTCTGGATGTATCACAAGAGAAGTTACCTTGCAAAGAAGCGAATCTTAATTCTATCTGTATACAAGAGATGACATTATTAAATCGGTCTCATAAACCCGATATAGACTATCGGACCGACTTGCCGGAACACCCCATCATACTGACCACACACGAAAAATATTTATCATTAGTCATAGAGCATCTATTGAACAATGCAAATAAGTTCACTGAAAAAGGCATTATCACCCTCCATTGTCACATCGACGAAGCACGCCAACAAGTTCATATAAGCGTAACAGATACCGGATGTGGTATACCGGCAGACAAACATAAGGAGGTTTTCGAACGATTCTCCAAGCTCAATGCATTCACTCCGGGTAACGGATTGGGACTTTATTTGTGCCAACTGATCATCCGCAGATTGTCCGGAAAGATAAGCATTGACCCAACATATACAGGAGGTACCAGAATAACAGTGATTTTACCTGTTCAATGACACCTCCTTAATTCTCGAACACAGAACTATTTGAAACGTGAGGTATCCACTCCCTCCCGTTTCTTCTCTTTATAGCCTCCAAATTTATAGGTAAACGAAACACCAAATTCACGGAAAGCAGAGTAATGGTTGGTCACGTTCTGCATAGCATAATAAATTCGCGGTGAAATCTGACCTGTTTCAAACAAGTCATTACATCGAAGAGTCAGCAATGCCTTTCCATTGGCAAAACCATACCTGAGCGCTATGTCCAAGTTGCCGGATGCCGGTAAATCATAGATGCCTTGTATCGCCTTACTGCGTATCATTCCACTCACAATCAGCTTAATATCCGGATGTGAGAACAGAGTCACTGCATGATTCATATTCAACATCGCATAATATGCTTTCCGATCAAAAGGAATATCCCAAAAGTCACTGTCTTTTTGACGATCGTAAACGCCGGTCAATGTGAAACGCGATTTCAGCCAGCGTCCGATCGCAAATGGGACAACAGCCTGTACACCGGCTTGCTGTTCAAAATCAAAATTGAAATACTTATAAATTTCAACCAATCGCTCCGGTGATTGATAAAGGGTTTGTGTTGCATTATCCTTAGTATGACTATACCATGCATTAAACATATATTTACTGTTTAAAACATAAGTCAACTGTAGCTGGTAGTTAATCTCAGGTTTCAAATAAGGATTGCCGTGAATCTCGGAATACCCTCCACCCATATAAGAAACTGCATCCTGAGTAGCCCAGTAATCGGGATAACTTTTATCACTGCTGAGGGATAATTGCCATACATTTCCCGGTGCAGGAGCATAGTTAATGTTAAAAGTCGGATACAGGCTCCATTCATTCCATACAGTCGTGTGGAATTGTTCGGCAGCCAATGAGGCATCTAAAGACAATTTATCACCAAAAGCCTTGTTAAATCCGGCGTAAAAATTAAGTGTTTGTTCCCGACGACGAGACTTCATATTGCTATTTCCCGATATTATTTCATCAGTTTCAGGGTCATGATAATATTGATGGCTGTTGTCCAAACTTGTCGTATAGACTGCCCCATAATTCATTCCCCACCCATTGCCCAGATCATGTTCTCCGGAGAGGAAAAGTTTCCAACGATTGATACGCTGAGAGTCTTTAACACGAAAATCCAGTTCATCACTCCCCATCCGACTGTGAAGTAATTGTGAAGAAAGTGAATGATAATAAGTATATTCCACTCCGGCTTTCCATCCGAATGGCATATGATAATCGAGGCGTGCATTATGGAGCTGGTCGGTCATACGGGTACGGGCATTCGAAATTTGAGTGCCGTCTACAGTGCTCAGATTAAAACCATTCACAAATTGGGCATTGTATGTCACACTAAGTTGATGGTTTGCGGCAAATACATAATCGCCGGCTAAACGCAGGTTGTGTCTATTCGAACGGCTTCGTTGAGATTCATTCGTACTTATGGGATGTATCGTACCATCTGACAAAGCGTGCAAAGCCTCTTTATCCGTCAGGAAATAGTTTCGCCCATGACTGTAAGAGTAAAGAAAGTCTGCAGAGAATTTATGTCCCGAATACAGAAGGCTCGCACGCTCAGTCAAATATTCATAATGCCTTTGCCGATAATCACTGAAAAACTCACCCTGCAAGGTGGATTTCCCGGAGTCTCCCTGTTTCAGGCAGATATTTATCATAGCCCCCCGCACCTGATAACGTGCAGGAGCCGAATACATCACTTCGGCCTTTTCAATACGCCCGGCAGGAATGCTTTTTAAAAGAGTGTTCAGTTGTTCCTGAGTCATTGTGGTTACTTTGCCATCCAATACAACCGTAACACTTTTTCCTCCTAAAGTCAGATTATCATTCATTTCGCTCACTCCGGGGAGTTCCTTTATCGCGTCATATGCATTGTCTACTGCAAAATTCTGAATAAGTCGAGGCAAATCATATACAAGTTTTCCCTGCATTGCTTTCACCACCGGACGTTCACCTACCACCATCACTTCGGGCAAGGATCTGTACAAACTGTCTAAACGTCCATCCATCGTAATCAGACTATCCGCAGAAAGTATCCGATCTTCATCCACATTCTGTGCCGCTACCTGAAAGCAGACAGCACCTGCAAACACAAAAGTCAAGTAAATTCGTTTCATTTTTTATTCCTTGTTTGGGTTACAGTTGCAAAGTACGGCAGAAAAGGCAAGACAATACGTTATCATCGACTTATGTAGTGTTATCTACTGTTATCGGTAGTGTTATTTAGTCTTATCAGATGTAACAACAACAAAGGTTAACCATTATCTTTGCCTGCATGAAACTCCCAATCAAACATATCGCCATACTTGTAATTGCTTCTCTGATGGCCATCTTTGCCTACCAGGCATACTGGTTGGTTAGTATGTACCATACCATGAAAAGTGATATGGAACATTCGATTATCGAGGCTATGCGCACAAGTGATTACAATGAGATGATGTTACGCATAGAATGCATGCGTCGGGATGACCAAGATCATGGTGAAATCTCTGTTTCCGCCGGATACAATGATGAAGGTGGAACATTGGTTCGCAGCAGCACTATGGTCCATAAAGAAAAGATTCCGGGAAGTACAGGAATACAACAAGATTCCATTCTCAAAACCGAACGGAAACTGGACACCCTGATCGTCGTTCGTAATGATCAGAAAGAAATAAAAGTAGTTCCGCAAGATTCCACTTCGCAGGAGGTAAAAGCTGCCATGCTGCAAACAAAAGGCGGGCTGGACATACTATTGAAAGATCAGAATACCATGCTCGAACTGGCCACTTACTTTCAAAGAGGATTGCACTCCGGCCTTGACGTTATCATGGATCCTGATTTTCAATCATACGATAGCCTGCTGACACTCAGTTTACAGGAAAGAGGAATCTCACTGCCGTATCGGATAGAATATCTGCATTTCAGCAATACGCCTGACTCCAGTTTACTTTTCACCGATACATTAGGAATGGGCGGTACGTTGAACTACATCCCCGGACCGGATGCCCATACGTACGACTACACTTTCGACATCCATTCCCATTCTCTCTACCGCCTTCGGATGGATTCAGTCGCAGGAGTGATCGTCCATCAGATGGCAGGAATACTTATTACTTCATTCATCATTCTGTTGATTTTGGGATTCTCTTTCTGGTTCCTGATCCGCACATTGCTGAAACAAAAAACACTGGAAGAGATGAAAAGTGACTTCACCAACAATATCACCCATGAACTAAAGACTCCCATTGCCGTGGCATATGCAGCCAACGATGCTTTACTCAACTTCGGACAAGCTGACGAAAAAGCCAAACGGGACAAATATTTAAGTATCAGCCAGGAACAACTGCAAAGGCTTAGCGGACTGGTTGAACAGATACTGACGATGAGTATGGAACAACGCAAAACCTTCCGACTCCGTCCGGAAGAAATAACTCTTGCTACTTTGCTTGAATCATTGACAGAACAGCATAAACTCAAAGCACAAAATCCGATTGACATCGACTATAGAGTAGAACCGGCAAACCTTACAGTATTTGCCGACCGGACCCACTTCAGCAATATATTGAGCAACCTGATAGACAATGCAGTGAAATATTCACCGGGAAAGGCCGTCATCCGCATTCATTGCCGCGAAACAGCAGATAACGGAAAAGTGGAAATTTCCGTCAGCGATGAAGGAACAGGCATCGCACAAGAGAAACAAAAACATATATTCGATAAATTCTACCGCGTACCGACCGGTAACCTGCACAACGTAAAAGGATACGGACTGGGACTCTATTATGTAAAAACAATGATAGAAAAACATGGCGGAACAGTTTGTGTAAAAAGCGAACCCGGACACGGTAGCACATTCACCATCACGTTATGAAAGAGAAAATCAAAGTATTGTTGGCAGAGGACGAACTGACCCTCGCCATGATTATCAAAGACACACTCGAAGAGGACGACTTCATTCTCACTATTGCAGCCAACGGTGAAGAAGGATTACGCATGTTTTTCGATATTCGTCCGGACGTGCTGGTGGCCGATGTAATGATGCCCCGCATGGATGGCTTTGAAATGGTAAGACGTATCCGCCAGACCGATAAACAAACACCGGTACTTTTCCTGACAGCACGTTCGGCTATTAACGATGTGGTAGAAGGCTTCGAATTAGGCGCCAACGACTACCTGAAGAAGCCATTCGGCATGCAGGAGCTGATCATACGCATCAAAGCATTGGTTGGCAAAGCATTCAGTTTCAATGAAGAAAAGAAAACAACCACCCGGTTTGAGATAGGCAACTATTTGTTCGACTCTCTTGCACAAACACTGACACATGCCGGATTGAAGCAGGAGCTTTCTCATCGGGAATCGGAAATCCTGAAGCGACTTTGCGAAAATCAGAACCAAGTGGTCAACACACAGAATGTATTACTCGACCTATGGGGAGACGATAACTTTTTTAACTCAAGAAGTTTACATGTTTTCATCACAAAGCTCCGCCATAAACTGTCAGCCGACGAGCGAATTCGCATTGTCAATGTCAGAGGGATAGGATATAAACTGATCTTAAATTAAATACACAGAATGATGAAGAATAGAATATACTGCACATTTATACTGGCAATCATTGCAGTGATGGTATGTGCACAAACAGAACAACCGAAAGACAGTATCAAAAGGCATCGCGAAACTGTACCTGAAATTCGTCAGGAACTGCATATCAACGATAGAAACATACAAACAGACGGTACTCTTCCGGACAACACCCGACAAGCTGCAGCCGGTGACAGTATGACTTTCCGTATACCGTACCCGGAAAGTATTCCGTCCGGTTGGATCGTCCCTCAATTGGGGACCTATTCCAACCCCTTCATTTGGGATTACGACCGTTATTACAATTTCAACCTTTCTCCCAACAGTAATCTCAGTACTTTCAGCAATTATAACACTTATCTCAGCATAGGCACCATCGTAAAGGCGGGTGCTGCCTACTCGTTCTCTCCCAATGATCGCTGGATCTTTTCGGGAGGAGTGTTTGTTGCTAAATATACATTGCCAAGCCTTCGCATCCCCACGGCTCCGATGGCCGGTTCACGCTTTGATGCCGGTATCCACGGAAAAATGACCTACAGGCTTACAGACCATTTATACCTGAACGTGTTCGGCCAATATTCGCTCAACGGGCAACGAAACTCTAAGAAGGGCTATATGGTCCCCGACTTATATATGCAGAATCATTTCGGAGGAACAGTCGACTACATGTTCAATGGTAAATTCGGCATTACCGGTGGAGCCATCCACGAATTCAATCCCGTAAAAGGACGTTGGGAAACGAACCCTGTTTTCGGCCCTGTAATTCATCTAAAAAAGAAATAAAGGATTCACGGCAAGCAGATTATTTTCATATCTTTGCGTTTTGAAAGATAACATAGAACGGATATGAAGAAGCTGATATTCTTTTTGCTGCTGTTACTGAGTACGGCCTCACTTTCTGCCCAGTCGGAACAACCTTCCGACAGCATCCGGCATTTGCCTTCTACCGTCAAGCAATACGGAGATTTCCTGATCGATATGGGATTGTTTATAGCAGCTCCTCCCAAACTGCCGAAATATAAATTCGAATTACCCGATGCAAGCAAAGACTATAACCGGATCTTCAGTTTGAATCCGGACGTCATAATGACACAAGGACTATCCAATGTGTTCACTCCCTCCCTTTCATACGGATTCGGTTGGGGCGGACACGATTTCTTCTCGTCTCCGCAACAGCTCCAGATGGGATCGTTTAAACTGAAAAACGGCATGCGTCTGAACACGTATGGGGAATATAATGCCGATGGCAAAAAAGTCCCTAACCCTGCCGCCATGCCATGGGAAAAGAACAACTTCAAAGGGGCTTTCGAGATGAAATCTTCCGATGGGAATTTCGGTATCCGCATTGAAGTCCAGCAGGGGCGCAACTATCCATATTAAAAAAAGAAAGAAATGAAAAACATATTGATTATCGGTGCCAATGGATTTACGGGGCGCCGGATACTGAATGACTTATCGGTTAACCCTATATACCACGTCACAGGATGCTCGCTGAGAGATGACATTTGTCCCGGCAAAGATTATCGCTTCGTACGTACCGATATCCGGGACGAAAATGAAGTACGGAAATTATTTAAAGAATGCCGGCCGGATATCGTAATCAACACCTCTGCCCTTTCGGTACCGGACTATTGCGAAACCCATCATGCAGAAGCTGAAGCTACAAATGTTACAGCAGTCGAAACGATAGCACATGTTTGCGAACAGTATGGCAGCCGTTTCATCCATCTTTCCACGGACTTTGTATTTGACGGTAAAAGCACCCGGCTCTACAAGGAAGAAGATGAAGCGATTCCGGTGAATTATTACGGTGTTACGAAACTGAAAGCCGAAAAGATTATAGCCAGCATTTGTAGTAATTATGCCATAGTACGTGTAGTCGTCGTTTATGGAAAAGCCCTTCCGGGACAGCATGGCAACATCCTTCAGCTAGTAGCCAACCGGTTGAGAAACGGAGAAACGATCCGTGTCGTATCCGATCAATGGCGTACACCGACCTTTGTTGGAGATATTTCAGTAGGAGTAGAAAAGCTGATGTTTCATACAGCCAACGGCATCTATCATATTTGCGGCAGCGAATGCCTCACAATTGCCGAAATCGCCTACCGGGTGGCTGATTTTCTGAAACTGGATCGTTCATTGATCGAACCTGTCACTACCGAAAAAATGAAAGAGGTTACTCCCCGCCCGCGTTTCAGCGGATTAAGTATCGAAAAGGCTAAAGCCGAAATCGGGTACACCCCGCGCACATTGGAAGAAGGTATGGAGGCTTCTTTGTTCTAACTTCACAGCAGAGGAGAGCAGAAAAGTAATTTCCCATTTATCAGGAGCAGGCAACAGCCATCATGGTGCAGTCGTTTCGGAGCTGTTGTGCCAGATTCTGAACGATAAGGGTTCTTGGGATGCCCCTCAGCGGTTAAACGGCTCTTTCGGCACTCCCGGCCTGCAATCTCTCCAACAGTTCTTCAATGCTGTTCAGCGTTACGGCTTCCTCTTCCTGCGGATGTAGGATGAATCCGTTACCGTCTTTCAGATCACCGGTTTCGATGTAGGTATCCGACTCGACAGTACGATTAGCCAAAATCCCGTTACGTTGCAGGGCTTTACGCACCATGGCATATTTCTGTCCATGCCCCACCAGGCGTATCTGCGATGTATATTCGTTGTCTACCCGGAACAAGCCCGTCTCCAAATCGAACACAATGCCTTTACGGGCAAAGAAACTACTCAGTTTGCCACTCAGTGACAGATCTTCCGGAGTACCGATAGTCACCCCGTTCATCTTGTCCATCAACCAGATTTTATCGGCAATCTGTAAAGCCAGTTCCAGATCATGTGTGGAAAGAAAAATCGTTTTATTGGTCTGGCGGCTCAACCGGTGAAGCAACTGCATCATCTCCACTTTACTGGGGAAATCGAGAAATGCCGTCGGTTCGTCCAGAAAGATCACCGGAGTCTCTTGTGCCAGCGCTTTGGCAATCATCACTTTCTGTCGCTCACCATCACTCAGGGTATGCACCATGCGGTGTGCCAGGTTCTGAATCTTCACCAAAGCAATGGAACGTTCGACCACCTCCTTATCTTCTCCGCGAAGTGTTCCCCAAAAACCGGTATACGGACTGCGTCCCAAGCCTACAAGCTCGTGCACCGTCATATTGCGAATATCACATTTCTCAGTGAGCACTACGCTAATGACGGTTGACAGTTCCTTGTCGGTATATGCATCGATCTCCTTGCCCACAATCTCTATCTTACCCCCCAATTTAGGTTGAAATGCCGAAAGTGTACGCAACAGGGTGGACTTCCCCACTCCATTAGCTCCCAACAGGCAAGTCAGTTCGCCACAGTTAATGCCGGCATTGATACGATCGGCCACAACTTTAACATCGGTCTTACCCAGGTAGCCTATCGAAAGATTCTCTATATGAATGGTTTTTTGCTTCATGATTCTTTATTCACTTAATTCACTTTTACGCTTACGGAACAACACTGATGCCACGACCGGCGCGCCTACCAGCGCAGTCACGGAGTTGACCGGAAGAGCTCCCTCAAAGCCCGGCATGCGGGCAACCAGATTGCATACCAAAGCCAACGAAGCACCTGCCAGCAAAGTGGCCGGCATCAGGATGCGGTGATCCGAGGTATGAAAGATGGCACGGCAAAGATGAGGAACCGCCAAACCAATGAACATAATCGGTCCGCAATAAGCGGTCACGATGGCTACAAGCACTCCCGAACATGAAATGACCAACAGGCGGGCACGCTTGATGTTCAATCCCAAGTTACGTGCATACCCATCGCCAAGCAGCATCAGATTCATGGTTTTAATCAACAGGAAAGAGAGCGGAATCAGCACAACCATGATACAGACGAACAAGGTCATCTGATCACCGGAGACGCGGGCAAAGCTACCCAACCCCCAAATGACGTAAGCGCGGATGTCTTCTTCCACACTAAAATATTTGAGTACACCGATAACGGCACTCGCCACATAGCCAATCATCACACCGATAATCAACAAAGTTACATTTCCTTTCACTTTTTGGGATACATACACAATAAGCGCCATCACCGACAGGGCACCGATAACGGCTGCCAACGAAAGAGCCACCTCGCCCATATATCCCAATTTGCTAAGTGCCACGCCTCCAAATGCTCCGGACAACAATACCACGAAAGCCACTCCCAGGCTGGCACCGGAACTGATACCAAGTACAGAAGGTCCTGCCAGCGGATTACGAAATACGGTCTGCATCTGCAAGCCACTGATAGAAAGTCCGGCACCCGCCACCAAAGCGGTCAAAGCCTGCGGTACCCGTGACTTCCAGATGATATTTTGCCAGATAACGGATTCATCCGTTCCGCCCCAAAGTATGTTCCATACCGAACCGATGGGAATGGAAACCGAGCCCAGAAGCAGATTCAGCAGAAAAAAGACAAAAATAGATGCGGCTATAAGCAGCATAAGAGGTATTGTCGGTCGTTTCATCGGACAGATTAATTGAGTCGTTCGTAATAGACAGGCGTATAATCGGGCAACAAGTCCGGATGAAAAGCCTTAATCAAATCTTCCAGTACCACTTCCGGCTGGGTAGGCATACTTTCATAAAACGGCTTTTCACGCATGTTGCAATATATCACCCCTTTCTCACGGAAAGCACGAAAATCGGCATATCTCGGATCTTCACTCTTCAATACATCATAAGAGAAAGTCCCGTCGAAACTATTGACAATACGCCAAAAGTCGGCACTTTCCGCCTGGCTGTACACTGTTTCGAAGTCGAGCGTGACACCTCCCGACCGGGGATCGTCTTTCAGAAAATAATCGGCACCTGCATCACGAAAGAGCTGTGCCAGAAAACTTTTACCGCCCACGGCATACCAGTTGCCCCCGCGGATCTCTCCACTGAACACCACCGGACGCTTCTTTACATGGGCAACCCTTTCTTTCAATTCATTATAATGCTTTTCTATGGCTGCAAATTTCCGGTTGGCAGTCTCTTCCTCTCCGATGAAAAGTCCGATAAACTTAATCCATTCGGCCTGTCCCAACGGAGTCATCTCTTTGTATCCCAAATGCGGCACCAGCGGAATGCCCACTTCACGCATGGCATCGTATCCGCCGCGCTTGAAAGGAGAAATGAAGATGACATCGGGATTCACACTCATGATCACTTCATTATCAAAGTTCCCCTCGATACCTATCTTAGCCGTTTTACCCTGCTTCAAGCGTTCGTTCATTTCTTTGTTGAAAAGATGACGGGTGCTCGTGATACCCACTACATGATTTAAAGCATCCAGTTTAATAAAGTTGGATAACTGCAAGGAAGTCATACAGATAACACTCTTCACGGGAGTCTCTATCACTGTATAGCCGGCAGGAATATTTTCAGGTTTCGTCCCTCCGGGCACAAGAGCGTAATGAAAAGATTCACCTCCTTCTTTCTGCGGATCGCTGATATCGACCAAGCGGCATGTAGGAGTATAGGTCACTTTAAAACCTTTGGCATAAACTGGTGTGATACGGACAGAAGATGTATCGGACACCTCACCGGTTACTATCGTTACATTCTGGTTGTTCTTCGGACGACAACCGGCTAAAGAGATACAGGCCAGCAGTGCGCATCCGATCAGGAATTGTTTCATCGTTATTTGTCTTTTAATTCAGATTACAGCGGTCAAAGATACTTAATAATTCTTGTTTCATAGGGATATTTTCCTCACTTTTGCAGAACATTAAGATGATAAACCGATAACAAATGATAACTACACATCCCATACGTTTCGTATCTTTAGGCCCCGGAGAACCGGATCTGATTACATTGAAAGGACTCAAAGCACTGCAAGGAGCCGATTGCATCTTCTGTCCGGCCACCATGACTCAAGACGGCAAGTCCTCTTCACGGGCACTCTCCATCCTGAACACTCTCGGATTCTCGGACACCGTACAGTGTTTCCGGCTTCCTATGGACAAGGACAGGACACTGGCATTAAGATCTTATGAAGCTGTATATGAAAGCAGCAAAATACTCCGTGCAGAGGGACAAAACGTCGTAATTGTGGCCGAAGGAGATGCGGGTCTTTACTCTTCCATCCACTACATCTACGACAAGCTGCAACAAGACGACATCCCCGTTGAACAGATTGCCGGTATTCCCGCTTTTATTGCTTCCGGAGCGATGGCGGGCCTGCATATTGTCAGTCAGGAAGAGCGACTGATCGTGATACCGGGTCACGTCACCGCCAAAGAACTGGACGACTACCTGAAACATCAGACGGTAGTGGTCATAATGAAGCTATCGCAATGTATAGACGAGGTACACCAATGTATAATTAACCATCCGGAATACCAATACCACTACTTTGAAAATGTAGGGACCGAGAAGGAATACTACTCTTGCTCCACCGAAGAACTTCGGGAAAAAAGATACCCTTATTTCTCGGTAATGATTATCAGATTCGGATAAGGTTACACCTCGTTAAAGTTCCCGACCAATCACATACCAGCTATACATCCCGGCACATACGAGTTGTACAACTCGTACATCACCAGTTGCACAACTCGTCGTGTGCCAGTTGTACAACTCGTCTACGATTACATAGGTTGATTGCATATTCAAGATAGAATGATTACATTTATATCCCCTAATACTCAATGATCATGAAAACTACCAGACTCCAACTTTCCCTTTTAGCCCTTTTTCTGGGGTGCGCTTCTCTACAGGCACAATACAAATGGGCAGATCCACTCAAACAAGACTTTCATACAGTACGCGGACAAGCATGGCAGGATGAACTGAAAGATTCTTATGCCCGCCTCCCGCAAAGGGCAGAAGATAAAGTACGCAAGCCTTTATGGGATTTGTCGCGGCAAAGCGCAGGGCTGTCTGTCGCCTTCCGTTCCAACGCATCCGAAATAAAGGTTCGCTACGTAGTAAAAGGCGGACTCTCTATGCCCCATATGCCGGCTACGGGAGTTTCGGGCATCGATCTGTATGCTACAGACAATAACGGGCAAGAACGCTGGTGTGCCGGAAATTATTCCATGGGAGACACCATTGTCTACAATTTCAGGGGACTTTCATACGCAGCTAAATCCGGCAACGGATTTGAATACCAACTATTCCTGCCGCTATACAACAGTGTATCATGGATGGAGATAGGTGTTCCTGCCGACGCTTCTTTCCGTTTTCTTCCGGTTTCACAAGAAAAGCCTCTGGTCATATACGGCACTTCCATTGCGCAAGGAGCCTGTGCTTCGCGTCCCGGCATGGCATGGGGCAATATACTGAACCGGAAGTTGGGACATCCGGTCATCAATCTGGGGTTCTCCGGCAACGGAAAACTGGAAGAAGCACTCTTCGATCTTCTGTCAGAGATCGATGCACGGCTATATATCATTGACTGCATGCCCAATCTGGCAGGAAAAGAAGCATCGGCCGTAGTGTACCAACGCACTTTGGAGGGAGTGAAAAAACTTCGTGAAAAGAGCCGGGCCCCCATCCTGTTGGTAGAACACGACGGATATAGCAATGAATTCAGTTCCGAAAGCGCGGAGGAATCCTATCGTGTGGCCAATGCAGAACTACGCAAGGCATACGAGACGCTGCAAAAAGAGCAGGTTCCTACTGTCTATTATCTGACCAAGGAAGAAATCGGTATGCCGATGGATGCCATGGTAGACGGGGTTCATTCCACCGACCTGGGTATGCAGCAATATGCGGACAGTTACCGGAAGAAGATAGGTGAGATCTTACACGAAGAGAGTGAAGGGCCTACTTCATGTATCCCCTGCAAGCAGCAAAGAGATCCATACGACTGGTACGGACGCCACGAAGAGATCTTGAAACTAAATAAGCAAAGTGCTCCCGAAGTGGTGATGATCGGCAACTCGATCACGCATTTCTGGGGAGGCGAACCTATTGCACACAATCAGTTTGGAACAGAATCCTGGGATAAACTTTTCAAAGGAAAGCGGGTCCGTAATCTCGGATTTGGCTGGGACAAAACAGAAAATGTACTGTGGCGTATCTACCATGGTGAGCTGGACGGTTTTCAGGCACAGAACATTTTCCTGCTGATAGGCACCAACAATCTCTTGTTCAATACCGACGACGAAGTCATAGAGGGAATCTGCCGGGTCGTAAAAGCGATTTGCGAGCGTCAGCCCCGTGCAAAACTCTGCGTGATGGGCATCCTGCCGAGAAAAGAGATGGAAACCCGCATTGCCCAAATAGATGCGGCATTGCAAGAGCGACTGAACGGCAAAGATTGTACTTTCATTAATCTTGCTCCGCAACTGACGCATAAAGACGGAACAATAGACCATTCACTGTTCCGTGACGGGCTTCACCCGAATGCCGAAGGATACAAACGCATCGCAAAAGTGCTGAAAGGCTACTTATAAACAAAGGACTCAATCCTTAATAATTATGCCTCCTCCCCCTTAAAGTGCCACTGCATTTTTCCAGAGTCTGACAATGGTATATATTCGTTTTCATCATGAACCGTATGTTGCTCATACTGATCCGGACAAACGGATAGAAACGGGTAAATATCATTGCCGGCTGCTGCAGCCGCTCTGTAACGGCTGTAATCATAAGATACTCAAATGAAATATCTGAGATATACCTGTCACGGAAATCTGTATGCCGATGCAGAATGTAAAAAAGGCAACGAGCTTGTTAATGATCTGATTCCCTACCGGCCCGAGTTTCTGAATAATTCTTTGCCCTTGGGAAAGAAAGATATAAAGTATGGCTGCCATACAAACTATAACAAGTGCGATCACAAAATAATTGATTCCGGTTTGCAACAATTTACCTTTGACGCTGGCAGAAGCCATCAGAGTAAATATAACGGATATACTGCCCGGACCGATGCTGATGGGAAACGTGATGGGATAAAATATCTTCTGTTCTATATTCTTCCATTTGAGGCTATCCATGTTCCGGCTCGATTCTTCCTGATCCGGGGAGTTAGAATCGCCGAGCAACTCCATGGCCGTTTTACAGATAAGTATCCCACCGCCCAACTGAATGACAGGGATGGCCAGTCCGAACATTAACAAAAACAGGTGGCCTATGACCAAAGTACCCACACCGATTATTATAAAGTTAAGAATCAGTTTCCGGATGGCGGTTTTCCGCTGCTTGGGATCCAGGTCGGTAAAAAAGCCATTCACCACAAAACCGTTTCCCAAAGGATTCACCACGGGAAACAAAGCCATAAAAGAGGAAGAGAATATAATTAGCAGATTACTCAGTGACATAGTTCTTGCATTTTTTAAAATACTCCATTAAGAATACAATACCTATGTAAAAACACAGATGGACTCTTATTGATGCTGCAATTGCAAGAAACATTTTCTTATTGTGATATTTTAACGGACTAACACTAATGGGAAACCTACATACGTGTGTATCCGCACTTCCCCGGAAAAGTAAATCGTATATTATGCGAAGACAACTCTCACTTCCGTCCCCTTCCCTTCTTCGGAACGAATGCTGACCTTACCCCTGTAGACAGAAAAGATTTTCATGGAAAGACTTAACCCGATCCCTTGACCGGCGTATTCTCTCGTATTACTTCCCCGGTAGAATGACTGGAAGATAAGTTCCATTTCATCCGCCGGGATGCCGATTCCGGAATCTTTGACAGCTATCCCCCATCGCTCATCTTCCTTGTAAAGCCTGATAAGCACCTCGCCTTGCGAATACTTGCAGGCATTGTCTATCACGTTTTGCAAGGCTATTTTAAACAAGTAAGGGCTGGCACTGACCACAGCGTACCTTGCGGCATCTTCCGGATATTGCAGCCGGATGCGCGGGTTAGCAGCTCCAGCCTCTTCCAACAGGTCTGCCAGACGAATCTCTTCTACGTTATTCTTCCGGATGTCCTCTTCCTGTCTCGACAGAAACAGCAGATGCCTGATCAGATTGGACAGGCGTTTACTTTCCCCGGCTATCCGCCGGAGTGCTTCGATGTACTCATCGGTACTCCGTTCTTTCAGGAGACTTATTTCACATTCACCCTGAATGGCGGTAATAGGATTATTCAGTTCGTGAGAAGCATGGCTGACAAATGATTTTTCTGCTCTAAATGCCGTATCGATACGGTCGAGCATACTGTTTAAGGTTTCTATCAGATGGTCCAGTTCATCTTTATTGCCGGTGGTCTTCAATCTGCGGTTCAGACTGTTGCCGCGGATCTGTTTCAACTGTAACAGGACGTGCTGCAAGGGAATCAATATTCTCGTAGAATAGAGTTGTCCGATGAAAAAGATCAATACCGAGCTGCATAATACCAGAAAGGCGGATAAGAGCAGCAAGTGTTCTTGTATCTTGACCCCATAACTGTTATGCGACATGATAATTACGATAAAATTGCCTTCATTATCGGGATAGTATAGTGCGGCTCCCAGCATATCCTGATATACGAAAGAGACCGATGACATCTCTTTTGACTCGAGAAGCTGCTTCTGCTGGCTGGCGGAAAGATATTTATTCAGCGTATCACGCACCACGGCATCACTATCCATATCCAACAAAATCTCTTTGGCCTCCGGCAGCAGCTCATCATACTTCCGTTGAATGGTCTGATAGCTTTGCTCATCCACTTCATCTCGCTCCCAGTGTTTCTGAGCGGTCAGAAAAGCTTTTTCCCGAAGGTATGACCTGTACAACCCATCGATATACCTTGAACTGAACAGGTAGAACACTCCGATAACTGCCATGGTGGTCAGTACCGTTACCAACGTATAAAAGAGTGCGATTTTACGTCCTATTTTCATAGCCTGGCTTGTTAAAGTTAAGCATACATGATATATCCCGAACCTACCACCGTATGAATCAATTTCTTGTCATGCTCCTTATCTATTTTACCACGAAGATAGTTCACATAAACATCTACCACATTGGTATTCGTATCGAAATTCTTATCCCATACATCTTTCAATAATGTCAGGCGCGAAAGCACCATGCCTTGATGGGTCATGAAATACTCCAGCAAGCGGTACTCCTTAACAGTGAGTTCTATCTCCACCTCCTTGCGTCTGGCACGGCGGGTGTTGCAGTTAAGCACCAGATCATCACATACCAGCTGCTGGACAGAGTCTTCCCGCCCTCTGCGCAGGATGGCCTTGATGCGCGCCTCCAGTTCCTGAAAGCTGAATGGTTTCACCAAATAGTCATCCGCCCCCGAATCGAGCCCTTTCACGATATCCTCCGTGGTGCCCAATGCAGTCAACATTATAACCGGGGTGAGATAACCGTATTGCTGCCGATAAAGCCGGCATAGCTCCAGACCGTTCATCTTAGGCATGATAATATCCAGGATCAACAGGTCGAATGCTTCTTGCCGGATGAGTTCCCATCCGGCATCACCGTCATTAGCCACCGACACAGAATGTCCAAACTCCTTCAAACCCCGTTCTATAAACGAAGCTATATTCACTTCATCTTCTACCAATAATATCTTAGCCATCCTTCTTTAGTTTTTAAAGTGGCAAATATACTGTTTACACTCGTCTTTGCCGCAATTTACCCTCTTTATCATACAACGTTTTACCATAAATAACTTCTACAATCAACGGAAAAATGAATAGAGTAAAGAAAGTATCGCACAATACGCCCCCGATAATGACAATGGCAAGCGGGCGTTGCGACTCAGAACCGATGCCATGACTCAAGGCGGCCGGCATTAATCCGATGGCAGCCATAGCAGCCGTCATCACGACCGGACGAACACGCGAACGGACGGTATTCTTTACAGCTTCCGATAAAGGTATGTGTGAACGTACGTTCGATTTAATGCCCGAGATCATAATCACTCCATTCTGGATGCAGATACCGAACAGGGCAATGAAACCGATCCCCGCAGAAATCGAAAAGTTGAAATGGGTAATCAACAAAGCAATAATTCCCCCGGCAGCTGCAAACGGCACATTCAGTAGCACCAGGCCTGCATCTCTCGCATTCGAAAAAAGGATGAAGAGAATGACGAAAATAATGGCAATGCTGACAGGAACCACCTGGGCAAGCCGCTTACTGGCACGTTGCTGATTTTCAAAATCTCCGGTCCATTTCAGCGTATATCCGTCCGGCAGATGTACCGAAGCCGCCACTTTCTTTTGTGCTTCGGCGACAGCAGACCCCATAGCACGTCCGCGTACGGAGAACTTAACGGCACAAAAACGGGCATGACTGTCACGGAATATAAGTAGAGGTCCCGTAATAGTCCGGATATCCGCCAGCTCTTTGATCGGTATCATCGTACCATCCATCGCGGGCACCAGAATCTTACCTATTTGCTCTTCGTTCCGGCGAAACTCTTCATTGTAACGCACCATGATATTGAATTTACGCTCGTCTTCATAAAGCAGGGAAGCCGATTTACCTCCTATAGCCATCTCGATAATAGACTGCACGTTCTCTTTAGACACACCGTAACGCGCCAGTTGCTTTTCATTCAACTCGATGCGAAGTTCCGGCTGGCCAATGTTGCGGATCACTCCCAAATCCTCGATACCTTGTACGGTTCCCAATACTTTGTCGATCTGCACAGCCAGTTTCTCCGCTTCATATAAGTCTTTGCCGAAAACTTTAACGGCAATAGATCCTTTTACACCCGAAGCCGCTTCCTCTACATTGTCAGTGATCGGCTGCGAGAAATTAAAATCGGTGCCGGGATAAAGAGCAAGGGCAGATTGCATTTTCTCAATCAGTTGTCCTTTGCTAAGTCCGCTTTCCCACTCCTTCTCCGGGAAAATATCGACATGAAACTCCACATTATAAAAACCGGTGGCATCGGTTCCGTCATTCGGACGCCCGGTTTGCGAAAGCACCTGTCTTACCTCGGGAAATGCCAGTAATTCTCTGCGCATTCTATTGGCAAGGGATACTGACTCATCCAAAGAAATGCTCTGCGGAAGGGTAGCGCGAATATAAATAGCCCCTTCATTCAACTGCGGCAAAAATTCCATTCCCAGAAACGAATAGAGAAACAGACCGACTCCTCCTGCCAAAGAAGCCAATCCGATAGACAATTTACGATGGGCATGAAAGATCGCAAACAAAGCCGCACTCTTTTCTCTGATAAAGTGCACCAGAAAATTACTTCTCTCACGCACATTCTTCTTCAAAAGAATAGACGACATGACCGGAACCAGCGTCAATGTGAAAATCAATGCTCCCAGTAAAGCAAATCCCAGAGTATAGGCCAAAGGAGAAAACATTTTTCCTTCTACTTTTTGAAACGAAAAGATGGGAATCAGCGCTGTAATGATAATCAGCTTAGAAAAAAAGACAGCTTTGGCCTTTTCTTTGGCTGTACTTCGGATCAGGCCCATTTTTGACATCCTGTTGAATACGGGCATTCCCACCTCTTTCGCTTTTCGGTCGAGGGCAACGAATATTCCCTCCACCATCACTACCGCTCCGTCTATAATGATCCCAAAATCAATAGCTCCCATTGAAAGCAGGTTGGCAGACATCCCCATTATGTGCAAGCAGATAAAAGCAAATAACAGGGCTAACGGTATAATGACCGCAACTACTGCCGTCGTCCGCCAGTCTGCCATAAAAATAAATACAATGAAAGTTACCAGCAATATGCCCTCTACCAAATTGTGTGTCACCGTATGAACTGCAAGATCCACCAGATCTTCCCGGTCATAGAAAGGTACGATCTCCACATCCGACGGCAGGATATTCTCATTCAGTTCGTCTATTTTCGCTTTCAACCCGGATATGACTTCTCCCGGATTCTCTCCTTTGCGCATCACCACAATGCCTTCCACTACATCATCTTCATCCATACGCCCCACCTGGCCCAAACGGGGTAAACATGATTCGCGTACATCGGCCAGATTTTTCACCAGTATGGGAGTCCCATTAATGTTTTTTACTACAATGTTCCGCAGTTCTTCCAAGTCATTAATCAATCCGATACCTCTCACAACATAGGCCTGCGAACTTTTGGTAATCACATCTCCCCCGACATTGATATTGCTTTTCGCTATGGCATCATAAAGTTCAAGCGAAGTGATGCCATAATTGATTAACTGATTCGGATTGACACTGACTTCAAAAGTCTTCACTTCCCCGCCGAAACTGACAATATCCGCCACTCCCGATACGGCACGCAAGTTACGGTCGATCACCCAATCCTGAATCGTTTTCAGTTCGCGTACACTCCGTTTGTCACTTCGCAAAGTATAACGGTAAATCTCACCCGTAGGTCCGTAAAGAGGTTGTACTTCCGGAGTCACCCCATCCGGAAGATCTGCGTCATTCAATAAATTGTATACCTGCTGACGGGCAACAAAATCATCCACATGATCTTCAAACAACACATTGATGACCGACAGTCCGAATAGGGTTGTCGAACGGATGTCCGTCTTCTTCTGTACCGAGTTCATGGCTATCTCCACCGGAATCGTAATGAACTTCTCCACCTCTTCCGCACTGCGTCCCGCCCATTGGGTAATGATGGTCACTTTCGTATTCGTCACATCGGGAAATGCATCTATCGGTGTATGCTTGAACGAAACCACACCGGCAATGACGGCAATCGCCGTACAAAAAAAGATGAAGAACTTATTTTTCAACGAAAATGCCACAATATTGTCTATAAACTTATGCATAGTATTCTTCCGTTTTTAGTCTGCATTTAAACTATTGTAGACCAATAATACATTCTGATTCAGCACTCTGTCACCCTCAGAAAGCCCGGAACGGACATAGCATTCCTGATTTTGCCGTTTGTATACATCGACTTCTTTCACTTTCAGGCGGTTGTCGGGGGTGACGGTTACGACGTAATTCTTACCTCCTTCAAATATCAAGGCATGTGCATTGATCCGAGGCATCTGTTTCCCGGAAGATTTGCACTCAACATTGACCGTGGTGAACATACCCGGCTTCAACAGATAGTCTTCGTTACACAGCTTTACCCGTACGTTCATTGTCTTACTTTCAGTATTCAACATGTGGTATATTTTATCTATATTTCCGGAGAACACCTTACCCGGATATGCCAGCGTAGTGATATGTACCGATGCTCCTTCTGCTACTTTACTGATGTCGCTTTCATAAACATCTGCCATCACCCATACATGCTCCAGACCGGAGACAGTAAATATCTCCTCACCCTGATCGGGACGAAGCTGCATATTTCTACTCACACTCTTTTCCACAATAAAACCGCTAACGGGAGATTTGACTTCATAGAATGACCGGCCGCTGAAGTTATTTATGGAAAAAATTTCTTTGATACGATCCTCTTCCGCTTCTGCATTGATCAATTCCTGACGTGCCTGCAATACATCTTTATCGGATGCCAACCCGGAATCGAACATATCCCGGGTAGCATTTACATTTCTGCGGGCAATAATCACCTGCTGCTCCGCCTCTTTCATCTGTCTTTCGTAATCGGCTACTTCACCGCTACGCAATATGGCAAGTATGTCTCCTCTTCGCACATAATCCCCAACTTCAGCGCGAAGCTCCGTCACTGTTCCGCCAAACATCGGATAGACGTGTGCCACCTGTTCCTGATTAAAAGTAACACGTCCGTTCAAAGTCAATTCATCTGCCACATCATGCAGATGCACCGTATCGACGGAAACTATTTTAAGTAAACTGTCTGTCAGACACAGATCTTGATTTTCTCCGGGGTGCTTCACTTCTGATGAGCAACCACTCCCCATACCCAAAATCAATAGGCATGGAAGGTATTTTGTCCAATTCATAAATTATATGGATTTAGTAGTTAAAAATAGGTTGTCCGGCCACCGCATTCAGGTTCTCTATACCGAGCAGTACGTTTTTCTTGATTTCGTAAAGCCGGATGCAAGTCTCTTTGTAGCTATCATAAAAGTCGATGAATTCTAAAAGACTGATGTTACGTTTGATAAAGTTCTCGTTGGCTCCGGCTATCAGTTTCTCAAAATTCTGTTCCAGTCCCATATCAGTCGACTGATACAACTGACATGCTTTCTCTAAAGCAGTATAAGCTGCGTATAGTTCGGCCTCGGCTTTATTTCGGGAATACTCTTGCTCCCGATCCGCCTTCAGAAGATTGAAACGGGCCATTTTAATATTCCCCTGGTTACGGTTAAAGATAGGTACCGACATACTGAATCCGATTGCAAAGTAGTTATTAATAAAATTACCTTGGCGATCATAACTACCTTTTACTGCGAATTCCGGAAAAGCCAACGCCTTCTGCAATTTCAGATCGGCTTGCGAAGCAGTGACACAGCTGCGTGCCAACTTCTGGTCAGGTCTCCCGTGTACCCTCTCTTGTAAATCGGCATAAGACAACCGGTCCATGTTTAATTGTCGAAGATCTCCTTCATCTATTACAGGCTCTGTCCGAAAGTCGGCAGGCAGATTCAGTAACAGATTCAATTCTCCTCTCCGGGACAAATAGTTGCTTTCGCATTCGTTCTTGTCTTTCTTCAGAGAAAGCAGCATAGACTCGAGTCTCGCCATTTCCATTAAAGAGATATTTCCCTTTGCATGCTGCTCTTTTATACCTGTCAGCAAATGCTCCAGCGAATTGATTTCTTTATCATAAACAGACAATGACTTTGAGAGATAGAAAACTTCTGTAAATGCCTCGCCAAGTTCCTGGCGTAAAGTCCTCATCACTTCTTCGAACTGATAACCGGCAATTTCCTTGTTTATCTTTTCCAGCCGTATCTGCTTATTCCGTTGTCCGGCAAGGCGTATCACCTGCTCTATTTCGACTACCGACTCACCTTTTTTGCCGAAGTCAAAGTACTTTCCATTCAATCGGTTATACACATTTTGTTCGAATGAAATTACCGGATTATCGAACAGTCCGGCCTGAAGCAACCTGGCTTGTGCGATGTCTACATTGTAGCGCTCGGCCAATAGGGATAAATTACATTTCAGGAAACGTTGCTCTGCCTCCTTCAGAGTCAAGCCGACGGACGGCTGTTGGGCTTCGGCAAATCCGAAAAAGCCAAGAAAAAAGAGAATAAAAAACTTTCTGATCATAGTCCTTGTTATTTTGGAAGCAAAAGTACAACTCCCCCATGAAGCAAACCGTTTGAAAGCAATTATAAGATACTCAGATAAGATTAGAAAGTTATTAGAAAGCAGAAAAAACGGGACAAGGAAGAATTGCTAATATAATAGGAGAAATAGCTATCTGACAATAAGATCTATCTTCCTATCTTTGCAACATCAAAGAAATAAATAAGTAATCACTAAAAAAGTAAAAATATGAAAGTCATTGATTTAACAAAAGAAAGCTTCGTAGAGAAAGTGGCCGAATTCCAAGAATACCCGAATAAATGGGATTTTAAAGGTGATAAACCTTGCCTGGTGGATTTTCATGCTCCCTGGTGTGTATATTGCAAAGCCCTGTCACCTATACTCGACCAACTGGCTGTAGAATATGATGGGAAAATAGATATTTATAAAGTGGATGTAGATCAGGAACCGGAACTGGAGGCTGCTTTTGCCATTCGTACAATCCCTAACCTGTTGCTTTGTCCGATGGGAGGAAAACCAAGTATGAAATTAGGAACTATGAATAAAACCCAGTTAAAAGCATTGATAGAAGAAGTTTTGTTATAATTTACCGGATCAATCATTTAATGAAGGGGTATCGAAACCCGTATTCACCACAGATTACACGGATTCACACAGATAAATAGAATAGATTAAGCTTACTCTGTGTGACTCTGTGTACCCCTGTGGTGAGTTATGAAACACTCTCTTGAAATTAATATGACTATTTTATTCCGGCAGCAAGTACCAACCTTATATCTGCATATGAGACATCATCCCCCAAAGCTGCTTTAATAACCGTCAGTCCTTTATCACTTCCATGGGCCTGTACGTAACGGATGATTTTCGTGATTTTCTCTCTTGCCACCAACTGCTCTATTTTAACTTCACCAGAGCGTACATAGTGTTCCAGATGTCCCGCTATGGTTCCGGAAACCAGCTCGCGTTCCTTGGCTATTTCTTCAATACTCTTCCCCTGCCTGAAAAGACGATATGTTACCTCTTTGGTATCAGGCTTCGGTTCTTTCACCGATTTAGCCTCTTTTAAAGGTCTGGGCTCTTTCGACGTTTTAATCCCATTATTGACAGTCAACGTCGCTGTTGGCATTTGCGGACGTTCTATGCCATGCTCCTCTACGTATCGGTTCACCATTTCAAGCAAGGCATCACCGTATTTTTCGGCACCGCGTTTTCCGAAATACGGAATACGTATCAGTGAAGCCGCATCATTCGGCAAGAGATTTACAATACCCAGAATTGCTTTCTGCTGTATGATGGTATATACAGGCAAACCAGCTTTTGCAGCTTCAGAATTTCTCCAGGCAATCAATTGCTTATATAATTCCGGATGAAGAATATCAGTCGGTACTTCTATTTTCTCGGCTGTCCGGGATTTACGCTCCGATCTTCCGGAAGAAGACGCAGCTTCTCCTCCCGAAACAGATAACGTAAGAACAGCCTTCTGTTTTAGAAATGCGGAAACAGAAAAACCTTCTTTCTCAGTATAGCACAAGGTCCCCAGCTTTACGTGCAATGCTGTCTTCATTGCATCTGCCGCTTCGGAGAATTTCTTTTTCAGTTCTTTATTATCCGTTTCTACTTTTGTAGAAGTAATCAGCGGAGTTAATAAATCTTCCAGATGTTGACGGAAATAGTGGGCACCGGCCATAACCCGTTCATTCAATTTCGGGTTGGCGGTATAATCTTCAGCCCCCATCAATAGGGCAGAATATTGCAGTTTAAATGTATCGGCGACTTTCATTATCTGCGTTTTATACAGATCGGCAGTTGTCTTATATCGTTCCAACAACTTTGGATAGAGACGATATAAATGCTCGTCAAGCAAGCGAAGCAAACGTAAAAAATGCTGTTCAATCGGATGAAAATCAAACTGTTCGCACAACAATTCATAGAAGTAATGTTGACGCAATAGAGCCAATTTATGCTTGTCGGGAGTCATCTCTCCGGCATTACGGGTAAATTCATCAATCGTATCGTCACTGATAATGGACTCTCGCCTTAAAGGAGAACTAAGCACCAATCCCTGAAGCGACTTACAACGACTCAGAGCGACATAAACCTGTCCATGGGCAAAAGAGGCATTTGCATCAATGATTGCACGTTCGAAAGTTAACCCCTGGCTTTTATGGATGGTTATTGCCCATGCCAGACGAATGGGATATTGCCGGAAAGTACCTTCCACCTCTTCGGTAATCTCTTTCGTCTGCGGATTCAGGCTGTATTTACTATTTGTCCATTCTTCGGTTTCAAGCAGAAAGTCCTGTGATTCTCCGTTCCCTTTCACCCGGATGCCATCTTTACTGACAGCCGTAACCAAACCGATCATTCCATTATAATATCGATGTTCACCGGAAGAATCGTTTTTAATAAACATTATCTGAGCCCCTTCCTTAACGGTAAGCATTTCATCAGCCGGGTATGCCGATTCCGGAAAAGTGCCTTCCACCTTCGCCTGGAAACTGAAAGCTCTTCCTGAAAGAGAAAGCAGTTGTCGGTCGTTATATTGCTGAGCCTGATAGTTATGTGTAGTCAGTCGGATATATCCTTCTTCCTCTCTCGGACGGAATCCCGGAAGATAACGTTTGTTCAATTCTTCCAGAACAGCGTCGTCTGCCTCTTTCTCTCTGATTTTATTCAATAATCCGACAAATTCCGTATCACTTTGCCGATAGACTTTCTTTAACTCTATCGTGATATATTCCGTCTCTTTCAGTGAATGACTGCCAAAGAAAAATGCTGTATCATAGTAAGAGCTCAACAGGCTCCAGTCCTCTTCTTTCACCACGGGAGCCAATTGCTGCAAGTCGCCTATCATCAGGAGCTGAACACCGCCGAAAGGTTTCGAGCGATCACGATACCGACGCAGTACAGCATCAATTGCATCCAGTTGATCGGCACGTACCATACTGATTTCATCGATCACCAACAAGTCCATACTACGGATAATATTGATTTTTTCTTTTCCGAATTTATGAAAACCTTGCTGAGCAGAATTAAATGTGCTTTCCGGAATGTAAGGTGCGAAGTTCAACTGAAAAAAGGAGTGTATAGTGACACCTCCGGCATTAATGGCAGCAATCCCCGTAGGTGCAACCACTACCATACGCTTTGGGGTAAGTTCTTTTAACCGACGGAGAAAAGTTGTTTTTCCGGTTCCGGCCTTTCCTGTCAGAAAAAGATGCGTACCGGTATTTTCAATGACTTGCCAGGCTAATTCTATTTCGTGGTTCTCTTCCATGCAATAATACTTTGCGACAAAGTTAAAGCAAAAGAAAGAAGAAAGCAATATAATAATAAGTTATTTCACGGTAGAAACCACAAAGGTCACGGAATGAAGGTTATCAACTTTTCATTAATAACCATTCCGTGACCTTTGTATACTTTGGTGTGGAAATCTATGCCATACTGCCACCTACAATATCGAGCAATTCATTTGTAATGGCCTGCTGGCGGGTTTTATTATACTGCTTTGTCAACTCCTGAATCAGTTCGTTGGCATTGTCCGTCGCTATCTGCATAGCCAAAGTACGTGCAGCATGTTCGGATGCATTAGAATCGAGAGCAGCTGTAAATATCTTCTGACTCAACACCTGCGGAATCAAGTCTGCTATCAATTGAGCTGCAGAAGGTTCTATGATATAGTCATTCACTACTCCGCCTCTCTCTTCGTCATTTTGAACGGCAGACAAGTCAATCGGCAAATATCTTTCACGCAACAGTTCTTGTACCCCCATTGACTTGAAATGGTGATAAATCAACTCCACACGGTCGATATTTTTTTCCAGAAAAAGTTCCATCAACAATTTAGCCAATGCAGCGGCTTCATCATACGACGGTTTATCTGCCAACTTCTGATAACTGCCTTGAGGAAAGAATCCTAACTTCTTGACAGCCTCCTCTATTTTTTTGCCCACCGGATAGATCAGGATATTATCTTGTCCCAACTCGCGATATTCTCCCACCGTCTGCAAAAACATTTTCAGTACATTCGCATTGAAAGCACCGCATAAAGAACTGTTGGAAGAAAAAGCCACAATAGCGACCCGCTTAACGGGACGTTCCACACAGAACGGAGACTCTACCGGAAGATCAGCACTCAGAAAGTTAGTCAGAATCTTATTCAACTTCCTCTGATAAGGCAACATATTCTCAATGGCTCCCTGCGCCTTGTGTAACTTGGCAGAAGCCACCATCTTCATTGCTGAAGTGATTTTTCGGGTACTTTGTACCGAATTTATTCTGGTTTTTACTTCTTTTAGTGAAGCCATAATCTTCTAAATGATTTATAATTAACTATATTGTTTGGCAACCATTGCCGCCGTTTCTTCAATGGCCTTCGTTACCTCGTCATTGATCACTCCGGTTTTCAATACATCCAGCACATCCGCCTGATGATCGAGAGCGAGTGTATTGAGGAACGCTGCTTCAAAATCTTCTACCTTATCCAACGGAACATTTCGCAATAATCCGTGGATACCGCAATAGAGAATGGCAATCTGCTTCTCTACCGGCATTGGAGAGTATTGGGGCTGAACCAGCAAACGGGCGTTTTTCTGCCCCTTGTCAATGGTCAGTGCGGTAACCGGATCCATATCTCCACTAAATTTGGAGAATGCTTCCAATTCGCGATATTGTGCCTGATCGATTTTCAATGTACCGGCCACTTTCTTCATAGCCTTAATCTGCGCATTACCTCCCACACGGGAAACCGATATGCCTACATTAATAGCCGGACGATTACCTTGATTGAATAAATCCGTATCAAGGAATATCTGACCGTCTGTAATAGAGATCACATTAGTCGGAATATAGGCAGAAACGTCTCCGGCCTGAGTTTCAATAATAGGCAATGCTGTCAGCGAACCTCCACCTTTCACTTTACCTTTCAGGCTTTCGGGCAAATCGTTCATCTCACGGGCCACTTCTTCCTGATTAATAATCTTGGCTGCACGCTCCAGCAAACGGGAGTGTAAATAGAAAATATCGCCCGGATAGGCTTCACGTCCCGAGGGGCGACGAAGAATCAAAGACACTTCACGGTAAGATACTGCTTGTTTCGACAAATCATCATAAACAACCAGTGCATGTCGGCCGGTATCACGAAAATACTCACCGATGGCAGCCCCCGCAAACGGAGCAAAATATTGCAATGCAGCCGGGTCGCCAGCTGTAGCCGCCACCACAATAGTATAATCCATCGCACCATATTGGCGTAAGGTGTTTACGATAGAAGCTACCGTGGAACCTTTTTGTCCGATAGCTACATAAATGCAATATACAGGATCACCAGCTTCATAATTACTTCGCTGATTGATGATCGTATCAATGGCTATCGATGTCTTACCCGTCTGTCGGTCACCGATTATCAGCTCACGCTGTCCACGGCCGATAGGAATCATTGCATCAACAGCCTTCAGACCCGTTTGCAAAGGTTGATTCACCGGCTGACGATAGATGACCCCGGGAGCTTTACGCTCCAGCGGCATTTCATAAAGTTCACCACCTATCAGCCCTTTTCCGTCCAATGGTTCACCCAACGGGTCGATAACGCGTCCCAACATACTTTCTCCCACACGGATAGAAGCAATTCGCTTGGTACGTTTCACCGTAAATCCCTCCTTGATTTTATCCGTCGGTCCCAATAACACGGCACCTACATTATCTTCTTCCAAGTTCATCACAATGGCCTTGATACCATTGTCAAATTCAAGTAGTTCGTTGGCCTCGGCATTGCGTAGACCATAAATACGCACTACACCATCGCTTACCTGTAGCACCGTACCTATTTCGTCAAGCTGCACTTTGGTCTCGATCCCTTCAAGCTGCTGCCGCAGAATGTCGGATACTTCGCTTACTCTTATATTTTCAGACATAATTTTTCACTAATTATACAATTCTTCGATTCTTATCAATGAATTGTTGTTTCACTTTCTTCAACTGTGTAGCGATACTGGCATCCAGTCGGTAATCGTTAATATCGAAAACGAAGCCGCCTTCTATAGAAGGGTCAACCACTGTTTCCAACTCCATATATGCATGCAAAATATGTGCAGCAGTTTGTCGGATACGCTCTTCTGTAGCTTTGTCCACCGGAACAGCAGTGATCAGTTTCCCTACACCGATGTGTTTCTTCTTCCGGTAAAGATCCAGATACATCAGACTCATAAATTGCAGATAGGTCTCCCTTCTCTCCTTGAGTACCAACTGAATGAAACGAATAAATTCTTCACTCGGTTTATGGTCCCCATCGGCTGCCGTACAGATCAGATTAAACTTTTCGTTAACAGAAACAATAGGATTGTCAAGCACGGCACAAAATCCCTTCACAGTACGGAAACTGTGCGCCAGTGTGACAAGCTCATGATAAAGCCTCTCCTCCGCTCCTCTCTCTTCAGCATAAGCCATCAGAGCTTTCGCATACCGCATTGAAATTATTCCGACTTCCATCTTCTTCTGTTAGTTCTTCGTTAATACTTCATCAAGCATACGGTCAATCATTCCCATCTGCTCTTGTTTATCATCCAGATTTTTGCGAATGACCTTCTCGGCTATATCCACAGAAAGCAGAGCTACCTGCCGACGGATATCACGTATGGCTTCGTCTTTTTCAATCTGAATCTGTCGTTTCACTTCATCCAGTTCCTTCTGAGCAGCTATTTCAGCTTGTTTGCGGGCCTCGTAAATAATCTTTTCACGTTCCTGCATAGCCTCTTTCATGATACGTCCCTGTTCCTTGTTAGCGGCAGCCACAATAGCTTCGCCCTCCTCTTTCAGTCGTGACAACTGGGCGTTTGCTTCTCTGGCTACCTCCAATGATTCGTCAATGTAGGTTTTACGGCCTTCCACCATCTTAATAATGACGGGGAAGCCGTATTTTGCCAATACTGCGAATACAATTCCAAAAGAAAGGAGCATCCAGAATATCAGGCCACTATCGGGTAGTAACAATGACATAATCTTCTTTGTTTATTATAAGAAAAGTACCAATAGACAAACAACTAATGCCAACAACGCTACACCTTCAACCAAGGCAGCGGCAATAATCATATTCATACGGATATCTCCCGATGCCTCCGGTTGACGCGCAATACCTTCCATGGCCGAGCCACCGATCTTACCAATACCGATACCTGCTCCGATAACAGCTAAACCAGCTCCGAGAGCTGCTCCCAATTTACTTAATCCTACTCCTGCAGCAGCAGCTTGCAATAATACTGATAGTAACATAATTTTCAGTTTTAAAATGGTTTATATTATTCTTTTACTTCTTCTTTTTTACCGCCTTCCTGGGCCAGTCCGATGAATACAGCAGATAACATCGTGAACACATAAGCCTGAATAAAGGCAACCAACACTTCCAGCAAATTCATAAAGATGTTGAATAATACGGAAGCCACCGTAAGCGAACCATTGATAGCCGGTCCCATGCTTGCCGATATAAATATCAGGCAGGTAAGCACTAACATGGCCATGTGTCCGGACAACATGTTGGCAAACAGACGGATCATCAAGGCAAACGGTTTGGTAAATACACCGAAAAATTCGATAAACGGCATCATGGGTATAGGTACCTTCAGCCACCAGGGAACATCAGGCCAGAAAATATCTTTCCAATAGTGTTTTGTTCCGAATATATTAACAATAACGAATGTGAATAAAGCTAATACCAATGTTATGGCAATATTTCCGGTTACATTCGCTCCTCCGGGAAAGATGGGGATCAGTCCCATAATATTGTTAATGAAAATGAAGAAAAAGGCTGTGAGCAGATAGGGAGCAAACTTTTTATAGTTGGGTCCCACACAACTCTTAATCACATCATCATGAACCATCATAATAAACATCTCCATAAATCCGATAAATCCTCCCGGAGCATATGCACCCTGTTCACGTTTGCGATACCAATGCGCTACACTCAGAATGATCGCCAGCAAAATAGCGCTATTGATAAAGAGAGACAAAGTTACCTTTGTAATGGAAATATCCCACGGACGTACTTCCTCTCCCGTCGCATTACGTTCTACTACTTTCCCCTCATACTTGCTCCCGGCAGGAGCTATATAAAATCCCTCGTATTTGCCGCCATTCTCTTCTAGGCGCGAAGACAGAAAAGCATGCCAACCAGAAGTTTCGCTATACACGATAATCGGCAACGGAATGCAAATCGAAGTTTTTCCTATATTCGTGATATGCCACTCGTAAGAATCTCCAATATGGCCGAACACAATGCCTTTTACATCTACCTGATTAGCTTCCTGATTGATTGTGTCTTTACCTACAATAATCTCCTGCTGCAAAGTAGCGGTGGTATCACCCGGTACAGGCTCCTGTGCAAAGGTTGTAGCAGGCAACATTCCTCCTATCAAGACAAGCATTCCGGCAACTATGTTACGCAACTGTTTCATATTTTTTTGATTTCTTTTTAAGTTTCTGATTCCACTCGAAAACGAAGAAAAACCAGCTTTCATATATAAGATAGCCCAGATAGAACGCCAGGAATGTCAATAGAAATTCAATAGCGGAATCGGGCACAGCCACACAATAAATGATTAGTAAGAAAACTGATACAATCATTTTCAATACTTTTGCCACTAAAAAGAGCATCACCATCTTCTCCGGTGCATGACGCCTGCAGGCATCAAACATATAAATATAAAATACACCGAATATATAAAAGTACACCGGTATCAACGGATAACCTCCGAAATAATGTCCGGGTTCCAGATAATGCAAGACCAAGGCTCCCAATCCTCCCCCTACAAGAGTAAGGATGTTGAGATAACCCAGAAAATTGCGTTTTGTGATGCTCATATTCATAGTAAAAACAGATTATTGTGCGGAGATCAAGGCTCAGGATACGCAAACGGAAGCTTCACCATTGCTTAGCTCCACAAAACCGCTGTGAATATCCAGCGTATGCTCTTCGCCATCCGTTGTCGTGTAACTGACTGTCCCTTCTTGCAGGGAAGAAACAATCGGTGCATGCTGCGGCAGAATAGAAAAGACTCCACTGGTGCCCGGAAGGGTAACACTCTTCACTTCACCATTAAAGACCTCTTTTTCCGGCGATACAATATTCAAATGCAGTTCTTTCATGATTCCTTATTTTATTTGTTAGCCTGTTCAAGCAGTTTCTTACCTTTTTCGATAGCTTCTTCAATGGTTCCCACATTCAGAAACGCCGGTTCAGGCAGATAATCTACTTCACCATCCAAAATCATTTTGAATCCTTTTATTGTATCTTCAATGGCCACCATTGCTCCCGGTACTCCGGTAAACTGTTCGGCCACTGTAAATGGTTGAGACAGGAAACGCTGTACCCTGCGCGCACGGTTTACCACCAGACGGTCGGCGTCGGATAATTCCTCCATACCTAAAATAGAGATGATATCCTGTAATTCTTTATTGCGTTGAAGAATCTGCTTCACACGTTGTGCGACATCATAATGCTCTTGACCCACAATGTGCGGATCGAGAATACGAGAAGTAGACTCCAACGGATCCACTGCCGGATAAATACCAAGCTCAGTAATTTTACGACTCAACACAGTCGTTGCATCCAAGTGGGTAAAAGTTGTTGCCGGAGCAGGGTCGGTCAAGTCATCAGCCGGTACGTAAACAGCCTGCACCGAAGTGATAGAACCCGTTTTTGTCGAAGTGATACGTTCTTGCATAGCACCCATTTCGGTAGCCAACGTAGGTTGATAACCTACCGCAGAAGGCATACGCCCCAACAAAGCCGAAACCTCGGAACCCGCCTGAGTGAAACGGAAAATATTATCGATAAAAAACAATATATCTCTCGCTCCCGACTTTGCCCCCATATCCCGGAAAGATTCAGCGACAGTCAATCCTGACAAAGCAACTGAAGCACGTGCTCCAGGAGGTTCGTTCATCTGTCCGAACACCAATGTAGCCTGTGACTTTTCTACCTCATTATAATCCACTTTCGAGAGGTCCCAATGTCCTTTTTCCATGCTTTCTTTGAATGCTTCTCCATAACGGATTACACCCGATTCAATCATCTCACGAAGCAAATCATTACCTTCACGGGTACGCTCTCCCACTCCGGCAAATACGGAAAAACCATTATGCTTCTTGGCAATGTTATTAATGAGCTCCATAATAAGTACAGTTTTACCCACTCCGGCCCCGCCAAACAAACCGATCTTACCTCCTTTTGAATAAGGCTCAAGCAGGTCTATCACCTTAATTCCGGTAAACAGAACTTCCTGTACAGTGGTTAAATCTTCAAATTTGGGAGGATCACGGTGAATAGAATATGCACCGTCGCGATTGAGTTCTTTCATTCCATCGATGGAGTCGCCGACTACGTTCATCAAACGTCCTTTGATCTGTTCGCCTACCGGCATTGTGATAGGACCTCCCGTCGGAAATACCTTCATCCCGCGCTGCAAGCCGTCGGTACTATCCATGGCAACCGTACGTACGGTATTTTCACCAATGTGTTGTTGAACTTCTACAATCAGCTTTTTGCCGTTGTGCCTTTTTATCTCTAATGCGTCGTGGATACTTGGCAATATCAAGTCCGATTCTGTACCTTCAAAATACACATCGACCACAGGGCCAATTACCTGAGAGATATGTCCGATAATCTGTGACATAAGCAATCTTTTTATATATTATTCTTCTAATACTCTAAAACGTTATAGCATGGTAAGTCGCGTTTTTACCAGTTTCACTATTAACATAACGTTCGATATCCGGTTTTGTTCACATAGATAGTTAAACAAACAACTTCGCAAAAGTAGAAACTTTTTTTTCCCGTTGTACCATTTTTCTGTTTTTTCTCTTTAGATAACATTCATTAAACTTACAAAGGTGTGAAAATGAACAACATTAGCACCCTTTTTACTACTATACAAAGCATATTAGAGCCAATACGCTCTATCCTCTGCCCAATCAGAGAATTGATTAAGTTTTCAAGTAGCTGTAGCGTTTTCAGTCAATTAGTCAAATGTTAGATAGTACAACATGCAACGAGTTTTATACAAACAAAGGGAAGTTGCGTTTTAAAGGCATTTTTCGCTCTTTACGCCATGAATAGGATAGAGTATTAACAATTGCAAAAGCGGAGAGAACAAAGGTATAATCAGATAAAAAACAGGGGTGTACCAAGACTCGTATTCACCACAGATTCATACAGATAAAAGTAATCAATAGATTAAGTTCATCCTGTGATACTTTGTGGTAAACAGGAGTTTCGGCACACCCCACTATGGTTTTTCAACCAATAATCCCGGTATTTAATATACTTCTACTTTATCGGCTATCCGCTTTGCCTTATCACGCAAAGCATCCAGATCCGAACCGTTTGGAGCATAGCAAAGCACTACTCCCATACGCCGATTCACACGTGTATACGGCTTACCAAATATACGCAGATAAGTATCCTCTTCTCCGGTAACTTCCTCCATACCTCTATACTGCGGACGTTCCTGACTGGCAATCGGCGACAGAATAACGGCACTCGCTCCTATTCTTTCTTGTTTTATTCCCGGAATGGGCAACCCCAATACGGCACGTAGGTGAAGTTCAAATTCATTCAGATTTTGTGTTCCGGCCAATGTCACCATTCCCGTATCATGTGGACGTGGAGACAGTTCCGAAAAGTAAACCCCGTTTTCATGGCTCAGGAAAAATTCTACTCCCCACAGTCCTGCACCGGTCAATGCACGAGTTACTTTTTCAGCCATATCTTCTGCTTCCTTCAAGTGTGCAGGATCAATGTGTGCAGGTTGGAAACTTTCCCGATAATCCCCACCCTTTTGTACATGCCCGATAGGCGGACAAAACAGAGTCGGACCATTCTTCTGTGTCACTGTAAGCAAAGTTATCTCACTATCGAATTTGATAAATTCCTCAATGATTAGCTCACGAATATCTCCACGGCTGCCATTACACCCATATTCCCAAGCATGTTCCAACTCGGCAGCGCTCTTGACCAATGACTGCCCTTTACCCGATGATGACATTAAAGGCTTCACGACACAAGGGAAACCGATTTTCTCAGCGGCTTCCTTCAGTTCTTCCAATGACTTGGCATAATAGTATTTCGCAGTTTTCAGTCCCAGTTCCTTAGCGGCCAAATCACGGATAGCCTTTCGGTTCATTGTGTAATTAACGGCACGTGCACTCGGCACTACCTGAATCCCTTCTTTTTCGAAATCGTATAAACGTTCCGTACGAATGGCTTCAATCTCGGGGACGATAATGTCCGGCCGATGCTTTTTTACAATACGCTCCAGTTCTTCACCGTTCAGCATATCGAATACTTCGCATTCATCAGCAACCTGCATGGCAGGTGCCCCGGCATATGAATCACAAGCAATGATGTGTTGACCTTTACGTTGAGCAGAAATTACAAATTCCTTGCCCAATTCGCCCGATCCGAGTAAAAGTATTTTCTTCATGATTGAATATTTTAAGATATAATGACGCAAAAATACTACTTTTCTTCCAATAAATCCCGAACGAGCTACTAAATGATTACGATAAAAGAGAGAAAAAGGCAATTACATAGAAAAAGATTAACAGGTCACAGAACAACAAGCTGTTCTTCAAGAACAAAGTCCTCCTTTAAAAGAGAACGGAAACATTATTTAACAGCATATTAATCATGATTATCAAGCACTTACACCGATAGTAAAAAGGAGATTTTACGAAGTTAATATCGTAGTTCCAAGAAGTTAACTTCCTGCAGATACGATATTAACTTCGTATAAATACGTTGTTAACATCGTACATGACAGGATGTTAACTTCGTAAATGTCATAATATGATTTCCAATATTATAACAAATAAGACACATATAGCCAAAGAGAAATGTTAATTTTTGGTCTAATTACACAATAAAGAATATTTAAAAGGATAAAAAGAAGCGGATATGGTGTATTATCCGGAATTAATGCCTTACTTTGCAACATCAAACAATAAGAGGTTTTTATTGGTTTAACTCTCACATGTATTTCCTCAATGTTCGCATTGAGAACTTTCATCTCTGATTTACACTTCCTAAAGCTTTATTGTTATTTTATTAATTTTTTATTTTTGTATATTTATGAATATGTACGTTGGAAATCTTAGCTATAATGTTAAGGAGTCAGATTTGAGACAAGTTATGGAAGAGTATGGAGTAGTAGAATCAGTAAAACTGATCACAGACCGCGAAACAAGAAGATCTAAAGGGTTTGCGTTTGTCGAAATGCCGGAATCTTCAGAAGCAAGCAATGCCATTAAAGAATTGAACGGAGCAGAATATGCCGGTCGTCCGATGGTAGTAAAAGAAGCTTTGCCAAGAAATTGATCTGAAAAGCAATAAATAATAAAAAGGGGATATTCGTGATGAATATCCCCTTTTTTATTTTCCTTTGATTACTGATGCTGTTCACGCAACAGGTCGTTCACAGTCTTTACCGGATTGAAAGTGGAAAGTGGAACCTCCACAAATACCGTACTCCAATCGCTCATAGCACCATTCCACAAACCGGGAAGTTCAAGAGCTTTCAGATCCTTACCACTCTTCGACTTATAAGAGATGAAGCCGGTAGCTTTATCCACATATTTCGCCAAATCAAATTTATGACCCTTATAATCACGTACGGCGCAAACCAGATCGACCGGGTTGAAGTGCGTACCCTTTTCAAACATTTCCTTTGCTTCCGGATTATTCATATCGATTTGTGAGCTTTCAAGGATTTGCAGGGAGATAGTTCCATCACTATTATATGCCAGGAACGGACCACCGCCCGGCTCGCCCACGTTCTTCACCATACCACAAACACGCATCGGACGGTTCAATTTATTCTTCAGGTAAATGACCAACTCGGCATCTTCCAGATCTTTTGTTTCAGGATTCTTACAGAAAAGTTTCTTTTGTACAAATTGCAGGATATCCATCACCTGCTCATGTGTATAACGACCACTATCCAATAATTCCAGATATTGAAAAGCTTGCTTCTGGAGAGATACCAGTACACCGGCAATCAGTTTCTTATAAAGCACTGTATCGCCTTTCAATTTATCAGGAACCACATTGTCAATGTTCTTAATAAAAATAACATCCGCATCCAGATCATTCAGATTCTCAATCAGCGCACCATGCCCGCCGGGACGGAACAAAAGCTTACCGTTATCGCGGAATGGCTGGTTTTCCATATCAGCGGCAATTGTATCAGTGCTTGGTTTCTGTTCGGAGAAAGTGATATTATAATCCACGCCATAACGTTTGGCAAAAGCATCGACTTTTTCGGTAACCAATGATTTAAACAGTTCACGGTGCTCGGTAGAGACGGTAAAATGCACATTGACTTTTCCGCTTTTTCCGGCAGCATACATAGCACCTTCTGCCAAATGTTCCTCAAGCGGGGTACGCGAACCTTCTTCATACTTATGAAACTTAAGTAACCCCTTGGGAAGCGCACCGTAATTCAGTCCCGCTACATTAAGCAATCCTGAAACGACCGCTTTATAATTGCCTTCTGCAATCAGGGTAGGAATACCTTTGCCTTCTGTCCGCACACAAGCCGTATTCAAGTCATCATAAAAAGCAAATTTTTCAATCGATTCAAAAAAAGTTTGTTCGAACTTTGTAGTGGGTTCAGTATAGTCAGCATCCAAAAATTCAAATAGATTCTTGAACATACGGCTGGCAGCACCCGAAGCGGGTACAAACTTCACAATCGTTTTGTCTGAATTGGTATAGGCATTCCATGCTGCAAGATAAGCTTTCTGCTCCTCGGCATCAGGAGCCAAAATGCCTTTTTCTACAGATGCGGCAGCATCTAACTTCAAATAAGGAAAGCCTTTTTGGAAGCAAGCCAACTGCTCAGCGATTTGTACTTCCGAAATGCCCTTTTTGGCAAGCAATTCTTTGTCTTCAGGTGTTATCATACTATCTAATTTTATTAATTCATGCCCAAAAATACAAAAAAAGGAAGAGGACACCCTACAAAACCCGGAAAAAAACTATCTTTACCGACGATAAATTTGAGCTGCTTATGGAAAGAGATGAATTCTTTACGAAAGAAGAGAGAGAATTATTGTTCTCACTATACAAAAAACTACTGCGTCTCACCGGAGAAACCTTACAAAAAGGAGATTGCAGAAAGCTGAAAAAGCATCTTATCGACTCCACTCAAAACAATACGATGCAGAGGGACAGTTTTGGGCTGAATCCTGTTATCAAAGATATGCAGACTGCTGTAATCGTGGCTGAAGAAATCGGCATGAAACGGGCATCTATTTTAGGCATTATGCTACACACGCCTGTACGTTGCCACTCTTATACAATAGAATACATTCAACAGGAGTATGGTGAAGATGTGGCCGGAATTATCCGGGGATTAATCAAGATCAATGACCTCTATGATAAGAGTCCGACCATAGAATCGGAGAATTTCCGCAATCTGCTACTGTCTTTTGCCGAAGATATGCGGGTAATTCTGATCATGATTGCCGACCGTGTAAACGTGATGCGACAAATAAAAGATGCCGAAAATGACGAGGCCCGCAGACGGGTGGCCAATGAAGCAGCCTATCTGTATGCTCCGCTAGCCCACAAACTGGGATTGTATAAGCTGAAATCGGAACTGGAAGATTTGTCACTAAAATATACCGAACATGACATCTATTACCATATCAAGGAAAAGCTGAACGAGACGAAAAAGTCACGTGACCGTTATATTGCCAACTTCATTGCTCCGATACAACAGAAATTGGAGGAAGCAGGACTGCATTTCCACATGAAAGGACGTACCAAGTCCATTCATTCCATCTATCAGAAAATGAAGAAACAGAAATGCCAGTTCGAAAACGTATATGACTTGTTTGCTATCCGTATCATCCTGGAATCTCAGTTTGAAAAAGAGAAGCAGGAATGTTGGCAGGCATATTCCATAGTGACGGATATGTATCAACCTAACCCCAAACGTCTGCGTGACTGGCTGTCGGTTCCCAAAAGTAACGGTTACGAGTCATTACACATCACTGTTATGGGGCCCGAAGGCAAATGGGTTGAAGTACAGATTCGTACGGAGCGTATGGACGATATTGCCGAGCGCGGATTGGCAGCCCATTGGAGATATAAAGGCGTGAAGGGTGAAAGCGGACTGGACGAATGGCTGACTTCAATACGTGAAGCACTGGAGAATACGGAGAACGACCTGGAAATGATGGACCAGTTCAAACTGGATCTGTATGAAGACGAAGTATTCGTATTTACACCGAAGGGAGACCTTTTTAAACTGGGCAAAGGGGCTACCGTACTTGATTTTGCTTTCCACATCCACAGCAAATTGGGATGTAAATGTATCGGAGCAAAAGTAAACGGTAAAAATGTACAGTTAAGACAAAAGCTGAACAGCGGGGATCAGGTAGAGATTATGACATCGAACACACAGACTCCGAAACAAGACTGGCTGAACATTGTCACTACTTCAAAAGCCCGTACTAAGATTCGTCAGGCCCTCAAGGAGATGGTAGCGCGTCAGCACGATTTTGCCAAAGAGACCCTGGAACGCAAGTTCAAGAACCGGAAGATGGAATACGACGAAGCTGTGATGATGCGCTTAATCAAACGCTTGGGATTCAAGAACGTGACAGAGTTTTATCAGAAGATTGCCGATGAGGTACTCGACGTAAACGATATTCTGGATAAATACATCGAACAACAAAAGCGGGACAGCGAACGTGATGAGGTGACCTATCGCAGTGCAGAAGAATACAACCTGCAAAACCAGATAGACGAAACAACAGTCACTAAAGAAGATGTACTCGTTATTGACCAAAACCTGAAAGGATTGGATTTCAAACTCGCCAAATGTTGTAATCCCATATACGGAGACGATGTATTCGGGTTTGTCACAGTATCCGGAGGTATCAAGATACACCGAAATGACTGCCCCAATGCAGGACAGATGCGCGAACGCTTCGGCTATCGGATTGTAAAAGCACGCTGGGCCGGTAAATCGGAAGGTACTCAATACCCAATAACACTCCGCGTTGTGGGTCATGATGATATCGGTATTGTAACAAATATCACTTCGATCATCTCAAAAGAAAATGGTATCTCGCTACGTTCTATCGGTATCGATTCGAACGACGGACTTTTCTCGGGTACATTGACCATTATGGTAAGTGATACCGGACGTCTGGAAGCGCTGATCAAGAAGTTGCGCACAGTAAAAGGAGTAAAACAGGTTAGCAGAAATTAAGAATGGAAAAATTCAGCACCAGAAAAAGAATACGAAGCTTCGGATATGCCTGGAAAGGTATCCGAAGTTTTGTAAGCAAAGAACATAATGCCTGGATACATTGCACGGCAATTATTATAGTAACAGTGGCCGGATTCTGTTTCGGCATCACCCGGAACGAATGGATAGCTATCATACTTTGTTTTGGAGTAGTACTGGCAGCAGAGGGATTCAACACGGCTATAGAAAGATTGGTCAATCTTGTATCTCCGGAACGTAATCCGATAGCAGGTGATGTGAAAGATATCGCAGCGGGTTCCGTTCTGATATGTGCTATAGTTGCTGCCATTGTAGGAATTATCATCTTCATGCCTTATGTACTTGCTGTTTTACTGTGTAATATGGGATAAATGATACATTAAAAAAGCGGACTCCGTATATTATGCTACAATTCGTTGCAAATATACGGAGTCCGCTTTTTATAATATATATCACATTTATCTTACCTTCTTCCTTTTAAAATAAGGATACGTAAGTAAAACGAAGAATGCCAAAGACACGATTGCCGATAACAATCCGACCCGATAAACGGCCTGTTCATTAGCCGTAAGATGTAAATGACACGCAGATGCAATACCCAATCCGACTCCAAGTTCCCATGCAAGTAGATGAGTGGTATTAGCCGTGCCGCGCTGGCAGTGTTGCGACAATTTGACAAACATCATAAGAAACTCCGGAGTGACCAAGCCGAGTCCTAAACCCATCAATACAGCTGCCGGAGCATTCCAGCTTGTTTCAGGAGAGAACAGCATAGCCATCGATCCGATTACTGTCACCAGCCCGACAACTATCTGCAACCACATTTTGTTATCATAGCGGAAAAACAATTTCACAATTAATACTGATAAGAGAAATCCGCATCCGACCAAAGCAAAAAAAGGTACTGTCTCGCCTCCTACCGGCACATCACTCGGCGCACCGGCAAGCACAGGAAGCATCAATCCCGGTATAAAAGCAATCAATATTAAATTGAATGCCGGAATAAGTCCCCGGGGAAGCAGGAATCGGTCCATGGAACAAACTTTCATCCCGATAGGTGCACGAAAGGGAACATATACCCTTGACACAAATAATATTCCCAACGCTCCCAACGCCACAGCAACATATAGCAAAGTCTCAAAGCCATGTGTCCGAAACAGATACACTCCCAAAGCCGCTCCGATAATCATCCCCAAGCGTGCAGCCCAGGAAAAGACCACATTACCTGCGCTGCGAAAAGTGGAATTGGTGATATCGATGGCCAATGTGATGCCTGCCGTGGCAGCCATTCCAAAGGATAATCCCTGCACAATGCAAAGCATCAACAGATGTGTTGCGTTCTGCACCAACGTATAACCGGCTGTTGCTGCTACCATTACCCCAAACGAAAGCATACATATATATTTCCGCTTGTAAACATCGACCAAATAGGCATGGAACGGGCCGATAAAAAACATTGCAAGCGTAAAAAGTATAAATATGACTCCCGTCTGACTGACAGGCACGCCTAAACGTGAAGCCATCATTACCGGGAGTACAGGGTACAACAAATACAGGGACATGAACAACAATAAATTAGCAAGGCATATCCGCATAAAATGCAATGTCCATAATTTAGTCGCCATACGACAATTAATATTGTTCTTTCTCGTTCGGGAAGTCGCAGTTCTTTACATCTGAAACATAGTGACTGATAGCATCGGTCATTACCGTATAAAGATCGGCATAACGACGGAGGAAGCGCGGGCGGAAACCGTTATTCATACCCAACATATCCTGAATTACCAATACCTGTCCGTCTACATCTCCACCGGCACCGATACCGATCACCGGAATGGTCAGTTCGCTTGCGACACGTGATGCCAATGCTGCAGGAATCTTTTCAAGAACAAGTCCGAAACATCCGGCCTCCTCTAGTAAATGTGCATCACGAATCAATTTCTCTGCTTCGGCATCATCCTTGGCACGAACCGTGTATGTACCATATTTATTGATAGATTGTGGCATCAGTCCAAGATGTCCCATCACGGGGATACCGGCACTCAGAATACGTTTCACAGTATCTATAATTTCTTCACCCCCTTCCAGTTTCAATGCATCGGCATGACTCTCCTTCATTATGCGGATAGCTGAAGCAAGCCCTTCCATTTCATTACCCTGATAAGAGCCAAAAGGCATATCCACTACTACCATTGCACGCTTTACACCACGTACAACCGATTTTCCATGATAGATCATCTGATCCAAGGTAATAGGAAGTGTAGTCACATTACCTGCCATCACATTCGATGCGGAATCGCCTACAAGAATTACATCGATACCGGCACCGTCGACAATCTGTGCCATTGTGTAGTCATACGATGTAAGCATAGATATTTTTTCGCCTCTTTGCTTCATTTCGATTAGGCGATGAGTCGTCACTTTTCTTGTGTCATCTGATATATAACCAGCCATATCCAATCTTTTTAAATTAAAAATCGGGCGCAAAGGTATAACTTTTAATTCATACCATACAAGTAAAAGTGAATAAATTAGCGGATCCACATTAAAAGGTCAGCAACCATTTTTGTAGTTCATCAGTCCATAACTCCTTATATATGAAACTGTCACGAAATCCGAAGCTATGTCCGCCTTCCGGATAAATATGCAGTCCGGCAGAGACTCCATGTTTCAATAATGCTGTATAATAGACAATACTGTTGAGAGGAGATACGGCCTGATCATCCTCGGCCAAAACGATGAATGTAGGAGGAGTATCGGCTGTGACGTGAAGTTCAAGGGATAGTGTTTCTTTCAAACCTTCAGAGATAGTTTCTCCCAACATACGTTCGCGTGAAGGCCAATGAGTCAGCCTGTCAGTCATGCTGATAACGGGATAAAGCAATACTTGAAAGTCGGGCCGGTCTGTTCCGGTATAAAGAGTTGCGGCAGTAGCAGCGATATAGCCTCCGATAGAAGCTCCCATAACACCCAGTTGATGAATTCCCCACTCTGCCGACTGACGGCGGATCAGGCGAATCGCTTCACGAATATCCTCACGAATCACTTCAACATCACCGTGAGGCATGCGATAATTCAGTACGGCATATGTGATGCCCTGATTATTAAACCACGCAGCAAAATCACGTCCTTCATGATCTGAAGCTATCTGATTGAACCCACCACCGGGACACATAATAATGGCTTTACCTCTTGGCTTGCGAACCGGATAAACCCAAAGGACAGCCGAAGAAGCATCTTTTCCTAATGAATATTCGATAAAACTCTGTTCCATAACTTTATTCCTTATCATTTAATTTCCTGAATCATTTTTTTCACTATACCCGGCCCTTCATAAATAAACGAAGAATAGATTTGTATCAGATTGGCCCCCGCATCCAACATCCTACGGGCATCAGCGGGAGTAATGATTCCGCCTGCCCCTACTATCAGAAGGCTTTTTCCGGCATGGGCACGCAAATAGCTGACGGCTTTTAATGACCTCTCCCCTATCCCGCGTCCACTGATTCCACCGGGGCCGATCTTCTGTAATTGTGCAGGTGAATAACCTTTTAAGCAACTCCGCTCCATGGTAGGTCCGGTAGCTATCACTCCATCTACCCGGTACAGACGAGTACAGTCGATCACATCATCCATTCCTTCTTCTGTGATATCGGCAGGAAGTTTGAGTAGCAACGGAACATGTATGTTTTGCTCCACACGAAAAGCTGCCAACCCCTGTAGCACCTGTTTCATCAGAGCAACATCCACAGATCCCCAATTAAGTGTGAAATAACCGACATGAGGATGTAACTCTTTGTACAGACGCAAAAAGTCTGCCACCGCTTGCTCTCCTTCCGAAGAGGGATTCTTATTTATATTTACACCTAAAACATACGAACCGCTTTTCTGTTCAAGACGGCGTTTAATAACATCCAATCCGGGATTATTGAAGCCCGTACGGGAAATTAAAGATTCACACTGAGGCAAGCGAAAAATACGCGAACGGGGATTTCCATCCTGAGAATCGGGAGTTACAGTACCTACTTCGATAAATCCGAAACCATAATCGGCCAATTCATCAAAAATTTCGGCTCCTTTATCGAAACCGGCCGACAGACCGATACGGTTTCGAAAAGTAAGATGATTCCATATCAACTGTTTGTCGGAACAAGTATAAAAGTGGCGTATCCAGTATCTGCACCATGGCAAATGCCGGTAACATTTGAGGCAGGAAACCAACAAGGCATGTACCTTTTCGGGTTCCATCAGAAATAAAACAGGACGAATCGTTTGCTTATACATGGCTTTCTCTCTTTTTAAATACCATGCAAAGCTAAGGGATTCTTCCCTGAGATGCTATTCAATCTTTCTTATCAGATATAACGTGAAGTTATAGTCAGCAGTTTTTCGTAAGTCATCCCTCTGAAATCGTCTATTACATAGTCTGCCTTGTCGGCAATGGCTTCGCGTGAATTCGTAGTTGCCAATCCGACAACAATGGCTCCGGATGATCTACCGGCCTGCAAACCATGAAATGAATCTTCGAACACATACGAATCTTTTGAATCGGAACCGAAAATTGTCATTCCCAACAAGAAACATTCAGGATCAGGCTTAGAACGCTTAAAACGCTCTGCAGTCAATATTTCATCAAAAAGGGATTTAAACTCGGGATGGGCATGATAAACATTCTCCATTTTTGCCGTATTGGAACTGGTAACCAAAGCTATTTTCACACCATGCCGACGCAGATCTGCTATAAACTCAACTATTCCGGGAACATAGTCATAATTCATTTTTATTTCAAAGCGGTTCAATGCCTCGGTTATATCCCGCTGTTTTTCCGGTTCTCCTGCAAAGTATTTATCATAAATCTGTACCAGTGTCTGGCCCTTAACCTTGGAACCAAAGTTTGCATCATTTACATACTTTTGGCCCATTTCATTCCAGAAAACGGTATACTGCCCTTCTGTATCGACAATTACACCATCACAATCGAATAATGCCGTTATTTTCTTTGTTGCATCCATAAACATTCTTTTACGTGTTTGTTAAACTCTGTGGGCAAAGTTCAGAATAATCATCGAATCAGGCAAATTATTTGTACCTTTGCTGCACTTAAAAATATGTAACGCTTCACTATATGGCACAACAAACCGATCCCCGCATACTGGGTACAGAACCTATTGGCAAACTTCTGTTACAATATTCCATCCCGGCCATCATCGGAATGACTATTACGTCACTTTATAATATCATCGACAGTATTTTTATCGGGCACGGTGTCGGTCCCATGGCTATCTCCGGACTGGCGATCACCTTCCCGCTAATGAATCTGGTCGTAGCGTTCTGTGTACTGATTTCGGCAGGTGGAGCTACCATCTCATCCATACGCTTGGGACAAAAAGACATCAAGGGTGCGACCGATGTTCTGGGAAATACATTGATGCTTTGCCTGACGAATGCAGTGCTGTTCGGTGGATTGGCTTATCTATTCCTGGACCCGATATTGTTTTTCTTCGGCGCCAGTACCGGTACACTTCCCTATGCCCGTGATTTTATGCAAGTGATTCTCTTGGGAACTCCCATCACTTATACCATGATAGGGTTGAACAACGTGATGCGTGCTACGGGATATCCGAAAAAGGCCATGTTGACATCCCTGGTGACAGTTATTGCCAATGTCATCATCGCTCCTGTCTTCATTTTCCATTTCGGCTGGGGGATTCGGGGAGCTGCTATGGCTACAGTCCTGTCACAGTTTATCGGAATGATATGGGTAGTAAACCACTTCCGTAACAAAGAGAGTTTTGTCCATTTCATGCCGGGTTTCTGGAAAATGAAGAAACGCATCATCGGCAGTATCTTCTCCATAGGAATGTCTCCTTTTGCCATGAATGTTACGGCATGTATCATTGTCATACTCATTAATAATAGTTTGCAAAAATACGGTGGCGATATGGCTATCGGTGCCTATGGTATCATTAATCGCCTGTTGATGCTGTATGTAATGGTGGTAATGGGGTTGACTATGGGAATGCAGCCCATCGTCGGATACAATTATGGTGCACAGAAGATTGACCGTGTAAAGCATACGCTCCGTCTCGGTATCATTGTCGGTGTATTGATAACGAGTAGCGGTTTCATTATCTGTGAACTTTTTCCGCACACAGTTTCGGCCATCTTTACCGATAGCGATGAATTGATTGACATGGCATCGTCCGGGCTGCGCATTTGCACGTTGATGTTCCCGTTTGTAGGTGCACAAATCGTTATATCAAATTTCTTCCAGAGTATAGGAATGGCTAAGATCAGTATTTTTCTGTCACTTTCGCGCCAGTTAGTATACCTGCTCCCGGGATTACTTCTGCTTCCACCCTTATATGGTGTAAAGGGGGTATGGATCAGCATGCCTGTCTCTGACGGATTGGCTTTTGTAACAGCGGTAGTGATTTTGATGGTGTATATCAAGAAAGTAAAAGAGAAAACATCCGGACAGAAGCTATAAACCGGTGAAGCAGAGACTTGATAAAGACAAAAGAAAGGCCCGGTTTCAGCGAAACCGAGCCTTTCTTTCATGGAATTGAAACATTACTCAGACTTGATGCTGTTCACCGGATTTTCATTAGCGATATGCCAGGATCTCCCTATAATGAAAACAAAGATAAAGACCAATAAACAAATAGCTGTCACTACATACCAACCTGCATAAACACAGATTGTATCTTCAAATTGACTTATCCACAACAGACTCATGTAGTAAGCTCCGTATGTACCGATGGCAACCGAGAGAATTGCAACCCAGAAGATATCTTTAGATAATAAAAAGAGAATAGATCTGGCTTCGGCACCATTTATTTTACGAATAGCTATCTCTTTGCTACGCCGACGGACTTCATCATTTATATAACCAATCAATCCCATCAGAGTGATAAACAGTATCGTTATAAAAGCCAAAAAAGTGGCGTCACGAAAAATTATTGTGGGGCGATAGTATCGTTCTAAATCCTGTTCTAAAGACCTAAACTCTATATCCTCTTGCGGATATATCTTTTTCATTTCATTATTCAGTCTATGCAAGTTCTCTGTAAAAGGTTCCTTGAGACGAACATGGACATTCCTCAAATTAGTACCATATTCAATTTCCAAAGGTTCATTATCAGCCGGAAGCACACCACAACAAAAAGGAGCAAGCACGCCAACCACCGTACCTCGATTAGGAACTATCTCGCCAACCCCACTACCCTTCCAGCCCATCTTCTCTACATATGGCTGATTAACCAGAAACTGCCTTTCACCTGTAAAATTACGCCCGGTCTTGATATGAAGTCCCAACAATGGAACAAAGTCTTTGTCGAATGCCGCACAACGAGGAGTGAAAAGAACTTTTCCACCTTCATCAGTTACCTCCCGATTCCCAAACCAGGTCATACTTCCACGAATAGAAGCTACCCCCTCCACATAAGGTAAAGATTTCAGGTTATTACGTGCGTTGTCAGGTTCAGCAAAATCATGCTTACAAGATGCGACACCCTTCGGCTGATATCCCATATCCCTATTTATAATGTAGTGACACTGAAGATATGCCACACACATCAATCCAAAGATAAAAGCCACCCCTGCAAATTCAATAAACAACAATATCCTTTTCCATCCCCTATTCTTTTTAATATAGGGATGGAAGACCTGAGTAACGGGAATCAAAGAAAATACTTTTCCGGGCAATATGCCTCCAATAACAAACAGAAAGGTAACTACCGATAATGGAGCCCATAAATTATGCCAGGTAAAAAGAGATGATAAGGATACCTCTGCCAATTCTTCGATCTTTTCCTGAAATTGGAATAGAAATATGATCATAAGCACCAGGGAAACACCGATAATCAAAGCCGTTTCATATATAAACATAGAAAATATAGCCTTATCGGATGCACCGTTACACTTATGAATTCCAATTCCTTTAGCACGCTGAGAAAGTGAGGAAACAAAAATAAGCACATAGTTCATGGTGGCCGCAAAAAGAATGGCGAATCCTAACAAAGATAATATGAGAATCGTCCTTTTCACATCTGAATGTTCCAGGTGAATAGTCCGCAAAGGAACCACAAACATATGTAAGTGCATATTCATGTCTGAGGGAATATGTTTTGCAATTACTTTATCAATGTCAGTATTAATAACATCAGCACTCCTTTCTCCATCCTTTAAACGAATAAAGGCATTGTAATTACCACCACTCGTCCAGCCAGGACGTCCCCAACCATATTTACTATGACTGGCAAAAGACAGGACCGCTTCGTGACGTTCCAACGATACATTATACGGAAGATCGGCAAATACTCCTTTTACCAAAGCTTCTACGGGAGTGCCCCAAACCATCATATGCAAAGTCTTTCCAATAGGATTTTCTTCACCGAATGCTTCTCGTGCAACCGACTGTGATAAAAAGAGCATATCAGGATTGGTCAAATCATTCGGATTACCACTAATGACCTCAATTCCCATAGTACGGAAATAAAGGGAGTCTGATAAAATAAAAGATTTATTCATCTTCCGATTACCTATTTTGAAAATAGCTTCAAAAGATATACTTGAGCAAACCGCACTTTCCACCTCCTTCGGAAACTCCTCAGCAACTGTCGATGCTATCGGTATTAATGTATATGATCCTGCATTTCCTTTGATCACTCCATCCTTAATCCATTCCGTCTTTACAATGTAAAGGTTGTCCACATCCTGAAAACAGTTATCATAGCTCAGTTCGAAAGCTACCCGAGAAAATAAAATGATAGATACCAATAATCCCAACGACAATGAGATCACCTTAATGACACAACTTCTACGATCGCGAATTAATGTCTGAATGGTATAATGGAATTGTTTCATTGTTTTGTCTTTTTACATATTAAATCATCACTATTCGTTCTTGATACTGTTCACCGGATTCTCATTAGCCACATTCCAGGACCTCCCGATGACACTTCCTATGATCAACAACAAGATAATTATGATCACGACAAGAAAATGTCCCCCATTGACTGATACCCGGTCAGAAAACTGTTCCAGCCATTTATTACTTACAATATATGCAAATACTATTCCGACCAGAACAGCACTTAGTGCCGTCCAGAAAATATTCCCGGAAACCAAACGAAGAATATCCGGTACTTCGGCACCGTTCACTTTACGAATGGCAATTTCTTTGCTACGACGTTGAATTTCATCATTTACAAAGCCGAACAGTCCCATCAAAGCAATCAACAGGATAGCAATAGAAGCTATAATCACGACATTACGGAAACGGCGGACCTCTTGATATTGCTTATCAATCTCCTGACGGGCAGAACGGAATACAATATCTACTGTCGGAAAAGCCTCTTTCATTAATGTGTTAATCTTAGCCAGGTTCTCACCAAAAGGTTCTTTCAAAATAATATTCCGTTTATTAAGCACATTCATCCATTCCAAATTACTCATCAGTGCTACAGGAGCCTGTGGCATGTATGCACTTTGTACAACATAGTCTTTCACAACTCCGACAATCGTACCAAAGTTATTTTTGCCATCTTCCAGATTCTTACCGATGGGACTATCCGTCCAACCAATTTGACGAACCATCTCTTCATTAATCAAGATCTCTTTATCTTGCTGGATATTCCTGCCTTTTATAATCTGAAGTCCCATAACCGGAACATAATGTTCATCAACAAATTCGATACGTCCCATAAATTCCTTCCCATGTGCATCTGTGTAAGGTTGCCCCATGTAGCCACCATAAATAATCGTACTTGCATTACAAAACTCCTCAACTATGGGCAGTCCTCGGAGAATACCATCCATTTTATCAATTTCTCTATATGGCGACCACCCAACTGCCAAATTATCAACCTTATATCCCATGTCACGAGTCATCACCTGATGATACTGTAAAAGAATAACCATCAACAGGCCTAAAATAAACGCAATTCCCGTAAACTGTATAAAAAGCAATGATCGCTTCCAGACAAAACGATGTGCAGTAAAACGATGGAAAACTTGTGTCACAGGAATAGCGGCAAACAACTTGCCCGGAAATAGTCCGATGACCAGAAATAAAACCAAAGAAACCAAAATCGGTACCCACAGAGTTTGCCATGTAAATAAAGCCTTTAATGAAGCTCCGGAAAGATCTTCTATCTCCAACTTAAAAGTGAATAACAGGACTGTCACGAACAATAAAGAAAGCAATATCAATAGTGCTGATTCATACAGAAACATACGATAGATATGCCCATCAGAAGCACCATTACACTTATGTATGCCAACAGACTTAGCTCGTTGAGCCAATGATGAAACAGAAATCAAGACATTGTTCATGCCGGCAACCAACAAGATGGCAAATCCGAGTATTGAAAGAATCATAACTATTTTACGAGATTCCGGTTTTTGCAAATGATACTGTGAAGGAGTCATAAACGAATACTCCTCTGATTGACCCTTATAGTTGTGTATATACTTTTTCAGCATTTCAGGCATACGTACCTCCACTTTCTCTCTTTCATCGGGATGGCGGAAACGAACCATACAATGATAACTGGAATCATATCCCCAGCCACCACGTTCAGAACCATATTGCTTAGATCGGGTATCGAAGGAATAAACTCCGTCAAAATGAAATTCGGTATTTTCCGGAATATCCTCAAAAACTCCTTGCACAGTCAACGGATAATCAATTTCAATATTGATTGTTTTTCCGATCGGATTTGCGTCTGCAAACAAACGCCGGGCAAGTGAACGGGAGATAAAAATAACATCCACTCTGTCGAGTTGGGAAACATCTCCGAGTAAGACTTTAATACCTAAAGTAGAAAAAACGTGACTTTTAGAGGTTGCTAAGATTACATGTTCCATCTTCTTACCCTCATGATAGAGAGGACTCTGGCTAAAGAGATCAAGCACGGTCGCATCTTCTACTTCATCTGGGAAATTTTCGCGAATGGCCTCTGCTAACTTACCATAGTTATCGATATTCGGCTCTTTTTTTATCCCATCCGAAATACCCGTACGTAAAGTTATACACAAATTCTCCGGTTCCGAATAATAACTATCATAATTCAGCTCGAATGCAACGCGAGCAAACAGCAGAATTCCTACCAGCAATCCCAGTGTCAGTGAAATTACTTTAATTACATTACTTCCACGTCCCCGTAGTAATGTTTGAATGGTATAGTAGAGTTGTTTCATTATGTTTTTTTATTGGTTAAGCTTTCACACTGGCCACTATGCTACCATCGAACAGATGTATCGTACGATGTGCAAACGAAGCATCGTGCTGAGAGTGCGTAACCATAATTATCGTTGTACCTTCACGATTCAGCTCTGTCAACAGATTCATCACTTCTGCACCATTTTTAGAATCAAGATTTCCTGTAGGCTCATCGGCAAGAATCAGTTTTGGATTGGTAACCACAGCGCGGGCTATGGCCACACGTTGTTGCTGTCCACCCGAAAGCTGTTGGGGAAAGTGTTTGGCACGATGGCTAATATTCATCCGATGAAGAATATTGTCTACCATTCGGCGGCGTTCCGAAGCCTTGATATTTAAATAAGTAAGCGGAAGTTCCACATTTTCATAAACATTCAATTCATCTATCAGATTGAAACTTTGGAATACGAACCCCAACTTCCCTTTACGCACACGGGTACGTTCCTTTTCATGAAGATCGGCTACCTCCTGTCCTATGAGTTTATAAGAACCCTCCGTAGGATTATCGAGAAGTCCCAGGATATTGAGTAAAGTAGACTTTCCACAACCGGAAGGCCCCATAATGGCCACAAATTCACCTTCTTCTACATTCAGGCTTACATGATTTAACGCTACGGTTTCTACTTCTGAAGTACGAAACACTTTACTAATGTCATTAATTTCTATCATAATCATTATTTTTAATTACTCGTTCTTAATACTGTTTACCGGATTTTCGTTAGCAATGCGCCAAGATTTTCCGGTGACACTTCCTAAAATCAATAATAATATTAATAAGAGAAGCAAAAGAAAATGCCCTGCGTTGAGATTGATCTGATCGGTAAATTGTTCCACCCATTTATGTCCGACGACATAGGCTAAAGCGATTCCAACAAAGATAGCCGGTAAAGCAATCCAGAAAATATTATGATTCAAAAGATTAATAATATTTCCCGACTCAGCCCCATTCACCTTACGAATGGCAATTTCTTTACTGCGCCGTTGTACTTCATCATTCACAAATCCGAATAACCCCATCAATACGATTACTACAATCGAAACGGAAGCTACAATCACAATATTGCGAAAACGGCGTACTACCTGATACAGATTATCGACCTCCTGACGAGCAGAACGGAACTGAATATCCTCCGTAGGAAATGTTTCTTTCATCAAAGCCCTGATTCTAGAAAGATTCTCTTTAAATGGTTCTTTCAAAATCAGATTCCGTTTATTGGCTTCCCATCTCCTTTCCAAGCTATTCACCAATGCCACAGAGGCTTGTGGCTGATACGCACTTTGTGCTACATAATCTTTGACTACCCCAACCACAGTCCCCCATTCATAGTTATCTTCCATCAGTTTCCGTCCTATAGGCGAATCAGTCCAACCTACTTGCCGTAGCAATTCTTCATTTACCAATACTTCACCATCCTGATGAACGTTACGACCCTGCAAAATCTGCAAACCTAAAATCGGGACGTAATGCTCATCTATAAAATCGATACACCCCATAAAACGTTTTCCGTTAATATCAGTAAAAGATTGTCTTGTATGACCATTATAGATAAATGAAGCACTATTACAAGATGCTTCAATAAAAGGCAATCCCCGGAGAATGCCATCTATTTTATCCATTGAATCAAATGGCCCCCACCCTATAACTAAATTATCTATTTTATAGCCCATACTTCGATTCATGACTTGATTGTACTGTAAAAGAATGATCATTAGCAATCCCAATATGAAAGCAACCCCTGTAAATTGTACAAACAACAACGGATATTTCCAGGAAGCACGATACCCGGTAAAACGATGGAAAACTTGTGTCACAGGGATGGAAGAGAAAAGCTTTCCCGGAAGCAAGCCAATCAGTAAAAATAAAAAAATGGTTACTAATGCAGGAACCCATAGGGTACGCCATGTAAACAGGGTTGCTAATGAGGCACCAGACAAGTCTTCTATTTCTGGTTTAAAATAGAGTAGAAGGACTATAACCCCCAAAAGAGAAACGAGAATCAATAATGCCGATTCCCATAAGAACATACGATAGATATGTCCGGTTGAAGCTCCGCTGCATTTATGCACTCCTACTGATTTGGCCCGCTGTGGCAAAGAAGAAATAGAAATAAGTACATTATTCATCCCGGCAATCAGCAAAATAGCAAATCCGAGAATCGATAGAATACTGATAATTTTACGTGATTCCTTTTTCTGCAAATGAAACTGTGAAGGAGTTATAAACGAAAATTCTTCAAACCAGTCTTTATTATACTGTATATACTTCTTCATCATATCAGGCATACGTGCCGCCACTTTCTCTACATCTTCCGGATGGCGAAAACGAACCATACATGTATAGCTGATATCACCCCGCCATCCACCACGTTCATCTCTGAATCTATTAGCACGAGTCACAAATGAATAGACCCCATCAAACCGAAACTCGGCATTCTCCGGAATATCTTCGAAAATACCTCGAACAGTCAATGGATAATCAATATTAATCATTACTGTCTTTCCAATAGGATCGGCATCTGCAAAAAGACTTTGAGCAAGAGAACGGGATATAAACAGTGCATCCATATTATCCAATTCAGACACATTTCCGGAAAGTACTTTAACGCCCAAAGTGGAAAAAATATGGCTTCGGGAAGTAGCCAGTATTGCATCTTTCTTTTCCTGGCCTTCATGGTAAAGCGAACTGCGACTAAATAAGTCAATCAAAGTTGCATCTTCCACTTCATCAGGAAAATTTTCACGAATTGCTGCTGGAAGTTTTCCGTAATTACTACAAACAGGCTCTTTCTTTTCACCTTGCGAAACAACTGTACGTAAAGTTAGAAAAAGATTTTCCGGTTCTTGATAATAGCTATCATAGTTTAATTCAAATGCTACGCGGGAAAAAAGTAATATTCCGACGAATAATCCCAAAGTCAGTGAAACTATCTTGATCATATTGTTTCCCTGCCCTCGTAGCAATGTCTGAATAGTATAATAAAATTGTTTCATCATATCTGCCGTTAAGTTAAGCTTTCACACTGGCGACAATACTTCCATCAAAAAGATGCACTGTGCGATGAGCGAATGAAGCGTCATGCTGTGAGTGAGTCACCATAATTATAGTTGTTCCTTCATGGTTGAGTTCCGTCAGCAGATTCATTACTTCAGCACCGTTTTTAGAGTCGAGATTGCCCGTAGGTTCGTCGGCCAAGATCAGCTTCGGGTTAGTAACCACCGCCCGCGCAATAGCTACACGCTGTTGCTGACCACCCGAAAGCTGTTGGGGAAAATGTTTGGCACGATGACTGATGTTCATCCGATGAAGTATATTATTTACCATCTGACGACGTTCTGAAGCTTTTATACCCAGATAAGTAAGCGGAAGCTCTACATTCTCATACACATTCAGTTCGTCTATCAGATTAAAACTTTGGAACACAAATCCTAATTTACCCTTACGAACACGGGTACGTTCCTTTTCATGAAGAATAGCTACTTCCTGTCCCATAAGTTTATAAGAACCTTCTGTAGGATTATCAAGAAGACCCAAAATATTGAGAAGTGTAGATTTACCACAACCGGAAGGTCCCATAATGGCTACAAATTCACCTTCTTCTACATTCAGACTAACATGATTCAACGCTACTGTTTCTACTTCTGAAGTGCGGAACACTTTACTAATGTCACTAATCTGTATCATAATCATTTCTATTTAATTCATTTGTTTATTCACTTTTAATACTCTTTACCGGATTCTCGTTGGCAATATGCCAAACCTTAATCACTGCACTCAAAAAAATCATAGCCAATACAACTATAGCTATCAGTACAAACCAATATACCTGTAAACTGATTCGTTCAGCGAACTGTCCGAGCCATTGTATGCCCACAAAGTATGCACCGGCAGTTCCAAACAACACCGCAGGCGAGGCAGTCCAAATAATATCTTTGGAAAGCAAGTTCAAAATATGAGATACTTCCGCCCCATTGACTTTACGTATAGCGATTTCTTTACTACGACGTTGTATTTCGTCAGAAATATACCCAATCAACCCCATCAGAGATATCAGCAAAATAACGACGAAAGCCAACATTACGGCATCACGAAAACGACGTACATTCTGATATTGATCCTCAATGCTATAAGACAGGGACTTAAAAACAATATCCTCTGTAGGATACATCTCTTCCATTGATTTATTAAGTGATCGCAAATTTTCCTCGTATGGTTGTTTGAGCCGGACATGATAGCAATTATTAATCTGCTGTTGACCGATGAATGCCACGGGATCTTGCTCTTCATAATAGCTGTTTACCGGGAAATTCTCCATGACTCCCACTATGGTGAAATTTTCATATTTCTTTCCGACAGCTCCATCAGTCCAACGCATTTGTCGTACAAACTCTTCGTTTACCAATGCCTGATCGGGACCATTGAGATTCCTTCCTTCTTTGATACGGATACCCATAAACGGAACATAGTTATATAAGCACGCATTCAAACGTGTAGTAAATAAAATAATCCCATTCTCATCGGTAACAGCCAAACCTCCATATCCCGAGATGATACTCGATTCACTATCTGAAACATCGCTGACCATAGGAAGTCGGCGAAGATTGTCTAATGCAGACTCCGAATCGGCAAAATTATGATATGTAAATGCGACTCCCTCCGGATTATAGCCTATCGGTTTCGTAGTGATCCGGTTATATTGAAGCAACACCACACATAAGATACCCAGCACAAAAGTGACTCCAGTAAACTGAAGAAAAAGTAAAGTACGCTTCCATCCCCCCTTTCTTTCGGTATAGTTCCGGAAGACATGGGTGACAGGAATAGAAGAAAACAAATGTCCCGGAATAATGCCGGCAACTATAAACAGAATCACGATAACACAAATAGGTACCCATAAAGTCTCCCAAGTGAAAAGAGCACCGATTGAAGCAGAAGCAAGATATTCAATATCCTCTCTGAAATTCAAAACCAATACACCCACCAGTATCAGCGATATCATTATAATGATACCCGTCTCCCAGAGAAACATCGAGAAAATATTCCTTTCACTGGCACCATTACATTTATGTACGCCTATTGCTTTGGCACGTCGGGCAAGTGAAGAGATAGAGATTAGCACATAATTCATGGCAGCGATAAAAAGAATCACCAATCCTAACAGTGACATAATCATTACCATCTTTTGTATGACAGGAGCGCTAGCATGAACTCCACGAATAGGTTGTAATGAATAGCGTATGGCAAATCCCTCTTCAGGTCTGAAAGGAAGATGTTTTTCGATTATAGGATCGATACGTGAGTTGACTTTATCCAGATCAGAGGCATTTTTCAATCGGATGTATCCTTGAAAACTATCTCCACATTCCCAACCCATACATTCCCAATGATGCTTTTCAATAGTAGAGAAAGAGATTACAACTTCGTGATATAAAGAACTGTTCTCCGGAATGTCTTCATAAACTCCTTTTATCGTCATGGGCAAAGTGCGATTATAAAGTAGCGTTTTCCCTATCGGACTTTCATCACCAAATATTCTACGAGCAAAACTCCGTGAAACAAACATGGTTTCAGGATTGACCAATTCACGTGGATCGCCGCTAATAATATCGATACCCATTGTCTTGAAGAAAAGTGAATCAGAAAGAATCATTTTCGGACACTGACGGACATTATTATAAAAAAGAGTGTTATCACCATACCGGATACGAACAACTGTAGATGATTCGATCTCGTCAGGAAAACCTTCGGCTATGGCACCCGGAACCGGAGCAAGAACGACCTGATGTGCCTCTCCTTTCTCTCCGCCAACGTAATAAACAGCATTAATCACACACAATCTATCAACTTCTTTATAATGACCATCAAAGCTCAACTCAAATGCAACCCTGGCAAATAACAGGATGCCGACCAAAAGCCCTAAAGTTAACGAAATTATTTTGGTCAGATTTACACCTCTTCCACGGAGAAGAGTTCGAAAAATGTAGTACAATTGTCTCATATCAGCCCTGTTTGTATTTTAGAATTTTAATAAATATAAGGTGTCTCTTTCATGCAGATCACCTGAAATTCTTAATCGCACAAAGCGTGCCAAAAGAAGTAACACGCAATATAACAACGGATTACATAATTCATAGTGCGAGAATATTGTCTAATTATTAGACACAGTCGTCTATTAATTAGACAGCAACATTTTGTTTTTCATAAAGAAAACTCTATCTTTGCATCAAGTTTTCATGCACTAAAATAAAAATTATGAGACAAATAAAAGGAATTACCGCAATCTTTCTTTGTTGTCTGCTAGTTGCCGGATGTGACTTGATAGATTATCATCCATATGACGTCGACATAAAAGGAGAAAGAGACATTAATGCGAAAAATATTCAAAAGATCGAAGCCAAATGCCTGGGAAAGTCTACTATACGCTTTATCGCCATGGGTGACTCGCAACGCTGGTATGACGAAACCGTTGACTTTGTAAACGCTGTCAACAAAAGAGACGACATCGACTTTGTAGTTCATGGAGGCGACTTCAGTGACTTCGGACTTACCGATGAATTTCTTTGGCAAAGGGATATAATGAATAAACTAAAGGTTCCTTATGTAGGACTTATCGGAAACCATGATTGTTTGGGAACCGGAGAAGATGCATTCCGGCAAATATTCGGCGATACAAACTTTTCGTTCATAGCCGGAGGTGTGAAATTTGTATGCCTCAATACCAACGCAATGGAATATGATTATTCGGAACCGATCCCTGATTTTGACTATATTGAAAGACAACTCACAGAACGTGCCGACGAATTTAATAAAACCGTATTCTGTATGCATGCCCGTCCCCTTTGTGATCAGTTCAATAACAATGTGGCCAAAGTGTTTCAAATGTATGTTCGCCAATTTCCCGGTTTGCAATTTTGCACTGTAGCTCACGAACATCGGATCAGTGCGTCAGATGTGTTTGACGATGGCGTGATGTATTATGGAAGCAATTGTATGAAAAATCGCAGTTATTTAGTATTCACGATAAAACCTGATGGTTATGATTATGAAGTGGTTGAATTTTAATTCCATTATTGGCATGGCAGTACTATCGCTGCTGTTTTACACAGAAAACGTCGCTGCACAAACCGACAAAAACGATACCAAACAAAAGATAGATACCATCCAGACAACACAGCCGGAATACAGCAAATATGACAAACGTATTCACCGTTTTCGTAAAGGATGGAATTCACTTATACCTACACACAACAAAATACAATATGCGGGTAACATGGGAATGTTCTCGTTCGGAACCGGTTGGGATTACGGAAAAAGAGATCAGTGGGAAACGGATCTGTTCTTCGGCTTCATACCCAAACATGACTCCCATCGGGCTAAGATGACCATGACCTTAAAACAAAATTACATGCCTTGGAGCCTGGAGCTTGGGAAAGGATTTTCAACCGAACCTTTGGCATGTGGTATCTATTTTAATACTGTTTTCGGACACGAATTCTGGGTACACGAGCCTAGCCGTTATCCGGAAGGATACTACGGATTCTCGTCCAAGATACGCACACACATCTTTCTGGGACAACGGCTGACATACGATATAGATAGAGAACGCCGGTTCTTTGCAAAATCTGTGACTCTCTTTTATGAGCTGAGTACCTGTGACCTGTTATTGATCAGCCGCGTAACCAACAGTTACCTGCGGGCTCGGGATTATTTGAGTTTATCCTTCGGACTTAAATTCCAATGGCTTTAGTTGATACGGAAGTAAAATAGGTGTATAAAGACAAAGACACCTTATTTAAACTCTTTCGAAATTCATAAGAATAAGGAAATGTTGCTAACTTTGTTGCCGACAAATTATTATTCGTATTTAATATTCTATTGACCAAAATGGGAACTATCATCATTGTTGACGATAACAAAGGAGTGCTGACAGCCGTACAATTACTATTGAAAAATCATTTTTCGAAAATCATTACCTTATCCTCTCCTGTCAGTCTGTCCACAGTGCTTAGAGAAGAAAATCCGGAAGTTGTCTTATTGGACATGAATTTCACTTCCGGAATCAATAATGGTAACGAAGGTCTGTTTTGGTTACATGAAATCAAACGGCAATACAGAGACCTTCCGGTAGTACTATTCACAGCTTATGCTGATATTGATCTTGCCGTACGGGGGATAAAAGAAGGAGCATCTGATTTTGTAGTGAAACCATGGGATAATCAAAAGCTGTTGGAAACTCTTTTAAATGCCGCTTCACAAGCAAAAGACGGAAAGAAAAAGAATCGCAAAAAGGAATCATCTCCGGTTTCTGCCATGTATTGGGGTGAAAGCAGTGCTATGCAGCAGCTCCGCACGTTGATTGAGAAAGTAGCAACGACCAATGCGAATATACTGATAACAGGTGAAAACGGAACGGGAAAGGAAATGCTCGCACGTGAGATTCATGCTTTATCACCACGCTCTGCCGAGAGCATGATATCCGTTGATATGGGTGCTATCACCGAATCCTTGTTTGAGAGTGAACTGTTCGGACATGTGAAAGGTTCTTTTACTGACGCCCATGCCGACCGTACAGGTAAGTTTGAAGCAGCAGACCGAAGTTCCCTGTTTCTTGACGAAATAGGAAACCTTCCCTTTCATTTGCAGGCTAAGCTACTGACAGCCATTCAGCAGAGAAGCATAGTTCGTGTAGGTAGTAACCAATCTATCCCCGTAGACATTCGCCTAATCTGCGCAACTAACCGAAACTTGCAGGAGATGGTAGACAAAGGCTTATTCCGTGAAGATTTATTATACCGTATCAACACCATTCATGTAGAAATTCCTCCACTTCGCAAACGTAAAGAAGATATTGTTCCGCTAGCTGAGCGTTTTATAGCCCGCTTTTGCAAACAGTATGACAAAGCCTCTATCAGCCTGAGTCCGGCCGCTTGCGAGAAACTGACCGCACATGCCTGGTATGGCAATATCCGCGAATTGGAACATTCCATTGAGAAAGCAGTCATTATTAGCGATGGTGAAACCATCCCCGCTGAAATGTTCCAATTAGTGCAGAAAACGGAGAACCCGGAAACAGAGACCTCTACTCTTGAAGATATGGAGAAAGCCATGATTCGCAAGGCTCTCGACAAATGTGGAGGCAACCTTTCGGCTGTAGCCGCTCAATTAGGCATTACTCGCCAAACATTATATAATAAGATGAAAAAGTTTGGTTTATGAAAATCCATTTAAAGTTACTCACAGAGCGCTATTGGTTTCGTCTCGGACTAAGCCTCTGTTTCGCCATAACTGCGGCTCTGTCTTATGCCGACAGAGACTTCATTTGGATGGGATTGAGCCTCTGTTTGCTACTATTCAGCATTTGGTGGCAACTTTCACTTTACCGTATTCATACCAAACGAGTTCTTTTCATGATTGACGCCCTCGAGAACAATGACAGCGCCATTCACTTCCCGGAAGAGCAGATAATGCCTGAGACCCGAGAGGTCAACCGTGCACTCAACCGGGTCGGACGCATATTATATAATGTAAAGTCGGAAACGGTACAGCAAGAAAAGTATTACGAACTGATAATGGACTGTATAAACACCGGTGTACTCGTTCTCAATGAAAATGGAGCGGTTTATCAAAAAAATAATGAAGCGCTTCGCCTGCTCGGATTAAATGTGTTTACCCATATCCGCCAACTGAACAAAGTGGATATACAGCTGATGAAGAAAATAGAATTCTGCCGTCCGGGAGATAAAATACAAACTATTTTCAACAATGAACGGGGTACAATCAATTTATCCATTCGTGTATCAGGCATCACTGTTCGTGAAGAACAATTGCGCATTCTCGCTTTTAACGACATCAACAGTGAATTGGATGAAAAAGAAATCGATTCGTGGATACGACTGACACGTGTATTGACTCATGAAATCATGAATTCGGTTACTCCCATCACCTCTCTTAGCGAAACACTACTATCGTTGGCCGATACCCGGGATGAAGAAATACGCCGGGGCTTACAAACAATCAGTACTACGGGAAAAGGCCTGCTCTCTTTCGTGGAATCCTACCGCCGTTTTACCCGTATCCCGACCCCGGAACCATCCTTATTTTATGTAAAAGCTTTTATTGACCGAATGGTAGAGCTGGCACGCCATCAAAACAAATGTGACAACATAACATTCCATATAGATATTGCTCCTGCTGATCTGATTGTGTATGCCGACGAAAATCTGATTTCGCAAGTAGTAATTAATCTATTGAAGAATGCCATACAAGCTATCGATGCACAGGCCGATGGAAAGATTGAAATAAAAGGACGATGTAATGCTGCTGAAGAAATATTGATTGAAATAAAAAATAATGGCCCTGCCATTCCTTCAGATATAGCAGATCATATATTCATTCCTTTTTTTACCACCAAAGAAGGAGGTAGTGGTATCGGATTGAGCATTTCACGTCAGATCATGCGTCTGTCAGGTGGAAGCATCACTCTGCTGCAAGGCAAAGAAACTAAATTTATTCTGAAATTTAAATAAGTACATAGATTCATAGTGTAATTACTTGCATCATTAACAATGTAATAGCAAGGATATCCGGCAAACAATAAGAAAAGATTTCTGTTATTAATAATATCATTTCAATCTTAAAATTATGACCTACCTCGCTACCAACCCCCTATTCCATGGAATCTCTCCAGAAACGCTTTCCCGTGATTTTGACGGAATCGTATCTCACCTCCGCATGTTCCGTAAAGGAGACATTCTTGCCAGGCAAGGTGATGTATGCAATCGGCTGATGATATTACTGAAAGGCAGTGTCCGGGGAGAAATGATCGATTACTCGGGCAGATTGATTAAAGTGGAAGATATTATTGCTCCTCGTGCAATTGCCCCTCTTTTCTTATTTGGTGCAGACAATCGCTATCCGGTAGAAGTTACAGCAAACGAAGCTACCGAAGTTTTCGAAATTCCGAAAGAAAGCGTACTGAAATTATTTCGACGGAATGAGAAATTCTTAGAGAACTACATGAATCTTTCTGCCAATTATGCCCGAACACTTGCTGACAAACTGTTTTTTATGTCCTTTAAGACGATTCGGCAGAAACTTGCTTCCTATCTGCTACGGATGTTGAAACAACAAGGAGACAGTCCGATACAACTTGACCGCTCGCAACAGGAACTGGCTGATTATTTCGGAGTATCTCGTCCCTCTCTGGCACGCGAGCTGGCTCATATGCAGGATGACGGCCTGATCAAAACGGACAGGAAATTAGTGCATATCTTGAGAAAAGAAGATATGATGCAACTGATACAATAAGTTTGAGCAAAATTTAAAGCCTGTTTAAGTATCAGACAGATGGAACGGTAACAGAGTGAGAATCGGACCTTTTTCGCTAAAGACACGGAGGAAAACAAAATGCTTTTATAGGCATAAACAGATAGAATAATAGATACATCACACTATATATCAAACCATTGCGCTTGCTTTCTCTACCAAAACAGAAGGTGGAAGATGGAAGATCGAAATGCATTTTTGTAGGAAGAGTGTACAAAAGCTCCTCTTTGTATCAGTCACTCAAGCGTCCGGATCTTTGATACCTGCCTGTATCACCCGGACAGAAGGTCCGCTTATGGAGTGACGTTCGGTTGCCACATCCTCGTTATCGAAATAACGGACTGAAATGATTCCGGAGGAAAATTAAAACAGTCTCTTAGACAAACTCTAAGATTTCCAATCTTTTTTCTCTTGTTTGTAACATTGGTTACAGAATTACCCCAAATCCTCCTCCTATCTTTGCATCCAGAAAAGAAACCTATTAATACGTAAAAATTATGAGTATGTTCTGTTTTCAGTGTCAGGAAACCGCAAAAGGTACAGGTTGTATCTTAAGCGGAGTATGCGGGAAAACTCCCGAAGTAGCCAATATGCAAGACTTGCTGCTTTTTGTAGTACGCGGAATCGCAGTCTACAATCAGGCATTACGCAAAGATGGACGTTCTTCTGTCCGGGCAGATAAGTTTATCTTTGACGCATTGTTCACTACCATTACAAATGCCAACTTTGATAAACACTCCATTATCGAGAAAATAAAGAAAGGACTGGAGCTAAAGAAAGATCTAAGTAACCAAGTCACAATAGAACATGCGCCCGACGAATGTACTTGGTATGGTGACGAAACTGAGTTTGAAGAGAAAGCCCAAACGGTGGGGGTACTGCGAACTTCTGACGAAGACATTCGATCATTGAAGGAGTTGGTTCACTATGGTATCAAAGGAATGGCTGCTTATGTGGAGCATGCCTATAACTTAGGATATGAGAATCCGGAGATATTTGCATTCATGCAATATGCTTTGGCTGAATTGACCCGCGAAGATATTACTGTGGACGAACTGATAACCCTCACACTCGCTACGGGTAACCATGGTGTGCAGGCTATGGCCCAACTCGATACTGCCAATACCAGCCATTACGGAAATCCGGAAATCTCCGAAGTAAACATTGGTGTTCGAAACAATCCGGGTATCCTTGTCAGTGGACATGACTTGAAAGATATTGAAGAACTTTTGCAACAGACTGAAGGTACCGGTATCGACATATACACACACAGTGAAATGCTACCGGCTCATTATTATCCTCAGTTGAAGAAATATAAACACCTGGTAGGAAACTACGGTAATGCCTGGTGGAAACAGAAAGAGGAATTTGAAAGTTTCAACGGTCCTATTCTCTTCACTACTAATTGCATTGTTCCACCACGCCCGAATGCGACTTATAAAGATCGCATCTATACGACAGGCGCAACCGGCTTGGAAGGTGCTACCTACATACCCGAACGAAAAGACGGAAAGCAGAAAGATTTCTCCGTTATTATTGAGCATGCACGGCGTTGCCAACCACCAGTGGCAATAGAAAGTGGTAAGATTGTAGGTGGATTTGCTCATGCGCAAGTAATCGCACTGGCCGATAAGGTGGTTGAAGCAGTAAAAAGCGGTGCTATCCGTAAATTTTTTGTTATGGCCGGATGTGACGGGCGAATGAAAAGTCGCAGTTACTACACAGAGTTTGCAGAAAAGCTACCGGCAGATACGGTAATCCTGACAGCAGGGTGCGCCAAATACCGATATAATAAATTACCTCTGGGGGATATTAATGGCATTCCTCGTGTACTGGATGCAGGACAGTGTAATGACAGTTACTCATTGGCTATAATTGCTATGAAGTTGCAGGAAGTCTTCGGACTAAAAGACATCAATGATCTTCCGATTGTATATAACATTGCGTGGTACGAACAAAAAGCCGTTATTGTTCTGCTGGCTCTGTTGGCACTTGGAGTGAAAAAGATTCATTTAGGACCGACGCTTCCTGCATTCTTATCTCCTAACGTGAAGCAGGTACTGATCGATAATTTTGGAATTGGCGGTATCAGTACAGCAGACGAAGATATTGCGAAATTTTTGGCATGATAATGTACAAGTAAGTAAGAGGAGCGTTATAATTCACCACAGAGTGAACTTAATCTATTTATCTGTGTAATCCTGTGGTGAATATGAGCACTGACACCTCTTCTTACTTTTTTCATTCATCTCTCTTCTCTTGGCAGTACCAGATTCAAGCCTACTCCTACCAATGCAGCAAGACCGATTCCCGACAGTGAGAATTCGCCCCATGCCAATACGGCACCACCGATGCCAATAGTCAGAGTCAGCGAGACAATAATGATATTACGTGTCCGGCTCAAGTCAATACAATTATTGACAAGGTTAGCAATTCCCGCGCAAGCGATCGTACCGAATAAGAGTAACATGATTCCTCCCAATACAGCCGAAGGAATAGACTTCAATAAAGCGCTGACTTTACCGATTACGGAAAACAGAATGGCCGTAATCGCCGCTATTCTTATTACTTGAGGATTCGTCACTTTAGTAAGCGACATGGCTCCTGTAACTTCCGAATAGGTAGTTACAGGAGGTCCTCCCAATAAACCGGCACAAAGACATGCCAAGCCATCACCTAATAGTGTGCGATGCAACCCGGGATCTTTTACATAGTCTTTTCCCGTCACAGTGTTTACCACATACACATCCCCAATGTGTTCTATCACCGGAGCAATAGCCACCGGCATCATAAACAAAATAGGTTCCCACGAAAACTGTGGAAACACAAACTGTGGAAAACCCAACCACACAGCGTTTCTGACTCCCGACATATCAACATCATAAAAGATCAGCGCAGCAATATATCCCACAATAATTCCACAAAAAATAGGTATTAACTTCAATAGTCCCTTCGCCCGAATAGATACAATCACGGCAGTAAACAACGAAAGCAACGCCAATGTCCAGTTTTCCTTTGCCATATTCACTCCAGTCCCGGCAAGTGAAAGCCCTATCAATATAATTACCGGACCAATAACTACCGGTGGAAACAGGCGCTCGATCAACCTGATACCCTGCCATTTAACTAAAGCACTCATAACAAAGTAGACCAGTGCAACGCCTACCATTCCCGAAAGTGTGCCGGCAAGTCCATACAGTTCGGTTGCTTTAATAATAGGAGCAATAAATGCAAAACTACTACCTAAAAAAATAGGGACCTTCCCTTTTGTTACCAGATGAAAAAGAAGTGTGCCGATACCGGCAGTAAACAAAGCTGTAGAAGGATCGAGCCCGACCAATAAGGGGACAAGTACAGTAGCTCCAAAAGCCACAAAAAGGAACTGTACTCCTACTACTCCTTTGCGTAAAGGAGAAAGATGATTTGAATCCATATAGAATAGAATGATATTATTTAAGCTGCAAAAATAACATTTTTAAACTATTTTACAGCTATTTGGAACATAAATACATCCAAAGAGCGTTTCTATTTGTTACATAATTTAAGTAACTTCGCACAGTGAAATGTAAAATAACAAATTAACAACCCTTAGTACTCATTGCTTATGATTTTTACCGCTGAAAACATTCTACTCATTGGTTCTATTTTACTATTTGTCAGCATTGTTGTCGGAAAAACCGGATATCGCTTCGGAGTGCCGGCCTTATTATTATTCCTTCTTGTAGGTATGCTTTTCGGAAGCGACGGATTGGGATTACAATTTCATAATGCCAAGATAGCCCAATTTATAGGTATGGTTGCCCTTAGCGTCATTCTGTTCTCCGGAGGTATGGATACTAAATTCAAAGAAATTCGTCCTATTCTTTCTCCGGGAATCGTACTTTCAACAGTGGGAGTATTTCTCACGGCACTTTTTACCGGATTATTCATTTGGTATCTTTCGGGAATGAGTTGGACCAATATCCACTTTCCATTGATCACTTCCCTATTACTTGCATCTACCATGTCGTCAACGGATTCTGCTTCAGTATTCGCCATCCTCCGTTCGCAAAAGATGAATCTGAAACATAACCTACGTCCTATGCTTGAACTGGAGAGCGGAAGCAACGATCCAATGGCCTATATGCTTACCATAGTCCTGATACAATTCATTCAATCAGATGGCATGGGTACAGGCAACATAATCGGTTCATTCATCATCCAATTCTTGGTAGGTGCTGCTGCCGGATATATCTTGGGAAAACTGGCGATATTGATACTCAACAAAATAAATATCGATAACCAATCACTTTATCCCATTCTGTTATTGTCTTTTGTATTCTTCACTTTTGCCATCACCGATCTGCTTCGCGGTAATGGGTATTTGGCTGTATACATTGCCGGCATGATGGTAGGTAACCATAAAATAACTTTCCGAAAGGAAATTGCAACATTCATGGATGGTCTGACCTGGCTGTTCCAAATCATTATGTTCCTTATGTTAGGACTGCTTGTCAATCCTCACGAAATGATTGAAGTTGCCGTTGTAGCATTGCTTATCGGAGTATTCATGATCGTTATCGGACGACCATTAAGCGTATTCCTTTGTCTTTTACCATTTAGGAAGATTACTTTAAAATCCCGTCTGTTTGTCTCGTGGGTAGGGCTACGAGGAGCTGTACCCATCATTTTCGCAACTTATCCGGTAGTGGCAAACGTGGAAGGATCGAATATGATTTTCAATATCGTGTTTTTTATTACGATTGTTTCATTGATTGTACAAGGAACAAGTGTTTCGTTTGTGGCACGCTTGTTACACTTGTCCACTCCACTCGAAAAGACCGGAAATGACTTCGGTGTAGAACTTCCGGAAGAGATAGATACTGATCTTTCGGATATGACCATTACTATGGAAATGCTGAATGAGGCAGACACCCTGAAAGATATGAATTTGCCAAAAGGTACTTTAGTAATGATCGTCAAACGTGGTGATGAATTTCTTATCCCCAACGGCACACTAAAATTACATGTAGGAGACAAACTGCTGCTGATCTCAGAGAAAAATAAGCAGGAAACGGTTAAGAATGAATAGAAAATCATGATAAAAACACAGAGAACGTGAAATCCACATATCATTTTCGATATTGGCAGAACGTGTCTCTGTGTTCATTCTATCTTAGATAATCGATAAATAGAATAATCTACCCTCCGTTAATTTAACGTAAAACTTTACGAGAGAATTCGGTTTCCGTTAATAGAATATTAATTTTGCGCAGTTTTTAACTGAATGTGCAGAAATTACAAAATGGAACAAGAACAACGGTTCATTGGTTATATTGAACAAAGCATCATAAACAACTGGGATGCAAACGCCCTGACAGACTACAAAGGAATCACCCTTCAATATAAGGATGTAGCCCGCAAAATAGCCAAATTTCACATTATATTAGAAATGGCCGGTATTCAACCGGGTGATAAGATCGCTGTCTGTGGCCGCAATAGTGCCCATTGGGCTGTAACCTTTTTGGCCACCGTGACTTATGGTGCTGTAATTGTTCCCATTTTACATGAATTTAAGGCTGACAATATCCATAATATCGTCAATCACTCTGAGGCAAAACTCCTCTTTGTAGGTGATCAGGTATGGGAAAACCTTAATGAAGATCGGATGCCTTTACTTGAAGGTATATCTTCTTTGACAGACTTTACTCCACTTGTGTCGCGCAATGACAAACTGACATATGCACATGAACACCGTAATGAGATATATGGACAGCGATATCCTAAAAATTTTCGTCCGGAACATATCTCCTACCGTAAAGATATGCCGGAAGAGCTGGCTGTTATAAATTACACATCAGGAACAACAGGTTATTCCAAAGGAGTGATGTTACCCTATCGTAGTCTTTGGTCAAACATTGCTTATTGTCACGAGATGCTTCCGGTAAAACCTGGTGATCACATCGTTTCGATGCTTCCCATGGGGCACGTATTCGGCATGGTCTACGATTTTCTTTACGGATTTTCTGCGGGTGCACACCTCTACTTCTTGACACGTATGCCGTCTCCCAAAATCATTGCACAATCATTTGCCGAAATCAAACCGAAAGTAATTGCTTGTGTACCGTTGATTGTAGAAAAGATTATTAAAAAAGATATTCTCCCCAAACTGGATAATAAAATAGGTAAGTTGTTGCTGAGAGTACCCATTGTTAACGATAAAATTAAAGCAGCTGCCCGGCAGGCAGCAATGGAAATTTTTGGTGGAAATTTTGATGAAATTATTATCGGAGGAGCTCCGTTCAATGCAGAAGTGGAAGCTTTTCTTAAACAAATAGGATTTCCATACACCATCGCCTATGGTATGACAGAATGTGGTCCCATCATTTGTTCCAGCCGCTGGGAAACTCTCAAACAGGCTTCATGCGGTAAAGCTACCAGCCGAATGGAAGTGAAAATAGATTCTCCTGATCCGGAAAATATTGCAGGAGAAATTATTTGTAAAGGTACAAACTTAATGTTGGGATACTACAAAAATACGGAGGCCACTTCACAAATCATCGATGTAAACGGATGGCTCCACACCGGAGATTTGGCTACCATGGATTCGGAAGGATATGTAACAGTACGCGGTCGAAGCAAGAATATGTTACTTACTTCAAGCGGGCAGAATATTTATCCGGAAGAAATAGAAAGTAAGTTGAATAACATGCCTTATGTGTCCGAATCGTTGGTTCTACTCCAGAAAGATAAACTTGTAGCACTAATCTACCCGGATTTTGACGATGCTTTCGCACACGGACTGTTGCAAAGCGATATTGAGAAGATAATGGAAACCAACCGAATAGAACTCAATCAACAACTTCCGGCCTACTGTCAGATTACTAAAATCAAAATCCACTTCGAGGAGTTTGAGAAAACAGCGAAGAAGAGCATTAAACGATTCATGTATCAGGAAGCAAAAGGATAAAAGGATCAAAGAACCAATTCCTCGAACAACCGCTCCAATGTTTCCTCTAAATTGTCAGAATAGCCAACATGAGGTCTTGAGGTCTGAATGCAGGAACTACGATGGGCTGTCAACCAACGAAAACGTTCCGGAACTTCCAGTTTAGCAATGACTCCTCCCGTCGGACAGCCTGCACACACTTTACTGAAAGCCCCCAAATATTTCCGGAAAGAATCGATATCAGGTTCCGGTGATAAGGCCTCCAACCTCTTCTTATTAATTTCATAACGCATCCGGATAAAGGCAGCCTGTTTAGAAAACAAGATAACCCCAACGTTGATAAATTCCTCACGCTCCACTTTCGGAACTATCCGAACAACGGCGTATTCATAAATATGCTTTTCTGGCATGTTGTGCTTCTTTTACAAATATTTCAGAATGTTCAATCCTTTCTTTCAAAAATCGATAATAGATATCACGAATATCTTGAGGAGTTTCATCTTTATCACGCCACTCTATCCAGCTATCAGGAATCAGATCCACTATTTCACGTATTTTTTCCGAAGTCAGTAATTTCCGAAATTCGGCATCCACTTCGTCCAACTTACCGGCAAGCGGCAATAAGGCATGGTCTTTAACTTGGGTAAAAGAACTAAGTGCATGTTTATGCCAATTGACCCATGAATGATGAAAAAATAGAGATGCACCATGATCTATCAACCACAACTCTTTATGCCACATAAGCATATTGGTATTCTTCACTGTACGATCTACATTAGTCAATAAAGCATCTAACCATACCACCTGTGATGCCAGTTTTTCATCAACCTCAGTGACAACCGGATCGAATGGTAGAGCCCCTGAGAGAAAATGTAGTCCCATATTTAATCCGCGGCTTCCTTGCAATAAATCCTGTATCTCTTCGTCACCCTCCGAACGTCCGAAAGCTTCATCTAAATTCAAAAACACTAACTCCGGTACACGAAAACCTAATACTCGTGCAACCTCACCGCCAATCAGTTCTGCAATTAATGCCTTGGTTCCATGTCCCGCTCCCCGAAACTTGACAACATACTTAAAACTGTCATCAGCTTCTGCCAATGCAGGCAGTGAACCACCTTCACGCAGAGGCATAATATAACGAGTGACATTGACAGTACGCAACTCCATAGATAAAGCTCCTTTCTATATGCTATTACAGGTGATAAAGATACGATATTGTTTCTATTTCACCAATTTCAATCAATAACACTTTCTTATGAATATATGTTTATAGAACCTATTGATAGACAAAAATACAACTATGCCTGATTTTAGCAGAAAAATCTCTTAAATTTGCACAAAATTCAGAGATTACATGAAAACTGTCAAAACACATATCACCCAATTGTTGCATGCCATGAACATGGGAATTTTCGAAAAAGAACATCCCATCGCATTATCACTACTCTCCGCAATTTCAGGAGAAAGTATTTTCTTCCTCGGGCCTCCGGGAGTTGCCAAGAGCCTTATTGCAAGGCGCTTGAAACTGGCTTTCGACCAAAGTACTGCTTTTGAATATCTGATGTCTCGTTTTAGTACCCCTGATGAAATATTTGGTCCGGTATCTATCTCTAAATTGAAAGATGAAGACAAATACGAACGCATTATTGAAGGTTATCTCCCCTCGGCAACAATCGTTTTTTTAGATGAAATATGGAAAGCAGGACCAAGCATACAAAACTCACTGCTAACAGTTATCAACGAAAAAGTATACCGCAATGGACAATATACCATACAGTTACCATTAAAAGGACTAATTGCAGCTTCCAATGAATTGCCGGCTCAGGGAGAAGGGTTAGAAGCCCTGTGGGATCGTTTCTTAATACGCTATTTTATAGGGAATATCGAACAGGAATTCGCTTTCGATCAAATGATAGCCTCTGTCAATGACATGGAAGCAGAAATTCCCACCGGACTTTCTATTACAGAAGAACAATATACAGATTGGAGAACTCAAATCAGCCAAATCAAGATACATTATACTGTTTTTGAATTAATTCATTCCATCAAGCGGCAAATTGAAAAATATAACATACAGAAAGAAGAGGTTCCACACTCAACGCTCTATATTTCCGACCGTCGATGGAAGAAAATCGTATCGCTGCTCAGAACTTCTGCTTTTCTGAATGAAACAGATACCATCCGCTTTTCAGATTGTACTTTATTACTTCATTGCTTATGGAATGAAATAGAACAAATACCAATTATCGAACAAATGGTGTCATCGGCACTTGACGAATGTATCAGCCATTATCTTTGTGGCGAACGGACTTTAGAACAAAAGCTGAGCAGTATTCGGGAAGACATGAAGTCAGAACACAGTTTGCGTGAAACAAAAGATCCGGCCCTGCAAATTGTAGACACTTTCTATCATCAAATTGAAAGATATCCTGTAGCAGGCAATCTGTTGATTTTTGCTTCCGACTACCAAAGTTTACAAAAAGATACTCAAAAATTATTTTACATTCAAAGAGATAAATATCGTCCTGTTAACTGGATATTAAAAGTATATGACCATGTCCGCAACCGGAACATATCCCAATCAGCCATAGTTTCACTCAAGAAAGGCACACGTTCTGTATTCATCAACAATCAAGAGTATCCACTAGCTTGCAACACAGGATACGACATAGCTTACCCTCAAGAAGCCTCTTTGCCCTTTGAATTTCGTTTTCAGGAAGTGATCGATTTATATCACAACAGGGAGAACGAATTAAAGCGCATGACCGACATTGAACTGACCTATTGTAAAGAACATCTATTCATGGATGACAAACAACGTAATATGGTCAAACAAATATTAAACAGACAAAAAGAAATGTTGGAAATTTACCAAAATGAAATCAGAGAAATAGCTTATACGCATGGATTGGAAAATAAGGAATATTAGGCTACAAGAACTCAGGGAGATTTATCAAGAGAAGCTGAAAAACATTGCTTATAGAGTATACGAGTCACATTTTCAAAATGGTATCGTGAAACAAGAGGAACTTGAGGGAGAAATTATGTCTTATTATCAACATACACAACCTTCTCTACAAGAGTTTTATTCACACTACGCTACACAGTGGGAACATTTTTACGAGGGACATGAGCTTACAGACAGTGCATTTTTACGCTTTCTTGAAAATTCGGCTTACCCTCTACAAATGAAATATAACCGTGGTGATTTAAATCTTCAATATTATATTGACCGATTTCATACACTCAAAAAACGATCAAAAGAGTGGAAACACCTTCGTAATCTTTTTTTTGATAAATGGTATCACCTGTTGGCAAATAATGAATATAATTACCAAATAGAACGTATCAACAATCTTTGTGAGAGATTCTATCGCTTACAGAAAAATATTGCAGATCAACTTCCCCAACGAGGCAATGCCCGTTTAATGTGGCTGTTGAGAACACACCAAGAACTTGCCAAACAACTGTTTCATTATGATGAAATAGCCAAAAATCACCCGGCTATCAGAGAACTGACAAAGATGCTGGGAAAGCAGCATTATGGTAAAGAAAAGAAATTCCGTATGGTTGCAGGTATCCACCGGGAACAAATCATCACTCATGCCACTAAAAGTGATATTACCGGAGTATGTGAAGGTAATGATTTAAACAGCCTCCTACCCATAGAGTATTGTTATCTGTTAGATCCTGCTTTGCAACCACTTTTCTTTGAGCGATTCAACAAAAAGAAGCTGCAAATGATGGATTATGAATCAAAAGATCAACATCGCATTAAAGATATAAAAATACAAGGGAATGAAATTGTAGAAGAACAATCAGGTCCATTTATCATTTGCGTGGATACTTCAGGATCCATGAGTGGAGAAAGAGAAGAGTTCGTGAAATCGGCCATTCTTGCCATTGCAGAACTTACAGAACAACAAGATCGAAAATGTTATCTTATAAATTTCTCCAACGACATAGCTTGTATCGAAATCGAACGTCTGGGACAAAATATACAGGAACTGGCAAACTTTCTTTGTCAAAGTTTTCATGGGGGTACAGATTTAACTCCCGCACTTCTACACGCAATACACATTCTAAAAACAAAGTCCTATCGAAATGCCGATTTAGTAATGATGTCAGATTTTGAAATGCCTCCTTTAAACGAAGAACTTTCAGAGGAAATAAAAAAAATAAAGCAAAATAAGACTCATTTATACGCCCTCTCTGTACATAAACAAAGTGAAAATACCTATTTAAACGTCTGCAATAAGTTCTGGTTTGTTTAAAGTATGTTATAAAACACATTTTCCATTCTGAATAATTTGCTATTTAAACCAAAGTACGTACATTTGCAATGTGTTTTTCATAGTATTAGATTTTAAGGTTAACAAAGGTTGGAGTACGGCGGTACTCCTTTTTTATTTCTATCCTTAACAGGATTATATTTCCATCATAAATTTCATTTGTCCTCTTGCTTCTTTATTACCCATTGATAAATGCAATAAAGGTTATTTGCCAGATCCTTTTCTTCGTCTGTCTATCGATAATACCATATATACCATCTACAAAAAGTCCGATTGATTTTTCTAAAGTTTTGATTTTATACTTTTAGACCGTCAAGAGTTTCTTTACATAATTTTATAGAGTCCATCTCCACATCCTCTATAAAACAGCTAAAGACTATATCCCAACTTGGTAACACAGAATAATATATTAATTAAAAAGCCGTAGGGTCCTTTTATAAACTCTACGGCTTGGGGTTGTGTGTGTTCAGATTTTCATGTGTATTAGTTAGCTAATCCCGGATTGGCAGCAATAGCATCTCTCGGAATAGGAATTGTATAACGAGGATCGTCCTGTTCCAATATATAAGTTTTACCTTGAAGTACTTTCACCATCCGAGGACGTGTAGTACGACGAAGATCAAACCAACGATGTCCCTCAAAAGCTAATTCACGAGCACGCTCGTTCAGTATTTCACTAATCAAGGCATTTTTATCCATCACATTCACTGCATTCTCTTTCTTGTCATATGCTTCGGGAGTATAACGCTTCCGCATTAATTCTAAAAGACGCATACGTGCATGTGGCAGTTTATCCATGTTTGCTGCAGCTTCGGCTGCGTTAAGATAAAGTTCACCTACACGAAAAGTACAAGAAAACTCTCTTTTTCCTCCTTTAGAACTTTTTCGGTTCCCATTTTCATCCGGAGCAGCAAAATAAGCGGCCAATCTCTTATCTCCTTCCTGATAAAGAGCCAGAAAAGTAGCAGGTACCCACACAGCATTGTTGACAGAAGAACCCATAACCTGTTCCAAAGCAGTTATCGATTCAACCGACTCAAAATGATTGGGAAGAGCCAAAGGAGTTTCATTCATATCGACAAGAACAGATTTCTTTGCCAATACTGCTTCAGCCGATTCCAAACACTTCGGCCATGCTCCCATATATAAGCTGACACGAGACTGTAACGCATCTACAGACAAAACATTGAACCTATATGAAAAGACAGTTTCCCACTTTTCCTTATTTATTAATTCACGGGCATGCTCTATATCCGATAAAATAGAAGTATAAACTTCTTCTACCGTATTGCGTCCCAACGTTTTTTCAAGATCCGTGTCCAATTTTAAAGGTATTGATTTTGAATTTAAAGCACCGGACTTCGTATATGGCTGTCCATGCAGGTTCACTAATACAAAATGCAGATAAGCCCGAAGCAAATGAGCTTCACCCACCAACTGATTCACGACCTCCGGAGTTCCTTCTGTAATCTCCTTTTGACTCTCAATTACTTGATTAGCAATAAAAAGTACATTATAGAAATTAGACCAGGTAAACTGGCTGGTTCCCGGAAATGGTGACACATCGTTCCAACGTTCAATGTCTCCATACGAATTTCGGTCATATTCATTATCATTAACCAACATTTCATCAGAACGAAGACAAGCCAGCCCTCTGTCATTGGGCACATTCAGATAAGCACGTGCCAGCAAAGCACGATACTCCTCAGCGGTTTGAGGAATCACGCTCCCCACGGGTCTGATATCAAGATAACTGTCACAAGCTGATAACATCAACAGACAGCTCAACAAAGCCAAAACATATATTTTCTTCATCTTCTTTTTTTCGACTTAATGATTAAAAATTTAAATTCAAGCTAAACGTAATTGATTTAGGGATAGGCGGTGCATACGGATTATACATCGACTCCGGATCAAGAAAATTCTTATAACTTGAACCAAAAACAAGTAAATTGCGTCCTTCAATAGCCACAGAAGCCGATCCCATTCCTAAAGATTTAGTCATTTTCTCAGGTAGACGGTAACCTAAACGCAAATTTTGTAACCGGAAATAATTTAATTTCTTTACCCAAATATCTAAATTTTTGTAAATTTCGCTCTTCTGATCATACCAATAATACTCGTCAGCCCGTTTCTCACTGGTGATTAATGCCGGCAGACGCCCATCGGTATTCTCCGGAGTCCAACGATCTAAAATATCACTATTTACGTTCTGCCCTCTATCAAAATTAATGAAATTATAGGAAGGCGTTGTACGCACATATCCTCCCAGATTAAATGATAAATTGGCTGTTAATTCCCAATTTTTATAACTGAATGTATTGATCAGGCCACCCGTATAAGGAGTATCTTGTGAACCAATATACGAATAAAAGCTACGCTCTTCTGCCGGAGTTACATCCGAATTAACCGTAAAACCTAATCCAAAAGGATCCTGCAAGCGATACAGTTCTTTCAAAGTTACTTTTTTCCCTTCTTTATCATAAAACAAAGGATAACCTTCTTCATCCAGACCGGCAGTTTTTATCGCGAAGATAGCATCTACCGGATACCCCTCACGTCCCGGAATAGTTTGCGCTTCAGGAATAGCTTCTCTCAATACCTTGTTATTGTTATAAGCAAAATTTAAATTAGTATACCACGAGAAATTTTTTGTTGCAACGTTTCGCGTAGAAAGAGATACCTCAACACCTTTATTGACCATACTTGCCCAGTTTATATTGGTCGAAACAAAGCCGGTTTCAAGTGGAAGCATTTGTTTTCCGATTAGGTCTGTACCTTTACGATAATAGTAATCTACACTCAGATTAATCGCCTGATTGAGTACCGAAAAATCAAGTCCAACATTTACTGATTGAGTTTTCTCCCAACGAAGTTTCTTGTTTGGAGCAGAATTTATATCAATCATATGTTCCGAACCACCCGGCAAAATATTATCTACAATATATTTACCCAACAGAAAGGGAGATGTATTTTTATCAATATTTCCCTGAATACCATACGAAACACGGAATGCAAGGTTATCCATCCATTTTCTAGTTCCCTGCATAAAAGGTTCATTTGACAATCTCCATAATCCACTTACAGAGTACAGAGGCAAATAACGGTATTTCTTGTCTACGCCAAATAAGTCAGAACCATCAAAACGGATACTTCCTCCGAATGTATAACGGTTCATCAACGAATAGGAAGCTGTAGAGAAGAAAGAGACATAGGCATTTTCTTTATACGTTTTCTGATGAAGAGGAAACTGTCTGGCACGGTCTTCATCCGGAAAGACAACCGGTTTTGTAGTCAACGTCTGGCGATCAAAACCATATCCTGCAGAGAAAAGTGTTTCATACCAAGTCTTACGCAACTCGGTACCTACCATTACTTCCAGTTCGTGGATATCATTGAAACTGTCCCGGTACTCTCCCATTGCTTTCCAGGTAATCTGGGAGTTCGTATTCTCATACGCTTTATGCACTCCTCCGTCCGGAATAAAGTATTTATTGCTTTGAGAGGCAGAATCCCAATATTTACTGTTTTTGCGAATTATACGCATTGAAAAACTCTCCTTATCGGCAATCTGTTCTTTCGATGCTTTATCCAATTGCAAACCAAGTTGAGTTGTAAACTTCAGTTTATCATTAAAACGCAACTCTGCATCAAAAATAGACGAAAGCGCATTAATCGTTTCCTCATTCGAAGTATTTTTACGCTCTTCAAAAATATTAAACCCTAAATCCGTATCAGAATTGTTCTGAACATCGAAATCATATACATAATTTCCGTTTGCATCGAAAGGTTGATAGTATGGATTAGCCTTACGCGAATAGTATACCGGATTCACCAATCCATAAGTATCGGTCAGGTAGGTTTTATTGTTACGGCGATTAACAAATAAAGAAACTCCGAATTTCAACATCCGGTTGACTTTATATGAAGTCTTCGCTACAATATTCAGACGATCCAGCCCGACGCCTTTAACATTACCATTTTCTTGATAATATCCGATAGAAGTATAATAAGTCACCCGTTCGTTACCTCCCGAAAGACTTAAACTATACTCCTGATTGAATGCATCGCGGAAAAGAATATCGCCCCAATCAGTTTCTGTATTCCGCAACCGACTTATATCCGTTTGAGCTTCGGGAGTCAGCGCACCCCACCCCCCTTTTTTATAGGCATCAGTCAATCCGTAACCGGAAATTATTTTAGAAACTCCCCCCTTATTGTCACCGTACGCAAAATTAGAACGAAGCAATTCAAGTTCCAAATCTACTTTCTCTTGTGAATTCAACATATTGAGTCGGTTTGTACTCAATGTAGGCATATAAGTAAACTTCGAGGAGAAATTAATCACCGGTTTTCCCACTTTTCCTTTTTTAGTCGTTATCACAATTACACCATTTGCAGCACGTGCTCCATAAATGGCTGTAGCTGCCGCATCCTTTAGCACGGTAATATTTTCAATATCTGCAGGATTCAGTCCGGCAATAGACGATTGCTGTATATTAGAAACATCATTCAATACATTCGACTGAGGTACATCCGTACCTTCCAACGGAATACCATCCAATACCCACAATGGATCCTGAGTTCCGTTCAATGACGAAGTTCCACGAATACGTATTTTTGCAGGTGCACCCGGCGCTCCGGAAGTAGAGGTTACGGAAAGACCGGCAATTTGCCCGGCCAGTGCCTGGTCAATACTTTTCACAGCACCGATGGTTTCATCCGAAATGTTCAGTTTCCCGACAGCTGCTGTCAACTTACGGCGTTCCACTGTCTGATAACCAGTCACTACCACAGCATCAAGCATCTGAGCTGATGGAAAAAGCGTGATTTCATATTGATCTTTTCCGGGAACGAGCTTGAGTTCCTGTACTTCATGTCCTACATAACTGCAGAATAAACGTGTCACCCCCTCCGGTACTGAAATATTGAATTTTCCATCTATATCGGTAATTACTCCTGTTATTGTCGGAGAATTACCATCTTTCGACAGGTCTTCTGCTTTTATATAGACAGAAGCACCGATCAACGGCATATTATCTTCTGAAGAGATCACCACTCCTTGTACTTGCCTACTGGCAGCAAAAGCAGAAGTCAAAACTCCGGCAAAAGACAATAAAAGAATAAAAACGTGTCTTTTCATTTGTTACATCCTATAAAATTAATACTCATTTTGAAAACTGTCTGTTTTGGTATAAATACACAAAGTCCCTCGCTCAGCAAATAAATTCGTTGAGTGTTTGTCAGAGAGAACTTTGTGTTTTGGTGTTTTTATTTCGAAATGCCCAACGCAGTATTTATGCGTAAAATCAAATCTTTATAGTGATATTTGGTAGCTACATCCGATGTGCCCAAACGGCTTTGAAGCAAATCTTTAATGCGAAGCAATTCACCACGTTTTACTGAAATGGCATCGGAAATACGGTTTATCTGAGACCCATAAAAATTCAGTTCACGGCGAGCCCCCATGCGATCAGTATGTGCCGAACGATGTGCATGGTCATCACAACTACAAATCGGTGTCTGAAGGTCGAACAAGAAGTGATTATCAATCAATTTCTTGTTAACTTTCACTCCCTCGCTTTCGGCAGCAGCAGTAATCAATGCATCTACAAAACCTTTCTGTAAGTTACGTGTCATAACATCGGGCAGTCCACCACGCTCTGTTACAGCAAAAATACTTTTATGCAAACCATCCATCAATTCAACAGCTGTGAAGGCTTTTTTCCCGTTTACCGATTCATTCTCAAGCATACGCATCAGGCGATTATTCGACAGTAAATCCCAGAAAACATAAGCCTGTGCATTTTTCAGCACTTGTGTTGGGGCATTCTCTACTACTCCCAAAGGAGTATTTTTAAGCAGATAAGTATATTGAGCTATTTCAGGGTCGAACAACCATTTCGGATAGCATAGCACCTCATCAAGCAAAAACCTCAAAGCAGCCTGCTGCTTCTCCTTTTCCACAAACGTATAAGTTTTCTCACCATCACCTACCGTTGTATTTTCAATATAAATACCTCCAATGTTCGCCATTACATGATAAAGATAATTATTCCATTGATTAATAACGGCATAATACAAACGAGAAGCCTCTTCGTACGTCTGTCCTTTCTCTCCGGTAGTTGTCCATTGAATGATTTTGGAAACAATACATTTCAAATTGGCAATGCCATACTGTGAAGAACGGATCGGATCATCGCCAAGATCTTCGTTCTGTGCACGAGGGTCAACGGCATCCCGCGGATCCTGTGCCTCACTATATTTATAAAGCCGATCAGTGTGTTTCGCTAAAAAATCCTGCAACAATTCTTTTTCTTCTTCCGGTGTTTGCTTGCCATACCAACGATAACCATATTCTATAGCAAACATATCATACGGCCCGATGTGAGGAGAAAGTGCCTTTATACCATCACCCGGCTGTGCCACATAATTAAAGCGGGCATAATCCATGATAGACGATGAAGTCGAATTCATTCGGTCGGTAAATGTTTTCGAACGGAGAGAATCTGTAGGAAAAGCCCATGACCCCATCATGTTATGGCGCAGTCCGAGTGAATGTCCCACTTCATGACAGGCAACAAAGCGCATGGCATCTCCCATCAGACTATCCGGTAAAGCAACACCACGAGCCTCAGGACGCACTACACCTGTTTGTACCGTAATCCACTCCTGAAGCATTGAAAGTACATTATGCCACCACATGATATCAGCCTCAAGGATTTCTCCCGAACGCGGATCAAGAATAGAAGGTCCCATTGCATTTGCTTTGGTAGATGCGGCATAAGTCAGCACAGAATAATTCACATCATCCATATCTACCTCCATGTCCTCAGTAATATCTTTAGCGATAATGGCATTTTTAAATCCGGCACGTTCAAAGGCTACTTGCCAGTCTTCAATTCCTTGTTTAATATACTTCCTCCAACGATAAGGTGTCGAATTTTCTATATAAAAGACAATAGGTTTTCGGGGTTCTACCAATTCTCCACGTAAATACGCTGCCCGATCTTCAGGCCTGGGCTCCAGACGCCATCGAGTTATAAATTGTTTTTTATTTACCCGTTGTTGTCCATCACTGAAATTAGTCAGAGGATTAGTGAAATATCCCACACGCGGATTATCCAAACGTCCGGTCATCGGCACTTCAGGAAGCAACAAAATAGAGGAACTAACCTCTACCGTCACATAGATAGTAGTAGTACCTTCGGTCACACGAGTAGTCAGTTCGGAGGTTGCTACCACATTATTATCAAAGGACTTGATGGATAGAATTCTTGATAAATTCTTGATGGCCGATGTGCCAAGATTAATATTGGTAAATACGTTATTTATGCTTGTCTCTGTACCATCATATATATCGTTCACTTTAATCAGTATGCTGGTAGAATCATTATTATATGCTTCTACCTTAAACCCGGCTATCAGCGGAGAAATATAATTATCCTTCACCGATTGGCTAATGGCATCTTCAGATGGTGAAATAGGTAACGGACGACTTTGACGGATCAATAATTTATTAGCCGATTTATCCAACTCAAAGCGGATCATTTGATTCTCATAATTAGTTCCACGATTCACTCCGGCTTCATTCAGTTCTGCAGGTACCCGTTGCAGTTTATTCACCACCAGCATATCACGCCCCAACAGGGTGGAAGGAATCTCAAAGTAATAATCGTTCTTCTTTTGGTATACATTGAACATACCACGACGAACGACACTATCGCTTCCTGTTAATTTCTCATACTCATTCTTAACCTTAATACTGTCTTGGGGATTACTCTTTTTTTTCTTTTTCAAAAACCATCCCATATCAGGAGTTGCGGGAGGTTCAATACACATAGCAGCAACAGGCTCGCACAAAAATGAACCGGTGGCCATAGTGGTCAGTAGGATTGTTTTTAGTCTCATGTTAAATCTAATTAGCACTTAACCTTATTCTACGCTATGGAATAAGGGGGCGCAAAGGTAACAAAATAGCTCATATTACCTAATAAGAATGATCTATTTTTATCTTTTTTCTCTATTTCACGAATGAATCTCACATTTTTATGCAAAATTCTAATCGAAAAGAAAGTATCGGCATACTCTCTTTCTGTGCTGAAGTGTCCGTTTTCTCGTACAAAAACTGTATATTTGCCACGAAACTAATTAATAAATTAACCCCATGAAAAACTATTTAGGACTGATTTTCCTCTTGTTTGCTTTTACAGCAACCGCACAAAACAATCGTTCAGCCCTGTTGCCTATGCCCAATCACATAGAGCAAGTGCAAGGTAAACCTTTTAGCTTAACAGGTAAGAACATCACGATTCACCCCGGACAACCGGAATTAAAGTTTGCGGCTACTACTCTGCAAAGTATACTGAAAGACCGCATGCAAGTAGACATTCCCCTTTCCGGCTCTCGCCAATCCCCCATCCGGTTAATTATTGATCCACAATTGGAAGGAAAAGAACATTATCAACTCAAAGTTGACCAGAAAGGGATGACCATTAGCGGAGCCAGTGCAGCAGCCGTTTTCTATGGTGTAATGACTGTCGATCAAGTTCTCTTGGGAGATGTATGCGCCAGCAATCGGAAAGAAATGACTCCTATCAGTATCGATGATGCGCCTCGCTTTAGCTACCGGGCTTTAATGCTAGACCCTGCCCGGCATTTTTTACCAATAGAAGATGTAAAGTTCTACATCGATCAGATGGTACGCTACAAATATAATGTGCTTCAACTTCACCTGACAGATGATCAAGGATGGAGAATCGAAATTAGAAAGCATCCGAAACTTACCGCAGGACAATCTTTTTATACTCAAGAAGAGTTGGCCGACCTGATTCGCTATGCAGCCGAACGCCATGTTGAAATAGTGCCGGAATTGGATATTCCGGGACACACTGTCGCTGTATTAGCCGCTTATCCTGAACTGGGATGTACACACACCGATACTATTGCAAAGAATGTAGGTGAGACTGTAAACTTAATGCTTTGTGCCAATAATGAAAAAGTGTATGAAGTGTACAAAGATATTATTGATGAAGTAAGTGCTCTCTTTCCTTCACGTTATATTCACTTGGGTGGTGACGAAGCAGTTATAGAAAAGAACTGGACCAAATGTGAACGCTGCCAAAAGATGATGAAGGAACTGAAATACGAAAAGGCTTCCCAATTAATGATTCCTTTTTTCAGCCGTATGCTCAGTTTCGTAGAGGCTGATGGAAAATACCCTATTCTCTGGTGTGAATTAGATAACATTCGCATGCCGGCCAACGATTATCTGTTCCCTTACCCTAAAAATGTAACACTTGTGAGCTGGAGATACGGATTGACGCCAACTTGCCAGAAACTGACCCAACAGCATGGTAACCCTCTGATTATGGCTCCGGGAGAATTTGCATATCTGGATTATCCGCAGTTCAAAGGAGATCTTCCGGAATTTAATAACTGGGGAATGCCGGTAACTACACTCGAAACATGCTATCAGTTTGATCCGGGATACGGAAAACCCGCAGCAGAACAGGCACACATTCTGGGAGTAATGGGAACACTTTGGGGAGAAGCAATAAAGGACATTAACCGAGTGACATATATGACCTATCCCCGCGGTCTGGCACTGGCAGAAGCAGGATGGACCCAAATGGAACATCGCAATTGGGATTCTTTCAAAGAACGTTTATATCCCAATCTGAATAACTTAATGAAAAAAGGCGTTTCAATACGTGTACCATTCGAAATAGTAAAAAGAAAATAATCATTATCCAATACAAACTGTGAATGAGCGAACTCATTGTCTATAAAGCCTCCGCCGGGTCCGGAAAAACCTTCACCCTGGCTGTTGAATATATCAAGTTACTAATCCGGAATCCGCGCGCCTATCGCCAGATTTTAGCAGTAACCTTTACTAATAAAGCTACTGCTGAAATGAAGGAGCGTATTCTTAGTCAATTATATGGAATACAGATAGGCGATCCGGATTCGGATGCCTATCTAAAACGCATAATTGCCGAGACAGGGCATTCAGAAGACGAGATACGAACAACGGCAGGCATAGCTTTGGGTTATATGCTTCATGACTACAGTCGGTTCCGCGTCGAAACCATTGATTCCTTTTTTCAATCGGTCATGCGTAATCTGGCTCGTGAACTTGAATTGAGTCCCAATCTGAATATCGAACTGAACAACGTAGAAGTATTGAGCGATGCTGTGGACAGTATGATTGAAAAGTTGGGACCCAATTCACCTGTACTGGTATGGCTGCTCGATTATATAGATGAACGTATCGCTGACGATAAACGCTGGAATGTTTCGGATGAGATCAAAAGTTTCGGACGGAATATTTTTGATGAAGGATACATCGAGAAAGGTGATGGTCTCCGCCGACGCCTCCGTGACCCGAATGTAATCCATAATTATCGTAAGACATTAAAAGAGATGGAAACAGCCGCTCTTGAACAGATGAAAGAGTTCTCTCAACAGTTTGAAAATGTACTTTCCAGTCAATCACTGAAACCAACTGATTTAAAGAACGGAGCCAAAGGAATAGGAAGCTATTTCAATAAACTAAAAAACGGTATACTCGGAGACGAGATAGTCAATGCTACTGTAATCAAATGCCTCGATGACGAGACTAATTGGGCTGCAAAAACATCAAAACAATATACGGATATTATATTGTTGGCTTCTTCCATCTTAATGCCACTTCTACAAAATGCCGAACAATATCGCTCACGCAACAATCGAATAGTGAACAGCTGCCGACTGTCGACACAGCACCTGAACAAAGTCCGGCTTTTAACCAATATTGATGAAGAAGTACGTCAACTGAATCGTGAAAACAATCGTTTCCTCCTTTCGGATACCAACGCTTTGCTCCACCAATTAGTGAAAGACGGTGACTCCTCTTTTGTTTTCGAAAAAATCGGAACTAACATCCGCAATGTGATGATAGACGAATTTCAAGACACCAGTCGAATGCAATGGGATAATTTTAAACTCCTGCTACTTGAAGGATTGTCTCAAGGAGCCGACAGCTTGATTGTAGGTGATGTCAAGCAATCTATTTATCGTTGGCGAAACGGCGATTGGGGAATCCTTAACGGATTAAACAAGCAACTTGGATATTTTTCTATCCGTACAGAAACGTTAAAAACCAACCGTCGAAGTGAAACCAATATCATACGATTCAACAATAGTATATTCTCCGCGGCTGTGGACTATCTCAACGAAATGTATAATAAGCAGTTGGGAAGTATTTGTGAGCCTCTAATCAATGCATATGCCGACGTGGAACAGGAATCCCCCCGAAACAAACAACAAGGATACGTTAAGGTAGAGTTTCTCGAACCGGACGAAGAACATGATTATACAGAACAAACCCTTATCAGCCTGGGAATGGAAGTAGAACATCTGTTACAATCCGGCGTCAAACTGAACGATATAGCTATTCTCGTAAGAAAGAATAAAAGTATTCCGCGTATTGCCGATTACTTCGATAAACAACTAAATTATAAGATTGTGTCTGACGAAGCCTTCCGTCTGGATGCCTCGCTCGCCATCTGTATGATGTTGGATGCCTTGCGCTATCTTTCCGATCCGGAGAATCGGATCGTGAAAGCACAGTTGGCCACTAATTACCAATTACAAATACTTCATTCGGAGTATGATCTCAATTCGCTGCTCCTCCATAAAGCCGAAGAATTATTTCCACCGGCTTTTCTGGAACGAATGGCAGAACTACGGTTAATGCCTCTGTATGAACTGTTAGAGGAACTTTTCAGTTTATTTGAACTGCACCGTATTGAACAACAGGACGCTTACCTGTTTGCTTTCTTTGATGCAGTAACCGATTATCTGCAAAGCCACTCTTCTGATCCGGACAGCTTTATACGATATTGGAACGAGACGTTATCCGGGAAAACAATTCCGAGTGGCGAAGTGGAGGGTATACGTATCTTTTCAATACATAAATCCAAAGGACTGGAATTTCATACGGTACTCCTACCCTTCTGCGACTGGAAACTGGAAAATGAAACAAACAACCAACTCGTCTGGTGCGTACCTCAAGAAGCCCCTTTCAACGAGTTGGATATTGTGCCGGTAAATTACTCTTCCTCCATGGCAGAATCTGTATACCGCACAGATTATTTACACGAACGCCTGCAACTATGGGTAGACAATCTGAATCTGCTTTACGTAGCATTTACACGTGCCGGCAAAAATTTGATTATCTGGAGTCGGAAAGGACAAAGAAATACAATGGCCGAATTGCTAACCGGAGCACTACCACAGGCCGCCAACAAATTAGATCAGGAATGGGATGAAGAACAGGTATATGAATTAGGTGACCTTTGCCCATCCGAAAATGAGAAAAAAATCGATTCAGGTAACAAGCTGACTCGCAAACCGGAAAAACTTCCGGTCAATATGGAATCTATGCATCCGGATATAGAATTCCGACAGTCCAACCGATCTGCTGATTTTATCAAGGGGCTTTCTGAAGAAGAATCCGATGACCGCTTCATAAATCACGGACAATTGTTGCATACTTTATTTTCTGCCATTGAGACCAAGGATGACATAGAACCGGCCATTCAGCGCTTGATATTCGAGGGAATCATTGGCAGCAAAGAAGCGGAAGAACAAATACGTTCTCTGACCGTAAAGGCCTTCTCCTTACCTGAAGTACAAGAGTGGTACTCCGGTGAATGGAGATTGTTCAACGAGTGCGCAATCATTTACAAAGACAAAGGTGTATTACAAACCCGTCGCCCTGATCGTGTAATGATGAAAAACGAGCAAGTAGTTGTGGTAGACTTCAAATTTGGTAAAGCAAACAAAAAATACAACAAACAGGTAAAAGGATACATGCAGCTCCTCTCCCGAATGGGATACAAAAACATCACAGGTTATCTGTGGTATGTAGAAGAAGAAATAATCGAAAAAGTATGAAAACATTTCTCCAATTGGTCGCGCAGGACCTTTACTGTAAAATAGGAAATGATCTGTCACGCACAGCTATCATATTCCCTAACAAACGTGCCAGTCTGTTCTTTAATGAACATTTGGCAAATCAGTCCGATCAACCTCTTTGGTCACCGGCATATTTAAGTATCAGCGAATTATTTCAGCATTTATCGGTGTTAAAACTAGGAGATCCGATTCGGTTAGTATGCGAGCTTTATAAAATATTCCGTGAAGAAACAAATAGTGACGAATCACTGGACGACTTCTACTTCTGGGGTGAGTTATTAATCAGTGATTTTGATGATGTAGACAAAAATCTGGTTCATGCAGATAAGTTATTTACTAATCTGCAGGACTTAAAGAATGTCATGGATGATTATGAATTTCTCGACCAAGAGCAAGAACAGGCTATCCAGCAGTTTTTCCACAATTTTTCTATCGAAAAGAGAACACTGTTAAAAGAAAAGTTTATTTCTCTTTGGGATAAATTGGGTGATATTTATCGCCGATATCATAAAAAGCTGGAAGAATTAGGATTTGCCTACGAAGGTATGCTCTACCGAAACGTTATTGAACAACTTGAACCGGATTCATTGAAATATGACTGCTATGTATTTGTCGGCTTCAACGTACTGAACAAGGTGGAAACTCACTTCTTCCAACAATTGCAGAATGCGGGTAAGGCTCTTTTCTATTGGGATTATGACGTGTTTTACACTCAGCTTCCTTCCCGGCAAGAACAACGCCATGAGGCCGGAGAATTTATCAACCGCAATCTCAAACTCTTCCCCAATGAGCTTCCTGCCGAATTGTTCAATGAATTGATAAAACCCAAAAAAGTTCGTTTTATCTCTTCCCCAACCGAGAACGCACAAGCCCGTTATCTGCCTCAATGGGTACATGAGAACCTGAGTAACGAAGAAAAAGAAAATGCCGTTGTGCTGTGCAATGAAGCTTTACTTCTCCCTGTTTTGCACTCTATACCGGAGGTAGTAAGGAATGTCAATATCACCATGGGATTTCCGTTAGCACAGACTCCGGTATATAGTTTTATCAACGCCATACTCGAACTGCAAACCAGCGGATACCGGACAGACTCGGGACGATATATCTATGATGCCGTACAGACGGTATTGAAACATCCCTATACCCGCCGCCTCTCAGATAAAGCTGAGCCGCTGCAACGGGAACTTACAAAGACCAACCGTTTTTATCCTTTTCCATCCGAATTAAAGAAAGACAAATTTCTGGACATATTGTTTACGCCCCGCAATGGTATCCGTGAACTCTGTGTCTACATCACGGAACTGCTGAAAGAAGTATCTGTTTTATATCGTCAGGAACAGGAAAGCGATGACATTTTCAATCAGCTGTACCGTGAATCTCTCTTCAAAAGTTTCACATTAGTCAACAGGTTGCTCAATCTGATAGACAACAACGAATTGCAGGTACGCATAGAAACTCTGAAACGTTTATTAAATAAAATACTGAATGCAGCCAACATTCCTTTTCATGGTGAACCGGCTATAGGAATGCAGATCATGGGAGTATTGGAAACACGTAACCTCGACTTCCGTAACTTGCTCCTTCTATCGCTTAATGAAGGCCAATTGCCCAAATCGGGAGGTGAGTCATCATTCATCCCTTATAATTTACGCAAAGCTTTCGGCATGACTACTATTGAACATAAGAATGCTGTTTATGCCTATTATTTCTATCGCCTGATTCAGCGTGCAGAAAATATAACCTTAATGTATAACACCTCATCAGATGGGTTAAACAGAGGAGAATGGTCACGTTTCATGCTACAGTTTCTGATTGAATGGCCACATGAAATCAGCCGTGAATATCTTGAAGCCGGACAATCGCCACAAAACAGCAAGGAAATCCGCATTACAAAAACCCCGGAAATTATTGACCGTTTATACCGGACTTATGACTTCTCACGCAACCCGGATGCCCTAATACTTTCGCCTTCAGCATTAAACACCTATCTTGATTGTCGGCTGAAGTTTTATTTCCGTTATGTGGCACGCCTTAAAGCTCCCGATGAAGTCAGTGCTGAAATTGACTCCGCCCTGTTCGGAACCATCTTCCACCGTTCTGCCCAATTGGTTTATTTAGATCTGACAGCCAACAAACGAGATGTCCATAAAGAAGATCTTGAACGCCTATTGCGCGATAATATCCGTCTTCAAAACTACGTGGATATAGCTTTTAAAGAAATATTTTTTCATGTTCCTATCGACGAGAAGCCCGAGTATAATGGAATCCAGCTAATAAACTCAAAGGTTATCACTTCGTATCTCCGCCAACTGCTGCGTAATGACCTGCAATATGCCCCTTTCCGAATGATGGGTATGGAACAGGAAGTAGTGGAGGATATCCGGATAGAAGGGCCTGTGGGAAAGTTATCACTAAAAATCGGAGGCACCATCGACCGTATGGATAGCAAAGAAGGTACACTCCGAATTGTGGACTATAAGACCGGAGGCAGCCCCAAAGTACCGGCAAATATAGAACAATTATTCACACCTGCCGAAGGACGCCCCAACTACATCTTCCAAACTTTCCTATACGCCGCCATTATGGCACGGCAACAGGCACTAAAAGTAGCTCCCTCGCTACTCTATATTCATCGGGCAGCTTCCGAGAGTTACTCTCCTGTAATTGAAATAGGAGAAGCTCGCAAGCCTAAACTGCCGGTCGATGATTTTTCGGTTTATGAAGATGAATTCCGTGAGCGTCTCCTGAAATTGCTTGAAGAGATATACGATGACAAAGAGGAATTCACTCAAACTGAGGATACAAAGAAATGTGAATATTGCGATTTTAAAGCAATATGCAAACGATAATAAAAACCTCCTATCCATATATAATCCCAAAAACAACACCGGAATCCGGCAATAGAAAAAATGGAGCTGTGTCGAAATGAAGTAAACCCCGAAAGTTGGACAAAAAACTTTCGGGGTTTACTTATTATGTTAAGACATCACAGATAACACAGATAAAGTTCACCCTGTGATGAATGGGAGTACATCTCCATTTTTATTAGAATAATCTATATTCGGAACGATTCTTCCATCGCTATCGGAATCCTTATTTTTTCAGTGGAATCGAGAAATAGAAAGTTGAACCTTCATCTTTAACAGAAGTAAACCACAACTTTCCTCCATTTTTCACAACAAAATCCTGGCACAAAAGTAACCCGAGTCCCGAACCTTCTTCATTATTAGTACCGAATGTACTGAAATGTGTATCGGTATGCAACAGTTTTTTCTGGCTTTCTTCATCAATACCGCATCCGCTATCTTTAACACTAACTACCGACATTCCATCCGACTCTTCAACTTTTATAAGAACTTCGGAACCTTCATTACTGAATTTAATGGCATTGCTTATTAAATTGCGTATCACCGTCTTTATCATATCGATATCGGCATGTACCGCCTGACATTCCGGCGATTCAATTCGCAAACGAATATTCTTCAGGCCGGCAACCATTGCGAAGATTTCTCCTACTCCTTCTACAACTTCCACCATGTCGATATCCTGATATACGACTTTAAGCTTACCTATCTGGCTTTTTGTCCATTTCAGTAAGTTATCCAACAACGAAAACACATCTTCGGTAGTCTGATTGGCCATAGTCAGCAGTTCATACATATCTTCGCCGATTTTTTCTTTGGGCAAACTAAGAATCAGCATATTAAGCACCATCTTAATAGATCCCATAGGCGAACGGAGGTCATGGGCAATCACAGAATAAAGCTTATCACGCCCGATAATAGTCTTTTTAAGTTCCTCCGTTTTGGCTTCAATAATACGTTTGGCCGCTACTAAAGAAATCTGATGACTGACCCGAATAATCAGTTCTTCTTTATTAAAAGGTTTAGAGATAAAATCGTTGCCGCCTACCTGAAATCCTTTGACTATATCGGCGGTACTATTCAGTGCGGTCAAAAAGATGATCGGAATATGGGCCGCTTCGGGATCCGCCTTCAACTTTTGAGAAACTTCAAAACCACTCATATCCGGCATCATCACATCCAGCAATATCAGGTCGGGATTCTCTTTCTTTACTTGGTCCAATGCCTGATTCCCATTGCTAGCTGTCACTATGTTAAACTTCTCATTGGTCAGCAATACCTTCAATAAAAGGACATTGGACATAACATCGTCTACAATGAGAATTTTATATTCCGAGGGATTAATTTCCATATTCATCTTTATGTAGCTTTAATCTTGAGTTCTTATTTTATTATAACTTATACTTCATTTTGAAATAGTCAATCATACGATCCAAACCTTCATCCAGCAAAATAGTCGGTTGCCAACCCAATTTCTCCTGTGCCAGTCTGATATCAGGCTTACGCTGTTGGGGATCATCGTGCGGCAGGGGCTTAAAAGTAATCTTCGACTTCGATCCGGTCTTCCGGATGATCTTCTCCGCTAACTGAAGCATGGAAAATTCATTCGGATTGCCAAGATTTACCGGTCCGGTAAAATCATCACCCGTATTCATCATCCGGATCATTCCCTCGACCAAATCATCAATATACTGGAAGCTACGGGTTTGCTCACCTGTCCCATAGATAGTAATATCGTCGTTCTTCAGTGCCTGGATAAGAAAATTAGAAACCACTCTCCCGTCGTTCGGCAACATCCGAGGACCGTATGTATTGAAAATACGAACAATTTTAATGCGTACGTTATTCTGCCGATGATAATCCATAAAGAGAGTTTCAGAACAACGTTTCCCTTCATCATAACAAGAACGGATGCCGATCGGATTGACATTTCCCCAATAAGATTCAGGTTGCGGATGAACCTCCGGATCTCCGTAAACCTCACTGGTTGAAGCTTGCAATATTTTAGCATTGAGTCTACGGGCCAACCCCAACATATTGATAGCTCCCATTACGGATGTTTTAATGGTTTGAATGGCATCGTACTGATAATGTATGGGAGACGCCGGGCAGGCAAGGTTGTATATTTCGTCTACTTCAGCACTATATGGAAATGTTATATCATGACGTACCACTTCGAAATGGTGGTTATCCATCAAATGGATAATATTTTCTTTTGATCCGGTAAAAAAATTATCCAGACAAATAACGTCGTGCCCCTCGTTGATTAGCCGGGTACAAAGATGCGAACCAATAAAACCCGCACCTCCGCTAACTAAGATTCTTTTCATGTAATTATTTTATAATGACAAAGGGCAAATACATGCTCTCTTCTCATCTATATCTGGACAAATGTATAAGATTTGATTAAAATATGCAAGTTTTTCGAACATATATTTTTAATAAAAAGAAACTGATTCTAAAAATTCTTTTATAAGCCGGACGTACTACGCCAGCTTTCTAATTCTGCTCTTTTTTCTTTTGGAATGCAGATTTCAATTTCATCTTCATGAACCGTACTCACCAATGTATGTTCGATAAACTTCTCAATCATTGCATTACTCAACATAACGCACTTTAATACAATCTCATACGCCTGATAAATGCGATCATACGCGTTGAACTGAGAATATAAAAAGCAAAGATGCCGTGCGGAATTATCGTGCGCACTCCAGCAATCTCCCTCTTTATACAGAAAAATACGACTATCATTGTTTATCTCTCTAATTAATACCTTTTCTAAATCCATCGTAATCGCTTTAGGGGTTTGACATAAAAAAACAAGCTTTCCGGCTTATGTCACAAAACTACATCGGGATTGAAGGATATTTGTGACCGGCAGAATGTTTCTATCCCTCCGGCCCTTTCTCTATATGTAGATTGATCGTGACAGAGTTCCTCTTTTTGCAAGTAAGGGCATCAAAATAAAAAATAGTTGCGAATTGCGAAACAAGCCGGGGGATAAAAGTGTTAAACAGAGAAACAGTACAAACTGAAAATTATGATAACAAACGAATTAAATATAGGCTTAATAGAAGCCGCAAAAGAAAAGATGCCGACCGGAACCAACCTGGCAAACACTCTAATGGACATTTTATATATAGGTAAGGAGGCCATCTATCGCCGACTGCGGGGAGAAGTACCGTTTACTTTGGCAGAAGCTGCCGTCATCTCGAGAAAATTAGGAATATCGCTCGACAAGATGATCGGTGTGAGTTTCAGCAACAATGCGGTATTCGACCTGAACGTCGTACACCATACCAATACATTCGAAACCTATCACGATATTCTCACGAAATATGTCGATGCATTCGATAACATCCGGGAAGATCCCACTACAGAAATGGCAACCTCTTCAAACATATTGCCTCAAGCATTATATCTCAAACATGATGTACTTTCAAAGTTTCGTCTGTTTAAATGGATGTACCAGAATGAAAATATCAAATGCAAGCATTTTGATGAACTGGAGATTCCCCACAAAATATATAACATCCAGAAAGACTTTGTCAATATGACACAGCAGATGAAGACGACTGATTATATCTGGGACAATACCGTATTCGAACATGTAGTGAGAGACATACAGTTCTTTTCGGAAATCCACCTGGTTTCGGAAGAAGACAAAGAGTTGATAAAAGACGATTTATTGCTTCTGACGGATGAATTGGAAGAGTTGGCCGGAAAAGGTAAGTATGAAACCGGTAACGATGTACGTATCTATATCTCAAATATCAAGTTCGATGCCACCTATAGCTATGTGGCAACCAGCAACAGCCATATCAGTATGATACGCATATACTCTATCAATGCCATTACAACGCAGGATGACGGCATGTTCCGCAGCCTGAAAGAGTGGGTACAATCACTCAAAAAATTCTCAACTCAAATATCCGAAAGCGGAGAGATGCAACGTATACGTTTCTTTAATGAACAGCGTGAAATAATAAATACCTTATAACTTTATTAAAAACGAAAAACGAAACAAGGTAGGAGAACAGTGACAATTATCGGAAACAGGTGGCAATGCCATCTGTTTTTTTTCATTCTCCAGCCATCCCTCCGACAAGAATTCTCCAATCAGAAAATTCCTCTTTTTTCTACACATGATATACCATACAAAAGTTCGGTCTACTTACTCTATATTTGCATATGTCACAAGCCATTGTGATTCTCGCAATATTATTAATCAATAACCCAAACGGCAGTTATGAAAAATTATATCGTTAACGAACTTATTGCAGCAATGAAAGAACGGATTCCCCGTGGAATAAATCTGGCCAACTACCTGACAGATGCCCTATGTATGGGAAAAGAGGCTGTATACCGAAGATTACGAGGCGAAGTGGCTTTCACCTTTGACGAAATTGCCATGATTTCATGCAAACTGGGAATATCAATTGATCAGATTATTGGAAATCACCAGTCGAACCGTGTGACTTTCGATTTAAACCTGCTTCACTCACCCGATCCTCTGGAAAGTTATTATGAGATTATAGAACGCTATCTGCGCATATTCAACTACGTAAAAGATGATATCAGCACGAAGATATATACCGCTTCGAACGTAATTCCTTTCACCCTCTATTCTTCGTACGAATACTTATCAAAGTTTCGCCTGTGCAGATGGATTTATCAAAATGGAAAAATACGTACCCCAAACAGCTTATCGGGAATGCACATACCGGACAAAGCGGTCCATGCCCATAAACTGTTGAGTGAGGCTGTCAAAGCGTGCAGAAAGACCTGTTTTATATGGGACAGCAATGTCTTCTACTCGTTTGTAAAAGAGATGAAGTATTTTGCCGGCCTCAATCTGATTTCGGAAACAGACCTGATACATTTAAAAAACGAACTGGAGCTGTTGCTGCATGAACTGGAACAGATATCCGCAAAAGGTGAATTCAGTAACGGAAACAAAGTAGCCATTTACTTATCCAATATCGATTTTGAAGCAACCTACAGCTATATAGAAAAGAAAGATTTCCAAATCAGTCTCCTCCGGGTATATTCTATTAACTCAATGGACTCTCAAAGCCCACGAATTTGCGGCATACAAAAAGACTGGATACAATCATTGAAAAGACACTCCACACTGATTTCAGAAAGCGGAGAGTCCCAAAGAATTACTTTCCTGGAACAGCAGAAGAGTTTCATCGACACCCTGTAACCCCCGACCGACCAATACCTGTATAAAAATATGGCTACACCCTACAGAAGAAAGGGTGTAGCCATATCGGCATTAGGGTGTAGCCATCCGGAACGGATAGCTACACCCTGATACTTAAACTCCATCGACCTCTTGCTTCCGGATCAACCAACCGTTGATCTGTACATCCACACTTATATAATTTCCGTTGCCATCCATACCTTTAAAGAATAGAATAATACCGTGTTTATCGGCACGGTCCAGATATTCCTGCAAGGGTATATCAGCATATTGCTGAAGCCTCAGCGCATTAAGATATTTATTCAAGGGGATGTCAAGAATCACATTACCCGATGACTTATGCGTGATAACCAATCTGTTTTCGGTATCAGTCATCAGACGCAACGTATTCAGTTCGGCTATAGCTCCGGTCTCAGGATCGTCTTCGGTATGATAAGCAGTATATTCCACTTTCTCGTCCGTTTCGTCTCCCAAAAGCCCATTTTCATGGTTGTACCTCCCATTGGGCGAAATAATTCGAAAATCATAATCATCCACGTGAATACTGCTGTCGTCGAGCATCTGCATGATGATACGGAATTTCTTCGTATTCTTCAGCAAAGAGACAGTGGTGATATCATTATTATACTGTGGAGATACCTCCGTCTGTTTGCCATGCCACAGTAAATGGAGTTCTCTGTCGACCACCCCTCCTCCAATCCGGGTTTTCAGATTGTTGACACTGACTTCCAGATCTTCCAACGTAGATACCCCGGGAGTCAGGGTAACTTTGTCATACGACTCGCCATACAACCCCGACCAAGCCACAAAAATATATCTTCTGCCTGCCATGGCTCCGGGTAAAGTCATCAGGTAATCCGGTGCAAAAGCACCGGATTCTTCTTTCAATTCTGTCACAAATACACCTTTTTCATCGAATACATACAGGTTCATCTTGGTTGCCTGCTTATGAAACAAGTCTATGTATTCCAGGTTGTAGTCGTATACAAAGCGGACATAAGAGTTGCAATCTTCATCCATCCCGTCTCTGACGCAGGAAGCACATAGCAGAAGGCAGCAACATGCAACCTGTATGTATCCGATAAATCTGTTCATAGTTACTTCAGTTTAGTTTATAAGAAAGAATTTATAAAAGTTCCTCTACATTCTGATTACGGATATACCACCGCATAATGTTGACGTCAGCCGAGATCCAGGAAGTGTCTTCGTCATCCGGATCTGTTCCGGGAGGATTGATCACCGGCTGTCCCGGACCGATAATCTTATTGATACTAAGCTGATATACATTATTCCGTACCACGCCATAGCGTCCGTATCCCATCAATACAGGTACCATGTTATTGGAGAAATGACGAATCAGAACCGTATAATAGCACACTCCTTGATAGTAGAAATGAATGCCACCCTCCGAAAAAGAAACCGTAGGTGAATTAAATGCATTCGGGTTCCAGGCCAGTACATTCTCTATAGCCTGTTCCAAACCTGCATCACGTAATTCCTGAGGAATCTGCCCCCTGTCATTTACCATATCCCGCATAGCTTCCACTCTGATAGCATTGCCTTTGAAATAGTAGAAACTGATGCCCCCTCCGTTACGAGTCGCAACCGATCCGAAGCCATTCGGCGTGTAAGTTCCGCTAATCACTACACGGGTAGTTACGTCATGCCGCTGGTCGGCAGCGTCCATCGTATTTTCCAGCGTATAATCATAGTCATCAAAATTCTTGCTCAACTCCGGAGTCCCTGACAAATACTCAAACTGTCCGACAGGGTTTCCTCCATTCCAGGAACTGAATCTTGTAAAGTTAGGATCTTCGGCATAGCGTTCCTCGCGGTATCCGGCATTGAGTTGTTCCATTTCATTCGGAACACCACCCGAGTTAGCTATAAAAGTCATCTTACGCATCCAGTAGGTATACATATTGGTCACATCCAGTCCCCATTTCAGATTGTCAATCCGATCACCGTGCGGTACTACCTCAGGCACTCCGCTGACAACGACTTTAGCTACCGCACGTTCCACCTCGACCCTTACCGGATTTTCTTCGGCCATCCGTTGATTATCCCTCAACTCCACCTCAGGAACAAAAATAAGGTCCTGATGATTAGTCATATAAAAGTTATTATCGGCAGCAATACCATAAGGCTGTATCAGCGACTCTTTTGTCATATTGGCTGCACGCGATAAATAACTTCTGGGATTTCCCTGTTCGGTAATCTCCAGCAATTCACCGGGAGGATTGATCAATATCAATAACTCATAATCCTGTTTCACCACTTCACGACCTACTGTAACAAAACGACTCACAGTCGGCGTAGCCGATGGCACATCTTCTCCTCTCACTACATCTCCTCCGGTAAATTCATTCATTCCGTCAGTAGATACATTCAGGTCCCAAGAGTAACGCACGGTATTATTCTTGGTTTCATACAGCACCATGCGTACATGATTCACGACTTGCTCTTCAGTACGTCCCGAAGTTGTCGGGTCGACGGCCACCCGGGTACCGGCCAACGAACCGGTAGACAGGCGCATGGAGAGAAATGCTTTCTCGGTCGGTTCCGGAGTTTCCTTACCGGTACTTCCACCAGGGTCAAAATTCTCTTCATCACTACAAGATGCCATCATCATCATTCCGGCTCCGATTGCGAGGCCGAACATTAGTTTTTTCCATTCTACTTTCATAGTTCTACAATTGTTTAATTAAAAAAAAATACATTTATAAGTCACTCCTGGGTCTTTAGCCAAGCTGCTAATTGCCCCATATTATATGCTGCCGCTTGAATGCCGGCATCAATCGCTTTTTCCAGATACTCTCCTCCTTTCTTATAATCTTGTTTCAAGATGTATGCGATTCCTAAATTATTCCATGCTTCAGGCATATCCGACTTCTGAAGTCGGACTATGGCAGCATCTATAGCGCCATTCTCCAGTTCAAGTGCCGCAGTGTTGAGCCGCGCTACCGGGTCATCGGGATAAATGCGGGCAGCAATGTCAAACACCTCTTTAAATTCACCGCTGTCCTTGGGGTAAGTATTCGCCACGAGAAACATTTCATTCAGACTGAGGTACTGAGGTTTGGTTTTAATAAGTTGCTTCGCCTCGTCTACATTGAAAGCACGCGCCACATAAGAAATGGTATATTCATTACGACGTAAAGGCGGATAATAGTCCCTCAGTAACATCCGGTAGGTAGTTCCTCCATTCAGCGCCTGCAACCGATTTTTTCGTGTGGCGAAATCCGTATGTCCGTCGATAACGGCAAGTATAGCTCCCTTATCAATCAGACTCGAAGCCGCAACTTCACGACGCAGGCCGGACCAGTCTTCTCCTTTCCAATCGACTGTCAGCAGAGATTCGTCAACTCCTCCGTGATTCTGCAGATAACCGACAAATGCCAATGCACGGTTTTCGGACAATTTCATGTTGCGGCTATAGTTACCTTCAGGAGATGCATAGCCTGTCACCCGAAATTCCGTTACGGTCAGGTTGGAATCGTTTTGTATCTCATTGACAATCCGGTCGACATCAGCAAGCACGTTGGCATTATTCTTATAATTGCGCAGCAATACATATTTGTCCACCTCAAAATTCAGATAGGCTGTATGTGTCTCGCTACGCTGCTTCAACGGTTCTACCGGCGGAGTCACATAACTCAGCTCATAACGAGGTGTAAATTGTTCGTCGAATACCGATGTTATAACGGTATGGTCACCCTGACTGACAGGACAATCGGCACAACCGGTCACCTCTTCACGTAAAATCAGCTCTGCCCGGCGCATCCATTCATGATAGGGTAATCCGAAGTGAAGATTCACAGTCTGGGGAGTACCGCTCTTTCGTTTCTCGACAAGCATAGGAAACATTTCAAAATTGTCAGTACCGAAAGCTAAAGATCGTTTCAGCACCCGATAGCGACGGGGTCCGGCTATCACTACCGGAGCTAATAGCTGTTGTTCTTCTCCTTCTGTAGATCGCAAGACCGGTGTAAGCACAATCATTTGCTGTGCAGCCAGCTTTACAGCCCCTAAATCAAGGGATACCTCCACGTTCAACTCCCCTCCTTTCCGGACCACATGGTGTTGTCCGAAGCCGATATGACCTTCGTATGAATTTTGCGCCTGCGCAACCATGCCGCAGAGGACGATGCCCAATATCAGAAAATAAAACTTTTTCATATCTTTCATTTTTTATCAAATTCAACTTAGCGAATAAAGTAGACCAATGAAACAGCCGCTTTGGTAGGACCGACATAGTTTTTATGCCCACTCTTTATTTTAGGACTGCAATTCACACAACGATACTTATCGTATACCCAATAAGCATATCCCACTCCGACCGAGGCCTCCAGGCTCCAATGTTTACTCAACAGCCATTGATGTCCCACACTGACACCTCCTCCATAGAAGTATCCTTCATAGCGATGGTCTTTAAGAGAAGGGAATATTTTGAAAGGTAAACTGATACCGGCCACGCTAAACTCACCTCCATGCAGATGTACCCCCCAGAAGGTTCCATTGAAACGCTCACAGGTCCAGTAACGGAATTCCGGCTGTGCCAGCCAGTGCTTGAAACGCTTGTGATTTCCGAACGTAAACGGATTATAGCCGCCATACAGGTCAAGCGTGGTCTTCTTCCCCAACCCTACCTCTAATGCCAGATTGGGTGTGGTGGTAGCATCGTACAGGAGATTATTTTTCAGAGCGACATGCTGTGCACTTACAGCTACTGAAATCGATATTGCGGCTCCAAACAGAATTAGCTTTTTCATACTCGTTTCTTCTATTATATATACTGACTAAAACTTGCTCAAAATGAATATGACAAATATCGCGGAATTGTATCATTCCGGAAATTGTATTCATTTCTCTTATAGAGGAAGAAAGAGTAATAAAACTTCTAATAATGGGGCTTTAATGAAGTGAAGTTGCTAAATATAAAAAAGGGAGGAGAAAGTTCTGTGCAGTTTCATTTTCCGCAAATAAGGTAACCGAACGTTGCGATTCGGACAAACAGAGAGGCAAAAAAACAGGCATAGATTCTATACGGCATATATCTGCTGACGACAGTATATGCATCTATAAAATCCACGCCTGCAAGGCAAACTTTAACGAGTAGGTTTCTTATCTACATTTCCCGGCTGGTCATCTTCGGGAACACTGAAGTCACGATTGGCAAACAGATCGGCCAAACCCGATATTTGCTTTAAGCGCAACAACTCGTCCCGATCCATACCGATATTCTTCATAATCCATTGATCGGACATGCCTGCCTTATCAAGTTCGGCAACAATATGGCACATCAGTTCTATATTGTGCGTACCCCGGGCACGATTATGGCGGATAGTGGAACTCATACGATTGGAAAGATCCTTTTCGATTACCACAATAGGCAACATCCCGTTTTCTCTCTGAAAGATACGTTTCGAAGTCTTCAGCACAGAATAACGGTGGAAACCGTCGACAAGGATATAAACATCCTTTTCCTTATCATAATAGCAGACGCAGGGCATAGTGAAGCCGTCTTCCCAGATAGAAAGTTCAAGAAGCCTCATCTCCGGAGGAGCCACCACATTCGGATTGTAATCGTTGGCCTGTACTTTTTCTACGGGAACTGCTATTACATTATATACCGGACTTTTCTTTATACTCATTGCAATATGTTTTTATATTGTTCGATTACTTGATTTCGTTTACTCATTTCCTCTTTTGTCGGAGAGAATCCCATATACTTGCAAGCATGATCATTTTTCAGAATACAGATGCACATGCGCTTGTAGGTGGGGATTTCCCTGAACTCCGGAATATCAATATCATCCTGATATTCCATGCGGACCGGCTTCTTGGTCGTTTTATAATTGGAGTTGTCCATTACAATAATAGGTACCTTGGCTTCATTCAGCCTACGAATAGTTTCGTCACTCAGACACCCTCCCTTATTACGCCAGAATTGTACACTGACCTGTAACTTCCGGAGATATCCGTTTCGGGCACGGTCGGGCAAAGTGGAAAGCAGAAAATACATGAATTCCCGCCAGGTATATCCTTCCGGAAGCTTAATGGACTGCCATCCCATCGCATGGGTTCCTCCATACATACTCGTGAAGTTCACTCCATTGACACGGCCTATCATTTTCCCCCACGTATTCGGATCGATGGCTCGGTAAAGTGCCAGACTCTCTTGTGCCTCACCTATGAACGGGCTGGCAACGCGCTGACGTTCCAGATTGACTCCCGCCCAATAGTAATAGTCGTATAGTTTATTGTAATCCCACTTAAACTTTCCGTTAGCAGTCCATACATCCGTAGTTTTCCAGTCGTATATAGGATATGCATTAAAGATATCGTTTCCTACCTTCGAAGTCCACCGATAACGATGATACATCTGGTACTTGCGATTGAGGTAAATACAGCGCCAACGATTGAAACTTTCCTGCGTACGAATACCGATCAGACAGCAGGTGCGCACGGCATCCTTTTTCTCATGAAGCCAACTGGCAAAACGCATTTGGAACTCATAATCCCACATTTGTGTATTATAAAAAGGAAAGTCTTCTTTAGTCATGGCATTCTCAGGTAACGGACGTACCCAGAGGTCTTTTTTACTATCTTCCCACGGACGCCAGAAAGACTGGTACATGGAAGTACAGGTAGCTACCCTGAAAGGTACACAAACCCGGTATACTTCAAGAATATCCTTATTGTCTTCCAACATACGGGCTATATAGTCAATCGTCATCTTATATTGTATCTCATAATCCATATGGAAAACCCCGAGTTTTATCTTCAGGTTATTCCGGCGAATATAATCAATACATAAGCTCAACAGCACTCCGCTATCTTTTCCTCCCGAAAAGGAAAGATAGACATTATCGAACTCATTGAAGACGATACGCAAACGTTCTTGCGCCAGTTCATACACATTTTTAGGTACAGTTGTAGTTTTAGTCATCATTCATCTTTTTGCATTTTTACATAACGTTTCCATGCCTTCTCCATTATAAACCCGTGTTCCTCAAATACAGCCTGATGGTTGACCATAACAACGGCAAACAAACGTACTTCTTTTCCGATTGCTTCCAAAACACTGGAGATTAATAATGAGAGTGTTTCACGGTTATCACCGCTGACATAATAGTTGTTGATTACGCATCCGCTCCTTCTATGCTCCACCGGCATAAAACCAACAACCGATTTTTTATCAATAGCAATGAACCACACGTATTGTTCTGTCGTTTTAAAAGGATAATTATTATTTGCACTTAAAACATCCGGATTCATCACCAATGGAGCAATAAGTTGGTATAAGCGTTTTTCTGTTCCTTGTACTTGTATTGTCTGTATCATGATATTAATTCCCTTTGGGTATATAATCTATGAAAAAGACAAAAATAGATAAAAAAATGAAAGCGAAAGGCAGATATAACTATAAAAAAACAAAAAGAAAAAAGATGGCACGATTATAGAACATTGTGTCTTTTTAATATAAAACTTCCCGCTCTGTTTTTTTGTTTTCGTATAATTATTAAATTATTAAACAAGAAATAGTTTAACTATGAAATTATTACATATAGAACGACACACCACTTGCCTCAATTATGTATCAGATTACAATATATGCTTTATTCATCAAAGACTCTTCTCCGGGGGCGATTTTAAGATAGATAACCATCACCACTCGTGTATCTTATTTCTTTTAAAAGGGGAAATACTGACATCCTGCAGCGAGTTTCACGATCAGCACATCGTTGAAGGGCACATGGTTCTCTTTCCCCAAAACGATCCTAATCAAAGCAAAAGCATGACAGAAACAGAATTTATACTACTGTTCTTCGACAATCAAGTCAATCTTCACAATAAAATGTCGATTGAATTGTCTGCCATTCATCTTGAGTCTGAAAAGAGTTGTTTTTATTCCTTATCTATCTGTCCTCCGCTACGACATGTGTTGGACAGTATTTGCTTTTATCTCAAACAGAAAGTTCAGTGTAGTCATATGCATGAACTGAAACAGAAAGAGATATTCATGGTATTCGGTACATTCTACAATCGAACAGATATGGCCCACTTCCTGATGCCCATCACAGGGCGAGATCCGAATTTCAAAAGTTTCGTATTGGAAAACTACCTGCAGATACGAAACATCAAACAGTTTGCACAATTATATCATTGTTCCGAACGTTCTTTCAATCGTAAATTCAAAAGCTGCTTTCACGATACTCCCTACAATTGGATTCTTAATCAAAAAACACGCCATATTAAAGGGCAATTAGCCAATCGTAATATACCGATCAGTGAAATAGCCAGAACCTTTCATTTTGCTTCACCTTCACATTTCACTACTTACTGTAAAAAAAGACTTGGAATCACTCCGAGCGAATTCAGAGAAAAAATTGCAAAATAAGAAGTTCCGACCCTAAAACATGGAAAAAATAGAGATTGTATTACGCCGGGAACAAAATAACAGAAATGGCATTTATTTAAATTACATCAACGGATATTGGTATACTTACGAATGGTCAGCCTTTTTGCTATGTATGCTTCATCCGGAAGTCGAAGTCAGAAAATGTATTGGAGTGCAACCCGATGAAAACTATGCTATAGCCCGCGTCAATAAAAAAATTATAAAAAAATTAGAAAGGAAGTATCAGACATCCATGATGGATGACTCCATAAAAATACTACTTCCGCCGTTCAACGAAGATGAAAATATCTTCCTGAATTGGAAAGCGCTACTCCCTCCATAATTTCTTTATCGCAGCTATTCATCACCCATCTGCGCATAAGGTCATCGGTCTATATTCAAAACTGTCGTATGTTTAATCTCACTAAGAACAAACGAACTCTGCATCTTAACTATACCGTGAACTTTAGTCAGTTTCTCAAAAACGAATCGGTTATAGGCATCCAGATCTTTCAAGACCACCTTAATGAAAAAATCATAAATACCGCCGGTAGAATAGCACTCCATAATTTCATCGATCTCCTTGATCTCCTCTTGAAAGCGCTTTATATGTTCGTCGTCGTGAACTGCCAGAGAGACATTACAGAAAACAATCAAAGGCAATCCGACTTTTTTATTATCCACCAAAGCGACATATCCTTTTATATACCCATCATTTTCGAGTCGTTTGATGCGTTCATATATCGGCGTTTTTGATATATGGAGCTTCTCAGAAAGCTCTTTAGTGTTCACTTTCGCATCTTTCTGTAATACCTGAAGTATTTCAACATCCGTTTTGTCTAATTGCCCCATAGTCTTTTTTCCTATTTTTAATGTTTTCGATTCGCCTTTTCAGGAAAATCGGATAAAGATACGGGCAAATATAGGAATTATATCGTATTTTTAGTTGAGACATAGGAAAATAATCCATTATAGATACCTTTGCAGGTACAAAAGTATATAGAATATATGGAAACAAAGATTCTTTCAAATGCCACACACAAATGTGTTTTAGTGATCGATAACGCTCAACCTACGGGCATAGTAGCCAATATTGCCAGTGTCTTATCCATGACGCTAGGGTGCAGAGTCAGCAACATTGTGAGTCATGATGTATATGATAAACAAGGTGAAAGGCATTTGGGCATAACACAACTGCCGATTCCTATACTTGGAGCTTCACAGGAGAAGATAAAAGAGCTCCGGAACTATTTCCACTCTTTAGAAATTGAAGATCTGGTACTGGTTGACTTTTCCACTATTGCCCAACAATCCAGAACTTATGATGAATATGAACGTGAAATGTATAGTGCCAATGAAGATGATCTGCACTATGTAGGTATCGGTATTTGTGCAGAGAAGAAAGCTATAAATAAAGCAACCGGCAGCCTGAGTCTGATCAGATAAAACCCAAAGACCAATTAACAAAATTTCCCGAATCTGATTCAGATCAAAAATAAATATTTTTTCTGTATTGGGATGGCGTTACTCCGGTATAATGACGAAAATACCTACTCAATGTCGTTTGATCGGGAAAATTAACCCTGGCGGCAATCGACTTAATGTCCAGGGATGACTCCCGTAACAATGACTTGATCTCAAGAATGGTATAATAAACAATCCATTCACGCGCTGATTGACCACTGATACTCCGGATAAGATTTGTGAGCCTTTTGGGAGAAATACCCAGTTTCTGTGCAAAATAGGCCACATCTTTATCCGGAGAATGATCTTCTATAATCAGACGTACAAATTGATAGACATATTCGTCTTTACGTGTAAACTTCAGACTCTTCTCAGCCTGAGGATCATTGATATACACAGTATAGACATCCCAGAAGTAAACCCTTAACAGTTGCATGATTGATTCCTGACGACAATTTTGCGGTGTATGCTTCATCCTGTATACCAGAAGATTACAATACGCCAAAAAACGACCGATCAACTCCCCGTCCGGGATTGATACAATATGCTTGCGCATGTACAGCAAAAACCCGGAAGCGGGTCTCCATAATGTACTCAGAGTTTCTGAAAACATATCTTTGGAAATTTTGAAAAAAGTGATCCTGAAATCCTCACTAATCTCTTTGATAAAAACGAGTTGCCACGGCATCAGGGTAATGACCACATTCGGTACGATTTGGAATGGAACATCAAAAACTACGATAGTTGCCGTACCCGATTCGCATACACCGCCGATCCCCTCTTCAATATAAGACGGACAACCGGTCATAGGAAGATCTGCAATATCCGTATAGATCCCAAATCCAATGTCATCGTCGGCCTGAGAGTTCATTTTGTTTGCTTTTACATTATCTGCCATTTTGCGTTCATTCCAAAGTTTTATGTGACGGAGGTACTGCAAAGGACAGAAAAAGTTCCTTTTTATCAAACAACCACCATTCTATTTCATCTTTTTTAACCCGGTCAGTTCTCTCACTTATCTAAACGGAAAACATAGCCAACTAAAGAAATGATGTGTTTTTCACTATTAATAGGCAATAATTGCCCAAATAACAATAGATACAGTTTTATAAATACCTTTGTCTATAAATGCATTGTTTGGAAAACATGTTTTTACTCTAATAAAAATATAAATGTCGAATTCTTCTATTAAATCAAAAACGGCGCTACTCCGAAACGGGGAAACTCAAAAAGGAAATGGCTATCCGGAAGCCAATGATTATTCCGCCAGGATTCTTGAAACCATGCAGACCGGTGTGGTCTTTTTCAATACCGAACAAATCATTTCCGGCATCAACAACTTGGCATGCGAGGATTTACAGATCCCCCGGGATCCTTCCGGACATAAAATAACAGACATCATTTCAATCATCCACCAAGAAAAAGATATCTTCCCGGAACTGATCGCCCGATTGAAGTCTTCGGAAACGGATATGGAGAAGTTGCCAATAGACACTTTGATACGTTCTCTGGAAACGAAGGTGCAATTCTTTGCCAGTGGGTGTATCATGCAGTTGGAGACCGGACGTTATTTATTAGCATTCCGTAATACGATGGATGAAGTAACGCATGAACACCTTCTGAGCATGATTCTGGCAAGGACAAAGATCTTTCCATGGTTTTTCGACTTGAAACGTAATAAAATGTTAATCGATGCCCACTGGTTTTCTTATCTGGGTATCCCGGCAGGAGACTGTGAGATAACAATCGAGAAGTTCTTCTCCAGAGTACATCCCAACGAACGGGATATGCTTGCAGATGCTTTGCAAAAACAGTTATCAGAAAAAGAAATACCCGATTCATTCTCCTATCGGCTGCAACGGGGCGATGGAAGTTGGGAGTGGTTTTCTGAACAGTCGATGTATCTCAGCAAAACCAATGACGGTTCACCTTATCGTATTGTAGGCGTATGCCATAGCATTCAGGAGCATAAAAATACTGAAGATAAATTGCGCGCTGCACGCAATAAAGCCCAAGAAAGCGACAGACTCAAAAGTGCATTTCTGGCTAACATGAGTCATGAAATACGAACTCCCCTGAATGCTATTGTCGGTTTCTCCAATCTTATTGCAGGCGGGATTGTCGACTTGGATACGGAGGAAGCCAGAGATTACTCGGCATTAATCAGTAAAAACTGTAATTATCTGCTCACACTGGTCTCGGATGTCCTTGATCTTTCATGTATAGAGTCCGACACGATGACTTTTAAGTTTACAATATATCCACTTACCCGACTTCTGACAGAAATCTATCAGAAATATGAAAACAGAATACCTCAGGAGGTACAGTTTAATTTGCTGCTACCCACAGATAATGTTGAAATAGAAACAGATGCTGTGCGCCTACGGCAAGTGATAGAGCACTTGTTGGATAATGCGGCAAAATTTACAGTAAAAGGGCATATAGATATCGGATATGCCCTGTCGGATCATGGTGAGAAAATATATGTATTCGTTGCCGATACCGGTTGCGGTATTCCAAGCGATCAATATAAAAAAGTATTCGAGCGCTTTTATAAAATCAATTCATTCGTACAGGGTGCCGGTTTAGGACTTTCAGTCTGCAAAACCATTGTAGAAGGTCTGGGAGGTACGATTAATGTATATTCGCAACTGAAAGAAGGTTCTCGTTTTTCCGTGATCCTACCGCTAAACAGACTCCATAAATAAAAGTTTTGCAACCATGCATAACCGATGGACCGAATGCATTTCAATCTTCCATCTCCCACCCAAAGTCTCTGCTACCCAGTCCCATCCCCCCCCCGCAGCCCGGGCTGAAGAACGCAGATATCCGGACTGATGGGCCCGGGTAGCAAGACTGACATAAAGCAACCCATAGCGGAACCTATAAAATGCAGCTTCTTTGAAGAAGTGCGTTGCTCCGGACAAAAGCACCTCTTTTCATCCATCCGGCACAGTCCGGATGTGAAGTCTGCATTTCACTTCATTCATATAAGTTACAATAACCCACTATAATGTCCATCCCAATGTACTTTCTTGAATGTTCCAGAGCTTCCGATATAAACCATCCCGGCACATCAATTCCGAATGCGTACCTTGTTCTTCCACTTTTCCATCGGATAAGACAACGATGTGGTCGGCCCCCATTATTGTCTTGAGACGATGGGCGATAACAATAACCGTTCGTCCTTTAATCAACGTATCGATAGCCTTCTGTATCTCTACTTCGTTCTCGGGATCAAGCGAAGCAGTTGCCTCGTCCAGCAGAACGATCTGTGCGTCTTTCAGCATGGCACGCGCAATGGAAAGCCGTTGTTTTTCACCACCTGATAACGTACAGCCTCCCTCTCCCACCATTGTATCGTAACCATGTGGCAGATGCATGATAAAGTCGTGACAACAGGCCTTTTTGGCCGCTGCTACAATCTCTTCATCTGTGGCATCACTTTTACCAAACCGAATATTGTTGCGTATGCTATCCTGAAATAAATAAACATCCTGAAAAACCATCGAAATACGACTCATCAATTTTTCAGGTTCAATCTCTCGTACCGGTACTCCACCAAACAGTATACGCCCTTTTGTCGGATCATAAAAACGGGCACAAAGTTTCATTACCGTACTCTTTCCACTTCCTGACGGGCCAACAAGAGCTGTCAGTGAATTTCGCGATAAAATGACAGAAATGCCATGTAAGACCTCTTTCTCCTGATAGCCGAATGACACATTTTCAAAGATGATATTACCGTCTTCGGGAGCTTCTTTTGTCCCTTTCATTTCGGGTTCGTTCATAAGAGAAAGAATACGTCCTCCCGAAATAGAAAAATGACGGAACTCTGTAAAATTGGTAAGAGCGGAAGTCAGCGGGTCGAATACACGGGAACCGACAACAAGGAACATGACAAACGTGAGAATCGACAACTGGCCACCCAAAAGCAGGTATGTTCCGCACAGTACCATCAATGTCAATCCTGCACGCACGAGTGTAATGGCCAATAGAACAAAAGGTCCCAATAGAGCCTCCAACCGAATGCAGGCACGACGTAATTCGGCAAAAGCATCACGCAACCGAACAAAACGATCACCCAGCAGATTGTAGGCTTTCATCACCCGGATGCCTTGCAGGTACTCTTCCAGGCGGTTTCCGGCATTGACTTTTGCTTTGATCTGCCTGCCACTCAGCCTCTCCTGTACGCTCGTGCTCAACCACAAAATGCCCATTGCAAACGGAAGAGCCACGAACATGGCGACCGCCATGCGCCAATCGATCCAAAGAAGCGAAACAAAAGCCAGTACAGGCATCACCAATGCTCCCATCAGTTGAGGCAAATAATGCGAGATACCTGTTTCCGCCATTGTAAAATCGGTAATAAGCATGGATGATAAATCACCCGGATCCCGTTTACCCAGAAAACCTAACGAAAGTTTGCGTAAATGTTCTGCCAAAGAGATGCGTCCCGATGCACTCATTTCGTAAGCACCACGGAAATTGGCACGATAGGCAGCCCTTTCCGCCAGTACCATAACAGCTATATAACCTGTCATACAGCCAAATATACACCACAACCGGGTGGTATCAAGCGATTGCCCGCCTCCGTTGAAAGCACGGAATATAATACGAATCGCCTCGATAGAAAGGCAAAAAGGAACAATGTTCACCAAATTGGCAAGCATAGTGTAGCCTACAGGTTTATAAAGCCTTTCCGTACGGCCTATTGTAATATTTCTTATTGCACTCATTCTCTATTCTTTTTCTTGTTTCACATTCAATTGCCAGCGGAACGCACTCGTATAAGCATTCCACATCTTTTTATATACCCCTTCTTGAGAGGAAAGTTCTTCATGCCGTCCGCATTGTACTGCCCTTCCATCTTTCAGTACGATGATCCGGTCGGACGATACAATGGAAGAAAGGCGGTGGGCTATGATGATGACCGTCTTATCCTTAATAAGTGATTTCAAAGCCTGCTGCATCTTGTACTCGTTCTCGGGATCGGCAAAAGCCGTTGCTTCATCCAGTACAAGTATAGGAGCATTCTTCAAAATAGCCCGTGCCACACAGACTCGTTGTGCTTCACCACCGGAAAGGAAAACGCCTTTATCTCCAATACGTGTTTCGTATCCGTTCGGTAACTTCTCGATAAACTCATGGCATTGCGCAGCACGAGCGGCAGCAATGACCGTATCTCTCGTTGCCCTGGACGAACCTACGGCAATATTTTCATAGAGTGTATCGTAAAAAAGGAACGTATCCTGAAAGACGAACGAAACGAGATCCATTAACTGCTCCGTTGCAATATCCTTCACATTCACATTGCCGATAAGGATTTCTCCCTGCTCCACATCCCAAAACCGGGGAATCAGATTGGCGACGGTAGATTTACCACTTCCCGACGGACCGACAAAAGCGGTAATTTTACCTTGAGGGGCCGTGAAACAGAGATCGTGCAACGCTTCGGTACGAGTAGCCTGCTCCTTGTTTTCATAGGAAAACGAGACATGACGAAACTCTATATCATACGTCGCGGGAATTTTCGGACAAGCAGGTTCCGAGACCGGCTGATTTTCAAGAATACGATCGATACGCGATACACCTTCATTGATTTCCCGCGTACTGCTGCCCAGATACATCAACTTATAGACGGGTGAAGCCACGCCCGGACCGAGTATGATAAAGAAAAGCCATACAGCTGCCAGCGTAAGACTCCGGGAGTCATTTTGCATTAGTAAAATGCCGACAGGGAGAATGAAGGTAACAATCGAATTGAGCAGTACGGTAAAATATGTCATACCCGATTCGTAAGTGTCGCAAACTTTCAATGCATAGGTCTTGTAAGCTTCGATTTCGGCATTGAACTGACGGAATGAGCGGACACTCTGTCCAAAGATTTTCACCACAGGCATTCCGCGCACATATTGCACGGCAGAAGCACTCATCTGCTCTTGCGCGTTGTAATAGATGCGTGTAAATTCCCGTGCCTTTTTTCCCATGAAATTGGAAAATTGCAAGAATATACTTAGTACGATCACTGCCAAACAGACACCTGCCAGCCATCCATCGAGCGAAAAGAAAATGAGGAACATCACCACTACTGTTGCCATAACGTTCACCAAATCGGGAATCGTGTGGGCTATGAAGTTCTCTATCTTTTCTACATTCTGTTCCATCGTCTTCTTGATGGCTCCCGTTGATGTCCCGTTCAGATAACCCAGCGACAATCTCCCGATATGTTCCGTCAACCGGACACGCAGTCCGTAGAGAATACGGTATGCTGCCACATGAGATGACATCAGGGAAGCATACAGCAACAATAATCCGCCGATCAGCCCGCCAAAGGCTATCCAACCCCAACGGATCATATTGGTCTCATCGATGGACGACAGCTCCCGGCTATGGTTCAACAATTCATAGAGTATCCGGTAGATCGCCCAATAAGGTATGAGCATACACACCGCGCTCCCAGCCGATAACAAGCCTGCCAACAGAAGCAGACTTTTTTTCTGTCCTGCAATCTCAAACAGACGGGACAGCCCTTCTTTCTTCTTATTTACCATGATCAACCGATTTATTTATCCTATTTTATACCCGAGCATGGAACTGAACTTGTAGCACAACTTCGTCATCCTGCCCAATATCTGCCCGAAAAAAAATCCCCAACGGGAACGGAAAAATTTCATATAATTGGCCTGTTCCAACAAATGCAATCCGGGTTCCCACAACTCCACCATATGCCCGTCATCTATCCCCGAACGTATCTGCGCCTTATGTTCCCTCAAGGAGTCGGGCTTCACACCACGTCGGCTCATCATCGTTCCGCATACATCGAACCACAACTCGCCGCCTTCGAAGCGCATGGTTATGTTATGTAGAAATGTCCGTACCTGTTCCTCACGAAAATACATCAATACTCCTTCCACAACAAAGATGAAATCTCCATTGGGATGAAGGAGCCGGATCCGATCCATCCAATCGGTTTCCAACAACGATGCAGACAGGTAACAATCATTCTCAGGTTCGGGTATCAACCGACGACGTATAGCAATAACCTCCGGTAGATCCAACTCATAAAATACGGCCTTTCCGTCATTTCCGACACGCTGATAACGGGTATCGAGTCCGCAACCCACATTTACCACTACCGGGCGGGTGTGAGTGTCAATGAACCGCCGGATAGCATGATCAAAATACCAACCGCGTATCACACAACCTACTTCACTCAACTTGGCCCCATCGAACCTGGAATAATCATATTCGATGTTCTCAACCAGTTGCTCAGCCAATTTGTCACATAGAATCGGATTTTTCCGACGGTTCTCCTTGGCTCTCATGTAAAGCGGAATCAATAATGTTTCCGCCACGATGTTTTCAAATTCATGTTTTTGTTTCATTCTATACTTTTATGATGTTAGTGTCAGAGTAGCGCTGAAAAATGAACGGTATTCAAAATCGTTCACAAAAAAAGAAGAGAACCTTCGTAAAGATTCTCTTCTCAATTTTAATCCGGTAAACGGCGATTTATATTTTTGTCTTCTATTGCTCATACTCTCAGCAAAGCCCTCCAACCTTGAATTTCAAACAATATATACTCATGCACGATATACTCCATTTCCTTGCTATCGATAGCATGCTTCAACATTTCTTCAAAAAGGGTGAACATCCAGACTGCTTGCAGATGGATCATAAAATCCGATACCACCACATTGATTTCCGGATGCTTCTCTTTCATTTCGGCAAACCATGTTTTAACAATCTCCGTCGAACGGTTTGTATAGTCTTCCCTGAATGTTTCCAATGAAGAGCCTTGTGAATGGAACAATAGAATCTTCATCAGCTCACCATGCTTGTTTATCAAGGATATATATTCATCGACAGCAGACTTGAGATACTCTTCGGAACATATAAGCATAATATCTGCTCCTTTGGCTCCATGATGTTCCTGCAGCATTCGCTCCAAAGCATCCGATACAGGACGAAGTATCACACAAAACAACTCATCTTTATTCTCAAAATAGTTATAGAGATTTCCTACGCCTACATCTACAGCATCGGCTATTTCGCGCATAGAGGTCTTCAAATATCCTCTCTGCACAAATTGCTCTTTTGCGGCCGACAGAATCCGGTTGCGTATATCCGATTTGAGTGTTTGCATATGACGAACAGCGTTTTATTTCCGGACGTAAAATTACGGTATTTCACTTTGACACACAATACCTATAAATAGTGGTTTTGGAATGACACCTTCAAACATTCGGACGACAGCAATACTCACCCTTTATATTATTTTCCCCAATACTGTGTTCCCCAATTCTACACTATTCCACATAATTTATTTCACACCACCATTATCCCAAACAACCAACACATTAATTTTCAATGATTTATATTTCAAATGTTTTTTTGGCATCCCGTTTGCAATACTATTTGTACAAGAGATAACAGGTTAGAATTTTAATAATCATTAAAAAAATTACGATCATGAAAAAGGTATTAGTAGCAGTAGCATTGGTAATGGGATTAGGTAGTTCTGTAGCATTTGCACAGGAAGTTGAAAACTCTACGGCAGTAGAAACGCAGGCACAAGCTCCACAAGATGAGTTTACGAAAATTGATGCCAAAAAACTTCCGGATGCAGTTATGAATGCCTTGGCTAAATCTTATGAAGGTGCCTCAATCAAAGAAGTTTATTCGGCTGACAAAGAGACCGGTAAGATTTATAAGGTGATTCTTACAACCAAAGATTCTCAGGAAGTTACCGTACTTCTGGACGAAAAGGGCGAAGAGATAAAAGAGGCATAACGAAAACTTTGAATGCAAAGAATCAATGAAAAAATCCGGTTCGTTATGAACCGGATTTTTTCATTGGTATATGAATATAAAAGCATAACCTTGAATATAAAAGGTTTCATTTATTCTTTAAAACTAATAGGTTATTATATACAAGACAACACCCTGTAAAAATGATAGAAGCCGCTATAAGAAGCAATTCCTGCTTATGTCCACCCGGATTTTCCCACAGACCGGGGAACAAATGAATACGATCAAACACCTCTACCGCTATCCAAAAAATAATGACGGTGGCAAAGCCGAACCGTAAACTCATATCCCACGAGGCATGACGCAGCAGTTTGGCAAACATAAAAATCGAACCGATAAGTCCCAACATTCCCACCAACAGTGTCACCGGATGGTGATCACCAAAGAACCGTTCATCATAACAAAACATCAGTACCAGGTAACACGTCCATAGCATAGTGATCACTTCCATAAAAGCTACAATACTTGTGTGGCGCGTCATGGCCCGGACAACAATCTCCTTTTTGTGCTTGCCGAAAAATAATTTCTGCCACCAGTTCAAGAAGTTGCATCCGTTCCGAGTACAGAACAGATAGAGTATCATCACCATAACCCAAAAACCGAAGGTAGCAGGCAGTAACAGATACTCCGGCCGGCTGACGACCTCTCCTGTCACCGGATCGAGTTGTGCCTGCGTACCGAAACGGTTGGCAAAATACATAAACAGAAAGTCGACAGCTCCCATCCAATAGAACATTCCTCCGAACAATCCCAATAAAGTCTGCCGGATATGCCCTTTCACAAACACTCCCGCAATCACCATGAATAATCCGAAAGCCCCCATTCCCATTCCGGCATAAAACTGCTCCACTCCTGTGGTTCCCTCTTTCAGGACACGTGCCAGGCTATGGGTCAACGGCATAGCAGCCAGTGTCACTACTATGGACATAACCGCTTTACCCCAGTGAAGTTTCCGCATACCTGCCGTTTTTAATTTGCTATCTTTCATTTTACCGTTTTTTTTTCTTTGCACTCATGTACCAGAGATAAACAGTAAGGATAATGAACACAGCAAGAATAATACCCATCTCCATCACGTGGTTCATCGGATCAATCCATATCTCACTGAACAGATTCATGCGTCCCAGTATCTCCACCGGTGTCCAGAACACCACCACTGTAGCAATAGCCATACGTATATTCGCTCCCCACGAGGCAATGCGTAATTGCTTGACAAAGATAAAGAACGCTCCTACCAGACATCCTAACCCCACTAACAGAGTCACCGGATGATGTTCGCCGAGAAATACATCGTCATAACAAAACATCAGCACAAGATAAGAAGTCCACAGGATCATCATCAGTTCCATAAAGGTGATGATCGACACATGGCGTGTCATGGGACGTGCCGCTATATCGGCTTTTCGTCCGCGCAATAACAAACGCTGCCACCAGTTGATGAAATTGCAGCCATTCTTCGTACTGAACAAATACATTACCATCACCATCATCCAAAAGCCAAAAGAAGCGGGCAGTATCAGATATTCAGGACGGGTCACGATTTCTCCCGTCACCGGATCCAGTTCAGGTTGTGTACCGAAACGATTGGCAAAATACATAAATAAAAATTCCACCCAACCCGTCCAAAAAAGCAGTCCTCCAAAAAAGCCCCATAGCGTCTGGCGGGTATCTCCTTGGGCAAACACGCCTATAATTACCATGACCATCCCCACCGCTCCCATAGCAAAAGCAGAATAATGCAACACGGTCTCATTCATGACATGTTCCATGATAATCATCAGTGCATGCCCCAAAGGCATAGTAAACAGTACCATCAGGAAAGAAGCTATTGCTTTCCACCAATAGCGTTTAGAACCGGCAGATGGCATCAGGTTCATTTCTGTCGTCTTTACATCGGTTATTTGTTCCATATTTCATTAGTTTACTTTAATATACTTAATTATACAACATGGCGCCACTGACAGGACGGCATGCAACTATTTCTATCACATTACTTCTTCTCATGGTTGCAGTTCGTCACAGTAATAACTTAGGCGTCCGCCTTCATCACCTATCTCCACATTCGCATCATACCAACTGATGATCTGAATCTTGAAGTAATGTTTGCCATCAGCAGTACGTACCACATAAGTATGATATGAGGGAGTATATACAGGAGGCGGGCCGGCAAAACTCATGGCTTGAGCCAGTACGGGATTAGCGTTGGTTGTAGTCTTCTGCGGTCCGTTATTCGGATCAAACCATGGATTACTGTTGAAGTCCAGACCATTTTCTATCAGATAGTGATTCCAGTCATTCTGAGACATAGTGACATACACCTCTTGATTGTCTTCCACCCATTTCAGATCGGAGGGTAATTGAGTCACACTTGTCCAATTTTCGTAGTTCCCATAGCCCAAATCGGCAGCTCCTCCCCGACCGATCCCACTCGTACCGGAATTGGTACGCATCACGTAACCGCAAAAAGCCAGATCCCAGTCTGTGCGATTCATCTGCCCACCTTCCTTGATATCCCGGTTTACCCCCAGTGCATTGAAAATCTCTCCCGTACGCAGGTTGAAGTAAATCCAGTCATTTGTCACTCCGGTGGTATAGCCCGACTTGCGGGGTAAAGTTTTCCCATCGAAGGGTTGTATATCACTGTAGTCCACGCAGGCAGACAGTAGAAGACAGCCTGCACAAAAGCAGAGGGTTTTGAATAATCCTGTATGTTTCATTTCTTTTTCTTTAAAGAGTTTATCACATCATCCAGCATGAACTCTACCTGTACCCATCCACGTGCTCCGGCTGTGGCAGGCACATTGAACATGGTGATCCCTGAGCCAAGTGTTTTAGGTACATAGTTGAAGAGATTGTCCATTCCCAACGTCAATTTCACCTTATTCCAAAAAGTCTGCGAAACGGATAAATTACAAAGTACATATTGTGGCAGGTCGCACCGAAAATAGGCATCATAGCTTTTATTCTCCTCCTTTACAAACACCCGGTCCTGTACATCAAACTTTTTCCCTCCCATATAAGAGGCACTGAACACAGCGTTCAATCGATAATTTTTCTTCATGTATTTGTAATCCATGCTTGCCGTAGCCGCATGGGGCGAGGTGGTATTCACCTGTATGCCTTTATTCTTACTGACATCTACAAAACTGTAAGTTCCATTCAGCGTCAGACAGTCCAGCACACTCCATCGTGCCAGCACTTCCAGTCCCAGCAGGCGTTGTTGGCTCAGGTTGGTATACTCAAAATTGTACTGCATATCGTAAATACGCCATACACCTTCAATCTTATCACGAAAATAGTTACCGTATGCTGTTCCGGAAACAAACAAACGGTCGTTACTGTACTCCGCTCCGAGCGAGAAATAATTGTTTTTCTCCGGTCGCATATTTTCATTACCGCGGATCATGAACATTCCCAGATGATCCCAGTTGAAGAACAACTCCTTGATACTCGGTGAGCGATAACCCATCGAATAGTTGGCACGAAGGCTCCAATGCTTATCAGGCGAATATTTGGCTGCCACTTTGGGCATTCCCATGAAACCAAATGCTTTCGAGAAGTTAGTACGGATACCAACAGATATCATCCACCGAGGATTGATGGTCCATTCATCTTGCAGAAAGTATTCTGTTTCCTTCAATGCACGCGTTTTCAGGTCATGGTTAGCATTGCCGGAGAAACGATCGGAAGTCAATTCATCCGACGTATGCTCCATACCCAATATTAAGCTGTGTCCGTTGAAGTAATTGCTCGTAACGGTCAAACGTGGCTGATAAATGCTACTTTCATAATCCTTCTGCCGCTTGTCGATACGTTCATGGCGTTTGAAGCGATCGTAAAAATCAGCGTGCAGACTTCCTGTCACACTAAACCAGTCCTTCACATGATAAGTCACTTTAGTCCCGGCTGTCCAATCTCGTGCCTGGCTGAACATCATATCCTGTATCAAGTCATACGTGTTCATGAAAAAAGAACTGCCATAAACCAGCACCGACAGATTCGGATTCGGATTATAGTACAGTTTCTGCGATACCGTAATGTGCTCTTTGCCTTCGATACCCATGGGTGGACGGACAGCATTGCTGACCACGGTTATGTCATGTGGCAAGAAGGGATTCGCTTCCTTTGTGTAAACTTTCTTGTCATTTTCCGCCTGATACATATAAAAGGCATCACTCTCGCTATACCATACATCGGTCTGCGACGTGAATTTTCCGGCCTTGAATCCGGCAGATACCCAGCTTTGTAAGTTAGGGCGATCGGCATTTTGCTCAAACATGTAAAGGAAGTCCTTCGGTTGCGGATGCTTGTAATTGCGTTCATTCATCTGCCCATAACGTATTCCGGCATCTATCGAGAGAGGTTTGTCTGTTTTCTTGGTAATCAAATTAATGACTGCACCGGCTGCACGTGATCCGTAGAGGGTACTGCTCGCACCTTTCACTATCTCGACGCGATCTATGGCATGCAGGTTAAAACGTTCGTAATCCAAATTACCCGCCATGTCGCCTGTCATGCGCTCTCCGTCCATCAAAAACAACACGTGGCGTGCGTCCAACCCTTGCATGGAGATTTCATTACCGAACCCCACCTTCTGTATGTTAAGTCCAGGCGTTTCCTGCTGCAGTGCCTGTTGAAGATTACTATATCCGGCATCTACCAGTGCTTTGCCGCCAAGTACCTGTGTCGTAACCGGAGACATCTTGATGGGACGGGCTGTACGTGAACCTGTCACGACAACTTCATTTATTCCCAGGTCATCTTCTTTCATATAAATGACTTTTTCATCTTGTGTCCCTCCAATCTTCCCCGTCACAGGTACATAGCCGATATAAGTCACCTTATAATAGCAGATTCCCTTAGAAGGAAGCTTTAATTCAGCCTGTCCGGATGTATTCGTAATGGCATATTGGGGATTTCGCAAAGCTTCATTATCGGCATAGATCACATTGGCTGCGATAATGGGTTGTTCCGTGCCCTTCTCCAACACCTCTAACTTGACTTTTTGTTGTGCTGCCGTATGAACACATATCAGCAACATTAAGAATAGAATTGTAGTTACTCTTTTCATTCGTCGTTAAAAACATATTATGCAACGGAAGAAAGATTAGGCCTTTCCTTGGTCTTTCTTAGCCTCTTCCAAATCTTTTTCGTATTGTGCAAACTCTTCCTTAAAGCGATCGATACGGGTTTTATCGATTGTTTGCAAAAATGTTTCAGTGCGGACATTCATCATATTGTAATCTACAATAAACTCTATTTGGTTGGTATTCACGTTCAAATAACCATCTACTCTCGCTCCGCTCCCTTCTTGATTATCTTCGGCATCATCACCGGAAGTCGTAACATTACCATCTGTACCTACAAACTTAATCCATCCATCTCCGGGATATTCATCCTGTTCCCAACTGTTGAGCTGCATGATTTTCGTAGCACATTTGAAGCTAATGGCAAATGGCATAGCACCTACGCTGAAATCACTCAGGTTCAGTATCATCATACCGTCCTCACGCCAGGAAAAGTTAAATTTGGTTGGGCAACCACTCTTCAACAATGTCTTGTCCACACCATTCATTGTTGCTCTGGTAGAGAGTACAATATCTCCTGCAAGAATCTCTTTTGCCTTTTTAACGTATGTCTGGGAAGGTGGCTCCTGTGTTATCTTTTCATCGCTATCACACGCACTTAATCCGAGAATTGTTATCATAAAGAAGCACATCAACATAAAAGTATCAAATCTTATTTTATTATACATTTCAGTTTTCTTTTTATATAGTTTATAAATGATTTTCTTTTATTGGTTTCTTCTACAGATACCTGTAGAAAGAAATAAAACATACTGCAAACCACTATCGAACTAAAGGAAGTTAGCAAAAGCAGGGCAGCAGGATTAAAGCAAGTCCCCCATACCTCTCCGATTGGATTACAATAAATAAATTATATAGGATAAGGAGTTAAGGGGTATTCACTAAAAACTCCTCCTTAACTCCTTTAGAACTTTAAATTAGTGTCAGGCAAAATATAATAATCTTACTATGATACACTTGCTGCTATTTTGTACCTACAAAATGCACAGATGCAGGGAAATTAGCTCCCAAGAATGTACCGGAAACGTCCAGTGTAAATTCTATTTGTTTAGAGCTACCATTATCCGTAATCTTTGCATCTCTCAAGTCGTCCAAATACAATTTGACCTTTATTCCCAACGGAAGCGACAAAGTGCCTGCTTCGTCCCCGTTGTAAGCTGTAATCTCGCCGGTTTCCTCATCTACTTCCACAGCCAAAGAAATAGTAATTGTACCCGGCATACTACCTATCTGCGGAAAATCACATTTCAAACGGCCACCCTCTATTTTATAAGTTGCAGCCCGTGATTCATAAGGCTTACCTTTCATTATGATATTATCCATCGTACCGCTATAAGTGCCTTCATAGTCACTTATAGCCAACACGTTGGTTATAGAGTTAGCACTCATCGACGGTGCAGCGAAAGAAGACTGCATAAATCCGAAACTTGCTGCAAAAAGAGCAATAAACAAAATACCTTTTTTCATAAAATTAAAGTATTAAATTAAACAAAAATTATAAACGTCTCCTAAGACTTCTTCTTAAGAGCTTTTCTCCAATTGTACCCATCATTCTTATTACAACTCATAGAGATACTAAATCCTAACTTTTCAACTCCCGTACCTTTAGTATAATATCTATCAAGAAACGTCTTTGTCGATTCTCTATTGAATGTACTTTCTGAACAACAAAAAGAAGTTGCAGACCTCCCTTCCGGAGAATAAAAAACAGTCAGCTCTGGATAAACGAGATTGAAATTTTCCGGTAAATTTCCAAAAATAAGATTCTTTACCATCTTCAGATTAGATATATCAAATGTTTCCAATGCATCCAAACATTCAAGATCTAAGAAGCACGTTTTCAGCTCATCTTTCTTTGGCAGTTTAATTTCTTTCAGCGAAGGACAATCATAAACGATCAAATAACTGCCTTTGGATTCCTCTGCTTCTATCTCCTTTTCACGCTGTCCCCAAATAGTGTGGGTTAAATCTAATGTGCTCAAACCGGCAACAGTTCCGATATTAAGTACAAAAAGACTTCCGGCATTCGACAAGTCCAAACTTCTCACATTCAGATTATTCAATACAAGATTGGTGACATATTTACCCAATTTGACAGAAGGCATGTTAGCACCACTTTGCGCAGCAGAATAAAGAGCGACTGCTGCACCTTCCCAATAAGGATTCTGTATAATGTATTGTATTCCCTCAAAGTTAGTCACTCCGGCATTAGCTTGAATAAGCAGAATCGTAGTCTTTTGAGCATATCCCAAATGCTTGCTAAGATCTATTTGGTCACCATTGAATAAATCAGAAAAATTGGCCTGTAAATAAGTACGCAAATTTTCATCTGGCACCTCCCTCAATGTGGTATACGTTTGTAAGGTTCCGCTCTCATCTTTTATCTTCATATCTATTTTCCCATTTGTTATAGCGTCCTTATTTTTAATATAGAAACGTACCAGATCCTTAATATTGTCTTTAGCTGTCCAGGGAAGGTAAAGTTTGGTAATATCATGCAAATTTGTTACTGTTTCATTACCATTTTCTTCTACTACAACGTTAACAAGATTATCATAATCATAAATATCATTACCGGTCAGATCAATTCCTGTAATCTGTTTGGGCAGTTTTGAAAAGTCGAATACAGGACCATAATCGTTATCTGACAATTTTACTTCTGTCAGATTGGGAAGAATATCAAGTTCCGACAAGTCAGAAAGTTTTGTTCCCGATAAATCTAAAGTAGTAGTATTATTAGCTAAATCATCCAACAGTAAGTTACCCTGTTCATTAAATTGGTATCCTTTCTGTTGCAAAATTGTCTTCAACTCACTATTCTTCATAGTCGTTTGGCTATATGACGGTGTATTGTCGTCATTGCACGACATTAAACACAGGCCCATTGTAAGAGCACTCAAACCGAGATAGTTTCTCAAATTGTTCATTTCATTACACTATTTATAATATATATTTTAATAGTTGCAAATTTACTGTAGGCAATTATACCTGACAATACCTATTAATCGGTAAATTAAATAGAAATGAAGAGGTGATTCCCCTATAACTGTCTATTAAAACGATACTTAAAAGATACAATGAAATAACTGCCGATCTGTTGAGTATATCGTTCGGACAATCCATGGGATGTAACGTTACGGCTATAGCTCTTTTTCTGACTGAGAATATCCGCCCAATACACAGAAAATTCAGCTTTCTTATATTTGAGAAAACTCCATGACAAGTGGAGGTTCCAAACTACTTCGTTATCCTCACTTCTATTGATATTGGTACCGTTGCGAAACGTATGGGTCGTCTCACTTTTCAAACGTATATTACCCGGAAAAACGGCGTAAGCGGTCAATCCGAAAGAATAATCACGAATATAATTGTTTGTTTCTCTTAAAAGATTCGTAGAATGGCGGAATCGCCAGTCACCGCTCAAATCAAAACCTCCCCATTTAGGTTGGTAGCCTACACGTAGACCGGCATTATACAGTCGATTATGGGTAACGCTACGTTCGGGCTGTTCTCGTTGTCCATCGTTTACAAGACTCACGCTTTGGATAAATGAAGTACCGGTACGTGCATACAAATTGAAGTAATGATTAATACGCTTTTGATAACGCATGGCAGCTTTTATATTCCAATTCCCGTTGACATTCACAGGACGGCTCTCAATACCTCCTGTCTGACTGTCATATATCACAGCCCTCGTCACATTGTTCAACATGCTCGTCCAATTCACGTCACCGCTTAGCCCGGTTTTCGTATCCCGAACTTCAAGCCTTACCTTTTGGGTGTATGAAGATTTTAGATCGGGATTCCCACGAATGATATTCAAAGGGTCACTGTTGTCTGTTAGCGTAAGCAATTCTGCCAGTCCCGGTTGTTGAGTATTCCCTTCATAACTTAGTTGCACCCATGTCTTTCTTTTGCGCCATAAGATGGTAAGAGTGGGATGATAGTTTACAGAATATCTCAATGTATCAGCCTGTGTCCACCCTGTCTTTTGGTCAAGAGTTTGTCGTTTGGGTGTAACGGACAAACCGGTAGTAATCTCCCACGTTTTATCAGTATAATTAAGATTAAGGGAAACTCCATGTGCCATCGTATGACTACGACTTTTGTTACTCAAACTATCGGTATATTCCACTTCGTAACCTTTCGGAAAATTACCGGTAGGTGTATGTTCTTCACCGTCTACCACAGGAGAAAGAACATAAGTGTTACGGTCACGACTTTGGTTATCCAATTTAAATATGTATGACAACTGCGCCCTCAAGTTCTTGCGAAGTATTTGTGTCAGTATTAGTCCCAACTTAATAGTACGGTTTCTGTTCGGACTTTCTTGATATTGGTTACGGTAGAGTATGGAGTCATTGCCCTTTACATTCTGTAACTGATAATAGGTAGTGGATGATAAAGAGAAAGCTTTATTGTTACCTCGTTCCTCCGAATATTGAACGGTCAGTCCCAAACTTGTACCTTTTGCATTCAGTCGTCGGGTAATGTCAGCACCGATAGAATATAGTCGGTTAATGCTTGATGACCTCGAAGTCATACAGATGTCATTCACCCGTATACTATCCTCAATTTGCTCACTCGCGTCTCTATTAAAGGGACTTGTTACATCTAACTTTGGATCTGCATTATAAGTAGCTTGCCTGTTACTATCATCATTAATACCTCTTAGAGCATTAAAACTTCCCGAAATATTAAGCAAGGTCTTTTTGTCAATGTTCCATCTCGCACTTAACATGGCACTTATCATACGATTCGTATGATAACCATTATCGGTCGCATACCGATAACGGTTTCCTGTCATCAGGTATTGCTCATAATAGGAAGTCCCGTTAATACCATTAATCGCATTGTTGTACATGATATTCCCATTGATATGTACTGTTTCTCCAAACTTCTTCAAGAAATTGACCGCTATGTTGTCTTGACGATTCTTTTTATTCTCAGTGGTTATATCACGATTACCACTTTTGGCAATAACGGACAGGTTTTCTCCATCAGCTTTGAAAAAGTTGCTTATTAACTCTGCCTCTTTCTTTTTCTTATTTCCCTTTCCCACAGCAACCGAAGTTATCAGCGTACCATTAAGCTCTTTTTTGGTTTGCAAATCGAGCACATAGTTTTCATCAACAGTCCTGACTCCGGTAAACTTTTCCATCTCACTACGCTTATCATAGACCTTTATCCTACTTATTAAATCGGCCGGCAAGTTTTCTAATGCCAATACATGATTCCCTGAAAAAAAAGCCTCACCATTCACATTGATTTCGCTAATGACAAGACCGTTGTATGATAAGGATTTACTTCGGTCATCGTATTCCAGTCCCGGAATCTTTCTCACTAACTCCTCCAGATTTGAGCCTTCTGGGGTCCGGTAGGCATCAGCATTAATTACGGTCGTATCCCCTACCATATCTATCTCTTTGACGGGAGCAGTCACCAGCACTTCGGCCAGTTTGATACCACTTTCCATCAGAATATGTCCACAATCAATATCCATCATATGCGGATCTAACTTCCGAAAGATAGTTGACATACCGATATAAGATATCCGCAACAAGTATTCCATTCGCTTTTGTGGTATAAACTCCAACTTGAAGCTCCCATTTGCATCACTCGCCATCCCCTTTACAAAAGCGGAATCCTTTCCTTCCAAAACGACCACGCTTGCATAAGGCAAACTTCTCTCTATCGAATCTTCGGAAAGAACGCAAACATGTCCTTTGACTATTTTCACCTGCTGAGCGGACAGGGTAGCTGAAAATAGCCATAAAAAGCATAAAAGTATGTTCATTCGTATATTCATTCCGAAGAAAACTAAACAGACGCAAAATTAGACAGTTTTCATTGGCTGCTCAATACCTTAAAATAGGTAATATGCCGATAATGCTTTACTATCCTTTTCAAAAAGGACTAATAATTCACGCTAGGAATGGAAATTCTTATCATGGCACTAAATCTGTAGCTTATTTCATTTAAAAAATTCAAATCAAAAAGAATCGGTCTGCATGCGGCACGTGATAAAGGAAAACAGAAACGATATCTGGGTATAAACATCATGGGTATAAATACACATTCTATCGAAATGAAGAATAGGAAATCCACTTAAAAGCATCAACATATGAGGCAATATTATCAATATCATCTAACATATTTATGGTATTTTTCATATAAATCCTAAAAAAAAGCAATGAAATGTGTTTGTTATGTGTCTTAGAATAATAGTTTTGCGAAATGTAGAAGTTCTTATTTTAATCAAAACCTATATTATTATGAAGAAATTTAAAATTTATAGAGATAATCAGCATATGGACGAATTCTTTCTAAAAAAGGGATTTGTCAAGTGATATTGCCAGCATAAGATATTTGCTATTGCTGAGCATGCTATGGATATGAATAGCATACAACTCCATAGATGATTAAATTGTTGTGCATTTCTCGTGACAACCATTCATATACACTCAATACCTGTTCCTACTATACCTAATATTTTATCCATTATAAATTATTTATTCCGAACCATAACAAACAATTGGTTCTATGTTTAATTTAAACATTAATTTTATGAAAAAACAATTAGTAATTTTCATTCTGCTAGGAATTATTGCAATTCCTTCGTCAGTAAAAGCACAGAAACTAAAAGTTAGTTTAAGTGCCGGTCTATCCAAAAGCATTTTGAATAGCGATGTTTCTAATTTGGTCAATACACGTTATAATACCAAAACAGGTGTTGCAACAAGGGTAAATCTTGAATATAATTTTTTTAAAGATTTTATAGTAGGAGCAGGGCTGGGATTCATACAAAAGAATTATGAATACAAAAAGACAGATAATATTACAGGAACACATACACTGTATAAAAACAACTTTATGGATATACCGTTAAATGTAGGCTTGTATCTTTTTAATAACCCTCATAAAGAAAATGGTATATGGCTAAAAGTTCAAGGTGGCGTCTTCTATGAGTACTTCACAAGAATGCATCGGAAAGGCGAATATCCAATCTTTGCACAATTACAAGAAGATGGTTCCTACATCAAAGCTCAGGTAAATGAAACATACGATTTTAAAAGAAATGAAAACAACTTGAAAAGAAACCTATTCGGGATAGAGGGGACAGGAGAAGTTGGCTATTCTTTCAATAGGATCGACGTTTTTGCTTCATATACCTATCAGTATGGTCTTACCGATATATACAAAGCAAAAACTTCTTCTAATCGTAAATCAAAAAGAATCTCAAACATCATATCGTTAGGCGTTGCCTATAAATTTTAAAATTATAGATTATGAAAGCTAAAAAATATAATTGGACATTACGTCATTCCTTTCTTTTATTTCTTGTGATCTTTATCTCCAGCAGCTGCGTTGAAGATGTTACAGAATCAACCAAAGAACCAACACGGTATACAGCAAACGATATAAAATCATATTCTGACCTGTTTGATGTGTTTTGGAATACAATGAATCAAAAATATAATTATTTTTACGAGCAGAGCAGTTTTAATTGGGAAACGGTATATAATGAATATGCTCCGAAATTCAAAAAATTGAAAACGTTCAACAGAGATAAGCAGTATAGCAAAGCGGAAATCTCAGAAGATTGTAATAAAGCGATAGAATATTTTACAGAAATCATAGATCCCATCATAGACAGGCACTTCTATGTAAAGATTTCACTTCCTGTATCGCATAGTTTTATCAGAAATGTCTACTTTCATGGTGGTATGAAGAGTAAAGAAAAGATATATACTTACCCTTTTGAACTCAAGTATGAATACATGAGATCTAAAATACAATCTGAAACAGGAGTATTCGGACAGGCCAACGATATGTTAGGTGGTTTCTTATCAGACAATCCTGACATATATTACTTCAGCTTTAAATCATTTACAATAAGTAATCATTATATATTGTCATTTGGCAGCGAATACTTGGTTATAGACGATAAAAGTCCGTACTATTTAACAGAAAAAGAGATCAGAGATACTGTCGAAGCGAATAAAATTAAAGACCCCGCAGTAAAAAGTGCTCTAATTGAGAAATCGATAGAATACATGAATAAGTTTAACTCCTTCATGAGGTCTGAAATCGCACAAGATGCAATAAAAAAAATAGCGGATTTTAATCAATCAGAAAATCCAGACAATAGTTTTATTGAAGCATTATCCAAAGCAAAAGAAAATGCGCCTGATATAAATATTGAATTATCACAGTTAAGTGGTTTGAAAGAATTTAGATTAAATCCTAATTATACTACATGGTTTAAACAGCGCTCAACCGAACATTTACAATTAGCATGTGAATATACCGTCTTTCTATCAAACATAGATAATGTCATCAACAATCAATATAAAATAGATTTCTATAGAAACTTTTTGGTACCCCTCAAAGTTGGAAAAATAAAAAAGATAATACTGGATCTTAGAGGAAATGGTGGCGGTATGGTACTTGATGCAAGAACATTTACAGATCGTTTTATCACTAAAGATGCTATATTTGGCTACCAAAGATTTAAGGAAGATAACAATCCATTCAGTTATACCCCATGGACACCTTGCATGACAAAAACAACAGGCATTGGGATAAAAAAGGAAATACCGATAGTTATTCTTTTAGATAACAATAGTGCTAGTATGTCCGAAATCAGCACTTTAATGTTAAAAAGCCAAGGAAAACATGTCACAGTCGTAGGAGGCTATAGCGCTGGTGCAACTGCTGGATTGGGAGATTCGGATCAATTCAACGGAGGAATAAGAGGAAAGGTTAGTGACTATTTAGAGTTTTATATGCCTTTACTTGCAATGCAGGATGCAACCCATACTGTAATAGAAGGAATAGGTATCAAACCGGATCTACTAGTAGACCCACTAACAGAAGATGAAGTTCGTGAAATGGCTCTTTCACCTTTTACTCATATTGATCGTACATTAAAACAGGCAATAGAAGTCTTGAGCAATAATTAACACTTCTTTTTACAACTAAAACCGATGAGGTTCGAAAACCTACTAGATATTGGTTACCGCATTGATATTCCAATCACGATGTACTCTATTCAGTACACATCTATTGATAGAATATCAAGCGGTAATTTATCAAAAAGTGTGATTTTTTGTAGTCCTGCAGAAACTTATCGTTCATGCAGGACTTCCTAAACCATATCACATATCAGACGTCATACCCCATATAATAACATATAAAAACGCTCCTATTACGCCACCAATAAACATTTCCGGCAATGGATCATAATTTAAAAAACACTCCTCATTTCCACAGCGAGAAATAAAAATCCAAAAACAAGTCCCTGCTATAATCCCTAAAACAGTAGACAAAATAAACAGCCATTTGGCAGACAGACCTCTCCAATTTTGAGAATATGGCTTTTTTAGTTTTCTCATAGGTCATTTTTTTAGAGTTCAACAGCAGACAAATCTGCCAAAGCCTTTTCAAAATCACGCTCGGCAGCCAACGTCTGATTAACTGTGTCATAATATAGGCCTATCTCAACGATATAGTTTAACAAGGATATCTCACCCACATCCAGTGCTTTCATCAGTAACGCGGTATTATTGAGTGCCTTGAGGGACTCACGATAGGCAATGGCTGTCTGCTGGAGACCACTGGCACGCATATATAAATTCCGGAGCCTGTCATAGAACTGCTGTTTGCTATCCTGCTCTCTGGCCTGTGCCGCCACAACACCGGCTTTAGCCTGCTTCACCCGATTCTTATTCTCCCATAAAGGGATGGAAATCCCCACACTTATTCCCTGATATTTTTGTCCAAGGGTCCTTTCCAGCGAATAACCGGCTGAAAATTTCGGAAGTATCATGGCCTTACCGAGCTTTACCTGCTCCTTACTGACCTCTATCTGTTGCTTTACATATTGCAGTAGCGGATTCTTTTGTTGAGCCGACAGATACCAGTCTTCAAAATTAGCAGGCAGCGAAGCCGGAGAATAGTTGCTCGCCTCAAAAATCACATCCATACCACCATTCAATCGTTTGAGTTCGGAAAGAAGAGCGTTCCTCTCCACTTCTATTCTTGACATCTCCCCTTGCACGGTGGAAAGATTCAACTGAACCTTATTGTACTCCAGAATACTGGCGTCTCCACGATCCAGTCGTTGTCGATAAGCATCGGCTATGGCTTGTGCATGTCGTAACCGGACTTTAAGTTCTTTTTTCAAACCGTTATAATAAACCAGATCAATGCAATATTGCTTCGCCTCCAAAAGCAGGTTAATTCTTTCAGAAGCATACTGAAGTTCTACCAGCTTATTCTGGTTGCCGGCCAAGCGACTTCGCATCCCGGTAAGGGTCGGAATGTCAAAAGTCTGTTTGATACTGAAATCCTGGCGATTACCGATCTTTCCGGGATTTCCCCAAAGATAACCAAACTCTACATCAGGGTCGGACAAGTATATACCTGTCTTATTCCCCAATTTCTGAGCGTTTGTTTCTTCTCTCAATGCTTTCAGGGTTGAATTATTCTCCTCAATGGAGAAAAGTATGCTGTCTATGTTTTCTTGGGCGACAAGTGACACACTTGCCAGCAACACCATTATTAATATAATTGTTCTCATTTTAGTCTTCAGTTAGTTCAATTGTTTCAATTTTCTTTTCTTGTTTACGACTGATATACAGGTACATAATAGGAATAATAAATCCATTGAGGATAGTTGAACTCAAAAGTCCTCCCAAGATAACTTTGGCCATAGGACTTTGAATTTCATTACCGGGCAGTTCACCTCCCAATGCCAGCGGTATCAATGCCAATCCGGAAGACAAAGCTGTCATCAGAATCGGATTCAGACGGTCCAGAGAACCGTGCAGGATACTGTCATTCACAGACATTCCGGAAGCTCTCAGGCTGTTATACCTGTCTATCAACAGCATACCGTTACGGGTTGCAATACCAAAAAGAGAAATAAACCCGATAATGGCCGGGATACTCAATATACCGGATGTGAAATAGATACTGAACACACCTCCAATCAGTGCAAGTGGCAGATTCAGCAGGATTACCAATGACTGAGTCGCACTCTTGAACTCTTTGAACAAGAGCAGGAAAATAACCAGGATAGAGAAAATGGAAATGATAGTGATAATACGCGAAGCAGCCTGCTCACTTTCAAACTGTCCGCCATATTCAATATGATATCCTTCGGGTAATTGTATCTCACTGTCAACTTTCGACTGAATATCATTTACTACTCCCCGTAAATCACGACCGGCAACATTGGCTGAAATAACAATCTTACGAGCCACATTCTCACGGCTAATCGTATTAGGCCCCATCGATGATGTCACATTGGCAATATTTTCCAACGGCACTTTACGACCATTGGCGTCCACGATCAACTTGCGTATTCTCTCGGCACTAGCACGACTGGCATCATTCACCTTCAGTGTCAAATCAAAAGACCTATTTTCCTCGTATACCTGAGACACTGCCTCACCTCCCAGCATGACATTTACAATATCACCAAACTGAGGAAGTGTAACGCCATATTTAGCCAACATCTCCCGTTTGGGCTCGATCTTTAACTGTGGACGTTCTACCTGCTGCTCCACATTCAGGTCGGCTACACCTTCAATATCCTGAATCGAATTTTTTATCTGGTTTCCGATTTCATACATCCTGTTCAAGTCCGTACCAAACAACTTTATGGCGATATTAGCTCTCGATCCGGACAACATAGCATTGATACGGTGTGTAATAGGTGCACCAATCTCAATATTCACACCCGGAATAACCTTTATTTTCTCCCGGATTTCTGTCAGAACTTCATCCTTTGAACGCTTGTCGAGTATAAACGGCGCCTCTATTTCGGAAGTGTTCACACCCAAGGCATGCTCATCCAGTTCTGCACGTCCGGTCTTTCGTCCTACAGTCTGTACCTCCGGTACCGAGAGAAGTATATCTTCGGCCATCCGGCCTATCTTATCAGACTCTTCCAGAGAAATACCGGGCAAAGTACTGATGCTCACGGTGAACGAGCCTTCATTGAAAGGTGGAAGAAAACTACGTCCAAAGGAAGCCATCATCACCAACGAAACAATCAAAATGGCTCCGATAGCTCCCAAAACCACTTTCTTATGGCATAACGTCCACCGCAAAGCCATCCCATAACCGGATTTCAACTTACGAACCAAATAAGGGTCATGTTCCTCACCATTGTTCTTTGGTTTATTCAGCAGGTAACTGCATAAAACCGGTGTAAGGGTCAGAGCAACCACAGTGGAAGCAAAAAGTGAAATAACGAAAGTAATGCCCAATGGTGCCAACATCCTGCCTTCCATTCCGGAAAGGAAGAAAAGAGGAACAAAACTGGCTACAATAATCAGAGTGGAGTTTAAGATAGGCATACGTACTTCCTTGGAGGCCTCAAAGACAACTGTCAGAACATTTTTTTGTTCCTCTTTAGGTTTTTGCCTGTTCTCCCGCAAGCGTTTGAATACATTCTCCACATCCACAATTGCATCATCCACCAAAGAACCGATAGCAATGGCAATACCACCCAGACTCATCGTATTGATGGTAAGCCCCAAAGCCTTCAGGGTAAGAATAGCTACAATAACCGAAAGCGGTATGGTAATCAATGAAATAACGGTAGTACGTATATTCATCAGGAATAAGAGCAGTACAATAATTACAAAGATACCGCCTTCATATAAAGACTTCTGAACATTATCAATCGAATTATTAATAAAACGGGATTGACGGAAAATATCGGTAGTAACCTTCACATCTTTAGGTAATACCTTTTGCAAATCCTCCAAAGACTTATCCAACTTACCGGTCAGATCAAGGGTACTTGTGTTGGGTTGCTTGGTGACAGTCAACAATATACCGGCTTTACCACGTTCGGAAGCCAGTCCCATCTTGGGAGCCTTAGCACCGATTTTAACCTCAGCAATATTCTCCAGTGTAATGGGTACTTCATCAACATTCTTAATTACAGCCTTACGAAGGGCCTCCACCTTATTAGTGGATAATACGCCACGAACAATAAATTCATTTCCAAATTCATACAAAACACCACCGGCGGCATTCTGATTCATATCTTTCACTACGTCTATGACCTCGTTCAAGCCGATTCCATAATGTTTCATCTTACCCGGATCAAGTAATATCTGGTACTCTTTAATATCACCCCCTAAAACTGTTACCTGGGCTACACCGCCAGTAGACAACAAACGGGGACGGATAGTCCAGTCTGCCATCGTTCGCAAATCCTGTAGGGATACACTATCGGAGGTCAAACCGATAATAAGCAACTCTCCCAGAATGGAGGACTGTGGACCTAAGGTTGGCTTACCCACATTGGAAGGCAAGGCGTCACCCAACACAGCCAACTTCTCGGAGACTATCTGACGGGCACGATAAATATCCGTACCCCAATTAAATTCGACCCATACAATAGAAAAACCTGTAGTAGAAGAAGAACGCACACGACGTACGTCAGTGGCACCATTTACAGCGGTTTCTACCGGAAAAGTCACCAGACGCTCCACCTCTTCAGGAGCCATCCCTTTAGCCTCCGTCATCACAACAACAGTAGGGGCATTCAGATCCGGGAAAACATCCACTTCCATATTCACAGCAGTATAAGTTCCCGCAATAATCAATAATAGAGCCCCTATCAGAACAACAATACGGTTGTTCAGAGAGAATTTTATAATTTTATTCAACATGATTTCTTCCTTTTATAATTAATGACTATGCCCTTCGGGCAACACCGATGAACTAGAAGCCAGCTTTACCTGATAAGCACCTTTAACGACCACTCTCTCACCCCCTTTCAAGCCAGAAAGTATTCTCACGTTTTTACCGTCACTCTCTCCGATACCGACTTCACGCTTCACGAACTCCTCCTCTGCTATTTGCAGGTAGACAAAATAGATACCCTGTTCTTCCGCCAATGCAGTAACAGGAATGGAAAATACGTTATTTTGGGGAGTGGTGAGCAGGTATACCTCTACATAAGAACCGGGAATGAAATCACCGATATTATCGAACTCAAAAGTAATCGGGATATAGAAAGAAGATTCAGCAGCGGCTTTGCCAAAGGATAATAAACGCCCGTGAAGATCTTCCAACCTATAAACCTTGTTATTGTAGGATACCATGAAGTTGGCTCCCCTGATTTTCTTAAGTTCATTGAAATAGTTTTCTGAAACATCGGCTCGCAGTTGCAATCTCCGGTTCTTGGAAATTGTAGCAACAGGCTGTCCGACAGTCACGTATTCCCCCTGACTCACCAGCCTGTTTTTGACATATCCACTGATGGGAGAAGTAACTTTTACCCCGGAAACAGTTACATTGGCAGCTTGGGCTTCATAAGCAGTTCTGGCATTTTCATATTTCATACGAGTCTGTTCGAACTCTTTAGCGGAAATAATCTTATCCTTTACCAGACCTTCTGCACGCTGATACTCTTTCAAGGCAGTTTCATAGGCAATCTTGGCTTTTGCCACCGGATCTCCTTCATAAAGATTTTTAGCTGAAATGGTTACAATAGTACTTCCCACACCAACAGTTGCTCCTTCGATGATGTTTTGTCCGGGAAAAGATACGACACCATTGGTCGTGGCGACAATAGTTTCTTCATCTCCTTGGGCTGCCTGTATCTGTCCGCTGGTTCTGATTACCTGTGCAAAAGATCCGGGTACCACATTATATATCTCCAACCCGATAGCTTCCGCCTGTTGCCGAGTGAAAATGATTTCGTCCTCATGTCCCTTGCCGGAGTTCTCTATTTCACTATGGTTGTCTCCATCACTTTCCCGATGATCATGACCGTCGTCATTCCGGTGAACCTCTGAGGAAGAGGCCGAGCGGGTGTCACTCTGTTTCGAATCGCAAGATATCAGGGAGATTGAAGTGGCCGCAGCCAGTATAATAAATATATATATTTTCATTTTTGTTATATTTTAAAGTTGAATTGAAAAGGAAGGACAACCTTGCCAACCATTGTAAAACAACGCAAAGACAAGGCTACTCCCCATTTTTTTTGTTTGAGAGTTTCCTCTGTAATACAGAATAGTGCCAATAAACAACACGAATACTGAGAATACCCATTCCGGCATCTGCAAGCATATCACCGAACTAATAATCGTTGCCCCCAAGAAGCCCTGTTCAGGCAGCAATGGTCTATCTGAAAGGGAAAATATCGTCTATCCAAAATTTCGATTTCACATTGATTGACAACCTCATATTTTGTTCCATAATTGATTAGCCAAGAAAGTTTTAACCGTGCCATAAACAGTCAGAGCACATATCCCTGTCATTACCGATTCTGGTTCGTTTGGGCTTTCTCCCAAAGTGGTGAAATCTAATTATCAAAAGATAAATATTGGAGGTAACTGATTACAGTTACCGGAAAGAATAGCAGATATTACAGTATTATAAACCCTGCAATAAATACTTAAGAGAAAAAATAGGGAGGAGCACGCAATCCGCTGCTCTCACCCAGCACTACGGACGTATAAGAGACAACATACCTATCGTATGTGTTTTCAGAGATTGGTATATCGAAATGAATAGTCAGAATGTCAGCAAACAGATATAGAACCGGCAAGTGGATATTCATCAGGCTTCCATCATGCAGATTACTTTTATCAACGCTGGAAGGAAAAATATAACCAGCTTGTGATACACAGGTGTTTTCATTATGTGCATCTTGCCCCGCCTCATGATCCGTATGCCCATCATTGTAGATATCGTCTTGTTCACATAATTCCATCACCGTACACATCATCTCTTTATGATGGTGATGCGGAATAGCGGAAAGCACTATTAAGAATAGTGTCGCTATGGCAAGTGGATATACGAAAAAGATACGCTTCATCTGTTTGGTTTTTACTTTCGGGACAAAAATAGAGTATATTTCTTGCAACCAAGTTGCAAACATGTTACAATGTTATTTTTCTCAATTTTTTGTTCTAACCCCCATTTGTTATAGAACCTATTATTTTAACTTCACAAACAGATTCATATTAATATATCAAGTTACTCAAAGGCCATTTGGTGGTAAGTTTTCTTTTACTCATGGAATCTAATTCAGTTTTCAGAAGTGTAAACCCTCGTTTATAGTTGACAAAAAAGCAAGTATCCCAGCTTTCGCCTGAAGAATCCATCCGTGAAGTGAAGAAGCGTATTTTATACTAAACCAACTGAAAATCAATATCTTTAAAAAGTAAGATTTCTGTCTTCAAAAGCTTTGTTTTAACACAGAGTTAAAGCTTGTTCTTTGGATGTGAATAAGAAGTTCTTTAAATGCAAAAGACTTGTTATTTGCGCACAAGAACCTGACAACCTGCAAAAGACGTTAACAATGTTAATTGAAGAAAGGTATAAGGAGGAAGATACCGGTTCAGACGGCGTAAACTCACTTCCGAAACTTAAGTTATCTTATTCAGCCTGTGTCTATTTTTTCTTATAAAAGCAAACAAAAAGAACAATTATCAACTTGAAAATAAAGAAATAAAGAATTTACCACCAAATTTAAAGAAGAACCGAAAAATAGACAATCAACACTTTTTCATCCCCGAAAGGTTCGACAGGTTCTTCCGGTTTTTCAACCGGAGATGTACTTGGCAAATCCGTTTAGGGTTCACCTGCGGAACAGCCCGTAACGGACAACACAAGCCATACAAAGAAAAATAAGAGTTTCGTTTTCATATCTGCTATTTTTAAGTTATTCCTTTGATACAAAGGTAAAAGCAAAGCCCCGCAACGTCTTTGCTGCGAGGCTCAATTTGTTTTGCCAGGAAGTTCACTACCTTTTTTCTTGATTATTCAGTACCGGACTGAATGTGACTTAATTCACTTATCTGTTTCTTCACTCCATTGTTTACCGAAACTCGTCTGTTCCGTTTCCACACACCCACGATGTCCGTGTACTTTACATTCATCCAACGCTGATTGTAGCTGCCGGAATTCATCATCGGAAAGCGTGACATTCCAAGCTCCCAGATTCTCCAGAATCCTTTCCTGATTCTTGGAACCGGGAATAGGTACGACATTGGGATATTTATGGAGCATCCACGCAAGCGATATCTGGGCGTTGGTAGCATGTTTTTCCACAGCGAACCGATGCAGCAAATCGAGTATGGGCTGGTTGGCCTCGATATTCTCTTTCGATAATTGGGGGACGAATTTCCGCACGTCATCGAAGCCGAACTGATCCTGTGGCGTTACCTTGCCCGAAAGGAATCCGCTTGCAATCGGCGAGAACGGTACGACTCCGATTCCTTTTTCAAGGCATACCGGAAAAATCTCCGTTTCGCAATCGCGTTCCACCATCGAATAGATGTTCTGGACGGCGGATAATGGAGTAATCTTATGTGCCGCCCGTATCTGGTCGGCCGATACTTGCGACAATCCCCAACCACGTATCAGTCCTTCCTGAATAAGCCGTCCCATGACGGTTGCCACATCCTCAAGCCGGACTGCCTCACTGATACGGTGCAGGTAATACAGGTCGATATAATCCGTACGAAGTCTGCTCATGGAATCTTCAAGATGCCGGCGTACCTCCTGGTAGAGATTCGTCTCGTCCGGTTTCGAGAGTTCACCAATATGAAATTTGGTGGCGAGCACCACCTTCTTACGGAACGGTTCAATCGCCTTACCCACCAATTCCTCGTTATGTCCGGCGTAGAATTGTTCTTTGCCATAGGCTTCCGCCGTATCGAAATGCGTGCAGCCGTAGTCGTATGCCCCGCGGATGGCTTCTATGGCATACGCTTCGGGTGGCACTTGTCCGTAACCGTGGCTGAATCCCATACATCCTATTCCTATCGGAGATACTTCCAGCTGTCCTAATTTTCTATTATCCATACTATTATCTTTTTAGAGTGAGATTATTATTGAATTACTTTATTTCCTTATTTTTAACCACTTCCCATAAGTCAGCATCCGCCAGCCCCATTCCAGAGGCCCAAAGCGGAAATAGGAGAGCCATAGGACACTGAATGCCATCTGGACAAGAAAGACGTAGAAAGCTATGGATTCTGTTCCTGTCAATCCAATGCCGGTCCCCAGTCCGAAGCCGATACCGTAGAAGAGAACCATGCCCCATACCGACTGTCCCACGTAATTAGTCAGTGCCATTCTCCCCGGAGCGGTAAGACAGCGCCACAAGCGCCACTCTCTACCATGCAGATACAGGAGACAGATAGCGGAAACGTATGCAAAACCTAAAGGATAGACACTTGCCGTATAGATGGCGGTGTGTGCAGTCGTTCCGAAAGGATGCCCGTTTACCGCACTCCAGGCATAGAGAACGGATAGGGGAAGTCCCAGCAGAAAACCGTATGTCACCGTTTTTTTCAGTAGTACCCGATTGGCCTCAAGATCGGCGTATATTTGCTTTCGTCCGATGTAGAAGCCCAATAAGAACAATCCCAATACCTTAAAATAGCGATTGCCGTCGATAAATTCCTGCAAGCGCACCCATGCACCTTGTACCAGAAATTGAAAGACCCCTCCGTAGTTTTCCGCGTCGCGTAGCCAGATTCCGAAGTTATATTCCGTTATACCATATAAATTGCAATAGTGCTGTTGCATTCGCACTGCGGGAGCCGACCGGGACACTCCGAATGTACCGGCTAACCAATCAATCAGAATAGGAAGTAGCAATAAGACAGCGGAAGTCCCCAGCAACACTCTGTCCGAAACATGCCGGAAAAGAGGGAGCAGCATGCCCAATAAGGCATACAACAGCAAGATGTCTCCACTCCAGATAAACATCAAGTGCAGAAAACCGATGGCGGCCAGAACAATCATCCGCCGGTAAAAGATACGGAATCCGTCCGTTCCCTTTTTAGCCGAGTTACTGATTATGATTGAGAATCCGATACCAAACAGCAGCGAGAATATGGTGTAGAACTTACCGTCCACGAAAAGGTATTGAAGGAAGCGGACTACCTTGTCTATTTCTGCCGTAGGCATGGCCTCCACTATTCTCGGTTTTTGAAAGGTATAAAGCGAAAATTCCGGAAAGTTGGCAAGACAGATTCCCAGCAATGCAAATCCTCTTAGAGCATCGAGGATGACATGGCGTTCCGAGACCTTCACGGGTGCCATGTCTTTTATGTCTATTTCCTTATTCATTGATCCTTTCTTTTACCGGATTCTCACAAGCATGAGTGGAGAAAATTCCTACCAAATTTTACTAAAAATTTAAAGCCTATTTCTCCTTTAAGGCATTCTTTAAAAAAGCATCTATCTTGTCGAACGGAATCACGTTGAGATTATCGTACAAATCGACATGGTTGGCTCCGGGTATAATCAACAGTTCCTTGTTACTACCCGTCAGCCGTTTGTAGGCATCCTCGCTGAAATAGCGGGAATGAGCTTTTTCTCCATGAATCATCAACACGGCACTGCGGATTTCGCTGATATAGGTGAGCAGTGGCATATTGATGAATGACAATACGCTGGTTTTCGTGATTCCCTCGTTGGAGTTCGGTGAACGGCGATGGTAGCCTCGTTCCGTCTTGTAGTAGTCGTGATACTCCTTGACGAATTGCGGAGTATCGTCCGTTACGGGGTCAAGTACGCCACCATCGCGTACATAGCTGTCATCACGATAATCCTCAGTACGCTGTGCGTTGAGTTGTTCGCGCAATTTGTAACGGTCATCGGAGCTCATGGCGTCGAAATACCCGTTGGCATTTACCCGGCTCATATCATACATAGTGGATGTTACCGTCGCTTTGATACGAGGGTCATTGGCCGCAGCATTAAGTGCAAACCCGCCCCAACCGCAGATGCCTAAGATTCCGATACGTTCCAGATCGACGTCCGCACGGGATGTCAGATAATCGACTGCCGCGCTGAAATCCTCCGTACTGATTTCGGGTGACGTAAGATAGCGAGGTGTACCACCACTTTCGCCGTAATAGGAGGGATCGAAAGCAATGGTCAGAAAGCCTCGTTCGGCAAGTGTCTGGGCATAACGGCCTGACACTTGTTCTTTCACCGCACCGTAAGGGCCACTGACGGCAATGGCTGCCAGACGTCCTTGCGTATTTTTCGGCTTGTAAAGGTCTGCGGCAAGCGTGATGCCGTAACGGTTGTGAAACATGATTTTCGTATGTTCCACCTTATCGCTCTGCGGAAAGGTCTTATCCCATTCCTGCGTCAATTTCAATGCTTCCATATCGGTTGAATTTATATATTTTGTTGTTGTCGTTTCTTGTGCCATGACATTCGCAAAGGTCAGGAATGTCAGTATGGCGATTGCTTGTAACTTCATAGCCGTATTATTTTATTTTATAGCGGAGCCAGACAATATCTGTTTCCCATTGTTCCACACTCTCTAATTTCAGCTTGTACGGGTTACATTCCATACGGGAAATTCCATCGAAAACCGCCGTCTGTCCCTTGCGACCGTCGATACCCGGGGCTACCATAATACTCACTTCGTCAATCAGTCCGGCCTCCAGGAAACCGCCACAGATATGCCCTCCCCCGACAATCGCCAAGCGTTCGACACCGAAATGTTCGTGAAGCAACTCCATCGCTTCCGGCAAGTCAATGCGTTCCGCACCGGCGGCAATCCACGAAATACCCAATGTGCGCAGCGTTTCCAGATATTCCTCGGACACTTGTTCACTGACAATACAAAGTAGAGGATACCCGTCAGCTTCCCCCTCCTGCCAGCGCAGTTTCCCATAGGTATCGACAATGATCGTATATTCGTCCGATTTACTGGCGACATATACGGATTTATGACCTATCGGAGTTCCCTCCATCGGAGTACTTTCCTCTTTGACAGCGGAACATTCGAGTGCGGTAGTTATCCGTCCTGACAGTTTCGAGCAAGGCCCCAGCTTTTCCAAGGCTATGTAATACTCATCCGTACTCAGTTGCCCGACCATCGGGCAGTCGATGCGGCCATCGACCGAAGTCATCATGTGACTGATTATATATGGTCTCATATTTTTGGTTTTTATTTATAATGCAAAAGTAAGGCAGCTTCTCCACTCTGCCGGTAGACAAATTACGGATTATACTACCTTATTTACTGATTCTTTATCGGCCTACCTGCTTCTGCTGCTCGGCATTATAACGGTCTCCGACAACGGGAATAGCAGCCACGGCATCCTCCAACTCTTTCCACTCCCCGGAGCTGATGTTGAAGTCGAGTGTGCGCAGATTTTCCTCCAGATGAGACAGTTTTGTTGTTCCCGGAATCGGTACGATCCACGGTGCTTTCTGAAGCAACCAGCCAAGAGCCACCTGTGCCGAGGTCATGCCCCGTGTGCGACCGAAAGCTTGCAGCGCATTTACAATGCGGGTATTCGCACGCATCGCTTCCGGCTGGAAACGCGGCAGGGTCTGACGGTTGTCGTTGCTAATGCTATTGATGGTAATTTTTCCATATCCAATTTCTTTTTTCGTTATTCAATTTCTAATTCACATTGCAAAATTACACGGTTCAAAATGATCCGTTTGTAGACGATTTACGGATATTTATATCCAAATACTCGATTTCAATCTTTTAACAGCATTCCAATACACGGGCCATCCGCTCCAGACCATCGGCAAGTAATGTGCGGGGACAGGCAATGTTCAGACGGATGAATCCCTCTCCACCGGGTCCGTACATCGTACCGGAGTTGACCATCAGCTTCTGCTGCTCTTGCAGATGCAGGGTCGTGGCGTCGGAACCGATACCGAGTGCCCGGCAGTCTATCCAGACCAAATAAGTTCCTTCGAGCGGCAATACGGGATATTGAGGCAGCCTTTCGGCGAAAAAATGGCATAGATATTCATAATTCCCTCGCAGGTATTTTCGCAAAGCATCGAGCCACTCGCCACCCTCATTATAAGCGGCAATTGTAGCGATCACGCCGAACGGGTTGACGTCGCACACCTCGTTGATGTTAATAGCACGGTCGATGCGGCGACGCACCTCTTCGTCCAAGGCGACGATATTGGCGATTTGCAGTCCGGCAAGGTTGAACGCCTTGCTTGGCGAAATGCAAGTCACGGAATTTTGTTGGAAGCGTTCGGAGAGGGAGGCAAAAGGCGTATAGTCGTGTCCCTCGTAGGTCAGTTCGCAATGAATTTCATCTGCCATAACAAACACTCCGTTGCGCAAACAGATGTCGCCGATATGCCGCAGTTCTTCCGGTGTCCAGACCCGCCCGACCGGATTGTGAGGATTACATAGTAACAGGATTTTCGCCTTCGGATCAGCCGCTTTCGCTGCGAGGTCGTCGAAGTCTATCATATAGCGACCGTCCCGATAAATTAGATTATTGGCCGATAGCTCGCATCCGTCGTTGCGAATCGACGAATAGAAGCAGTTGTATGCCGGAGTTTGGACAATTACTTTATCGCCCGGTGCGGTCAGGGCTTTGATAATGGCCGACAGAGCCGGTACGACACCGCTTGTATAGATAATCCACCGGGGATCTATCTGCCAGCGATGACGGCTCTCGAACCACCGGACGACCGCATCGTAATAGGTTTCGGGTACTTTGGTATAACCGAAAATACCGTGTGCAACCCGCCTTTGTAAGGCTTCTACAATGGCGGGTGCCGTACGGAAATCCATATCCGCTACCCACATAGGTAGCACATTTTTCTCTTTGGGAGTATCCCATTTGTAGGAGTTCGTCCCGCGACGCAGGACAATCGTATCGAAATCGTATTTCATAACTTATCTATTTATTCGTAATTTATAAATCCAGTTACTGCCCCAAAGTCTCGCGAGGAAGATTACTCCCCGGAAACAAAGCTCGATGCACATGGCAAGCCACACACCGCGTAGTCCCATCGTGGGAGCGAGCCATGCCGCCAGTGTCAGTCGCACGCCCCAAATGCTGCCGAAGTTCATCAGACTGGGTACGAATGTATTACCCACACCCACGAATATACCGTAGGCTACGATAGACGCCGCGAACATCGGCTCCGCAAAGGCTTCTATCCGCAGAATCTCGATTCCCAACGTGCGGATTTCCTCCACGGGAGTCATCACTCCGATGATTTGTGGAGCTGCCATATACATCAATGCTCCCATGACACCCATAATCAACATTCCCGACCAGACGGTAATATTGGCGAAACGACGGAGCAACCGGATACGGTTCGCTCCGAGGCTCTGACCGACCAACGTCGTGGCAGCCTCCGAGATACCGTAGCCGGGCATATAGCAGAGACTTTCGGCAGTGATGGCGAACGAGTTGGCGGCAATGGCGATGATACCGAGTGGAGCGACGATCACCGTCGTTGCAATCTGCGCCCCGCAAATGGCCATGTGCTCGAATCCCATCGGCAGGGAGATGCGGAAAGCTTTACGCAGCGTCTCTTTTTGAGGTAGGAAACTTCCCCATTCTCCGGATAGTCTCAACATGGGCGAGCGATGGCAAAGATACCACATCATTCCTCCGGCAGTGATGAGTTCGGCCAGCACCGTTCCCAATATCGCGCCTTCCACGCCTAAGCCTGCACCTGGAGCGGTAAATTCCCCCCCTAACCATTCCCCCTGCCTCGAAGGGAAAATCAGGAAGAAGTTGAACACGATATCCAGAAGACACATCAGCACGTTCAGCATACTGGGCACATGCATATTTCCACTGCATCGCAACATGCCACCCGCAAGGAAATTCAACTGCAAGGCAGGAAGGAAAAGTGCGAATATCCAAAAGTAGAGGGATGAATCGCTCCGTATTGCTTCATCACCGCCCAACCAGCCGGGAAGCATACCACTGATGGAAATGCCGACAGCCGCCAATAATGAGCTGAAAACCAATGTGGCAGCAATCGACTGGCGGAGTATCTTTCGTGCTCCCACGAAATCCCCGGCTCCGATTTTATGCGCTACTTGAACGGAGAAGCCCGTTGCGGCGGCTGCGCACAGCTCCCAAAACAGCCATGTCGTGGTAGAGACCAATCCGATGGAAGCAGCGGCATTCGCGCCCAGGCTGCCAACCATCGAGGCATCGATATACTGCATGGCGATGGAAGATATCTGTGCCATAATGGCAGGGACACTGAGGTATGCAGTCAGGCGCAACTGCTGCCCCAGTGTCATCTGCTTCCCTTCGCGGATAAGCGATAGCAGGTAATCTGTCTTTCCCTTTCCTGTTCCCATCAGGTTATGTACAAGGGCATTAGTCTGTGAAACAAGTTTTCTCGTCCCAGAGTTTCAGCTTGCAATCGGCGGGAGCCTTGATATTCTCGTCGAGGATAATCTCCCCGTAGCTCTCGGCGGTGATACAGCCCGTTCGCGGATTCTTCACCCCACCTATTGCGCCTTTGATGGTCGCCTGCACCGAACTGTACTCGAAAGCCCGGTCGCAGTCGGGGCCGAACGTACAATTTTCCAATACGAGGTCGTGGGCATAGCAGAGCGGCTGCTCGCCGGTAATATGACAGTTCACCAACCGAAGGTTGTGCGAATGCCAACCCAAATATTCACCGTTGAGTTCTGAATCGTAGATTGTCACATTCTCCACTTCCCAAAAGGCATCTTTCGTGGTGATTTTGGCATTGCGCAGTTCCACATTCTTCACGTACTGGAATACGTATTTACTGTCACTCTCCAATCCGTCTATGCGGATATTGCTGCTGAACATGAACGGATAAGTGCCGCCATGCAGTTTCAGATTTTTGATGTCCAAATTCTTGCAACGCCAGAACACTTCGTCGGCATCGTTTATCTCTACGTTCTCGATTTCGATGTCGTGCATCTCGCGGAACATCTTGGGGGCGTCGATACGTGTGTTCGTCATTTTCAGATTATCGGAGTACCACAGAGCCGAACGCCCGCCGACATCGAAGAAACAACGGTCGATAACGAAACCGTGCACGTGCCAGAAGGGATAATTTCCCTCGAACCGGCAATCAACGGCTTCGATGTTGCTGCATTCCTTGATGGCTGATTCTCCGGCACGGATAATTACATTCTCCAAACGTAAGTCATGTGATTCGAACAAAGGTCTTTCACCTCCGAATTCTGCATTTGATATTACTTTCATACTTTCCTTATTTTTAATTATTATTCATATTCAACTTGTAACAACGCAAAAGTACGAAGCTCCCTCCATAACAACTTTGCTTCAAGGCTCAAACTACTTTGTTCTGAAGTTCACCTTGTAATGGTGAGGTAATATTTTATCTCTCTGATGCAAAAATAGATGGTATCTGCCACATGCTTTGTAGACGAATTCCCGGTATTCATACCCAAATTACGGATTATGCTTATGCCTATTCCTACACAAATTGCCTAAAGCCTAATCTAACTCTGTTTTAACGTGTAGTAGTGGATTATATTATTCCGATACCGGCTCTTTGGTCCAAACGATTGAATGAAGTTACCAATTGACCGAAGAAGAAACAAAATCTGGATTTTGGGGATTCCCGATAAGGGGCTGTCCTTTGTCAAGGGCCCGCAGTATCTCCATTTCGTTATCGAACATTTCGAGATTTTCCTTCATACGTTCGATGTGTGTCGTTTTTGGGATAACAACCATACCCGACTGGATCTGAAAGCGCTATACCACTTGGCGTACCGTCTTGTGATAGCGGTCGACGATATACTGCAATACTCGTCATCGTAGATTTCATTGATCTTACTCTGTCCCAACGGGACCATCACTGAACTTGAATACCTTTGGCAAAAGTGTTGCCCACGACCTCCTGATGTTCCATGTAGGGATGAATCTTGATCTGGTTGACGACAGGCTTGATACGAGCGTATGCCAGCAATTCGTCCACATGATGCGGATTGAAGTTGCTCACCCCGATGGCACGGATCTTCCCCACATCGACATACTTTTCCATGATTCTCCATCTCTCCTTGACCTTTCTAGCTACCGGCCAATGAATCAGCATCAGGTCAACATACGTTCCCCCGAATGCTTCAATAGTCCGGTCGAGCGACTCGCGTACCTTTCCGCTACGCACGGCATCGGGAGAGACTTTCGAAATAATGAACACTTCACTCCGGCCGATACCGCTTTCCTTGATTCCGTACCACACTTCGGCCTCGTTGTCGTAGCCTTGCGCCACATCGACCAAACGGTATCCCAGTCCGATGGCGTGTTTCACACACTCTGCGGCAGTCTCCTTGAGAGTAGACGTGCCAACACCCAACTGCGGCATCTCTATCCCGTTGTTCAGCACGACACGGAGAATGGCAGGCAGTGTATCGGCCGTTTGAGCCGTTTGTCCGTTGTTGGAAGTTCTGCCCCACAACCTGTCAGTATGGTTCCTGTCAGGAAACACTTTTGTAGGACATGCCGACCAGCATCCTTTGGTCAGCGTGATAGATTACGATACCGTCACGCCCATCTTGCATACGCACAGCCAATTTTCAGTCTATGCACTTTATAAAGGGATGGGCGTTACTCTTCTCTCCGGACTTGTTGCATGGAACTCCGTTGGGTAATCACATCAAAGACTTCTCTTTCTTTTCTTATCAGTCCAATGAAGCCGGAGAGCACATCCGTTGTCATATCATCGATATGGCCAAAAGTAAACTTATCAACGGAGAACAAATCACGTAGACCGCTTATGACTTGGGGTTCGAATACCCGCAACATTTAAGTCGTATATTCAAAAAACAGACCGGACAGACTCTCTCGGAATACAGTAGAGATATAAGGGAACGAAAGTTCCGATAACCTTATCGATTACCGGAACTTCAGAAAAATCGAGAAAATGTCTGTCATGCAGGACACTCAATACCATAGAGTCGCTGTACTTCTTCCGGAGCGTGTAGGTCGAGAATCATATTGTATCCCATATTCATGGAAGCAATTGCGGCCATATCCTCCGGTGTCAGCATGAAATCCCCGATGTTGAAATTCTCTTGCATCCGCTGCCGATGTACCGATTTGGGAATGGCGACAACTCCGCGCTGTAAGTGCCAGCGCAGTACGACCTGTGCTGCCGATTTATCATATTTGCGAGCGATACCGGTCAGAATACCGTCCGTGAACAATCCGTTCCGTCCTTCGGCCAAAGGCCCCCATGCCTCTGCTTGTATGCCGAGTTCCTGCATGGTCCGTATCGCATCGGTTTGCGGAGTATAAGGATGCACCTCTATCTGATTGACCGCCGGAATAACATTAGCATTATGGCATAAATCCAGCAATCTGTCCGGCTCGAAATTGCATACCCCGATAGCCCGCACACGTCCTTTCGCATAAAGTTTTTCCATAGCCCGCCATGCTCCGTAATAGTCGCCGAAAGGCATGTGGATCAGATAGAGGTCGAGGTAATCCAATCCCAAACGGGCGAGCGAAGTGTCTAATGCTCGCAATGTCCGTTCATAACCCATTTCTGAAATCCATGCTTTGGTCGTGATGAACAGTTCCTCACGCGGAATACCACTTTTCCGAATAGCCATACCGACCGCCCGTTCATTTCCATAGACCGAAGCGGTGTCGATGAGCCGATAACCGACGGCAAGCGCATCGGTAACAACTCTTTCGCACTCGGTGGCATCGGGTATCTGAAAGACACCAAAGCCTTGTATCGGCATCTTTACTCCGTTATTCAATTCTTTGAAATCCATACCATAATATCGTTATAATTAGTTTTTCAAGATATTCAATCATGATTGTAGATACACTCCGAATCCATTCCAATAACCTGAATAAAAAACATTATCTATTGCATGAAGTTATTGAGTTTGTTGGCCGGATTGAGCGGTGTCTGGTCGGACAATACCAACGATTTGACCATATGCAACGTTCCCTGCTTGTACTTCTGAAAGTGTTCCGAAGCAATATGCTGCTCGTATGCTTCACGGCTCGCATAGGTTTCGAGAATCGTTACTTTACAGGGATTCTCCTTTTCGCCGACAGCATACATCGTCAGTACGCCCGGTTCGGTACGCAGGGAGATTTCACCTACCTCGGTTGCATAGTTCATATACTCGTCAAGATACTGCGGATAAACCTCTATTTTCGACAGCCGTACGATACCATCGGTCGTCATCGGCTCTTTAACGCACATACCCGGCTTATCCGGATTCAGACATTTGCCGATGATCTCTCCTGTCGCAAGGTAGGAGTAGGTCGGGAACTCGAATAATACGGGTTTTAGTTTCGTATAGTCGAGTTTGCCATCGCTGTCAAGCACATCGGAAGCAGCGTATGTATTGACTATCGCGCAAATGAAATTGTCGAAACCGTCGGTTTCATAAATGTCCACCACTTCACACTCCATCGTGAGTGGTGATGCGTCTATAACGGGCGTATCGTTCTCTCCGATATGGTAAGCAAACACCTCCGACTTATCGACCGTCGCACCACTTACACTTCCTACATAGTCAGCTTTCGGTAACATCTCACGACTCACAAGATTGACGGAAAGTCGTTTTGATTTTTTAATACCTTGATTGGTATAATGACTTTTACTCATGCTGACCAGTATCCGGTCATGGCCGATGACTCCCGTGTGTCCTACCACGAGCCAGTTTACTTTCCCTTCGACCTCCGCCCCGACAACCGTCATTGGTTTGGGATAGAGTGCCAACAGATTTCCGAGATTTTTCTTGTTTGTCTCCATTATATCGGGTTGTGTAGTGTTCTCTTTCACGGCAGTGCTGCACGACAACATGACAAGCAGTGACAGAACACCTAAGATTATTTTTACCATGATTGATTTATTTATCTATTTGACTTTCGGTGAACGGATCGGCACGATGCCCCATCAAATCGATTTTGGCATACTCCTTATCAAACTCCTCCATCTCCCAAGCTGAGAGACGGACCGTTCCCGCACCGAGCAGGTCATCCAAGTGTGCCGGATTGGTCGTTCCGGGTATCGGAGCAATCCACAATTTGCGAGATAACATCCATAGTAAAGCGAATTGCGCGAGTGTCACTCCCTTGCGCTCGGCCCATTTGCGAACCAAGGCGATAAGCGGCATATTGTGCTTCAAAGCTTCGGGCATGAATTGCGGCAAGTTCCAACGCCGGTCTCCCTCGTAGAAACGGCTGTTTTCATTGATTATCCCGGTGAGAAACGCACGCCCCAGCGGACAATAAGGCACGAAGCCGATACCGAGTTTTTCCAATGTCGGGAAGATTTTGGTTTCAGGCTCCCGCCACCAAATGGCATACTCGCTCTGCACGGCGGAAAGCGGGCAGACGGCATGCGCCCGACGGATGGAACGGGCACTCGCTTCCGACAGCCCCCAATGCAGCACTTTGCCCTCCTGCATCAAATCCTTGACAGTTCCGGCCACCTCTTCCATCGGCACTTTCGGATCGACACGGTGTTGATACAAGAGGTCGATATGGTCAGTATGCAGGCGTTTCAAAGAGCCCTCCACCGCCCGACGAATATGATCGGGACGGCTATTGATAGCAGTCGGTTGTTTCTCCTCGACACCGAAGCCGAACTTCGTTCCGATTTTCACTTTGTCGCGAAACGGAGCGAGTGCTTCGCCGACCCACTCTTCGCTGGTGTAAGGGCCATAAACCTCCGCCGTATCGAAAAAAGTGACACCTTTGTCGTATGCCCGGCGAATCAGAGCGATCATATCCTTTTTGTCGTACTTCCCACCGTAATATCCCACCATTGGCAGACAACCCAGACCAATAGCTGATACGTCCAGCTCTCCGAGCTTGCGATACTCCATCGTATCGTCCGCATTTGGCGTATTTTTATCAGATAAATTTCCTGATAAAGAAGAGATAGGGGATTCGGTAAACACACGGGAAACACCCGTTGTAGCTCCGGCCGCGAGTAGTGCAAAACTTGATGCCGTCCTTAAGAAATTTCTGCGATCCATAATCTTCTATTTTTTCATTGTTCATTTTCTGATTGCAAATTTACCGCGATTGAATAAGTCGGCTTGTATACGATTTACGGATATTTATACCCGAATCCTCGAAATAGTGCATGAGCTCAGATTTCCTTCAATACAATATTTCAGTTTTCTTTTTAAGAAGATAATGGGGTTTGCTCCTAATGAATATCGGTTAATAAATTAACAAAAAGGGAGGGACAGTACATGATGACATATCCCCTAGGTATGGGTAGCAGTCCGGACGCTCTTTAGCAGGGATTCAAGAAAATACCGTTCTTTCCTTGTATCCTGTCATACAAAACAACAAACAACCGATATTCTTATTGTTCGGATACAGAATTTTCATCAGATGCTATCAGAAATACAGACTTTCCCAGCTACGCAATCTGAACACGATATTTATTACCATTTCAATGGAACGAGCAGCCTTACGGACAACTAATATATAACATTCATCAAATCAAATAGTTATAACACATGAATGTTACGTATGGATTGGTCGCACGGGTTACTAATAGTTGGTCGCACATTATGCACACTATTTTTAAAAGTGTAGCAAAGGTAAGAACATAAAAAAAGCACTAATATATTGAATATCAGTGCTAAATATTTGTTCTTAATTTGCTTTCGCGGTGCGTACGGGACTAACAGACTTTGAAATTACTTTTGATATTCAATAAGTTATAAAGCTTTTCCGAAAAAAGCACTCGATTTTGCACCTACATAGCTTCTATGTTTTTCCGATAGGAATTTGCCTTGTTCCAACAATACAAAAGTAGAGATTTCCTATTGAAATATCAAGTAAAAACATCATAATAAGTTTTTATAATTGTTTTCAATATCTCTTATTATAAGTTTTAGTATTCAGTTTTAATATTCTTCTACAACTTCAAATATATAGTTAACTTAGCAAAATATATCACTATTTAGAATATGTATCAACTATTAGATTAAAATGTAATAAACAGCAAGAAAAGAGATTCCAAGATTGTAAGCATAAGTAAATCAACTTTGAGTCGCAAACTCAAGCGTAATAGTAGTCGGGCAACCATCTGTGGTACAAGGTCTACCCCTAAGCGATGGAGCATCGTAAACGCACTACCACTAAAGATTAACAGGACGAATTACTTGTGGGGGGCATATTAAGGAGATGATAGTTAACTACCAATGGTATCCAAGACAAATTTTGAGCGTATTGTGTAAAGAAGGTATTCGTTTATCACATCAAGCCATTTACAGTATCATTCATAGCGATTCCATAGGGCTGTTGACTGCAAATATACGACATAAACTCAAATATAGAAAACATCCCAAAGTCAAGCTTTCCCCAATGCTAACAGAACCAGTATCCACCCAAAGCCGGTAGAGGCAGATGGAAAGAGGTTTGGAGATTTTGAGATGGATCTTATCATGGATTCCCATTCCAGATCCATACTCTCCATTGTAGAATGTTCAATCAATATGCCGATGATGGAAGAATTGAAACATGGCAAAAAAGCAAAATCCTTGGCAAAAGAAGTCTGACGATTGTTGCCTCTACGAAATGAAGAAAACTATTAATAATTTATATTTTTCTTGTGTTTATGGCTGCATTTTGACGCTTTTTCACTAAGTTCGTTTTATATTTACTCATAAATAATAGATGTTTTGAGAAATATTGAGCATGTTCCACGATTTGAGACAAAGCTAAATTAACTTCGAGTCCATAACAACATTTGATAAAAGATGGATATAACATATAAAGAACAATTAAGTAGGCACGTTGAAAACATCTTCATGGGATATTCGACACCTGGCCTCCACATCTGTGATATTGCAACAGGTGGTGGTAAATCATATACCATCGGCAAGCTGACCTGCCAATACTACCCTAAAAAGTTTGATCGCATTGTTATCCTCTGTGTTCAAAATAAACTGGTGAACAGTATGAACCGTGAAATAGACAGTTTCATTAACACCGAAGGAAGTCTTATATCCTCATCTGACAAAATGGTAATAGAGAACAACCCCGAAGTTATCACTCAAGCCATCAAAAACGGGTGCTTCAAGAGGCTTCTAGAAGAAATGTGCTATCAGGTTGGAGAGCAGAGAAATGCAGATTACAAGGTCAATGAAATACAATACGGTTACAATGCCGTCAAAAAGATATATGAGGGACTGGCAGGGTTGATAAAGAGTCTTGACGAAACTGGCAAGAACGACTATATCCTTAATCAAATTAACGAGGGAGAAGCAAAACTTCGCAGGGCTGTTCGTGGATTCTTCGACACCTATAAAAGACACCTCGAAAAAACAAAACAGCTGAAAAAAGTCTCTCTCGAAACTATTTTAAGCAGGTTCCAGTCTCTCAACAAGGTTTATCCTCAGGTAGATTACAGACGGAAAAAAGTACTTCTTATGACTGTGCATAAAGCGATGTATGGAATTGACCCTATTCTTTCTGAGAAAATCTACCTGCAAGACATTGCTGAGAAGAACAAAAAGACACTTATCCTCTTTGATGAATCCGATCAAGCAGCAGTAGCTATGCGCACGGCAATCATCGACCAATCCATTGAAAATGCAGGAGGTAGCAAAAGATTTGCAAAGGGCTATAATGGTTATCTGCAATACAAGGATTTAATTGACAACCCAGAACAAATAGCCAATGAATATTACGGAGATTTGTTAGAGAGATGTCTTAACAAAGCTAAGGATATTACAAATACCAACTGGGAAAAAGCCATTGGCGGCATTCTTCCTTATAAAAATATCTTCTTAGGCAATTATGAAGAACTAGAAACATACAGAAGAGGTGTGTTCTTTTCAGGTCCTGCCCTGAGATTAAATATCTCTCAAAAGGGAGACAATACCAACTCGTATATCTGCTATAAGAAAAACGACCGTCATTTCTGCCTCGTTCACGCAAAAGACGCCAGTCTTCTTACAAAAGAATATGCCATGGTAATTCCATTAGACAGATTTCTCTCTCTCATCATCGGTAACACCACGTCTATAAAAGCACAACTCAGAGAGGTCATCTCTGATTCCCTGAAGCAAAGCCGGGAGCAATTCGAAGCTGAGGAGAAAAAGGTCGCTACAAATACAGCAACGACAAACCACTATCTTGGCTATCCTACATTGGAACGGGAGATACATACTTTATTCTCACGTTTTGAAACCACATCGGAATATCAGTTTGAACAGCAGATTAACGAATTCATGACAAATAGAAAGAGTCTGTTTGTTTCTAATGGCGACAGCAAAATGAAGTTACCTGATTTCTCTGTATATTCCCAAGGAGTGCAACTTTATCAAGAAGAAATTGATGAGCGTGACAACCAGCACAGGGTCAGGTTGTCATGCCGAGAGATTGCAACAACTCCTGAAAAGATACTGATTGATCTCGTTAACACTGACGGAACATCTGTAGTTCTATGCTCAGCAACATCCTCGTGCTGGTCTGTGGTAAGTAATTGTGATATCAAGTACTTAAAGCAGACACTTGGAGAAAAAGTTCAGGTACTTTCCAAAAATGGGCGTGAAATTTTTGACGACCTTGTCGATCATACATACCCCTCAGTACACCAAATAAAAGTTGTCCCTCTAGAGAAGTATGAATATGATGATAAGAGAGAGAATGCTATAGTGTTGCCGGACAAATACAAGCAGATGTTCTCTCCTGAAGCTTTGGAGGAAGGCCTGGCAGACAGATGGTTCAGAATCACATACAGAAGACTGAAAAAGACTACCAAAAACATAAATGACATACTGTTCCAACTATACAGGCTTTTCCAGTTTATTGAAGCATATCATTGGTTTTTCACGCACAATGACATCCACAGCATGATATTCTTCCAGAACCGTGCAGGAGATAAGGACAAGAATCAGATTAACGTCCTTAGCTGTCTTATAGACGGAACCTTCAAAAAAATGCCTTGTGCTTTGGAAGATGAAATCCCGTCAGGTTGGGTAAATGAACATATCCGTATTTCTAAAGACTGGGAAGACGTGGAATCCAATATCCTATCAGAACTCAGTCAGGACAAAGATGCAAAACTGATGCTGATTTCTGCCTATGGAAGCTTCAAGGCGGGTGCCAACATGCAGTATGAAATACCCGAAGGTCTAGAATACACAAGTGGAGACAACTGGATTAATGAAGGAGAAAAGTTAAAAAAAGACTGGGATGCCATCTATGTACAATCACCGACCTCATACCTTATGATGAATGAAGACGGCAATGAGGTGACATTTGAAAAAAGCCTTTACAATGCCATGCTTACACTGATGATGCTGTATGAACGAGGATGTCTTTCCAAAGCTGATGTCACTCAGTGGCTCTATTATGCATTGTCCAATAACTTTATGTTTAGTGAGAAGCGTAATCCAGGCATAGTCAAGGATAAAGCGGCATGGGCGCAGACAACAGTGGAACAAGCTATCGGCAGATTGTGTAGGACAAGGAATAAGCCTTATACAACATACATCCTTTTCGATGAATCCATGAAACCTTTCTTTGATGCCTCGAATATGGAGAAATCGCTTACAAAGGAGTTCAGAGCTTTGGCAACCTACATTTTATCACATCAAGATAAAAAGGAAGAGGAAATCGACCCAGAAGAGGTCATGCGATGCAATGATGCCAACTATGCACAGGCACAATTGGATCGCTTACGCAGGATTGCGCTTCGCTATACTCCTCACCAACAAATTGAGGATGAATTTGATGGTGACATTGAGGGAGAGAACGAACTGCCTTACAACGTAAAAATTAGTCAAATAATGTACCAGAACTACAAACAAACCATTATCAGAAAGCCTGTAATCGCTACTGTTGAGGATTTGAATGAGAACGACAAACGACTGACTTTTATGCCGAAGTGCTATGGTGACTGGAAGCGCAACTCCGCATCTGAATTAAATTACTATTGTGATGAAAGACTCAAAGCTTGTCCAAAAGGAAACGGGAAACTGTTCCCCTATCCTATCTCGCCATCCTACGTCAGGCTTGATGTGCTGATGAAAAATCCTGTTATCAAATCCCATTTTGAAAGAAACAGTTTTGCAACAACTTGGGAGAAGGAGGGCATGATACTCCACCCACAAATACTTGCCACAGACTATGCCGGAGAAATTGGAGAAGAGGCTTTCAAGGCAATCTTGTTACATTATACAGATTGCACTGAAGAAAACATCAAACATTTGGAAGGAAAAGATTACGAACTGGCCGATTTCGTTATCACGAATGAGGATGGAAACTATAGAATCGCATTTGACGTAAAGAATATGAATCCCGAAGCGGACCATAACGATAGAGAAAACGACATGCCCACTGCACAAAAACGAGAAATCAAACGCAAACGGTTAGGATGCGAGCTGATTACGGTTAACATGCTGGACATGGATGCTACCGGAATGGATGAAATACGTGAAATTCATGGGGTTATAGATGTGGACGGCAGTATCATTCCAAGTGCCATCGAACGCATTCAGAAACTTGTAAATAAAAACGACATATGAAGTTAGACGAAGAATATATTAAAAGTTTACCGCTGACAACCAACAAGATTAACGTGATTCTCAACAGGGAAGCATTCTTCTCGAGATATTCCATCGTGTCATACTATGGCACTAACAAGGAACTGAAGAATCTTGCATATGAACAACTAGCAGACGTACCTTGCCTGTCTGTAACTGGCGTAAGGGCAAGATGGTCAGGATTACGTTTCCCTATGGCTCACTTCTTTATCCTAATAACCAAAGGTAAAGAGGGACAAGTCTTGAACAGTCTAAGAGCATATGCACATATCCGTTCTAAAGTCGATACACTAGAGGAATACGATGATACACTACAGAAAAGGATTATTGCCTCTCTTGCCATTAACTCGATTGGGAAAAAGAGAAGTAATAAGATGATGTATAATGATGGAACACTACTCATATGCGATGACAAGAATTTCAATGCCCCTAAATCCAGGCAAGAACTTGTTTGTTTGAAGGTAGAAATCAATGAATATATGAATCTTACAGCCAAGACCACATCATTCTCTAATCCATCTTCATACAATGAATTAAGAAAACGCAAAAACTGCGTCTTCAAAGTCGGGAAAGACATAGAGGGATACCTATGGGAAGGACAATCAGTGAAACCTATAGTCATAAAGGACTTCAAGGATGGTGACTTCAACCTGAAAGAACTGTATGTGCAGAAGAAAAGATTCAGTGACAATAAAAACAACGTTCCCTATTGGCCATATAACAAAGAGAACTATACTCACGGAAAACTATTTGCCATTTGGCAAGTAGTACAATCCGTCAATGAAGACTTTGATGGTCTCGTCAAAATTGACTTTTGTGATTTTGAGGTATTGCACTATGATGAATGTAAGACTGGTGATGATATGCTCGCATTCCTGAAAGAATATCTATCAGAAAAATGCATTTTAGTTGAAGACCCCTTTGGTACTTCTGCATCAAGAGAACTGATTGACCAATTCAAAAACGAAGCCCTTTCGTTAATGGATGGTAAACTCGTTTTCCCGCGAAAAGCTTCTGGAAATGATATGGTGATAAAACTGTGTGAACCTAAAAAGGAAGATGCAAGTCATACCCATTATACAAAATCCCTCTACCGAATGTCACACTCTAGTAAGGCACTTCAACATATCACATTCTATAGTAATGAGAAGGATGATAAGATAAGCAAGGCTAGTACAAGAAGGATTCTCATTGAGTTGCTTGTAAAAGATTCGCTAATCAACAGAAGAATGCCCAACCAATTGGCAGAACTGATAATCGATTGGAAATTCTTCCGATACAAGATTAATGAAGGCTTTGTACACGGCGCTTCATTAACTGTTAATATCTCAGGCACAATGAGTATAGAAGAATACGGACTGTCTCAAAACAACTTAGGAGAAGAATTTGAACAGTTTGTCCACGATAATTTAAAATATAACGACTATGATAAGATTCGTGGCGGACGGGATTATATGACCATGAAAAAAAACGGCAACGTGTATTTGATTATCGATACGGAAGAAATACCCATACTCGATGCCAACTTGATTGATGACGGATATGGAAAGGTGGTCAATGAAGGAGAAACTATCTCTATGTTCAAACGCAAGAAAGTTGCACATGAATACCTGCGAGGCTATATCGGTTTCCATTTATGGAAGTCAGATGGTATCAATGGAGAAGCAAATGGTTCCTATTCATATATATCAGGCACAAATAGCGAGAACATGCAAATAATGCAGAACACAAAAATGGATAAGATGCCTCGCGCACGGAGGATATTTGTCTTGAACAAATCGAATCCAGAAACAGTGGAGAACGAAATTATGGAAATCGCCTCCATGTTGAAATTCGGCTTCGGAAGATGGAATGAACTAATGACCTACCCCTTCCCATTCAAGTTCCTTCAGGAATATCTGGATGATATTTGTGAGACTGTTTTTTCAAAGCACTGGAAAGATATTACTTACAAAGGTGAATTATAGGCTATTATGCATAAAGAAACAGATATATTAAAAGACCATGTTCCATCACCCCTTGGAAAAGCCAGTCTACTTTGACCCTTTTGGTCAAAGTAGACTGCCCCCCCTTGGCTGCAATATGATTGACCTTTCTGGCTCAAATAATATTAATCACTTGTTACAAGTATTATTAGAGATTTTTTTGTGTAGATTAGAGTGCCCGAGTCCTGGTGTAACGGGGTACTAATAAAATCTATACAAATGAATAAAAGAATTAAAAGCATTTTAAGGTGTTATGCGGCCGAGATGGGAATCAAGGAAACGGCTGATACGTTTCATGCTTCCCGTAACACAGTCCGCAAGTATGTCCGCCTGTTTCTTTCAAGCGGAAAAAGTATTGAGCAGCTTCTTTCCCTCTCCGACGAGCAGTTGCATGAACTGTTTGGCTTTACGGAATCCCGACATCGGGAACTTTCTTCCAGAAAGATTGAACTGGAAGCTTTGCTTCCCGGATATGTATCCCGCCTGGCACGCAAAGGGACAAGTGTCAGAAAATTGTTTAAGGAGTATCATGCTGAATACCCTGACGGTTATCAGTTATCTTCTTTCAAACGGGCTGTCCGTCAGTATAAGTTTCACATCACGGTCGTCGGGTATGTCGAACACTATGCCGCAGACCCAATGTATATTGATTTTGCCGGTGACAGGCTTGAAGTCGTTGATGGGATGACAGGCGAAACGAAGAAAGCCGAGGTGTTTGTCGCCATCCTACCTTTCAGCCATTACACTTACTGCGAGGCCGTATGGTCCCAGCGCAAGGAAGCCCTGATAAAGGGCTGCAAGAATGCCATGCACTATTTTGAAGGCGTTCCTGCGGCCATAGTTCCCGACAATCTGAAAGCGGCTGTTACCCGAAGTGACCGCAATGAGCCTGTCATCAATGATGATTTCGCCGCTTTTGCCGAACATTACGGCTGTGCGGTCTATCCTGCCCGTGTACGCCACCCCAAGGACAAGGCCCTGGTTGAAAATGCCGTGAAATTTCTCTACCGTTCCGTTTACCTGGACATAGAGGGGATGACGTTCACCAGCCTGGACGAGCTCAATACCGCCATCCATATTTCCCTGCTTGATTTCAATGAAAAGGTAATGGCCGGTCGGGAGATGTCGCGTAAGGAAATGTTCCTGAGAGACGAGAAAGACTATCTTCGCCCGCTTACCCTGAAGCGTTACGTGATGAAAGAGAGAAAGCTCATGACCGTGGGCAAGAACTCTTACGTCTCGTTGTTCAGGCACCATTACAGTGTTCCAAAGGAATATGTGGGGAGACGTGTGACAATTCTCTATGATGCCGACACGGTAGAATTTTACTGTGGTATGAACCTGGTTGTCACCCACGACCGCTGTGACATCCCCTATGCCTATTCTTGGAAAAAGGAGTACAACCTGCCGGGGCACTATGGCTCTTATGAAAAGGACCTGGAGGAACTCTTCCGGTACGTTTCGGAAATGGACAATATCGTATTGAATTATCTTCGGGAAGTGGAACGTGTCATGCAATATCCTCCAAAGGCATTCAGATCCTGTCGGGGCCATACTGGCACTGGAGAAAAAGTATGGTCGTGACCGTCTGGTTGCGGCCTGCGCATGCGCAGACCAGAAGTTGCAGTACGGGTATCAGGCCTTACGCGAGGTGCTTGAATTGGGAGAGGATGCGGATTTCCTTCCCGATGAAGACGGAAGGATGCAGCTTCCCGCGAATTCCCCGGTTCCGTTGTCCCACAAAAAACATACGTGGACGTGAATATTACAGAAAAGACAAACAAGAACGATAAAGTTTAGATTTATGGAAACAAATAATAAGACGGCCCCCGTTACGGGACAACAAGACCAGAATACCATATCACTGGATTTGATGAACCGCATGAGATTACACGGCATGGCAGAGGCTTTCAGGGAAAGTCTTGCCGGTACCACTCCGCAGTCCATGCCGCAGACACCTTCCTTCCATGCTCCTTGCACGCGAATGGGATTATCGCGCCCAGGCTGCCATTGCACGGCTGACCAAGAATGCGGCATTCCGCTACAAGGCCTATCTTGAACAGATTGACTATGCCACAAACCGGGGTCTGGAGCGCAATCAAATGGAACGCCTCGCTACCCTTGATTTTGTGCATAAAGGGCAGAACCTTTTTATTACCGGTTCTTCAGGCACGGAGAAAAGCTATCTGGCTTGTGCCCTTGGCCACGAGGCATGCAAAAGGGGATTCCGCACTTTCTATGCCAATGCCCAAAAACTGCTTGGCGCACTGAAAGTGGCCAAGGTCAAAGGTACACTTGATACAGAACTCAAGAAGATTGAGCGATGTCAGTTGCCCATTCTTGATGACCTGTTCCTTGTACCTCTTGATGCCAAGGAACGTTCCATACTGCTCGAAATTATTGAAGACAGGCATGAACGAAAATCCATCATCATAACCTCACAGTATCCATCGTCCAACTGGTATGACATGGTAGGTGACCCAACAATAGCCGATGCCATCCTTGACCGCATCATCCACACGGCTCATACCATAGAATTATACGGTGAAAGTATGCGTAAGCTAAGGTCTAAGAAAAACTAAAGAACATAAAAGGGTAAAATAAAATTGGCCCCATCACCAGGACTTTAAAGGGTCAATCATATTTGGCCAAAAGGGTCAAAGCAGACTGGCTTTTCCAACTATATATATAAATTATTTAAAATATATTGCAAGTAAACATCATAACGTTTACAATAGTAAACCTATGTACAAATAGACTTATGGATATTTTGTTCTCATTATGTCATAAAAAGCTGAATATAACATAAAGGTCTTCCAATTTTCTTCTTTAGAGAATTTGCAAAATAATTCTATTGCCAATTCAATATTTACACCTGTATCAAACAGCTTTTTGTTCAGAAGATATTTTCGCTGGTTTGACGATGCGTTACAAGGATAAATATCATTCCAATCTTCCTTTCTCAATATATACCACAAATATCGTATATATTTAAGAGAATCACATTGGAGATTCGTATTTCTAATCAGAGTTTCCACATGACTTTGTTCAGGAGTTCCGATAACAGCTTGGATATCCCCATCTGGTAGATACTCAACGAAATTTGCAACATTGGAATAAAAATATACGGGATAGGCTTCTTTTGTTCCTCTCTTTATATTGCAACAGATTTTTTGTTTTCCTTCTTGTTCATTCCTTACGTCCGGAAAAGTCCCGTTACAGGAAGCGACCAAATTATTGTATGCAACTTTATGGGGATGTATATTCGATTGTTGGCTATAGCCCACACTTTCATACACATCTGCAATTACCACTTCATTGGAAGAAAGACCTGGTGCAGTTTGATAATATGCCACATTATCAGCCGAGGTATAACTTCTTGGAATGATATGTTCAAGCGTTATTTTTTGATCGCTATATTCTTCATCTTGATTCATTTTAAGTTTCCTCAGACAATAACAACACAAATCTTGTTGTTCAGACAATAACAATTTGGTCAATGTCTTACGGTATTGACCGTTATTAGCAGCACAAAAAGTATCTTTTGTACCGGAATCGTTTTTATTATAACGTACATCTACATATCTTCCATTGGTCTCTCGACAATGATTATGCAAAAAGTTTTCCGTATTGGCAAGTCCGTTTACTCGTCCATGGGATTTATCAATGTAGCGCATTAGTCGATTACGTTTATTTTTTGTTCAATACGTTTTGTTAATTCTTGCAATGAAATCAGATTTTTCGACGCAATATATTCTTTAAGACGATCGCCTTGTTCTGTAAGATTTTTGGAATACATGTAAGCACATTGGTCAATTAACCTCTTCAGTTCCTCTCCATTAAGGGTTACCCCCATAATTTCTTGCAATCCGGAATTTGCATCAATTCCATATATATCTTTAAAATATTCAGGTTGTTCCCCTATATGCGGCAACGTTATTATGCGGTTGCAGTTGTTTAATGTATTCAAACTTGTAAGAACAAGAATGGAATGGGTAGATACGATAAATTGGATGAGCGGGAAAACCTCTATCAGCCTATTCATAATCACACCCTCCAACTCTGGATGTAAATGAAGGTCTATTTCATCAATGATTGCAATTCCTTGAACGCTAACTCCTTGTCTGTTAGATAAAATGTAAGAACGATAAGCCAAATCAAGGACAATACTAAATAAGCGCTTATAGCCTGAAGGCAGATTTACAAATGAAATTTCCTTTCCACTCTTAGTTATAATACACAAATTGTGATTTTCAGAATGGATTCCAATAGCAACTACTTCTATTGAAGACTTATCTTCAAGAAGAAGATTTTGGCTAAAACGTTTTATACAATCCTCTATTACATCATTTTCATGTTGCAATTGCTCAACCTCTTTGGTTTTAATGGCAATTATCTCATTATTGTTCTCATTCTGAGCGATATTAAGCTTTGCTATGAGATCTTTACTTTGCCTAATACTGAAAATGTTATTTTCCAATCGAGAAATCCACTCTTTGGTACATCCTTCTACTCCATTCCAGTCAAAATATCCAAAATTGCGTAATTTCCCAATCTTCTTCTTTGATTTGTCTTTCTTAGTATCTTCCTTATGAGGGAAACAATCTGAATAATATGCTAAAACAGGAAGTTCGTCAGTTACTTTATGCCACTTGTAAAATTCTCTGAAAGCATCAATAAATTCTGAAGGACGAAGACGATTATTGGTAGCAAAAGCACTCATTTTCCAATTAATATTATGTTCTGGAGCTAATGTAGCATTTGCTTCTATTTCAATAAGATTATCAGTATGATTATTATAATCTCCACTACGGCTAAATCCCTCAACTCTTAAATAAGGATTGTTGTTAGTGATAGTTCTCACCTCAAGTAGTTTCCTTTTTGGGGAGCCTTGGGATTTATTGACGTAGATTTTATCTGAATACATTATAAAACTCAATGCTTTATGAAGGGAGTGGATAAGGGTAGTCTTACCAGTACCATTCTTACCAAATACAATGGTAGCTCTTTCGCCAAAGTCCAACGAAAGATTTTTAAAACATCTAAAATTTCTAACTTTTATGTCTTTGATAATCATATCTCTCAAAATCAACATAGAAGCGACATGCCCCTATGTTGCAAAGTTAGCTAAAAAGACGAACATTTCCTATATAAAGCTATGAATTTTTGTTTTAAATAGCGACATCGTAATCTTCTCAATAGTACATTGTCAATAATCCTCACTATCTGTTTGCCATACCTGCAAGATGATACATAAACGAGCTGCAACAAAAGCACTATCATTAAGAGTTCTACATATCCACCAAGTAAAACTTTATCTTATTTCACAACCGCATAAAGTCATTGCACAAGGCCATTATTCATACAGAAAAGCTAAGTACATATAACTTGATTTCCTGCTGGTAAAAACGAAGAATTGCGGAAGAAAAAGGCATTATTTGTTATTAATAGAAAAGAAAAACACTATATTCCCAAATACTCTTGTATACTATCAAACATATCAGAGTCGAGTTTCATGTCGTTGCGATAGTATATATACAAATTGACATAAGTCTTGAACATAGAGTTATCTACAAGAAAAGATATTCATTTAAAGCAATTAGCTCTTGTTTCAACCACTCATGTTTTTTGTCATCCACAGACACAGAATGGTGCATGACTCTTGAACGCACGTTTGGTATGGTTTTCACCACTGAGTATACTTATTGTGATACAATGTTCTCCAAGCAAACATTTACGACATTTACATATTCTGGTGTTTGGAATTGTTGTCAGTTGTTGAAAATTCAAATGCAAATCAAAATTACCGGTTTCCATTATCTGCTTTTTCGACAACTCTCCATTCTCCTTTTTAGGAATGTCGTACATTGTTCTCAGTTCAATACAGTCTGTCACCAAATGAGAAATCCAATGAAATTTTGAGGTTAGCGACAAATGTGTTAAGTTTTGACGCAACAGATGGTAGTTCACCCTGTCATTTGCCACATCCATTAGATCTGCAAGTCTTATCAACATCATCAGATACTTCAAATTTATCGTATCATTCTTAGCATGCGACTTCAATCCATACACATCCCATACGTCTTGTTCATGATAAAAGTTCTTATATTAATGTGAGTTCGATGAAATTATAGATTCTATTTTAAAATAGGTGACTAGTGAAAATTTTTGTATCTTTATAGTGTTGAAGTTACAAAGAAAGAAACACAATAACCGCTATGTTTATCAATAACAAAAATACAAAATATTACTGAAACAACTGAATAAAATAGACAGATTAACACAATAAAAATTTAAGTAGTTATAGAAATAAATACGGACGTTGGGGATACGGCTGAAATGAAGAAAGCCTATAACTATAACCAATCATCTCACCACATAGAGAAGGAAAACATTTCTAAAGTATCGGTATCTAAATCACTCCTACAAAAGAAGCTTTCCAAGCTATAATTACTATATAGTCCATGAATGTCATCACACCACTCTTCACAATTTTGCATCGTAAAACTTGCCATTTTCTGAAAAGAAGACTATCATTGGAAAACGAAGACAGGAAAGGAAATTCTGAAGGGAAATGATCTGACCGACATTGATGAAACTCATGGATGCCCGATTCGGTAAACCTAGAACACCGGAATGTGCAAGGTTCTAGGAAGAAGCCCGTACATATCTGAGCATACGCAAAAGAATCATATTTGAAATGCTAAAATAGATTTCTAATTAAAGCGGAATAATCACTCCTTTTATTCCGATAAGTTAGAAACATTGTTCTTTAAAACGATTAATTGTGTTTTTTCCAAGAATTGGAAGTATTCACGTGGTTTAATTTATTTTCTTGGAAAACATAAAAACTATATACCACTGATTACTAGATGTATAAACAACCAAACTATAACATATATAGGAATTGAACCATATCAGAACTTCATAATAGCTAAATCACTGTTTACTAGCAGCTTATAAATTATACATAAAAACAGAATCCCCGGTTCGATTCCTGGTGGGAATCACATCTTATTCATATCCACAATAATTATCTGACAAACAGCTATTTATAATAATATTCTCAAATCGTTTACAGAGTCCTATATAAATAGTGCAAAATTCATTGAATCACTATAATTTGCAATTTTCCTGATGAAATAGTTATGTCTTATTCATGTCCATATTGGAAGGTATACCTAATGGATATGAATAATAAATTAATGTGACATGAGACATAATTTTTCTATTAGCTTCTATCTAAAGCACAGTACACCCAGAAAAAGTGGTAAATACCCAATAATGCTCCGCATCACTATCAATAAAGAAGTTGCGGATGTTAGTTTGAAAACACTCATCTTACCAGAGTATTGGGACAAGCAAAGGAAACGAATCATGAAGACTGCTCCGGATGCACACGCTATCAATACATATTTGGATGAAGTTTATACGACTTTGCACTATTATTACAAGCAGGAGCTTTTGAGTTCCAGGCACATTTCTGCCAATCAGTTAAAACAACGCTTTCTCTTGATAGGTGCCACCCCTCCATCTCTTTTGGAACTTTTCATGAGGCAGGAAGAAGATGCCTGCAAATTGTTGTCGGCAAATAAAATCAGTATATCCCACTACAACAAGCACAGGCTTGTTTACCAACGTCTCGATGAATTCTGCAAGAAAAACGGAATCAATGATATGGCATTGGATCAGTTCAACCGACAGACAATACATGACCTTGAAATTTTCTTCAGAACAGATTGCAGTTTATCCGTTAATTCCACTGCTAAAATGTTGGAATTCATACGTAAAGGTATACTATGGGCATATCAATGCGGATTGATACTTATAAATCCATTTGCCACTTACCGGATAAAAAAAGAAGATACACAAGTCCAGTTCCTGAATAAACAGGAAATATCAAAAATTAGAAAGAAAATAATAGATATCCCCAGGCTGGATTTTGTCCGCGACTCGTTTATTTTCAGCTGCTTCACGGGCATATCCTATGCAGACATGTGCAAATTAACGAAAGACCAAATTGTATTTGATTCAAAAAGAGAGGGATATATCCATCTCTATAGAACCAAAACAAACCATCCGGCATTCATTCCTCTCTTACCTCAATCCAGAGAAATTCTTGATAAATACCTCAATCATAATCAGTCAGACAGAATCTTTCATATGCTTTCCAACCAGAAAACCAATGCTTATCTGAAGGAGTTGGCTGATATTTGCGGTATCAAGAAGAAACTGACCTATCATGTTGCAAGGCATTCCTTTGCAGTTACCGTTTGCCTGGAAAATGGAATACCTATAGAAACCTTATCCAAGGTATTGGGACATACCAGCTTGAGAGTCACACAGGCATACGCCAAAATTACTTATAAGAAAGTCATGAACGACATGGGGATCTTGAAAGACCGGCTTGAATATTAAGAGTATTAGTTCATTTAAACAGCCTCCGACATCTGATGACACTTGATGAAATCTGATGTCAGAAGATTATCATTTATCTGCAAGCACCATTACATTTGCGTCAAACAAAAAAATACTGTTTATGGAAATCGTGAATATTGAAGCCGGAACATTCAAAGAGATGGTAGCCGCATGGCATTCTTTGAAAAGTAAACTGGAAGAGTTACAGAATATTTGTTTGAGAAAAGAACCAGATGAATGGTTGGACAGCAAGGAGGTATGTGAGGTACTCAGTATATCTTCCCGTTCTTTACAACATCTTAGAAACAATGGAACACTATCCTTCACCCGGATAGACAAAAAAATCTTTTATCACAAGCAGGATGTCATATCATTGCTAATAATTGTACAAAAGAAAAAATAGTCATGGGAGAAATCATTACCAAAACACATAAAGAAGTCCTTCGATTTTTCGATGAGATCAAGAAAATCTCAACGCTTGTTGATACCTTAAAATCAGGCTATAGTCCCTCACTGAATGGAGAACGTTTCCTCACAGACACAGAACTGTCGGAAATGCTCAAGTTGACCAAGCGCACATTATTAGAATACCGAAATTGTGGAAAAATTCCCTATTATCAAATTGGAGGAAAAATACTCTACCGGGAAAGTGATATTAAGAAATTACTATCCGAAAATCGCAGAGAAATGTTTTAATACCATTCAAAATCTGTTTGAATAATGTTCAAACGAGATTTTATAGAAAAAGGCCGCATTCAATCCGACAGAATGCGACCTTTTTGCTTCTATTTGAAAATCAACTTTGCAACCCCCTGCATATCTTCTAGAATGTTATGATCCAACACACGAGCATAATGCTGGGTCATACGCGTAGAGGAGTGCCCAAGCATTTTCGACACATTTTGCAAAGCAACATTGTTCGCTAGCGTGACAGTCGTTGCGAAAGTATATACAGAAAAGGTAATTATTAGCAATAAGACGTAAAACGCAGATAATCATGTATGTTTGTCGTTTGTAGTCGTTAGCTGTCTTCCCTTGAAAAAGAAAAAAAGAGCCTATTCAGGCAGTAGTTCCGTTGCTTATCCGTTACCCTTTTCAGAGGTCGGCAACAGGCAGAAAAACAAGGAATTAGGACGGACTTCTGCAAATCGGCTCGTTTTTCTCTTTTCGCTGTCTTCATTAGACCTTTGAACGGTTTGTTTGTCAGCGTATTGCATCATTTCAAATAACTCTGTTGGAAGTAATTTTATCAACTTAAAAAAACAGAGATATGAAAACAGGTTTGAAAGTGCATTTCTATTTAAGAAAGACCGATGAAAAGAAAAACGGTGAATGTCCCGTTATAGGAAAAATCACCATCGGGAAAGATGTCGCACAATTCAGTGCAAAAGTTACCGCTAAAGCATCCCTTTGGGATATTGTTTCAGGTAGGGTTACAGGCAAGAGCAAACACGCATCGGAAGTAAACGCCACACTGGATAAAATCAATGTAGCGGTAAACATCAGTTACCGCAAGTTACAGGAAACAAAGAACACGGTCACCGCAAGCGAGGTAAAGAACGCCTTTCAGGGCATCGCATCCCAGCAGGAAACACTAATCAGGTACTTCACACGCTACAATGAAGATTTTAAGAAACGTGTAGGCGTGAACCGTGAGTTATCCACACAGGTGCAGTATGAAAACTCCCTGAACCATCTTAAACGGTTTATGTCCCTGAAATGCAAGCTGTCGGATATTCCATTCACACAACTTGATTTCTCTTTCATAGAGAAATACGACTTTTATTTACGTGTGGAACTGAAATTAAAACCAAACACCATATTAGGCATCATGCGCCATTTGCGTAAAATGATAAAACTTGCCATTGGTGAGGGAATTATAACCCGTGACCCGTTTGACGGTTATTCACCTGAAAGACCGAAAGCCGAACAGAAATATCTGACACGTGAGGAACTGCATAAAATTATAACCACACCGTTAGACCATCCATGCAGATACTTGACCCGTGATATGTTTTTATTTTCTGTTTTCACCGGATTGGCGTACAGGGACATTTGCAACCTTACAGAAAAGAATACCGTCAGGGCTTCCGATGGCGTGCTATGGATAGAAACTACCCGGCAGAAAACCGGAACGCCTTGTGAAATCCCCCTGATGGAAATTCCCCTGCAAATCCTTGAAAAATACAAGGGATTAGCCCCTGACGGTAAACTGTTACCCATGCAGAGTTGCGGCAGATTGAACAAGAACCTGAAAGTTATCGCCCGGTTGTGCGGACTGAAACGAAAACTCATCTTCCATGCCGCAAGACATACATATGCATCGGAAATTTGCCTGTCACAAGGAGTGCCGATAGAAACAGTCAGCCGTATGTTAGGACATCGGGACTTGCGTTCTACACAGATTTACGCCAAAATCAGCAATAACAAAATATCAGAGGACACCGACAAACTGGAAGAACGGATAAAGGATAAATTCCGGTTGGTTGGTGTGGAGCAATAAATACATCATTCTAAATAACTGTCAATATGGAAAAGAATACAAAAGCCAAAAGAAGCACCTTTGCCGTCCTGTTTTATCTCAATACGTCCAAACGTAGAAAAGACGGTACTTGTCCGGTAGTGGGACGTATCACGGTAGATGCGAACTCTGTACAGTTCAGCACGAAAATCAATCTTTCTTCCCCTGATTGGGACGCAAAGAAAGGACGGGCGAAAAAAGAAAGAAAGGAACTCACGGAGATAAACCGGACGCTTGACCGTTTGGAACAACAGGTAAAAGCCCATTATTGCCGAATAGTTGAAACAGAGGGGTACGTAACAGCCGAAAGGATAAAGAACGCCCTGAACGGTGTAGGCGAAAAGGCATCCAATCTGTTACAGCTATTTCAGGAACACAACACTGAATTTGAAAAGCGTATAGGAGTAAACCGTGTTTATGATACTTATTACTCCTATTTACTGACGTACAAGCACCTTTCAAACTTTATCCGCATGAAATATAATTCGGAAGACGTGCCGTTAATCAGTTTGACACATAAGTTTATAAATGATTTCGATTTCTATTTGAGGGTAGAAAAACGGATGCAGGTAAGCACCGTTCTAGGACATATGATTGCATTGAAAAAGATAATCACACGTGCCATCAATCAGGGGACGTTAAGATGTAACCCGTTTATGAACTATGTAGCGGAACAGCCTTTGAAAAAGTACAGGCATCTGACGGAAGAGGAGTTTCAAAAGTTACTCACCACTCCGATAGCGACCAAAAGATATTACCGTACAAGGGACTGGTTTGTTTTTTCGTCTTTTACGGGTCTGTCTTATGCGGATATGTGCGCCTTGTCGGTAGATAACCTGATAACGGAGCAGGACGGCAGCATATGGATAAAGATACCACGCCAAAAGACGGGGACGGTATGCAGCATCAAACTGTTAAGCATCCCTTTGATGATTATAGAGAAGTACAGGGACGAAAGAAAAACGGATAAGATTTTTAACATGATAAATCTTTCTTGTATATGCACCAATCTGAAAGAGGTAGCCCGATTATGCGGTATAGAACGGAATTTAACCTATCACATGGCACGTCATACATATGCAACTCAAACGTGTATCTCACAGGGAGTTCCGATAGAAACGCTTAGTAAACTCATGGGACACCGTTCCATTCAAACGACACAGATATACGCAAAAATCACCAATCAGAAAGTAAACGAGGATATGAAGAAACTCTTTAGCAAAGTAAGCGGTAAATACCAAGTGATTGAAAGTGACATTACTCCGGATATAGCACACAAGAAATTTCCTCATTGGCTGAAAATAAAGCAGATATTTCCCGAAAAGAAATAAGATGCAGGATAAAGAAGATAGGTTTTGCCTATCTTCTTTTTTTAATTCATCCCCGCAACCTTGATTAGTTGCATTATCTCCGACAACGTGCCTTTAGGCTTGATTGTACCGTTCAGGAAACCACCCAATTCCTCATTTAGCGTCTGACTGTCATAAACCGTAGTAATCGAACCACTGAAAGAGAAATCCTTTTTCCCTTCTTCATTCAATAATTCTTGCAAGGTATCTACGAATTTATCAGCCATTTCACGCCTTTTAAAAACAAGATTTGTCAGTTGTTTTTCCTTGTAATAAATAGTCAGTACGGCAACCGTATTTTCATTTTCGCTTAAATCTCCATATTGGTATCACTTTAAAAATTAAATTTCTACGAAGATAGGAAAATACGAACAATTACCGCCCTGCTTTCGTACTTTTTCCAAAGCTGAATAAAACATTAACAAAGGTAAGCTCCGTATTCCGTCCGTTCAAGCCCACGCCCTACGGGTTTGAAAGAAAATCTCCACACCTGCGCTGCGCTCCGGGTTGTATTTTCTTCCAAAGGCTTGCACAGACGGACTACTACACTGATAAAGTTAATGTTCTTAGTCAGTTTCGGAAAAAAATGTGTTTTTTAAAGGATGGCAGGTTATTCCTGCCGTTCCTTGTTGTAGTAGGTCTGCAAAAGCCGTTCTATATCGCTTTGGCGGTAGATTATTTTGCCTTTTATCTGAATGTAAGGGATAACGCCCGTATCTCTCCATTCTTGCAGCGTGCGGATGCTTACTTTCAGATAGTTGGCTGCTTCCCGGTTGCTTAGAAACTTCTCACCGTTCAAATGCGGTCTGCTTTCCTTTGCCAGTCGGCTGATACCGTCTAACATTCTATCCATAGATTGAAAGAACTCTTTTATTAGTTCACTATTGCCGTTTATCAGTTCCATATTGACATATTCATTTATAGTTAGCTTGAATGATTGGTATATACATATTCAATTACGCAGGTAATCGCCATAGTAAGAAATGGAAAGGCTGTCTTTTGCCTTGTCATAGCCGATATAAAGCCGCTTAAAGGCTGAAACAATAAAGTAACGGCTATCTTCTTTCTGTATCTCGTAAGTGGCAGGTTGCGCCTGTCCGTTATCCGATACATGGAGCATCGAAAGGAGATACTTTTTCTTACTTGGGTATATCATTACCGTAGGATGAAGATTTAAACTTTCCCATGTACCCACAATAGCCGGGAGGGTGAAAGATTGGTTTGCTTCTGAATTATCATCTTGTTTTCTTGTCATAAGGCGATACTTATTTATTGGTTGGTATATAGTTGTTTTTCTTTCCTGAAAGATGGTTTGCCGTACATTCGGTAACCAGTCTTTCAATATCGGCAGATTTATAGTACAGTTTATTCCCGATTTGGGAGTAACCCAGTTTACCACTGTCCCGGTAGTTCTGCAAACTTCGGATGCTGATACCGAGCAAGGCGCACACTTCACGACCTGACAACCATTTATCGGACTGATGATTGTTCAATCTGCAAATGCGCTCCACCTGATTAGCAAAGTTGGCGAACCGACTGTATACCTGTTTAAAGGTCTGTTCCTCAATAGTTACGATATTCATTCTTTATTCTCTTTTGGCTGGTTGAATATTCCTTTTTGCATTTCTTCCCGGTAGAGAACCGAAAGGACATCATTGTACGTATTCAAATGCTCTTCCAGTACGTTATCAATGAAACTTCCGATGCTTACCTGTTTGTTTGTAATCACGCCTACAATCTGCATGATACGTTTCTGTATCTCTCCACTTATGTACACGCTTTGACGGTTGCAAACCGACCGCTTTTTAAGGAATACCGATTTATAGCTTTCCCGTTCCTTACTTGCTGTTTCCTGTAATGATTGTTTTACTTCTGCCATACTTTCAATTTTTAATGGTTTATGAATAGGTTGATTGATTTTTGATAATGATTTAAAAGTGGTAAGCCAGTTGCATGGCAGTATTGCCAAATCGTTAAACGCCTTTCAAACATGTTTTAAAGCCATATTCAAACCTTGTTTGACTGTCTTATAGATTGCCACCATTCAATCAATTTTCAGCAAAGAAAAGGGTAAAAATAGATGCTTTTTAAAATGGGGGTACTTTGTCCGTTTGTGTCGCAATTTGGCGTAATAGCCCATCTTTCAGGGGCAAACTGCTGTCTGTAATTTTGTAACCGATAAATAGACATAGGAGGAAGCCGAACCGTTTGCTTTGGCAATCTGACTGTAGGGGAGATTTTTATGTTCATTGGAACATAGCAAGTTGTGTTTTGAGGTCCGCACTTCGTTTTTTGTGCCTCAAAACCTTGCCACCTTTTCAGGTGGTTAGTTTTACTCCGAAGTCGTAAAACCAGTAAATAATTATCATTATGGAACAGAAAAAGAAGCCATTTAACAAAGGTGGGCGCAAGCCTAAACTTGACCCACGAACACACCGCTATTCCCTTAATTTGGACGATGTGGAGAACGCCAAGTTCTTAGCTTTTTACGACCAGTCAGGCTATAAGGTAAAAGCGCATTTCATTAAGAACTGTATTTTCGGGAAGTCGTTTAAGGTACTTAGGATTGATAAAAGCAAGGTTGATTATTACATCCAACTCTCCCAACTGTTTTCACAATTTAGGAGCATAGGCATACTGTATAACCAAACGGTGAAAGAACTTCATTCCAATTTTGCGGAAAAGAAAGCAGTTGCTTTGCTTTACAAACTGGAACAATGTACTATCGAACTGGTGAAAACGAATCAGCAGATTATTGCACTTACCAAACAGTTTGAAGCATCTTATAAAGAGGAGGGAATAATATCGGCAGAGAAGTAAGTACATACTTGCCAAAAGAAAAACATCCCGGAACTGCCACGTGTACAGCTTCGGGATGAATTTCACTATTACTTATTCTCTCCGTGTTCTTTCTCGAACTTTCGGAGCGTTCCCACATCAAACCGTTCCTTTATGAACTCACGCACATCGGAAGCCCGGTAATAGGCTTTTCCGCTAATCATCATAAAGGGCAATAGTTTCTTGCTTCTCAATCTCTGCAATGTCCGGGTACTGACTTTGAATAGCAGGCATAAATCCTGATTATCCAGTAGTTTGTCATTCGGCATCACTTCGGGATTGGTCTGCAAACTTTTTACGTCTTTGCAAACTTCTTCCAGTTTATCAAGTAGTTTTTGCATCCAGTCTTTGAACTCGTAATTATCTACATACATAATTTGCTTCATTTTTCAGGTTATACTTAAATGATTACCAATCGATTGATGAAGCAAAGTTCGGAAAAGGAAAGCAAACAAATTACAGGGTAGCATACGCTACCCCGTATAAATTGATGCTAAACATCTGATCATCTATACCCTTTATTTTCGTGTTCTTTGCGGATAAAGGTTGCCAGTTCATTAAGGAACTCCGTTAGTTTGGCAGGCTTTCGTTTGATGACATCCATATACTTTTGGTGATAATCACCTAATTTGATATTAAAAAGCCATTCAAAGGCTTTCCCTAAATCTGTCAGGTGAATAGGTTTTCCATTCTGATATATTACACGTTTTGAAAGGAATAAGCCGCTGACTATTTCCATGATGTTAATAAGGCTTGTTTTGTCTGCCAAATGGAGAGGGGAAATAAAGAGCTTATTTGCATGTTGCTGGAATTGTTCTGGGTATTTGATACGCAAATTCACTATGCGTACTTCTGTTTTGATTAGTTCTATTGCTTCATCAATAAACAACAACAGGGCATTTTTCCCCCTGCTCAAATTGTAAACGATACGATTTGAGCCGATGCAAACCAAAGGAAAAATAACGAAGCAAAACACTATAATTCTGTTCGCTGATACTAAAATCAGCTAAATGAATAGCCAGTTCTTCAATCGCTTCTGCAAATTCAGATACGGAAACTTTACGTTGCGAGTATTCCGACAATAGTCGAAAAAATCTCTGTTCTAATAAATGCTTTAACATAAATTGAGTATATGTAATAATTAAGTTTTTTTCACTTTACCGTTTGACGAATAAATGTCAGTTTAGTTTCTCTTGTTTTTTGCTTTGTGTTACACAAAAAACACCCGTAAAAACTAACAGCGCAGACAATAGCTTTTGTGTCGAGAATATATCTTGTTCGATTAGGATTGCAATCACGGAAGCTATAATAGGTTGTACATAATTGTACATGCTGACTGTAGTCGGACGAATATATTTCAAAGACATGGGAATAAACATAAATGCTATAAACGTGGCTCCAAACAACAAGTATAAGAGAGCATATAGTTCCGTTATATTGAATGTTTCTTTATGGAAAGTGGGAACATATTGTACGTATTTGAAGCAGAACGGAGTCAATATTAGTGCCGAAAATAGAAACATCCATTTCATTATTGTTACTGACGAATAACGTAGGGATAGCGGTTTGGATAATACTAAACAAACGGAATACATCAAATTATTGAAAATCATTAGAATATCACCTCTAAAACTATTCGTGGAATTTGCCGTATGTGTAGAACTGAATACAAGTAACAGACCACCGCTTAACCCCATAAAAACTCCAAATGATTTCTTCGTGGTAATCGGTTCTTTTAGTATGATAGCAGCAAGCAGTAATACAAAAATTGGTACGGTAGTTGCGATGATTGACGCATTGACAGGCGAAGAACTCCTTAGTCCTATGACAAACAGCCATTGGTTAAAACCAACCCCACAAAGGGCGCAAACAAGAAGCGTTACCAAATCTTTCGGCAATACTTTCTCCTTTGGTATGAAAAAAGATACGAGCCAAAACATCATGCAGGCGAAGCCCGCCCGCATGATAGTGATTGCTTCCGGAGGAATATTAGATGTCAACAAATATTTAAAGACAGGCATACTAATGCCGAATAAAATATTGGCTGTCAATATCAGGATATGTCCTTTCATTTTTGAGATTACCAAATATTACGATGTATTCTATCCTCTATCCAAATTTCTTTCTGCTTACAGATATGTGCATTCTCCGCTGCATAGCCGATGGCAAGAAAACAAGTAAATTCGTATTCTTCGGGAGCATTAACGAGGTGTTTTACATATTCCGGTTCGTTACCGATGGGAATACGGAATGCACACGCCAGTCCTTCTGCGGTTGCTGCCAGTAAGATGTTTTCTACTGCCGCCCATGCCGAAGCGAAATGATTGAGTGAACTTTGGTCTGTCGGGTGACACAAAGGACAACCCTTTTGTCGGAAAAACGGTAGAACAAGGCAATTACTTTGCATAAGCATACGTTGTTGTTTGGGTAACGCATCAACAAACATGGCATATCCATCTTTGTCCATTACATCTGCGGCGGCTTCAAGTCCGGTCTGTTGAATGTTTTTGGTGTTTTCTGCCACTGGCGATATAAGTCGGGCAATGTTTTCTTGCCCTCTCACGACAATGAACTCAAATTGTCGTAAATGGTCGTTGGTCGGAGCTTTAAAGGCTGCCGATAATACTTTTTCCAACATTTCATCCGTTACTTCCTTATCGGAAAAGTCGCGGATGGTTCTTCTTTTCTCTAATACTTGATAGAAATCCATAACAATACATTTTTATAGTTATACTTATTGTTTACGGCAGCAAAGTTATGGCTATTTATTGTTGTATATTTGTGGTATTGTTTTATATAATTGTCGTATATTTGCATTTCGCTAATTTATGCGCAGTTATGGAAGAAATAATTATCCCTTATGAATTACCTGAAGTGGAAAACCACTCATTCTTCTTTATAGACCAACGAGTTGAGACTCAAATTGAAGCCAAATTGCATCAACACGATGCATGGGAGTTATATTATGTATTACATGGATATGGAACTCGGATGGCAGGTGATACGTTACAATCTTTTTCGGCAGGTGATGTAGCACTGATACCACCATCCATGCATCATTATTGGGAATATACGCCTTTATCGGCAGACAATGACGGATGTATTCATTACTTGATGGTTGCTTTCAACCACTCCCTTATAGTGAGGTGCATGGAGATATTTCCCGAATTGCGAAACCGCTTAGCAGGTCTTAAATTTCCTGTTAATGCATTAAAGTTTGGATTGGAAAGTTCTCGTATCATTCGCAAAATATTATCGCAAATGAACAATATGGACGAATTGGGGCGATTATGCGAAATGTTCCGCTTATTACCTATCATATTCACTTCATCCGACCATACGCTTGCAGGTAAACCTATAAATATAGAACGTGATGTAAGACGTATGCAGCAAATTTGTTCCTATGTGATGGCTCATTATGTTCATACCATTTCTTTAGATGATATTTCCACTGAAGTGGGCATGAACCGTTCTGCGTTTTGTTCATACTTCAAACGCTGCAAAGGAATGACATTCTCACAATTTGTTACCCAGTATCGCTTGAATACAGCTTGCGAACTTCTAAAACGCTCGCAAAAGCAGATTTCTGAAATCTGTTTTGCAGTAGGATTTAATGATGTTCCACATTTTAATCGGATTTTTAAAAAATTAAAAGGGGTAACGCCACAAGAATACAGAAAACAAGATTGCTTAACAAAAGATATTTTAGACTGACAACCAATAACTATTTCATTTTGTTTTCATGAAACAAAATACTATCTTTGCATATAGTTAATTGAAATGTTGCAATACCAAGTAAACTAAGGTAGATAGCACGTTGCTAAACCATTACCCTTTTCAAAATCATTTGTTATAAACGTCTGTATTACAGTATAATAAACTGCAATGCAATAGTAGTCCCGAATGTATGCCTCGCAACATGTACGGTCAGCCGCTTGTTAATCCGGCACAGCGTGGCTATCTCCTTCAAATACTCATTCATCTTCTGATTTGACGGGACAGGCAGACACGGACCATCCGGGTTATCAGAATCCCATCCCTTGTACTTGTCAAGAATGTCGACGGCAGGAGCCAATAGCGGTACATTACTCGTACAAGTTTCCTTGGCCGCAGTGACTTTTACTCTAGATTTATGTATCCATAGTTGGTTCTTATTGTCACGGCACAAATGGGTAGGCAGCAAAGTACTTACATCAATATATGACATACCGGTCAGGCAACAGAAAAGAAAGAAATCCTTCACCTGCTCCAATCTGGTGGTAGAAAAATCTTTTGATATAATCCTCTGCAACTCCTCTAAAGTCAGGAAAGTCGGACAAGTTTCCTCTTTTCGGAACAGCCTCTTACGCTTTCCGGCAAGGGGATCGAAAGTCAGCCATCCGTTATCCCGAGCTATACCGATTATTTTCCTGAAGCAGCTCATATACTTGGTCAGAGTATTTTGGGACAGTTGTCTCACTATCCTCAGATGCATCTCGAAAGCATCTATGAATTCACCGTTCAGTTCGTTAAAAGAGATGTCCTCTTTCTTATAGAATTCATGAATTACAGCCTTCAGTGACTCGTAACAATTACCATAGCGTGAAAGGGTGGATTTTTGATATTCTTTGCCGATTAATGCCATCCAATCCTTCATGTACTTTCTCATTGTCCCCAGTACTGTACGACGTTCCTCCTTTGAGAATAATTTTACTAAAAGATGCTTGGGAGTTATCAAAGCCTCCCGACATACCAATTCCTTATGAATCTGATACAGACGAATGGTTAATGACTCAATGTAGCTGTTCAGTTCCACCGATGTCCGATCCTTTCCTTTGCTGCACCCCTTGGTGTTATTCCATAATTTGATTGGAACAGAACGCTGAATTCGGATTTCATCCTGCTGCCCATTAACTGTCACACGAAGAAAAATCGGTGCCTCACCGTTTTTCAATAATTTGCTCTTGCGAATGAAGAATAAAACTTTCATCGATTCCTGTTTCATACCGCTCTTAATTTACATTACAAAATTAATAAGTAGGGAACAGGCAATTCCTATACAAAACAATGAAAATCAATGAAGTATAACGTATATTGGGGGCTTTTTATATGGCCTCCCAAAAAGACCCTGAATTTGCCCCTGACATACTTCATAGAAATACTATATTTTACCTCATCACAAACAATTAAAAAAGCTCTAATTCTGTTGAGAATCAGAGCTTTTCCTATTTTTGCTTTCTTGAGAAGCGGTGCGTACGGGACTCGAACCCGTGACCCCATGCGTGACAGGCATGTATTCTAACCAACTGAACTAACGCACCAGAATTTCATTTCTTTATTGCTGTCTCTCTCGATTGCGGTTGCAAAGGTAGCTGTTTTTTTTATATCTGCAATAGCTGAGAAAGATTTTTTTCATCTTTCTCATTCATTTGTTGATTATAAGTAGATTATATCTATCTTTGTGACACAATTTATAAAGCAACAAAAAGAAACATGAAAGATACACCTATCAAACGGCATCTAATTGATGAAACTATCGAAGAATTTCAAATTACAGATTTCTCAAAAGCAACCATTCGTGAAGTAAAAGCCATAGCAGCTAAAGCAGAAACAGCATCCGGAGTCGAATTTATAAAAATGGAAATGGGCGTACCGGGTCTCCCCCCTTCTACTGTAGGAGTAAAAGCCGAGATAGAAGCATTGCAAAATGGAATAGCCAGTTTGTATCCCGATATTAATGGACTACCGGAACTAAAATCAGAAGCCTCCAAATTTATAAAAGCATTTATCGATATAGATCTCAAACCGGAAGGTTGCGTACCTGTCACGGGATCCATGCAAGGTACTTTCGCATCTTTCCTTACTTGTAGTCAATGTGATGAAAAAAAAGATACTATTCTGTTCATAGATCCTGGCTTTCCGGTCCAAAAGCAGCAATTGGTGGTCATGGGACAGAAGTACGAGACATTTGATGTATACGATTATCGGGGAGACAAATTAAAAGAAAAACTCGAGAGCTACCTGAAAAAAGGAAATATTTCAGCTGTTATATACTCAAATCCGAATAACCCCAGCTGGATCTGTTTAAAAGATGAAGAACTGAAGATCATCGGTGAACTAGCCACCCAATATGATGTAATCGTCCTTGAAGATTTAGCTTATTTTGCCATGGACTTCCGCCAAGATCTGAGTACTCCGTATCATGCACCTTATCAGCCTTCGGTGGCACACTATACAGATAATTATATTTTGCTTATATCCGGTTCCAAAGCCTTCAGTTATGCAGGCCAACGTATTGGTGTCAGCTGTATTTCTGATAAATTATACCATCGCCATTATCCCGGATTCGATAAACGCTACGGAGGCGGTACTTTTGGCACTGTATTTATCCATCGTGTGCTTTATGCCCTCTCTTCGGGGACGAGCCATTCGGCACAATTCGCCATGGCAGCTATGCTGAAAGCAGCGAACGAAGGTAAATACAATTTCCTGAACGAAGTGAGGATATATGGTGAACGCGCCCGTAAATTGAAAGAAATATTCTTGCGTTACGGATTCCATCTGGTATACGACAAAGATCTTGAAGATCCTGTTGCCGACGGTTTCTATTTCACCATAGGCTATCCGGGAATGACAAGTGGAGAGCTGGCAAAAGAGTTGATGTATTATGGGGTCAGTGCAATTTCCTTGGTTACTACAGGTAGCCAACAACAGGGACTACGTGCATGCACTTCCTTTATCAAAGAGCACCAATATGCTCAACTGGATGAAAGAATGAAGTTATTTGCCGAAAATCATCCTATATCTTAAAAAGAGCACACTAAATCGAAAAAAAGAGGAATATTGTTTGTTCGTGTAAAATAAATCTTTAAATTAGGGGCATGAACATCAATACTGACATATTTAAGATACAATCGAATAATGTAATGCCGTCGAGAGGAAAGATTCTGATATCAGAGCCTTTCCTCCACGATGTAACTTTCGGAAGGTCAGTAGTATTGCTTGTTGATCATACTGAAGAAGGAAGTATGGGATTGATTATAAATAAACCACTCCCATTGATGCTCAATGATATCATTAAAGAATTTAAATATATAGAAGATATTCCGTTACACAAAGGAGGTCCTATCGGAACTGACACTTTGTTTTATCTGCATACTTTACACGAAATACCCGGAACCCTTCCGATCAACAATGGATTATATCTCAACGGAGATTTCGATGCTATCAAGAAATACATTTTACAAGGAAACCCTATAAAAGGAAAGATACGCTTTTTCCTCGGATATTCCGGCTGGGAATGCGAACAACTGATTCAGGAGATAAAGGAGAATACCTGGATTATTTCAAAAGAAGAAAATACCTACTTAATGAATGAAGATATAAAAGGTATGTGGAAGGAAGCCTTAGGGAAATTGGGCAGCAAGTATGAAACCTGGTCCCGCTTCCCGCAAGTTCCTTCTTTAAACTAAAATCATCGTTTGGGATTCATACATTGCACAAGCACGGCATCTTTATAACCTTCGTGTGTTAACAGCCATTCTTTCAATACTCCACATTGGGTAAATCCACAAGAATTGAACAATCGCAAACTGGGTTCATTATCCACAGCTATATGGGCATACAATTGTTTTATAAATAAAAAGTTGAAAGCATATTCACAAAGCAGTTTCAATGCATCGGAAGCATACCCCTCCTGTCTATAATTGCTGTGAACGGCAATTCCGACTGCCCCTCTTGAATGTAAAGGTACAAAATCAGTTATATCGACCGTACCCAAAGTACAATTATCTTTCCGACGCATAATCATCAGCCGCAACTGTTTATCGGCAAACATGTCACTTTGCGATCCTTCAATATACTGTTTGAGTACAAAACGCGAATAGGGAACTGTAAAACTACTGATATCCCACATAGAAGGATCATTTTCCATTTCGTACATAAGATCCAAATCCTCCGGTTCCACTGCACGGAGATATATTCGCTCGTTGGCTAAGAAAGATTGCTTCATCATTTATTCTTTATCGATATGCAGTTCGGCACGCAATCTTTTTTCTCCCGGAAGACAGAAAAAAGAGGCTGTCAGTCCTATAAGTGCACATAACGCACCTGTACTACTAAGTGTAAAGTAGTAACCGGCCAGATTAAACACCACTACAAATTCCAGTAAAGCCAGCCGAACAGCCCCCCAAAGCATATAACGGCTCAGGGCCACCGGAAACGTCAGCTGATCTATTTTCTTTGTCAGAACAAAACTAAATAGTTTAAGAGAAAGAGGTATACAGACGGCAGTCATCAAAATACCTACTGTTTCGAAAACATAAACAGCCCGTACATTGTCTGCTTTTATTCCTACAGGCAACACGCCGGCTTCTCCCAATAGCACCAACAATAACGGAATAATCCAAAAAGAAATATACTGTACCTTCTGGCTTTTCACAATGCGTTTTATTTGCTCTTCCATTTATATATAATGATTATCAGTTAATGGTAAGTTTCCTTTTAAACGGTTCCGGTAAAAGTCGTACGGTTCACAATACTTCTACCCAACGTTATCTCGTCTGTGTATTCCAGCTCGTCACCAATGGATACCCCACGGGCAAGTACGCTCAATTTGACACCCATTTTCTCAAGTTTACGGTAAATATAAAAATTCGTGGTATCCCCTTCCATGGTTGTGCTTAGAGCAAGAATCACTTCATTTATTCCCCCTTCGGCTACCCGGCGCACCAGACTTTCTATCTGCAGATCGCCCGGTCCTACCCCATCCATCGGTGAAATCACTCCCCCCAAAACATGGTACAACCCACGATATTGTTGAGTGGCCTCTACGGCCATCACATCCCGTATATTCTCCACTACGCAGACCATAGACGCGTCCCGCTGCGGATTTGCACAAATCTGACAAGTTTCCGTATCAGATATATTATGACACACCTTGCAATATTTCACCTCATGCTTTAAAGTTATAATAGAACTTCCGAAAGCTTCCACCACAGAGGTATCCTGACGCAACAGGTGAAGCACCAGTCTCATAGCTGTTTTCCGTCCGATACCCGGCAATTTAGAAAACTCTCCGACGGCCTTTTCAAGTAACGTCGATGGATATTGTTGATTCATGTACAAACAAGTATATCTATTTAATTATCAATAAAGTATATACCAGTATAAAAAGTTGTAAACCTATTATAGAAAGGACTCCAACCCCATAAAGCCACTGTATACTTTATGGAGTACAAAGATACGCATATTTTATAAATGGCAAATCAGGTGTTAATAAAATAGGCTATTTATCGGTCATCTTGTTCATTGTTCCTGCTACAAACAATACAGTCGTCTCCTGATTGTTGAACAATCAAGTCTACATTTTTGTTATTGTAGCTAAAAAACTAAATTTATGGACTTAAAAAAGACAACTTTCTACTTATTTACGCTCTTTAGTTTGATGTTAATTTCCTGTAGCAACGATGATGAAAACAAAAATGATGCGCAGGTAACAGTTACTGTAGTCAGTGCTGATGGCAAACCTCTGCCCAACGAAATTGTGCAAATGTTCGATGAAAAGACTTATGAAGAGTTCAAAAAAGACAATCGAACAACTCCTACGGCATATGCATTAACTAACTCCACCGGAGTTGCCACTTTCATTTTTACTTATGATAAGTGGTTCGAATCAAACAAAGACCGATTTTTCACTTTCGCTGTCCAATATGGCAGTGGTACAGAAAATTATGAAATATGGTCTGCAGGACGTACCGTACGCCCGGGTTCAGTTACACAAATCGAGTTGAAACTTAAGCCTTTATAAACGAAAAACGGTTTTATAAGCAAATCGCGGGTCATGCCCCCACAGAGTGACTTATAAAACCGCCTTTTTGATTTTATCTTCAGTAGATTCCCTTTTCTACAGGTATCGCACAACTCAGGATAGAAACCATATTTCTTAACCAGTTCTTGAAACTTATTATGCTCCTCCGATTTATAACTATTCCGAAATGAACTGAATTCCAGTTCAATCGCCCTCTTGGGTATTCCTTCATAAGTTCTAAGAAAGAAAATAAAATATATCTTATCCCTAAAAAATAAAACGATGCAAAATATCATTATTACATTTATTGCCTTTTTTGTACTCAGATTACTTTCCTTATCCTACTCCATTCGTAACGAGAAACGTCTTCTGAAAAGTGGAGCGGTACAATATGGTAAAGTTAATTCGCTATTACTGACATTAGCACATATCGTCTACTATTTTTCGGCCCTCTATGAAGCATACACTTCGGGAACTACCTTCAACTACTTCTCTGTTTGTGGTGTTTTTATAATGGGCTTTGCTTATGCTATGCTATTCTATGTGATCTATAAACTCCATGATGTATGGACAGTAAAACTTTATATCATTCCCGATCATCGCATTGAAAAAAGCTTCCTTTTCAGAACAGTAAGACACCCCAATTACTATCTGAATATCATACCTGAACTAATTGGAGTTGCTTTACTCTGCAATGCCTGGTATACATTACTCATTGGACTCCCTATCTACGCTTGTTTGCTCGCTATACGTATCCGACAAGAGGAAAGGGCCATGAAAGAACTATTGGAGAATTAAGTTTCTACATTTGTATTTGGAGGAAACATTTTCATCATATAATAGAACTGGATAGGTCTCACCACAGATTACACGTAACACAGACAAATAATTTATTTCATTGAGAATTAGATTAAAGAATCCGTGTCAATCCATGTAATCCGTGGTGAATTCAAAACCACTCCGGAAAAAACATTCTGTCCCAAGCCGGTATTTGAGCTATCCTTTATCCACTATTATTGTTTAATTTTGCCGTACTAATTATCAAGCGCTTAACTATCATGAAAACAATATCAAAAATTTGTCACAATTCTTGTACTATTAGCCGGCATTGTCCCTGTCTATGCCATCATGAACATCGTATTCGATCCTAATGACGATGGAAATCTGTTAATAACACTCGGCACTCTGGCACCTATACTGGGTGGCCTTTTGATGGGATATGCTTTCAAAGACAAATATCAAATTTTAATTAGCAATCATCGTTTGCAAAATAAGTGTTACCTTTGCGCTCGTTATGATGATACTTGCCACTATTGTATGCTACTTTGCCATTCTCTTGCTGATAGCCCGTATCACCGGACGGAAAGGAGGTTCGAATGCAGCGTTTTTTAAAGGAGAAAACCAGTCTCCATGGTACGTCGTTGCTTTCGGAATGATTGGCGCATCTATTTCGGGAGTAACCTTTGTATCCGTACCGGGCATGGTAAAGGCGATGGATATGACGTATATGCAAACCGTATTCGGCTTTTTCTTCGGTTATCTGGCTGTCGCCCATATACTCCTCCCACTCTACTATAAACTCAACCTGACCAGTATATACACTTATCTCGATACCCGTATCGGAAAGCGTGCCTACCGTACAGGAGCCTCTTTTTTCCTTCTTTCGCGTATGCTGGGCACAGCTGCAAAACTATACCTTGTCTGTCTGATTCTATATACCTACGTATTTCGTGATATGGGTATCCCATTCTGGAGTATTGCTGCCGGATCGGTAGCTTTAGTATGGATATACACTCACAAAAGTGGCATTAAAACAATTGTCTGGACGGATACTTTACAGACTTTCTGCCTGATCGCCGCACTGATCAGCATCCTTGTTTTTGTCACTGCAAAGTTAAATCTTGACTTCAGCGGAGTTATACAAACAATCAGCAGCAATGAACACAGTCGCATCTTTGTATTTGATGACTGGATGTCGCGCCAGAATTTCTTCAAACAGTTTCTAAGTGGGATTTTTATTGTTATTGTCATGACCGGACTCGATCAGGATATGATGCAGAAAAACCTTTCCTGCCGTAGTCTGCGTGACGCGCAGAAGAACATGTATTGTTATGGCTTTGCATTCGCTCCGCTCAACCTGCTGTTTCTGGGGCTTGGCATTTTATTACTGGTCCTTGCTCAAGAGATGCAATTGGAACTTCCGGCTGCCGGTGACGACATCCTGCCGTTGTTTGCTACCCAGGGTTATCTGGGCGAAGGAGTACTTATCCTATTTACAATCGGTATCATTGCCGCCGCTTTCAGCAATTCGGATTCAGCCTTAACCGCCATGACAACGAGCTTTTGCATCGACTTGCTCGACACAGGCAAAGACACAGAGGAAGAAGCCCGTAGAAAACGAAACCGGGTACATATAGGACTATCCGTCCTACTTATTTTCTTTATCTGCCTTGTCGATGCATTGAATAACCAAAGCGTCATCGATGCTATTTACATCATAGCCTCCTATACATACGGACCTCTTCTGGGAATGTTTGCTTTCGGATTATTCACCCAACGAAAAACAAACGACCGATGGGTGCCGTTTATTGCGATAGCTTCACCACTGATTTGTTACGCAGCCGATAGATTTGCCCGGCAGGAAACCGGCTATCAGTTCGGATACGAATTATTGATGCTGAACGGCATCCTTACTTTTGCAGGAATGTGGATCGTATCAAAGAAACAACTAAAAAATGAATTTTAAAACCAACAAGAAATATGGAAATAACCAATGCTGAATTTGTAATTAGTAATACGGACGTGAAAAAATGTCCGGCAGGCACTTTCCCCGAATATGCCTTTATCGGCCGATCCAATGTAGGAAAATCCAGCCTCATCAATATGCTGACCGGACGAAAGGGGCTGGCCATGACTTCCGCTACTCCCGGTAAGACCATGCTTATCAATCATTTTCTGATCAACAACAGCTGGTACCTGGTTGACTTACCCGGATACGGATATGCCAGACGAGGTCAGAAAGGACAGGAACAGATACGCACCATCATCGAAGATTACATCCTCGAACGCGAACAGATGACCAATCTATTCGTATTGATAGACAGCCGTCTGGAACCCCAGAAAATAGATCTTGAATTCATGGAATGGCTGGGTGAGAACGGCATTCCTTTTGCCATTATCTTCACCAAAGCAGACAAACTGAAAGGGGGACGACTCAAAATAAATATCAGCGCTTACTTGAGAGAATTACGGAAACAATGGGAAGAACTCCCTCCCTATTTCATCACTTCATCAGAAGAGCGCCTTGGCAGGACAGAGGTATTAAACTACATCGAGTCAATCAATAAAGAACTTAATTCAAAATAAAAACAAGGATATCAAATGAAAAGAAAACTATTATCATTTGCAGTTCTTATCACACTACTGCTTGTACCGACCGTAAACCGTGCACAATCTATCAAGGACTTATTCAATAAAGACAATATCTCCAAAGTTATCAACGCTGTCACAGGACATACCGAAACAGTGGATATGACTGGGACCTGGCGTTATACCGGCTCAGCCATTGAGTTCGAGTCTGAAAACCTGCTGAAGAAAGCCGGAGGAACCGTCGCTGCTTCCGCTGCCGAACAAAAGCTGGACGAACAGCTGGCCAAAGTCGGCATTAAAGAGGGGCAACTGAGTTTTACATTCAATGCGGACAGTACTTTCGTAAGCACTTTAGGCAAACGCAAGCTGAACGGAACATACTCTTACGATGCCGGCACCCAGATGCTCCACCTGAGGTATATGAAATTAATCCCCATGAATGCAAAAGTCAATTATACCACTCAGCAGATGGATCTTCTGTTCGAAGCAGACAAATTGCTGAAGCTAATCACTTTCTTATCCAGTAAGAGCAGCAGTGCCACCCTCAAAGCCATCAGTTCATTGGCAGATAGCTATGACGGCATGATGCTGGGATATGAATTGAAACGATGAAAGGTTCTGAACGATGAATGATCGGCGGTGATCATTCATCGTTCAAAACTTTTCATCGTCTGTTCTCCGTCAGGATACAACCATCCATCATCCGCACAATACGGCCTGCCTCCTGGGCATTTTCTTCAGAGTGAGTTACCATCACGACTGTAGCTCCATCTTTATTTAACTCCTTCAATAAAAGCATCACCTCGTTGCCATTGGTAGAATCGAGGTTACCCGTCGGTTCGTCAGCCAATATAATTTTCGGGTTCGTCACAATAGCCCGGGCAATAGCCACACGCTGTTGTTGACCTCCGGAAAGTTGTTGAGGATAATGCTCCGTACGATGGCTTATCTGCATCCTTTCCAACGCTTTATTCACTCGATCTACACGCTCATGAACCGACACACCGGCATATAGCAACGGTAATTCTACATTCTCAAATACAGTCAGTTCATCTATCAGGTTAAAGCTCTGAAATACAAAGCCGATATTGCCGTTCCGCATGTCTGTACGATCATTTTCCGAGTAGCGGGAAACTACACGACATGAAACAAAAATGGGCGAGGCAACCCCTTATATTGACAGCAGCCCTTTTGATCTGCTGTTACACCACCGTGTGGTTAGGCATGCACGGTTTCTGTATCAGCCTGCCGGTATCCGTATGCCTCTTGCTATACCAGCATGAAAAACATCCATTCGGTATTAGACAGCCAGGAAACCGAAGCCTGGCAGAAACTGATCCGTGTACTGACACACGAAATCATGAATTCCATCACTCCGGTCACGTCTTTGTCCGAATTGCTGGAACATCAGATAGAAGACTTTGACGGCAATGAAGAAGAGCGGGCCGAAATACGCCGGATGTTACAAACCATCCGCCGGCGGGGCGACGGGTTAATTCGGTTTGTCAACAGTTACCGGGAAGTGTCTCACCTGCCACAACCCCTGCTGAAGATATATACATCACAAGAATTACTGACAGGTGTGGTACGGTTGATGTACAGAGAACCGAATGACCTGCACCTGATACTTCCGCCCAAGGGCCAACGCCTGATGGCGGACAAAGATCTGATTGAACAAGTGCTGATCAACCTGATTAAAAACGCCCGCGAGAACGATGCGACCGACATCCGGATCTCAGCCGGATTAAGTTCCGGAGAACGCCCCTATATAAGGATAGAAGACAACGGGACAGGAATCGAGCAAGAGGTGCTCGACCGCATCTTTATCCCGTTCTTCACGACTAAACCCACCGGATCGGGCATCGGCCTGACCATCTCACGACAGATCATGCATCTGCACCGCGGCACCATCACCGTTTCATCCGAACCGGGGAAAGGCAGTATCTTCACCCTCTTGTTTCCGGGCGTATTCTAAAGAGGTGTAGCCATACGGTGCACAGGGTGTAGCCCTAAGCCTCGCATGGCTACACCCTATATACCGGACAGCTACACCCTCTCTGTCAGATGCCTTTTTAATACAATTTCACCGTCATACGACATCATTTATCAAAAAAAACCTTACCTTTGCCACTCACAAAACCATAAAAAGAAATAGAAAATGAAGAAAATACTATTTTTTATCACTATGATGGTGCTGAGCATCGGACTTGCCCAAGCTCAAGGAAAAGCAGAAATAAAGTTTGATAAGACAACCCACGACTTCGGAACGTTCTCGGAAAACAATCCTGTTGTGAGTTGCACTTTCAAGTTCACAAATATCGGCGATGCCCCGTTAGTCATTCATCAGGCTGTAGCATCCTGCGGATGTACCGTACCCGAATATACCCAGGAACCTATCATGCCGGGAAAAACAGGTACAATCAAGGTGACTTACAACGGAACGGATAAATATCCGGGACACTTCAAAAAGTCCATAACCCTGCGTACAAACGCCAAGACGGAGATGATACGTCTTTTCGTGGAAGGCGACATGACAGCCAAAGACGCGAAATAAGCAAAAATTAATAACAACAATGAGGAGAATCTTTCGGGATTCTCCTTTTTTTTTGCTTACTTTGAAGCTGTTTTGAGAAACCGACCGTTTGGAAATCTGATAAACTATACATAAACTACAAAAAACAATTATGAAACAAGAAGAAGACAAGTTTACGGGCTTACCCGAGAACGCATTCCGGGAACTGAAACCGGGAGAAGTGTACAACCCGCTGATGAGTCCAAAGAAAACGTATCCGGAGGTAAACCTCTGGTCTGTAGCATGGGGTATCGCCATGGCCATCCTTTTCTCGGCTGCCGCAGCCTATCTGGGACTAAAAGTAGGACAAGTATTCGAAGCTGCCATCCCCATCGCCATCATAGCAGTCGGAGTATCCGGCGCAGCCAAACGCAAAAACGCACTCGGCGAAAACGTCATTATCCAATCCATCGGCGCCTGCTCAGGCGTCATCGTGGCAGGAGCCATCTTCACACTGCCTGCCCTCTATATCCTGCAGGCCAAATATCCGGATATGTCGGTCACCTTTATGCAAGTGTTCATCAGTTCACTGCTGGGCGGTGTGCTGGGCATCTTGTTCCTGATTCCTTTCCGCAAATACTTTGTAAGCGACATGCATGGCAAGTATCCTTTTCCCGAAGCGACAGCCACCACACAGGTGCTGGTGTCGGGTGAAAAAGGAGGCAGCCAGGCCAAGCCATTGCTGATGGCAGGATTGATCGGCGGTCTGTACGATTTCATCGTGGCTACCTTCGGCTGGTGGAACGAAAACTTCACCACCCGCGTATGCGGAGTAGGCGAAATGCTGGCCGACAAAGCCAAACTGGTTTTCAAGGTAAACACCGGCGCAGCCGTACTCGGCCTGGGATATATCGTCGGACTGAAATATGCTTCCATTATCTGCTTCGGCTCCCTGGCCGTATGGTGGATCATCGTACCGGGCATGTCACTCTTCTTCGGTGATTCGGTACTGAATCAGTGGAATCCGGACATAACCGCCACGGTAGGCTCTATGAGTCCCGAACAGATATTCAGCCACTATGCCAAAAGCATCGGTATCGGCGGCATCGCCATGGCAGGTGTCATCGGCATCATCAAATCATGGAGCATCATCCGCAGTGCGGTGGGACTGGCGGCTAAGGAAATGGGCGGAAAGAGTGATGCCGAAAAGAACATTATCCGCACCCAACGCGACCTCTCAATGAAAATCATTGCCATCGGTTCCATTATCACGCTGATTCTGGTGGTGCTTTTCTTCTATTTCGATGTGATGCAAGGCAACCTGGTGCATACACTGGTAGCCATCCTGCTGGTGGCCGGAATTTCATTCCTGTTCACAACGGTAGCCGCCAATGCAATCGCTATCGTGGGCACTAATCCCGTATCGGGCATGACTCTGATGACATTGATTCTGGCATCGGTCGTTATGGTGGCTGTCGGGTTGAAAGGCCCTTCAGGCATGGTGGCTTCATTGGTAATGGGTGGTGTGGTCTGTACCGCACTTTCCATGGCAGGAGGTTTTATCACAGACTTGAAAATCGGATACTGGCTTGGCAGCACACCGGCCAAGCAGGAAGCATGGAAGTTCCTCGGAACCATCGTTTCGGCTGCTACCGTAGGCGGTGTAATGATTATCCTGAACAAAACTTACGGATTCACAAGCGGTCAGCTGGCTGCCCCGCAGGCTAACGCAATGGCTGCCGTCATCGAGCCGTTAATGAGTGGTGTGGGCGCTCCGTGGATGCTCTATGGCATCGGTGCCGTACTGGCCATCGTATTGACGCTCCTGAAAGTTCCCGCACTGGCATTTGCACTCGGTATGTTTATTCCTCTCGAACTGAATATACCGCTGGTGGTGGGCGGTGCGATCAACTGGTATGTGACTACCCGCAGTAAAGACGCTTCACTCAACACGGAACGGGGAGAGAAAGGTACATTACTGGCATCCGGATTCATCGCCGGAGGTGCCCTGATGGGTGTAGTCAGTGCGGCAATGCGCTTCGGAGGCATCAATCTGGTAAATGACGCGTGGCTGAACAACACTCTGTCTCAACTTGCGGCCCTGATAGCTTATGCCCTGTTGATTCTCTATTTCATCAAAGCATCCATGAAAGTAAAATGAAAACATTAATCACATCCATTCTTCTGTTCATGGCTACCGGCTTGTCAGCACAAAAGCCCGTTGAGCTGCCTTTATGGCCCAACGGCGCTCCCAATGATAACGGGCTGAAAGGCGAAGAAGTGATGTCGGCTCCATACCGGCTCACTAACGTCACACAGCCCACCATCACCGTCTATCGTCCGGCGACACCTAACGGCATGACCATCATCATGTGTCCCGGCGGTGCTTACGCTCTCTTGGCCATGGATCATGAAGGACACGACATGGCACCATGGTTCAATTCATTGGGCATCACCTATGTGGTACTAAAATACCGGATGCCTAACGGACACTGCGAGGTGCCTTTGTCGGATGCTGAACAAGCGATACGAATAGTGCGGAAACATGCCAAAGACTGGAATATTCGTACAGACCGGGTGGGCATTATGGGAGCTTCGGCCGGCGGTCATCTCGCCTCTACCCTTGCTACGCATTACAGCAGTGAGGACACACGACCCGACTTTCAGATATTACTCTATCCGGTGATCACGATGGAATCCGGCGACACCCACGGAGGATCACGCCACAATCTGCTCGGGCCGGACGCAACGCCGGAATTAACCAGAAAGTTCTCCAACGAACAGCAAGTGACGGATCACACTCCGCAGGCTTTCATCACCCTCTCTTCGGACGACGAAGGAGTGCCTCCCGCCAATGGCGTGAATTATTATCTGGCGTTGCAAAAGCATAAGGTGCCTGCCACCCTCCACATTTATCCCACGGGCGGACACGGATGGGGGTTCTATGACAGTTTTGCCTATAAACGCCAATGGACGGAAGAATTAGAGAAATGGTTGCGGGACGGAGTCAGGTTCCAATAGATACAACGAAGGTATTACAAAAACAATCTTTATAAAAATGAAAACAATTCGCACACTTTTATTATGTACCAGCCTATTGGCCGGAACAGTTGCAGCACAGGAGAACAGCCTGGTGCTGAGTAACGGACTCGGGTTTGTCGACACCCCCTATAAGGCAGGCACCCTGGAAGTAGATGACACAGAAGACCTTATTATCAATTGTGACGAAGTGGATTGTACCACTTTCGTTGAATATGCACTGGCAATGGCCCTCTGCCCGCAGCAAGGAGACGAAATGCAGGAAGGCGATTTCGCCCGCAATTTGCAACGCATCCGCTATCGTGACGGAAAAATAGACGGATACACCTCCCGCCTGCACTATATATCCGACTGGATCAACAATGCAGTCCGCCAAGGCCTGCTCGAAGATGTAACGGCTGCCTACAGCCCCTTCAAACAAAAACTGTCGCTCTCGTATATGAGTACGCATCCGGAACTCTACAAATCGTTGAAAAATTCTCCGGAGAACGTAGCCCAAATGGCAAAGTATGAAAAAGCCTTGAGCGGCAAAGAGGTACACTATCTGCCCAAAGACAAACTGGAACCGGACGGACTGCCTTGGATCAAGAACGGAGACATCATCGCCCTGACCACCAATACTCCGGGACTGGACGTAAGCCACATGGGCATTGCCATTTACATCAAGGGGCAGTTGCACCTGCTGCATGCTTCATCCAAAGAGGGTAAAGTAGTAGTGGGCAAAACCGCACTGAGCCAAATGTTGAAAGACAGAAAATCACTGACCGGCATCAGAGTGCTGAGAATGAAAAAATAATTTGCATAACCTACCTATGGTGAATACGAGTTTTGATATATCCTCTTTTTCTTGTCAATATGAAAGGAAATTAGCGGATTTCATGACAGCACCTTCTGCTTTTAGACAGCAACCGGAAGCGCGGAAGGCGGAAAGCAGGACTTTTCTTCCCGGAAAACCGGACTTTTGTAGCCGGAGAGCCGGGGTCTGACCCGAAAAGTAACCGGATTTCAGCAAAAAGAAGTAAGCATTCGGTCCGAAAGACGTAAGCATTTACAGAATATGCTTACGTCTTTTCAAATTATCTCTATATGTTTTCCTACTTTACATCTATTGTTAGGGTTTCGGAGATTAAAAGAAAAAGATTATTCTCTGGTTGTACTCCCGAAGCAGGCAAGTCCGAACTAACAGAAAGAGAGCCACATGCTCTTATTACGCACCTTTTCATTCCGATAGCTTCACAACATCGCCATTATGACAGCCTGCAAAGACATCTGATATCAAAAACAAAATCGCTAACCCGCAAGGAAGGCGACTTTATCCGTTCAGTGCATCATTGGACGGAAATAGAGCAATCCAGAGAGGTTTGATTATCATTTTGACAAAAGGGCAGCAAGCAACTCCCGGCCCAACCGTTCTTTCACCTCCGCCATATCGATGCTACGGCCAAGTTCTTGCTGAAGCGAGGTCACACCCTTATCAATGAAACCACAAGGATGGATGTAGCTGAAATAACGTAAATCGGTATTGACATTCAATGCCAATCCGTGCATTGTCACATAATGGCTGCTCCTGACCCCTATCGCACATATCTTGCGGGCACGGGACGTATCTCCCTCCAGCCAGACACCGGTCGCCTTCTCCAACCGCCCCGCCACAACACCGTAAGACGCACAGACACGGATGACGGCTTCTTCCAATAAATGCACATACTCCTTCAATCCCAATCCGAACTCTTCAAGATTGAGAATCGGATAGCACACCAACTGCCCGGGACCGTGATAAGTGATGTCTCCCCCACGATCGATATGATAGAGAGTGGCACCGATAGTCTTCAGTTGCTCCTCTCCCAGCAACATATTATTTTCTTTCCCGCTACGCCCCAGCGTGTAAACGTGCGGATGTTCACAAAAAATTATACGGTTCTCGTAATTCTCCCCGTTCTGCTTCGCATGGACAAGGGCATCGAACCATTCAGTCTGGCGGCTCCATGCCTCAGAATATGGAATAAGTTCCCAATCGGTTGTAATTGTTTTCATAAGGACAAAGATAAAAAAATAAAAGAAAATGTGTATATTTGCGTGATTCAAAAAAAGAAAGTAATATGAAGTTTGACTTTCCACAAGTAGATCTTCCATGCGAGATTTTGGCATGGAATGATGTAACCGAGGATATATTAAATATCTACAAACAATCATGCAGGCTGAAAGCCGGCATCTTTGCTATTTGTACGGAAGGCAAGATGACCGCAACCATTAATCTGATTGACTACGAGATAAAACCGAACAACTTGATCACACTGTTACCGGGTACCATTATCCAATTCCGCGAACGCACGGAAAAAGTACGTTTATGCTTTGCGGGATTCTCATCGGAATGCGTAGAACGCATCAATCTGATAAAATCAATGGTCAGTTCCTTCTCCAAAATAACCGAATGTCCGATTGTAGAGTTGCAGGAGGATATAGCCAGCTATCTGATAGATTATTTTTCTTTGCTGGCACGCGTGACGTGTGACGAAAAATTATCTCTCCCCTCCGAAATGACAGAGGTGTCTTTAAGATCGATCCTGACTGCCGTCGGACTAATCTATCAGAGATATTCCTCGAAAAACCACAATACGAACCGTAAGGAAGAAATCTGCCGCGAACTGGTAGGACTGGTCACGGAACATTACACCGAGGAGCGTCGTGCCCAGTTCTATGCGGACAAGTTGGGAATATCGCTGCAACACCTCAGTACTACGGTCAAGCAGGTGACCGGACGTAACGTACTGGACGTCATAGCCTACGTGGTTATCATCGACGCGAAAGCCAAACTCAAATCGAGCAACATGACTATCCAGGAAATCGCTTATTCACTGAACTTCCCCAGTGCTTCATTCTTTGGAAAATATTTCAGGAGATATGTAGGCATGAGTCCGCTGGAGTTCAGAAACAGCTGACGACTTTCTCCGGGAAAGACATTCAAACCCCTTTTTTACCACAGAGGGCAGAGAGTAACACAGAGCAAACTTCAAATTATGGATGACCAACATGAACGCTCTGTGTTACTCTCTGCCCTCTGTATCCTCTGTGTTACTCTGTGCCCTCTGTGGTGAGTTCGTTTTGAAAGGAATTGTTATTTTCTGGCCAGGCTCAGTGAATTCAGCACGACACTTACACTTGAAAATGCCATCGCTGCACTGGCAAGCATCGGATTGAGCAGCAACCCGTTGACAGGGAACAAGATTCCGGCTGCAATGGGAATGCCTATCAGATTATAGATAAACGCCCAAAACAGATTCTGGTGAATCAGTTTTACTGTTTGCTTGGAGAGTTCGAATGCACGGGGCAGCAACAGCAGATCCGATGTCATCAACGTAACCATCGCCACATCCATGGCTATATCGGTGCCTTTCCCCATCGCTATGCTGACATCAGCCAAAGCCAACGCCTGTGAGTCATTGATTCCGTCACCCACCATAGCAACCGTTTTGCCCTGCATCTGGAGCTCACGCACAAACTCTTCTTTATCATCCGGCAAGGCATCTGCCACAAAGCGGTCGATGCCCAATTTGCCCGATACGGCAAGTGCCGTCCGTTGTCCGTCACCGGTCAGCATGCAAATGTCGATGCCCTGACGTTTCAGTTCCTTCACCGCCTCGGCAGAAGTCGGCTTTATCTGGTCGGCAATGGCGACAACGGCAAGTACCTCTGTTCCACGGCCAAAGTAAACGATACTGTTCCCGTCCGATTCGTATTGCACCATCATCTCGGCAAGTACGTCAGAAAGAGAAGCACTGAAATCTTTCAGCAATTTGTGGCTGCCCACCCAATAAGTGTCACCCTGATATACCACCTTGATACCTTTTCCGGTGATACTCTCAAAACTCTCCAACTGGGCAGGAACTATCTTCTCCACCTCTTGCAGAGAAGAGACAATGGCTCCGGCAAGCGGATGTTCGGATTTAAGCTCGGCTGCCAGCAGAACATTCTTAAAATGCTCTTCCTGTACTTGGGCCCAAAGCCATCCGGAGACAGTGGGGTGTCCCTCGGTCAATGTCCCGGTTTTGTCGAGTACCACTACATCGACTTTACGCATCTGCTCGAGGGCAACAGCATCCTTTATCAGAATATGGTTGCTGGCTGCTTTGCCGATGCCCACCATCAGAGCGGTAGGAGTAGCAAGTCCCAAAGCACACGGACAGGCAATGACCAGTACGGATACAGCCGAAAGCAAGGCATGTGAGAAATAATCGGTTCCTCCCACCAACAGCCAGATGACAAATGTCAGCACGGCAATGCACAGCACCACCGGAACGAAGATACCCGTCACCCGGTCTACGATACGCTGTACGGGAGCTTTACTTCCCTGCGCTTCCTGAACCATGCGGATGATGCGCGCCAGCACCGTCTCACTTCCCACACCGGACGCCTTGATTACAAAAGCTCCCTTCTGGTTGATGGTCCCCGCCAGTACCCGGTCACCGACCTTCTTCTCTACAGGAATAGGCTCTCCGCTAATCATGCTTTCGTCTACATAAGACTCTCCTTCAGACAGACGTCCGTCCACGGGAATCTGTTCGCCCGGACGTACGACCACCAGATCGCCGGTTTGCAACTGGTCTATCAGGATGTCTTCTTCGATCCCTTCGCGAAGCACCCGGGCCACACGGGGCTGAAGTCCCATCAATTTACGAATGGCGGTAGAGGTGTTTCCCTTAGCACGCTCTTCCATTAACTTTCCGGTCAGTACAAAGGCAATGATGACTACTGCGGCTTCGTAATAGACGTGCGGCTCAAGTCCGCGGCTATACCAGAACTCAGGGAAAAATGTATTGAAGACACTGAACAGGAATGCGATGGAGGTACTCAGTGCCACCAGCGTATCCATGTTACTCCTCCCCAGACGTGCCTGCCGCCAGGCGTTGACGTAGAAAGATCCACCAAAAAAGATCATTACAGGGAGGGCCAGTATCAACTGGATCTCGTTAGAGAAAGGTACATGCATCAGAACCATAGAAAACAGCAACATAGGAACAACGAAGATCCATGCACCGATAACCTGCCGTTTCAGCAGCCGGTAGTGTTTCTCCTGTGCCTCCTCCTGACGTTCCTCTTTCAGGGCCTCTTCCACTATCAGGTCATAACCTGCGGCAAGTACAGCCGCACGGATCTCTCCGGGGGTCAGCTTGTCGGCCTCGTACGAAACGGACAGTGTGTTTGTGGCGAAGTTGACCGATGCGTCTACCACACCGGCCAGTTTCTTCACTGTTTTTTCCACATTATTAGCGCACCCTGCACAGTGCATATTCAGTACAGGAAACGCTTTCTTTGTTATATTACTCATAATCTATTATTATATATACTATCTAATAAACAATGAGGTAAAGAACAATGTTCACTTCTTGTCCGTTTCCTTTGCCTCCTTTATGACTACAGCTTCGTATTTAAATTTCCGAAAGCCTTCTTTCAGCTTTTCAACATTTGTCTTCTCGGCATCATAGGTAATGGTAACAGTTCGTTCCTTAAGATCGGTTGTAAAGTTTTTAAGCCCTTTCTCGAACTTGATATTGTTCTTCACCTTTCGTTCGCAGTTGGCACATTCCATCTGTGCCACTTTGAAAACGACAGTACGGAAGTCTTTTGCCATAACGGCCGTCACCGAGAGCAAAGCCACCACCAGGGTAGCAATCATTTTTTTAGTCTTCATAAATGTAAGTATTAGTATTGATAAATTCTGTGATCTGTCACTTTTTATTCTTAATCTCTCGCCAGATTGAACCTGACTCCGATATATCCTTTCGCTCCATGAACCGGCCCCCATATCATGGTCGAGTCAAAACGGTCGCCCCAAGGATCGGCAGCATCGATAATCGGATTCTTCTGTTTAAAATTAGTCAGGTTTTCGCCCCCGATGTATATCGACCAGCGGCGGAAGTAGCGTGTCACTTGGGCGCTGAGTTGGCTGAAGCCTTTGTAGCGTGCATCCCACGAAGAGGTTCCGTCGGCAAGTGTGTACGGATTGGGCATACGTCCTCCCCCGTTCATCTGCCATGTGGCATCAAACTGCCACAAACCCAGCGGAGTCTGATAAGAGGCAGTGACGAGGCCTTTATATTTTCCCGTCAGGGGCTTCTCCATCAATTGATGATTATAGGTAGTCTTGGCGTCTGTCCAGCGATATGCGGCAGTCAGCGAGAATCCCTGAAAGAAGGGATAAGTGGCCTCCACCTGAAATACCTGCGAGTACGAGCGTCCGTCGAGATTGTAAAAGGCCACCTCGTGCGGATTCGTATCCATATCGACAACGACCTGTTTCAGGAAGTCGGTGTAATAGTATTCCAGGTTCAGGTTCAGCGTCTTCCCGAAAAGCGGGATATATCCCGATATGCTTGCTCCATAATTCCAAGCCTCTTCCTGATCGAGATGATCGGCGATGCTCACCTTGCGGCTGCTTGCCATCAGATAATTATTCTCGGCAAGCACATGGTTGGTGCGATATCCCTTTCCGGCGGAAAGACGGAAATGAACAAAGTCATTGGGGTTGTACTTAATGTGCGCACGCGGAGTCACAAAGAATCCGTACTCACTGCTATGGTCGCCACGAAGTCCGGCCATCAACACGAACTTATTATCCAGGTTGAAGGTATACTGTGCGTAGGCTCCGCCCACCGATTCATGTGCAAAAGCTTTCGTCAACGGTGTTTCAGCGTTATTGGTCAGTCGGTAATGCTGGTCGTATCCGTCATAATTATAGCTGAAGCCTGCAGATAGATTGTGCTCTTTCGTAAATTCGGTTTCGAACATAAGTGAAGCATAGGCGTTGGATTGGTCGACGTTATAGATCTTCCGTCCATAAAGTGCATCCTGATTGTGCAACGTACCGGACAGAATCAGTGCAAGATTGGTATTCTTCTCCTTATTAAATATATAGGCATTCTTGGTAAAGGCCTCGTAGCGCCGGGTGTCGATGTCTATTTCATACCGATCGGCTGCCGGCACGCCGCTATGACTCACCTGACCGCCTTTTCTGCTTTCGTCCAATGCCTTGATGCCTGCCTGAAACACATAATGATCCCCCATATATGCCCAGCGATTCCAGAAGTTATACTGCTCTATCCGGGGAATATCGGCAAAGCCGTCATCATTGCCGTCGTGTGCCTTTGTTTCATTCTCGTAATGCGCCAGCAATGAAGTACTCCACCGCTTGGACAGTTTCACGGTGGCGTCTGCATTCGCTTCATAACGATTGGTAGTACTGGCAAAAAGGTTGGCCGAAACCCAATCGGCCTCAGGCAACTGTGGCTTCTTAAACTCAACATTGATCTGCCCCGTAAGGGCCTCGTAACCGTTTTTTACTGACGAGATTCCCTTTGAAACCTGTATGCTATGCATCCAGGGACCGGGCACATAACCCAACCCATAAGGAGAAGCAGCACCACGATAGTTCGGGATATTCTCGGTCAGCATCTGCACATAGGTTCCGGAAAGCCCGAGCAACTTGATCTGTTTCGCTCCCGTTGCAGCATCCGAATAGCTGACGTCTACCGACGGATTGGTAACAAAACTTTCACCGAGATTGCAACATGCCGCACGACAGAGCTCGTCGCTGGTAATGATCTCTTCGTTCATCACACTGCTGCGCAACTTCAGCGTACTCAACTTACGGCTGACAATCTGCACTTCACTCAGTTCCATTCCTTCGCGCAGCACCACGTCCAGAACGGCTTTCTTATCGTTCACTTGTATGGTGTCGTTTTCGTAACCTATAAAACTTACGATCAGATGATTGGACTTGTCGGGTTTAGATATGGAAAAAGTACCGTCCTCACGAGTGGCTACCCCACCGGAAATGTTTTTCCAGAAAACGTTGGCGCCTATAATCGGTTCGCCTGCCTGATCTTTCACCGTACCGCTCACTTGCGCCTGTACGGTCAGACTGCCGAGAAGCAGTCCGGTCAATAACATGTATTTCATTAAATTTCTTCGTTTGTCTTTTTTATTCGGTTTATATTCAATAAGAAACAGATAGGATTCACCGCAGACTGCACAGGGTGACACAAGTTACCCGGCTCCAACAATCTACGGAATCAATCCTTAAACGGTGAAAGCCAGTGCAATCTGCGATGCAATCCAAACAATAAAAATCGAAGAAACTAAATAAGCAAAGTAGAATAAAGAGCCAGATAATGCCGGGAACTTGTCTTGGGTGGCGGTATCACATAAGGAGGATCCAACACCTCATCGCGGAAAAGAGCGCATAGCAAGTCCGATACCTGGTCACAAAGCAACAAGCTGACAGGAGCAGGAACAGAGGATTCGAATGCCTGCTTTACCAGATCAAGCTTATAGATGGTCGCCGTACATCCCTCGCCCCGGCATGATTTATGGAACTCAAAGTCAAACTTACCACAGAAGCCGCATTTGTCGGCACAGCAACAATTGGCCGTTTCACAACCACTGCAACAATATTGGGCAACAGAGACTCCAGCTCCTACATATACTATAAGGAGAGAAAGAATAACGGCAAGTATATAGCGGAATCTCTTCATAACGGTTGCAAAGATAAGCAGATTTAACCAGCCTGCCACATTCTTTTTTCTTTTTTTATGCTGTCGATTCACTAATATGAACTATATTTGTCGATAGTGAACGATTATATAAATGTTGAATTTAAAGAAGAACCCCTTATGAAAAAACAATATGTCAGCCTGCTTGCGATAATACTTGCTACAAGTGGCTTTTTATTTTCTTGCGGTGACAAGATGAACAAGAATACCGGTGCACTGGAATTCGACAGTATACAGGTAAACGAAACAGCACATCTCTTCGGAGATACCGCAAAACCGGCATGTAATCTGACCATCAATTTCGCCTATCCGGTGAAGTCGACGGACAATAAACTGAAAGACAGCCTGAACAGCTACTTTATAGCCGCCTGCTTCGGTGAAGGATATATCGGAGAGAAACCGGCGCAGGTGGTAAAGGAGTACACCGAACATTACGTAAAAGAATATCGCACAGACCTCGAACCGATGTATGCCGAAGACGAAAAGAACAAAGAGAGTGAAGGCTCCATCGGTGCATGGTACTCATACTATAAAGGGATAGAAAGCCACGTGCAACTTTATTATAAGAATCTGTTGGTCTATCGCATTAACTACAATGAATATACCGGAGGCGCACACGGCATTTACATGACAACTTTCCTGAATATGGACCTGATAAACCTGCGTCCGCTGAAGCTGGATGATATTTTCACTGGTGATTATAAGGAAGCACTGACCGACTTGCTGTGGAATCAGTTGATGGCGGACAAGAAAGTGACAACGCACGAAGCACTCGAAGATATGGGTTACGGCTCTACCGGAGATATTGCCCCGACGGAAAACTTCTATCTGGACAAAGACGGCATCACCTTTTATTATAATGTATATGATATCACCCCGTATGCCATGGGACCGGTAGAAATTAAGATTCCATACGAAATGATGGAACACATGCTGGGCAGCAACCCGATCATCGGAGAGATGAAATCAAAATAATCTAACTTTATTATTAAAATACAGATATATTACAACCTTATGAATACAACAGAACAAACTTCCTCCCTCCCCTCTGCCGGAGGGGAAAACGGAGTGAAGCTTCTTCTTAAATACTTTCCCGACTTGACGGAAGAGCAACGCAAACAATTCGCTGCGCTTTACGAACTTTACATTGACTGGAATTCTAAAATCAACGTAATCTCACGCAAGGATATCGAGAATCTGTACGAACACCATGTGCTTCATTCGCTGGGTATCGCCCGCATCATCCGTTTCCGGGCCGGCAGCAGTGTCATGGATCTCGGTACCGGAGGAGGATTCCCCGGAATACCGTTGGCCATTCTTTTTCCGGACACGAAATTCCATCTGGTGGACAGCATCGGCAAGAAAGTACGTGTGGCAACCGAGGTAGCCAATGCCATCGGACTTAAAAATGTCACTTTCCGCCATGCACGGGCCGAAGAAGAGAAACAAACATTCGACTTCGTTGTCAGCCGTGCCGTGATGCCCCTGGCCGACCTGATAAAGATTATCCGGAAAAACATCTCGCCCAAACAGCAAAATGCTCTCCCCAACGGACTTATCTGCCTGAAAGGAGGCGAACTGGAACACGAGGCGATGCCGTTTAAGCATAAGACAAGTATGCATAACCTGAATGAAGATTTCGATGAGGAGTTCTTTCAAACCAAGAAAGTGGTATATGTAACGATTTAAACGATCAAACAACATAGTCATGAAAATTAAGAGATTTGAGTTCAATATGTTTCCCGTAAACTGCTACGTTTTATGGGACGAAACGAACGAGGCAGTCGTGATAGATCCGGGCTGCTTTTATGACGAAGAGAAACAAGCTTTAAAGAACTTCATCGTCACCAACAATCTGAACATAAAACATCTGCTGAACACTCACCTGCATCTGGATCACATTTTCGGAAATCCATTCATGCTTCGCGAGTTCGGGCTGTCTGCCGAAGCCAATCAGGCCGACGAGTACTGGATAGACGAAGCCCCCAAACAGAGTCGCATGTTCGGTTTCCAACTGAATGAAGCACCCGTCCCACTGGGAAAATATCTCCATGACGGAGACATCATCACCTTCGGAAACACAACACTGGAAGCAATCCATGTACCGGGACACTCTCCCGGAAGCCTTGTCTATTACTGCCGGGCTGACAACTGTATGTTTTCGGGCGATGTGCTGTTTCAGGGAAGCATCGGACGGGCCGACCTGGCCGGAGGCAACTTTGATGAACTGAAAGAGCATATCTGCAGCCGCCTGTTCGTCCTCCCCAACGAAACAATCGTATATCCGGGGCACGGAGCACCGACTACCATCGGAATAGAGAAGGCGGAAAATCCGTTCTTCAGGTAAGAGATTATCAACAAACCTTATTATAAATAAATCATTAATAACATGAAAACCGATTTATTAGCCTGCCGCCACATCGGCGTCAACAAAGCGGATGCCGAAGTAATGCTCCGGAAAATTGGAGTTGCTTCGCTCGACGAACTGATCGATAAAACCATTCCGGCCAACATCCGGCTCAAAGCACCTCTGGCACTACCCGCACCGATGACCGAATACGAGTTTGCCCGCCACATCGCTGAACTGGCAGGCAAAAACAAACTGTTCACCACTTATATCGGTATGGGATGGTACAACACGATCACCCCTGCAGTCATCCAGCGAAATGTATTCGAGAATCCGGTCTGGTATACTTCTTATACTCCTTACCAGACAGAAGTTTCGCAAGGAAGACTGGAAGCCCTGATGAACTTCCAAACTGCCGTATGTGACCTGACTGCCATGCCCTTGGCCAACTGTTCACTGCTGGACGAAGCCACCGCTGCTGCCGAAGCTGTGACGATGATGTATGGCTTGCGTTCACGCAACCAGCAGAAGGCGGGAGCCAACGTGGTGTTTATCGACGAAAATATCTTCCCGCAGACCTTGGCGGTCATCACCACTCGCGCCATCCCGCAAGGCATTGAAATCCGTACCGGAAAGTTCCGGGATCTTGAATTTACAGATGACCTCTTTGCCTGCGTCCTGCAATATCCTAATGCAAACGGTAATGCGGAAGACTACCGAGAATTTACCGAAAAAGCACATACAGCCAACTGCAAGGTAGCTGTGGCTGCCGATATCCTGAGTCTTGCACTACTTACCCCTCCGGGCGAATGGGGAGCGGACATTGTATTCGGTACCACACAACGTTTGGGTACTCCCATGTTCTACGGTGGTCCTTCGGCCGGTTATTTCGCTACCCGCGACGAATACAAACGCAACATGCCGGGACGTATCATCGGATGGTCGAAAGATAAATATGGCAAACTCTGTTACCGCATGGCACTCCAGACACGCGAACAGCATATCAAACGGGAAAAAGCGACTTCCAATATCTGTACCGCTCAGGCACTGCTCGCAACCATGGCAGGATTCTATACCGTCTATCACGGACAGGAAGGTATCCGTAACATCGCTTCACGCATCCATAGCATTACCGTTTTCCTGGAAAAGAGTATCGGTAAACTGGGATTCAAGCAAGTGAACAAACAGTATTTCGATACTCTCCGGTTCATTTTGCCCGACAGCGTATCGGCACAGCAGATTCGCACCATCGCTCTGAGCAAAGAGGTCAACCTGCGCTATTTTGATAATGGAGACGTGGGACTGAGTATTGACGAAACAACCGACGTAGCAGCTGCCAACATTCTACTGTCTATCTTTGCCATCGCTGCCGGAAAAGACTTCCAGAAAGTGGATGACATCCCCGAAGCAACTATCATCAGCGAGGAATTGAAACGCCAGACCCCTTACCTCACACACGAAGTATTCTCTAAATATCATACCGAAACGGAAATGATGCGCTACATCAAGCGTCTCGACCGGAAGGATATTTCATTGGCACAATCGATGATTTCACTCGGTTCCTGCACCATGAAACTGAATGCGGCAGCCGAAATGTTACCTCTGAGCTGTGCTGAGTTTATGTGCATGCACCCGCTTGTTCCGGAGGATCAGGCGGCCGGATACCGCGAACTGATTCACAACCTGAGTGAAGAGCTGAAAGTCATCACCGGATTTGCCGGAGTAAGCCTGCAACCCAATTCCGGTGCTGCCGGTGAGTATGCCGGTCTGCGCACCATCCGTGCCTATCTTGAAAGCATCGGACAAGGACACCGCAACAAAGTATTGATCCCCGCATCTGCACACGGCACCAATCCCGCATCAGCCATCCAGGCCGGATTCACCACTGTAACTTGTGCATGTGATGAACATGGAAACGTAGATATGGATGACCTCCGTGCCAAAGCTGAAGAAAATAAGGATGACCTGGCCGCACTGATGATCACCTATCCCTCGACACACGGTATCTTTGAAACGGAAATCGTAGAGATCTGCCAAATCATTCACGCCTGTGGAGCTCAGGTATATATGGATGGAGCCAACATGAATGCACAGGTAGGACTGACGAATCCGGGATTTATCGGAGCGGACGTCTGTCACCTGAATCTGCATAAAACCTTTGCATCTCCCCACGGAGGAGGAGGCCCCGGCGTAGGTCCGATCTGTGTAGCGGAACATCTGGTACCGTTCCTTCCGGGACACGGACTGTTTGGCAACTCACAGAACGAAGTATCCGCCGCACCGTTTGGCAGTGCCGGTATTCTGCCTATCACCTACGGCTATATCCGTATGATGGGTGCCGAAGGACTGACAATGGCAACCAAGACAGCCATTCTCAATGCAAACTATCTGGCTGCTTGCCTGAAAGATACGTATGGCATTGTATACCGGGGAGCCAACGGCTTTGTGGGACACGAGATGATTCTGGAATGTCGCAAGGTATACGAAGAAACCGGTATCAGCGAAAATGATATTGCCAAACGCCTGATGGACTACGGCTATCATGCTCCTACCCTCTCCTTCCCCGTGCACGGCACACTGATGATCGAGCCCACTGAAAGCGAAAGCCTCTCCGAACTGGATAACTTCGTCCTTACGATGTTGACCATCTGGAATGAAATTCAGGAAGTGAAAAACGGTGAAGCCGATAAGGAAGACAATGTACTGATAAATGCTCCGCACCCTGAATATGAAGTAGTAAGCGATCAGTGGGAACACTGCTATACGCGTGAAAAAGCCGCATATCCGATAGAGAGTGTGCGTGAGAATAAGTTCTGGGTAAATGTAGCCCGTGTAGATAATACGCTGGGCGACCGCAAACTGCTGCCCACATGCTACGGCTGCTTCGACTGAAGTAAGCTAAGCAACAACTGATTCACGATTCACCACAGAGTAGCACGGAGTCTCACAGAGTAGAAATCATAAAAGATAAACTCTGTGAGACTCTGTGGTCAATTTAAACTCTGTGGTGAATCTTAATATCCTATTCCACGATGGTTATCGTACCGGCTTTAACTGTCTTTTCTTTCAACAATGCGCCTTCCGCTTTATATCCCAAAGCTACGCAACCATAAACTTTATGATTTTCGGGCACTCCGAGAGAAGTCAGATAGGCCCGTACCTCCGGATCATCACAGGTCGTACCGAGCTGATTGATCCAACAGGAAGCGATGCCCAGTGAAGTGGCTGCCAGAAACATATTCTCGATAGCACAGGCACAATCCATCCCGGCCCACCATTGCTTGGGTTCATTGGACACGATGACCAAGGTTGGGGCATGATAGTAACAGCAATACGTCTCACTGTGCCCCCGTTCCCGAAGATGCTTGTCATCACTTTTGGCAAATGCCCCTTTGATCCGTTCATTCAGTTCCTCCAGTTTCACCGTATTACGGACGGCAGTAAAGTGCCACGTTTCATAATGCATGCCGCTCGGCGCGTAAGCACCCGCTTCCAGGATGGCGTTCAAGTCATCCGCCGGAATCTGCTTTCGATCATACGCACGTACACTACGCCGTGCCTTAATGGTCTCTAAAACTTCATTTGTCTTCATTATCTATTCTCCTGCCAATCGGATTTATCTTTTAATCAACCCAATCTTTACATTCAGTTTGAAATAATACACTCCGTTCTCTCTCTCGAGGAAGCCATACTTGTCTTTATCAACCGATCCCTTTTCGAGACGCGAATTCAGATAAAGAAAGTCCTCAAATGTTTTCTTTTCCGATTTATGATAGCACAGTACCTCACCTTTACCATCGACCAGCAATATACCTTCAACTGCCGAATCGGTCCCATTGTATATTTTGGCCGGACGCATACCCAAGGCAAGTGCCAGCAGAAACTGCTTCATTTTAAACTCGTAAAAGCCATGCTTGCTGATCAGTTCCTCTTTTATCTTGAGAGGATTTATGATCTTCATCTGTTCGGTCAGTTCACTGACGCGTGTGATGCCGTCCAGGTGCATCATACGCACCATCTCTGCCAGCACACGAGGGAAGTGCAGATCGATCATCAGCAGATTGCAACGGAACACACGGTCCGCTACGTCCGAATACTTCAGCACACCTCCCAGACGCTCGATCATCATCATACGCTCGGCCACCTCCGTGGGTGATTCAGGGAGGGCATTAATCTTATTGACGGTCGGAGTGGCAAACTTGATACCGGACTGCTCCAACTTCAGGTTCGCCGCACGTCCACCATCCAGCAGCGGATTCATCGCACTGAGACGCGAACGGACATTGAAACCCGCCAACGGAGCCTCAGGATGCCAGAAAGCAATCGAGAAGTCGGTACGGTCCTCCGTCCGGGCTTCCAGATCAAAGATACCTGCCTCGTCCAGGAACTCCTCCACCCCGTCGGGTGACGTAACTTCATCCGCCGAAGAATTTTTAATCGCGTCCAGAATCAGGTCCGCCACTGTTGTAAAGTCCTCACGGGGAATACTTTTCTCCACCTTCTCACCTTCCATCCGGATGACCTCTTCTTCAATATAGTAACGCCGGGTGCCATCATGCTCTTCACGCTGGATCATTGCAATGGGCCGGTACTTTTCATCTTCTTTCTTTGCCTGCGGAGTTCCAAGCGATACTTTTCCATCCGCCAGCAGACGGAAAAAGACGTACAACTCGCTCCACTCTCTTTTTGTTGCTTCAAATGCCATTCTATCTATCTTTTTTTATTATTTCGGAGAGGTGTGTCATCATTCATCACAGAGTTCCGACGCACCCCCTATCTCTACTATCCATTTCCTTCCTGTTCATCTGTAATGCGGGCAGTCTCCACTTTCTCCAGCCGGGACCTTAAACGGGGCATTGCCGACTGCCGGATACGAAGCGTCATGCTGCAATCCATATCATACGACTGAGACAGAATCTCCGGTTCCTCCTCCTTTACAATCCGCATGACATCGTTCATAAAAGGATACTCGAAAAGTACGGTTACTTCCTCGTCCACAGTTTTCTCTACAATGGTGCAGGCAGCGATGGCCTCGGCGGCGGCGGCCTTATAGGCCACAATCAGTCCACTAGTGCCTAACTTGATCCCTCCGAAATAACGAACCACAATAATCAGTATATCCGTCAGTTCGTTCGAGTTGATCTGTCCCAGAATCGGTTTGCCGGCAGTACCCGACGGCTCTCCGTTATCGTTGGCACGAAAATTCTTCCGCTCGTGTCCCAGCATATAGGCATAGCAGACGTGGCGGGCATCATAGTATTTCTTCTGGTACGCCTCCAGATGCACTTTAATCTCTTTCAAGGTACGAACCGGGAGAGCGATGGCAATAAATTTGCTTCGTTTCTCGGTATATGTTCCCTCCGAGACTTCAGTGATGGTCTTATAGGTATCTTCTGTCATGATATCCGGAATCTTTTTTTGATGGTTCAAGCTATACCCAGTAATTGTACCTCGAAAATCAAAGTTGAAAAAGCCGGAATTGGGCCACTGGTACGTGTGCCATAGCCCATATTATAAGGGATGTAGACGATCCAGCGATCTCCCACCCGCATCTTTTGCAGAGCAATCTGCCATCCTTCGATAACCTCGTTCAGACGAAAAGCTTCGGGACAGTTCCGCTTCCAGGAATTATCAAATTCACGTCCATTGATAAGAGTGCCCTTGTAATGAACCGACACCACACTGTTGGAACGGGGCGTGGCCGCGCCAGTACCTTCCTCCAAAACCTTATATAATATGCCGCATGGCAATTCGTGTACATCCGCTTCGGTGCGTAATGTCTGCATGAATTGTTCGTTCTGCAATTTGTATTCTTCTTTTCGTCCCATATCTGTTTCCTGATAATAATTACTTCGGCGGCAAAGATACGGAAAAACGTACATATTTGAATAGTCCGGAACACAAAACGAATTCACCACAAATTACACGGATTAACACAGGACGGCATCAATTTACTGACAACCAATAATTTATCTGTATAAGTCCATGCAATTTGTGGTGAATAACGAGTTTGGGTACATCCCCTCCTCTGTTTTCCATACCCAAACACTCCTCAATCCGGTATCGGATCTCTTTTTATTCGAGCTCGTGTATCACCAGCCCCGAACGCAGTTTCGGTTCGAACCAGGTAGTCTTCGGAGGCATAATGTTTCCTGTATCGGCAATATCCATCAATTGCTTCATTGAAACAGGATAAAGGGCCAAAGCCACTTTCATTTCGCCGCTGTCAACCCGTCTGCTCAATTCGCCCAAGCCGCGGATTCCCCCTACAAAGTCAATCCGGCGATCCGAACGCAGATCCTTGATTCCCAGAATTTCGTCCAGAATCAGGTTGGAAGAGATGGTCACATCCAATACACCTATAGGATCATTGTCGTCATAAGTACCCGGTTTGGCTGTCAGGCTATACCATTTGCCATCCAGATAGAGCGCAAAGTTATGCAACGCATTGGGTTTATAAATCTCTTTACCTTTCTCTTCGATCTCAAAATTCTTTTCAAGGGCGGTCAGAAATTCGGCAGGCGTCAAGCCATTGAGATCTTTCACCACCCGGTTGTAGTCGATAATAGTCAACTGATTGGCGGGGAAACATACGGCCATGAAATAGTTGTATTCTTCGTCTCCGCGATGATTAGGATTCTGCTTTGCCTTTTCGGCCCCTACCAGGGCAGCGGCAGCCGAACGATGATGCCCGTCGGCAATATAAAGCGCCGGCATGGCAGCAAACTCCTTGGTGATGACAGCAATGTCTTCGCTGTTGTCGATCACCCAGAAAGTGTGTCCGAATCCGTCACCGGGAGCAATAAAATCGTATACCGGCTTTTGAGCCGTATACTTGCGGATAATGGCATCGAGCACCGCATTGTCGGGATAAGCAAAGAACACCGGTTCGATGTTGGCATTGTTCACACGGACATGCTTCATGCGGTCTTCTTCCTTGTCACGCCGGGTGAGTTCGTGCTTTTTGATGACACCGTTCATATAATCGGGCACGTAAGCACCCACCACCAGCCCATACTGTGTCTTGCCATTCATGGTCTGGGCATAGATATAATAATTCTCTTTGTCATCCTGCACCAGCCATCCTTTATCACGGAACAGACGGAAATTCTCTGCCGCTTTCGCATACACCTTCTCATCATGTTCGTCTGTCCCAACGGGAAAGTCTATTTCCGGTTTAATAATGTGGTACAATGATTTATCGTTCCCGGCAGCTTCTGCACGAGCCTCCTCTGAATTCAGCACGTCATACGGACGTGAAGCGACCTGTTCTACCAAATCCTGCGGAGGACGGATGCCTTTAAATGGTTTTATTGTTGCCATAAGAACTGCAGATTACTTATTCACTCTAAACTTTTCACAACCCTCTTTCAGGAAACCCACAATCTGCCGTGCAGCTGCAATACCGGCATTGATATTCGCCTCGGCCGTCTGTGCTCCCATCTTCTTCGGAGTCGAGAAATAACGTCCGGCAAAGAGTTCGGCGAACTTCGTATTGGCCGCAGGCATGATGTCTGTGATGTATTTAAAGTCCGGCCGTTCCTCCATCAACTGGATCAATTCGTCTTCATTGATCACTTCTTTGCGGGCCGTATTAACCAGGATAGCCCCTTTCGGCATATTGGCCAACAGATTATGATTGATGGAATTTTTCGTTTCGGCTGTAGCGGGAATGTGCAGTGAGACGATGTTACAGGTCTTATAAAGCTCTTCGGCAGAGTCAACGGCTTTCACCCCATCTTTCTCTATCACATCTTTCGGGCAGAAAGCGTCATAAGCATAGAGTTCCATACCGAACCCCTTGGCAATACGCGCCACATTGCGTCCTACATTACCGTATGCGTGGATACCCAGTTTCTTTCCCATCAACTCCGTACCCGATGTTCCGTTATAGAAGTTACGGACAGCATAAACAAGCAGGCCAAACACCAACTCGGCTACAGCATTCGAGTTCTGTCCCGGAGTATTCATCACACATACACCGTGTGCAGTAGCTGCATTCAGGTCTACATTATCGTATCCGGCACCGGCACGAACTACTATTTTCAACTCTTTCGCTGCATCGAGCACCTCGGCGTCGATGATGTCACTACGGATAATAATGGCATTCGCATCTTTCACTGCGTCAAGCAGTTGAGCTTTATCTGTATATTTCTCAAGCAGAGCCAATTCAAATCCGGCTCCTTCTATTTCTTTCTTGATGCCATCCACCGCAATCTTGGCAAATGGCTTTTCGGTTGCAACAAGTACTTTCATTTCTCTTATTCTATTTTGGGAGAATTCATCACAGAGGATACCGCAGACACCAAATGCCATCATTCAAGAGAGCCCTGTATCCTTTCCGTATGCTCTGTGGTGAAATCACATTATTTATGAAGTTTCTCAAATTCCTGCATGCAGTCAATCAATGCCTGTACGCTCTCTTTTGGCATTGCATTGTAGCAAGATGCACGGAAGCCACCCACCGAGCGGTGCCCTTTGATGCCGGACATTCCTTTATCCGTAGCGAACTTCAGGAAATCGGCTTCCAGATCCTTATATTCCGGTGCCATCACAAAGCAGATATTCATGCGCGAACGGTCCTCCTTAGCAGCTGTCCCTACAAACATCTTGTTGCGGTCTATCTCGGCATACAGCATGTCTGCCTTCTCCGTAGCCCGGCGATCCATCTCTTTGACGCCACCCTGAGCCTTGATCCAGCGCAAAGTCTGCATGGCGGAATAGATAGGCAATACGGGAGGTGTGTTGAACATGGAACCGCCGTCGATATGGGTCTTATAATTCAGCATGCTCGGGATGTAACGTGACACCTTGCCTACCGCATCGTCTTTTACTATGACGAATGTAACGCCGGAGGGAGCCAGATTCTTCTGAGCACCGCCGTAGATACAAATATACTTCGAAACGTCCACCGGACGGGAGAAGATATCAGAAGACATGTCGGCTACCATCGGAACCGGTGAATCAAGATCTCCCTTCAATTCCGTACCATAAATCGTATTGTTGGTGGTCACATGGAAATAATCAGCATCAGCAGGTATGGTAAAGTCTTTAGGGATAAACGTATAGTTCGCATCAGCCGAAGAAGCTACCTCAACCACTTCGCCAAAGCCTTTCGCCTCTTTCATCGCTTTTTTAGCCCAAACACCGGTGTTCAGGTAAGCTGCCTTCTTCTCAAGGAAGTTGTAAGGCACCATGCAGAACTGCATACTGGCACCACCGCCCAGGAAAAGTACCGAATACCCTTCGGGGATGTTAAGTATTTCCTTAAACAAAGCAACGGCTTCATCCATAACTGCCTGAAAATCCTTGCCACGATGGCTGACTTCCAACACAGAAAGACCTGAACCGTTGAAATCGAGAATGGCTTTCGCTGTTTCTTCTATTACTTCGCGAGGGAGAATGGAAGGGCCTGCACTGAAATTATGCTTTTTCATTTGATGAGTGTTTTTGGTTATACAATTTCGTTATTTTATGTCTACTGACATGGCGAATTTACGAATTTATTTCCTCTCAACAAACGTTTCCCTGTAAAATTACAATCTTAGAGGGCATTTATCTTACTTTTTAATGGTTTATGCAGGATTTATACACCATTTTGTTATCTATACATGCCAAGATGGTAGAAAAAGTTCAAACTGATATTATTACACGATGTTCTATTCTGAAATGAAAGAGAGAATGACTAAAAAGTGAATATTTATAAGAAAGAAGGACTAAAGCCGGGAAGAGCCGGAAACCGGAAAGCTGTTTCACCACAGATTTCACAGATTAACACAGATTGATGATTGATCTTATCAGCAATAAAGTTGAAAGTGCCGTGCCAATCGGTGTAATCTGTGGTGAATCCGTTCCGTGTCAATCTGTGCAACCCATGGTGAACTCGTCATGTGTCAATCGGTATAATCTGTGGTGTCAGTGCCCTGCCTCCTCTATCCGATAAATCCGGTTTAATCCGCCTCCTCGATCACCGTTTTCATCCCTTTGATCTTCTCGCCACGGATCAGAGTCAGCAATTGCTTCATCTTGGGGCGCCGCACGGCAACAAAGGCATAATGATCTTTCACGTCGATTGCTCCGACATCCTCACGTGCCAGATTTCCTTTTTTATAAAGGAAACCGGCTATGTCGATCTTGCTCAATTTGTCCTTCTTCCCTTTACCTATATAAATAGTCACCCACTGGGGTTTAGCCGGACGGGGTGCATTCTCCGGCAAGTCGAAGATCTCAAGTTCCGAAGGTATATAATCCGGCACGCGTTCCTCCGGATTCAGTATCAGATAAGAAGTACCCGTCGCATCCCAACGGGCAGTACGGCCATTGCGGTGGGTAAAGGCTTCTTCGTTCACCGGCAAATGATAATGGATGATATGCTCCACCTCCGGGATATCAAGTCCGCGGGCAGCCAGGTCCGTAGACACCAGCACCGGACAGCTGCCATTACGGAACTTATACAGTGCCCGTTCCCGATCCGGTTGCTCCATACCTCCATGAAAGCGTTCATTGGAAACTCCTTTTTCCGTTAGTAAGGCACTCACACGGTCCACCGCATCCCTGTGGTTACAGAAAACAATACTCGAACTGCTTCCCAACGTACAAAGCAACTTATAGAGGGTTTCTATCTTATCTTTAGCAGGCGAAACCACCTTCATCAATCGCAAACGTGATTCCTCCACATCGTTTGTCAGGAAATCAAGCTTTATCGTACGGTTCAGTCCTGTAAATTGCGGAATCTCTTCCGCATCTGTTGCCGAAGTCAGAAAACGCCGTTTCAAGTCGGGCAACTGTCCGATAACCGTTGCCATCTCTTCCTGAAAACCAAACTCCAGGCATTTATCAAATTCATCGATCACCAACAGACTCACTGTGCTTGCATCGAAGTTCTGCTTGGAGAGATGGTCGTTCATACGGCCGGGCGTACCGATGATAACAGCCGGCTGCATTCCTTTCATCGTACGGTGCTCTTCCATCGCCGGACGTCCGCCATAACAACTCATCGCCTTGAATTCCGTCCCCATCGCCTTGAACACCTGCTCTATCTGCAATGCCAACTCACGTGATGGCACCAGCACCACGGCCTGCACTCCTTTCACGTCGGCCTTCAGACTGCCGACCAGCGGCAACAAGAAAGCCAGGGTCTTGCCCGAACCTGTGGGCGAAAGTAATATCAAATCTTCGCCACCTTTATCAAATGCCTCAACAGACGCTTCCTGCATCGGATTGAGTTGTTCTATTTTCAACCTATCGAGTATATCCTTCAAACCATTCATTGTTTTTTCCACATTTTTGAATAATGACACAAAGATAAAAAAAAACTGCTTCCGGACAACCCGAAAGCAGTTTCTTTTATGATGATCTCCGAAGGATTATCCACCGAAGTTATCGAACATCAAGTTCTTAGACGGAACACCGAGATCGTCGAGCATCTTCTCGACAGCTTTACTCATCGGGCCGGGACCACACATGTAGTATTCGATGTCTTCCGGAGCTTCATGGTTCTTCAGATAAGTTTCGTAAATCACGTTGTGTACGAAACCTGCCGTATACTTCACGCCGGCTGCGTCTGCAGCAGGGTCCGGACGGTCGAGCGCCAGGTGGAATTTGAAGTTCGGGAAGTCTTTCTCAATCTGCAGGAAGTCTTCCAGATAGAACACCTCGTTCAGTGCACGGGCACCGTAGAAGTAGTTCATCGTACGGTCAGTGATATGCAGCGTCTTGGTCAAGTGCATAATCTGGGCACGCAACGGAGCCATACCTGCACCACCACCGATCCACATCATTTCGTTCTTCGAATCCAGAATCGGGTGGAAGTCACCGTAAGGTCCACTCATGGTCACCTTGTCACCCGGCTTCAGCGTAAAGATGTAAGAAGAAGCGATACCCGGCATCACATCCATAAAGCCCGGTCCCTGATCTTTCGGTTTGAAAGGAGGAGTAGCGATACGTACAGTCAGCATGATGCGGTCACCCTCAGCCGGATAGTTGGCCATAGAGTAAGCACGGATGGTCGGTTCGTCGTTGCGGCACTTCAGGCCGAGCAGACCGAATTTCTCCCATGCCGGAAGATATTCGTCACCGATCAGGCTCTTGTCGATGTCCTTATCATAATCCATCGAGAAAGCGGGAATCTTGATCTGGGCATACGAACCCGGCACAAAGTCCATGTGTTCGCCCGGAGGCAGAGCCACGATAAACTCTTTGATAAACGTAGCCACGTTCTTGTTCGAGATCACCTCGCACTCCCACTCTTTCACACCCAGGATAGACTCGTCGATCTTGATAGACATATCCTGTTTCACCTTCACCTGGCATCCGAGGCGCCAGTGATCGGCCTGTTCTTTACGAGAGAAGAAACCGGTTTCGGTAGGCAAAATCTCGCCACCGCCTTCGAGCACCTGGCAACGGCACTGTCCGCATGAACCCTTACCACCACAAGCCGATGAAAGGAACACATTGTTGGCAGACAACGTACCCAGCAGAGTACCACCCTGAGATGTTTTCAGTTGTTGCTCTCCATTCATCGTAATCGTAACCTCGCCCGAAGGAGAAAGATAGCTCTTCGCAACGAGCAGTATAATGACAAGCAGGATGATCACCACAAGGAAGACTCCGATACTTGCTAATATTAAAGACGTCATTGTTTTATTCTTTTTACTTTAGTTATAATTTCAATCCAGAGAAACACATAAAGGCCATAGCCATCAGTCCTACTGTGATAAACGTAATGCCCAGACCTTTCAGCGGAGCGGGAACATCAGAGTAAGCCATCTTTTCGCGGATAGCGGCCAGACCGACGATAGCCAGCAACCAGCCAATACCGGAACCGAGTGCGTATACTACAGCACTGCCCACGCCGGTAATAGCCTGCGGGTTCGACGGATCCATCGTGATTCTCTGCTGCATGAACAGTGAAGCACCCATGATGGCACAGTTAACGGCGATCAGCGGAAGGAAGATACCCAGTGAAGCGTAGAGCGAAGGGCTGAAGCGTTCCACCACCATTTCTACCAACTGCACGATACCGGCAATAACGGCAATAAAGAGAATAAAACTCAGGAAGCTGAGGTCAACACCTTCAATGATCGCATTGGCAGCCAGCACCTTAGTTTGAAGCAAGTAGTTGACCGGCAACGTAACCACCAATACGAAAGTTACGGCGATACCCAGTCCTACAGCAGTTTTCACATTCTTCGACACAGCCAGATATGAACACATACCCAGGAAGAAGGCGAATATCATGTTGTCCACAAAGATGGAGCGGACGAATAAACTTAATAATTGTTCCATAATTTTTCTTTTACTTTCTTAGGTTGTATTACTTTTCCTGGAGTTCTTTGCAGCGGCTGCGCTGATACCAGATGATACATGCACAGATGATCAGTGCCATCGGCGGCATCAACATCAAACCATTGTTGATGTAACCCATCTTATAGAATGACTCAGGGATAATACGGAAGTTGAGCAATGTGCCCGATCCGAGCAACTCGCGGAAGAAAGCCACGATGATCAGGATCTTGGCATATCCCAGACCATTACCTACACCGTCGAGGAATGACTCCCACGGACCATTTGCCATGGCAAACGCTTCGAGGCGTCCCATCAGGATACAGTTTGTAATGATCAGACCTACGTATACCGAAAGCTGTACGCTTACATCGTATGCAAACGCTTTCAGCACCTCACTTACTATAGTTACCAATGCAGCTACTACCACCAACTGTACGATGATACGGATACGGTTAGGAATCGTCTTACGCAACAAAGAGATAACGACGTTTGAGAAAGCCGTAATCACAGTTACCGAAAGCCCCATCACGATAGCCGGTTCCAGTTTGGCCGTTACAGCCAGTGCCGAACAGATACCGAGCACCTGCACGGTTACCGGGTTATTCAATCCCAGCGGAGTAGCGAATACTTCTTTATTCTTTTTAGAAAATAATTGGCTCATATTCTATCGTTCCTCCTTAATTATTAGTTAAAAATTTATCGTACTGGCTCAGACATGCTTTGATCATGGCGTCCACACCTTTCGAAGTGATTGTACCACCCGAAATACCGTCAACCTGATAAGCAGGGTCTGTCACCTTACCGTTTTTCTCTACAGCCAGTGCAACCTGTCCGTCTTTCAATACCTTCTTGCCAGAGAATTCATTCTGGAAAGCAGTTGTCGCAATCTCAGCACCCAAGCCCGGAGTTTCGCTGGCATGCGAGAAGTAAACACCGTAAACAGTGTCTTTATCGGCATTCAAAGCCACATATCCCCAGATAGCGCCCCAAAGACCGGCACCGTAAACCGGTACCACGTATTTGGTTTCTCCGTCTACCTCACATACGAAAACGTGCAAACGATTGTTTTCCTTCGCTTCTTTTTCGTAGCTGATAGAGAAACCATCCGTATTTTCTGTCAGAGTGCCATCCACATTCATCAGCATGTCACCCTTTACATATTTATTATATTCAGCATCGGCATCTTTCACATCTCTGATGTTCAGTGCAGACAAAATTTGCTTCTTGGTGTCCAACTCCTGGTTTTTATTCTGAATGTCTTTCAGAGAAGAGCTGACAAATGCAAGCAGGAATGCCACGATAACAACCATTACCGAAGCATAAATGATAGTATAAGAGTTACTATTTGTATTCATCTTTCTTGTTCGGTTTAATTGTTAGACTTAATGGCGCGTTTTTCACGCAGTTTGATGTTGCTCTGAACCACACAATAGTCGATCAGCGGAGCGAAGATGTTCATCAGCAGGATAGCGAGCATCATACCTTCGGGATAACCCGGGTTCAACACGCGGATGATGATGGCCATCGCACCGATCAGGAATCCGAAGATGTACTTACCGGTTTCCGTACGTGCGGATGTCACAGGGTCGGTAGCCATAAACACAGCACCGAAGCAGAAACCACCCAACACCAGGTGTTCGTACCAAGGCATGTGAGCCATGGCAGTGTCGGGACCCACAGTATTGAAGATCCATCCCATGAATGCACCGCCGACGAATACCGAAAGCATTGTTCTCCAGCTTGCGATACCTGTCCACAGCAGAATAACGGCACCAATCAGAATAGCAATCACACTGGTTTCACCGATAGAGCCCGGAATCAGACCGGTCACCATATCCCACGAGAAAGCCGGGAAGCCATTGGGATCGGTAGCAGTAGACGCCACACCCAGCGAAGTGGCCGCTGTCAGTCCGTCTACCGTGTTACCCAATCCGAAGATGCTGTCTTGTGCCACCCAAACGGCGTCACCCGACATCTTGGTAGGATAAGCGAAGAACAGGAATGCACGGGTCACAAGGGCAACGTTGAACACGTTCATACCTGTACCTCCGAACACTTCTTTCGCAAAAATAACAGCGAATGCAGTGGCTATGGCCAGAATCCACAACGGGCAGTCTACCGGTACAATCATCGGGATCAGGATACCCGAAACGAGGAATCCTTCCTGAATCTCTTCCTTCTTCCATTGTGCCACCACGAACTCAATGCCCAGACCCACTACATAAGATACGATAATCTTAGGCAGAATGGCCAGGAAACCGTAAATGAACATTTCGATGAAGCCACCCTGAGCTCCGGTGTGAGTGAAATGCTGGTAACCTACGTTGTACATACCGAACAGCAAAGCCGGTATCAACGAAATAACCACAATCGACATGATACGTTTGCTATCGATCGAGTCGTGGATGTGCGCTCCCGATTTCGAAGTGGTGTTGGGCACGAACAGGAAAGTTTCGAAGCCATCGAACACCGAACGAAACGCGTGGAGTTTGCCGCCCTCTTCAAAGTTCGGCTTTATCTTATCGAGATAATTTCTTAACGCTTTCATTAATTATGAATTATAAATTATGTGTTATGAATTACATCATTTCAGCACGAAGCATATCGAGTCCGGCACGAACGATGCGTTGCAATTCCAGTTTCGAAGAGTCGACAAATTCGCACAAAGCAAAGTCTTCGGGCGCCACTTCGTAGATACCCAGAGCTTCCATGCGGTCGATGTCCCCGGCAATGATTGCTTTGATCAGGAATTCAGGCAGAATGTCCATCGGGAATACTTTGTCGTATTCGCCGGACATAATCATGTGGCGTTCGCCTCCCTTGATACGGGCATCGAGCACATACTCCTTCTTATTCCCCATCAACCAGCTGAAATACGAGCGGTTGACGCTGAACTGATTGAAACGGGGCATGATCCATCCCAGCATTTCGTGGATGTCGTCACCTTCGGGAATCACTGTGAGCTGGCTGTCGAAAGCGCCCAGGAATCCGTTCGGCTTCACTTGTTTGCCTGTCAGCACATTGCCGCTGATGTAACGCAACTCTTTGTCCTTCGTCACGTTTCCGGCAAACACATGAGTCAGCAGTGCGCCGACTTTCAGTTTGCAATAAGCAGGTTTCACCACTTCAGATCCTGTAACGGCTACGGTACGGGTCAGGTCCACCCGTCCGGTATTGAACAGACGTCCGATGAAGATTACGGCTTCCGCGCCGATAGTCCACACCGTCTCACCTTTCACTACGGGAGCTACGTGATTGATTTGTACCCCTACATTTCCGGCAGGGTTCGGTCCGTCAAATACGGTTACTGTGACATTTTTAGCCTGTGTCAGGGCTGTCGATTTTTGTTTGATGCTGATACCCAGATACGTTTTGGCTATTTTAGCCAGGGCATCCAGTCCTGTCTGGAAATTAGCTTCTTCCCCTTTCAGAACGTATTCGAAATCGGGTGCCAGCGGGTTGCTGTCGAAAGCAGAGATGAAGATAGCCCGCGGAGCGACTGTCGGATCGGCAATCACGTCATACGGACGCTGTTTCATAAATGCAAACATACCAGCTTCCAAGAGTGCAGCTTTCACAGCCTCGCCATCGAGTTTGGATACGTCCTTCTTGCCGAATTCTTCGTAATCCTGCTCTGCGGCAGCCTCCACCACGATGTTCAGCACCTTACGGCGTGCACCGCGCTCCACGCTTGTTACAACGCCGCTAACGGGCGAAACAAATTTCACTTCAGGATGATTCTTGTCGATAAACAAGGGTCCCCCGGCCATCACATATTCCTGCTCTTTCACCACCACCTTCGGAGTCACTCCTGGGAAATCATCGGGTACGAGTGCGTAGAATCCCGGTTCTTTCACCGTTGAGAGCTCTTCAGCAGCTTTTCCTTTCAGGTTGATGTCAAGGCCTTTACGTAACTTTATTACATTTGCCATGTGATTATATAAAATAATGGTTTCATAATTTGCCCGCAAAAGTAATAAATAATAATGTGAATAAAGAGGAAAAATGAAAGGAATTACGGAAATTTCTCCGTAATTCACCCTTTGAACAAACATCAATAGATAAAAAAGGCTAAAAAAACGAGGAAGGGTTTTGAACGATCGACGATGAACGGTTGTTGAACGATGGACCGTTAACGGTGATTAACTGTGAACTATTAACGGTGGTTAATTCTAAACGATCAGTGTTTGTGAACGAGGAACGATCAACAGGGACCGCTTTTAAACGAGGAACGGTTAACAACGGATAACGAAGGGATGCAGAGAGATGTAGCAGAAGAAGATGACGGAAGGAAGCAATCTCCGGCAGCACTGAGGGATAATTTTAAGAAAAAGGGTGTAGCCATACGGGGCTGAAGGTGTAGCCTTAACACAAAAAGGGTGTAGCCCTCCTTCCCGTATGGCTACACCCTTTCATTTCTATGTTACCGATTACCGGCCCATCCATCGACGGTCAATCCGTATTTATTTCCGACCGTTGATCGTTCGCCGTTCAACAACCGTTCATCGCCGATCGTTCAAAAGCGTTCACTGTTCCGGTGCAAACATCGGGTCCCAAGCAGGCAAACGGATTGGTTTCTGTTTCAGGATTTCCAACACCTTGGGAGTTGCGAATTTCTTCTCCACTACCAGGCGGAACATGTATTCATCAAACCATTCATCCGTCATAATCAGATGTCCCTGATAGCCGTTGGTTGCTCCCCAACTATTTTCTACCATCCATTTCACCGGTTTATTATCTTTGACATCTACTGCCATCAGAGTCATGGCATGGCTCGATCCACTGGCAAACGTCTGCACGCGTTGTTTTTTGTCCATCCCGAAGGTAGTTCCCATTAGCGATGCATAATCATAATTGTTCACGTCGAGCAATCCTCGCTCCGAGTTCAGGAATTTGCCCACATCGCACGAGAAATACATCATTGTGCTGTCCTTCAGTGATGCGATGGCCATCTCCTTGATTTCGTCAGCAGGCAGATTGACGTAGGTCCAGTTACGTCCGTCGTAGCGGTGGCGGTCAAAATCAATTTCGTAACATTTATAATATTCGCGGCTCGGATCATTCATCAGCATCACGTAGTTATCCAGCAGGTTCTTGTCACCATATTTTTCCAGGAAAGACATCGGCGTATATTGTGCAGTCTCCACCGGATTTCCCTTCTCGTCCTTGCTTGTCCAGGTAAACTCGGTGGGAGGAACGCCCAGGTTGAGCACCAGCATACGGTATACGGTGCCCAGCATCTCCGTCTTGTCCTTCTCGAGCGCAGGCTGTTTGGCCCCCTTTGCAGCGCGGTCGCGCAGTTGCAGACCATACTCACGCAGTTTTTCGGCAATCAGCCCTGCCATGCGCGATGTATTCTCACTGCTGTTCGTCTCGGGCATCACCTCTTTGGGTACCAGGCCATATTTAGAGACAATGTCGGCCACCCCGGTAAACGTGCCGCCATCACTCAGCGGATTGCGGAAGAGCCATTCCACCATTTTGTCATCCATCGGCTTTTCGCGGGTATCGATAACGCCCTGCAGGAAAAGATTGGCCTTCTCCAGCTGATCCCAGAAGAAGTTGTAGTTCTGCGAAAACTCAAAAGCCCCCAGTCCATACCGGGCTATTGCTTTGGCACGCATCACGTTCAGCCCGGTGAACAGCCAGCAACGGCCCGACGACTTCTGATCTGTAATTCCTTTTGAGTCAACTTTGATGGAAAAGTGAGTATCCATCCCCTTCAGGTTGTCCTGATTCAGCGCCAGCTTGCGGATGTCATTGTTACCGATTGCATTGCGGATGGCTTTGTCGGTTGTCGTGCCTTGGTAGCTTTGTTTGATTTGGTTCAGCATTTCCGGACTGATACCTCCCTTGTCTTGCTGCGCGCATACGGTTAGGAATGCGGCACTTAGAGCAAAAACAGATAATATTCGTTTATTCATGTGGTAAAGTAATTTGGTTAATAAAGGAGTCTTCTCCTTTTTCTTTTGCAAAAATAGTATCCTTTTCCGGAACTTTTGTCACAGTATTTAGATTTATTATCTATTTGGATGAAAACTTATCCAAATAAAATAGTTTCCTTTGCACCAATATTCATACAAAGCAATGAAAAGATATATAATAGGTATATTGATGGCGATCATGCCTGCCGCATTCGTTGCGGCCCAAGACAAAGGCATTTCAACAGTAAAAGACGGACAGACAGCCGTCGGCAACACATTCAACACGGACACAGCCAAGCAAGACAGCACCCCTGCCCTTTCGAAACGTGAACTGCGGCGTCAGCGGGTAGCCCGGCGCAACCTTCATTACAATATTCTCGGAGGGCCCAGCTACACCCCCGACTTCGGCCTGCTGATTGGCGGAAGTGCTTTGATGACTTTTCGTATGAACCCGAGCGACACCACCCAGCAACGCTCCGTGGTACCTGTAGCCATCGCACTGATGTTCAACGGCGGACTCAATTTGTTCTCCAAGCCGCAACTATTCTTTAAAGGCGACCGCTTCCGCATCTTCGGACAGTTCAGTTACAAAAATACACAAGAAAACTTTTACGGCATCGGTTACAGCACCAATAAAGATTATGTGCGCAGCGACACCACCAGCCAGTACCGATACAGTGGATTACAGATCAACCCCTGGTTCCTATTCCGCTTGGGTGAAAGCAATTTCTTTGCCGGCCCGCAGGTCGACCTCAACTATGATCACATGTACGATCCGGCCAAATACCTTGTCGACCAGCCCTCTTACAAAGCTGCCGGCGGCACGGACAAAGGCTATAAGAACTTCAGTTCCGGTGTCGGCTTCCTGCTGACTTACGACACACGCGACGTGCCCGCCAATGCCTATCGGGGCATGTACCTCGACTTCCGCGGCATGATGTACCAGAAGTTCCTGGGAAGCGACAATAATTTCTACCGCCTGGAGATAGACTACCGCCAATACAAGACTCTGCGCAAACGCGGCGTGCTTGCCTGGACGGCACAAACGAAAAACGTGTTTGGCGACGTCCCTCTCAACAAATACGCTCTCAGCGGTACTCCGTTCGATCTCCGAGGTTACTATATGGGCCAATATCGTGATAAGTCGTCACATGTCGTCATGGCGGAATATCGTCAGATGATCAATACGGACAAAGGCAACTGGGTGAAGCGCATGCTCAACCATGTGGGCTATGTGGCTTGGGCGGGATGCGGATTCATGGGCCCTAACCCGGGAAAAATAGAAGGTGTCCTGCCTAACATGGGTGTGGGTCTCCGCATTGAAGTGCAGCCCCGCATGAACGTCCGCCTCGACCTGGGACGCAACATGGTGAACAAGCAAAATCTGTTCTACTTCAACATGACAGAAGCATTCTGAGAACCTGTTTTATATTCTTCCTGAATAAATTCTCAATATAGGTTTGACCTGTTTTTGAGTTTCTTTTCAGTCTGTCTCCCCGTTTTTATGCGTCACATAGCCTGCTATGCTCCCACAAAGACGGGGAAATATCCTTGAAAACAAATCTTCCCTCCCGACAGAACTTAAACAGGCACTAAATAAAATATTACTGCATTCGATGCTTTATTTCTAAAAAAAAGGGGTATATTTAGGGCATTAGTTGCAAATTTATCTTATATTTGCACGGATTTCACAAGCAAACAGACAATATATACAAATAAGTACATCGATATGAAAAGAGTTTTATTCATACTATGTAGTATACTCCTACTTCTATTTTCACCGGTTTCTTTCGCAAATGCCCAGGAAACCAGTGATTTCTCAAAACTAAACCCGGAAGATTACACCAACATTTCACTTCCTCCCCTCGATCTGTTATTCGAAAACGCCAAAGGAGGACCGATCTATGAACTTGCCAGTGTAAAAGAGCAGATCGAACGCAAACTGCTGGCAAAAGAAAGACGGGCGGTACTTAGCTTTTTTAATATACGGGGAAGTTATCAATGGGGAAAGTTCGGTAACGACTATACATTTACCGATGTTTCAACACCTATTTTATATAATTATTCTACTTCCAAACAGCAGACATACACTGTAGGAGCGGCCGTGAATATTCCTCTTGACGAGTTATTCGACCTTGCTCCACGTGTAAGGCGCCAGAAGCTAAATGTGAAAACAGCAGCTTTAGAGCGCGAAGCCAAATTCGAAGATATGAAAAAAGAAATTATTGAGCTTTACGCAACAGCGACATCCCAATTAAGTGTTTTGACATTACGTGCGGAAGCTTTAGAATTAGCTACTGTTCAATACAGTATTGCCGAAAAAGATTTTGCAAATGGAACAATAGAATCAAGCACTTTATCTGTAGAAAAAGGAAGACAATCAACAGCTTTAGAAGCTTTTGAAAAGAGCCGGTTTGAGTTAACCAAAAGTCTAATGATCCTTGAAGTTATAACCCGTACACCAATTCTACGAAAATAAACATAACATTATGGACTATATACTCTATCTTTTCCGATCATTATACCGTGTCAAATGGTGGATTCTATTAGGAACTCTCATCATATCTGCTATTGCCTATTACTTGACAGGAAATATGAAGGGTGGCTATAATGTAGAGGCAACTCTCTACACAGGAGTTGTGTCTGGCTATAGTATCGAAGAAAATACTAAAGTAGACTGGGCCTTAGCCCAAAATTCCATGGATAACCTTATCAATATAATACAGGCTGAGAGCACTTTAAAACGTGTATCTTTACGACTCTTTTCACGTGTTTTGGTCAAAGGAGACCCAAATAAAGACAACGAAGGCATAACCTCTGCCTGTTATAACTTCACTTACAATCATATGAAAAATAGTAAGGATGGTAAAACTCTTATCTCTCTTATTGATAGAAGTAGTGAAGATAAAACGATGGAGAACTTCCAAAAGTATGAACGTCCGGATATGAACAACTACATTTATGGGCTGTTCTATTTTCAACATATTTATTATAGCTATAAAGCCCTAAAAAACATCAAGGTAGACCGCAAAGGAAGCAGCGATTTATTAAGAGTAAGCTATCAATCCGGTGATCCTGGTATTGCATATAACACTGTTGAAATTCTCATGAAAGAGTTCGTCAATGAATATCAGGCATTACGTTATGGAGGTACTGACAAAGTAATAGAATATTTTAGATCAGAATTAAAACGAATCGGTAAAGAATTGACAAATTACGAAGACGATCTTACACAATATAATGTCACTAATCGTATTATAAACTATTATGATGAAACAAAAGAAATAGCAGCTATCAACAAAGAGTTCGAACTGAGAGAGCAAGATGTACTATTCAACTACAACAGTTCCAAAGCAATGCTGAACGAACTTGAAAAGCAAATGGACAGTAACATTAAACGGGTCATTCACAACGTTCAATTAGTGGACAAAATAAACCAAGCCTCTGATCTAACAGGCAAAATCACTCAGATGGAAACAATTTCCACCTCAAGTGAGGACAGTGGTAGACAACTCTTAGAATACAAAAACAAATTATTACAAACCAGACGAGATCTATCAGAGATTTCCAACCAATACGTAGCTGGTCAATATACAAAGGAAGGTCTAAACAAAGGTACTATTGTAGAACAATGGTTAGATCAGCTTTTATTATTTGAAAAAGCAAAAGCTGAACTAAAAATAGTACAAAAAAGCCGCAATGAATTAAATGCAAAATACTTGCATTTCGCTCCTGTGGGTACTACTATTAAAAGAAAAGAAAGAATTATCAACTTTACAGAACAAAACTACCTGACCAATCTAAAAAGCTACAATGATGCATTATTGCGTAAAAAAAGCTTAGAAATGACAGCCGCCATTCTAAAAGTACTTAATCCTCCTGCTTACCCAATTAATTCAGAGTCGACTAATCGTCGCAAAATTGTTATGATGATTGGCGTAGGTAGTTTTATAGGGTTAATTGCCTTTTTCTTACTGATAGAATTTATCGACCGTACTCTAAGAGATTCGGTTCGTACGCGAAAACAAACAGGAAGTCCTGTATTAGGTGCGTACCCTGCTCCTATGAAGTTCAGTCCCATCAGTAAACAATGCGAAGACATTGCTACTCGATATATGAGTAGTTCTATTCTTCGATTCTTTACGCAAAAGAAAGAAGGAATGCCATACATTTTGAATATGCTTAGTACAGAAGATGGAAGTGGGAAAACCTATTTAGCCAACAGACTAAAAGCATATTGGGAAGGTATAGGCCTACATGTACGTATGCTGAGTGACGGGACTGATTTTGATTCTAATTCTTCGAAATATGCTTTGGCAAACACAATAACAGACCTGTATATACCACAAGAAGAAGATATTTTAATTATTGAGCAACCAAGTTTGAATCGTGCCAACATACCTGTATCTATACTACAAGACGCACAATTAAATTTAGTAATAGCGTCTGCAGATCATGGCTGGAAAGATATAGACAAAATGTTGTTACAAAAATTAAAAGCTCAATTAGGCAAAGCGCCATATCTCTATCTTAATTGGGCCCCTAAGTACGAAGTTGAAACTTATACGGGAATGTTGCCCCCATATACATTCTTACATAAACAATTGTATCGTTTATCACAATTAGCTCTGACAGAAAGTTTCATCCGTTGGAAAAAGAATTCAAGAAAAAATTATCAGGACGACGATAACGATGACGATGAATAACGAAGAAGAAATATACAATAGAGACCCACATCAATCCAGTCGTAGTTTTTATGTTCTATTCGCTCTTCAATTTTTGCCAATATTGGCAAGCATATTTATTGAAGTGAAGCTTGGGATAGCTACTTTGGCAATAATAGTGCCCATGACTTTTATTACTTTAATTGCCTGTAGTAATCGTCAGACAGATTGGTCGCATTCTCGCAATATAATATTATTACTTTTTTTCATATGGGGCATATATTGTTTATTGGAAATATCAAATCCTAATAACGTACAGGAAGCCTGGAATATTAGTATTGGACATTATTTATTCATTCCTATTATATGTGCAGTTCTCGTACCGATTTCTATCCGTGACCGTAAAGGTATTGAATCTTTATTATTCATTTGGGGAATCTTTATATTGATAGTTACCATCAAAGGCTATTGGCAAAAGAATCATGGTTTTACCGATAAAGAACTTTATTTCCTTTATACATTAGGTGGTGCCCGTACACATATAATATGGTCCGGTATCCGTTATTTTTCTTGTTTCTCTGATGCGGCCAATTATGGAGTTCACTCGGCTATGGCAGCCAGTGCTTTCGGTATCGCAATGTTTTATGTTCAAAAAAGATGGATGAAAGTTTTTTTTGCATTTATCATGATTTGCGGTATATATGGTATCGGAATCTCCGGTACACGTGCTGCAGTTGCAGTTCCAATTGGCGCCATTCTTATGTATGTTTTAATATCGAAAAACACTAAATCCATTATAACAAGTAGCGTCATCTTAATAGGTGTCTTTTCCTTTTTCTACTTTACCAATATTGGTAATGGTAACCAGTATATACGTAAAATGCGTTCGGCTTTTCGTCCTACAGAAGATGCTTCTTATCAAGTACGAGTGGAGAATCGAAAAAAAATGAAGGTATTAATGGATGAAAGACCAATGGGATATGGTTTAGGACTATCCAAAGGTGGGAGATTTAACCCCAAAGAACAAATGCCCTATCCACCGGATTCTTGGTTAGTAAGTGTTTGGGTAGAAAGTGGAATTATTGGATTGACATTATATTTACTGATTCATGGAGCTCTTTTTGCCTGGTGCTCTTGGATACTGATGTTTAAAATCATGAACCAACGTTTAAGAGGATTATTAGCAGCATGGCTTTGTACAAATGCAGGCTTTTTTATTGCTGCATACGCCAATGACGTCATGATATATCCAAATCCTTTTATTATTTATACAGGTTTTGCACTCTGCATAACTGCTACAAATATTGATCCTGTCATGCAAAAAGAAGACGATGAGATGAATAGAGAGAAAAAAGAGATTGATTATTAACGAAATAAAAATGGATCCGATTTATCACAAAAACAAACATTCATGAAACAAACGCCTCCTTTGATATCTTTTATCACCATCTGTTACAATGGGCTGGACGACACTTGCATGTTGATAGAATCGCTACGCGACACGATCAGTTCCGTCAGTTATGAAATCATTGTGGTGGACAACGCATCCCGCCAGGATGAAGCCTCCCTGATACAGGAGCGGTATCCCTTTGTACGGACTCTCCGCAGCGAGAAAAACCTCGGATTCTCGGGAGGAAACAATCTCGGAATACAGATAGCACAAGGAAAATACCTGTTCCTGATCAATAACGACACCTACCTGACCGAAGACGGACTGCCCGTCCTGATAGAACGGTTGGAGAGCGATCCCCGCATCGGGGCCGTATCACCTAAAATCCGTTTTGCCTTTCCGCCGCAAAGCATTCAATTTGCCGGATATACCAAGCTCAGCCGGTATACGATGCGCAATAAAGCATTGGGCATGGGATGTCCGGACGACGGGACTTTCGACACTCCACGCCCCAGTGCCTACCTTCATGGAGCTGCGCTGATGCTGAAACGGGAGGTCATCTGGAAAGCCGGACTGATGCCGGAGATCTATTTTCTCTATTACGAGGAGCTGGACTGGTGTACCAGCATGACGCGTGCCGGCTATCAGCTGTGGTACGAGCCGCGCTGCACCATCTTCCACAAAGAGAGCCAAAGTACCGGGCGGCAAAGCCCTCTCCGCACCTTTTATATGATGCGAAACCGAATGCTTTACGCCTGGCGCAACCTCCCGGGAATGGAACGTTGCTTGGCTATCGCTTACCAAATGCTGATCGTAGCTCCCAAAGACAGCCTGTGCTTCGTCCTGAAAGGAGAGCCCAAGCTGGCAAAAGCCGTCTGGCACGGAGTGAAGGGTTTCTGGAAGCTGTGTTGAGTGACAGTCCACCACAGATTACACAAATTAGCACAGAGAGGAATCATTTTCTTGGGGGATATCCATAAACGAGAAAGTGAAATCCTGTGGAACTCTCTGAGATTCTATAGGATTCTGTAAAACTCTGCCAAAATGATCCTCTGTGTAATCTGTGGTGAACCGCAGCTGAACCGATTTACACAAATATATCGACCCATAACCTACATTAAGACTTATGATACTCATACTAACCTTGATCGACTGGATCCTGTTCGTTCCGCTGGCACTTTGCGTAGCTTATCTGCTGGTGTACGCTATTGCGTCCAAATTCTATCGTGCGCCCCACTATCCGGAAGCGGACAAATTGCACCGCATCGCCGTCTTCTTCCCGGCCTACCGGGAAGACAAAGTCATCATTGACTCCGTACGCTCTTTCCTCGAGCAGGACTACCCCAAAGAAATGTACGATGTATACGTCATCTCCGACCACATGCAGGACTCCACCAACAAAGCCCTGAGCCGACTCCCTATCCGCCTGCTGGTGGCTACCTACGAAGACAGTTCCAAGGCCAAAGCCCTCCTACTGGCCATCAGCACCATCGAGGAAGACGGAAAGGCGAAAGGACTGGGCAACCGCCAATTAGCCTTTATGTATGACATTGCCGTGGTGATGGATGCCGACAACGTGACCGTACCCGGATTCCTTTCCGAGGTGAACCGTGCCTACTCCGCCGGAGTGCAGGCGATGCAAGCCCACCGCACAGGCAAAAACCTGAATACGGACATTGCCTTGCTCGACGGAGTGAGCGAGGAGATCAACAATGGATTTTTCAGGAGCGGACACAACGCCCTCGGATTGTCTGCCGGACTGGCAGGCTCGGGCATGGCTTTTGATTACTTCTGGTATTACGATGCCGTGCAAAGCCTGGAAACCGCAGGAGAGGACAAAGAGCTGGAACTTACGCTGCTTGAGTGCGGAATGCACACCGTCTATCTGGAACACCTACCTGTCTACGACGAGAAAACGCAAAAAAAAGAGAACATCAAGAATCAGCGCCGGCGCTGGATGGCGGCGCAATTCGGCATCTTGTGTGAGGGACTGTCCTTCATAAAAAGCGTCAAGCAGATGGAAGGATGGTGGCGGTGGTGGCCCTCTTTCGATCTGGTCGATAAAATCATCCAATGGATGCTCCCTCCGCGCCTGGTGCAACTGGTAGCCGTTTTCGGATTCACTCTGCTTACCACACTGGTCTACCGTCCGGCAGCGTCTAAATGGTGGATATTGTCGGCAGCACAGGTTGCCGCCCTGTTTATCCCTGTTCCAGCCCGCTTGCTCAACGGTAGGCTACTAAAAGCACTAATGCAGGTGCCTTCGCTGGCATTGGGGACCATAGCCAGCCTATTCCACCTCAAAGGGGCCAACAAGAAATTTATACATACCGAACACGGTGAGTGATACGGGTTACCACAGATTTACACAGGATTATACAGAGTTACACAGAGGATTTATTTTCTTCGGGATACCCGTGAACGAGAAACCGAAGCTCCGTGTAAATCTGTGGTAACCCCCGTCAACCGTACACTTCCCGCAGCAAAACCTTAAAACAGGGACACGCCTTGATCCACTATTCGGGTTCTATCTCTCCATCGCCGTTCTGATCAGGGTTCAAATCACAATGGGCACCCATTTCGTAACCAGGATAAACTACTAGGAGCATACGCACCAGTACCTGCAGCGAGTAAATCAACACATTATTACCTCTCAACTTTTCCATATTTTACGAGAAAATAACCGTTTTCCTTAAATCTTTTTATGTATCTTTGCTAGATTGAAACATCATCACACTCAAAAAGAATGGAACAATGCAATGAACGTCCTAAAGTTAGCGTTATTATCCCTGTATATAACACCTGTAATTACGTACAGGAAGCACTGGAAAGCATTTGTCAGCAGACACTGGAAGAACTGGAAATTATCGTAATTGATGACGGCTCTACCGATTGTAGTAGAGCAATCGTGGAAGAAATTGCAATCAAGGACACACGGATTCAAGTTTATAAACAATCTAATCAAGGACTTTCTATAACACGTAATCAGGGACTGAAATTTTCTACTGGAGAATATATTTATTTCATGGATAGTGATGACTTTTTAGAGCCTGATGCACTTGAATTATGTTATCGCAAATGCACAAAAGAAGCTCTTGATTTTGTTTTCTTCGATGCAGAAACGTTCACAATTGAACCGAACATACCCGAAAGCTCCTTCGACTACCAAAGAACTTTAGATCTACCTGAAAAGATATGTTCAGGCATAGACATGTTAAAAATACAACTAAAAACATACAAGTTCAAATCATCGGTTTGCCTAAACTTATTTCACCGAGAGTTCATTTGCGAAGAGAGACTTTCATTTTATCCCGGTATATTACACGAAGATCAACTCTTCATGATACAAGCTTATTTGCATGCTTCTAAAACAGGATTCATTCGTCGTTCTTTCTTCCATAGGCGTATCAGAACAAACTCTATCATGACTAAAAAATTCACATGGAAGAATATGGAAGGATATCTTACTGTAACTAACGAATTATTAAGAGAACTCCCAATTTATCCAAAAACATATCACCATACAATATTCCTCTTTTTACGACAGATGCTGGATGCAGCTGTATGGCAAGCACATACATTATCTTTACCTCAACGTATAAAACTATTCAGCCTCTGTCTCAAATATTATAGGCCATATGTAACTATGCGAACGCTAATGGTATTATTACTAAAAACATCCATCCATTCCAGACAATAAAGAAACAACATATTTCTAATTATAAATCCAACGCCCTCACCTTCTCCATTGGAAAAGCAGAGTAGCTTTAAAAATAAATTTATGACTTCACTCAAGCACCAACTATTCTCGGGGGTATTCTATACCGCCCTTGCCAAATACAGTGGCATACTCGTATCACTTGTCGTAGCAGGCGTATTGGCACGCCTAATTTCACCAGACGACTTTGGTGTAATGGCTGTAGCAACAGTAATCATTGCCTTTTTCAATCTATTCACCGATGTAGGACTATCACCTGCCATTATCCAACACAAAAATCTAACCAAAGAGAATTTATCAGGACTCTTCTCTTTCACAGTCTGGACGGGTATCGGTCTAGCATTTCTTTTCACAGTTGCCTCATGGCCCATAGCGGCTTATTATAATCGGGAAATCCTGCGCACACTATGTCAATTACTAGCTATAAATCTATTTTTTGCTTCAGCTACTATTGTCCCCAATGCTTTGTTCTATCGCAATAAAGAATTTAAATTTATTGCCTTGAGAAGTTTCGTTATACAGATAGCCACTGGTATAGCAGCTGTCATAGCAGCCCTATGTGGAGCCGGGCTTTATGCACTAATTATAGGTCCTATTTTATCGGGTATCCTAATATTTGTGGTTTCCATACATCATTATCCACAACGTCTGAAATTTACACTTGGGCTGGATGTATTGCGCCAAATCTTCTCTTATTCTGCCTATCAATTCCTGTTTAACATTATTAACTACTTTAGCCGTAATCTGGATAAACTATTAATCGGTAAATACATGGGGATGTCTCCTTTAGGTTACTATGAAAAATCGTATCGCCTGATGATGCTACCCTTACAGAACATCACACAAGTAATCACCCCCGTAATGCATCCCATCTTCAGCGACTATCAGAATGATCTTGAACGCTTGGCTTCAGGCTACGAACGCATTGTACGTTTCTTGGCTTTCATTGGACTGCCATTAAGTGTATTACTCTACTTTACAGCCAGCGAAGTAACATTGATTATTTTTGGCGACCAGTGGATACCATCAATCCCTATATTTCAAATACTCACATTATCGGTAGGCATTCAGATTATTCTGTCTTCCTCTGGTTCGATTTTTCAAGCAGCTGGCGATACAAAAAGTCTATTTGTGTGTGGTTTGTTTTCATCTGCGCTCAATGTCACCGGTATCTTACTGGGTATTTTCTGGATTGGCACACTTGAAGCCGTAGCATCATGTATCACACTTACATTTACTGTTAATTTCATACAATGTTATTGGATAATGTATCAAGTAACACTACATCGCAGCCTGCGCAATTTTGTAGCTCAACTGATATCGCCGTTTGTTATCAGCATCTTGCTGACTGCCGTACTCTATCCACTCAGTCTACTAACAGAAGGAGGAAACATTTTTCTGACCTTAATTGTAAAGAGTATTATATTTTTCATTATATTTGGGTGCTACATACAGTTAACCGGTGAATACGACATCATCGGTAAGACCAAAAGCATCATAAACAAAAACAAAGAATGAAAGCACTGTTTCTTGTATTTCACGGATTCGACGAAGCAAACGGAATCAGCAAAAAAATCCAACACCAAATAAAAGCACTAAAAGAGTGCGGTTTAGACGTATGTACCTGCTATTATGAACAAACATCAGATGGACATTGGAAGTGGATAGCTGACAATAACATTTTAGTCGATTTCGGACATAGCACATGGGGAAAAATAAGAAAACGTATATGTTTTAAGCCCATAAGAGATTTTATAATTTCTGAAGGAATCAGCTTTATATATATCCGTTCTTTTCATAATGCTAATCCATTTACAATACAATTGGTCAGTCAGCTTAAGAAACATGATGTAAAAGTAGTAATGGAAATTCCAACATACCCTTATGATCAGGAATATATAACTTTCAAGATGAAACTTGACCTATTGGTTGATAAATGTTTTCGCCATCATTTAGCAAAATTACTTGATGGGATCATCACATTTTCAGATGCCAAAACCATCTTTGGAGGACCTACCATTCGTATCTCAAATGGAATTGATTTTGATTCAATACTACCTAAAAAACAAATAAATGATACAACTTATGAACTACATTTAATTGGAGTGGCAGAAATACATTATTGGCATGGATACGATCGTATTATCAAAGGATTGGCAGAATATTATCTTACAAAACCTCAATACAAAGTATATTTTCACATTGTAGGCGAATTAAGCGGAGAACGTGAACGTCAAGAAATATTGCCAATAATCAAACAGAATGCCTTAGAGCCTTATGTTATTTTATATGGAAACATGCATGGAAACGACCTCGACCAACTATTTTCTAAGGCAGATATGGGCATAGGTAGCTTAGGACGGCACCGAAGTGGAATTACTCATATAAAGACTCTAAAAAACAGAGAATATGCAGCCCGAGGTATCCCGTTTGTCTATTCAGAAATTGATGCAGACTTTGACCACTGCAATTATGTACTTAAAGTCCCAGCCAATGAAACTCCAATTAATATACATGAATTGATATCTTTTTATCATAGCCAATCATGGAACATAAATGTTATTCGTCATTCCGTAGAAAATTTATCATGGAAAATGCAAATGCAAAAAGTTATCAATGAAACTTATAAATAAATTAAATACTTAATAAAAACATGAAACGCGTTTTATTTGTTAATAATTACGACATGATAAAATCCAGAGAATCATACAATAATGGGAACTCTGCAAGTCATCATCAATTCGGAACTAATGAGCTTCTTGAAACTGGTGAATACGCTATCGACTATATGCTGATTACTCCTAAAAATCACAAAAATAAAATATTCAAATTAGTATCACTTCTACCTTTATGGTTTAAACTCTATTGGAAAGCGCGCAATTATGATATTGTATATGGAGGAGCGGATTTTACAGTAGACTTTTTGGGAATATTAAAACAAATAAAATTATTTCGTCCAAAACTTATTGCCATATTTTATCACCCTCCATTCACCATAAGGCTGAAATTAGAGCAATATGATCATCTTATTTTCATCAGCCAATTTGCTCATCAAGCCATGTGTAAGGAGCTGCCCCAAAAAGCTAATATGCTAGAATTTATGCAATGGGGACCAGATCATAAGTTTTATGAACGCCTAGCCCCTATACTTAATTTCCAAAGACAATATGAGAACATCATATTCATTAGTAATGGTAAAACCCGACGTGACCACGAGACATTAGTGAGTGCTGCTGAGAAGACAGCAAGCCATACAATTATCGTTAGTGACAACCAAAGTATTCCTACAAATTACAAAGAAGGCAAATATACTCAAATCCATATTCAAGAGAAACCCGATGACACTAGAATGGTGCCCTTACTCAATAGCTGTTCCGTTTTAGTTATTCCAACTCCCCCATATGAGCATCCACTTGCAGCTATAGGAATGACTAGTTTTGTCGATGCATTAGCCTTGGGTATGCCTATTATCGCAGCTGATAATACAGCATACAGAGATATTATCATTGAGAACAACATGGGAAAGATCTACAAAGCAGGGGATGTTGATGATTTAGCAAATGCCATGAATTATTTAAAAAAATCACCAGAAAGAATTGTTGAATGTGGAAAAAATGCATGGCTATTTGGCAAAAAGAATGACATAAATCATTTCGGAAAAAAACTACGTAAGTTATTTGAATCATGAAAAATAATATCAAAATAGCTTATTGCATTCCGTCTTTATACTATCCTAGTGGTATGGAACGGGTTTTAACATTAAAGGCCAATTACTTTACTGAGTTCTTCGGCTATGAGATACATATCATTTTAACGGATGGAGAAAATAGACCTCCATATTATGAATTGCATCCCAATATTACAATCCATCAACTTGGAATCAATTACGATCATCTATATGAAACACCTATCCATAGGCGCATCTTAGAATACTTAAAAAAACAGAGAGTCTTTCGAAGACGCTTGAACGAATGTCTAAATGAAATAAAGCCCAACATTACAATATCATTATTGAGACGAGATATTAATTTTATCAATAAGATGACAGACGGAAGCATAAAATTAGGAGAGATACATTTTAATAAATCAAACTATCGCGAATTTAATCCTCCTGGACTTCCCAACTTTATAAAAAAATTAATCAAACGTTTTTGGATGAAACAACTTATATGTAAGTTACGTTCATTAGAGCGGTTTATTGTCCTTAGCCATGAAGATGCAACAGAGTGGACAGAATTAAATAATGTAACCGTTATTCATAACCCTCTTTCATTTATTCCAGAGTCACATTCTGACTGCAGCAGAAAACAAGTGATTGCAGTTGGAAGATATATGCCACAGAAAGGATTTGATCGTCTAATATCTGCATGGAAAATTGTATCCCAAAAACATCCGGACTGGATATTGCGCATATATGGTGATGGTATGCGAGAAAAGCTCCAAAAACAGATTGATACGTTAGATATTGGCAAAACCTGTATATTAGAACACAGTGTACGGAATATCATAGAGAAATATTGTGAAAGTTCTATATTTGTTCTATCTTCACGTTTCGAAGGATTTGGAATGGTCATCACAGAAGCAATGGTATGTGGAGTACCTCCTATAGCATTTGCTTGTCCATGTGGACCACGTGATATCATTGAAAATAATATTGATGGTATATTAGTAAAAAATGGAGATGTAATAGGATTAGCAGATAAAATCTGTTTCCTTATAGAGAATGAGAGTGTACGTAAAGAAATGGGAATTCGTGCACGCCACAACGTAGAACGCTTCAAAATAGAAAACATAGCACTTCAATGGAAAAACTTATTTGAATCAGTTACTAATTAAAAGAAAAATATTATGAAATGGTACACAAAATATTTACAAGTATACGAGAAGCCTTTTTCTGAAGCTCCACAAGAGATCGTTGAAGAAGTTCGAAATAAACTGAAATTACTACAATCTGACAATCCGCTTGTAACAGTCTCTCTTATAGGATATAATGAAGAAAAACATCTACTAGCGAGTTTATGGTCTCTGAGTGAAATGAAATGTAAATATCCAATAGAAATTATTGGTACAGATAACGATTCCAAAGACCAAACAGCAACAATCTATGAAGCAACCGGCATTCCATATGTAATAGAGCATCAACATAGTTGTGGACATGCTCGCCTCTGCGGATTAAAGCGTGCCAAAGGAAAATATCACATTAATATTGACTCCGACACTATGTATCCCCCACATTATGTTGAAACAATGGTTGATGCATTAGAACGTCCTGGAATTGTAGCAGTAAGTTCATTATGGAGCTATATTCCCGATAAAGAACATTCGTGGGTCGGATTAAAAATATATGAATTCATTAGAGACATCCATTTATGGATACAATCGATCAAACGTCCTGAATTAAGTGTACGAGGACTGGTATTTGCATACCGTACAGATTACGCTCGTCAAGTGGGTATCCGCACAGATATTAGACGGGGGGAGGATGGCTCTTTAGCTTTACGACTCAAAGAATACGGAAATATATATTTTATACGCAAAAGAAAGGCACGTGCAGTCACGGGATATGGTACCATCAGCGCTGACGGCTCGTTATTCAACAGTTTTAAGGTACGGGCTATTTACGCCCTCAAAAATATAGGTAGGGTATTTACGCGAAAGAAAGAATATAAGGATGAAGATGATAATTTAATAAAATCATGAAAGAAATATTCGAGAAATTACATCGTCCAATTAACCCCGCTGGGTATATCACTGAAATAGATGGATTCCGTTTCTTTGCTATCTTTACAGTCTGCCTGTTGCATCTCAATAATTTTTTTGGCAGAAGTATCGGATATGATTATTACCAAGGAGTCAAAGATATCAATTCATGGAGTTGGTTCATTAATCGATGTGGTTTAGGTGTTGAGCTTTTTTTTGCAATTAGTGGATTTGTCATAGCATTACCTTTTTTCCGTCATTATTTAGAAGGCAGTAAAAAACCTTCTTTAAAACAATATTTCTATAGAAGGTTAACTCGCTTAGAAGTACCTTTTATTTTATCATGTGTCATCGTATATTTGGCATATGCCATAACTTCTCAAACAAATATACTTGCGGATATAAACCATTTATTCGCATCAATAACCTATACGCACACTCTAATTTATGGTGTATGGCCTCCTTTTAATCCAGTCATATGGAGTCTTGAAGTGGAAATTCAGTTTTACGTATTGGCTCCATGGTTAATTTTATTTCTTTTTTCCGGTTCAGGAAAATATTCATGGTATATTCGCATCACTATATTATTTTGTTTTTCATTAATATTAAAAGGTTTCTTTTATAATGAATTGAAACAATTACATTTACACCTATCTATATTAAACCATCTTCATTATTTTCTTGTAGGGTTTACCATTGCATATTTATTCTTACGACAGAAAGAACTGTTATATAGAAAATACTTCATATGGGACATTGTTGGATCCATCTGCTTTTATTTACTCTTCTATTTTATATGGAATCCTAATCAACTATACTTTTGTATAGCATTGTTTTTGTTATTTCTAAGTGTCTTCAAAGGATATTTTATAAATTGGATATGTAGAAGAAAAGTATTATACATAATAGGAGGAATGTGCTACACAATTTATTTACTACATTATCCATTATTTCATTTTACAGGCAAACTAACTAAAAAAATACTCCCATTTGACTTTTACTATTCGAACTATTTAATACAAGCTACATTATTACTTCCAATTGTATTTACAATATGTTGTTGTTACTATATATTAATAGAGAAGCCTTGTATGAACAAAAATTGGCCACAAACACTCAATGCAAAAATTAAACGTATTACCTATTTTAAAATAAAGTCATGAAAATATACATTAAAACCATAGCAATATTCCTTTTGATACTATTAGCAGCTTCATGTATCAAAGAAGTTGACTTGTATAAAGGAGGAAGTTTAAGAGAACCGGCATATTTATACCCTTTTGATCAAGAAAATAAAAATGTGACAGCCGAGATTACAATCAAAACCAATTCAACTATCAATTTAGAATTGTTAGATGTTTATTTTGCACCTCTAAAATATAACAAACATTTGCTAATTATGCTTACCCAAGACGATTGTAAGCCTAGTATCTATCCACGAACATGGGCAAGTATCAATGGAAAGCCTCTTTCGGGACAATATTACTATCATTATGAACAATTAAAGCAAGATGATCTTCCACCAGATATTTACTATTTAGGAAAAACCTTAGGATGTACTGATGGAACAGGCAAAGAAGTTAGATTTTCATTTACAGCTACATTGGCTGCAGACGATAACTACATGGCCGAAGAATCAATAATAAATTTGGGATATAGCAAAGACAATTATCGTTTTTATGGAAGAAATGGCATTTTATGGGAAGATGTAATTGATATAGTTAATTATGGCAATAGTATAGCGTTTCATAACGTAAATACTAAGGAAATACATAACATAGATAGCATACAAAAACATTATCTTATTGGGCAAGATAGCATACAAAAAAGATTATCGGGCAGGAAATGTAAAACGCTTTCAGAACCTGATGGAAACATTGATTATACTACTGCTGCAATTAACTTAGATGATATAAAAACTATCACAGCAGAACGTGGTGAAAAGGTATATCCATTTCATAATCTTACTAATCTAGAAAATCATACATTAAATAGAGTCTTTCATGATAGTCCTGATGACTTTAAACAGGTGATAGAGCAAGAACGATCTATACCCACTGTGGATCGGTGCGCTATTAACATCGGTGTACATTCTACAGATGCCTTCTGGACTGACTTTCTTCTTTGGCTGAACGACACTTATGGCAAAGATGGTGAAGATTGTATATGGATGCCTAGTCAAGAAGAATATTATGAATACAACTATTATCGCATGCATGGAAAGATTGAAAAGAGCGCAGACGGATCGACATTGAAATTGATCATCAACTTGCCGAGCCAGGAATATTTTTATTACCCTTCAGTCACCATCAACCTGAAAGGACTGAAGAAAGAAGACATCAAGTCGATAGAAAGTAACAGTGCTGTCACCGGACTGTCTTACGGAAATTATCAGGACGGAGTCATGCTGAACATTGACTGCCGACGGTTCCTGGTTGAACACGCTACGCACTTTGTAGAGCAATATGAAAAAGACAAAACAAACCAATCGAACAAAGCAGACGCACTCTACTTTGTAAACATGCTTAAAGAATCAAGTAAGAAAGCCGAATTATTGAACCGAATAAAATAAGAGATACTATGATGACAACACTGCAAATCCTTTTCTGGCTCTCCCTCTTCCTCGTATTCTATACCCACCTGGGATACGGAATACTGCTTTACATGCTGGTCAAACTGAAGGAACTCTTTGTGAAACCTGTCCGGCGACAGCTCCCCCCGGACAAGAGACTGCCGGACGTGACACTCTTCATCACAGCCTTTAACGAAGAAGAGGTGGTGGACGAGAAGATGCGTAACTGTCTCGGGCTGGACTACCCGGCGGACAAGCTGCACATCGTGTGGACCACCGATGGAAGCAACGACTCTACCAACCAGCGACTGGAAGACTGGCCGCAGGCCACCGTCCACTTCCAACCCCTGCGGCAAGGAAAAACGGCCGCCATGACACGGGGCATGATGCTGGTGGACACGCCGCTCGTAGTGTTTACCGATGCCAATACGATGCTCAACCGCGAAGCGATACGCGAAATAGTCCGGGCTTTTGAAGACCCGAAGGTGGGATGCGTTGCCGGTGAGAAAAGGATAGCCGTGCAAGAAAAAGACGGTGCGGCGGCCGGAGGAGAAGGCATATACTGGAAATATGAATCGACACTGAAAGCACTGGATGCACGCCTCTACTCCGCCGTGGGAGCCGCAGGCGAACTATTTGCCGTACGCCGGGAGCTCTTCACAGTGATGGAACCGGACACGCTGCTGGACGACTTCATCCTGTCGTTGCGCATCGCCATGCAGGGATACAAGATAGCATATTGCACGCAGGCGTATGCCATCGAAAGCGGATCGGCCGACATGCGCGAGGAGCAGAAGCGGAAAGTGCGTATCGCAGCCGGCGGACTGCAATCTATCTGGCGGCTGAGAGAACTACTCAATCCGTTCCGTTACGGAGTGCTGACGTTTCAATACGTATCGCATAGAGTGCTGAGGTGGTCTCTGGCACCGGTGCTGCTGTTCGCGCTGCTTCCACTCAACATCGCCATTCTACTGGCGGGGGGCTCCCCTGTCTGTTACGGCACCATCCTGGCACTCCAGCTCCTATTCTACATCATGGGAGGATGGGGCTACTACCTTTCTACCCGGCAAGTGAAAAACAAGCTGCTCTTCATCCCGTATTATTTCCTGTTTATGAACATTAACGTAATGAAAGGTGTTAACTACCTTCGTAAAAAGAAAGGAACAGGAGCATGGGAAAAAGCCAAAAGAACAAAAACGGAATCCTTAAACCAATAAATCGGACAAAGCATGGATAGAATATTGCATGACGTAGACAATGCCCACAAGATACTTCAACTGACATCCGACACACTGATCTTGGTGGACAAAAACGGCACGTGTCTGGACATCGACCCACACAGCGATTTGTGGTTCCTGCAAGAAGACAGACTCTTGGGGAAAAATCTGTTCAACTTGCTTCCCGACCATACCTTCCAGAAACTGCTACCGGACTTCAGGCGGGTGACCCAACAGGGGATAACGGTGAACCGTAACTACCGGCTGCCACTGGAAGGGGGCGAAACGTATTACTTCAAATGTATCATGCAGCCGTACGACGGTGACAAGGTGCTGTGCCAATATCGCGACATCACGGCGCGCAGCAACGTGAAACTGCAACTGGAACGCACCAACTACGAGCTGAAGGAGATACAAAAAGCGGCACAAATAGGGCAATGGAAATATTCATCGCGAGAGAAGACATTCTATTACCGGGGATACAACGGAATCGTATGCACGGAAGAAGAGCGGAGCATCAACTTTCAGGATTACTACGAAACCATCCTGAGCGAAGATCTGCCCGCCGTGAACACATGGATGGAAGCCAACCGCCGCGAACTCCTAAAGGAATACATCGAATACCGCATCCTGCTGGAAGGACAGGTATACTATATGCGCCAGCAATGCTACCTGCGGAATGAAGAAGAAGATGGCAACATCGTCCTGGAAGGGTATATACAGAACATCACCGACATACAGCGGAAACGAAACGACATCAACACGCTGACGCATGCCATCAACAATGCCAAAGAAAGTGTGTACGCGGCACGCAGAGACGGCACGCTGATATTTGCCAACAGGCAGTTCAGGCTGAACCACCGGATCGCGGAACAGGCGGACTTGTCACTGATACGGGTGTTCGATGTCGTGGGCGATATGACCTGCATAGAGGACTGGGAAGAACGTTACCGCAGCATACGGGAAGGCCAGACCCTCAACTTCCTGGCCTACCAACCCCTGAAGCACGATAAAAACACACTGGCCTTTGAAGGCACCATGTACAGTGTGACAACGGACGACGGAGAAGAAACCTTCTGGTCGTTCACCCATGACATATCGGAACGTATCCGGTACGAATCGCAGATCAAACGCTTCAATCGCATCATGGATACCACGATGGAGAACATCCCGGCAGGTATCGTGGTAAAAGATATCGAGAACGATTTCAGGTACATCTACCGTAACCGGGAGTCGTACAACCGGGACATCAGCTCAGAAAACGCCATCGGAATGAACGACTTCGACTACTACCCGCCGGAAATGGCACAGCAGAAGCGAAAAGAGGATATGGAAATTGCCGCTACCGGAAAAGGGATGCACTGGATTATGGAGGGCAAGGACAAAAACGGAAATCTGCTGATTCTCGACAAGCAAAAAATCATGGTGGAAAGCGAGGACTTCTCTCCCATCATTGTCAGCATCGAATGGGACATCACCCAACTGGAACTGATGCGCCGTGAACTGATAGAATCGAAAGAGAAAGCGGAAACATCGGACAAACTGAAGTCGGCTTTCCTTGCCAACATGAGCCACGAGATACGCACGCCCCTCAATGCCATCGTAGGATTCTCGCGCATCATCTCGGAGAGTGACAATGCGGAGGAAAGGAGGGAGTATTACGAGATTGTAGACGCCAACAACGAACGGCTGTTGCAACTGATCAACGAAATATTGGATCTTTCCAAAATAGAGTCGGGCATCGTAGAGTTCACTTACGGGCCGGTGAGGCTGCACACACTTTGCAAAGAGATTCATGATGCACACGTATTCCGCTGTCCGCAGGGAGTGGAACTGAGGTTCGACTCTCCGGACGAAGCGCTAAGCATCCACTCGGACAAGAACCGGATCTTCCAGGTATTCTCTAACCTGATAGGCAACGCGTTCAAATTTACCACAGAAAGCAGCGTAAGCTATGGTTACAAACAGGAAGGCGAGCGAGTTGTATTCTACGTCAAAGATACCGGACTGGGTATCGAGCCCGAAAAGTTGGGAAGGGTATTTCAACGGTTTGCCAAACTGAACAATTTTGCCCAGGGTACGGGTCTGGGATTGTCAATCTGTAAAACGATCATCGAACGGCTAGGCGGAGAGATTGCGGTCTCCTCGGAAGTGGGCACAGGAACCACATTCACCTTCTGGCTGCCTCTTGAGAATGTCATACAAGATACGGAAACGGGAACGAACAGCCACTTGCCCGGCGAAGCCGTCGGAACACAGCCGTCGGAAGTGCTCCCGGCCAAAGAGGATACGCCCCGCCCCAAAGAGGAAACGACGGAAAAGGAAGAGGACCTTCGGACAACCGCAGTCGAAACAGAGAAAGCCACCATACTGATAGCCGAAGACACAGACAGCAACTTCGACCTGCTGAACGCTATTCTGGGTAGAAAATACCGCTTAGTACGCGCCAGAGACGGCATGGAGGCCGTGACCATGTATGACGAGGTAAATCCGGATCTGATATTGATGGACATCAAGATGCCTAACTTAGACGGACTGGAAGCTACCAGAATTATCAGGCAACTGTCCGCGGAAGTACCCATCATTGCACAAAGCGCATACGCTTACGAACACGACCGGAATGCAGCCGAAGAAGCCGGATGCAATGACTTTATCTCAAAACCGATCGCTCAGGAAAAGCTAAAGGAAAAGATAAAGAAATGGCTGAAATAAACCAATTCACCACGGATTACACGGATTGACACGGATTTCCTCGGAGTCTGTCTGAATTCCGCTTGAGATCAACCGGATAAATAATCAATCTGTCTTAATCCGTGTAATCTGTGGTGAACTAAAATGCGAAATTCAAAACAATGGGAAAGAAAGCTGTATCCAAACTATTTTATTGTACGTCTATTGCACTGACTTTTGTCCTGGCCGGCATCACCATTGCCGGAGCATTCGCCGGACACATACCTCCCGAACACTCCACTCTGATGCCTTTCATCGGGCTGGCGCTGTCAGGACTGTTATTGATCAATCTTGCCGTCGCCATTTACTGGGGGATTCGCCGGAGGTTCTGGATCATCATTCCGTTGATAGCCATAGCTGCCAACTGGCAATATCTGGGTCGGATCTTCCAACCTCCTTTCACTGCCGGAGGAAAAGAGGCAAATACACTGAAAATAGCGACATACAACGTTGACAGTTTCGGCAACGAGCAGTCGGGATATTCGTGCAAGGAGATTGCGGCTTATATGAAAGAGCACCGGGTGGACATTATCTGCTTTCAGGAGTTTGTCGGCAACCGGTACTTTACTTCAGACAGCATACGGAACGCATTTGCAGACTGGCAGTATGCCGTCATTCCGCAAGCTCCGGACAGTACACCTATCTTGCAGGTAGCTCTGTTCAGCAAATATCCGGTGAAGGACAGCAGACTGATCACTTATCCCGATTCAAGGAATTGCAGTATGTGGTGTGACCTGAACGTAGACGGACAAACGGTTCGTATTTTCAATAACCACCTGCAAACAACGGAGGTCAGCCAAAATAAGCGCAGACTGGAAAGGGAACTGGCTAAAGACGAACTGACAGGCAGAGAGGAAGCAGTGGCCAAGCAATTGTTGGAGGGACTCAACGAGAACTTCAGGAAACGTGCGGCACAGGCAAAGACTTTGGAACAATTAATCCGCACCACCCCCTACCCCGTGCTGGTTTGCGGTGACTTTAACTCTCTCCCATCATCCTACACATACAGTACCGTGAAAGGTGACAATCTTCAAGATGGATTCCAGACTTGCGGACATGGGTACATGTATACGTTCCGGTACTTTAAACGCCTGCTGAGAATCGACTATATTTTCCATTCCAAAGAATTTAAAGGGGTAGATTACTATTCGCCTGACCTCGATTTGTGCAGTGATCATAATCCGGTAGTGATGGAGGTGAAGATGTAAACGGGAATGTATCCAAACGCCTTTTCACCCCCATAACTCTCTCGTTATAATATAAAAAAGGCCGTCCTGATTACACAGAGCGGCCTTTCTTAATTATAAATGAATTAGTTTTCTTATTCTACTTTCTTCAAAGAGTCTGCAACATATTCAAACTGTCCTTTACCTGTCACTTTATACTTAATGGTATATTGTGTGGTAGAAGAGCCATCGTAAATGGCAAAGTTAATTGTATAGAAGACATCTACACCTTCCACAACATCCGCACTACCATAGATTGCTTTCAATCCCGGAAGGAATGCTTCTGGCAAACGTTCGAACATCAACTTAGTAAGATCGGCATCCGACATGTTGCCATAAGCGGCAGCATTTTGTTCTCTCCACTTCGCCGGGCGGAAATCAAAATTATTCTGATAAGCAGAGCTACCATAATAATATTCATTATTACTCTTACCACTAAATATAGGCGCATATTCTTGTCCCTTATTGGCAATCACCCAATCGGTGATGGTCTGATAGAATGCAGCAGTTTCTGCATCGCCCTTTTCTGCCTTCAAAGTAACCACAGTGCTCGGGTCAAAGTTCCACTTGCCGTCAGACAATACAAACTGCTCTGTCTTATCGACAATACGTGTATTCAACTCCCATCTCGCTTTTTCGGCAGAATAAGTGTATTCATCACTGTAGATCTTCAAATCAGTACCATTATAATATCTGTAGACTACTACACGTGCATCGCCATCAACAGGATATGCCACCATCCGCGACAGATAAGCGGGCAGATAGTTCACAGCCGGAACATCAGAAGTAAAGTAGCGTTTACTCTGTCCCATATCTCCGTAATCGGCATATGTCAGGACATATACGTTATTGCTCTTATTCTTCCAGTTCTTTCCATCGTATACTTTCACCGCGTAAGTAGGAGTAGAAAGACTGTTGGCCGGAATGGAGGTACCTACCATGATGTTATCGATCTGATAAGTAGTGGTTTTCTTATTGGCACCATCACCTTCGTACTTAAAGGCTACATACACCTTCTTGCCTGCATAAGCTAACAAAGACACTTTACCTGCAGAAGCAAACGTACCGTAACCACTTGTCGGCTTGGTAGGAATGCTGAAATCTGAAGTCACATCAACCCAATTGGCAGTACCGACATTTTCACCATCGAAATTCTCTGAAATAAGCACTGACAAGCAGCTGGCATTATAGTATCCCACGGTCACGTCAAAAGCGAGATAATCACCAGCAGTAACAGAAATAGCAGGGGTAACCATCCAGCCGACGCATGCCCCTTTCGTACCGTTTGCCGAATACTGAACATACTGGTTCATCATAAAAGTAACCTTCCACTGAGTGTCACCGGTAGAGCTGATAAACCAGCCTTTGAGCTCTTTCAAATCTCCGGTAGGAAGCGCCTCGAAGTTTTGCCACATCAACGGATTCTCCAACTGTCCCTCTCCCAACTTATAGTCAACGAAAACAGCTGTTCCCTTTTCGGCATCTTTGAACTTCTCGTTCAGGATCTTAGACATCTGACCTTCTGTCTTTTCATTCAGATAAGGCGCAAATGCATTCTCACCATAAACCAACTTGTATTCGGCATCCGTCGGTTTCAGATATTTCACCGAAGCATACTCCGACAGCAAAGAAGACATCGCTTCTTTGTACTTATACGTAATCTTTGCACTCGAACCCTTATCAGCAGTGTAATACTTATCAAGCAAGAAAGCAGGTATGTAATCCGCTCCCGTGATCTTCTCTGTCAGATACATGTTAGTCTTCACATTCTCAAGATCCTTAGACACACCGGCATCTGTAGCAATCTTCTTATTGGTCGAATTTGAGCTGATAGTTGCATAGTCAGCATCAGTCAGCGTATACTCTATCTTCATCAAATTCGTCGGTTGGGTCATATCGTCCAATCCTTCGAAGTTGTCATCGTTATATTTACAGCCGGACAGCAGAATCAACGACACCGCTACAGGCATTAATAGATTTCTATTCATAATTTAAACTTCCTGTTTTTAGATTAGAAATTAACTTTTAATCTCAAGCTATAAGTACGGCCGAATCCGTAAAACACATTGTAAGCGGTCTTCCAATCGTGATTGCTACCATCTGTCGCATCAGAAATATAAGTCTGGTCGAATAAGTTGTTCACGTTACCTGACAGTACTGCATTCAGTTTACCAAAGTTGAATTTATAACTTGCGTTCAAATCGAAAGTACTTGCAGTCGGAATACGCCAAGGAGTAGAAAAGTCTTTCTCACTGTTCATCACCAGGTCGTTTGAGTTCAATGACCAGTCAGCATAATTACGTGCGTATAAGTTCCAGTCGATACCCAGACGAAGGGCTTTGTCGATCTTGAAAGTAGCACCCAAAGCTGCGGTAGTCTGTGCAGATCCACCCACTTTCACATCTTTCAGGTTCAGTTTCATTGTACCCGGTTCCAGTCCGTTAGCTGCCGCATTTACAAGAACGGTCACATCCTTACCATCGCTTCCCTTGATAGATGCGCTGTTCACAAATTGACCTTCTACAGTGAAGCTACCCGAAGCATTGCTATCCCAACGCCAGTTACCGATAGAGAACATACCGCTCAAATCCAGCCATTGGAAAGGTTTTGCTACAAAATCAAGTTCGACACCCTGGTGCAAAGCATTCACACCCTGCATGTTGATAACAGACTTGGTAGAAACCAGCTTACTTGCGTCGTAAGGCTCGCTAAGGCTGCCTTCATAGTAGTTTGTGATATCCTGTGAACGGGTAGTGGTTTTATCCATCCAACGAGTGTGGTAGGCATTGATGTTCACAGTAAGGAAGCTCGAACGATAGCCGTATCCGATTTCGAAAGAGAACACTTTCTCGTTCACTGCATCGGGGTTTGTCGCATTACTGACTGTTGAATTAAGGAAAGCACCTCCCGAGAAGAATGGAGCACGGCTGATATAACCGATATTGGCAAACACATTATGATTTTCGGTAAGGTTGTAGTTCAAACCTCCCTTTGCATTCCAACCGATGAAGTTGACAGTTTTTGATTTGGCGTGCGCCTTGTCATAGTAAAAACGGTCGTAACGCCAGTAACCGGTATTAGAAACCGAACCGGAAATGAAGGCACTCAACTTATCTCTGTTGTATTCACCTTGAGCAAATACTCCCTCAGACATCACATAGCCATCAAAGTCACGATAAACAATATCACCTACTTTCAATTTCTGGTTCACAAATGAAGAACCGGCAGCAGCGGCGGCATTGTTTGAAGCCAAAACACTTTTTCTTGAAGAAGAGTCTACATAAAAGTCACCACCATAGAGGTCAACCAATTCATTGGTGTGTGTACCTTTATAATAACGGTAGTCTATACCACCATAGAAATCGAAGTAATCACCGAACTTAGTAGTATAAGTAGAAAGCAGACCATACCAGTTATGGAAGTTCTTAGACTTCGACATTGCCATAACCGAACCATTCTCACTCGCTTCATTCAAAGCATATATTTCATCATACGCAAATGTACCGTCGGCTTTACGGAAAGTCATATTCAGGTTACCATTGTTACTGCCATACCAGTTACTGCGATCCGCACTGGTCAATCCCTGACCGGAATAGCCATATCCACGACCGATAGAAGCATACAGAGCCGTACTCAAACTTGACTTTTCATTAATCTGCCACAAATGGTTCAATGACAACTGAGGTTTATTATACACATTATATGCCGATGACTTTCTTTGTCCGTTCAGCCCGAATCCGTAGGTAGGGTTATAACGATAAGGCTTCTCACCATTCATATAATTCTTCGCAACTTCCTGCCATCCTTCAATGGTAAGTCCGTCTTTATTTCCACGCTGATTATGCCACTGGGGAGCAGCGAAAGCAGTAAATGACAACTGATGATTGTCATTGAAACGCTTTGTAATATTCACAAACCAGTTGTAGGCTTCGTAGTTGGTTCCCTGGATATAACCATCGGCCCAGGTCTTACCTCCCAAAAGGGTCATGGCCCAACCTGATTTGGTCAATCCGGTAGATACCTTGAACAGGATTTTGTTCAATCCGTCGTTACCCATACCATAAGATACGAAACCGCCTTTGTTGGCATCGATTGTATTAGTCACAATGTTGATAGAACCACCCACTGAAGGAGCCGCTACCTTTGATGCACCCAAACCACGCTGTACCTGCATGCTACGAGTCACATCACTCAAACCGGCCCAGTTCGACCAATAGATGCCACCCCATTCCATATCATTCATCGGAACACCGTTAATCATCATAGCAGAGTTCTCAGTCTTAAAACCACGTATGTTCACTTTGGAGTCACCAAAACCACCACCTTGCTTAGTTGCATAGATACCCGGAGTAGACTTCAAAACTTCAGGAAACTCCTGTGTTCCGAGCTTCTCCTCGATAAAGACAGGGTCAACTGTCGATACAGCTACCGGTGTTTTACGCGAAACAGCAACAGAAGAAGTGATGATAACGTCATTCAGCACCATTGCATCGGCTACCATTTTTATTACGCCCAAATCTTCAGTACCACCTTTCTGGGTGATCTTCTTGCTGAATTCCTTGTAACCAAGGTACTTGATAAGCAGCGTTGAACCGGAGGCAGCTTTTTGTGTGAACATACCATCCAAGTTAGTCACACTACCCTGGGTGGTACCGACAATCGTTACGGCTGCACCAATCAATGGCTCACCTGTTTCCGCATCCACAACTTGACCTTTCACTGTTACCTGGGCAATGGCCGTAGCGGCAGAACATACCGTCAGCACTGCAACCAGCAGGAAATGAATTAGATGTCTTCTCATAATTCTCTTTGTTAGTTAATAGAACTTGTTAATTAATAAATTGTAAATAAACGTTTTGGAATACAAAGGTAATTAATATTCTTTATATATACATTACAAAGATGCTACAATTTTTTAAGAGAGATAAACATATTATAGCTCTATGAAACAAAAAAGCCCCGCAAATTGATTGCGGGGCTTACATATTGTTAAGTATTAGTCAGCTATTAGCTTTCTATATCTCACACGCTTAGGTTCTTCGTTGCCAAGTCGTTTTAATTTATTCTCTTCGTACTCCGAATAAGAACCTTCAAAGTAGAACACATTCGAATCGCCTTCGAAAGCAAGAATATGCGTACAGATTCGATCGAGGAACCAACGGTCATGCGAAATGACAACAGCACAACCTGCAAAATCTTCCAGACCCTCTTCGAGTGCACGTAGAGTATTGACATCGATATCATTGGTCGGCTCGTCGAGCAACAACACGTTTCCTTCTTCCTTCAGTGCCATAGCCAGATGCAGACGATTCCGCTCTCCACCCGAAAGCACACCACAAAGTTTTTCCTGGTCGGCTCCGGAGAAATTGAAGCGCGAAAGGTATGCACGCGCATTGATATCGCGACCTCCCATACGGATCAAGTCATTACCACCGGAGATCACCTGATAAACACTCTTGTTCGGATCGATATCCTTATGCTGCTGGTCTACATAAGCCACTTTCACAGTCTCCCCTACTTCAAACTCACCTTTATCGACTGTTTCCAGTCCCATGATCAGACGGAAAAGAGTTGTTTTACCGGCACCATTCGGACCAATAACTCCCACAATACCATTTGGAGGAAGCATAAAGTTCAGATCGTCAAACAGTAGTTTATCACCATAAGCCTTCGCCACATGTTTTGCCTCGATCACCTTATTACCCAAGCGAGGACCATTCGGAATGAAGATTTCCAACTTCTCTTCTTTCTCCTTCACATCTTCGTTCAACAGCTTATCATACGAGTTCAAACGAGCTTTACCCTTAGCCTGGCGAGCCTTGGGTGCCATACGTACCCACTCGAGCTCACGTTCCAGAGTTTTGCGACGCTTGCTGGCAGTCTTTTCTTCCATTTCCATTCGTTTGGTCTTCTGCTCCAACCAGCTGGAGTAGTTGCCCTTCCAGGGAATACCCTCACCACGGTCAAGTTCAAGGATCCATCCGGCAACATGATCGAGGAAGTAGCGGTCGTGCGTCACTGCAATTACCGTACCTTCGTACTGTTGCAAATGTTGCTCCAACCAGTCGATAGACTCAGCATCCAAGTGGTTCGTCGGTTCGTCGAGCAGCAAAATATCAGGCTTTTGCAATAACAGTCGGCAAAGAGCCACACGGCGGCGCTCACCACCGGACAGGTTAGCCACCGACTGATCTTCGGGCGGGCAACGAAGAGCATCCATTGCACGCTCCAATTTACTATCCAGATTCCAGGCATCCGTTGCATCGATAATGTCCTGCAACTCTCCCTGACGCGCAAAAAGTTGATCCATTTTGTCCTGATCTTCATAATATTCAGGTAAACCGAACTTCTGATTAATTTCTTCGTATTCGTTCAGTGCATCAACAATAGGTTGCACACCCTCCATTACGATTTCTTTCACAGTCTTTGTGTTATCCAGATAAGGTTCCTGTGCCAGATAGCCCACTGAATACCCGGGAGAAAAGACCACTTCCCCCTGATAAGATTTCTCCAGACCGGCAATAATCTTCAGCAAAGTAGATTTACCCGAACCATTGAGACCGATAATACCAATCTTCGCTCCATAGAAGAAAGAAAGATAAATGTCTTTTAGTACATTCTTGTTAGGTTGGAAAGCTTTGCTTACTCCCACCATCGAGAAAATTATTTTTTTATCGTCAGCCATATATAAATAATGTGTATTGATATTTATGGCACAAAGATAACAAAAATGTTCGGAATTAATTTGCAATTATGAAAAATAGCTCTATCTTTGCACCCGCTTAACAGCAATAAAGGATTGATTCGCTAGCTCAGCAGGTAGAGCACAACACTTTTAATGTTGGGGTCCTGGGTTCGAGCCCCAGGCGGATCACATAGGAACAAAGCCAAACGGCGACAAAAAAGAGACAAGTCCTACAATATCAACGTATTGTAGGACTTTTTTTATGTTTCCGTCTTGCCTGAAAGACAAAAAAGGGGCACGAAAAGACACACTTTAGTATCCAAATTATACCCCCTTCCCCCAAAAACACTTAGGGGGTACGATTGTCGGAAAATGGCTTACTTTTAACGTGATTCTTCCATACTCTATTTAACTCATTTACAGTGATTAAAATTAGTTTTGCATCCCCAAAAAGTGAGATTATGAAAAATAAGGGTTCTTCTTCAATTTTTAGTTCTGCTTTCATTATTTCCTTTAGTTTATTTTTTTGTTGTTACATCATAGATTGCAAATAATAACAGGTGAAATAAAAAAGGAATCATCCACAACAGCCATATGGGAATCGCATCCTTCCATATACTTTGTCGGTAGTGATGCTTGATGGCCATCGCCCTGTCTTTTTTGTATCTCAACAAGCACCACAAATTGGGCGGAAGTGTTATTGCAACAAATATTGGAAAAAGAAAAATTACGATCTCCACTATTGGATGAAGATTTTCTATTAAATTCATTTTTTCCAAAATATCCCCCTAGATATCGGTATAGTGAGGAGTACAAAAAGGTAGGAGCGGCAAGAAAACAAAACCTATCCAATACAATGTTATTAACTGATTTCCAGAACTTCTTATATATCTCTTATTATATCTCTCTCCCTGATAATAAAGGTAGTCGATAAAGTTGTACCTGTATTTTTGTGTTTGCTGGATTATCCGGTTACGTTCAAAATAATTATCTTTTTTTATGCCTTTCTTCATTTATACAAAACTCCTGATATTTTGATAAGGAACAACATTCACTACCAGCAGGCTACATTAGTTACCATTCGATTTTTGTCCACGGGCTTTTCTCACTTTTCAGTAAATCCTCTGCCATATACATCATGCCTGAATTGGATGCGCTTTTACCTCCCCATAGGGCACGCCCGATGACGTAGCTCATAGCAAAGTCATGCCATGAGGAAAAACGGCTGTGCACCATTTCGTAAGCGTGATTTATGTAATGCCACGCTTCGTCTTCAGAGATATACTTCATGTCATAGCAAGCACGTGCCATGAAGTTAAGACGTCCGGCATCCCAACCCGTTACACCGTAGCGCAGTAGGTCTTCCCGACAAGTGATAGTACCACACTCCAGCAATTCATCGTAGCAATCTTCGAGATTGTGCAATTGTTCCACGGCTTTGTCATAATCCTCTTGACTATCCATGTGTTGCTGGAAAATCCGGTCTTTCGCCTCCTCGTCATCCAACAGAAAAGCTTGATAAACATGGGGGAAGTAATAAGCGAATCCCTTTTTTCCGAGGTATTCCAAAGTCTGCTTGGCATCTTGTGCATTACAGATGCCCCACCAATCGGCAAGAATGGTGGGAAGCTTATCCTTGATGTCCAGTGTCAGGGAGTTAAGATAGGCTCCCTGCTGCAAGGCATAAAGTGAACCTACGGACAGTTTCTTGTACTCCGCTTCCGTCAAGTGAGAACGGGGATTGATGCGTATGCCTTGAAAAAGGCGAATAAACTTGCGTACGGCAGGCCATACGTGACGATAAAGATAGTAAACGATGATGATTGGAGTTACTATCCAAAGCATCCAATTAAAGTCAGTCATAAATATTTTTATTGGTGGTTTGTTATTACCGTAAGAAATTTTTGCGGATGTTATTTAATACACATGCCTATTAACTTTTAGGGCTGTTTTTCACTCCTCCTCTTCTTTCTTTTTCGACAGCCCCAAAAGATTGAATATAAAATCTTTCAGATAACTCACCACACCGATAACCACTAATGCGGCAATACCGTAGAAAAGGATGCTACCACCCCATTGATCCCAAAATGTAGGCTTGGGGATAAGAGTGTCCAATTCTTCTACGTTCAAGTCCCTACAAATAGCTTCTGCATATTCGTCCGAAATGTTGTAATAAGTATCAGGTTTGGACTCAGAGAATAGTACAAGGGTACGTTTGCCATCTTCTTCGATATAGCCTAAGTCTAAATGACTGCCCTCATCTGTTTTATAATAGGAACTGTCCGGAAGAGTGACTACTTTCGGGATGCTGTTGTCCACAGGGATTGTAAACCTCACACGTCGTGCTTCAACACTGCTTGCAAAAAAACAGGTAATTACCGTTAAAATAAACAAGAACTTTTTCATAATCATTCAAAATATAAAAAATTAGTAGTTGGCTTTTAGGTATTAGTCTGCCAAGACATTACATCATTAATTTGATGACGCTCCAAAGATATGAAACATTTTTTGCAAAGTAAACGACCGTTTTCTTTTTAACCTTTTTTGCACTAGCTGTACGGATATAAAGAGGCCCATGCAGCTACAAACAATAATCCCCCGTTAGACGTTATCCCACTTCATTATAAACTTATCTTATTCCTTTTAATTCTTCTTTCATTCTTCCTTTTAGATGAAAATAAGCCAGCACGCCAAGAGCGTTGAATAATGCGGTTTCATCTTGATTATGCCCTAACGCATTATAGAATTTTGCAACATTCCGATAAGCCAGAATTAGAAAGATTAAATAAACAACAGCCAAAATCCCTCCACTAAATACAAGCGTACAAATGCCTATCAATGAATTTCTATTGTATGCTTTATACTGTTTTTCAGCTTCATCATAATCATAGTTTGTTAAATAACCAAATTGTTGCAAATCTTCTCTGCTCCATCCTCTCTCTCCCAATAAGTTGATAGCATAATCACGAAGCTCATCATCATAACCATAGCGCTTATAATTTTTCACTACATCTATCAACTTGTCATTATCAAATTTATTAAGAATATCAATATCTCCCATACAATTTCGTTTTATTGTTTATAATGGCTAGAAAGGAGCATCGTCAGATGCTATCTTTCGTTGTTACTAACTTATTTATAAATCTCAATCCAGTGAATAAACACCCAATCCCAATAAACGGATAGATAATACCGCATAAGACTGCAAGCATATTCAATCCTCGTTCATCTCCTGCGAAGCCGTCCAAACTGACTGCTTGCAATAACAGATTGGTTATTTGCCAATCCAATAGATGTTGGTCTAAACAGATAAAGACAAACCACAAAAGAATAGAGTAACATTCCAAACCAAACAATAACATTATAGCTTTGGGCTGACGGAAATATAGCTTATAGACCTTGTAGATTACCAGCATATCTATAACCATAAGCATACCTAAAAAACTATCTTCCATAATACCATATATTCCGAATAGTCGCCCGAAACCTAAGCCACCAAAAAAGAATGTTATCACTATCAGTAAAAGGCTGACAGCAGTCAATGATAGTATAGACTGGACTGTTTTATTCATCGCACGATTGTTAGTAATGGTTCAGCAGGGAACGGCTTGCCGTTATCTTGCGTTATTAGTGATATTGTTACCTATATTCAATTTCCATATTATTATCTTTGTTATGCTCGCTGTTAGCAAGCATTGTCCAAAAGTAAAAATTCCCACAAAATAAAAAGACATAATGAAAATGCTAAAAAGATAGCTTAATACTTCCCACAGAGTTATAGCTTCTGTACTTATCACATGAACCCCACAACAAGATAAAAAGATAATTGGAATACTGCAACCAATAGTTAAGCCTGCATGAAACAAAAATGCAGAAAGCAAGCCACACAATAAATACTTTACATAAGAAAAAGGGTGTACCCAATGCCATGCAAACCAGCTTGCAAACAGCGCCGAACAGCTCACACATATATAAGAGCCTACAACTCCCAAAAGATGCTTATAAGTATCGATTGGAAATGCTATACTCATAAACACCCATGCAGTCAGCATTGTTAAACTTACATATATAATTTTTGCTATATCCATATATCATACAATTATCACTAATGGTTAGAAAGGATCATCGTTTAGGTGGTAACTTTCGTTGTTATTGATGAATTTTATTTCATTCTTATTTCTTTCAAGTTTATAAACGTCAATTTCTCCACCGATATATTTGATATCGTCTTTATCTCTCACAGTAACAGGCTTTAATATTTCCTCTTGTGTTTCAACATATACAATACGGGGGAACGTTAAATTGCCACTAATGAATAATCGTGTGTCTATGTTATCTTTTACATAGCGATAAGAGATAGACAAATAATCTGTTTGCTGATTACCGGAAACAAATATTATTTCTTTCTTCAACTCTCCGTTTGCACAACTAACAGCTTTCATTACCGCTAAAGGATATGCGGCCGCTATTTGACTTGTTCCTGAAAGCAGGTAATATCTTTTATTCAATGCCTGAATGGAATAAATTGTATCATAACATATTCCCATATCATTATCCTCGTTTATATCGAAGAAATACAAGTGTTCTTTATCCTTATATTGAATATAAGAAGCAAACAATGGCATCGAACCACCGAAATAAGTGTTTCGGGAAAATACCCTCATATCCTCGTCTACTGATACTGCCATAGTAAATTGCCGTTCTTTTTTCCTCAATTCTATAAAATCGTATTTCATTTCTTTATCGACTGCACAAAGTTCTTCCAGCAGGATAGAGAATCTATGTTGTAAAGAATCGCAGTAATTATCATCTGCATAGGGATAATTTTGCCGTAGTATAGATAGTGTATCTTGAATAAAACAAAGCTGTTTTTCCAAAGCAAACAAGTTATTGTCGCTTTGTGCCATTGTCGTTTTCATTGCCCAAAAACAAAAGACGACACAAAATATATATTTAATCTCCATTATTTTCATTTGCTATTATCAGTAATGACTAAGCGGGGAACGCTGTTAAGCGTTATCATGCTTTGTTAGTCACATTACTATTCTTACTCATAAATTCATAACAGTCATCTAACGAATGCCGAGATAAAGCATTTTCTACCCATTTCTCATAGCTATCGGGCAGTTTTTCACATTCAGGATGTATAAGCCAATACGTTTCACCATATAGAGCAAGCATTGCCCAGTGATAAATGTTTTCGTGAGAAAAGAAAACAATATCATCAGTAGTGCTTATTGGCTGTTGGAGAGGATGAAAGTTTTTAACCAGTTGTTGTGCATTCTCTATGGTAGTATTTCCATATATAGACATGCACTCTTTCAAGAGTTCGCAAAACACTTTGAAATGAAAGATGATTTTAACATCTTCATCCTCTGCTACTATAATGTCTTTATCCATGCTGTTATCATTTATAAGTTATTCCAAGTTGTGACTAATGGTTTGACAAGGAGCTGCGTTTAGCAGCTAACTTGGCTTGTTATCAGTGAT